>JACCDG011522573.1_pt1 | contig 133239 bp, 117 predicted proteins | sample 7442471 | NCBI WGS metagenome assembly JACCDG01 (sample SAMN15323444, study PRJNA562643) | freshwater metagenome | isolation source: river surface water | place: USA:Blue River Watershed | collected 2017-08-17
GAAATTGAAGAGTTGCTTGAAGCAGATCTGCCTGATGATTATAAAGACTTTGTCTTGCATTATGGTTGGTCTTATTTCTCACCACCGGCGGTGGTGAAGACAATTGAAATGCCTCCAAAAGGTTACGCGAAACCGAATGATGATTTCGTAGATACAGGTACCTTTTATGGTGGTTTGGATGTGGATGATGGATGGAGTCTTCTTGTTGATCTGAAAAACATGCCTCAGTATGAGGTCTTTCCCAGCCAGATGCTGGCGATTTCTGCTGATATTGGATCGAATCAGTTTCTTCTTGGTTTAGCCGGCGAGCATAGAAACAAGGTTTACTTCTGGTTTTTCGATGGCTATACAGAGCCGAGTTATTATGAAAGTGAAGGTCTTCCTGTTCCTGAAAATTGGCAGTTTGACAATATGTGTTTGATAGCAAACTCTTTTACTGACATGCTCTCTCGTGTTGGGCTCGCACCAGATTTCGAGTAGGCAAGTGATCCACTTTAGTTCTGAACGAGGGTAAAATGGGCTTGCCAAGCGAGTGCGGGCTCATCGCCATTAGTCTCTCTTGAAAAGCTCGATACTTATTTGTCAGGCAATAGGCACGATCAAAAGAACTTACTTAGTGAGACAATAATTTATCTGGATGTATGTCCTGGATATAGTTGTCGTTTGGGAGTCGCAAAAATGGTCACCACCATCAAAGTACCGAAAGTAGAAGCCACTCGCGAAAACACAGCCGAGTACGGTTTGTTCATTTCTGAAGAAGTTCCAAACGCCGGGCTGACCATCCCCTTTTATAAAGGCTCAGTTCAAGAAGGTATGAATCTTCCTTTTGAATGCACAGGTTCTGCCGTTATTCGCACTGCTCGCATTAGCAAGCGTGCACCAGAAGTGACCTGGCTTGAACGTCACATGAATATGACCCAGTTATTCGTCGGGCTAGGTAGTGAGCCGTTTGCCATGATTTTGTGCAAACCTAATCATGACGAAGACAAAAAACTTCCAAACTTAGACACTGCTAAATGTTTTGTTTTTCCTGCCGGACACGGCATTATGCTCCACAAAGGTACCTGGCACGATTTTCCGCTCAGCGTGGGCAATCCAGTCACTGTTATGACTGCCAATTCGCCAGAAGTAGTCGAAGCTTTAGCAAGCATGGGCGAGCCCAAAGAAATGAATCATGGCGATGTCTACAAAATAGATATCCAGAAACACACCGGCACGGTATTGCTTTCACCTGTTTAGGCGATGGAAATAAAAGCATTCAAAATACTGACCAAAAGCCCGTCTGACCTAAGCGGGCTGATTGAGCTTGTCGATTCAGGCAAAATAAATCCAGCCGAAGTTATTTGTATCATTGGCAAAACAGAAGGCAATGGTGGTCGCAACGATTTTACCCGCGATCTTGCGATGCTGGCTTTTGAAGACTATTTCAGCTCTATGCTCAGAATAAGTAGAGCTGAAGTAACTGACAAAATTATTTTTTCACTCTCAGGCGGCTGCGAAGGAATTGTGAGCCCGCACATTGTTGTTTATACCAAAAATGGTACGAGTAATAATATTCCTGGCGTTGAAAAACGACTGGCACTGGGCATCGGCTTTACTCGTGAATTCAAACCTGAAGAAATTGGGCGCATGCCTCAGATTGAAGAAACTGCTCGGGTAATAAAAGAAATTGTCGATCAATTACAAATAGACTCGCTAAAAGATGTCCATCTCGTTCAGATGAAGGGCGCAATTCCAAGTTTTACATTTGAAGAAGGCGAGCAAGCGCGCAGGGCGAATAAGCCCATGCGATCTGACATGGTCTATTCTCGTGGTGCCTCAGCACTTGGTGCTGCAGTTGCAACAGGTGAAATTGATATTGCATCTTTGTCTGACGATTCAGTTTGTGTTGATTTCGATAAGTACTCGTCTATTGCATCATGTTCTGCCAAGCCAGGGCTCAAGCGTACCGAGATTATGGTGCTTGGAAATAGCTCCTACTGGGGCGGTGATTTAAAAATCAATAGCTCTATTTTAAATGACATGCTCGACATAGATTCTATGCAAAAAGTGCTTCTGGGACTGGGTTTTGAACTTTCAAACGGTCATCTAAAAGTAGAAGACTCATCTAAACTAATTGGGGTTTACGCCAAGTCAGAGGCCGATCCAAGAGGAATGGTCCGAGGCAAGCGTCATACCATGCTGCAAGACGACGATATAAGCGATACACGTTATTCGCGCTGTGTCTTATCCTCTGTTTTGGCTGCCATTACAGGCGATACTGCTGTTTATGTAAGCACCCGCTCCGAACACCACGGACCTCAGGGTGGAGGAACACTTTCGATCATCGCGCGAGTATAATCACGGAGTAAAACTATGACAATGGTCTTGCAAGATCCTAGTTCCATTCAAAAGATAATTAGCACCGAAACTGGTATCAATTTATCCTGTCATATTAAAGGCGACGGTGACGAATTAATTGTCTTTCTGCACGCTGTAGGTTCTGACTATCGCAGCTTCGCGCCACAAGTGGAAGCGTTTTGTAAATCATATACGACAGTCACTTTCGACATGCGTGGGCATGGTCAATCCAAAATAGACGAGGCAGAAAAAGCTTCAGTCAATATTGAACAATTTGGCAGTGACGTCATCTCTATTATCGACGAGCTTGGCTTCAGCAGCGCTCATCTGGTCGGAAGTTCGATGGGTGGCGTGGTTGCGCTGGAAGCATATATGCAAAATCCAGGGGCAGTACAGTCAATCACCATGGCTAATTCCTGGTGTTATGTAGACAACGCAGATCAGCGCATTGCTTTCATTGAGGAGCAGTTATCCAAAAAATCAATGAGCGAAAGCGCTAAAGAGCTGGTCCCATCTTTGTTTGCCGAAACCACAGATAAGAAAATAGTGGAAATTGGTGTGAACGCCGAAGCTTCAAAGGACAAAGAAGTTTTTCTTGCTTCCTGGCGGTCTATGTTTAAATGCGATTATCGCGATTGGATAGGACAAATTTATTGTCCGCTACTTTTAATTGGTGGTGCCAAAGACCCAGTTACACCAACCAGCTTGCTTGCTGAAATACATTCTCGTCATAGTTTGAGTCGCTTGGTCAATTTGCCTAATGCTTCTCATTTTTCTAACTTAGATTGTCCAGTCCAATTTAACGCTCAGCTAAGAACGCATTTGCTTCGCGCTCGGGGCAAATCCAAAATGTCTCTAGAAAATAAAAAAATTGATTTGCAAGCTGACACCGTAGCGCAAGGATTGATGTCTCTGCTCAATCAGCGAGGAGTGGAATATTTCTTCTCTAATTCTGGCACTGACTTCACTCCCATAGCCGATGCACTTGGGCGTTACAGCAAAGATAGCGAATTTAAATTGCAAGCTGTGGTGGCACCACACGAAAATACAGCCATTGCAATGGCGCATGGATATTATCTCTTATCTGGTCGACCGCAGGCGACTATGGCTCATGTGAGTGTAGGAACAGCCAATATGGGACTGGGGATTATCAATGCCAGTCGCTCTCGTATACCGGTGCTTGTGATGTCCGGCAAAACACCCTGGTACGACTATGGTGTAGAAGGCTGTCGCACCAACTTTGTACAGTGGGGTCAGGACACGTTCGATCAGGGTGGGTATTTTCGCGAATACACAAAATGGGACTATGAGCTTAAAGGTCCGCTCCATTTAGAAACGGTAGTGGATAGAGCTTTGGCGATATCGATGTCTGATCCGCAGGGACCAGTTTATTTGACATTGCCTAAAGAAGCGCTCTGTATGGCGATAGAGCAAAAAATCTCGGTCAATCAAAAGCCGCGTCAAAATCCTTCATTGGCTGGAGCCGGCGGTAATGCGCAAATGGAATTCGAAGCGGCAAAACTGCTTCTTGGAGCCAAAAATCCGGTTGTGGTAACAGCCGAGCTTGGTCGCTACAAAGAAGCAGTAGAGCAGTTGGTCGCATTGAGTGATCGATTTGCAATTGGTGTAATTGAGCATGGAAAGCGCAATTTTTTCAATTTTCCCACTGAACATCCAATGCATTTGGGATATAATCCGCAATCTTTTATAAAAGAAGCCGATGTGGTTGTGGTGTTGGAAAGCCATGTTCCCTGGATTCCAGATTGGGGGACAATAAATGAAAACTGCAAAGTGATTCAAATTGGGGTGGACCCACTTTGCCAGAATTTGCCTATGCGAGCTTTTCCTGTTGATATAAATTTGGCTGGAAATCCCGCTTTGGTCTTAACCGATTTAAATGCCACCATGTATGGATTGTTGGATGATGAAACTCAAAACACGATTGAAAATCGTCGCCAAAAGAATGCCGATGCGCATAAAGATGTATTTGAGACTGCTCGCGCTAAAGCCGCATCAGACGCTAATCTTGATCATATTACCAAAAACTATATTTCGTATTGCGTGGGACAGGCAATCGACGATGATGTGGTTATTTTCAACGAATATAATTTAGATCCGACACTTGTACCACGTCGTCAGACTATGAGTTGGTTTGAGAATTCTATTGCAAGCGGACTTGGTTGGTCGCTTGGAGCGGCTCTGGGCGCACAGCTTGCTTCACCCGAGCAAGTGATGATGGTAACTTTAGGCGATGGCTCTTATCTCTTTAACACTCCGATGTCGGCTCATTATGTGGCTGGGGCTTATAATTTGCCGGTCGTTATAGTGGTATTCAACGACAGCGGCTGGTCGACTATTAAGAAGTCTTATGACGGCACATCATGTCCAGAAAATGACTGGGCCAACAAAAATCAATATAGTGAGTTGTGGGATTTCAAAATGCAAATTAGCTTTGAAAAAATTGCAGAATCTTGCAATGGCATTGGTATAAAAGTAGATAAGCCTAAAGACTTGCTTCAAGCTCTCAGGCAGGCAATAGAAATTGCTAGAAAAGATAAAAAACATGTGCTGGTCAATGCAATTTGTGCGCGCGATTACTAGAATAAAAGTATGAATTCGAACAAGTCACCAAAATTACCTAATTTTTTTCAAAAACTACTCTTATTTAGCCTTGCTTTCGCTTTGGCGCCTTCTGCTTTAGCGCTAGATACTTCTTCAAAGAAGGACCCAGACAAGCTCAACCCCAATGGACCGCTAATGTACACAGGTGATAGCAAGCCTGATGCTTTAGCCAAGCTCAATATGAGCGCGCTCAAACGCCTCGATTTTAGAGTGGAAGGCGCGTCGTGCGCGATTTGTCTTGGGCGCATAAGAAAGCGCATCGAGGCTTCTAAAGGCATCGCTAAAGTGGCTGTGGCAATACAAAAGCCTTATGGTGTGGCTGTCATTTATGATTCGTCTAAGACTGAAAAGGAAAAGATTTTTCAGGCCGGATTAAAAGGCGAAAAAGAAAAAGTTCAATTTCTCGAAGATCAAGAAGAGAAAGTGGACAAAATGCCTTTTATCTTAATTCCAAAATTCAATAGTCTGGTTAAGAGTTAGTTAGACAATTTTCCAACTACAGGCTCTGTAGCTGTAGCACCGAACTCTTGGGTAGATACTCCAAACATGGGAATCTGCACAGGAAAAGTAAACGTAGCGTTTGTCACCACAGTGACGGTTTCGTCACTGTAGGCTGTGACATTGACCGTATTTATTCTTAAGACTGGTGATGAGAAGTTGACTTTGACTTGATTGACCGCAGTTTGCGCTTGTGCCTGATCAACTTCTTCTGCCGCTGCACGGGCACAATCTTTGGCTAGGGCGTCGTTTGCCGTTTGAGCCATGACCATAGCGATTACATCAATCAAGAATAAAACTACAGGCACGAAAATGAACAATCCCACGATAGTCTCGATGAGAGCTTGTCCCCTTTTTCGTTTCAACCGCATTTACTTACGACCTCTAAATAATTCCGCGCTCTTCAATGGGTCGCTCACCTCTGAAAGTAAATGGGTAGGGACCTAGTGGCACAAAGGGGATCTGCACAAAAGGCTGAATTTCAACAACTGTAGTAACACGAACAACGTCGTCGCCTGGTTTTCCGTTAATATCGGCTCGCACTGCAGTGTTTGAGACTATGCGTGCGCCAGTAAATTTGGCAAGACCAGATGCTTTCCATGCGTTTTCCTGGCTGGTCAATGCGGTCGGCATATCTTGGCTACGCACCACGGCGACTGAGCGAGTGCACATGTGGTTAAGAAACCATCCGCAACCAACTCCCATGCCCATATATATGAGCGCTGCGAGTGGAAAGAGCACTACAACAAGCAAAATGAACAAAGCTGGGCCGAGCTCGGTTATCTGGTTACCCTTCTTTCTGCGAGTGATTTTAAAAAATCTGCTTGCCATCTTGAGCCCCTGACTGAAATTTTGCCCGCTTGTCGATTGTTATCGCGGTTAGTGGGATAATTTGCCTACTGTAAGAGTTGTTCCCTAGCCTAAGCTATGGACTACCAACCTAAACAAACCTTAACAATTACTATCTTAGCAGTTCGCTACTACTGTTCAGGGAAAAATGAAAAAACAAATTTGGATAGCCGCTTCTACAGCCCTTTATTTATCAGTCAATTGTCAAAATTATTGCCTAGCTCAAGTGTCGAATGAGCTAATCAAAAGGGCTCAGTCCGAAATTGATAACAACAAGCTCACTGAGCAAACTCTTACACAATTGCAGACGGCAGTGCAAAGCAATGATCGTGACGCTGATGCGCATCTCTATTTGGGATTGGCGCTTGAGCGCATGGGACTCAAGGACGAAGCTTACGCGCAGTACGCACTGGCAGTGAAGTACGGTCCTCAAAATCCAGATGCGCTTGTCGCCCTGGTCAAAAAAGAAATTAAGCAAGGACACATTCCCTCTGCAATCCAGATGTTGCGAAGCGGGCTTGATAAATTCCCCAACAATCCAGAAATGCTTTTGATTGTGGGCGACTATCTTATTCAAAACAAGCAAATGGACGAAGCCCGACAAGTGCTTGAGACTGCCTTCAAAGTCAAAGAAGATATTTTTGGTTTGCCCACATCGCTTGGTCAGATTTATCTAAACGGGCATCAATCTCGCGCAGTCAAGCTTGCCACTATGGATTTAGAAAAAGACCCCAAATTTGATCGAGCGCTCAGAGTGCGAGGCGTGGCGTATATGATGCTTGGTGATTATCAAAGAGCAATTGTTGATTTAAAGCCTGTATTTGAGAATGCGCCTAACGTTCCGGCCATTGCCGAGGGTATATTCGAGTCTTACATGTATTGCAAAAAGTATAAAGAAGCGCTTCGTCCGGGTGTTTTCATGGTCGCGTTCACTGCTCAGCCAGATATTGCAAATGCTCGTTTGCAAGACAAGTTGGTCAAGTTAATTGAGAAATTACCGCTTGAATATGTGCAAACACAAATTGTCTCAATTGAAAAAGAAATTGATTCTAAGTCGCCAATGCCGGCTTTTCATCTGCAATTAGGTCAAGTTTACGATAAAGCCGGTCAGCACAAACTGGCTATCGCTCAGTATCAACGTGCAATTGAAATGGATCCAAGATATGTCCAGGCTTATTATCAGCTAGGTCTTGATTATGAATCCAAAACCACTGATTGGCAAAAAGCACTCCAGTGCTTCCAGACTGCTCACTTCTTGCGCTCATGGGATGAAAAAATCTACCTTTCATATCTGCGTATGTTGGATCGCATGCACAATCGCCAGAACGATCTGGCGCAAAAAACCAAGTCGTTGTTGCGTGGATTCTAGACTTAGTTGCTTATTTGATTTGCGATAACAGTTCGAAATACTGGATAAACAGCCTGATTCCAAACGCGGCTTGAGTCCAATCGAAGTTTTCGTTCACTGCGTGATAACCATGTTCAGGCAGTGATAGTCCCAAAAAGGTGATGGGAATATTTAATACTTCTTGCATGCTTACAACAGCACCGATGCTTCCACCTTCACGCACGAATGCGGGCTCTTTGCCGAAAGCCTGATGCATCGCTTGTTTTGCTGCTTGTTGGAATTTATCGGTGGAAGGTCCTGAATATGGTTTTAAACTTCCTTCCAACTCTACTGTAGCATCGGGACATTTTTCTTTGACGAATTTGGTGAAGACTTCAATCATGCGCTCAGGCGTTTGATCCGGCACAAGACGCATACTTATTTTTGCTTCAGCACAGTGGGGAACAATTGTTTTTACTCCCGGTCCCGAGTAACCACCAGTGATACCGTGTACTTCGAAAGTTGGTTTTGCCCAAATTCGAGTTGTTGCATCTTTTGTGTCTTGGGTGCGCAACGACTTGAGTTCGTGCGCCTTTTGAAATGCGTCTAAATTAAAGCCAGAATCAACGAAATCTTGTTTTTCTTTGTCAGAAGGAGCGACATAATCGTCATAGAATCCAGGAATTTTTACTTCGCCTGTTTTAGCGTCAAAACATTCGCTAATTAATTGAGCAATTTCAGCAATTGGGTTGCGAGCAAGCCCGCCTGTTGTGCCGGAGTGGACGTCTTTTTCACCCGTTTTTAACTTGACCAGAAATCCTTGCAAACCGCGAAGACCAGCACAAATAGCAGGTTTGTCCCGAGCGATCCAGATGGTGTCTGAAACGCAAACTGAGTCTGTTTTTAACTTACTCTTGTTTTTGACTAGAAAATCTTCGAAATTGGGCGAGCCTATTTCTTCTTCTAGTTCCCAAATAAATTTTATATTGATAGGTAGTTTATGTTCGTGGGCGTAACAAGCTGCCATGAATACTGCAAGAGCTGGACCTTTGTCGTCTGTAGTACCGCGACCCAAATAGCGATCATTTTCGATTTTCATATCGAATGGAGGATTTTGCCATTCGCTTGCATCGGCCGGTTGCACATCGAGGTGATTGTAAATGGAAACAGTTGGGTGGTCGGGCGATGAGACAAATTCACCAATTACGACTGGATTACCATTGGTCTGAATTACTTCTGCCTTGGCGCCTGCGTCTGTCAAAAGTTTTGCTGCACGCTCAGCCAATTTTTTAATATCACCCTTTTTCTCTGGGTCCATACTGACGCTTGGTATGTCTACAAGCTCTTTGAGCAGAGACTCATAACGAGTCTTTTGCGACTCTGCGTAATTCTTTAGTTCGTTTGAATCAAGGGTAGTTACAAGCGCCATAGACACCTCGTTTTTGCAATATCGCCAAATTATATCGCAGCGCCCACCATTACAATTTGATATATTCTTGAGGGCGATAAGCCCTGTCTTCCTAATTACAAGTTTGCGCTTCGTGTTCAGGTTGAACCAGCTATTCAAGAGGAATTTTCGATGACCAAAATTTGCAAACAGCTTGGCATCACGTTATTTCTTTCAATTTGTGTCTCTTTGGGCAATGTCTGTACTTCGAGTGTTTTGGCTCAAGGGCAAGAGCAAGACTTGAATAAACCGGTGCGAGACAAGTGGGCGCTCATCGTAGGAATTAGCAAATTCAAAAACTCGAATATTCCTTCGCTAAAGTTTGCAAGCAAAGACGCTCTTGATTTTTATAACTACCTAATTAAAGATGCTAATTTCAAGCCTGACCATGTCAGAGTTTTGTTAGACGAGCAAGCCACACGTCAGCGCATCATGTCGGAGCTAGGCAATAAGTTTCTTCATCCACTGGCTAAAAAAGATGACCTGGTCGTCCTTTATTTTTCTACTCACGGAAGTCCGGCTCAGTTAGATGGGGAAGGGAAGAACTTTTTGGTCGCATATGATTCAGAACCAGATGAACTTTGGGCTTCCGGTATCGAAATGCAGCAAATACTGGAGAACGTTAACAGTCGTATTCATGCGGATCGCGCTCTACTAGTGTTGGATGCATGTCATAGCGGAAATATAAATCCCAATACAAAAGATGGAAAAGGGCTTTATCGTGCTGCAAATATAGATCCAAACGCAATGACATTGGGCACGGGCAAAATGGTGCTTTGTTCAAGCAGTCCGGAAGAAGCTTCCTGGGAATCGAAACGTTATCAAAATGGTGTTTTTACAAGAAATCTGCTTGAAGGATTGCGTGCAAAAGGCGCTAATACGCCGATGTCAGATGCTTTCGACGTGATGTGTACCAATATCTCGAACGAAGTGCAAGAAGATAGACCCGGGGTGCGACAAACACCGGCACTTAATAGCAAATGGCAAGGCAATGGCATGATACTTGCCGTGCGTCCAGCCGCACCACAACTCATTCCTCAAACGGTTTCTGACTTGCTTCCCCCGGATAGCATTGCCATTATGCGTGGTGGCAAAAGTGGAGTTGGTGGTCAAAATAATAATGTCGCTTTTGCAACGCGCTTAAGTAATGCTCCAAGCAATCAGAAAACGAATCTTGCCTCACCGCAAAAACTGGTTTTGACCTGGAAATATTTCTCCAATGTCGAGAATCCAGACAAAGCTTATACTTCAGCTTGTGAAGCGGGTGACGCTAATTTTAACAATGTCGAATTTTTATTCAACAAAGCCAAAATAAATATTCAAAGACAAAAATGGAGTGCTGCCGAACAGCAATTGAAAAACGCTCTTATAGACGATCCTAACCGTTGGGACTTTTATCTGGCACGAGCTTATTGCTATTTTAAAATGAAACGAAACGCTCTTGCTATGGGCGATCTTGAAAATGCTAAATTCAAAAATCCGACATTGCCTCGCGAAATCGAATTTGGTGACTAAAAAAATACAAAAAAGGAAAACTAAGTAATGGACTTTGGTATCAAAGGAAAGCGTGCACTTATTTGCGGAGCATCTAAAGGTATAGGCAGAGCCATTGCCAAAGAATTAATGGGTGAGGGAGTCAAGCTTTTCTTGTGCGCTCGAACTGAGCAAGTACTTGGCGAAACGGCTGAAGCGATTAAAAAAGACTGTCCTTCATCTGAGATTTTTTATCAAGCCTGCGATTTGAGTTCACCAGACGATCGAAAAAAACTGATTGCTAGTGTCAATGACAAACTAGGATCGGTCGATATTATAGTTCACAACACTGGCGGTCCAAAGACTTCGCGTGCTGAAGATACCAAATTGGAAGATTGGGATTCTGGATTTAAACAATTATTCTTGTCTGTGGCCGATATCAATAATGCCTTCCTGTGCCAGATGAAAGAGCGCAAATGGGGACGAATTGTTTGTGTTACTTCACTAAGTATCATGGAGCCTATAGCAAGTCTATCGGTATCAAATGCGGTGCGCTCTGCGGTCACCGCCATGCTCAAAACTCTTTCAGACGAAGTGGCACCGTATAATATAACGGTTAACTGCATTGCACCTGGAGCTATTGAAACAGACCGCATGCAAGACTTGATGGAGCAGCGCACCAAATCAAGCGGTCAAAGCAAAGAAGAGTATCAAAAACAATACGTCTCAGCCATTCCAGCAGGTAGAATGGGCACGCCTGAAGAATTCGCCGCAGTGGCAGCATTTTTATGCTCAACGCGCGCCTCGTATGTCACTGGTTCGACCATTTGTGTCGATGGCGGAAAGCGTCGTTCGACCTACTAAAATCAGTCTTTATTGGGGCTAATTTAAAAATTCTGGTTATATGCCAGAATGTCGGTTTGTATATATCTCCCCGAGAGGTTAAGGCGTGAAATATTTAGTGCTAGGTGCTGGAAAAATGGGCTATGCAATGGCATTCGATTTGATTCGAAGTCCCAAAGTGGACAAAGTCGTCATTGCCGATTCGGATGAAAATGCCGTCAAACGAATCCAGGACAAATTAGCCGACCCAAAAATTGTGCCCGTTCAACTTGACATTAAAGAAGAGAAAGACGTCGCACAATTGATGGCGAATTCAGATGTGACCATTAGTTGCATGCCTTACGAATTTAATTACGAACTAGCTAAACTGGCTTTGCAATCTAAATCGCATTTCGTGGATCTTGGCGGCAATAATGACGTTGTCGAGAAAACTTTCCAACTGGATCAAATTGCCAAAGACCAAGGCGTCACCATAATCCCGGATTTGGGCCTGGCACCAGGACTAGTTTCCATTCTAGCTGTGAGTGCAGCAGAAGCAATGGACGAAATTTATGAAATGCGCATTCGCGTAGGCGGACTGCCAGTAGAGCCCGAAGACCAGTTGCTCGAATATGGACAGTTCTTCTCTATTGAAGGCTTGATAAACGAGTATGTCGAAGACTGCACCGTCATTCGAGATGGCGAAATTATCTTTGTTCCATCACTAACCGAGCTTGAAGAAATAGAATTTCCAAAACCGCTTGGAACGTTAGAAGCTTTCACAACATCAGGCGGTTGCTCGACATTGCCTCAGACATACAAGGGGCGCATCCAGCATTTGGACTACAAAACTATTCGTTATCCAGGACACTGCGACAAGATCAATTTGCTCAAACAACTGGGCTTGATGGATAAAGCCGAAATCAAAATTGGCAAGCATAAAATTGCTCCCCGAGCCGTTTTATCTCATCTGCTCAATGAAAAACTAGCCAAGAATTTGCCCGATGTTGTTGTTGTCCGTGTCACCGTAACTGGTGTCAAAGAAGGCGAGCCATTGCAAATGGTATGGGATGGAATAGATTACGGTTCCGAAGCTGATGGCTTAACTGCGATGGGTAGAATGACCACTTTTCCAGCATCTATCATTGCTCAAATGATCGCTCGCGGCGACATTAAAGAGCGTGGTGTTGTTCGTCAGGAAGACGTTGTTCCAACTAAACTCTTTTTGGCAGAACTCACCAGTCGTGGTATCAATATTACTTTGACTGACCGCGCTCCGGTTCATTCTTAATCTACGATTTTTGGGGTAGCCCCCCTTTCCTTAATTTGGTTTTTAAAGAGCTCAACCGTTAACGGTTGAGCTTTTTGTTGACCTGAAACCGCCAAAAGAAGGGGCGCTTGAAAAGGTGGTCAAAATTAGCTATAATAGCTATATGAAAATAGCTAACATTGCAGAGTTGAAAAATAAATTGAGTGCTTACCTGGATTTGGTGAAAGCAGGTGAGACTATTTTGATTATGGATCGCAACAGACCAATTGCAAGAATTGAGCCGACTGTTGCTGACGATTCTTTGGATGAATATTTAAAAGACATGGAGAGAAGCGGACTGTTAAGGCGCGGTAGGCTTGTCGACAAAAATAATGACCCTTTTCTCCGACCGCCTATAAAGCTTAAAGACGGAGCTAGTGCTTTACAGGCACTATTAGCGGAACGAGAGGAAAGCTCCTGGTGAGATATTGGGAGACTTCGGCCTTGATACCATTCTTGGTGGAAGAAGCTTCATCTTCCCAAGTCAGGGAATTGTATAGAACAGATTCAAAGATAATTACTTGGTGGGGAACGTCAGTGGAGTGTGTATCCGCTTTTTCACGTTTAGAGCGCGAGGGTAAACTGACTGGAGCTTCACTACAGCAGACGATTGAAAGGCTGTATGAATTGCAGAGCTTTTGGAATGAAGTTGAACCGTCTGATGAAGTTCGTAAGATGGCAATCAGACTTTTGCGGGTTCACGCGTTAAGGTCTCAGGATTCTCTGCAATTAGCTGCAGCGTTAACAGTCAGCAAAAAAGAATCAAGTTCCACAGCTTTTGTCTGTTTGGATCAGAGATTGAACGTCGCGGCCCAGAAGGAAGGTTTTAAGTTAGCCATCGAATAGCTTTTCTTGATCTAAGCTAATTTGAAATCATCGGCAACGATTTCTTCTTATAGCCAAATATTTCATCGATGAATTTCTGGTAGACGTCTTTGTCTTTGCTCGTCGACAAAAACTCGTTTGCCATTTCGCCGGCCTCTTTAAATTTGCCACCAAGAAATACGTTTGAAACTAAACTATATTCGGCGTCGTTTTCTACTTTGAGCAGGTCAATGTCTTCTTGAATAAGTTTGGTACGTCCCCATCGCTCGATGAGCGGGACAATTTTTGATTTTAAATATCCGCTCAAATCAATGGTGGTTGCTTCGTTTTTAGCGTCTTCGCCAAACGTAAAACCCCATTTTACATCTCCATCTTGATTGAACTGAGGCAGTTTGTGCGAGAAGTAAGTACCTTTGTCGCTGCGACATCCTTTTTTGTAGAGGTCATCTAATAGGTCATAGACTCGTTGATTTTTCAACGTGACCTGCGGACCACTCAAATAAATTGTGGCACCGCCGATGACACCTAGTGAAAGTGTGGCTTCATTACCGGCTTCGTCTTTGTATTCGTAAAATCCAAGTTTGGAATTGGTCAATCTAAAACCTATCGGCTTTAATGAATCCGATAGGTCGTAGATAAGCCATTCGTTATTTTCGGGATATTCGTCCAATTAGTCCGAGTACTTGTATGAAACTGCTTTCCAATCGGAAAAGAATTCAAGGCTATAGCGACCGCCTTCGCGACCCAGACCCGAACTCTTTTGTCCGCCAAAAGGTGTGCGAAGATCGCGAGCGAACCAGCAGTTGACCCAGACCATGCCTGATTTCAATTTGCGGGCGACACGATTACAACGATTCACATCCTGGCTCCAGAGCGATGCAGATAAGCCGTATGGAGTAGAGTTAGCCATTTTGATTACGTCTTCTTCGTCTTTGAACGGTATTATCGGTAATACCGGCCCGAAAATTTCTTCCTGACAGAATTTAGAATCATAAGCAAGACCTTCAAACACCGATGGCGATAGGAAGAAGCCGCCGCCTAGCTCTTTGATTGGATCTCCACCAGTTAAACACTTACCGTCTTTGCGTCCCATTTCGATATAACCTTGCACTTTTTCCATGTGTTCTTTGGAAATCAATGCACCCATTTCTGTTTTAGGATCTAGTGGGTCACCAACTTTGAGGTTTTTTACCCGCTCAACCATTGCTTTGACCACTTTGGGATAAATGGATTCTTGTACGAATAAGCGCGAACCGGCTAAACAAACTTGACCCTGGTTGCGATATGCAGCGCGAACAGAGGTGGGAAGAGCTTCGTCCAAGTTTGCGTCTTCAAAAATGATATTGGCACCTTTGCCGCCAAGTTCAAAGGATAACTTCTTGAGCGTGCCGGCAGCGCTTGCCATTATTGCTCTGCCAGTACCTGTTTCGCCCGTGAAGGAAATAGACTTGACGTCGGGGTGCTTGGTGAGTGCTTCACCAGCGCCGCCTGCACCAAAGCCATTTACTATATTCAATACGCCATCTGGAACACCTGCTTCTTTAGCCAATTTGGCGAAAAGAAATGCTGTATAAGGTGTCCACTCTGCTGGTTTTAAAACGCATGCGTTGCCCATAATCAGACATGGTGCGATTTTCCATGTCGCTAGATACAACGGCAAATTCCAGGGAGTAATTAATCCGCACACACCAAGTGGCTCGCGAATGGCGGTGTGACGCTCTTGTGGGTTTGGTGTCCATGATTCATCTGCAAGAGACTGAGCAAAATTAGGATAGAACTGGAAGTTTGACGCAACGCGGGCGATGTCTCCGGTTCTGCTTTCTGTAATTGGTTTTCCAGTGTCGAGAGTTTCGGCTCGGGCTAATTCGTCTGCATTCTTTTCTACTAGAGCAGCCACTTTAAGCAAGATGTTGGCGCGATCTTGCATGGACATTTTTGGCCAGGGACCATTTTCAAAAGCTTCTTTGGCGGCGTCTACTGCCAAATTGATATCGTCGGCTGTTCCGCAAGAGACTGTTCCCAGGACTTCGCCGGTTCCAGGACTAATGGTTTGAAAAGTTTTTCCGTCTTTGGACTTAACTGCTTTTCCGCCGATGAAGTTATCGATTTCGATAGTCTTTGCTTTTGTCGCGGTGGTCATCTTCTTGTCCTCTTTGGAGTGTTTATGTTTTTTGAATGGTCTACTTGCAAAGTGCGATTGCTTTTATTTCAATGAAATTCTTTCCTGGCAAGCGTGCGGCTTGAATTGTGGTTCGAGCCGGAGGATTGGGGAAAGAAAAGTGCTTGGCGTAAACGCCATTATATTTGGCAAAATCATCCATGTCGGCAAGAAAAACGCTCATGTCGACTACGTCTTCAAGCGACAATCCGGCTTCTTCGAGCACCACCTTGAGATTTTTTATGACCCATTCAGTCTGAACTTCGATGTCATAAGAAAGTACGTTGCCCAAATGATCGAGCTTAACGCCTTCTTCTTTGCCCGTGTCGGGGTTGCGTGCTCCCTGTCCCGAGACGAAAAGAAAGTTGCCTGCTTTGACTGCGTGGCTGTAAGCGCCAAGTGGGCTTGGAGCCTTTCCCGTGATGGTAATGCCTTCTTTCAAGGACACGCTGGTTCTCCTGAAGAAAATAAGTCAAGAAGCTGAATTTATACCAGAAAAGGGCTTATAATTCCAGTCGCGCATTTTGAATGCGCATTGCGTAAGACCTAAGACGTAAGACGCAATGCACAACACTCATAAGTAAGTGGGAGTTAGACCTTGCCTGATTTTGCGTGGCTCGATTTTGATAACTATGACATTATCGACATTTCGCTTCCTGTCGATTCTAAAACAGCTTGTTTTCCGGGAGATATTCAATTTAGTCGCAATATCACTTGTACTTATAACGATTCTAAAGTGATAAATCTATCTTCTTTTACGATGAGTCCGCACGTTGGCACTCACGCCGACTCACCAATTCACATTTATGGCGAAATGGATAAAGGCGAGGGCATGGCGTCGCAATTGCCCCTTCAAGCATTTATTGGTCACGCTCAAGTCATTGATCTGGCTGACTGTTTCGAGCCTATTACGAGCAAACACATAGCCTCGCTCGTCTCTTCACTTGATAGAACCAAGCTTGCACCACGATTATTATTCAAGACACGCCACCAAATACGGTATGACGTATTTGAAAACAATTATGCTTCCTTTACTCCAGACTTGGTTGATGAATTACAAAAACATCAAGTAAAACTAGTTGGAATCGATACTCCATCAGTCGATCACTCTGAATCTAAAGGTCTTGAGACTCATCATGCTCTGCACAAATATGAAATGAGCTGGCTTGAAAATCTCGACTTGACTCAGGCTAAAGCGGGATATTATACGCTAATTGCCCTGCCACTTAAACTTACTGAGCTTGAAGCCTCACCAGTTCGCGCGGTGTTATTGAAGAAAAAATAGATGGATATTTGTCCCCGACTTTGCAAAGATGATTTAAAGACACAGCTTCGTGCTTTTGATTTTGTAAGCGATGACATAGTAATGATTCATGCTTCCCTTCGCGCTGTGGGACCAATTCTTGGAGGTCCCGACGAGTTGATAAATGCGCTAGAAGAAGTTTTGCGTGATGGCACATTGATGGTTTATCTTGGCTGTCAGTCTCCATTCGATGAAGTGGGACGCGATGCCTATTCGCCAGAAGATGAAGCTTATATTTTGGAAAACTTGCCAGCTTTCGATAAATATACCGCACGCACACAAAGAGATTTTGGAGCATTTGCAGAATACTTTCGTACTCACTCTAAAGATATTTTTGTAAGTGATAACGTCGGTGGGCGCATGGCTGCATTGGGCAAACGTGCAAAGTGGCTGTGTGCGGATCATTCTTTGAATTACGGCTTGGGTAAAGGCTCTCCGCTAGAAAAACTTTATCAAGAAAACGGAATGATTTTGCTAATCGGCTCTGATCATGATCAAGTTACTTTGATGCATTATGCTGAAGCTATCGCTCCCATCGAGAACAAAACGGTCTTGCACCTGAAAGTTCCACTACTTATAAACGGTGTGCGCACTTGGGTCGACATAGAAGAGTTTGATTCGTCTGTTGGAATACTTCCCTGGCCCGATGAGCGTTTCTTTGCCACGATTTGCGATGCATTTATAGAAAAAAATAATATCCCCGCTAATAAAATCGGCGATGCAGTCAGTTATTTGTTGCCGGCACACGAACTGGTAGATTTTGCCGTCGAGTTAATGGTTAAAACCGCAAAGGAAATGCAGCATGTTTAAAAAATCGTGCAGTTTAATTGGAATGGTTCATGTGGGTCCACTGCCTGGTGCGGCTGGATGGGCGTCGAATCTAGATGAAATAGTCGAGAACGCTTTATTGGATGCTGCAATCTACAAGAAATCTGGCTTCGATGCCATCATGGTCGAGAATATGCATGATGTTCCTTATATCAAGGCAACTGCGCTTCCAGAAACAATTGCTGCTATGACTGTGATTGCAAGCGCTCTGAAGAAAGAAATCAAAATGTACACGGGCATTCAAATTTTGGCAGGAGCCAATCTTGAAGCACTAGGTGTGGCACTTGCATCTGGTCTCGATTTTATTCGTGTCGAAGGTTTTGTCTATGCTCATGTTGGCAATGGAGGCATTCACGAGTCATGTGCTGCTAAGCTCATTCGCAGACGCGACGAGCTAAAAGCGAATCATATCAAAATTTTTGCCGACGTCAAAAAGAAGCACGCATCACACGCCATCACATCTGATACCAGCATTGGAGATACTGCTAAAGAAGCTGAGTTTTTTAAAGCCGATGGATTGGTTGTAACAGGCATCAGAACCGGCGATCAGCCTTTGCTAGAAGAAGTAAAGTCGGTAAAGCAATCCGTAAAAGTTCCAGTCCTAATTGGATCTGGGGTGACGCCCGAAAACTTGAAAAAATATGCTCGTTATTCAGATGGGATGATTATTGGCTCATCGTCCAAAACTGGAGGTCACTGGTCTAGCAAAGTTGATTCCGAGCGCTGTAAGAAACTTGTGAGTGTGCATAAAGATTGAATCTTACTTCCAGAAAAACCAACTTTTTTTCTTTTCTTTGGTGCAGTCTTCTGCTTGCTCAGCCAATGACAGATTGAGAAGCCTTCCCTTTAGCTCGATTACTGTGTTGTTCTCGATTAATGATTCAGCGTTTTCACGGCTAGTCATTTCGATGTACGCATGACCAGCGCTTTTGCCTTTTTTGTCAATATATAGCGAAATCTCAGCTATTGTATTTGAAAACTCAGAAAAGGCTTCTTTAAGTTCGTCTGTGGTCGTTTCGGGTAGATTGCCGATAAGTACTTTTCTGTTGTTTTTAAATGATTGTGTCACTTGCCTTCACCATGCCAAAAGAGAGATCCCCGGGGCAAGAGAATGCTGAACCGAGTGGGAGTTGATATGCCAACATATCATTGTTCCCGCTCTTTGCAAATGCTAAGCAGATAATATTTAAATTGGTAGCAAATATGGTGACTGATTCGGAAGGCTGCTCTAACCGTCAGCGTTTATTTTCTTAACTAGCTCTTGAAGCACTGTATCAGCCTGGTCGTTTTCAATCTGGCATGTTCCAGCCTTCTCGTGACCGCCGCCGCCGTATGACAAGCACAGCTCGCCCACATTGGTTTTTGAATCGCGGTTGACGATAGATTTTCCAATGGCAAAAACAGTGTTTTGTTTTTTCAAGCCCCACAAAACGTGAATTGAAATATTGGTTTCAGGATGCATGGCATAAATCATGAATCTGTTGCCTGAATAAATTGTGTCCTCTTTGCGCAAATCAAGCACTATGAGGTTTTTGTGAATTTTGAAACAACGATCGACCTGCTCGCGGAACAAGTCTGTCTGCATGTTGTAAAGTTGCACGCGCTCCTGAACATCAGGCATAGACATGATTTCGTTGATATTGTGATCTTTGCAATAATCAATTAGATCCATCATCAAGTTGTAATTTGAAATTCTGAAATTGTGGAAACGACCAAGTCCGGTGCGTGGGTCCATCAAGAAATTAAGCAATACCCAATCAGTAGGATTGAGAATTTCATCTACTGAAAACTGCGCCGCATCAGCTTTGTCGACGGCTGTCATCATCTCTTGCCAGCGCGAAGGAAATGTTTTAAGTCCACCATAGTAGTCCCAGACTACTCGAGCGGCTGACATGGCGTTTGCATCAATAATGTGATTATCGTGTCTATCTTTGTTGCGTAGAGTTTCTGACAAGTGGTGGTCGAAGGCAAGATGCACTCCGTTCACGTAAGGAAGGTTGGTTGTAATATCACGATCGGTGCATTCGATGCGCCCGTCCTGCATGTCTTTGGGGTGAACGAAAAGAATATCGTCGATCATATTCATATGTTTGAGCATTACTGCGCAAACCAGACCATCAAAATCGCTACGGGTTACCAGTCTGTATTTTCCTGGACTTTGAACTGATGTCATCTTCTCGAGCTTGCCTCTTGCGTGACTATTTTCCTACTTATATATGTACGGGAAATGAGAGGTTCAAACCTGATAACGGCTTATATTATATGCGTCGGATATTCATCCGAAATCTATTGTCTATAGCGGGTTTGCGGGAACGGCTGCATTGTTTATAGCTATTATTGTTCGGGCGCTTGTAATCTAAAATCTATATCGAAGATGGCTTATTGTATGCGTTTAAATGTTGCCATTGGTATAGATATTAAATCACTAAAGGGGTACTTCCATTCCTTTTCTAAATTGCTAAACTAATATGCATAAACGGTGAATGCACACACGAGTTGAGCATTTCGAGCCGAGGGGCCTTGCGGAAACGTCAGGTTAGCGCTAACCGGATACGGTAGCAAGTGAGCCCGCAACGAGTTCTTTTTTAACAGAGACTCGCTGAAATACTAAGCTCTTCGCAAGGGGCTTGTTAAATAGTAGCCGAAACACCATCGCAGTTAATTCTGGATGGTGTTTCCGTTTGTCGTGGTACTAAATACGGTGATTTAATTTGTTCAACCGATCGCTAGGATGTTGTGGTTCAGGCGCTTGAGAACCGGTCTTTATGCGGCAATCGGTCATAGGTTCTTTTGTGCGAAGTAGACATGATGTGAGAGATTAAATCAATTCTGGGGGACTTCCATAAAGATTTTCGTTTGATAGACTAAATACATTAACGGTGAATGCCACATGAGTTGAGCATTTCGAGCCGAGGGGCCTTGCGGAAACGCCAGGAAAGCGCAAACCAGAAACGGTAGCAAGAGAGCCCGCTTTGTGAAGCATTTAACAGCGACACAATGAATTACTGAGCTCATCGCAAGGAGCTTGTTAAACAGTAGTCAAAACACCGCCGCAGTTAAGTCTGGGTGGTGTTTTGGTTTTTGCACTTATTCGAATTTATTCTAGATCGTGACCAGTTTTATAAGATCTTTGTTTGAGCAGACTGCTCCAGGCGTCTCCACCGCCTGCTTTAGCGGTTGGGGCGGGACTGCTAGATCTTGACGGGGTCGAATTGACTCTAGGTGGTTTTTTCGCCACTTTTGGTTTTGGTGCAGGCGTTGGTGTGACTTTGACTTCTTTTTGAGTTTCTTTTACAACCGGTGTTTCTGCAACCGGAGTCGACTCGTTTTTCTTTGGAAAAGCTGACTTGTTTTCGTCTGATGTTTTTACTAGCGTACCGTTATCGGTAGACGAATTGGTTGATAATGGCACCTTGTCGTTAGATTTTTTGCTCGTTTTTGCGTTAGTCGTATTACTTGGTGTTGTCGCGGGAGTCGTAGTTGTAGCAGTCGGAGTTGTAGATGCCGGTTTGTTTTGATTTTGCAAAGCGAAAAATCCGATCGCTCCACCGATTGCCAACACTCCAACAACTACAGCCGCCGCAACTACAGCAACATTTTTTTTCTCAGCAGGTTGTTTTGCAGGACGTTCAGTTTCGGAAAACGAACTTATCGTAAAGCTCTTTCCGCGCTTTGGAATAGCCATGTCGATTTCAGTTGCAAGTTGTTTCATGCTTTGCTGACGATCGTCAGGGTTTTTAGCAAGGGCTTTAAAAATTACTTGTTCGACACGCTCCGGAATATAAAGATCTGGTCTTGATTCAGAAAATGGAGTAGGTGGTTCCATGATGTGTTTGTGCATCGTTTCGACCAGAGTTTTGCCAAGTAGAGGCAATTTGTTAGTCAAAGTTTCATACATTACGATGCCCATCGAATAGATGTCGGATCGTGGATCAAGTGGCATGCCCTGACATTGTTCAGGTGACATATAAACAGGGCTTCCGCAAACTTCACCCATTTGGGTCAGGCGTTGCAGCTCGGTGCCGGCATCTTCGATTAATTTGGCAACACCAAAGTCCACTACTTTTACGTAGTCTTTGTTGCCATCAAAATCAATTAGTACGATGTTGCTTGGTTTTAAGTCGCGGTGGATTACACCTTGAGAGTGCGCGTGTTCAAGAGCTAGAGCCGATTGTTTGAAAATGGACATTGATCTGTCGACGCCAATTTGTCCTTCTTTGCGGATTTGATCAGACAAAGGAACTCCTTCAAGGAAATCCATGACTATATATGGTTGACCTTGAGGAGAAACGCCATAATCGTAGACCGTGATGATATGCGGATGTTTGAGTTTGCACGTGGCTTTGCCTTCGTGCAAGAAGCGTTTGACACTATGTGTATCGTTTAAGTGGTGAGCAAGTAACATCTTGATGGCGACGATGCGATCCATCAATTCTTGTTTGCCTTTATAAACAACCCCCATACCTCCCGTTCCAAGGACGGATAGGATTTCATACTTGCCGTCTAGTTTAGTTCCGACCAGTGGGTCCTGAGCAACCGGTACAAGGGCCGTATTGTCGTGCGGACATGATGCAACCAGACCAGTGAATTGGCGGTGGCATTCTAGACAGACCTTTTTGTCCAGGTCGCCATGGACATTAGCGTGATCGGTTGATCGGGTCATTGGGATTTTTCGAGGCAGGGAAACAGAAACGGTTTACTAAAGGTTCAGAAACTATTAAACAATGTTAATTTACCCGTCCCTAGCAAGAAATAACCTGGCATCAGCATGAAATCTTTTCTTTTATGTTTCCTGCAGCCACTTCATAAAACGAGGCGCCGGCAAGCCAGTTCTTTTCGAAGGCGTCTATATGAGTAGTGGTAATAATGGTCTGCATGTCTTTCCTGTTGGCGACTTCCTGCATCAGAAAGTTTTGGCGATTGAGGTCTAATTCGGCTAAAACATCGTCCAATAATAAAATTGGCGGCTCGTGTAGGTGGTCGCAAACCAGATCCAGTTCGGCAATTTTTAATGATAAAACAAGTGTTCTAGTCTGACCCTGGCTGCCGTAATTTTTGGCTGGAAGGTCATTAAGGCAGAAAATTATGTCGTCTCGGTGGGGCCCACTTAGAGTTTGTTTGCGCGCTAGTTCTTCATTAAAGCGCGATTTGTACAAACCCATGAGTCTGGATTCAAGTTCTGATTCACTGGTTTCGTTCCAGTTGGCGCCCAGTTGGTCTTCACTTTGATCTGGATTTTCCGATGATTCTGGGTCTTCGTCTCTACTGGTTTGAAAATAGCGTACCGTTATCGGTTCGCTTTTTCCCGATATCTTCTCTTGGTACGCTTCGATTAACGGGCGCAGGCGATCAAGCAATTTCAATCTTTCTTTAGTTACTTTGGCACCAAGTGACGCAGCTTGACGGCTCCACACTCGCAATTGCTCTTTGTCGGTGTCGGAAAGATTGAAACGTCCACCTTTTTCGGCAATATTTTTGAGCAAGCGATTTCTTTGAATAATGCATTTGTTGTATCGGTTGGAAGTTTCGCGATAAGCGAGATCGATTGTACTGAGCAAGTTATCAATCCAGTCACGACGATATTTAGGACCGCCGCGTGCCAGATTCAAATCTTCGCTTTTAAATGAAACAACGCACAAACTGCCTTTTAAGTTGCGTGTACTTGAATAAGTGGCACTATTAATTTTGACTTTTCTTTCAAGCTTGGGATTTTTTGATTTATCTAAAGCTGAAACCAGTTTGAAATCAATTGAAATATTTTGCGCATTAGTGTGATTGTCCCAGTCTATAAAATATTGGACTGCTATTGATGCCAGCTTTTTCTCGCGTGAAATCAGCTCTAAATCATGAGTTGAGCGATATGATTTGCCTGTGCTCAAATATTCGATTGCTTCAAGCAGGTTGGATTTGCCTTGAGCGTTTGCACCCAGGATAATATTCAGACCTGGCTTGAACTCTACGTCTTGTTCGTTGTAATTGCGAAAATTGCTTAGCGTTAACTTTTTAAGTAGCATGCGAAAGTGAGGAGTTGGGCGCTTGCAGTTTCTCCTTTTCGCGCGCCGAAAAGGTAATTTTGGCTTGGTCTATGTCAATGTTTATCTGGTTTTTCAATTCATCAATGGAGGCAAATTTCTTTTCGTCACGCAATTGTTGGAAAAATTTGACTTCAATTTTTTGGTCGTAAATATCTTGATTGAAATCTAGAAGATGCGCTTCAACAAGGGGTCTTGCTGCTTCGTCTGGATTTTTGAATGTTGGTCTGAATCCAACGTTTATGACGCAGTATTTGCTCTCGCCATTTTCGAGTTTGGCTACACCGGCATAAACACCGGTTTTTGGTAGAACTTGATACTGATAAGTTTCAAGATTAGCAGTGGGAAAACCAAGTTGTCTTCCTCTTCCGTCTCCCCGGATAATTCCTGCCCATAAGGCGAAAGAGCGTCCAAGCAAATCTTCAGCGTTTTTGACATTTCCTGCTTGAATTTCGTCGCGGATGCGCGAGCTAGATACTTCGCGTCCTTTGAATTCGAGCATGTGTGCACTGTGAACAGTGAATTCGTGTTCTTTTTCTTGCCCGATTTTTTTGAGCAAATTGGCATCGCCTTCGGCGTCTTTGCCAAAGTGATGGTTATGTCCAACTGATATAGAGCGGGCATTCATACTTTCGATTAGAACGTTTTCAACGTACTGACGAGGACTGAGTCTGCACAATTCTTCGGTAAAAGAAAGAACAAGCGCCACTTCCACGTTGAGTTCGGCAAAGAGCTCAAGGCGTTGTTCAATAACTGTAAGCAAAAGTGGCGACTGACCGCGAGTCAAGCTGCGGGGATGGTCTTTGAAAGTGACCACGCCGGCTTTAGCGCCAAGCGCCTTTGCTTCTTCCACTGCTTTGGATATCACGAGCTTGTGACCAGGGTGCACGCCGTCGAAAAAGCCCAGGGCTATAGCCGACTTTGCGACCAGTCCAGGTTTGGCTTCGTAAAAGATTTCCAAGTCGACAATGACCCCACTTCTTAAAATCCTGTTTACAAGTGTACTTGACCGCTATGCCCTTGACATAGAGAATTATATTTATTGTAACCAAAATAGTCTTCCCGATTTGGCAAAAACTAAGGCTGGATAAGGGAATTAGTGCTCTCATTGTGATAAAATTTACTCAGTGAAACAACAGTGGAGATGTTGCTCCGTTTGTTGTTTTCTTGATGTTCTGCGGTTTGAGCGCGCTGCCGGCAAGAAGACGGCATGGTATTAACAGGGGATTTATGGCTAACGAAAAGGCGAACACACTAGTGACGGATGAAACAGAAGAGAACGAAAAGAAAGCTGGAAACACTGGCGATACCAGTGTTGATGGTGAATACTCAGCCTCTAATATTGACGTTTTAGAAGGTCTGGAAGCGGTTCGAAAACGTCCTGGTATGTATATCGGAACGACAGGTCCCAAAGGTTTGCACCATCTTATTTGGGAAATCGTAGACAACGCAGTGGACGAGGCTCTTGCTGGTCACTGTAAAACCATCGAAGTAAGTATCAACGCTGATAGTTCTGTCACTGTCAAAGACGATGGTCGCGGCATTCCAATTGATATCGTGAAGAAAACTGGTAAGAGTGGTGTTGAAACTGTATTTACCATTTTGCATGCTGGTGGTAAATTTGGTGGCGGTGGATATAAAGTTTCAGGTGGTCTGCACGGTGTTGGTGCCTCAGTTGTAAACGCTTTATCCGAAACACTTGAAGTTGAAGTTTATCGCGAAAACAAAATCCACAAACAAAGATACAATCGTGGAAATGCGGTTGGTGGGCTTGAAGTAATCGGCTCGACCGAAGAGCGCGGAACTAAGGTAACTTTCTGGCCTGATGATCAAATTTTCCATGACTTTGATGAAGATGGCGAACGCGTCAATATCCATTTCGATTGGGACACCGTAGCCGACCGTCTGCGAGAAATGGCTTTCCTTAATAAAGGACTAAAAATCGTAGCCGAAGACTTTAGAGAAGCAGAAAAGAAATCTGAGACTTATCACTACGAAGGCGGAATCGCAAGTTACGTCGAGTATATGAACGAGAACAGAAACGTTCTGCACAAGCCACCAATTTATTTTGAAACTGAACGCGACAACATAGTTGTTGAGTGCTCGCTACAGTGGACTGATCTCTATCAAGAGACGCTCAACTCTTTCGTGAACAACATCAATACTCACGATGGCGGCACCCACTTGCAGGGATTTCGTATGGCGCTTACTCGTGTGATCAACTCATATGCACGAAAAGCGGCTCTCCTAAAAGATTCAGACCAAAACTTCCAGGGCGAAGATGTGCGCGAAGGTCTCACTGCTATTGTGAGCGTGAAGGTTCCCGAACCGCAGTTTGAGGGACAGACCAAAGCACGTTTAGGTAACCGCGAAGTACAAGGTGTGGTTCAAACAGTGACAGCCGAACAGCTTGCCGACTGGCTTGAGCTCAATCCAAAACCAGCCAAAGATATAATCACCAAAGCTGTGAACGCCAGAGCCGCACGCGAAGCTGCTCAGAAAGCCAAGCAGCAGGTAAGACGTCAATCTACTCTAGAAAATTCGTCACTACCTGGCAAGCTGGCAGACTGCACAGATCGTGATCCAGCTCGATGCGAAGTTTATCTAGTTGAAGGCGACTCCGCCGGTGGTACTGCCAAGAAAGGTAGAAACAAAAACTTTCAGGCTATTCTTCCTTTGCGCGGTAAAATTTTGAACGTCGAGCGCGTTCAACCAAGCCGCATTTATGAAAACGCTGAAGTGCAAGCCATGATTCAAGCTCTTGGTCTTGTAGTTCGGGAGGAAACTGATGAAGATGGCGCCAAAACTGGTGGCATCTTAAGACCAAACGCCGAAAATTTAGACCTCGACAAGCTGCGCTATCACAAAGTAATAATCATGACAGACGCCGATGTTGATGGAAGTCATATTCGCACTCTTCTTTTGACCTTCTTCTTTAGATACGCAAGACCTATGGTCGAAAAAGGATACGTCTACATCGCTCAGCCACCGCTCTACAAAGTAGAAAAAGGTAAGAAGCACGAATACTGCTACAACGAGCACAAGCTTCAGGCCGTGCTTGCAGAAATGGGTGATAAAGCCACTGTTCAACGATTTAAGGGTCTTGGCGAAATGGAAGATCAACAATTGTGGGACACCACTATGAACCCCGAAACTCGTACCTTGAAACAAGTTACAGTAGAAGATGGTGCTCAAGCGGAACACATTTTCGACTTGCTCATGGGTGAGTCGGTTGGTCCTCGACGCGAGTTCATCGAAAAGCACGCCCACTACGCAAACCTGGATCTCTAGTTAATTGAGCGCAAGCACAATCAACGTTCCCAACACTATCACGGTTGCACGTGTGGTATTGGCACTGGTGGCGCTGTCCATTTTATTTGTGGATGGCGACACTGTAAAGTGGATTTCTTTCGCTCTTACTATTGTAGTCATTTGGGCTGACGGACTTGATGGATACTTCGCTCGTAAGCTCAATCAGTCCTCCAAATTTGGTGGCATATTAGATATTGCCGGTGACCGTGCGGTGGAAATGGCCTACTGGATTGTATTTTCTTGTTTGCATTGGGTGCCAGTCTTTGTGCCGCTTTTGTATCTGGTTCGCGGCACATTTGTCGATGCTATCAGAGCCCATGTAAGCGAGCAGGGACTTACTGCATTTGGTAAAAATACAATGATGCAATCTAGTGTTGGCAAGTTTCTTGTGGCATCAAATTTCAGTCGCTTCACCTATGCAGTAGTGAAAGCAGTTGCATTTTGTCTGGTTATTGCTGCCCAAACACAAATAGGTCAGGGCTATGCAATTCCCAGCATTGCCATGTTTTGCGTTTATGCGTCTTGTGTTTTTTGTCTTGTGCGCGGGCTACCTGTAGTGTTTGAAGCTCCGGCAGTGTTTCGTCATTTCCAGTAATCGCCGCCCGTGCCCTGCGGGGTGTTTACTTCGCCAACGCCATTGGGATGCTTGGGCTGGTCTGAAGCCTGACCGCCATTACCCCAACCAGTGTGGGACGTATCGCGGGGCTGACTATTTTCTCCCCAGTTTGGTGGTTTTTGCTTAGCATTTAAGTCCAGCGCTGGATCGCGCTCTGCTTGTGTACCCCATTTGTTTGGTCGGGAAATTTCTGAATTTGGATTTTGTCCCCATTGAGTCGAAGTGTCACCTTTGGCTGGGTTCCACACTGTACCGTCAGCTCCAACTTTGTCGTTTTTGATTTGTTTTCCGCCGACATAACTCACGCCAGGTACTTCTGGCTTATCGCCTTTGTCCCACCAGCTTGGTCGGCCCATAGTTCCAACTCCGCCTGTGCCGGTCGTTGGTTTGCCAGCTCGGCTTGCCGAGCTTGAGCCCTGAGTGCCTACTTTTAATGTGTCACGACGCCATGAAGGTACTTCAGCCCCTGCTTTCCACCAGGCTGGTTTTTTCACTGCACGTCCATCTTGAATTACGTAATTGTAGCCATCGCCTGAACCACCTTTCTGGACATAAGGCACACCTTTTAAATCGGCTATTTCGCGCCTGTATTGCTCTTGCATCATCAGTTGCTTGGCGCGCAACATGCGAAAGTCTTGGACTACGTAGGTTTCTCGACCAACAAGCATTTTGGCAAATGACTCAAGCTTGTCGAAGCCTTGCAATTTGCGATCTATGTCCTCGACTACCGCTTCTTTTAATTTGATCATGGCTTCGCGAGCGGTCAAATTTTTCAATGCCTGTGGCTTTGGTTGCTCGTAATAACTCATCAGGAAGGTCATGTGAGTTATAAGATCGTTAATCCAAATTTTTGTTTGCTTATCGAGTGCTCCTTTTGGTCTGCCACGCAGATCGTTTTCGCATAAACTCATCGCGTATTCCCAATGTGTTTTAGCTGTAGGGCGCTCGCCTTTGTTCCAGGCCGCTAGTCCCAATCTGTCGTAGTAGACCCATTTGGGTAGATAGCGTCTTTGCTGGGCACGAGCATAGGTAGCATTGGCGGTAGTTGGCGGATTCGCCGCCAGACAAGGCAGATTCTGGGCTGCTAAAAGCAGTGTAACCAGAGCTAGGGGTCTATTCATTTATTTGCTCCTGTCGGCCAGACAAAAAGATACTAGCACTTACTATATTCATTTTATACTTAAAATCAGCGAGTCGCCAATCCATTCGATTTCAAGCCCCAAACCAACAGTCTTTTCGAGCAGTCTAGCAACTTGAGGCTCCACTTTTCGGGATGAAAGCCTTGCCAGGTCCTTTTTTGTGGTCAAACCGATATCGGTACGTGATTTTTCTAAGCTGTTCTGTATCTTTTTAATGTCAAAATCGTCGTACCAGTGATGATCTGCAAAAGAAAGGGTGTCATGCAATGTGATTTTTAATTCGGGAGCGCCAAGGTCATGAAAAAATTGATCCGGTCTTGCTATACCGGCAAAAGCAATGGCAGTCTTGTTTTGAGTTAAAGAGGTATTTTCCAATTTAAAGCGACAAGCAAAAATTAAACAATTGGGCGAATATTTGTGCACGATGTTTTTAATGCGCTCAATTTTTTTTGAATCGGCATTAATGGGAACTTTGGTAATAATGGCATGAGTGGCACGAGCAAGAGCTGAAGCCGGTTCGCGCAGTCTTCCAGCCGGAAGTAGTTGCTCGCTTGCAAGATCGTCTGTGTAATCGAGCAAAGCGATATTGACCTCTCGGTGCAATAAAATATGCTGAAATCCATCATCAAGTAAAAGCACGTCACAGTTGTACTTGTCTATCGCTAGACGCGCTATTGACGAACGTGAACGTCCACAAATTACTATCGCTTGTGGAACTTCAAGTGCCATCATATATGGTTCATCGCCACAATCTTCCACTGGGCACAATATTTTTTCACCGTCACTGGCAACGATAAATTCAGATTTAGATTGGCGATTATAACCTCGGCTTAATATACCGACTTTGCGTCCTTGAGCAATTAATTGCTTTGCTAAAAACATTGTCACTGGAGTTTTACCAGTGCCACCAACCGTAATATTGCCTACACTTATAACTGGCACTTCGACTTTCTTTATTGACGCCAGTCCGGCTTCGTAAGCCTTGGCACGTGCGCTCACTAAAGTTCTATATACAAAAGCTGCTGGAGCAAGTAATGCTTTTGCTAACTTGGATTTAGGCAGCTCAAGAGTCATATTTCAGAACCTTTTTAAGAGCAATAAGGGCTTGATCGCACGCACCTAGATTCTGATCGATCCAGTTTTTGCCAAGATTTCCTTTGCGTAATGCTTCTTCTTTGTGGTCGTACAAGTATTTCACTTGCAAGTTGAATTCTTCCTTGTTTGAAACGACTGTAAGAGCGTTGATATCAGTAAGGGCGTTTGCCAAATCGCGAGTTTTTTGAATATAAGGTCCACAGACTACAGGAACGCTAAAGGCAAACGGTTCCGCTACATTATGACCACCGATGTTTACTAAAGTTCCGCCTACAAAAGCAAGCTGAGAAAGCGAATATGCTTCCATTAGTTTGCCTAAAGTATCAAGCAGAAAAACATGATCGCCAGTATTTAACTTTTCAGATTTTGAAAATGATTTGGGCTCGAATCCTGCCTCTTTAATCAAATTGCGTACATGTTCAAAGCGCTCTGGATGTCTTGGAGCTATGACCAATTTAGGTACTGGGCTTTGTTCTTGCTTGTTTCGAATTAGATATTTAAATGCATCTAGTACTAGTGCTTCTTCGCCTTCGTGGGTAGATCCTGCGGTAAAGAAAAATTGATCTGCTTCGATGTTTAAATAGTCTTCTAGTTGTGAATTGTTTGGGGCGGAATGTCCTTGCAGTCCATCTAATTTGATATTGCCAAATATTTGAATGTTATCAGCGCTGCCTTGAACGGACGCAAAGCGCTCTGCTTCTGCCTTGCTCTGCACTCCGATAATAGAAAACAAGCGCAATACTTCTTTGAAGAAAAAGCGCAAATTGAAATAGGACTTAAACGATCTTGGTGACATGCGAGCATTAACTGACATCACCGGAATCTTTCGCTTGTGACAGGCATAAACAAAACCAGGCCATATCTCGGTTTCGATAAGAATAAAGGCTGATGGTTTAACAGCGTCAAGCCAGGTATTGATGGAGCTTGGCATATCGTATGGAAAATATGCCACAGTTGCAAATGAACCCGCTTTTTCTTTTGCCATCGCCTGTCCCGTGCCAGTAGTGGTGGTCACGAACAAAGGCAAGTCTGGAAGATTTTCTCTCATTTTTTTGAGCAATGGCAATACAGCATTGAACTCTCCCACCGATACGGCATGAACCCATATCGAATTTGGTTTAATCGAATCTTTGATGGACTGAGGAATAAAGCCAAGCTTCTGGCTCACTCCAAATCTGGCTCTGGCGGAAAACAAAAGAATTGGCGATACCAAAAACAATACCATGGTAAAACCGATTTGATAAAGTAGTATCATAATTGATACCATGTATTTTGAGAGCCTCCTAAATCAAATCGATGGCGTCTACATCCACTGCCATATGAACACTCTTATCCACGCTTGCAATGGTTTTTGCTCGCAGAAATTCGACTAGATTCGAAAAGGCATTTTCTTGCTCGCTAAAAACTTTGGTAATGAGGTGATATCTAAATTTGCCTCTGATGCGCTCTACCAAGCAAGGAGCTGGTCCCAGAACTTCAAAAGTATTTTCAGCTAATTTGGCATTGAGCATCTCGGTAATGTCTTTGACCATTTGCTCGCACTTTTCTATACAAATGTTTTGATCGGCAGAAGAAAATACTATGCGCAAAATTCGACCAAAAGGGGGATAGTAAAAGTTTTGTCTGCTTAAAAGTTCAGTCTCTGCAAATGATTCATAGTCATGATTTTTGACTGATTGAAAGACTTCAAGTTCGTTATTGTATGACTGAAAAAATACTTCACCCGGTCTTTGACCTCGTCCAGCTCGTCCGGCAACCTGACTCAATAATTGATATCCACGCTCGGTACTTCTATAGTCAGGCATGTTTAGAGCCGCGTCAGCAGCCAGAACTCCAACCAAGGTTACATTGGCTATGTCGAGACCCTTTGCCACCATTTGAGTGCCAATTAAAATGTCGGCTTCATGTCGTTTAAATAATTCAAGAGTGTCTCGAAAAGCACCTTTTTTCAATGTGATGTCACTATCTAGTCTCACCACTCTTGCCTCAGAAAAGCACTCATGCACTTGTTCTTCCACTTTTTGAGTGCCAAGCCCATATTCTTTTATGAAGGGACTTTGACATTCAGGCTGTGGACAAAGTTTAAAATTGGCTCGCTCAAAGCCACAGTGGTGACAGGATAGAAAGCCTTTATTAGAAGATTCGGGCTTTTGTCTTTGATTTGAATTTTGTCTTGCATAACGGTGAAAAACCATTGAAACGCTACAATGATGACATGTTGCAACATATCCGCAAGCTCGGCAAAAAACGTGACTGGCATATCCACGTCTGTTAACCAATAAAACAATTTGTTCTTTACGCTTAAGCCTGTCATTTATGGCATCGAATAATGCTTTGGAAAAAATAGTTCTATTGCCCAAACGCATTTCTTCTTTCATGTCGACTACAGTGACGCAAGGCATGTTCTGGTTAAAAACGCGCTCAGGCAGAGTCAATATGCGATTTGATTTTAGAGCGCGATGATAAGTGGATAAGTCGGGAGTGGCACTACCAAACAATACCAAGGCATTATGTCGTCTTGCTTTTTCTAGCGCTACATCTTTAGCGTTGTATCGTGGGCTTGGGCTGGTTTGTTTATAGCTTGAGTCATGTTCTTCGTCTAAAATTATCAAACTCAAATTAGGAATATTTGCAAGCACTGCAGAGCGTGCTCCGAGTAAAACTTTGACTGAACCGTCTCTAATTCGTCTCCAGGTGTCAAAGCGTTCTCCGGCTGAGACAGCACTGTGCCAGATTGAAACCACTTCTGGAAAGCGCTCATTTAGTAGGCTAACTAATTGCGAAGTTAGACCAATTTCGGGCACCATTATCAAAACGGTTTTACCAGCTTTAATTGTTTTTTCAATCAATTGCAAATATACTTCAGTTTTGCCTGAGCCTGTAACACCAAATAGAAGCCAGGGTTCGACTGTTTTTTTACTATCTGCACTTTTGTCTGTTTCTCTGCCCGACAAGACTTTATCCAGCTCTTCTTCAAGTACGTTCAAACATTTTGTTTGATGGGCGGTCAGTTGTCTTGGCGTACCATCAATATTTTGTTTGAAGGCGAAGGCTTGAAGCGGGTCTCGAATGGAGTCTTCTTTGGTGACAAGAAGAAGACCGGCTTCTCTCATTTTTTTTATGGTGCTACTAGTGGTGCCGGCAAGTTTGACCAGTTGAGCAACGGGCATTTTTGCACCGTTCTCACTAAGCGTGTCAATTATTTTTTGTTGGCGTGGGCTTATTTTTTTCTTTGAATCTAATTCTAAATCTGGCGCAATTTCCACCAGATCAATTGATTTAGCAACTACCTTGCTAGTTGTCTCAACAAGCATTTCGATATTACCAGAACGCTTTAGCCAATTGAGGGCTTTGTAAAAGCTGCTTGCACTCCCTTTTGTGCTGTCTTGAAACCTGCGCCTTAAGGCTAAAAGCGAGGATTCGCCTGTTTGGGCAAGGAGTGAAAAAAGACGTTCGCTAGAAGGGTCGGTATTCGTTTTAAGACATGAGGCAATGAGGCGGACGCGCCGTTTGAGCCTTGGCGAAATGGAAGAGGGCAGTGCTGCGGCAATTACATCGGCTAAATTGGCACAATAAGCATTAGCCAGCCAGTGTAAAAAGTCGATGTAGTCGGCGTCAAAAAATGGATTGGCATCCATCACTTCAAAAACGTCTTTCACTTTGAAGTCTTTTTCAGTCGAATCTTCAAGTGACACAACATAACCAGAGACCACGTTTTGTCCCTGCCTACCAAATGGCACAAGTACACACGAGCCAACGAAAACCTGATCCTGCAGCAAATCAGGCACGCCGTAAGTGAACAGACGATCTCGTAACTCAGGTGCCTCAATATCGAGGGCTATGTTGGCAAAAACTGTACTGGCCAATTTACCCACACAAAAAACGATGTGGATTGAATTTTACCTTATCGGCTGATCTTTAAAGATTTAAGAAAAGCCAATAACGTACTTTTGCCAGTTAGTCTGGGAAGTAGTTGTGTATTTTGAAATTTCAAAATGAACATGTGACAAAGGACGCCTGGGTGATGACATGAGCGCCATTGCCGCTTCGCGTGGAGTGCGGTCACCTTTCTTGACGTTGCATTTGAGGCAGGCGGCCACCACGTTATCCCAAGAATCTATACCGCCTCTAGAGCGCGGCATGATGTGATCGATAGTGAGGTCGTGACGTTTAACACCGCAGTACTGACAAATGTAATTATCGCGGTGCAGGATATTGCGCCGCGATAGAGAAATTTCTTTGTACGGAATTCGGATGTAATGCCGAAGTCTAATCACCGTAGGCAGGGGAAAATCGCCATATAATATTTTGCCGTTATGCTCGATTCTTTCGGCTTTTCCCTTGAGAAGCAGATTAACAGCCCGCCGCCATGTACATATGTTAAGCGGTTCATAGGAAGCATTTAGGACTAAGACCTTAGACAATATGCACCCTCGACTACTAACGAATCTCTAATTAACCAGGATTCACCTTGTATTATTATAACGATCAAATTCTCAAATTGTCCAGAAATTGGCTTGTTTCAAGGCTTCTACAAAAATTACGAGACGGTTTACAGTATGTCTAGAAGCAATACAGGAGCGCAAATGCGTCTGTGGCGAGCATTTCCGGACGCGCGTCGAAACGTTTGATTACCGAGTGTGACCCTTGTTTGGTATATCTACTAGAAAACCTTATGATATAGGCGCTAAAATGCTAGGCTATCTGGACCTGTTTCGGTTCGGACCGAGCCAGCAGGTTCTGTCCAATCGATACCGAAACGTTATCTGGTCTCGATTGAATTCAAATTTGTCGTAGGGACTTTTCGAGCTTAGCTCTGTATTACTTAGGAGAAACAAGACCTTGTCTATTGCATCAATGAAGCAGTTAATGGAAGCTGGTGTGCACTTCGGTCACCAGACTCGTAGATGGAATCCCAAAATGCGCCCATACATCTATGGCGAGCGCAACGGTATCTACATTATAGATCTGGAAAAAACCAGCCGCGCTTTAGACAAAGCGTGTGAATACATCAGAAAATCTGCTTCGGAGAAGCGAAACATCGTTTTCGTTGGAACCAAAAAGCAAGCTGCTGACATCGTGGAAGAAGAAGCAAGACGTTGTGGCGCTTACTTCGTCAATCGTCGCTGGTTAGGCGGCATGTTGACCAATTTCGAAACAATCCGTCTTCGCATTAACCGCTTGAAAGAGCTTGAAGAGATGAAAGAAACTGGTGACTTTTTCCGTCGCGGTAAAAAAGAGCAAGCAGTGCTCAATCGCGAATGGCTCAAATTGGACAAATCGCTTGGTGGTATCAAAACCATGCGCGGTCGTCCCGACATTCTATTTATCGTTGACCAGAAACGCGAATTCATCGCCGTAGCAGAAGCTATCAAAAGCGACATTGCAACCGTTGCTCTGGTAGATACAAACTGTGATCCCGATGGTATCTCTTATGTCATACCGGGTAACGACGATTCAATTCGTTCAATCAAACTGATTACCGGAAAAATTGCCGATTCAATTATCGAAGGCGCACTCGCTCGTGCTCAACGCAACGACGAGGAGCCTACTGTTCAACCAACAGTTTCGAATGTTGACGAAGCTGAAATTCCTGCTGCCTCATCAGATCTAGAGGAAACCGAACCTGTAGTTACTGGCAGCGAAGGCGAAGAGCAAGAAGTTTCAGTCTAATAGCCTAATCAGTTAATCACGCACTAATCAAAATATTTAAGAGGTAATTATGCAAATGGTAGAAGTCTCTGCTTCCATGGTTAAAGAGCTGAGAGAAAAGTCCGGAGCGGCAATGATGGATTGCAAAAAAGCTTTGGTAGAAAGTTCCGGTGACTTTGACAAAGCATTTGAGTGGCTAAGACAGAAAGGCGTAGCTTCAGCTAGCAAAAAGTCTTCGCGCGCCACATCTGAAGGTCTGGTTGTAGGCAACGTTGATGCAAGCGGTAAAAAAGCAGTGCTCGTTGAAGTGAACTGCGAAACAGACTTCGTTGCTAAAAACGAAGAGTTCGTTTCTTTGTGCAACAAAATTGCTGAGTCGGCTCTTGAAGCGGGTGCATCTACAGTAGATGCTGCTCTTCAAGCCAAAGTCAAAGATGGTTCAGGCACAGTTGGTGAACTAATCACTGCTGCCATTGCCAAAACTGGCGAGAACATTCAAGTCAAACGCGTCAGCTTTTTGCAAATCGAGTCGGGTGAAGGCGTAATTGGTCAGTATCTGCACACACTGGGCGGAAAAATGGGCGCATTGCTCAAACTCGTATCAGATAAAAAGGTTCCTGAGACAGGCGCTAGCGTCGCTCGCGAACTCGCTATGCATATAGTTTCAACTAAGCCCACATACATGAGCAAGGATGAAGTCCCAGCCGATATCATCGCTGAAGAAAAGCGCATCGAGTCTGGTAAAGCTGATTTAGCCAGCAAAAAGCCTGAAATGATTGAAAAAATTGTTCAGGGTCGCGTTGACAAAATCATGGCTGAGCGTTGCTTCCTGGAGCAGCCCTTCGTCAAGGATCCTGGTCAATTGGTTAGCCAATATATTGGAGCCAAAGGCAAAGAAATGGGCGTTGAGCTTAAGCCTGTTCAATATTCGTTGTATATACTCGGCGAAGAGTAAGAGCTAAAGTCCAAGGCAGTTAGCCGTTTGAAGTACCCGAAAGTTCCCGCCCTGGCGGGAACTTTTCTTATATGAAACAGGACTTCTAGAAGCCAAAGTCGCTTAGGTAGTATGATTTGCTGTTGATTACTTGGGAATTCAAATCAAATGGCAAGCCCGACCAAACCACCAAAATACGCAAGAATACTTTTAAAGCTAAGCGGCGAAGCGCTGCAAGGCCAAGAGGGCTTCGGCATCGACCATCAGGTGATTAGTGGCATCGCCGACGAAATCATCGAAGCCAAAGAGATGGGCGTTCAAGTGGCGATTGTGGTTGGCGGTGGAAATATCTTCCGCGGTGTCAAAGGCGCTGCCTGGGGCATGGACAAGGCTGCTGCAGATTATGTAGGCATGCTTGCCACCATTATGAATTGTCTGATTCTGCAAGAAGTGTTGCATTCAAAAGGCGTAGAAACAAGAGTTCAAACAGCCATCGCCATGCCGGCGGTGGCTGAGCCGTTTATTAGGCTTAAAGCTATTCGACATTTAAACAAAGGTAGAGTAGTGATTTTTGGCGGTGGTACAGGCAACCCCCACGTCACGACCGACACTGCATCGGCACTACGCGCTGCAGAAATAAAAGCGGATGTGATTTTAATGGCTAAAAATGGCGTGGATGGTGTCTATGACGCAGATCCAAAACGTGATGCCAAAGCTAAAAAGTTCGACGATATCAATTTTGAAGACTTTATCAAAAACAATTTGCAAGTTATGGATCCCGCTGGCGTCTCGCTTTGTCAGCAAAACAATATTCCCATTATCGTTTTCGATTTTGCCAAACCAGGTGGTATCAAAGCCATCGTGTCTGGTCAAAAAATTGGAACACTTATAAGCAGTGCTAAAACCTGCCAAACTGTATAACTGAGGAGAAATATCTGAAATGACCGCGCCTGCTGCAAACCCACAAGAAGTAATCTCTGCTGGCGAAGACCGTATGAAAAAAGCGGTAACAAGCTTGCATAACGAATTTAAAACTGTCCGAACCGGAAGAGCTAATGCTGCCGTTCTCGACAAAGTGGAAGTGGATTATTACGGCACACCGACTGCGCTAAAAAGTTTAGCCAATATCTCTACTCCAGATGGTCGCTCACTCGTTATTCAGCCTTACGATAAAGGTGTGCTCAAAGATATCGAGTCTGCCATTAACAAGGCTCAACTAGGTTTGACACCAAACTCAGATGGTTCTGTGGTTCGCATTGTAATACCTGCGTTAACTGAAGAGCGCCGCAAAGAGTTGTCCAAACAACTGAAAAAAATAGCTGAAGAAGCTCGCGTGGCCGTTCGAAACATCCGTCGCGACTGCGATCAGCACCTAAAGAATTTTAAAGACAAAGGCGTGTCAGAAGATGAATTGCGCAGCAAAGCTGATGCCGTGCAGAAACTGACTGACAAATATATAAAGGAAATAGATCAAAGCGCTAAAGACAAAGAAGCCGAGATCATGGAAATATAGAGACAAGGAGATTCACAAGCATGTGTGGAATAGTTGGTTATCTAGGCAGCAATCAAGCAACACCAGTCCTCTTGTCCAAGCTTCGTTGTCTTGAGTACAGAGGCTACGACTCTGCTGGCGTGGCTGTAATTGAAGGCGATAGACTCAATATCATCAAGTCTGCAGGCAAGTTGTCCAATTTGGAAACTTTGCTTCAGCAAGAAAGACCAAGCTCGACTATCGGTATTGGTCACACTCGTTGGGCGACACATGGTAGCCCAACAAACGAAAATGCCCACCCTCACACTGATTCCACCGGCACTTTTGCCGTAGTGCACAACGGTATCATCGAAAATTACGCTCAGTTGCGTACTGAATTGATTGAGCAAGGTTATGTTTTTACCACTGAAACTGACACTGAAGTGACAGTTCACCTGCTTTCACGCGAATACGAAAAGGACCAGGATATTCTTGGTGCAATTATTCGCACCGTGAATGTAATGAAAGGTGCATTTGCGCTGGGTATTGTGAGCCTGAAGCATCGTGATCGCATTTATGCTGTGAATCATCATTATTCTCTTACAGTAGGTTTGGGAGAAAACGAAAGCTTCCTTGCTTCAGACAGCACCGCTGTTCGTCAGTACACAAATAAAATTGTGCGTTTGGAACAAAGTGAGATTGCCGAAATCAAAACCAATAGCTACCGACTCTTTTCGTTTGATGGCACCGAAGCTTTTAGAGAGCCAGTTTCGCTCAATACAGAGCCTTACAAAATAGACAAAGAAGGCTTCAAGCATTTCTTGCTCAAAGAAATATACGAGCAACCACTCGTTCTTCGTCAAACCATGAGCAAGTATTTGCCTATGTTTTCGAGCAATCCTAAAGCGCCAATTTCTTTCAATGTTGAGCGCTTTAGTGCTGATTCAAGCGAAGGCGTTTACGGCGTCAAAATGACCGACAACGAAATAAAATCTATCAAGCGCATAATCATCGTTGCTTGTGGAACGGCACTCAATGCTGGTATGGTCGGCAAACTGATAATCGAACAGTTGTGTTCTATTCCAGTTGAAGTGGAAATTGCATCTGAAATTCAAACCAGAAACATTCTGGCCGATGAAAGCACTCTTGTAATTGCTGTAAGCCAATCAGGTGAGACAGCAGACACACTAGCTGCCATGAAAGCAGCCAAAGCTAAAGGCGCATACACGCTAGGTATAACCAATAGACCAGATTCGCACTTGGCACAAATAGCAAGCAATTTGATTGTCACCGAATGTGGTATCGAAGTTTCGGTTGCTGCCACTAAGACCTATGTAGCTCAGTTAATGTGTTTCTATTTGCTTGCTATCTATCTAGGCGAGAAACGTGGCTCTATAAGCCAGGATAGTGCAGTAGAAATGAAAAAGACATTGCATACCATGCCGGCTCTAATGGAACAGATTTTAGCTCGTGAAGAAGAGTACAAAAATTTGTCACTTAAACTAGCCGACGCTTCAGACGTTGTTTTCATTGCCCGCGGAGTTAACTATCCGACCGCTCTTGAAGGCGCGCTCAAATTAAAAGAACTTAGTTATATTCATGCTTCAGGTTATGCGGCAGGCGAACTCAAACATGGACCGATCGCCGTGCTCGATTCAGCCGTGCCTGTAATCACGGTATTGGTGCCTGGCAAGGTTTACGAGAAAACATTATCAAATGCTCAGGAATCGCGAGCACGCAACGCACGTATGGTGGCAGTGGCAGTTGATGGTGATGAAATGGCGCCTGAAACATTTGATCACATATTCCGCATACCGCCTGTAGATGAGCTTTTCAGCCCGCTTGTTACCATAGTTCCTTTGCAGTTGATGTCATATTTCGTTGCCGATTATCTTGGCAAGGATGTAGATCAGCCACGCAATCTTGCTAAATCGGTCACAGTCGAATAAAGTATTATCTCTCTTTTCAACCATTAAGGAGTAGATAATGGTGAACACTTTGGAGAGTGGTGCTAAAAGCGCCACTGTGGGTGATCCTTTGGCTTCTGATTTCAAAGTTCCCGAAACTCCACCGCCGTTTGACGCCATTGTTGATGGTGCCCAAACTGTTGCTTGTGAAGTTGAAGCGATTGAGACTACTTCGAAATCGAGCGTGCTTGGTACTACCAAAGAAATCTATCCCTGGCATGTTTTGTTTGCCACCTGGCTTGGCGGAGTTGCAGACGGCATGGATTCTTCCATTTTTGCCATCATTCTATATCCGGCACTTTCTGATTTATTGCACACTTCCTCGCACGCCACAGTTGGAATTTATGGATCTTACGTGATTGCTCTCTTTATGCTTGGATGGGCAGTAGGAGCATTTTTCTTCGGTTGGCTAGCCGATCAAATTGGGCGTGCCAAAACACTTTCTCTCACCATCTTGGTCTATGCCGTAGCCACTGGACTTTGTGCTTTCTCTCACAGTTGGTGGGATTTGGGCATTTATCGATTTTTGACCGGTGCTGGCATCGGTGGCGAAATGGGAATTGGTGCGGTCTTATTGTCTGAGTGCTGGCCACGCAAATCTCGCGTGTTTGCCTTGAGTTTGCTTGCCACTTCGCTTGGTGTTGGCTATCTCACAACATCGGGACTTAACTTACTTATTGGTGGATACGGCTGGCGCAATTTGTTCTTAGTCGGCATCCTGCCCGCCTTTCTTGTAGTTTACACACAGATGAAACTAAAAGATTCGCACAGCTTCCACGAAATCAAAGAAAAACGCACTGCTGCTAAGAATAAGCAAGGTCTGAATTTGACCGCTGAGGACCGCGTGATGCTCAAGAGCACTTTCATGAGTCTCTTTGATGGAAAATACGCGCGTCGCACAGTCGTTGTAGGCTTGCTTACAAGCTGTGCCATCATTGCCTGGTGGGCAGTGCTCTCCTGGATTCCTGCCTGGATTAACCAGTTAACAGGTACTCTTGCCATTGCAGAGCGCAGTCATGTGATGCTCTTTAAAGATGTTGGAATGATTTGTTCTGGATTATTTGGCGGATTACTTATTCATAGATTTGGCTACAAGGCTTCGATGGCTGCATCATTTGTATTGGCTTTTGCAGCTACAGCCGGAATGTTCATGACTTTCAAAGAATTCAGTCCAATGATCTTTCCCTTTGTTGCTTGTGTCGGATTTTTTGCTCACATTCCTTTTGTGTTGCTCTGGTCGTATATTCCAGAATTATTCGAAACGCGAATCCGTAGCACCGCCTTTGGTGTCACGTATAACGTGGGTCGGACTTTTGCTGCCTTTGCTGCAATCGCAAGCGGACAGTTGATTGGTCTTTTTTCCGGTTCATACGCCATGGCTGCCACCACTTTTGCCAGTATCTTTTTGGTAGGAGCCCTAGTTTCATTCTTTATGCCGGAGCCAAGCGGCGACATGATTGAAGATGGCGTGGGAGCACACTAATGAAGTTGGGTCATTCTGCTGTAGCTTTTAATCTTGTTTTGCTAACCATGCTTTCAGGAGCAATTTTGAGCGCAAATGCAAATCCAAATTCAAACTCTAGCTCAAATGCAAATACCCAAAACTCTTTTTGCTTGCAATCAACCAGCTCAATTTTGAATTCTTCAAAATGGGCAGTTCAAGACAAAATTGAAGTGCAAAATTGGCTTAGTCGAGTGCAAAATTTAATAGTAAATTCTGCTCGATTTAGAAAATGGTACGAAGAATCAGGATTAACAAAAGATTTTTGCAAATCTACATATGCCTTTTGCATCGATGAGTCAGGCATGCCGGTTGGATTTCATGTCTTGAACCGAGATACTTTCAACAAAATAGACGAAGAAATTTCGAACATTGTCGAATCTTGTGGACCATTTCCTGTTGCACCAAACCACTTACCCTGGTCCCGGGGCGGAATGCGTGTAGAAATGACAGTTGCAAAAGAAAATAAAATTTCGATCGCACCGGAATGGCCAAACACGCGCCTGGCTGCTATTTCAAACAATTACCTTTAATTTGCTAGCGTACCGATAACGGTTCACGATCAAATTTCGCCTTGAATTTCCTGTAGTCCAACAAGTTCGTTTTCCATTTCACTTGTGCATCCAACATGAGTGCAATTGCAAGTATTGGATTGCGCTATTTCCAAATTTTCGCAGTTACCCGAGCAAAATTCACCTTGCGACACATGGCAATGGCACGACGGGTGCGCGCACTCAAGCGTCTCGCCTGAGGCGTCTTGTTCATCATAAGCCATATCGTGAGGGATGGCATCGGAGCGTTCTGTATGTTGACCTTCCGAATCGGGATTTTCATCCATCGGGTCAATTATATGTAGCGCTAGTTCTTCGGGCGCTAATTCATTTTCGATAAATGGCAAGTCATCATTTGCTTCATCGTCCATTCCGTCCGACCAATCATTGTCGTCGTTTGTTAATTTTCCTGGCAGCATATCAATCACCTCTCAGTTTTTGAGATAGCACAGCAATTTAAGAAAAAATCGGTTAGCATGAAAAAGTGACATATATACGTAGTGTATGTCGGAAGGTCGATAGAATGACCTAAACCGGCGCCAAAAGTTGCTTTGCGAGCAACAATCAAAATGACAGATAGAACCAATAACGGACTCGATGAATGGGAGAATACACCCTTTGACACAAGTGACCTGGATAGCGATTATGACGACCTAGAATGCGCTAATTCCAACGAGCTTCCAGATGAAATTCCAGAAGAATTTTTAGATGAGCAATCCACAAAGAACAAATTCGGACCGCCGGCATTTGTGAACAAAGATTCGATTTCTAACTATTTAAAGGAAATTGGGCGCTTCGATTTACTCGATTTCAAATCCGAAGTAGCACTGGCTAGAGCCGCTCTTTTGGGTGATGAGATTGCGCGAGACAAACTCATCTTGTCTAATTTACGCCTGGTTGTGAGCATCGCAAAAAAATATGTCAAATTTGGATTGACCCTGCCTGACTTAATTCAGGAAGGAAATATCGGATTGATTAAAGCGGTGGAAAAATTTGATCCCGAAAAAGGATTTAGATTTTCAACTTATGCAAGCTGGTGGATTAAACAAGCAGTCACTCGAGCAATTGCGAATAAATCACGCGCGGTGCGACTTCCAGTGCACATAAGCGAATCTAAATGGAAATTGAAAAAGGCGGTGGCGGAACTCAATCAAGAATTGGGACGCAAACCAGCACCATCTGAAATCGCGAAGAAAACCGGATTCGACCTGGATAAAGTAACTTTGCTTTTGAACGCGGAGAAAGCGACGCTTTCGCTTGATGCCAATTTAAACGAAGACGGCGAAACAACCCTTTGTGATTTTTTGTCTGATGAGAACTCGACTGATCCTGTGGTAGCGGCGGATTTTGAGCTTCTTGCTGAGCGGATCGAAAACGCATTGATGCGATTGAAGCCTCACGAATCTGATGTGTTGAAGCTGCGTTTTGGCCTCAAGAGTGAGCGTAAAACTCTGCTTGAGACTGGAAGAATCCTTGGATTATCGAGAGAGCGTGTGCGTCAAATCGAATTGCGAGCAATGAAAAAACTTCGTCACAACAAAGAGCTTGAAAGTCTGGCGAACAGTTGAAGTTAATTTTGAAAAAATTTAGAGTGTGGGCGATTCGCTTTGAGTGAGTCGCGGATTTTCTTCTTCCACTATTTTAGGCGTAATCATGAGCATAAGCTCAGTTCGGTTACGCCCTTTCAGTGTAGTTCTAAAGAACGCGCCAAGCAGAGGTGCTTCTGCAAAATAAGGAACTTTGGATAGTTGCGATGCTTCTTGCTCGGTGAATAGTCCGCCAATGACTAGAGTTTGTCCGTCTTTGATGCGCACTTCCTGACTGATCACATCGCGGATGCTCAAAAGGGTAACAGTTGTTTGGTTTGCTCCTACACCAAATGTCTGCGGCGCTCCCAGTGGGGCAGATACCTGTGGACGCAATCTGAGGCGAACAAACCCGTCTTCAGTCAAGCGCGGCAAGATATTTAGAAATATTCCTGCTTTGGCAATTTCAACGTTGGTTGTGACTACACCTAAACTGACAGTAGATGTCACTTTGTGCACAACTTCGTTGGCAATGGTTATCAGTGCTTCTGTATTGTCTACTACTACTAAGCTAGGGTTGGCGATAACCTTTGCTTTGTTAGTCTGTAAAAGCATTTGTACATTTACGTTCAAACCATAAGGTACCGTGGCAATGTTGGCTCTTCCACCGGCTCTTTGGCTTAAGGTCAAAAAGTTAAATCCAGAAGCCGATGATTGAACTGGAGTTATACCGGCTATATTCAGGTTGCCTACGTTGGGAAGAATGGCGCCAACAAGTCCTCCAAATGGATTAGCTGCGCCAGTGACGTTTGTTCCTGTAAAGGGTATAGCTGGAATTTGTGGGTTAGGAACAGCGTTTGCAGGTGAGCCCAAACCGGGCAGGAAGCTCAATAGCGGAGCGGCCGGGTTGCCCATGATTGAGCTGGACATGCCGTCGCCTTGCATGTTAATGGTGGCACCAAGTTGTCTAATGCCCTGGTTTGTAATTTCTATAAGCGAAGATTGAATATGTACTTGGCGCGGTCGACGATCTACCAGCGCAATAGCTTCACCAGCCAGATCTACGTCTTCCTGAGTTCCAACTACGATTACTTGACGCCCTTTGGCGTCTGGTATCACAATTGCGCCACCATCATTTGGTGGTATCGAATATAGTGCGTTGATTTCTTGAACTTGTCGAGTCTGCTGGCTGCCTGGCTCTACTGCGGCATTGTTGAAACCAGTTCCTTCCTGAATTTGTTCGCGAGTAGTACCGTTTAGTTGTTTGGCTACTTCGTCTTTTTTAAGAGTTTGGTCTAGTTGATTCTTGGTGCCGGGTTCGGTGGCGGAGTCACCCAACCCCACTTTTTCATCGAAGCTAGAAACGACGCCTTTATTGAAAACAGAAAATTGCAAAATCTGCGCCACATCATAGGGATGGGCATAACTCAATTTGAAAGCGCGAACAACTTGCCTGTTTAGTTTGAGTTGAACCATGGCTACGCTTGAGGCAACGATTATGACGTTGTTTTCTAGGCGACGGCTCTCGAGTCCTGCGGAAGCAAGAATGGTGTCCATCGCTTCGTTGAGCGTTACATCTTTGAGTTCGCCTGTGATGCGCCCATCGACCGATTTATCAACGATGATATTTAAATTGCCCCTGCGCGCAATTTCAGCAATTAACTCGCGTACGGGTGTATCTCTGAAACTGAGATGGTGAATAATGCCTTGATTGGCTTGTGCCACCAGTTTAAAGGGTTTGCGAATTTGAACTGTACCAGTCACTGCAGGCAGTCGCTGAGTGCGCGCCGATTGGCTGCGACCACTAGGGCCATACTGGGCTATTTGTTTTTTATCGGCAGTGTCGCTTTTGCCTTTTTGCTGTTCGTTTTCTTGTGCATAAACAGGAGTACTAAGTCCCCAGGCACCAAGAGCTATGGCAGAGGCAAGTGCCATAAAAAATAATGCACCAGTTTTTGTCCGTTCTGTCACAGACACACTTTTCTTTTGAACTGTCGCCTGAGCAGTTGCTCTCAGGTGATTCATAAAGTTTTACCGATACCAATTGGTTTGCATATTTTACGACATATTAATTGTATACCGATGCGTCAGAAATGCAATGGTGGCGCATTTGGTATCGTTGTATTGGTGGTGTATATAGTATCGATATCTGTTTTAGTGTGGACTAGATAAGCCGAAAATGGCAAGCTCTAAGTTATTACGTGCTTCGCTCAATCGGGGATTCAGTCTTAGTGCCAGTTGAAGCTGAGTAACGGCGGAGGCTACATCGCCTCTTTTGTATAAGGCATATCCCAAGTCATTTCGAGCTTGGGCATTGAGTGGATCTAAAAGTACCGCTTGTTCAAATTCGACTACTGCATCGGCATTTTTCTTGTTGGCGTATAAAGCTCTGCCAAGGGCAATATGACTTTCTGCAGCAGTCGGATCGAGCAGAACTGCTTGCCTTGCTGTTCTTAGTGCGCTTATATCTTCTTTGAGGCGCAAAAGTCCATGCGTGAGGGCGACGTGCGCATTTGATGAGCTTGGCATTATTGACACTGCTTGTCTTGCAGCCCGAACAGATCCTTCTGGATCGTCTGTGGCAACAAGAGCTTGAGCCAATCCCGTCAGACCCTGACAAGTGGCTTTTACGTCGTTTGCTCGTCTGAATTCGTTAATCGCTTCTGAAATGGCACCTTGAGCCATAAAGCTATCGCCAAGACATACAAAAGGCGCGGCCAGTTTGGGAGACATACTTATTGCTTTTCGATATTGCAGTTGGGCTGCTTGGTGGTCACCAATACCGTCTGAAATCTTGCCCAATAACACGTTGGTCACGATGTTTTCGTTATCTAGGGCGAGGGCCCGACGCAGTTCCATGCTGGCACCCTCCAGGTCTCCTGAAAGATAAAGATAAGTGCCAAGCTTGATTCTAAGGTCAGAATCATTTGGATTATCAGTGATTTGGCGACGTAGTTTGACGATATGATCTCCTGCTCCTCGCAAATCGGTATGAGTCATGCCCATTTTGAACATATCTAGATAATTCTCGAGGGCTGATTGTTCTTTAAGCAATCTCACGGACTCTGACGATGCACCACTCTGAGGCTTGGCTGGAGCCTTGTCTTGAGCGCTGTCTTGAATTTTGTCTTGAGCCTGACCATTTTGAGTCGTAACCAGTGAAAGACTGGATGCGGCAATCACGCTTAGAATAAAATGTATCGAATTTCGGTAGAGACGTTTCATATTGGCTTTAGAGCGAGTATATTGTGAACCTTCTAAATTTATCACGAACCAAGCATGATTCAAGCTGCCTATATACATCTGCCTTTTTGTGTCCATAAGTGCGATTTCTGTGATTTCGCTGCCTTTGCAGGCATGCAGCATCTAGAAAGCGAATATTGCGCCATTGTTTTGGAAGAAATTAAGCAAAGGGTCAAACAGACACGATCGCCAATCAAGCTGGAGAGCATTTTTTATGGTGGTGGCACACCGTCAGTGGTGGCGCCAGAGAATCTGCGTTCTATCCATAAAGGATTGCTAGAGTTAGTTGAATGTAGTGAAAACGCCGAGATTACGATTGAATCTACTCCTCATTCCATTACCAAAGAAAAGGCACAGTTTTGGCGCGAATTGGGTATTAATCGCATATCTATTGGTATTGAGTCATTGCGTGATGATGAGCTTAGAGCAATCGGACGAGATCATACTTCTAGCCAAGCTAAAGCCGGAATTGAGCTCGCTTGCCAGGCTGATTTTCCAGTTATAAGCCTAGATTTTATGTATAGTCTGCCCACTCAGACTGTAGATAGCTGGCAACAAACTCTAGATGAATTTGTCGAACTGGCCTCTAGTCGAAAGCAAATTAAACACGTTTCCGCTTACGGACTGGAATTGGTGGGCAATTCTCCTTTGTACAGTCGTTTTGCAAAAAATTCTTGTGCTTATCCCGATGACGATAAATTCAATTTGATGCGTGAGCGTTTAATTGAGACACTTGCTAAAGCCGGATTTGAACAATATGAAGTTTCCAATTTTGCCAAGCCGGGATTTGCCTGTCGTCATAATTTGACTTATTGGCGAAACGCGGAATATCTTGCCTTTGGAGTTGGCGCGCACCGTTACGTGGACGGGGTTCGCAGTTCTAACATCAGATCATTGACTCGCTATATTCGCGAACCGTTATCGGTTGATCTTTTTGAACCCATTGATCAGGCTATGAGGCTTAAAGAAGGCATTATGCTGGGTTTTCGTATGCTTAAAGGTATAAATTTAGCCAATTTTGAAAAGGAATATGGGGTTGACCTATTCGATAGCTACAAGATGCCGATAAAACGCATGTTGGACGCGGGGATGCTTGAGCTTGAAAATGGACAGTTGGCCATTCCCCAGAAGAAATTGGCACTCAGTAATTCGATAATAGCTGAATTTATGTAAAGTTGGTGTCTTCAAACGAATGGCGCATTCGAGTGCTCTTTGGTTGAAAAGCGTTATCTGGTCGCTGTTTGGTGCCCTTTATCGGTTTAGTTGCCATAGTGGGCGGGTATGGGGTTATATGGATATAGTTGGCTTATTTCAAGGGCGTTTTCTCAAGGAACTAACCCGATTTACTAATTAAGGGACTGATTAACAGTGTGCCCGGCCGAAAACACGGAAACAAAAGGGTCTGCTAAAGAGCAGAGCGGCGAGAGCGTAAGCGCCCGCGATCCGCTTATTGGCACATTACTGTCTAATCGCTACTTGGTCACAGGGGTTCTTGGAAAAGGCGGCATGGGCGTCGTCTATAGAGCACAAGACGAACAGACCGACCGTATTGTGGCAATTAAGATGTTACACGCGCACAAAGTGGCTGATTCTGAGGCGCTCAAGCGATTTAACCGAGAAGCGCGCACAGTTGCTCAGGTTAATCATCATCACATTGTCACACTTTTTGATTTTGGAATGAGCAAGTTGGGGCAGCCATTCCTCGTGATGGAATACATTGAGGGACGCAGCTTAAAAGACGAATTAGAAGCCCTGGGTGCTTTGCCTTTTGACAGAGCAACGATTATTTTTGATCAGATATTGGATGCGCTTGAATTTGCACATAGTCATGACGTCGTACATCGTGATTTGAAGCCAGAGAACATTATTTTAAGCAAACACGGAGAAACTGAGGACTGGGTCAAAATCGTCGACTTCGGCTTATCCAAGCTTAAGGAAACAGATTGTTTTGCCGAAGACGTATATCAAATTACCAAGGCCGGAGACGTGTGTGGTTCACCGCCCTACATGAGTCCTGAGCAGTGTTTGTCTAATGCCGTAGTTGATACCCGCAGTGATATCTATTCGATGGGTATTCTAGTCTACGAGTCGCTGAGCGGTGAGCTTCCGTACAAAGCTAAGTCTGCCATTGAAATGATGGACTGTCATCTCTATGGAACGCCAATTCCCTTTTGTGACGCCGTTCCTGAATTGAAAAGCTGCAACGAAACAACGTATGTAATAACGCGCTCGTTGAACAAAGAACCGGAAAATCGTTTCGCCAGTTGCACCGCTTTTGCTAAAGAATTGCGCGATGCATTGCGCCGAGACTGGCCAAAAGTGCGTTCGTACAGATTCAGACAAGAAGCACAGGGCTACAAGGATTTAGAAAGCGAAGCGGAAGCTCTTGCTACAGGCGAACACCCGGCGCTTGATATTCATCAAGGCATGCCTAATGCAGTGCAGCAAATTCTTGAGGAGATGCGCACCGAGACTTCACATTTTCAAGGTCCTGGGCAGGGCACTTTCAATCATGCTAACGGTAAAATGCAAGCCCAAGAAGCGACTGGATCTTACAAAGTTAAGCCTGAAGTGAGCGCACCAAATCCGGTGCAAAAGTTTTTGGATATGCTCTCGTCGATTTTTGGTGGTAATCAGAAACCGAGTCAGGAAGAGGAAATCGAAGAGTTCAGGCAAGAATTAGGATATTCCAATTGCCCATTTTGTCATGCGCCAATTAAAGCCCAATTGCGTTTTTGTGTTAACTGTCAGCGTCAGTTGCCTTCAGCCAAGGAGTATGCGAAATTGCGTGTTCAAGGTGGCGGAAGATTAGCGTTGCCTCGTGCACAGCGTATGCAAGAAGTTACTGGCACACGCCGGTTTAGCAAGAATTCGAAAATGCGCTCTAATAGTATGGGACCTGGGATATTGACTCAGGTGCTCACGCTTGTTTTGATTGGGCTGTTGATTTACGGTGGAATCCATTATTCAAAAGATCCTGGCATCCAGAAAAAAATTCACAGCCTTATGGCTGCGTTGCAAAAATAAAACTTGCTGTTTAATTTGGGGGCAAAGTAGTTGAGTCCTGCTAACTAGGACGCCAGCTTCCTTTCATACTTTGTCCGATACGAAAGCCTTGAACCAAATTGTGTCTTGTGAGCTGAAACATTTCATGTAGAGCGTCTGGATCATTGATACCATATTTAGTGGCAATAGTATTAACTTGATCCATGGCAAGTGCGGAGAAGTAAATGACTACATCGTCGTGTACTTCGCCACGCCCCTGATTGGGCAGCCGCAAGACTGCCTTGCCAAAGTCGTTAGTGAAGGCTTCGGTCATTTCCGAAGTCAATAAATCACAATAAAAGCTCTCGGTTTTTCTACCCATGATTCCTCTATTATCCTCAAGCAAAACTTGGCGTCAATTGTTTGTTTTATAACAAAACTGATTGCAAAGATTGAGATTTTCTTAGGCTAATTCAAAGACCTATAACTGAATATTGGACGGCGTCGTATTGACCGATGTTTCGCTTAGCGTGAGCTCACCTACTGAAACTTGGTCGATTTGAGTAAATGGCAAGCCCAAATTGTTGTTAATTCCTGCAGCAAATGTTTCGATATTGCCGGTGGTGACAAAGCGACAACGGTTGTTTAGGTCACAGAAATCATTTTGATAAACTTGCATATTTGTCAGACTCATACCAAGTAGTTCTTCGCTCAAGCAAACGGCCGGATCGATCATCTTCGTATCCAGCGCATTGAGCTCAGTTAGGCAGCGTCGCATGGAATCATGTAAAAATGGAAAATGGGTGCATCCATAAATAATAGCATCGACATTATGTGCAATTAATTCTTTGGCGTATGGACTAAGCGCTTCAACTGCCTCGCGCGATTTTGTCTTATTGCTCTCCACGAGCGGAACTAAATCTGGACAAGCTAGCTCGAAAACTTCTACTTGTGGCTGTTTCTTTTTAATTGCTTTGCTGAATGCCTTTGTTTTTGCCGTAGCCATTGTCGACATTACACCAATGCGCTTGTATGCATTTTTTTGCACAATGTCACCAGTGGAGTGCAACAAATCAATCATGGGCAAAGAAAATCCGGACCGTCTTGCCGGTTCTACCAAAGCTGCACTGGTATTGCACGCCATAATAACCAGGTCAACATTATTTTGAAAGAGCCATTCAACTATTTGTTCAACGAAGGTTTGAATCTCTGCTTGGCTGCGACCACCATATGGACATCTTGCCGTGTCAGCGAAATAAACATATTCCTTTTTAATAGCATTTGTTGTGCTTGGCGAATTTTGATTCTCTTCGCTTTTGTAGCTTTGGTCGTTTAAATCAGGAAGCATCAAAAGTTGCTTCAATACAGACAAACCGCCAAGTCCCGAGTCAAATAACCCAATACACTTAGCTTTGGCAAAACTATCTTTGATGTTCATATATGAATCGTACTTGGGATTTGAGGAATTAAGGGCGGTTTTGAGCCATTTTTGGCCCATTCATTACCTTGGCTTTACGACAGGTACCGTTAACGGTTCGCTTATCTGTGTACCTGGTCTTTGTTAGCGCTCATTCCGATTCCCAGCCCTTTTTGCGCGAGTCGAGATAAAGAGGATAATGTACCAGCCCTTATTTTCTCGCTTCTTGTGTTAGCAGTACTTGAATCTTTTTTAGGGCTTACGCTCAATTGCTTATTCGCGATCTTTGCTTTCTCGCTACCAGTGCCATGCGAAATCTCTCTTGTGCCTGAATCGTTACATAGATAAAGAATAATTCCTTTTGCTAACCCCTCAGCCACCTGTTTTTGATAGTCGGAGTTAGTTAGTTTTTCGCGCTCATCCTGATTCGAGATGAAGCCAATCTCAGCTAACACGCTTGGCACTTCGGTGCGATTTATGACGTAGAACTTTGCTTTGCGAATATTTCTATCAGGTACTTTGAGTGTGTCCAACAAATTTTTGTGGATGTCTGAGGCAAGCTCTTTACTTTGTTCTGTTTGAAAATAGGTCTCAAGCCCACTAATTTCGTTTGATGATTCCATCGCGTTCACATGTACACTAACAAAAGCGTTTGGATTGGTTCGATTGGTTATATCGACACGCTCTTGTAAGGAAATGAAAGTATCGTCGATTCTTGTAAGATGCACCTTTATTCCCTGCGCTTTAAGAAACTCGCTCAAATATTTCACAACCGATAACGTTATGTCTTTTTCGTTAGTGATACCGCGCTGTGCGCCTGGATCAGTTCCGCCGTGACCAGCGTCGAGGACGACGACTTTGCCTTTTAAGTTGGCAGCAGGCAACTCATTGGCAAGAGAATTAATTGAAAAAACTATTTTGTTTGCCTGTGAATTGATGTTGAATGTAGTTTCAGAATCGAGCAAGTCAAAGACTAGGCGTCCCTTCATTTCTGAAGAGCCATCTGCAGTATTGGCTGGTACAGAGCCAATACGAATATCTTTAATGAACTTGTTTTCTGGAATTTCTGGACGCGACGCATCCTTTAACTCTGGTAAGTTGTCGAAATCCACTACATATCTATCGGGATTGGAAAGTCTGAATGACTTGTAAGTTATTTGACTAGCTGGCAATCGCAATCCGCCTAATTCGATATGATTCGCGTCGAATTTTAAATCGATGGTGTTTTCTACTTGAGCAGTCTGGTTAGATTTCGACGAATCGACAGGCTCTGCAAGAGTTGAACTATCTGAAGGGGCGAATAATTTGGCAGTTTTGTCTTTGATTTTGCCAAGTAATTTTGACACGGAGCCGTTTTCTGAAGAATTTTGATTCTTTAGCTCGTTTAAATCCGCATTCTTGAATGAGTTTTTAGCACTTGCCACTTTATTCGGATTTGATGAATTTGCGTTTACGGTTTGAGACGTCTGCTTAGATTCCGTTAGTGATAATGCCCGGGCGCGAGTTGGAGCGACACTGGGGACGTGATAAGGATTTGAAGCTTTTAATTTCGGCGCCAAGGGTAGCCCCGGCACTGGTGCCCCAGAAACCATCGTTCCGTTATCGGTTGTCGATTGTGATATGACTTGTGGATCGAGTTCGAATTTTCCCGGACCTTGATAAGTCGAGAGGGTTGGCTCCATTTCTGACAAAGGTGGCGCTATGCCAGCTTTTTGCGGTGTTGTTCGACTAAAAACGGGAGCAAGAGGTGGTGGAAATGCTTTTAATTCTCTTAGACCCTGCTCTGCAAGGGAGTTTTTGTAATTGGTAATTTTGACGCTCAGACGACCGGGTGTAGAGCGAAACGCGACGTTTTTCAAAATAGCTGAATTTTTAGCCGAAATTGAAATGCGACAGACTGGCGGGCTTGATTGGAAACGTCCAATTTTAATTGATGTGATACTACTTGTGGTGCCAAATGTTTCCGTTCCTACTGATTTGGTGGGCAATTCCCAAATCAAGCCGGGAAAATCAGCTACTAACACGGTGTTTCCATTTTCACCCGCGAGAAACTGAATTATCGGACGCGGTAAACAAGTTTTATTCGTGGTGGCAATTTCAATGCCATCTTTGCTTTTAAGCAACTTCGCAGATGAAACTTTGTTGATGCCAAGATTTTCTTGTGCGCTCGCCAACTGGCAGTTGACATCACAAAACAAAAAGAAGCTTAAGGGAATTAAAAGTGAAAGATAGGACAGATGACTGTGAATCCTATTAATAGGTTGAGATCGCAATATGAACGCCCCTTAACTTTGCACCGCCTGGCTATTCTAATAAGAGACCGTAAAGTGTGCAATTTGTTCCACTTATCGGCGCTTGGAAACCGTTTGGTCCTGCCACCACTGGTGAGGACTAAATTAAATAGTGGAAAAGATAGGCCCTATAAGAAACTGGTAAATTTAGGACGGTGTTTTTCGGTTGCGCCGCTTACCAACAAGTGGTCAGGAAAGCACGGCTGAAACCAAAGGAGCTTGAGAGATTCATGGATGAAACTTCGATTCTTTACTACTGCATCGGCGGAGGGGCTGTAGCTCTCTTATACGGTGGCTATGCCGGAATGAGCGTTCTCAAGCTGAGTGCCGGAAGTGAGAAAATGCAAGAGATTGCCGGCGCCATTCAAGAAGGTGCCAATGCTTACATGCGTCGTCAATACACGACGATTCTGTATGTAGGTATCGTTCTTGCAATTGTTTTGGCTGTCGCTATTAACATCACTACAGCCATCGGTTTCGTCGTAGGAGCGGTCCTGAGCTCACTGGCTGGTTTTGTGGGAATGTTTGTTTCGGTGAGAGCAAACGTCCGAACCGCAGAGGCGGCTAAGAACGGTCTTGAAGCAGCATTAGATGTCGCTTTCAAGGGTGGGTCGGTTACCGGTCTACTTGTTGTAGGTCTGGGTTTGCTTGGTGTGACAATTTTCTATCTAGTAACCAAAGACGTTACGGCGCTTGTCGGTCTAGGTTTTGGAGCTAGTTTAATTTCAGTCTTTGCACGCTTAGGCGGTGGTATCTATACCAAAGCCGCAGACGTCGGAGCAGACTTGGTTGGTAAAGTCGAAGCCGGTATTCCCGAGGACGACCCGCGTAACCCTGCCGTAATCGCCGACAACGTAGGCGACAACGTTGGTGACTGTGCTGGTATGGCTGCTGACTTGTTCGAGACATACGCTGTAACAGCGATCGCCACGATGCTTCTTGCTCACGAAACTTTCCATGCCCAAATTGAAGCTGGACAAGCGCCACTCGTTTTGGTCTATCCGCTTGCACTTGGTGCTATTTCCATTATCACTTCCGTTATCGGTGCGTTCTTCGTTAAGCTCGGAAAAAGCACCAATATTATGGGAGCGCTGTACCGCGGGCTTATTGTCTCTGGCGTGCTTGCAGCAGTTGGTTTCTACTTCGTAACAGACAAGATGATGAGTGGTCTAACTCTCAATGGTGGAGCCGTGGTTCCAACTTGGCAGTTCTTTGCCGCCTCGTGCGTCGGTCTTGTTGTCACTGCTTTGATGGTAGTGATCACCGAGTACTACACATCTACTGAATACCGTCCAGTCCGTCACATCGCCAAAGCATCAGAGACCGGTCATGCCACAAACATCATCGCTGGCCTTGCAATATCGATGGAATCAACAGCTCTTCCAGTGCTTGTTATCATCGCCGGAATTCTTGTTTCATACGCTCTATGCGGAGTGTTTGGCGTGGCGTTGGCTGCCATGGCGATGCTCTCAATGGCTGGCATCATCGTCGCCATTGACTCATATGGACCGATTACGGATAACGCTGGTGGTATTGCTGAAATGGCTGAAATGCCAAAAGAAGTCCGCGCTATCACCGATCCTCTGGACGCTGTTGGTAATACCACCAAAGCCGTAACTAAGGGATACGCCATCGGTTCTGCTGGTTTAGCTGCGATTGTTTTGTTCAGCTCGTATACTCAAGAGTTGAATGCCCACATCGCTAAACACGCTGCTGCTGCCAATAACGCAGCCGGTATCGTTCATACCTCGGCAATCACATTTGATCTTTCAAGTCCTTATGTTTTGGCGGGACTGTTCTTAGGTGGCTTGATTCCATTCTTGTTTGCTGCCTATGCAATGGAAGCGGTTGGCAAATCTGGAGGATTGGTGGTTGAAGAAGTTCGTCGCCAATTCAGAGAAATCCCAGGCATCATGGAAGGGACAGCCAAACCAGACTATGCAAGATGCGTAGACATTGTTACTTCGGCTGCCATCAAACAGATGATCACACCAGCGCTCCTGCCTGTATTGACTCCAGTAATTATCACTGCACTTGGATTTTTCTGGTTGCAGTACTTACTTCCAGGCGAATACGCTGCTGCCAAGATTTTGGGTGGTGTGTTGGTTGGTAGTATCGTAACTGGTATCTTCGTTGCTATCTCGATGACCTCCGGTGGTGGCGCATGGGATAACGCTAAGAAATACATCGAAGACGGAAACTGTGGCGGTAAAGGTTCAGATGCTCATAAAGCGGCTGTTACCGGTGACACTGTCGGTGACCCCTATAAAGATACAGCTGGTCCTGCTATCAACCCGATGATCAAAATTTTGAACATCGTTGCGTTGCTTCTGGTGGCGTACCTTATTCAATAGTCGTTCCGTTAACGGTTCGATAGAGAAAAACGACCTATGCAAATTCGTGTAGCAAATCGCCAGGATGAAAAAAGCATCCAAGCCATTTTTGCCGAGTTGTGCAGCAAAAAAGGCGAAGAGCTTGATTTGAGCTCTAAGCACAAGGACTTGCGCAACATCGAAGCCAACTACTTCGGTAACGAGGGAATATTTCTCGTTGCCGAAGACGATGGCAAACTACTTGGGTTTGCCGGGGCAAAAAAAGAGTGCGACACCACAATTTCAGTAGATCGGTTTTACATTGATGATGCTCACAAAAGAAGCGGTATAGATAAGCAATTCATGCAAGTCATTGTCCCCTTTGCAAAACGAATGTATTTTGAAAGACTAAATTGGAATGTAATGGAAGAGCCGCCTAAAGTGGGCGTGTCGGCCAATCAAACTTATTCGGCACCTTCTTGTTTCAACAAAGCGCTTTTAGTGCAGATGCAATTTAAAAAGGATGAGAATAATCGTTACTGGCTACCAATCGAACCTGCAAACTAGGTCAGATCGAGTCCAACTAAATTGACTATAAGCGGAGTAACAAAAGAAAGTACTTGCTTGCCTGTGATGCGCGGATGTTCTCTACAAGCTTTAGCCAAAGCACTTCTATTCCATCTGACCCGATAATTTTTGCTCCAGAATAAAGCCAGGTACAAATGAAGGCATTTTCTGCTAATGCCGTGATGGATGTTTTTGATGTACTCGATAAAATCTCGAACACGGGCATTTAATGAGGATTCAGGAATCTCTACAATTGGCGGTTTCTGTTTCTTTGTGTAGTAGTCACCGCCGTGACGCTGAATCAATCCAAGATATTCTAATTCGAAAATTGCAGTGCACAAAATTCCAATGTCATGACATCTCAGGCCAATGAGTAAATGATCAAAGTGAATTTTTTCATTCGAGAGCATTTCGTATAGCGAATTTGCAAATTCATCTAAATCATCAAGGCATTTGGGGCGAATGGGCTCGTCGTCCAGGAAACGATCTTCTTCGACATCTTCTAAATAGGCTTCGGATTTTTCCATTGCGTCTTGCTCCGCACGAGGATGATGTTGAGCTGGAGTATGAGTACTTCGTTTATTGAAAACAGACATAAAAACATTCGACGAAATCGATTCAACTTCTCTTTCAAGAGCAGATTTTATAACAAGCGCCATCTTTTTCATTATTGTTAAAGCGCTTGAATAGGCAACCCTTGCTGGAATGCGAAATTGATTCGAATTAAATTCAATACCTTGACCAATTAGAAAATGTCCTAAAAGCCATGCTCGTGGTTTCTTGATGCCATCATAAATGGTGCCTCCAAATGCTGAAGTCCCTCGTCTGCATGCGTAGCACAGTAGTGTCCTGCTGCCGTAATTGCGGCGCACTTCTGTGCTATTGCAGTTGCGACAAAATAAGTTTGCTTTGCCAAGTATTTTAATTAATTCTTCAATGCATTCTGCGTCGGTTTTAAATTTTGCTTCGAATTCGCGACAGGCTACAATCAGCTCTACGCTCTTCTCACACATGTCTACCTTATCTGGATCGTCGTACCAATAGTCGTCTGTGATGTGCATGGTGACTTCCTCCCTTTTCTATATAAAACGAATGCAAGAGGAAAAAAGTTCAATCGCAAGTAAAAAAAAATACGAGTACCGATAACGGTACTCGTATTAAATTAGCTGATAGAACGGGCCTTGTCAGGCTGCGTATTTGGCTAAGAAGCCTCGCTTGCGCGCTTCTTCGTAAAACAGTTTGAACAGGAAGCCGGCAATCGTCATATATAAAATGTTCAATCCTATTGCTGAATACATGTGAGTGATATTCATCTGACCAGTGGCAACTAGTTCGCGCATTCCTTCAAAAACATGGCTGGCAGGAGTTATTTGAGCGAGCAGTCGCATCCATGGTGGTAAAACTTCTACTGGATAAAAGACTGCCGATATCGGTTGGAATAAAAAAGGTACAGCCCAAGCAAGTGCTTCAGCCGGGGGGCCAAATCGCAAAAACAGCCCGGTGACTACAAGTCCCAGTGACCAACCCATTATGATCAAATTAGCAAATAGTATTGCTAAATGCAGACCTAATTCCAATACATTGAAAGAATAAAAGCATCCAGCAAGTGTTCCCATTACCACAACTACAATGAAAGCTTGCATAAAACCCACTACATAACCTGCGCCCACGTATTCGATTGGTCGAATCGGTGCAGCCCAGATGTTCAGCATGTTGCGCGACCAGACGTCGTCCAGAAAAGCAACGCAAACTACTTGTTGCGCTCGGTATAAAACATTCCAAAGAATGATGGCAGAAATTAGCATGGGCACCATTTTGGGGACAGTGGTTGTAACTTGCATCATATATATGGACATGAAGCCCCAGATTAACAAATCCATTACCGGCCAGAAAAATACATCCAGCGCTCTGAAAGTGTTACGCGAGCAGACATAAAGATATTTGAGAACTAAGGCTTTGATTACTCGAAAATTCATTTGCGACTCCAGCTCTGACCTTTTCTCATGTTTTAATTTTTGATTTCTTGTGACATTGTATTTGGTGACGTGTTTTTTTGACGAGCAATCATGATAAAAACTTCTTCCAGGCTTTGACTCTGGTAAGTGTTCATAATCTCTGAAGCAGTGCCCTGAGCAATAATTCTGCCAGTCTGCATAAATAGTATTCGATCACAGAGTTCGTGAACATCTATCATATTGTGTGAAGTATTTATCACCGACATTCCAGAGCGTTTTTGCAAATCGAGAATGATCTTTCGAACTTTGTCTGCCTGGTCCGGATCGAGACTGGCAGTGGGTTCGTCTAAGAGCAATAAGTCTGGTTTATTCAAAAGTGCTTTACAAAGATTCAGTCTTGTCTGTTCGCCAGATGAAAGCATACCGGTTGAATTTTTTCTCAAATGGTTGAGTTCGAATAATTCTAAAAGTTCGTCTATTCGGTTTTCGGCATCATCCACACAATAAATTTCGGCAAAGACTCGCAAATTTTCAATTACTTTCAAGTTGTACGGCAGAAACTGATAAGCCGAAGCGAAATTCATTCGACCCAGTATCTCAATGCGCGAATTAGCAAAGTCCTTGCCAAAAATTTCAATCGATCCTGTTGTTGGAGTGATGAGATTTAAAAGCATATGAATCGTAGTTGTTTTGCCTGCGCCGTTAGCGCCAAGCAAACCTAGAATCTCGCCTTTTTTTACTTCGAAGGACAGATCTTTGACAGCAAAGTTTCCCTTGAACTCTTTGCTCAAATTCTTAATTTCGACTACTTTTTCGCCCTGATTCATCAACAATTTATTTAATCATGAAACTATTTTTTCGATTTTAGCGCCTGAAGCGCACGTTGTCTTGCAGCAGAATGATCGACAATCGGTTTTGGATATGTTTCTCCAAGAATCACTTCAGCCATTTGCAATTCAAGAGGTGGTGCTTCGTGGGGTTTGTGTATCCATTTTTTGTTTAGTTTGGACAATTCTGGTACCCACTCCTTAATATAGGTGCCCTCCGGATCGAATTTTTCGCCTTGCAAAACAGGATTGAAAATTCTAAAAAATGGAGCAGCATCAGCTCCACATCCCGCCGTCCATTGCCATCCCAATGTATTATTGGCCAAATCAGCATCCACCAGAGTGTCCCAGAACCAATCCGCACCTGTTTGCCATGGAAGTAGCAGATCTTTAGCTAAAAAGGAAGCGACAATCATGCGAACACGATTATGCATCCATCCTAGATGCCAGAGCTGTCGCATACCAGCATCGACGATTGGAAAACCGGTCATTCCCTGCTGCCACTTTGCTAGCGAACCGTTATCGGTACGCCAGGGAAAGGAAACAAACGAAGTTTGAAGAGGTTCGTCTGTGGTTTGCGGAAAGAAGTGCAAAAGATAGTGGGCGAAATCTCGCCAACCTATTTCTCTAAGGTAAATTTGTGTGCTTTTCGAGTCGTGTTCAATTGCTCGGTGCCATATTTGGCGAGTGCTAATTTCGCCAAAATGCAAGTGGGGTGAAATGTAAGAAACGTCTGAGTCGCCAGGTCGGTCTCTGCCGGTATCGTATTTAGTTATAGATTGGTTGACGAATTTAGAAAGTCGTTTTTGTGCTCCTGCTTCACCTGGTTGCCAAAATTCTTGCATTCCCTCATACCATCGGATGCGCGGTATTAGGTGTAATTCATCTAGATTTTTATTGAAGTCTCTAATTGAATAATCGATGGTGTCGAATTTGGTGCCTTTAACAATCTTGCCAAATTTAGGTTTGGGAAGTGGCACCCCCTGACGCTCGAAATGAGCCAGACAAGCATTCCAGAAGGGAGTGAAAACTTTATATGGGCCGCCAGTTTTATTTAGCAAATTAGCTGGTTCAATCAAAAGCCCATCGTGAAAAGAAAAACACTCCACTCCTATTTTTTCAAGCTCTTGCTCAACAGCTATTTCCTGTTTTGATGCCCAGGGCTCATGGCGGTGATTGTAAAAAAGATAGTCTGCTTTGAAGGATTTTGCAAAGCGGGCTAGTTCTTTTGATGCCACTCCATGCAGTATCACAAGAGGAACCTCTATTTCTCTAAGATCTGATTGTAATGAAGTTAGTGAATGATGGAGCCACCATTTACTAGCAGCGCCCATAGCCCATTTTCCTTCGTCTGGATCGCTCATTACAAAGACACCAATACAATCGGCTTTGTCGCCAAGTTCTTTTTCGAGCGCATGCAAAGCGGTGTTGTCAGTTAGACGTAAATCAGAGCGAAACCAATGGATAGCCCGTTTTTTCATAAGGATGCAGGTCCTTCAAATTTTTTGTTCTCAAATGATTGCATTCGAGATTATGGGTTCAAGCCCGGTCGACCCGATATAGCAGTAGTACCACGCGGGCAACAGTTGGCTGGGCAAATGTCGGGGGAGATTGGGAATTTGCCTTCTTTTTCGGCAGGTTCTCCATTCAAGCGTTCGCCAATAAGATCAGAGATCATGAAAATGAAATGAGGATGAAGTCCGGCAGTTTTTGCACGTAACATTTTGATTTCGAGCTCTTTACAAAGCTCGGATGCTTCGATATCAAGATCGAATTTCACTTCCATATGGTCTGAAACGAAGCCAATTGGAGCTACTACCACTTCCAAATAGCCCTCGGCTTCGACTTCGCGCAGATGATCCAGAATATCTGGCTCTAACCATTTTTGACTGGGAGGACCGCTCCTGCTTTGAAAAACCACTTTCCAGCTTTTGAGTTTGAGCCTATCGGCCAGAATAGAGGCGACTTCATTCAATTCACTTTCATATTTGCATTCGTCTGCCATGCTCACTGGCAGGCTGTGGGCAACAAAAGCTACATGGACTAAATTTGGGTTTGGAAATTGAAAAAGACATTCTTTGAGCCGTTCTTCATTGGCAGAAATAAAGCCTGGGTGATTGAAAAAAGGGCGAATCTTATCTATTTCCGGTACTTTTCTTTCGGGATATTTCTCTTTGAAATCATTTTGTGCTCGCTCAATATCTTCAAGATACTGACGGCAACTGGAATACGAACTGTAAGCCGATGTCACAAAAGCAAGCGCCTTGCTCACGCCAGCGTTCGACATCTCAATTAAAGTGTCCAAGAGATATGGTTTCCAATTGCGATTTCCCCAGAAAATAGGCAAATTGATTTCTCTAAACTTGAGTTCTTCTGTAAGAATTTTTATGAGCTGACGATTTTGATCATTTATAGGGCTTACACCACCGAATAATTCATAATGTTTGGCAACTTGCAAAAGGCGCTCGTCGGGCACGTTTTTACCGCGCGTCACATTGCGCAGAAAGGGCATGACATCGTCCATGCCCTCTGGTCCGCCGAAGGAGAGGACCAGGATTGCGTCATACGCATTTTTAGAATCAAAAGCTTCGCTCATTCACAGCAAATTATACCAGCCCCCCCTTGTAGAATCTTTTGGGGAAGTTAAAATGAAAAACTATCATGGCTAAAATTTTGATTGTAGAAGACGAAAAAGACCTCGCCACCTTAATTGGTAACTGGCTCAAGCGCGAGCATCATTTAGTAGAGACTGTACATGACGGTGTCGCCGCTCTCGAGCAGCTCAGATTCAGCTCTTTTGATGTCATTATTTTGGATTGGATGTTGCCCAAACTTTCTGGAATAGATGTGTGTAAGGATTATCGTGGTCATGGTGGAGACGCTTGCGTTCTCATGATCACTGCGCGTGACGGTTTAGACAATAAAGAAAAGGGTTTCAACGCTGGTGTGGACGACTACATCACAAAACCGCTTGAGCTAAAAGAATTGTCCATGCGCATCAATGCTCATTTACGTAGAGCCAGTCAGACAGTTCATACTACTTTTGATATTCGTGACATTCATATAGATATTCAAAATCACAAAGTATTCAAGGCGGGCAAAGAAGTGCATTTGTTGCCCAAAGAATTTAGGTTACTTGAATTTTTCGTTCGTCATCCCAATCGCATTTTTAGCGCAGAAGAGCTCATCTCCTCAGTCTGGGAATCAGATTCACTGGCTCAAAATGATACTGTGCGCGGACACATAAACAGATTACGAAAAAAATTGGACGACCCAAAACAGCCTTCAATCGTTGGAACAGTGCATGGTGTCGGCTACAAACTTACTTTGGATGAGAATCTGAATTGAACATGGTTAAGCGGCTTCGTTTGAAGCTGGCTGTTTACTTTGCCTTGTTGGTTTTGATCCTTTACGAACTTGGTGTTTTGGGGTCAGTGGGAATATTTCAATGGGGACTATCACGCTCCATGGATATTTTGTTGCAGGATTTACTAGCAGAGACAAGGCCTAGTGTAGAAATTACAAATGAAATACCTTCTTTAACAAGTTGGGCTCGCGCGGCGAAACGAGAGCATTCACCAGTACTTGCGACTGTTCAAATTTACAATCAAGATCGAAAAATAATTCAATATTTTGGTCCTATAGGCGTCAAGCGGCTTGCCTCCGGACACATCTTTAATAATGACAAAACGATATCGGTACGTTCTTTATATCAACCTATCATTCATCAGGGCAAAGCCTACGGATTCTTGCAAATTCAGGTCTCCACAGCTTCAGACGATAAAATTTTCAATGATATGTTACTTGCCACTTTTCTTGTGGTGCCGTTTCTAGCTCTGGGAGTCGTGGTTGCCGGCTATCAATTTGCTGGAATTGCACTTAAGCCTGTGGAAGAAACGTTCAGTTTGTTTAAGAGATTCGTTGCAGATGCAGGTCACGAATTGAAAACACCAATATCGGTAATAGAAGCTGCTACGGAGACACTGAGTGCTGTTGATGCAAGTGAATCCATTGCAAAATCAGATCTTGAATTCGAATTACATACTATTAGTAAAGCCAATAAGCGCATGAAAGAGTTGACCTCAGATCTTTTGTTCCTTGCTAAAGTAGAGGATCAAGCAATTATCTTTAGACGCAGAGAAATCATCATGGCTGAGTTAGTTGAAGAAGTGGTGGATCAGTTTAGACCACTTGCTCGTTCTAAAAATCTGACAATCGAATCAGATGCGACTTCTTCTGTAATAATCGAAGGTGAGCCCGAATCTGTCCATCAAGCAATCAGTAATTTATTAAGCAATGCAGTGCGATATACAGATCAAGGCAAAATCTCTGTTCGATTAAGTGAGTCTGAAATTTATGCAATAGTCGAGGTTAGCGACACTGGCATTGGAATTTCAGAGACAGACAAAGATAAGATCTTTCATAGATTCCACCGAAGCGAAGAGTCGCGCTCGCGCGAGGCGGGCGGCGCCGGTCTTGGACTATCAATTGTTAAAGCCGTAGTCGAAGCCCATAAAGGCTCGGTTTCGGTAGATTCTGCCCTTGACGCTGGAAGTACATTTATCGTTCGTTTTCCGAAGAAGCTTGTATAGCCATTTTTAGGCATCTTGCGTGGTATTCCCACAAATGAGACCTCCGTAAGCAAAACGATCACAAAACTTGCACACCTGCCAAGTAGATTGGATTCGGCGGGCAGCTAGGCGATTTAAATGGAAACCAAACTATTCAATCCGAATTATTCAACTGTTGAATTTGAAAAAATGCAGTTGGACAATCAAATTCAAAAAGATCAAATTGTTGAAGATACAAACAAAGAATCCCAAGAAGAACTGGAGAAACCGGAAAATGGTTTGAAGGGACTCAAGCACTGGCGAGAGGATTTAGTAGCCGGCTTGATCGTTTCTTTAGTTAGCGTACCGTTATCGTTAGGCATTGCAGTCGCATCTGGTGCACCGCCCATTGCCGGAATAATTTCGTCAATAATTGCTGGTTTGATTTTTCCATTTCTAGGTGGCGCCTACATGACTATAAGCGGACCGGCTGCCGGTCTTGCTCCCGTTGTTCTTGCCGCAATTGTGGCGCTGGGACACGGTAATATGGGTGTTGGTTACAAACTTTGTCTTGCTGCCATTTGTTTTGCAGGTATGGTTCAAATATTTTTGAGTCTTGTCAAAGCCGCGCGATTGAGCGCAATTTTTCCATCTGCTGCAATCGAAGGAATGCTTGCATCCATCGGACTTTTAATCATCGCAAAACAAATACCAAATTTCATTGGGCATAAATTTCAGGCGCACGAATTCTTTGGAATCATTTCTGAGTTACCGGCGCAAATTTTAGTGATGAATCCAAAAGTTCTCGCGATATCAGCAGTTTGTCTTTTCATATTGATTGGATTGTCTCAATTTAAATCACCACATTTAAAAATTATTCCTCCACAATTGATTGTTGTTTTTGTCGGAATAGCAATGGGAAATGTTATTGGCTTAGAGCCCAATTTGCTCATTCAAATACCAGACAAAGTTCTGTCTGGTATTGCTTGTCCAGACTTTCAAGGACTTTTAGCCAATCAGGCTTTATGGGTTTCCGTTATCGGTTGTGTATTAACGTTGACACTTGTTGATGGTTGCGAATCACTTGCCACAATTAAGGCGATTGACAAAATTGATCCATATCATAGAAATTCAAATCCCGACAAAACACTATTTGCTATGGGCGTTTCGAACGTTTGTTCAAGTATGGTCGGAGGTCTAACAATAATCCCAGGTGGAATAAAAAGTACTACTTGTATTCTCTCTGGTGGCAAAACGCTCTGGGCTAATTTTTACAACGCAATCTTCTTGCTCATTTATTTGTTCTTGGCTAAAGACCTAATCAATATGATTCCGCTTGGTGTGCTTGCAGCAATTTTGATGCATATTGGTTACAAGTTATGTGCTCCGAAACGTTGGGCGCGAATGGCTAAGATCGGATGGGAACAATTGGCCGTATTTGCTTCGACGATAATTATGACTTTAGCGACAGATTTATTGTGGGGGCTTTTGTTTGGTACGGCGCTTAAATTCATGCTGACACTCGTCTTTTATGTTAGAAACGATTTGTCGATTTTAGTTGGCTACAAAAGACCCGCTACAAAATTGGCTTTGTTCAAACTAATAGCCAATAATGCCAAACGAATGTTTAGCAATCCAGTGGTTTGGAGAAAGACTGATGAAAAGGATGGAATTCATGTCATCTACATTAATGGTCCAGTAGTTTGTTTTAATTCAATGGCGATGAATCGAGAAATTGAGCGTATTCCAGCAAACGCAAAAACGGTTCAATTCTTCTTTGGTCCGGGGGTGGCATTAATTGATCACACCAGTGTCACAAACCTGATTGCTTTTTCAACCACAATGAAACTGCGAAGAAAAGTTGAAGTTGAACTGCTCGGTTTTGATCTTATGTGCAGATGTTCTAAAGATGAAGCTTGCATGCGTGTAGCGAATCCGCTAATCCAGTCTAAGGTGGCTTCTATAGCTGCTTGATTTTAAACGAGGTCTAGCAGAACGAGCGAACCGTTAACGGTTCGCTATTTAATTGAGTACTTGAGCGCGGCGTAAGAGCCACCACTAATAGTATTAAACTAATTAATCCGAATCTGGATTGCTCGGCGAGGTGTTTTGTTCGCCCATCGCTACGCCATCTGCATAATAAGCTGGAAAGAAATTGTTGGGATAATAGGAGTAACCTAGCCCATAAGCTCCATAGACGGGCGCGCCGCCCCATCCATAACGATACGGGGCGTGACTGAAATATCCGTGATTTACAGGCAGTCTTGCCCCTAGTGCGTCACGATCACCTATTCCAAAATGATTGCCAAGCCCTCGACCAAAATCGCCATCACGACCAAAACCATCACGATCAGCGCATTCGTGTCCGCAAGCACCGTGCCCCAGTCCGTCATGTCCAATGCCTGCGTGGTCGAATCTGCCATGGCTCATTGCGCCGTGGCCGCCGCCTCGACTAAATCCGGCCGGTGCACCCACTAAAGAGGCGCAGATTGCTAAATTCAACATAGTAAAAATGGAAAAAAATTTGCCTTTAGTCTGTTTCATCACAATGCCCTCCCAATACAAAGATTTGAAAGCTTGTTTGTAATAAACCCAAAGGAGGCTCGATCTTAACTTCAAAAAAACGAGATCTTAAGCTTAAATCTCAGAGTCTGCGGTTTTGTTAGTTATTTCGCTCGACTTAATTGGACTTTTCTCTTTCTTTTGTGAATGAGCTGCCATCCAGCCCAAAACGCCCATGGTGACATCTTCTTTGAACTGTCCTGCCTCGAAAATGAGATGCTCAGTTTCGCCTAGCATCACAAGTGTTTTCTTGGGATTGGCGACCGATTCAAACAAGTCATAAGTGCCTGTTTTCTTAACTAATTTGTCGTCGTCTCCCTGGAAAATAATTACTGGTGTGTCTGTAATTTGTTTTGCGAATTCGATGTTTTTGTCCATGAAATGCTGGAACTCTACTAATTCTTGGGGTGATAAGCGCAAGCGGCTAGAAGGGTCATTAGACCAGTTTTCGCGCAGTTGGCATTCAGAGGTTGCCTGGTTCACAATTCGTGTTCCGATATCGAAAGGTCGATTTCTATTTTTCAGAAAGTGCAAGCCAACCGATAACGCTTGGCGATGTGACTGGTATCTTGTGCCAGATGGCACTGAGCAAATCAGTCCGTCTAAAAGCTTGCCTTTGCGTGCGGCCAGTCGCATTACAATTGCTCCACCCATTGATTCGCCAAGTAAAAATAATGGCACGTTGGGATTATCTTTGCGCAAGACGCCAACTAAGTTTTCTAGATCCGAAACGCAGTCTTCCATGTTCAATCTGTCATGTCCTCGCGCGTCTAGATAGCTACCAAAGCCGCGCACATCAAAGGATACAGTTGTCACTCCCTCGCGCTGAATTCTTTTGGCGAAGGATTCGTATGACCTGTGATGCAGTCCCAAACCATGCACGCAAATTAGAAGTGCGGTCTGCTCCACTCTTGGATCGCTCCAGACCCAGCCTGGTGGTTCAGCTTTGCGAGTGTTATATCTCCATGCGCAAAGTGGTGGCGCGATGCCGCGACCGGTAGCCTCGAAATATTTTGATGGACCAAATAAAAAATGGTCGGTGAAAGCATACTCTTGTTTGGACGATTCGCCAAAAACAAAGCGCGCCAATCGATCTTTTAATAATTGACCTTTATCATCGTCAGTCAAAATGTCTTTATACTCTTCGCTCAGGCGATCTAAATTTGCTTTGCGAAATATCCAAATTGATTTAAACGCTAAGCCGCGTTGTCTTGGATCGCCTAATTTTTCGTAGGCTTCAGACAACTGGAAAATCGACCAGCCGTAATCGACATCAAATTCACCATACATGGAGCGGCTGATTTTAGCCAGTTCTTCATATGTGCTTGCAGCCTGCTTATACATTTTTTGTTGCCAGTAACAGCCAGCCAGTCCAGACAGGGCGAACTTAGCTACCAGGGCGCCGACGTTTTTATTGAGCGAATCAAGTGTCATCTGGTACATTTTTGCCGCTTCAGACAATTTGTTATCTGCGTACAAACACTCGGCCGCTACTAGATACGCGACAGATTTACCGTAAGCCTTGCAATTAGAATAGGTAGATGCCTTGTGACAAAGTTTGTATGCCGCCTGAAATTTACCTTGCTGATATAGTGATGCTGCTAGATCTAGCATGGTGTCTGCGGAATCTGGATTTTCTTTCAATAAGTCTTCAAAAATCGTCTGAGCTTTGGCGCTTTCTTGTAAATGACAATAGCAAATGCCAGTCATTCTTCTAACATCTTTGCTGCAAACGTCTTTTTTCATTTGAGCAAGACACTGCTCGAGCGCTTCTTTATATTTGCCCTGCATAATTAACATGGCGATTTCACTGGATTCAGGCTCTACTGAAAGATGTGCTGCTGGCACTGATTGTGCAATAGATCCAGTATCAGGCTCAGTCTTTGGTGCAGACTCGCTCTGCGCGAGAAGCGGAAGGGCAAAATTTGTCATTAATAACAAAGAAAGTGCAAGCGCTTGTTTGGATTTTGTATGCATCGACATTAACCCGATATTTAGCCTTTTAATCTAAAGAAATAGTCTAATATTATCACCTGCCAGATTTAAGCCGGAGATTGAATTGAGCGTGCCTAACAATATCAAGTGCCAAATTAGTGCTTCCTCGCTTACGGCTCTTATTTTTTTGCTTATTTCTTTGATAAACACCAATTACTTATTAAAGCTCGAAGCCAAGGTGCCTGCTTCAAAAAAGCCTGCCGCAAATGCTAGTCTTCAAAAAATCGCTCCTAGCGAAGAGCAGTTTATGAAAAGCTTAGGAGATAAAGTTCAGTCTCAGTTGAACGCTCATCGTCCCAAAGAGTTGAAGTCAGCGACCCAAGCCATTTTAATAATTAAAATGGACAAAATGGGAGTGGTCGATGAAGTCAAAATAGATACAAGTTCTGGTGTTTCTGAAGCTGACCAAGCCGCAGTACAAGCTGTTAGAGAATCGGCACCTTTTGGAAAAATTCCTACCAAATTTGGTGATGGGTTGGCACTTAAATACACTTTTCGCTTCGGTGCTTCCAAACCTCAACCGTTAACGGTTGGTGAGAAAACTGAATCGGACGAATACATGAATAAAGTTCGAGAGAAAATCTCACACAGCTGGAGAAGTCCTGAAGTTAGCACCAAATGCAAAGTGACCATTTCGTTTTTGATAGAAGCATCTGGAAAAATCAAAACTGTTAGTTTGAAGAAATCGTCAGGAAATAAAATTGTCGACGATGCAGCACTTGCTGCAATCAAGAGAGCAGGTCCGTTTGATCCTCTACCCGAAGTCTGGAAGAGCGGATATGGTGTGGAATACACATTGGCTGCTGGTCCCAAAAGCGATATCGAACATTACAAATTTAACGATGTTCGTCTTCCAGATGGCGACTTTAAAATTTCTAGAAGCGGATTTAAATTAAAGCCGCTTGAATACAACAAAAAAATAGAACACCAGTTGCAAGATAGGAAATGGTCTCTTGAAGATAAATTGAAATCACTTCAAACTCAGTTGGAGTCAGCTTCTAATTCTCCAGCAAAATGCGAGGTTTTGATTGAAATGGGTAAAGTCAATCTTGAATTGCATCATTTTGATCAAGCCATTAAATTTCTGACTGAAGCAAGTGAAATAGAATCAGGCATTGATGCCAATTCAGTCAAATATGCTCTAACTCTGCGGGACCTGGCTGAAGCCCAAAGACAGAATAGTGAACTCGACAAAGCTTGTCTTTCCTATCAAAAATGCATAGATATTCTAAAAAATCAGGGCACCGGCAATGGTGCCGATTTGAAAGAGCTAAGAGATTCAATGACTGGGTATGCAAAAACTCTTTATAAGCAAAATAAAGTGAAAGAAGGCGATGCCATTTATGCAGAAATCCGGGCGTTGAAATAAAACTGAAAAAATACGCGTACCGTTAACGGTAGACTATTTTTTTGCGACTAAATTAAATCAAAAATTCGGCAAGGTCGATGCCAAGTTTATCTTCTGACATTAACTCCTGCGGCAATACATTTGTAGTGAAGCTAACATTTTCATTTTGTTGAACGAAAGTAGCTGGAGTATCAAAATCAATAGAGAAAGTTTGAAGTTCAACTAGAAAACTAGCTCCGGCAAAACCGCGATGAACAAAGACAAGGCAGATTCCGTTTTCGTTATTAGAGTCTAGAACTACGGTAGCGGTTCTTCGTTCCCGCTCTAGAGTAGTCAAAATTTTTGCCAGTATATTCGGCTTTGAAAGCTCTACCGTTATCGGTTGGCTACCAAAAGAAATAGGCTTTGAACTTGGTAATTCAAGTTGAGTGCCCAAAAACAAGGCGGAGTAAGGCAAAATAATCGATTGTGGCAAGCTGTTTTTAAAAAGCTCAGCATCCGTATCGCTTAAATCGTTGAGCAATAATCGAATAGACTCATTGGTTGATCTCAGATCAAACATCAGATTATTTTGATACAAACAACCCACACAAAGTCCTTGGTTTAAAAGAAAGGCGCCGCGAGAGAATTGACTTTTGGAGGCAAAGGAAAGAAAGCCTGTAAAGGCTTCTTGTTTCAAGGAAAGAATAACTCGATTGAATCCATCTGAGCGCAAATCTATGTGTTCGGCTTTGCTTCCTTGTTGAGATGAAACGAGCAAATCCAGTGCTCGTCTATATTTCAAGTCGTTAGAAAGTCGAGGAAGAGAATTTTCCTCGCTAGTGTTATTGACCGCTTTCTTGTCTGAGTTTTTTTCTAAATGGGATTCCGGCTCAGATTGCGACCTGGGCCGCAGATGAGATATTTCGCCATCGCTCATACATTCTAGTTTGCCATCTACCTAGAAGATCTGGCAAGGGGGCTAGAGCTTGAGTTCGAATCCAAATAGAAAAGACTTAGCTACAACTTCATTTGGCAAAATGCTTACGCATAGTTCGATGTCAGCATTATCGCGCACGAATTCAATTACTTCTTGGCGGTTCAAGGAGAATCTTTGTAGCTCGACGCAAAACCAGCTAATCAACTCACCTTTGAAAAAATAAGCGAAAATGGTTCCGCTGATTTTAGAATTAATTACCACAAGAGCGATCGAACTTTGTTTGCTGAACCATTCTAATAAATAGTCGAAATTTTGATGCGGATCTTCTAAGACAGGTTGCACCGGATAACCAATAAAGGCTGCCGATATCGGTAAGATAATTTCTTCAGGCAGAGTATAAGAAACAATATCGGCTCCAAGCAAGGACATTGCTTTATACAACTGAGGTAGCGACTCTTGTGTAGGCAAAGTATTAGGTTGACCTTCTTGAGTAAACATCGCACCCGTACAACGCCCGCGAAACAAAACAAGCGCACCAAAAGAGTTGAAGCGCGGATATTTGAATTTAACAATTCCGGTATAAGAATTTTGTGTAAACCAATCTAGATAGTCGCTCAAGTTGTGCTCGATTAAATCAAGCGGGGCTAATTCGCTAATCGATAGTGGTGGCGGCAAAATGTCGGTAGGATTATCCAGTTCGAATATGGAACCACCGCTCAGTTCCATTTTAGATTTGCCCAAGGGTGCATCGATTGAAAAAGGTAAAAGATCATTCAACGTAAAAGTTTGGGCTCTGACCTTTTGCTTAGCTTTAGCATTCCAAGCCGGGATAAATGTGGCGGTTCCATCATTGTTCCATTGACTAAAGAGGGCATCGTGAGTGGAACCTATTTGCAGTTCAAGATCTGTTTTGAGAAAAGCATAATCGCCTGTGGCAAGTAACCAGATTTTGTAACCTATCAATCCCCTCTCTACTATTTTCACTTGCATATGCTGCCATTTGCGCACGTTGTGCGAGGCGTCATCGTCTTCGCCCATATAACCAAGGGCAGTACGACGCGGCGGTCCATTCGAACCACCAGGACCAGAGCCGAAGCGTTCGGGCTCTGTTTTTAATTCGGGTTCAACCGAATTGAGCGAATCGACAGAATCGCCAGACTTTTCTAAGAGTACTAACACCATAAATTCATTATGACATTAGCATTTTCACTCTAAATCAGATTAAGTCGGACGCTCCATCTTGAAACGGTCTCGAATAGTGCAATACCAGTTTCCTTCCATACGCGCAATTGGATCCAATTTGGTTGTATCGATGTGCCCGTCTTTATAAATTGCATCGTCTAAGTGGACACATAACACCGAGCCTATGACAAGATTGCCTGACGAGGGCTCTTTGCCAAACTCTAACAGTTTGTAAAGCCGGCACTCAAAACTAATTTTGCACTCAGCAACGCGAGGCGGTGAGATCATATTTGATGCTATGCGGGTGAGACCCGTCTGGTCGAATTCTGAAATGTCAAAATTGAAATTGCCCGAGCTTTCGTTCATTTGATCGCGCAATGAGTGGCTCACTATGTTTATGACGAACTCGCCGTTTTCTTTGATATTGCGCAAAGTGTCTTTAGGCACGCCTTTGTTTGAGTCGGGCGCTGCCACCGCCTGTAGTGCCGGAGCAAATGCGAGCAATGGAGGTTTTGCGCTCACTGCATTGAAAAATGAAAACGGTGCCAAATTATCGATGCCACTATTGCTTCGAGTTGAGACCCAGGCAATAGGACGAGGCAAAACACTCCCAAGTAGAATGCGATACATATCATTCGGGGATGCTTTGCCGGCGTCAATCAGCATGTGGTGCTCGAATCAGATAGCTAGGATTTAGGTCCAGTTTAGCGCGCCGCCTGTTTGATAATCGATTACTCGAGTTTCGAAGAAGTTTTTCTCTTTTTTCAAATCGATCATCTCACTCATCCATGGAAATGGATTTTTGGCACCGGGGAATTGCTCGGGCAGTCCGATTTGTTTTAAGCGACGATTAGCGATAAAGCGCAAATATTCGCTGAACATGCTTTGATTCAATCCGAGCACGCCGTTTGGCATTGTGTCTACAGCGTACTGATATTCGAGATCTACGCCCTGCATCACAAGGTCGATGATTTCTTTTTGGAAGTCGGCAGTCCACAAATGAGGATTTTCTACTTTTATTTGGTTGATTAAATCAATTCCAAAATTGAGGTGCATCGACTCGTCGCGCATGATGTACTGGAATTGTTCAGAGGCTCCGACCATCTTGTTTTGACGACCGAAAGAAAGCATTTGCACAAATCCGACATAGAAGAACAAACCTTCCATGATGATGTAAAAACCAATCAAATTGCGCAGGAATCGACGGTCTGAAGCTTCTGTGCCAGTGCTGAAATTGGGGTCGCTTAACTCTTGGGTGAATTGCAGTTCGAATACGTCTTTGGCATGAATGCTTGGAATTTCACGATACATGTTGAAGATTTCGCCTTCATCAAGTCCCAGCGACTCAACCACATACTGATAAGCGTGCGTGTGAATGGCTTCTTCAAATGACTGACGAAGCAGATACTGACGGCATTCAGGATTAGTGATATGCCTGTAAATTGCAAGCACTAGATTGTTTGCGACGAGCGAATCGGCCGTAGTGAAAAATCCCAGATTGCGCTTGATGATACGACGTTCGTCTTGTGACAGACCATTTGGATCTTTCCATAGCGCTATGTCGCGGCTCATTGAGATTTCTTGCGGCATCCAGTGGTTGGCGCAAGCATCCAAATATTTTTGCCACGCCCATTCATATTTGAAAGGAACCAATTGATTAACGTCGGCGCGACAGTTGATGATGCGCTTTTCGTCTACGTTAATTCGACCTGCGTTGAATGCGATTTCTTCCACGCCGGTGACTCCACCAACTTCAGGTTCAGATTTAGAAGCCGGAGATGATGCTTGTGCGGGTGTTTGAGCCGGTGCAGTCATAACTGTCACCACTTCTTGTGGCTCAGATTTGACAGCCGGAGCGGGTGTGAAATCAAGCTCACTGTCACTTGTAAGCGGTGGAATCGAATGTGTTTTGACTTTCTCCAAGGCAGAAGCTTTAGGTTCGGTCTTTTGAGAGTCGTTTAAATAATCGTCGAAACTTAGCATTTAATTTTTTCCCTTCAATTTTTTATTGGTTGCCAGTTACTGGCAGGCTTCACATTCGGTGTCATTAGGATTGCAGACTTTGCCTTCTACAATGGGCAGATTTTCCACAAGCGGCGCTTCCATGGTGCTTGAGACTTTGTTCAATGCACCAGTGTGTACAGTCGATTTTTCAGCATAAGTGGCTGAGGTCGTTCTCAAATAATAGGTAGTCTTGAGAGCTTTGCGCCAAGCCATTTTGTAAAGATCGTCCAATTTGCGTCCGCTTGGTTCGCTCATGTAGAGGTTCAAGCTTTGAGCCTGGTCGATCCATTTTTGACGACGCGATGCACATTCAACTAGCCAGCGTGAGTCAATTTCAAATGCCGTAGCATAAAGCGCTTTAAGATCTTGAGGGATACGCTCGATGGCAATAACAGAGCCATCGAAGTATTTGAGATCGTGCACCATCACCTCGTCCCACAACCCGCGCTCTTTCAAGTCGCGCACTAGATACGAATTTATAACAGTGAATTCGCCAGAAAGATTGCTCTTCACGTACAAATTCTGGAAGGTAGGCTCAATAGAGGGGCTAACACCTGCAATATTTGCAATAGTGGCAGTCGGTGCGATAGCAAGACAGTTGCTATTGCGTATACCGTGTTCTTTGATAGATTCGCGCACTACATTCCAGTCTAGTTTTTGATCTAGATTAACGTCGAACACATCTTCGCTGTGACCAACAGTGGCTCTGCGAGCTTCTTCAAGCAATTTCAAGCTATCTATCGGCAATATGCCGCGGTCCCACAAGCTGCCCTTATATGTAGGATAAGATCCGCGCTCCGCTGCAAGTTTGCTACTTGAAAGAATGGCGTAATAGCTTACTGCTTCTTGAGTTGTATCGGCAAATTCAACTGCTTGACGCGAAGAATAAGGGATACGAAGTGTTATGAGTGCATCCTGGAAGCCCATGATACCAAGTCCTACAGGACGGTGACGCATGTTTGAATTGCGCGCTTTGGGCACGCTGTAATAGTTGATATCAATTACGTTATCCAGCATGCGCATGGCAATGCGACAGGTTCTTTCCAATTTAGTTAAATCGAGTTCGCCATCTTTTAAATGAGCAATCAAATTGACTGAGCCAAGATTGCAAACAGCAGTTTCGGTATCAGATGTGTTTAGTGTGATCTCGGTGCACAAGTTAGATGAGTGCACTACACCCATGTGTTGTTGTGGACTTCTTGTGTTGCAGGGATCTTTGAAAGTGATCCATGGGTGACCTGTTTCAAACAACATTGAAAGCATTTTGCGCCAGAGGCTTACTGCCGGAATACGTTTGAAAGCTTTGATTTTGCCTTCGTCTGCAAGAGTTTCGTAAGCTTCGTAAGCGGCTTTGAATTCGGCACCAAATAAATCGTGCAGTTCGGGCACTTCCTCTGGGCTGAATAAAGTCCACTGTTCGTCTTTCAAAACACGGGACATGAATAAGTCTGGAATCCAGTTGGCTGTGTTCATGTCGTGGGTGCGACGGCGGTCGTCGCCGGTGTTTTTGCGCAACTCTAGAAATTCTTCGATGTCTAAGTGCCATGATTCAAGATAACAGCAAACAGCACCTTTGCGCTTACCGCCTTGATTAACAGCAACTGCTGTGTCGTTTACTACTTTTAGAAATGGAACTACGCCTTGACTTTTACCATTAGTGCCTTTGATGTGAGCATTGAGCGCACGCACGGGTGTCCAGTCATTTCCAAGTCCACCAGAGAATTTAGAGAGCATGGCATTTTCGCGAATAGCTTCATATATAGACGAAAGATCGTCTCCCACTGTGGTTAAAAAGCACGAGGAAAGTTGGGGACGTTTGGTGCCTGAATTAAACAAAGTTGGAGTTGATGAAACAAAGTCGAAACTGGACAGTACATCATAGAATTCGATGGCACGAGCTTCGCGATCGATTTCGTTAATCGCAAGTCCCATTGCAACTCGCATCCAGAACATTTGCGGCAACTCAAAGCGTTGGTTGTCTTCGTGCAACAAATATCTGTCATAAAGTGTTTGCAAGCCAAGATACTGGAATTTGAAATCGCGGTCTGCACGAAGTGCCTTTCCAATTCTTTCCAGATCAAACTCTTGAAGGCGCTCATCGAGTAAACCAGCTTTGATACCACGATTGATATATTGGGGCAGAGCTTCGGCATAACGTGCTTGCATATTTTCGGCAAACACTTCCTCACCAAGAACTTCGCGGCGCAATTCGTGCAAAAGTAAACGTGCACATACAAAAGTATAGTCAGGTTCATACTCAATCAAAGCGCGGCTTACAAAAATAAGTGATTTCCATACTTCTGATTCAGCAACGCCATCAAACAAATTTTCAGTGGAGAGCTCGCAAATTTTTTCAGCCGATACATTTTCAGAAAGCCCCTGACAGGCTGAATTAACCACGCCAAAATAGTGTTGTTTGTTATAAGGCTTTGTGACACCGTCGTAGCCGACTATGTTAATAGAGGTGCTCAAACGCTCAGGTTTTTGCTCGGCTCTGTGTTTGCTGCGCTCACCGCGATAGAGTACATAACCGCGAGCAACTTCGTATTCGCCAGCGCGCATCAAAGAAATTTCTACTTGGTCTTGAATATGTTCTATATGGAATGTGCCACCATCAGGCAGACGCGCGATAAGGGTCTCGACGATTTGTTGAGTCAGTTTTTTCACCAGGTCTCTAATGCGCGAACTTTCAGCTCCATGTTCGCCTTCTGAGGCAAGAAAAGCTTTGGTCATTGCCACTGCAATTTTTTGAGGTTCGAATTGAGCAATACTGCCGTTTCTCCTCAATACTTTGTGATTGGGATATACAACGGAAGATGGATTGTTTGTTAAATCAACCACGCTTGCATTAACAGCACTAGGTGTGGTGGCAGAGGAAGAAGACCGGCTCATTTAGTTCTGATTCTCCATTAGTGTACGGATGCAAAAGCCCCCCGAGTCTGGCAACAGCCGGACCAAGAGGAGAGTCCATATCAAACAACTGATTGAGTTGTGCTCGATATGGACGGTCCTCTTTAAGCATCGAAGAGGTTCGTCCTTACGCTCGAGTGGGTAGACTGGCTTGCAGCGTCCTTTTCAGTGGGCTGTTACAGTTGCGGGACAGCGGCGGTTTTTAACCACACTTCCCCCACCAGGTTAAAATCTACAATAGGATTCTAACCCCTGTGTCTTGCCGAGCGCACAGGTGCTTTTGGTTTTGCTCCTTGATTTTGATTCGTTCGATGCATCGAAGTTAACACTCTTAACGATTGGATGCAATTGATTCGATTAGATATCTTCTGCATAGAACAGGGGCTGAAGCCGTCTATCCAACGTGGTTTTGAGCAAAGCTTAAATCTGGTATTCAAGAACTGAAATGCTATTTATGCATTGTTTTTATCACTTGGTGGTATCGATTTTTCAGTCAAAAGCCAGTCACCAAGCTTTTCTTTCAATTGCTTAAGGGTGTATGGCTTGGCTAGATAATCGTCCATTCCTGCTTGGCGGCATTTTTCATAGTCGCCCGTCATTGCGCCTGCAGTCATAGCTATGATAGTTATATGTTCATCGGTGCTTTTTTCCAATTCGCGAATTTTTTGGGTTGCCTCATAACCATCCATAACAGGTAAATGGCAATCCATTAATATAAGCGAATAGCGAGCGCGAGCTAGTTCGTCTAACGCCGCTTTACCGTTAGAAACGGTATTGGCGACTATTCCCAGGGTCTCTAGTTGTTTAACTGCTAGGCTGCGCAGTACCGGATTATCTTCAACTACTAATACTTTGCTTTGGGATGCTGTGCCTAAATTAAAGGTGATTGACGATGTATATCTCTTCAATATAATTTCGGATGTGTGAAAAAAGGGCACGCAAAACCAGAATGTAGATCCTTTGCCTTTCTGGCTTTCCACCCCGATTTCGCCATCCATAAGTTCGACCAATAACTTGCTTATCGTTAGTCCCAAGCCTGTGCCGCCATATTTTCGGGTAGTAGTTTCGTCAGCTTGAGTAAATGGCGTAAAGAGCGTTTTCTTCTCCTGCTCATCCAATCCAATGCCAGTATCTGTAACTGAAAATTTGACTAGAGTCTTGTCTTGCTCGTGTTTTAAAATAGATACATCTACATCTATTTGACCTTTGTCTGTAAATTTGATGGCATTTCCCATCAAGTTGAGCAAGACTTGATTTGTTCGCGCTGGGTCGCCGCTCAAGTTGTGCGTATGCTCTTCCAATAGCGGGTCTATGCGACAGTTTAAAACTAGTCCCTTTTTCTGGGCTGCAGGCAAAAGTATATTTATAGAATCACGAACCATTTCGGGCGGATTTAAAAGCACTCTCTGCAAGGTCATTTTACCTGCTTCGATTTTAGACAGGTCTAGGATATCGTTCACTATTAAATGCAGAGATTTTGCCGCTTCCTGAATTGATGATGCCAAATCTTTTTGATGTGGTGTCAAATCCGTGCGCATGAGCAATTCGTTCATGCCCATCACACCAGTCACTGGCGTGCGCAATTCGTGACTGATATTAGCTACAAAAGACGACTTTAAGCTTGAGGCTTCAAGCGCTTGGTCGCGCGCCAGAATTAGATTTTTATTTTGAGTGCTCAATTCTTTGTTGGCTAAAGCAAGCTTTTCGTTTATGTCATCTGTTGTATTTGGAGTTTCTAGCGACTTAGTTTTGACTTTCAGTTGCCAAAATAAAACAGCCGCAACAATTGAAACGACGAAAAACATGATTAGAAGAACAAAAAATCTAAATTCCCATGGATTAGGCATGAATTAGTTTTTCTTTGAATTTGTTTTTTTCAAGAATTCGCTTATGTCTTTTATTGATGCCATCGGGCGTGGTGTTATGGTGGACCAAAGTAATTTGTTTTTATTTGCCGAAATTTCATGTAGCTCAAGTTTATTCATTAGACAAAAGCCACCAGATTGATACGAGATCCAAAGTCTATTTGATGAAGCTGCGGCAAAATTCATACCCTGGCTGGGTAGGTCTTTTGTACGCACACATCCAGAATTGAATGGCTTGCCCGGGTCGGCCATTTCGCTAAAAGTCTTATTCAATCCGCCCGGTAACTCACTTACTTTTGCAATTGGTTTAAAATCAGCGCCTGGATCGCTCAAGCGTTTTACTTCTTCTTGAGCCAGATCTTGAAGTGGGGGAGTTTGAGACATAGAAATTTGCGGATAAACAAAAATGAGGGTTGCGACGATTGGAATAGTGTAGAAAACGGATATTAGCTTTTTCATAATAGCTAAATTGTATCACCGCGTTATATTAATAACCTTATGGATGACTATCGCGATACTCCCATAGTTTTGCCTGCAGGCTGTGCCGATAACACGGCATTGGATTATCATCAAGTCGAAATAGATCTTGAGTGTGCGGCTAACAAAGAACCTTTAGTCGACCTGGCACTATATAAAGTGGCAGCACATTCTGCTTACGCATCAAACGATCCTCCCTATCATAAAGCTTTTGCCAGCGCCCTTTCGTCTGTTTATTTGCGCCAAAGTGTGGCCAAAAAACTGGTCGAAGTAAACGACCGTTTAAAAAAATATGCAGTCGAAGTGCTTGCTCTAGACGGATTCAGACCAATAACATTACAAAGCGATATCTGGAATTATTTTATTAAGCGTGGTGAAGAAGTTCTAAGTGAGCCAAAAGAGCAGGATTTGGTTCAGTTTGCAGGCACTTACTGTTCTGACCCCCGCAGCTTTGATCCCGGCAACTGGCGAACTTGGCCTGTACACAATACAGGTGGAGCGATTGATTTGACTCTGCGTTCGCTCAAAGACGAGAAGCCATTATTCATGGGTTCGAGTTTTGATCAAGCGGACGAAATTTCAGCCACTACTTATTTTGAAAGTAATTCGATGCAAGGCGAGCGCGAAGTAGAAGCTCGCATTAACAGGCGCTTGCTCTATCACGCCATGTGTCAGGCGGGATTTGTTAACTATCCTCAAGAGTGGTGGCATTTTGATTTTGGTACGCAAATGTGGATTAAGAACGGAAATAAAAAGCCTCCCGCCATTTATGGTCGAACTGAAATCAAATAGAACAATATATCTGAGTATCTGAAGATCCGATATTGTTTTTGAATTTGAGCAAAAGGCTGGACAAACGACCTCGTTTGGTAATACACTTACATATGTATCCTATTGGGGCTCATTGATGAAAACGCTACCTCCGCGCCAGCAAGATGTATTAAACGCAATTGCCACGCTTAGTAAAGAAAAGCATTACGCTCCAAGTTTGGCTGAACTTGCAGCCCTTTTAGGGGTAAAAAATCGTATGACTGTGCACCAGCATGTGACAGCTCTGAAGAATAAAAACATGGTTGAGTGGGAGCCCAATCTTAATCGCTCGCTTCGAGTTTCTGAACTTGGAATGCAACATCTGACTACTGGTCTTGAAGAAGAATTCGAAGAAAAAATTGCTTCTTTTGAATCACATTCAAATGCCAAATCTTCCAGGGGTTTGCCATTAGTTGGGAAAATTGCAGCCGGCTCGCCAATTGATGCCATTAATCAATCAACTGACTTTCTAGCAATCGATTCAGACTATGCTGAGCGTGGCTGTTATGCCTTGCAAGTCAAAGGTGAATCGATGATTGAAGATGGTATTTATGAGGGCGACTTTGTTATTGTCAAACCCAATCCATCTCCCAACAATGGCGATATTGTTGTGGCACTGCTTGAAGACGGTGGTGCTACACTGAAGCGCTTTTACAAAGAAAAAGGCGGCTTTCGTTTGCAGCCTGCTAATGCAAGCATGGAACCTATTTTTGTTAATAGCCATCACGACTTGCAAATTCAAGGCGTTGTAGTTGGACTGTTTCGCAAAATTTAAATCAAAAAGTCAGTTTTAAGAATATAGTCTCTTAATCAGATCTGGCATGGGCACTGCCGTATCGACAATCAAAGTCCTTTCGTTCTCATAACGAACCTGACCAATTTTATTTTTGTCGAGACTTTTGACATAACGACACTGGGTGTAGACAACAGTCACTTTTGCTCCAGTGGGAACTCGCGAAAGTCTTGCTGCAATTTGCGCTGCTTCAAGTAAGGTCGTTTTGGGTGGGTCTTGTTTGGTCGATGGTACTCTTATTAATACATGGGCTCCGCTTTGTCCAAGTACATGGAGCCATATATCGTACTGATTAGCAATCGAAAGCAGATGACTGTTCTCGTGCCTGTTGCGACCGGCATAAATCTTCCAACCGTCTTTGGAAGCTAGACTTAAAAGTCGTCTCTTGCCAGAGTTTTTGTTATTTGCGCCGTGCTCTTTTTTGTTGTGTGAGTTTGCTTTTCTTTCGCTGGACCGAGCCTGATTTATGGCTGAATTTTTGGGCATCAGAGTTTCTTTCACTACGTACAACTCAGACAATCCAGGCGCTTCTTTGAGAGCTGAATCTATTTTGTCTAGAAAAGACAAGCGACTATTTATTTCATCCAAAACCGTAGATGCAGATGAAATGCGCGCTCTGGCTTTGGCGTAAAGTCTGTAATAGTGCTGAGCATTTTGCACCCCAGACAATAATGGATTGATTTTTATTTTTGTCTCATCAAGCAAAAGCTCTTCTTGTCCAGGTTTTACGCTGGACAAATGGGCTAGAATTAAATCGCCTGTTGATTTTAAATTGGAAAGTTCTTCTTCGTTTACAGCGTGCTCGCCGGCTTGAGCGCGTCTGACTTCAAGCTTCTGGCGCTCAGCTCTTACTTCAGAAAAAAGTCTTTCTTTCAATTGACTGAACTGTTCTTTGCTTTCAAGCACTCTGTAGTAGTGTTCGATCATGTCGTTGCACGCACTAAACTCGATCCAGTCTTCGTGTTTGGACCAACCAAGACTTGTATAACTAGAATAGTTTTTACACATGTGCGGACTGAAATTGGAAATATTTTGAAGGGCTGAAATTTTTTGCCAAATAGACTCGGTCAATTCTTCAGGCTCGAATTTGTCTATGCGCGAAGACAATTTGAGTGATTGCACAAGCTCTTCGGCTAGAGTTTTTCCTAGTCCACTAAAAGTAGACAAAAACCATTGCTCATAAGTAACTGAATGTGGTGGCGTTGAATTATCGCTTGTATCGTGGCGCTCAACACTCTTTGCAAGGGCATTGATTTTTTCCTGTAACACGGCTTTGTCGAGCAGAAAAATATTAGGCTTGTCTGGAGCGGGTGGGCGCTCATAAATTCCTTTGGGTAAAATTTCACGCCGGCGACTCATTTCTTTTGTCACCACATGTGATGCCGCTAAAATGACTTTTGTTTCTTTATCCCAAAAAATCAGATTACTGTGTCTGCCCATGAGTTCCGCTGAGAGCACCTTGAGTGATGTTGTGCCAACCTCGTCTACGCAAGAAAAAACAAAGTCTATAACACGCTCTCCAGGCAATTGTTCTACTCCCACAAGTGTGGCTGCATAAAGCAATTTACGCAGTATCACGCCGAACTTGGGTTGGGATTTGAATTTTTCTTTGATTTGATACCGCTCAAAAATATTTTTGTCATTTGAGTTTGCTTTGTCTCCAGAGCTTGGAATTTGGACCAGACAAATACGCGCGTAAGTAGAGTGGGCGCTGAGAAAAATATTGATATTGCCGCTTTTGGCGCGCAAGCCAATTAAAATCTCGTCTCGACCAAGCTGACTGATTTTGTCCACGCGTTTGTTTAAAAGAAGCGGTTTTGCTTCTTGCAGGACGGCTTTCAAACTAAGGGCATCAAAAGGTTGCATGATTTATCTGTTGTACCCTATATTTTTACCGAAATTCAGGACATAATTCACTACGACTTGAAAATCAACAAAAATGCCTAGTGAAGCGGAAAAACTAGATCCCAGTAGAATGACCAATTTATTTGTGGTCACAGGTCCATCTGGAGTTGGCAAGGGAACTATCATTGCCAAGATTCTGGAGCGCGTTCCGTACATCGCTAAATCGGTTTCAGCCACAACAAGACCAATGCGCGAAGGCGAGCGCAAAGATGTCGATTATTTCTTTTGCTCGACCGACGAATTCTTCAAAATGAAGTTGCGAGGCGAGTTTCTGGAGTGGGCAAAATTCACTGAGTACTATTATGGAACCCCACGCTCCTGGGTTGAAAAGTCGCTTTCTGAAGGTCAAGATGTAATTTTGGAGATCGAAGTCGAAGGCGCCAAGCAGATTCGCCAGAAATATCCGCAAGCGGTTTTGATTTTCATATCTCCTCCCTCGTATGACGAATTGAAATCGAGGTTGCAATCAAGGGCTACAGAGTCGCCCGAGCGCATTCTTTCACGCCTTGAAAAAGCAAAAGAAGAACTCAATGCAAAAAATTTGTTTGATTATGAAGTTATAAATGACAATCTTGACGAAGCCATTGGCAATCTTGAACATATCGTGTACGCTGAAAGGGCTCGGACTACTCGATGAGTCCGGCGTATGTTCGATTGGCGGAGATTGTCACAACTCATGAGCACTACAAATATTCTGGATCAATTACTCGATGAAAGCACTAATCGCTATGAATTAGTACTAAGAGTGGCTCAAAGAGCCAAACAGATCAAGAATGAGTCACGTGAGCAGCACAAAACGGTCAACTCGGTTATTCAGGCACTGCAAATGGTAGCTGCCGAGGGTGACGGAACCATTTTGATCTCGACCTCCGGCTACGTTTATTAAATTTTCTCCATAGGGATTATATCTTGGCAGCCGTGGTGATTCCACCATTGCCGAAGCCTTAAGCTCGTCTTACGATTCTTGTGCAGGTGAAAAAGATCCTGGCAAGGCGGACTCAGTAAAAGGCAACCTATCTAAATGGATATTTGGTCAATTATTCTTACAGCTGCGCTTTTGACCGGCATATGGGGCTGGTGTATGACCCCATTCGTCAACGGCATCTTATGGTTTTGCGATTGGAGCGAAGGCGTTAATCTCGACTGGGGATTGGAAGTAGCTTTCACCGTCCTTGTGCCCTTTGTCTGGGTTTTCGCTTTGGTTGAAATTATGATCCTCTATGCAAGCAAGTAGGCTATCTTTGCCCTCTTTGCCGGCGCAAAGATAAGCTAATTCGCTCAAAATAATTCCAATTTCAGAAAGACTTTCAACCTGAGTAAGTCTGTTTCTGAAAGGTGCAGCCCCACTCATGCCTTTTGTGTAATTGGTCAAATGGCGTCTGGATTCGCGAGTTCCCACGCTAGCGCCTTTATATTCGATTAGCCCTTTTGCGTGTAAGAACGCCAGTATAAGGCGCTGTGTGTTAGTTGGAGGCTCGTCTAAAATGCCGTGGTCAAGATATTTTGTTATGCGCGGAATGAGCCAGGGATTTCCAAGTGTGCCTCGTGCCACAGCCACTCCGTCGCATCCTGTTATTTCTAAAAGTTTGAGCGCATCTTCAGGTGTGAATACATCGCCATTGCCAAAAACCGGGATGGAAAGAGCTTTTTTTACATGGCTTATGAAATTCCAATCGGCATTGCCTGAATATCTTTGGGCGCGCGTTCGCCCGTGAACAGTGACTGCTGAAGCTCCTGCTTCTTCAATCATTTCACCAAACTGAACACAATTTTTCTGACTCTCGTCCCATCCCAGGCGAAACTTGACCGTCACCGGAATTTTGACCGACGACTTAACCGAGCGTACTATTTCGCGGGCTAGATCCGGCTCACGCATGAGCGCGCATCCGTCTTTGCCATTTGTTATTTTGGGAACCGGACAGCCCATGTTTATATCTAAAAAGTCGGCGCCGCGCGCCTCAGCCATCACTGCCGCTTGGGCCATCACGTCTGGCTCGTGTCCAAATATTTGAATGCCAACTGGGTGTTCGCCCTGGTCTAATTGCATTATTTGATTTTCGGGCTTATACATCAAACTGCGACTTGAAACCATTTCAGTCGACATAAGGCAGGTAGGATCGACTTTGCGGACAATTCGTCTAAACACGAGATCCGTGACCCCAGCCATGGGAGGCACGTAAACTCGTCCTTTTAATGTAAGCGTTCCAATCTGGATAGGCATGTTCTGCTAGAGCGGGAAACAAAGAGATTACAATTACTATGCTATGAAAAACTATTTTACACCCAATCTCTTGCTAACCTCTCTTGCAGCTCTTTTCTTCGTAATGCTTGGAAGTATTGGAAGTAAATGTCCAGCTCAAGCAGAATCTCAAAGCTATGGTTGCTATAAATTGAGCGGTCGCGTTACCGACTCCGCCAATAATCCTATAAAAGGCGTGCGCGTCGAGGTTTGGGAAAAGAAAGACAACGGCTATATTTCAGCTACGAGCACAAATAGCAAAGGCGAATTTTCTTTTGCTCACGACCCTTGCGGTCCGCTCTTCTTAGAAGTTACAGCACCGATCAAGACTCAATTGGCATCAGCCATTGTCGAGAATATTCCAGGTACTGAAGCGCGCAATATTTTAATTAGTATGAAACATGGCTATCTGGTCGAAGGACGAGTCACCAGCCGCGATGGCAAACCAGTTAAGGGCATCTTGCTCAAAGCTTTCGCTACTGGTCATGCTTTTAAGTCGTCTGAGCGAGTGCATGGTGGTGGCGCAGTTGAAACGACCAAGAACGGTTATTACAAAATGGTGCTCACACCAGGTGAAAAAACCTTTGTTTTGCTCAATAAGAACTTAAGCGAATATGCAAGTTATTCTTCGCACACTGCCACTATTACTCACGATCAAATGGTGGTGGATTTTCAAATTCCATATGTTGGAGAGCTTACTAAGTAAATGACGAGAAAAACCGCTTATTTCGACTGTCAATTTGGTGCTGCAGGCGATATGCTGCTTGGTGCATTGATTGATGCAGGGCTCGATTTTGATTCATGGCTTTTGGCCGTCAAGCAACTTGCATTACCCTTTGATAAAGTAAAAATTACTCGTCGCAATGTGATCCGCTGTTCTATCGCCGCTCAAAAAGTGCAGGTCGATGTCTTGAATGACGATGGCAAGCCAGTCGATGAACACTCGCACCCGCACCAGATAAATGATGATCATTCTCATGATCATCATGACCACACTCATGACCATTCTCACACTCATGACCATTCTCACTCTCATGACCATTCTCACACTCATGACCATTCTCATGACCACGAGCACTCTAGCTATCACGAAGATCATTTTGCCCACGAGGAAGAGCATGGAACCTCGCTTTCTCAAATTATTGAAATTATCGACTCGTCTAAATTAGAGCCCGCGGTAGTCGAATTATCCAAAAAGATCTTGATGAATTTGGCTGAAGCCGAAGGTAAAGTTCATGGCATAAGTCCATGGAAGGCGCGCTTTCACGAAGTGGGAACGCTTGATGCTATTGTCGATATTGTTGGATTTGCCATCGGTTTTGTAATGCTAGGTATAGAAGACGTTCATGTTTCAGCAATGCCGCTTGGTCGCGGCCAAGTCAAAACAGGACATGGAATATTTCCTATTCCTTGTCCTGCGGTCTCAAATATAATGTGTCAGGCTAAAGCGCCAATATCCTCTTTTGATATTCCTTTTGAATGTTTAACTCCAACTGGAGCCGCAATTCTGACTACTATTGCCACTACCTGGACTAAGATACCAGCTTTTGAATCGATTCAAGGATGTGGTTATGGAGCTGGTTCGCTTAATCCTAAGAAACATCCAAATGTTGTTCGTTTGATGATTGGTAACGTTGTGCACTCTAATAACTCAAGTAATTCAAGCAATTCAAGTAAATCTGATCATTCTTCTAATACTACAAGCGATACCATCGCGGTGATTGAAGCAAACATAGACGATTGTCCACCCAACTGGCTAGCCTACACATCCGAGCGTATGCTTGAATGTGGTGCTTTAGACGTTACTATTACTCCTTGCGTCATGAAAAAAGGTCGCAGCGCTCATCAAATCTCGGTTCTATGTCAAATTTCAGATAAAGACCAAATAGAAAAATTACTTTTGAGCGAAACTACGACATTAGGTGTGCGCAGTTATTTGGCTGAACGCAAAATGAGCAAGCGAGAGTTTCAAACCGTCAAGCTTGGCGAAAATGGTGAAATTCGCATTAAAATTGCACGAGATGAAAACGGCAAAATTGTAAACGTTCAACCAGAATTTGCTGACTGTGCTGATTACTCAATCAAAAATAGCAAACCGTTGAAGGAAGTCTTCGCCCTGGCCCTGCGGTCGTTTTCGGACTCCAATCAAACTTAGTTCCCTTTCTAAAAAAGCTATACCGTTAACGGTACGCGTTTTAAATTAGGAGGTTTAAGCATGGTGAGATATTTTCGCGCTACTTGTTAAGCGGTGCGTCAAGTCTGTCCTTCTTGCCAGTTTTTATGTTTTTAGAATGCGTTATTTTGATTTTTTGACAGCAGAAAAGAATTCATCACAGCGTTTTTTCATTTCTTGGCTTGTCAAATTTTCTTTGCGTGTTGCTAGTTGCCAGACAAAACCAAAAGGGTCTTGAACAGAGGCGTATCTATCGCCCCAAAACATGTCGCAAGGCTCCATTTTAGATTTTGCACCACTATCTACTGCTTGTTTGAAGGCTTTGTCTACGTCATTTACGTACAAATAAAGACTCATGTAACCCAGTCCTTCTTTGGGAGCAAAGCAATTTCCTTCGGGAAATTCGTCAGACATCATCAATTGCGAATCGCCTATTTTCATTTCGGCATGAATAACTTTGCCGTCATTTTCAATCATTTCAGATTGGCTAGCATCAAAAGCATTTTTGTAGAATTCAATTGCTTTCTTTGTATCTTTAAAAACAAGTGTCGGTGTGAGACTGTGATAGCCTTCGGGAATGGGCATTACCTCACCAGATTTTGCAGGAGATTCTTTTGCAAAAGTAGGCGAGTTTGCATTCAGGCTCAGGCTTGAAATCAAAGCCAGAGCCAGAGCGTATTTGCTATAAAAACTCATGAGTCCCCCAAAGACTAATTCTAGATTTATACAGAGCTTCCAGCGGTTGCAAGAGCTGCCGATTCTTTATCAAAAACGAGATGGTCATCTTTTGAATCGACAATAATTTTATCGCCGTCAGAAAAAACACCTTCCAGCATTTTAAGTGATACTGGATTCTCTATTTCTTTTTGAATTAAGCGCTTGAGCGGCCGGGCACCATAGACTGGATCGTATCCGGTGCGAGCCAACCAGTCGCGAGCGGCATCGGTTGCGCTGATTTCCATTTTTCTATCAACCAATCTTTTGTTGAGCATATTGAGTTGAATATCAACAATACTCTTCAATTCGTTTGCAGTTAAAGCATGGAACACAACGGTTTCATCGATACGATTTAAGAACTCTGGTCTGAAATGCTGACGTAGTGCATCAAGCACTTTGTCTCTCATCACTTCGTATCCGGCTTCGCCATCAACAGCACTCTTTAATTGATAATCGAGAATGTAATTGCTTCCGATATTCGAAGTCATAATTATGACAGTGTTGCGAAAATCGACTTTGCGACCTTTAGAGTCGGTCAGGTGACCTTCGTCAAGCACTTGCAACAATACGTTGAAAACGTCTGAGTGAGCTTTTTCAATTTCGTCAAAGAGTATGCAAGAAAAGGCACGACGCCGGACGGCTTCAGTTAATTGACCACCTTCATCAAAACCTATGTAGCCTGGAGGTGCTCCAATCAAACGAGCGACAGTGTGTCTTTCTTGATATTCGGACATGTCAATTCGAACAATCGCTTGCTCGTCATCGAATAAATACTCGGCCAGTGCTTTTGCAAGTTCTGTCTTGCCCACACCAGTAGGTCCAAGAAAGAGAAAAGAGCCAATAGGTCGATTGGGATCTTTCAGTCCAGCACGCGCACGGCGCACTGCACTTGATACCACTTCGATTGCTTCGACTTGACCAATCACGCGCTGGTGCAAATGATGCTCTAGTTTCAAGAGCTTTTGCACTTCGCCTTCAAGTAGCTTGGTGACCGGGATATGAGTCCATTTGGCTACGATTTCGGCAATATCGTCCTCATCGATTTCCTCTTTGAGCAGGTGTGAACCTTTTTTATTTTTGATTGAAGCTTCTTCGTCTTTCAATTGTTTTTCAAGTTCGATTAATTTGCCATACTTGAGTTCAGCCGCCTTTTGTAAGTCGGTGGCGCGCTCCGCCTGCTCGATAGCAAGCTTGGTTTTTTCGATATCCGCTTTGATTTGCTGCAAAACTTGAAGCGCCTGTTTTTCGCCTTGCCATTTCAAACGATATTCTTCGGCATTTTCTTTAACGTTAGCTAGTTCTTTTTCAAGCCTGCCAAGTCGATCCTTAGATGCGTCGTCAGTTTCTTTGCGAAGAGCTTCACGTTCAATTTCCAGTTGGATTTTTTTGCGTTCTAATTCATCTAGCTCGGTCGGCAGTGAATCTATCTCTATGCGCATGCGTGCCGCCGCTTCATCTACCAGGTCAATTGCTTTGTCCGGTAAAAATCGGTCGGTTATATATCGATTAGACAAAACGCAGGCAGATACAAGAGCCGAATCTTTTATTCGAACTCCGTGGTGCACTTCGTAGCGTTCTTTAAGCCCGCGCAATATAGAAATAGTCTCTTCGACGCTTGGCTCGTCCACAACCACAGTTTGGAAGCGGCGCTCTAGCGCTGGATCTTTTTCGATATATTTTCGGTATTCGTCTACTGTGGTGGCACCAATACAGTGCAGTTCACCCCGAGCAAGTGGTGGCTTGAGCAAATTACCCGCATCCATGGCACTATCTCCAGTGGCACCAGCACCGACTACGGTGTGCAATTCATCTATAAATAGAATGATTTGTCCTTGCGAGTCGATTACTTCTTTTAAGACTGCTTTTAAGCGTTCTTCGAATTCGCCTCTAAATTTGGCTCCAGCTACAAGTGAGCCCATATCCAGTGCCATTACCTTTTTGTCTTTCAAGCCCTCTGGCACATCACCTTTGGTGATACGCACAGCAAGACCTTCGACGATAGCGGTTTTACCTACACCTGGTTCGCCAACTAATACTGGATTGTTTTTTGTCTTGCGTGACAAAACCTGCATCACGCGTCTGATTTCATCGTCACGACCAATAACGGGGTCGAGTTTGCCTTTGGCTGCAGCTTTAGTCAAGTCACGGGCATAACGCTCAAGCGCCTGATAGGTTGCTTCTGGATCCTGGCTTGTCACTTTTTGGTTTCCTCTTATAGAAGAAAGTCCAGCCATGATTTTTTCTTTAGTGATGCCATTACTTTTGAGAATGCTTCCCGCTTCGGAACGATCGGCGTCGCAAAGAGCCATTAAAATATGTTCGACGCTTATGTACTCGTCCTTCATGGCATCAGCCTCAAGACTTGCGTCGTCAAGCGTTTTTACTAACTTGTTTGAAACATGCAGTTCGTCTTTTGTCATCGAAACTGAGCTTGCTTTTGGCTGACGCTCCAAATAACGGCGTGTCTCTTGGGCAATAGTGGCTGGATTGCCATCCAATTTTTCGACGATTGTCTTGGCTAGACCGTCATCTTGTTCCATTAAGGCAAGAAGTAGGTGCTCGGGAATTACCTGGCTGTGGCTGAAGCGAGACAGGAAGCTGCGGCAAGCAAGAATGGCTTCCTGTGCTTTATTTGTAAATCTGTCTAGATTCATTTTACTTTTCCTATTTGACCCTATTTTTCATTATGAAGGTGTACCTTATAGGAGGCTAATAATTCTACAATTTCTTTATAAGTTAGCCTTTGCCAAGACGAAGCGGTCCAATAGATATAGAATAGACACATGCAGGAGTTTGAAGAGGACTATTACGCCATTTTAGGCGTCGAGGAGACGGCTGCCGCCGACGAAATCAGGCGGGCTTACATCAAGCTGGCTAAACGTCTCCATCCAGACCGCTTTCCAAACGATCCCGATCAGCGAGCACTGGCTCAGCGTGAATTCGCTAAAGTGACAAGAGCTCACAATATTATTTCTGATGGCGAGAAAAGAGCCGAATACGATACCCTGCGCCGCTTGCACAAAAACAAGGAACAAAGTGAGTTGCTTTCCGGTCAACATTTATTGGCAGGTATGGAAGCAGGTCAAGTAGACGCATCAAATACGGTGGCATCACCAAAGGTATCGGCGGCTGATTTGCAAGCCATTACGACTACTACTGCCGAATCGAATATTAATGTAAAGTGGGCTAATAAGCACCTGGAGCGCGCCGACGAGTTGCTTAAAATCAAACAATATCAAGAAGCCGAGATTGCTATGAAAGAGGCAATAAGACTCGTGCCTAAAGATCCTAAATATCACAACAAACTAGCTGAAGTCTATCAAGCTCGCGGCTGGTACACTCTAGCCATGACTGAGGTGCAGACAGCTCTTCGGATGGACCCGCGCGATACTCAAGCGCGAAATTTAGAAACTCAGATAAAATCTAAAATCAAAGAGCAAGAAATTACTCGCGCCGACGCCAAAGCCAAACAAACTCTGATGGGCAAAATTAAAGGTCTTTTCAGTAAGAAATGAAAAAGTCATCTCAAAAATCTATAGTGCTTGCATTGGCAATTTTATCAATTGGCACTCAGACTACAGCGCCTGCATTTAGCGCCCCAGAAAAAAGTGCATTTACTACGCCTAAAATAAAGTCAGATCTCAATTTATTAAAAGGTTCAGTCGAAGCAGGAGTCCGTCCTTCGCCATTCTTGTCTGGATCTGTACAGACAATTCCAGCAGACACAACAATAAATTTAATAGTGCCGGATAATATGTATATAAATTCCGAAACTACCCAGAAAGGCGATGAACTCTGGTTTAAAGTGGGTCAAGACGTAAGTAATGGCTCAGGTTTAGGTATTCCAGGCGGCTGGTATATGCGTGGATTGGTCACTAATTCACAAGGCAAGAAACGCTTTCATCGTGACGGTCATTTAGAAATCGAATTCGACAAAATAGTCAGTCCCGATGGCGAATATGAAATTGATTTCCCGGCCAAATATTCAAGTAAAGACGGAACGGTCAAAATGATCGCCAAGCAATTAGCTATTTCCAGTGCCTACACTGGCGCTGGTGCCGCCGCTGGTGCCTTGCTTGCCTGGCAGCTCACTGGTATCCAAACAACTATTGCCACTTACGGCATTAATATTGGAGGCGGTGCTGCAATAGGAGCTGCAATTGGACTTTTCGGATTTGGAAAAAGCAAAGGTAAAGTTCGAAATTTCAGTTCTGACGACATGATTCAAATGCGCACCGCAGAACCGATAACGACAGTTGCATTTAATCCCAATGAAGCACAGTCAGCCAAGCCCGCTCCTAGATTGGCCGGACTTGAATTGACCATCGATAAATATAAATTTGTCAAAAATAGCTGGGAAGATAAATCGTCCAAACTATTAGAAGTAGATGTAAGTGTCGAAAATAATTCTGACCAGCCTTTCCATTTCTTCGATGTGGCGGCTGTTTCAGAAAACGGTCAGCGATGCCTACCTGTGCCTATGTCGACCAAAAGTGGAGTGGTTCAACCTAAAAATAAGGGCAAAGCCCACTTCTTGTTTTTTTCTAGCGGAACCAAGCAGAAGTACTTTCTGTTATTTAAAAGTAGAAGGACAGATAAGATACTTTCAAAAGTACCTATTAATTAGTCAGGTAAGTATCCAAAAGTAGGAACTAGATTAAGTTTGAGAATTTATCTCATTGCATCTAGTAAAGATTACTAATTTGTACTAATATAACTGCACTGGTGGAACAGTGGCTGTTCCAGCAAGTATTTAAGGGAAAGCCATAATACACTTCCTGGCTCCATTTTGAACCCACAAGTTCAGGTCGAGTCAACATCAAAAGAGACAAGCATTGCTCCACATGCTTGTGAGCTCGTTTTTAAACCTACCCTAAATCCCATTAAAAGCCAGCTCGGGAGAGACTAATGAAAGCCCATTTAACGCTTATGTGGCAGACAATTCACGGAAACGGATCTCAGGGTCGTTACCGTAACGGCGAGCCTCAAGCATCCAATAATCAGTTACAAACACGCAATCTTCAATTAGAACGCCTACTTAAAGAAAAAGAACGCGAAATTGACAGGCTAAGACATCAACTCGCCAATTCAGAAGCGAGGCTGCAAGAGCTTGTCGGAACAGACGTTTTAACTGGACTGCCCAATCGACACATATTCAAAGAACATCTCATTCATTCTCTGAAGCGCGCTTTGCGTCTTGGTTATTCACTCTCATTGATGATTGTTGACATAGATCATCTGCGCGATATCAATCTTAAGTATGGTCATGAAGTGGGCGATTTGGTCCTTATCGAAGTTGGCAAAATTGTCAAAAGTTCAGTGCGCGAAATTGACATGCCCGCACGTTGGGGTGGCGAAGAGCTAGTTGCCGTCTTGCACGAAACAGATGCTGAAGGTGCAGCGGTCGTGGCAGAGCGTGTGCGTCGGCGAGTTTCGATGCTCGAAGTGGAAGATCCAAAAACCGGTAATCTGGTGCGCGTTACAGCCACAGTAGCTGTTTCGAGCTATCCTGTGCACGGCAACGATCCTCAGGAATTACTTGAAGCGGCAAATAGTGCACTGGTAAAAGCCAAAGAAAAGGGTCTGAACAAAGTTCATATCGCTCCCTGAGCCCTCCCTAAAGCCTCTCAATCGATCTTTTAAGTCTGTCTAGTTTGTTCCTAGATATGAATACTTTTTTGCAAACTGACAAGCCCCCCAGAAAATTTCTGGAGGCTTCGTTTTTGTAGTTTAAAAAATAGCGTACCGATAACGGTACGCTATTTAAAAGAAGACATTGAAGGGGCGTGAGATTCAAAATGCCCGAAAAATCAGGCTTTTAGCCTCTACCGGCCTTGACGGCGAGCAATTGAACATCAAATTTCAAAGTCGAATTGGGAGGAATTGCACCGGGCATTCCGGCTTGACCATAACCAAGATTTGGTGGAATGAGCAAAACTCTCCTGCCACCAACACGCATCGACATCACACCTTCATCCCAACCTTTAATCACTTGTCCGTATCCGATAGTGAATGAAAAAGGCTGACCTTTATCCACCGAACTATCAAATTTTTGATTTGATGGGTGCAACCAGCCAGTGTAATGAACAGTAACAGTTGCTCCTGGAGATGGTGAGGCACCATTGCCAACTTTCATATCGCGATAAACAAGACCCGATGGTGTTCTAACCGCCTGACCGCCCATCGTTTTTTGAGTGTGCTCTTTTGCATTGACGAATTTTTTCTGTGCATGAGCATCATAAGTACTTGATGCAAACAATGCCAAAAGTGATACCACTATAAGTGAAAATCGCGACGAAAACATTTTCATGATTAAAAGAGCTCCTTCTATTTCATAGGACATTATATCCAAATAGAACAAGCTCTACATTTTATTAGTCTTGCACCACATTAAGCTTCTAGGTTCGGTTCTGGAGTTGGAGGCCATTCGCCTCTAAGTGCTTGTTGGGCCAGCTTGGAAATCAATTTATGAGTGGCCTTTTGTTTTGGCCATAATTCGTCGCGAATTAAATTGCGATTTTCACCTTTCATATCGCGAAGCTTCCATTCATAAGTGTTAGATCCAATGTCTTCGCCTTCTTCTAAGGCTGAAATAATTGCTTTGTCGCCGACACTTCCAGCAGCTTGTGTCACCATCTTGGCAAAACTGCCCCATGGACCAGCGTCACAGATTGGTTCTCCGCCACTTTCTGAGATAGTGGAGCGCAATCTTTCTGCTCTAAAATAATGTGATGCGCGGCATTGTTGCAAAATATCCGCTACAGACGATTCGTTTACTCTGGGTAGAGCTGCATCATATGACTCTACAGCGCTGATTTCGCCCTTCAACAAAACGTTGAGTAAATCTATTTCTGGTTCTAGCATTTGGTGTTGCATTTCTAGATCTCCTTAGCGTTGCATTTCGGTCTGAAAATTTTTGCTCATTGTGGACAAATCCTTTTCTGATGCGCACTCTTGCACCTTGGGATAAAGTTCTTCTTTATCAAAACGAGCCAAATTATCAATCAATTTAGATAAGCGCATGAGCGTATCTTCAAATCCAGGTTCATCAACGTGGATCATTATCAATCCATCGATTAGTTCTTTAATTTCAGCTTTTTTTGTGTTCCAGCGAGCCATGACCGATTCCATTTCAGTGTCATTCTCGTTAAAGCGAGTGAGCAGTAAAGTCTCTACTCTTGAAATATGTTTTTGCACGCCCTCAATCAGTCTCTTTACGCTTTCAAAGACCCGATCTTGAGGCCAATCGGCATAATGCTCGACGATTTCAGACGCTAAAGCTTTAATGCGTTTGTCGTCATCTCTAAAATACTCAAATATATTCATATCAGCCGCCTCAAATTTACTTTCATGCTTATTTCTGATATCTAGCAAATAAAAGCCAAATCAGTGTGCGCACGATTAAGCCATGCTTGACAAATCGTCCCAATTGCTGGTGTCTTGCAGTGATTCGAGCTTTGGGCTAGGCTTGATCTGGGCTCGATAGATTGCAACTATAAAAAGGATAGAAGTACATGATCCGGCTGATGGTCGTGGATGACGATATAGAAAGTCGCAAAGAGGCAGTGGCACAGCTAGCCGACGGCGGATTGATAGAAGTCGTTGGCGAAGCTGGTACATCCGACGAAGCCTGGCAGATAGCTAAACAGCTTTTGCCTACTGTAATTTTGCTCGATTTGCATTTGCCAGGATTTCTCACTACACAAGACTTGCTCAAGCGCTTGTGCACCCTGCCAAATGCCAAAGTAATAATGTATGCAAGCAATGCTAAAGTAGCCGATGTTCAAGACTGGCTTGAAGCTGGTGCTTGTGGATATATTTTAAAATCTGATCGATCGGCGCTTATGCGCATGACTATTCTTATGGTCTCACGCGGCTCCAAAGGCGTTATTTCGGCTTCATTGCCACGATATATAACAAGACTTACTTACAACGAGCGCATGATTTTACGACATTTAACTAAACGTGGCAAACTGAAGAAAGCGGCAGAGCGTCTGGGTTTTAGCGAAGATGAATTGACTGAGATCGCGATGCATCTTGCTGCCAAAGTTGAACTAGATTCAGTGGACAAGCTTATAAACTGGGCTAAGAAGCACGGTTTTTAGAAATTGCAAGAAATCTAATTGGCTTTTTCAATCATAAAATTGAATACAATTAAGCCGAAAATCAGGCTGCCTACAATGATCACAAGCAGTTCGATCACTGAAAACGCTTCGCGATAAATTACAGTTTCTTTCTCTTTTGTGCTCCAGTAGGCGTTGAGCCACTGTTGACACAAAGCTACTGGCAAGACGCCTAAAACAAAAAGTAGTACCTGTGGACCTTCACCCTTACTAAGCGGAAAAAGTAAACTCATGAACATCGCCAGTATCAATGACGCCAAGCCTACATTGCGCTTAAGTGGATAATTCTGGTCAGGGTTGAGATTTAGACTTTCGTTAAAAACGCTTGCAGCCGTAAATATATTGATAATTGGAATAATCATTGTAAAAGCAAGCAGGGCTGAGGGAAGCTTCTTTAATACAGGGTTTTCTAATACCCCTTCTTTTTTTAGTGCTTTTAGCGTCTTATAGAACCAAAATGGCAAATAGGCAAGCAGAGTGAATGTACCAAGCACAAGGACATGCCAGGGGGGTTGTCTGTGCGAAAATTCGATCTCGTTTATGCCATCGCTTGTCATTTGAAATAGCTTGAATGAACAAGAAATAAATGGCTAGAGTTAACGCTTAATGATCTAAGTCAGTCAATTTTAGATAAGCTTTTAAGAGCAAATTTTTTTGAGGGCGAGTTTATGGTGAATTCGGTAGTTGTAGTAGGTAGAGCTGGCAGAGATCCCGAAATGCGATACTTTGAATCCGGCAAAGTGAAAACCACTTTCTCCGTCGCCGTTAATCGTCCCACTAAAGAAAAAGAAACAGACTGGTTCGATATCGAGGTCTGGGGTCGTCAGGCGGAAGTGGCTGGCGAATACGTCAGAAAAGGCAGCCTCATAGGTATTGAAGGTCGTCTCGATTTCAACAGATGGACCGACGATCAAGGTCAAAAACACGTCAAGTCCTTTATTTCGGCCACTAATCTGCGCTTGTTGGGTTCGAAGAAAGACAATCAATCAGATGCGTCTTTCGGCGAAGACATGCGCTAAAAGCCGATTTAATCCTTAATGAAAATAGAGCTGAATCTTGTAGATTACGCAATAGTCTTAATTTTCGTCGCCTTCCTTTTTTATGTCGGCTTGCGATGCAAACAACAAATGCATTCGGCAAACGATTTTTTTCTGGTGGCAAAAAAATTACCTGGATGGGTAATTGCCATTTCGCTCTTTTCGCTTGGACTGACTGCTTTTGAGGTGGTCGGTCTTTCGGCTCTGACAGCCGATCACGGTATTTTGAGTTTGCACTATTTCTGGATGGGCACCATTCCGGCAATAGCATTTCTAGTCTTGTGCGTGATACCGGTGTTTGCTAAAGCTCAAATAAAGAATCTGCCTCAGTATTTGCAAAGGCGCTTCGATAGTGACACAAGACAAATTGGCGCATATGTATATATTGTTTTAGTAAGTCTCTTTTGTGCTTTGAATTTGTTTCTTGGAGCAAAAGCACTGGCATTCTTTTGTCCACTTCCTCAAGCCGTCTGGATTTTGATATTGACTCTGATAGCGGCTGGTTATGTGCTTTTAGGTGGATTGAGCGCAGCTATTTTGAACTCAGTTTTGCTTGTAAGTGTCATTGTCTATGCCCTCACTCCACTGTCTATTTTAGGCATCGCCCATTTTGGCGATTGGAATAAAATAGTAGTCGAGTTAATGGACAAGTCCTATTTCCAGATTTGGAAACCCTTGCTTGGACTTAATTCTATGGGCGTAAAATGGGATTATATATTTACAGGTCTTGCACTTTCCCTGTCGCTTGGAATATTTGCCCTCGACTATTCTGTAATACAAAGAGTCCAGTCTTTAGACGATGCTCAAGAAGCAAAGAAAGCGGCAATCACAGCCGGCTGGCTGCGTATGTTTTCCCCGTTTATTATTGTTTTCCCCTCACTTGTGGCGGTGGCTGCCGTGCCAAGTTTGAAGTTATTCAATATAAATGATGCTGAATCGGGTCTTCTGATTTTACCAATGCTTATGGGCAACTGGTACACGCCAGGCATGTTTGGTGTTTGTGTAGCAGCATATATGGCTTGTGTTTTGTGCTCACTTCAAGCTGGATTGATGGTCTTTTCCACTGCCGTATTTAGTGATATTCAAAATGTATCGAGTTGTGCAAAAATAACGCGCGCTCAAAAACTTGTAGTAGCTGGAGCGGCTATTTTTGCCGCTCTTGCATTGTTGCTTATTCAGTTTCCCGATGCTGCCAATTATGTCCAGGCAGTTTTCACTTTTATTGGAGTGCCACTATGTGCTGTCACTATTTGTGGCATGCTTTTTTCTGGCTGCACAGCGCGCGGGGCTAAAGCTGGTATCCTGGGCGGAGTAGTGGTAGCAATGTTGCATTACTTCTGCTCAATATTGTCGAGTATTGCACCAAATTTAATACCAGGTGGACTTGGTTCTATAATCGAGTCATTCAAAGGGCAATTGTCCTACTTTGGCTTCAGGTCGGTTTTTGCAAGCAATTTGTCGCGATCCTTTTTTGTTTTTATTGGCTCAATAGTAATTGCACTTCTATTTTCGGGCAAATCAAAATCACAACAACCAGATAACAAAGATTTGAATCTGCTTACATTCCACATCTCAAGCGTTTTCGCCCGAGATAACCGAATGGTACTTCTTTCGACAATCTTTCTTTTGATTGTTATGACTCTTCTAAATGTCGGGCTCTGGTAAGGTATTTATATGAATCTAGATATCACAAGACCCCTTGCACTGATGTCCGTTATAATCGGCGTTGTTTTGTACTTATATGGTCAAATGGTGGCAATGCCATTTGCTTTTGATATTCCTCACGGTGTGGTGCCTATAAAAATCGACCAACCATGCGGTCTGTTCTATTTTTTATTTGGATTTGTAGTCTGGCAATTTGGACGTTTTACTAAAATCAAAAATCTGCATGCTGAAATCAAAAAGCGCGAAAAAGAATTGAAAATGAAAGCGCCGGTGGAAAAAGTTGAATCAATTGAGGACGTTAAATCAACTGAAACTTCCGAAGCAATTGAAAACTCGAAGTCAGAAAAGTCAGACGAGAAATAGACTGTTAAGTTTGAAAAGCCTTATTTTTCGGGCATTTTTGAATCTTACGACTTTTCGTGGTCTTCTTTTAAATCACGTACCGTTATCGGTACGCGATTTTTAGTAAGGCACGCTTGTCTGTTTGCAAAAAAATCTAAATGGTCCCTTTTTTTACTTTATCTAAAAAGTAGTTGCGCACATCAACGGCGCGGGGATGAATTGGTTTTTGCACTTTAATCAAATGATCGATACTTGCATCACTTGCTTTAAGCATGGCTTTGGCTAAATTCAATTCGGCTTGCTCAAAAGTAATATCCAGAGGCGATTTATTTGCTGTTTCAAAATAAGGCTCAAGTCCAAGTTCGTTCCAGATAGGCATGACAAAGTCAGCCGGCCGTGACTCTTCAAGCGCGTCAGCAAGATACACTGCTTGCGAAAATATGCTCATTGGCACCTTCCCAAGCGTATGCTCGGCAATTCCATCTAAAATATCCTGGTCAGTTATATTCCATTTTTCTTTGACAGTCATTGCTGCAACTGGACCGTGGAGTAAATGTCCGTTTTCTTGCTCAAAGGCAGTTGGTGCCATTCCCAATCGCTTAGCTTCGCTAACAAGTTCGCTTGCTTTCAGTTCTTTGCACGAATCGTGCAGCCAACAGGCAAGGGCAATCTTGTCTTTGTCTAAGTCTAAAGGCAATCTGCTTGCAAGATAATCGCCTGCCAGTGCCACGCCCCTAATATGATTAAAGCGCTTTGCTGTTACTCGCTCTTGCACCCAGGCAATAGTTTCGTCTAAAAGAATTTTGCTATTTTTCATTTGTAATAGCCTCGCTGTGTGACGATACGGGCAACCGCCTCAGGCAAAAAGGCTTCAACTGGTAAGCCTAGTTTGATATTTTCTCTAACTTGAGTACTGGATAAATGAATGCCAGCAAAATTAATTGCTTGCACATCAAGACCAGGCAACTTGGCTTGCATTTCTTTGGCTTCGCTACTTAACTCCACTAAATGTTCTTGTGGTGTGTGCACTGAATGTGGTGCTTGAGCGGCGCGAGGGGCAACCAGTATTCTGCATTTTTTTGCGAAATCAAAAGCGCGATGCCAGGTGTCAAGCTGCAATAAATTGTCTTCGCCCAGAATTAAATTGAAGCGTGTATCGGCTGGATAAGTTTTCTCCAGTTCTTCCACAGTGTCTATTGTGTATGAAGGACCGTCTCGCAAAAGCTCTATATTCGATGCTTCAAAATAGGACGAATCCAAAAGTGCAGCTTTTACCATCTCGTATCTGGCTTTAGGGTCTAATAACTCGTCGTCTTTGTGGGGTGGATTTGGACTTGTAATGAATAAAATTTTGTCCAGCGCAAACTGCTCTTGTGCACAACTTGCAATGAGCCAATGCCCTTTGTGAATGGGATTGAATGTGCCAAATAAAAGACCGATTTCCATAATTACCTATTTATTGTTATAAATGCGGGGCAAACGCAAAGCCAGAGCACATGCCAATTCGTATGTAATAGTTTGATCCAGATCTGCCCAGTGAGCAAGAGTCAATTCTTCTATATTCGAGTCGAGCAATGTGATGATATCACCTGTTTTAACCCCAACAAGGTCTGTTACATCGAATAACATCTGATCCATCGAAATTGTACCTGCTTGTTTAATTGGCTTTCCATGCAGGTATCCGATCATCTTATTGGACAAGCGACGCGGTACTCCATCGGCATAACCTACTGGAATACTGGCTAAGAGTCCGTCTTTTGATGCTACAAAAGTCCAGTCATAACCGGCTCCTTCCATTGCTCTAATTTCAGTCAAGTGAGTGATTCGCGCTTTGAGAGCCATTGCTGGTTTTAAATCACTCGACCAAGAGCGTGCTTCAAGACCGTATAAATACAATCCGATTCGCACCATATCTAGGTGTGAGAATGCAAACTTGCGAGTAGCCTCGCTATTGGCCAGATGCGCAAACACACCAGATGGGATTTTGTCTTTTACATAATTTAGGCATGAGACAAAATTTTCGTGCTGAAACTTAGTAGTGGCAAGGTCGGAAGATTTTGCTAAGTGCGAATAAATACTAATTAAATCAAGTGATTTTGATTTGATTAAATCTAAAAGCGATGACAGGTCCTCTAAGCGAGCGCCAAGGCGGTGCATACCCGAGTCCATTTTTAAATGAATGCGTGCGCGTGTGTTCAAACCTTTAGCAATTGAATCAATCTGTTCTATTTGCTCTTTGGACGTCACAGTTAGATCTATTTGGTGCTCGATTAATTTTGCAATCGAAGATGCAGGTGCTGGGCTGAGAATTAAAATGTGTGCTTTTTTGTTATTAGCATCACAGAGGCCTTGTCTCAAATCGAGTGCTTCTGCCGCGCTTGCAACACTAAGCCAATTTATGTCTAGTTCTAAAAGAAGTCGAGAAATTTCAATTGCGCCATGCCCATAAGCATCACCCTTTACTACCCCCATTATTGGACTTGTGGTCCAGCTTTTGACAAGGTTCAAGTTGTGCCGCACTGCATTTAGATCAATTTCCAACCAAGCATCGCGTCTTAAATCGAGGCTCAAGTTTGTTTGCTTTTCGGTCAACATATAGGGTTATTGCTTCAGAGACGGATGAGTTTATGCTAGCATTGCTTTGTTCTAAATTAGTATCACAGGTATCCTTCTGTTCTCATCGGAATCTAAACGGAATCTCTTTCAAGCACAAATGGCATCCCTCAGGAATCCCTTAAGAGTCTTTATCATCAAGATTGGAGTGAATCACCTTGAACAAAGCAGAATTAGTCGACATAGTCGCAAAGAATGCCTCTACTACTAAAAAAGATGCTGAAACAATTATCAATAACATGATGGATACAATTATCAAATCTGTAGCATCCGGTGAAAAAGTTACCCTTGTAGGCTTTGGCACATTTGAAGCCCGTCAAAGAAAAGCAAGACAGGGTCGCAATCCTAAGACAAACGAAGTTTTGCACATACCCGCTAAAAGAGTTCCTGGATTCCGCGTAGGCAAAGAATTCAGCGAAGCAGTGAACAAGAAAAAATAGTTAAGTAAAGGAGAAATTATTTGGATTTGCCCAAAGTGGCGGTTGTAGGTTGTGGAAACTGGGGTAAGAACCTGGTCCGCAATTACGCACATTTAGGTGCCTTGCAAGTAATTTGTGATGCTGATACTGAGCGACTCGACCGCTTGGCGAAAGAGTACAAAGGTATCAGCGTCACTACCGACTTTCAAAAAGTGCTTGATGACAAATCAATCACAGGAGTAGTTATTGCCACTCCTTCCGATACGCATTTTGATGTAGCGAAAAAATCTTTACTCCAGGGCAAACATGTATATGTAGAGAAGCCGCTTGCTCTTGACGTCAAGCACGCAGAAGAACTGGACGAGCTTGCTACAAAACGAAATTTAGTTTTGATGGTTGGACATTTGCTTTTGTACCATCCTGCTGTAAACACGCTCAAAGACTTAATTGCATCTGGCGAGCTTGGCGAATTGCGTTTTGTGCGCTCTGATCGTATGAATTTTAACCAGACAAGACGCGACAGTGTTTTGTGGGACTTGGCTCCGCATGATCTTTCTATGATGAGCTATTTGCTTGATTGCGACGCGCCCGAAGTTACTCGCGTTGGCGGTTGGGATACTCAAGACGACGATACAGTTGATGTTGCCTACCTTGACGTTGCCTTTCCAGTTAAAAGTAACAAGGGGCGCAAGGTAATTCCAGGTCAGGTGCGCAATAGCTGGATCGATCCACAAAAAATTGTACGCCTTACCGTTAACGGTACGCGAAAAACAGCAGTACTCAATGACACCGAAGCCGCGGATAAATTGCAATTGCACTCGCTGTCAAGCAGTGGTCGCATGGTTGTTGAATATCCTGAATATCCAAATTCAGAACCTTTGCATCTTGAGTGCGAACATTTTCTCAACTGCATCCAGACTGGTCAAAGACCGCGCTCCGACGCCAATAACGCCTATCATGTAGTGCGAGTTCTGGCAGACGTTGAAAAGAGATTGATGGCAAGACCTGGTCTTTCTATTTCTAATTCTTCAAAATAAAAAACAACTTTGACCTAAAGTTTGATCTAAGTCATATAATGTCTATGGTCAACGCCTGAATTGCGGGAGTAATTCAGTGGTAGAATGTCTCCTTGCCAAGGAGAATGTCGAGGGTTCGAGCCCCTTCTCCCGCTCCATTTATACGAATGTCAAGTATCGAGTTGCCGCCCAAATCTTGTATTTAGGCGGTATTTAGGTTTTTATATAGGTATATTAATGGGGTCTGATCCTGGGAGAAATGTAATGGGCGACGATAGCTCGAAAGAATCGGAAACTAAGGAATCTCAAGACAAAGGTGCCGATCCTGCAAGCGATCTAGCCATTTTGCCGGTTGTCCCGGGCGCTGAAGGCGAGGCTCAAGCAGAGGCTGGCACGGGCACAGAAGCCGCGCCTGCAACACCTGCAGAACCTGGATTCAAACGCCGTTCGCTCTGGCAGTCGACTGCAGAATCACTCAACTACGTAAATGGCATTGCTCAAGACGAAGCTATTAAGGTGCGCGATAGTGACCGCGCCACGAGCATCGCTTTACTTATAACTTCAATAATTACGCTTGGAGCCATGCTCTGGGAACCTGCAGCACCGCACCGCATGCCACTGTTGCTTGCTTGCGATGCGCTCATTGGTGCTTCGATAATCTTATATTTAGGTAATCGCTTTGGTATTTTGACTACATTCACACCGCGCCAAGCCCTGCTTGCCTGGCAACTTATGACCGGATCAACTTTCCTTGGCATATTCATAACTATCAATTTGGCTCTAATACTTGGTGTAGCGGTCGTTACCACCACACCAATCGAAGGACCCAATTTCTAATAAGAGATTGTTGTAAAAAACCAAAGAAGCTAGAGCACGCTTAGCTTGCGTGTTACAATCGCCGTTTGAATCTGTGTGCGTTTCTGTACAGGCGCTCACTTACGAACGAACTTACGAATATTATTTGGTTTTGGTTGAGGAAATAAAATGAAAGTCTCTGTCGAACAGGAAGGCAAAAACATAGTCCACGTCGAGCTCGAAGTTGAAGCGGAAAGAGCTTCCAGAGCCTACGACACCACATGCCGCGAACTTAGTCAGCATGTAGAAATTCCTGGTTTTCGAAAAGGCAAAGCGCCTAAGAACGTTGTTGAAAAGCGCTTCGGCAAAGAAGTTATCAAAAAAGAAGCATTAGACAGATTAGTCCCAGAACTTTTGCAACAAGCTGTTGCTGACAAAGAATTGGATATCATCACAAATCCCGAAATCGAAGAATGCAAATTCGAAATCGGCGAACCACTAAAACTGAAAGCCAAATTCGAAATCAGACCTGAAGTAAAATTGGGCGATTATTCCACCATCAAAGTAGAAGTGCCTCAAGCCAAAGTGCCAGACGATGCAATGGAAACAGCGCTGGATAAATTAGCTACCCAAAAATCTACTCTTCAGCCTGTAGACAAGCCACAAGTCGAAATGAACGATCACATTTTGCTCGATTTCGAATGTATGGTTGATGGCAAATTGACTGAAGGCGGCAAAGCTGAAGGTCTTACCCTGGAAGTAAAAGAAGGCAACTTTATTCCTGGATTCTGTGAAAAGATGGTCGGACACAAAGCCGGCGATGAATTCGAAGTGGATGTCACTTTCCCTGATGATTACAGAAATCCTAAATTAGCTAGCAAAGATGCCACTTTCAAAGTGAGCCTCAAAGAAATTCGCGCCAAAGTAATTCCATCAATCGACGATGAATTAGCTAAAGCGGTTGGTCATGAGAATCTTGAACAACTCAAAGCCGACATCACCAAGCAAATGGAAGAAGAAGTCGAAACTGAAAATCAATCGCGTGTTCAAAAAGCGGTTGTAGACGCTATCGTCAAATCGGCTCAGGTAGAGATTCCTGAAACAATGGTCGAGCGTGAATACAAACTCTTGATGCAACAAATTCGCTCTTTTGTAGAGCAAAACGGACAAGCTTGGGATGAGTATGAGAAGACTGAAGAACTCAAAGCTCTTGATAAAACCAAACACACCGAAGCTTCGCAAAGAGTCTTGCACAGTCTCGTTTTAGGCGCCGTGGTGCGAGCTGAAAAAATAGATGTAACCCAGGACGAAATTGCATCTAATTTCCTTGAGTTTGCACAACGCAACTACATTCCCCAAGATAAATTCAAAGAAATGGCTGCCAATGAATATTTCATGCGTCAATTGATGGAAGAAGTTCTCACTGGCAAAGTGGTTGATTTCCTTGTAAGCAAAGCAGACGTTACCTACGTTGAAGAGACACCAGAAAACACTCAGGGTCTTGAGCATGTAGAGGCCGCTGCTGAAAAGCCAAAAGAGAAAGCTTCCAAAAAAGAAGCCGTGGCAAAGTCCTAGGCCCCTAAAAAAAATTGAAAGTTTGATAGAATCATCCGTGTCAGAAGTAAGAAAACATCAGGTTTTCAGGAGGCAGTAAATGCAAACACCCAGATCGAAAATCAGCCCACTCGATGTCTGGAGTTCAAGTTACACACCATATTTGAGTTCACCTCAAATTGAAGCAATTTATCCTCCAACCGTTATCGAAACGACATCACGTGGAGAGCGTGCGTTCGATATCTTCTCGCGTCTATTGCGCGATCGTATTATCTTCTTGGGTACACCAATCGATGATACAGTCGCAAACTTGGTTGTAGCTCAGCTCTTGCTTTGCGAATCAGACGACCCAGATAAAGACATCAAACTGTATATCAACTCGCCTGGTGGCTCGGTTACAGCCGGTCTTGCCATTTATGACACTATGATGCACATTCGCTCAGAAGTATGCACCATATGTATTGGACAAGCAGCCAGTATGGGCGCGTTTCTTTTGTCAGCAGGTGCCAAAGGCAAGCGTATTGCATTGCCTCACTCCAGAATCTTGATTCACCAACCACTTGGTGGCGCTCAAGGTCAAGCTACAGATATCGAAATTCAAGCTCGTGAGATTCTCAGAATCAAGCGCTTATTGAACGAACTGATGGCTAAACACACTGGCAAATCGGTCAAAACAATCGAAAAAGACACAGACCGCGACAATATCATGACTGCTGAAGAAGCCAAAGAATATGGCTTGGTAGACCAGGTTATTGAGCAGTTAAAAGATGCTCCAAATTTAGCCGCCGTTTAAGTCTGTAGTTTTAATCATATCGATACTCGCACTACCTTTTTTGGGGCTAGTGCGAGTATGAGTGAAGGCTATATCCAGAATAATGCGTTAAGAACAGTCCCATAAGTCTAGCTTTGGCAAAAACTTAAGTGCTAATCTGGCGCATTTAGTTGTACGATATATCTATTCCATTGGAATACCCGGTCATTTAACTAGTTTGAGAGAAACATGGCTAAACAAACTGACAATCGTCTGAAGTGTTCGTTTTGTGGCAAAAGCCAAGATCAGGTCAAAAAGCTGATCGCTGGTCCAGGTGTATATATCTGCGACGAGTGCGTGGACCTTTGCAATGAAATTCTGGATGAAGAGCTTTTCGAAGCTGGTGGAACGCCTGCCACTGGCACCCCTGCTGCAGCTCAGCCCGAAACGCCTGAGGCAAAGCCAATAAGTATTCCCAAGCCACACAAAATCAAAGAGCATTTAGACATGCACATTGTGGGGCAAGCTCAAGCCAAGAAAGTACTCAGCGTTGCCGTGTACAACCACTATAAGCGCATCACGCATAATTCAGAACAACCAGATCAAGTAGAGATTCAAAAAGCAAACATCCTTTTAATAGGACCAACTGGTAGTGGCAAAACTCTTCTGGCTCAAACTCTGGCTAAATATCTAGACGTTCCATTTGCTGTAGCCGATGCAACTACTCTGACTGAAGCTGGTTATGTTGGCGAAGACGTTGAAAATATTCTGCTTCGCTTGTATCAAGCTGCAGACTACGACATTAAACGTGCTGAGCGCGGAATCATATATATAGACGAAATAGACAAAATTTCACGCAAGTCTGAAAACACGTCAATTACTCGTGATGTATCGGGTGAAGGCGTACAGCAGGCGCTTTTGAAAATGATTGAAGGCACTGTAGCCAATGTGCCACCCCAAGGTGGAAGAAAGCACCCGCACCAGGAATTTATTCAAATAAACACAGGCAACATCTTGTTTATTTGCGGTGGGGCATTTGTTGGACTGGATAAAATCGTTGAAAATCGCGTAAGCCCTAGCCGCAACATCGGCTTTGGTACAGAGCGTCCACTAAGTGGAATGGAGCGCGAGACAAAAGCTAGTAAGATTCTTGTAGACACTTCGCCTGATGACTTAATCAGATTTGGTCTCATTCCTGAATTTGTAGGACGTATTCCAGTTATTGCAGTACTTGAGCAACTTGATCAAGAAGCTCTTATGCGTATTTTGGTCGAGCCAAAGAATGCTTTGCTCAAGCAGTACAAGCAATTGCTTCACTTAGACAACGTAGAATTGGACTTCGAAGATGACGCCATCCAGGCGATTGCTCAAGAAGCGTTAAAACGTAAGACCGGGGCACGCGCTCTGCGATCTATTGTTGAGGAAGTCATGCTAGAAATTATGTATGAAGTTCCCTCGCGTGACGACATCACAGTTTGCAAGATAACCAAAGATCTCGTAGACAAGCGCTCTACAGCAGAGCTATTAGAGATGCCGAAACCGAAAATAAAAGGCGAGAAGGCGTCTTAGATTCACAATTAGTGAGTCAAAGTACAGAGCAGTGAGCCTATCCAGAGAATTTTTTCCGCTTATTCCTTTACGGGATGTAGTCGTTTTTCCTCAAATGGTAACGCCTCTCTTTGTCAGTAGGGCGCGATCTATAGTTGCACTTGAAAATGCTTTGATGCGCGAAGACCGACTTGTAGTCTTAGTGGCGCAAAAAGATGCTGAGTGCGAAGACCCTGCCTACGACGATATGTACAAAATTGGCACGCTTGCCGAAGTGATGCAAATGCTCAAGTTGCCCGATGGCACAGTGAAAGTACTGGTCGAAGGATCGTGTCGGGTAGAAATTTCTGATTTTCGCGACGAAGAGCAAATGTTCTCAGTGCAAGTTGAAGAGCGTCCTGAGACTCTTCGAGACGATTTAGCTACAAAAACTTTGATTAGACTATCTGTCGAAAAGTTCGAACAATACGTAAAATCAACTAAGAAAATAAATCCGGAATCATTACTTGCCGTGTCTGGAATCGGACAGCCAGGGCGTCTTGCCGATATTATCGCCACTTATCTGGGACTTGAAATTGGCGAGCGTCAACGTTGTCTTGAAATTTCTGAATCAACAGAGCGACTCGAATACATAGGACAGCTCTTGTCTCGCGAGTTAGAGCTTGCAGAACTCGAGCAAAAAATTCACGACAAAGTCAGATTCAATCTAGAAAAAACTCAGCGCGAATATTTCTTGCGCGAGAAAATGAAGATTATTCAAGACGAGCTCAACCAAGATGGTGAGGCTACTGGCGAGATTGCAGAATACAGACAAAAAATTATCAAATGCAAAATCAAAGGCGTTGCTTTAGAAAAAGCCACTAAAGAATTACAGCGTCTGGAAAAAATGATGCCGCAATCGGCTGAGGCTGCCGTTATTCGCACTTATCTAGATACGCTTGTTTCATTGCCCTGGGCTAAGCGATCTAAAGAAATAATCGATTTAAAAGTCGCACAAAAAACCTTGGACGAAGACCACTATGGACTTGAGAAAGTAAAAGAGCGCATATTAGAGTATCTTGCCGTGCGCAAATTATCTAAACAGCCGCAAGGGACTATTTTGTGTTTAGTCGGACCGCCAGGTGTTGGTAAAACCAGTTTGGCTAAGTCTATTGCCAAAGCAATGAACCGTAAGTTTGCTCGCATATCTTTAGGTGGTGTCAGTGACGAAGCAGAGATTCGCGGTCACAGACGGACCTATATTGGGGCAATGCCTGGACGTATTATTCAAGCCATAAAACAATCTGGTACCAAGAACCCGGTTATTTTACTCGACGAAATAGAAAAAATGACTCGCTCATACATGGGCGATCCCACTGCTGCGATGCTTGAAGTGTTAGACCCAGACCAGAATGAAAGTTTTGCCGATCACTATTTAGATGCGCCATTTAGTTTGCGCGAGATAGTATTCATTGGCACAGCAAACGCTTTAGATTATGTGCCGCGACCGCTTCTAGATAGACTTGAGATTATTCAAGTTTCTGGTTATACAGAAGAAGAAAAGGTCTCTATCACTAATTTGCACATCATTCCAAAGACGCTTGAAAAGCACGGTTTGACCTCCAAGCAATTAAAAATTCAAAGCGACGCAGTATCTAAAATTATTCAAGAATACACACGCGAAGCTGGAGTGAGAAACCTTGAGCGGGCTTTGGCCACTATTTGTCGCAAAGTGGCCACTCAAATAGTTGCAGGACGAGAAAAATCAGTAGTAGTTGCACCAAATATGGTGACCAAATATCTTGGCGCTCCAAAAATAGTGCGCGAAAAAGACAGTGACATAGCAGACATCGGCATCGTAAACGGTCTTGCCTGGACCGAAACTGGTGGTGAAACTCTCATAGTCGAAGTAAACACGATGCCAGGAAAAGGCAATTTGCAACTAACTGGTCAACTGGGCGACATCATGAAAGAGTCTGCTCATGCCGCTTTTAGTTATATCAAGTCGCATGCAGCAAACTTGGGTGTTGATCCTTCCTTTCAAGAAAAAATGGATGTACACATTCACATTCCAGAAGGTGCGATTCCAAAAGACGGACCTAGTGCTGGTACTGCTTTGTGTATAGCTTTGATTTCTGCCATTTCAAAACGACCTGTTTCTGCCGGAATTGCAATGACCGGCGAAATAACATTGCGCGGGCGCGTACTGCCAATTGGCGGACTGAAAGAAAAATTGCTTGCCGCACTTCGAGCGGGCATTAAGACAGTCATTTTTCCTGCAGGAAACTCCAAAGATTTAGACGAAATTCCAAAATACGTTAAAGATAAGCTCAATCTCATTGCCGCTGCGCATATGGACGAAATTTTTGGCATTGCCCTTGCTTCGATGGGCAAAATTTCCAAAAATTCAAAAAATTCAAAAAATTCAAACGGAAACAATGGTCATCACGGCAAGAATGGAAAAATTGAAGTTTCCAAGAAGAAGGCGCAAGTTAAAACGCCTGTTAAAGTTGCGGTCAAAGCTTCGGCAAAAACGAAATCAATGCCTAAAGTGAAAACACAGACCAAATCGAAACCTTCACCAAAGAGCAAATCGCGTCGCTCAAAATAGTCTTCTACAAAGCCAGCACCCAGTGCTTGACAGCCGGTTTCAAAGCACTCTAAAAACCGGCAAGAATAGTGAAGAAATATAGTTCACATTGTTTTCGTTGGTATCATTTTAAAACCCTTAAAAGGGCACTTTTGCGCGCCAGTTGGCTTAAATGCAGCTTATGCAAAAGGTGCCACTTAGTTTCGGGTGCGCCCACAATAAAAAGCAGGTGTAACTGACATGGCAGTAAAAACAATGAACAAATCAAAAGAGTATTTGGAAAGAGACGAAAAATACGTCAACCAGGTTCTGGCACGTTATTCTCCGACCGTTATAGAGCGCGGGCAAGGCACCTACCTCTACAACATGGAAGGCGAGAAGTTTCTTGATTTCGGTTGCGGCATCGCTGTCACCAACATCGGTCACTGCCATCCCAAAGTTGTTGAAGCAATTCAAAAGCAAGCTGAAAAACTACTCCACGTCTCAGTTACAGCCTACCACCCCAATTATATTGACCTTGCCGAAAAGCTAGTTGAAATCACACCTAAATCTTTGGATTCAGTATTCTTGACCAATAGTGGTGCAGAAGCTGTCGAAGGCGCAATCAAAATGGCTCGCTACGTCACAGGACGTCCTGCCATCATCAATTTCCGCGGTAGTTTCCACGGTCGCACTTATTTGTGCGCATCGCTTACAACTTCCAAACTTTATTACAGAGATATGGGCGAGCCGCTTGCTCCCTCAATTCACACTGTACCGTTTCCATACGAATATCAAATGGGCAAATCGGCTGAAGAAGCGATGGAAGAAACTTTCGAATACATCGACATGCTCTTTCACCAATTCGTTAATCCAAAACAAATTGCCGCTTTCCTCATCGAGCCAGTCTTGGGCGAAGGTGGATATGTTGCAGCTCCTAAAGGCTTCTTGAGCCGCTTGAAAAAACTAGCTCAAGAACACGGAATTTTGCTAATCGCAGACGAAGTCCAAACCGGATTTGGTCGCTCAGGCAAAATGTTCGCTGTTGAACACGACAATGTCGAGCCAGATATCATGACCATGGCAAAAGGCATTGCTGCTGGTATGCCACTTGCAGCCTTTATCTCTAGAAAAGAGCTAACAAGCAAATGGCCAGCAGCAAGACACGGCACCACTTATGGTGGCAATCCAGTATCCTGTGCAGCAGCTTTAGCTAATATTCAAGTTATCCAAGAAGAAAAGCTCGTAGAGCGCGCTGCCGAAACCGGTGCTCGAATGCTCAAGCGCTTGAAAAAATTCGCTGAAGGCAAAAAACACATCGCCGAAGTGCGTGGATTGGGCATGCTCATTGGTATCGAATTCAAAAACGAGCAAGGCAAGCCTTGCAAAGATTGGGCAGAGAAAGTTGCTCAACGTTGCTTGGAGCAAAAAATGATCGTTTTGACCTGCGGTCAACAAGGTCAAGTTATTCGCTTGATTCCACCACTGAATATTTCGCCCGCAGAAGAAGAAGAAGCCATGACCATTTTGGAAAAGGCGTTGAGCTAAACTCACAAATATTTAGGTAGAAAAAGAAATGACAAAGACACTCGAAAAAGCTAAAACCAGCCAAGATGTTCATCACAACTTCATCGGCGGAGAATGGGTCAAGTCCGAATCGGGCAAGACATTTAAATCACTAAGTCCTGCCAATAACGAAATTGTGGTCGGACAATTCGCCGACTCAAACGCAGCAGACGTCAAAAAAGCAGTCGATGCCGCTGAGAAAGCATTTCCAGAATGGAAAAAAACACCAGCTCCTGAGCGCGCTGAAATTCTCTTCAAAGCAGCACATCTGTTAGAAGAGCGCAAAGAAGAAATTGCCCGCAACATGACTATCGAGATGGGCAAAGTTTTCAAAGAAGCCAAAGGCGATGTTCAAGAAGCAATCGACATGGCTAAGTACGCAGCCGGAGAAGGTCGCCGCATGTGGGGTCAGACCGTTCCATCCGAATTGCGCAACAAATTCGCTATGTCAGTCCGCCAACCAATGGGTGTAGTCGGAGTCATCACTCCCTGGAATTTTCCAGTAGCAATTCCAAGTTGGAAAATGCTTCCTGCCTTGGTTTCAGGAAACACAATCGTTTTCAAACCAGCGCCTGAAACACCATTTGTTGCAATGCAGTTTGTGCAAATTTTGCAAGAAGCGGGTTTGCCCAAAGGTGTAGTTAACTTCGTTACAGGTGGCGGTCCAGAAGTGGGCATGCCAATTGTAGAAGACCCACGCGTGAGAGCTATTTCTATCACTGGCTCATCGGTTACCGGACGCAAAGTTGCCGGTCGCTGTGGCGAGTTGATGAAGAAAATATCTTGCGAGCTTGGTGGCAAAAACGCCATCTGCTTAATGGACGACGGCGATGTCGATCTTGCTATCGATGGGGCACTCTGGGGCGGCTTTGGTACAAGTGGTCAGCGTTGTACAGCAACAAGTAGAGTAATTGTCCATAAAAAACAATATCAAAACTTCATCGACGGTTTCCTTGCCCGCGCCAAAGCTTTAAAAATCGGCGACGGTCTTGATACCACAGTTGATGTCGGTCCTGTTGTAAGCAAAAAACAGCTTGAAATGATCAATGGCTATGTCAAAGTAGGCAAAGACGAGAAAGCTAAACTATTGCTTGGCGGCGAAATCATGACCGAAGGCGACTTTGCAAAAGGCTGTTTCCACCAGCCCACCATCTTTGGTGAATGCAACGCCAAAATGCGCATTGCTCAAGAAGAAATATTCGGACCAGTCGTTGCAGTCATTCCGGTGGACAGCTTCCAGGAAGCCATCGAAGTGGCAAACGGCACCGAATATGGTTTATCCCTTTCGATGTACACAAGAGACGTCAACCGCGCCTTTTCTGCCATCGAAGAGTTTGAATCGGGAATCGTGTATATCAACGCCCCCACAATCGGCGCTGAAATTCAACTTCCCTTTGGCGGTATCAAGCAGACCGGCAACGGTCATCGCGAAGCCGGCATCACAGGCATTGAGCAATTCACCGAATGGAAATCCGTATATGTAGATTACTCTGGCACTTTGCAAAGAGCCCAGATTGATAACTACGGCGGCTAAATTTAGTCTTTTGATCCCAACCTTTTGTTCAGAGTAAAAAACGTAAACTGGAGAAAATAAAATGGACTTCGATTTCACACCAGAGCAAATCGCAATTCGCAAACACATGAGAGAGTTTGCTGAGCGCGAAATCGCTCCCAAAGCACAAATGAACGACCGCGAATGCAAATTCGACTGGGAAATCACCAAAAAAATCTTCAAAGAAGGTTTCCTTGGTTGCCCCGTTCCAGAAAAATACGGCGGTCTTGGTCTAGATTATGTCGCTTACGGCTTGATGACTGAAGAAGTCAACCGCGTTTGCTCCTCGACAAGAACTCTCTTCTCAGTTCAAACATCGCTTGTGGCTCTGACCATCTTGCGCTGGGGCACCGAAGAGCAGAAAAAACATTTGCTTCCCAAACTTTGCACAGGCGAATTTATCGGTTGCTACGGTCTGACCGAGCCAGAAGCTGGCTCCGATGCTGCTAACCAACAAACCAAAGCTGTCAAAGACGGCGATGACTATTTGCTTAGCGGTCAAAAGACCTGGATCTCATGCGGATCTATCGCAACCCACGCTCTGGTATTCGCAACTATCGATCCCAAGCTTGGTCACAAAGGTATCACTTGCTTCATCGTCGACACCAAGTCAAAAGGCTTCACCGCCCGCGCCATCAAAGGCAAATTGGGTCTTCGTTCTTCCGACACATCCGAACTTTTCTTGGATGAAGTCCGCGTGCCTAAAGAAAATATACTGGGTGAAGTCGGTCAAGGATTCAAAATTGCAATGTCAGCCCTCGATAACGGTCGCTTCTCAGTAGCAGCCGGTGCCGTAGGTCTGGTACAAGGCTGTATCGATGCTTGTACTCAATACGCAATGCAACGCAAAACATTCGGCGAGCCTATCGGCAAGCACCAACAAGTGCAAGCCATGATCGCTGACATGGTCTGCGACGCTGAAGCTGGACGTCTCTTGTATCTCAGAGCCGCTCACTTGAAAAACAAAGACGTGCGCAACACTCTTGAAACATCGCTTGCTAAGCTCTTCTGCGGCGAAGCTGCCAACCGCGCCGGACACAACGCCGTGCAAATCTTTGGTGGCTACGGCTACTCAGATGAGTATCCAGTCGAGCGTTATTTCCGCGATGCCAAAGTATTGAATATATACGAAGGCACCCGCGAAATTCAGCGCATAATCATTGCTCAAGACGCGCTCGGTATCCGCTCCGCTAACGGCGATGCCAACAAAGGCGTCAGCAACAAAACAGCCCTGGCTGCCGTTCACTAAGCAGTGAACCTAGAGAGCTAAGACCAATCGATCATAATGGGCGATAAGTTTACGATGAAAATCTGACTTATCGCCTTTTACTAATCTATAAATAGGAATTCGAAATTGACTTCGCAAGTAAACCAAAATCCAGGCTCCGAAAATGAAGTTACTCCAGAGCAACCAAATCCACCAATTCGCTTTGAGTTAATTCCAGAGCAACTCTTTGTCACCGTTAGCTTAAACGAAGTACAACAAGGCGAATTATCTTTTGATTGTTGGACTTTCATCTCAGAGGGTCTGCAATCGCTTGGACAAAAAGAATTAGTCTTTATTCTGGAAAAGAAAAACGACGAAGCCGACAACGCTTATCCGACTATGGTTTTAAATCTAGTTGCCACCATGTGGAATCGTGCTCAAAATGGCATTCTCACAAACGAAGGCGAAATCTTAGAAATAGGCGATACAGGATTTATCGAAGCACAATTTGCAGCCGTTGCATTTCAACATCCATTTGGTTTAACTGGTCTTGGAAAAGAAGACTTGTATTTAATTACAAATTTGTTGACCAAAGAAGAAACCGAAGTTGCAAAACAATTTGGTTTATCTAGAGTAATCGCGCTGCAAGGATTTAAATATAATCACTTTCCTTCGCCTCCCTGGATTGTGCGCGACCGCGACTCTGTCGTAAACGAAGAACAGAAGCTCGAAATGCTCAAAAGCATCGTTGCCAAAGTTCCATTCTTCCATGTGCGTGGATTTAGATTGACTCTAACAGCAGACACTATTCGTTTAGAATGTCGCAAAGATCAAAAAGAATTGCTCAAAGAAACATTGAAGCAATTGCCGATGGAAGCACCATTTGCGATATCGAGCGAAATTTGCTACGACTCAGATGCTATCTTGACCTGGCAACAAGACATGTCTCAAGGTCCAACAGCTATCTCTAAACCGGGTGCTCAAGGCGGTCCAGATGCAATCATGAGTGGATGTTTTATGGCAGTGATACCAGAGCATGAAGCTAATAGTCTGCAAGTATTAGAAGACGGATTTCTTCTTTCACTCGAAACCAAAAAGTGGGAACAAATTCGCAATTACATGTTGACTGGCAAGAACGGCTCAGTATCGATGACTCCAGGCGACGGCAAATGTGTTGTTGATTGGTATGAGCCAGCCGATGTAGTGAATGAATTGCGTTTGAAAGTGCTTGAATTACTTCCAACTTTAGAAAATGAAGAAGGCAATATAAAAGTCACTAAAGCCGAAGTCAAAGGCGACTTGAATAAAGTAGCAGAAGACATCGAACCTATTTTCTTGCGTCGACTTACAGAAGGTGTAGAAGCGACTGTAATGGGTTACTACACAGACCGCGACCCAGAGCACGATCAGAAAATAAATCTAGTTATGACCTTGTCACCTGGTCCAAAAGCTGCATGGGCATTTAGTGCAGAGCCAGCCGCCGATCAGATTATGATGAAAGGCATTGAACTTCGTCTAAACGAACTGCCACTACCTGAGGTGGCTGGGGAAGTGAAGGTGGAGATGGAGTTTGAGATTGGTCCGAAAGCTACTTAAATTAGGTTGGTCCAGGAATGGGGGGATCTTCAGGAAGCCGATCGCTTAATCGAAAAGGGCGGTGTCAAAGTTGCCGATGGATTCAGATACAGAAGCGACATAAATTCACTGTGGTTAGGAGTTGATTTCAACCAATGGCTTGATGCCGGATAAGGTGGCTGGCCTTTTCCTGTAAATTGATGCAATTTCGCGGCGACGTTTGATGAATTCGGGCAGACGCTCTAATTGGCTGTTTCCCAGCGCTGCTTGTATGTCCGTTTTTCTATACCGTGAGAACGAAATTTCATAAGCTTTTCGTAGAAATCCCTATTGTTGGTTAGTACCATGCCGCCTTCGCCGGTGGTAAGTGTTTTGACTGGATGGAAACTTAATATGGATATGTCAGCGAGGCTTTAAGCATGCTTGCCTTTGTATTTGCCACCCAGAGAGTGTGCAGCATCAATAATAAAAGTCAATTTGTACTTCTTAGCTATTGTAATTCTCTGTTCGATTGTTTTCGCATCAATATTACCGGGCTCTATGTCCACATAGACTGGAGTAGCATCAAGATAAAGGGCTGCATTACCAGTGGCTGCAAATGTGATTGGTGCAAGTAATACTTCTTTATTTGGTTTCAACCCTGCTGCAGTATATGCTCCATGCAGTGCGGTTGTTCCGCTACTGAATGCAACTGCGTATTTAACTCCAATAAAGCGGGCTACTGCTTTTTCGAATTGTTCGATTTCAGGTCCTTGGGTCAGCCAGTCAGATTGAAGTATGTCACGCACCCGTTTCAAGTCTTGCTCGCTGATAGACTGGCGACCATAAGGCAAAAGGATTTCGCTGACCGGCTTACCACCGTTTAAAGCAAGTTTCGATTTGGATTTATCTGTGCTCAAAGCTAAGTTTGCTGTCATTGTTAGTTCTTCTTATAGGTGGTTGTTGTTCGAAGCTGAGTTTGAATCGTTTTAAAAAAAAGGTATCCTGTCGCATAGTTTCGCCAAGTATATCCCATACTTTGAGAGAGCCCTTGGCGTTTAAATGTACGCTGTCTATGAAATCAGCCGCATCAAATCTTGAATCATTTTGCAAATCCAGCAATTTAACTTGGTAGTTTGTGGCTGATTGCTCTAGCCTGAAGTCGAAGCGGTCTTTATACTCACTGGGTAGCAAGTCTAGATTTGTTTTAGAAAGTGGAAGTTTGACCAGAACAATTTGGATGTCGTTTTTACCCAAAATCTGAAGCATTTGCTCAAATTGTTGGTACTGATAATCAAACACGCTAGAATCAAACTTATAGGCTTTTCTGTAATGGCAAACGTCGTCGTTGATCAATTCTCTGTTGGAACAAATGGAAGGGTTTATTTTTTCTTCAGAGCCTGAAATGTATACTTTGTTCCTTTGAGTGATACCAGCTGTTTTTTGATATGAGTTTAGAGGTCGGTTAAGTGTATTGCAACCTAGAGAAAATAAAACGGTTGCATAATCGCTTCTGGTGCGATAAATGCTTGAGTTGGAAATTAAGAGGTTTTCGAATAATTCTCTAAAGTTTTTGGCATGAGAAAGATTCTTGAATCTGTTGTCAAAATAGTTTTTGACTGGAGACAGATTAGGATTCACAGTCGTGTCCAGAAAAGGTCGAGGTACGAGCGTAATTATTGCAAGCTTGGGTTTTGCTCCAAATTCGATCAACTTGCTGCAAAGTAAAGTTTGGTCTGACATCAAAGAACCACTATATGAAAGATTCTTGATTGAAATCGGCAATTTAAGTTTTTCTTGTAAGACATGACTGGCATACTTTGCATCACAATAGTAGTACCAGGAATAGGATGTGAGAGGCAGATTTAGTTTAACTATATCCGGGTAAACACAAATGCCATCACCTGTAGAGTCACCCAGAACGATTGTGTTTGTGAATTTTGAACCCGTTAAGATTTTGTGGACTTTGCAGCCAACAAAATCATGATCCTTTAGAACCGTTCCTTCAACGTATACGAATTTGAGTGGATGGAAATAACTGACCATTCCTTCGGTCAATAAAAGAGCGAAAAATAACCAAAAAACATTTGATTTTAAGTATCTATTGAAAAGATTCTTTTTCATCAAGTCGTTAAAATTGGTGTTGCAACCGGCTTTGCCGAAATTGGCTGGTCGTTTTCTTGACAGGGTGTGCAATTTAATACTGTTGGGGCCTTATTTTCTGATGTAATTTTTTCTTTGATCATATAAAGAGGGCGTCTTGCTAATTGATAGTGTTGGGCTATCAAATATCTTAAAACGAAGGCTGTGATTATTGTTTGGGTACCAGCGAGGAAGAAGAGTGTTGCGATGATTAGGTGAGTAGAGAAATTATGTGTATCAAAAAAAAGTGATGCGCAAACGATCATTGATACTGCTATAAACGCTACCGACGTCAACATTAAAATCCGAGCGAATGATTCGGGGTGGCTCATGATGAGCATTTCAGCTAATCGCAATAATTTTTTTGAGTCGTAATTCGAGCATCCTTTTGCACGAGGACTATGGCTGACATACACAAAGTCGATTTTTTGAGTTGACCAGAATAAAAGAAAGTCTAGACAAAATGACCGACCTGTGATGTCGGCAAAGCCATTGCGCAAGAAAGTGCGAAAGGCACGAAAAGAGCCAATTTTTTCAGCTTGCGGAACTTGAACAATACTAATTGCAGCTCTAAATAACTTTGATGTAATTATTTTAAAAACATCATGTTCGGATTTTTGAGGAATTCCATAAACGATGTCAGAACCAGAAAGCAATTTATCGATTAACAGCGGAATCTGAGTGGGTGGGTTTTGCCCATCGTCGTCTAAGGTCACTGAAATTTCGTATTGAGCTTCGCGCACACCGCATATGGTGGCATTGTGTTGTCCAAAATTTTTCGCTAAATCTATTAATTTTACGCGTGGATGATCTGCTTGATAGGTTTTTAGCGTTTGCCATGTATTGTCAGAAGAAAAGTCGTTTACAGCGATAATTTCGAATTCGTCGTAATGAAAAGTGAGAACTGATTCCAGCTCACTAAGCAACGGACCTAGGGAGGAGCTGGAGTTATAACACGGAATAATTACGGAGATGCCTGGCTGCATGGAAAACCTGAAAAACAATCCAAGTCTATTATTATAGTTTCAAAGAGATTTGTTGAGATTAAAGGTCTCCAAGCTCACAGGACGATACAATCGACAATGATTTGACTCTCAATAGCTGTGGTGTTGGTTTCGGCATGAATGATGCAATTTTTAGCCTCATAAAAGACTATTTCTCAAGCTCTCTTATTAAACATGGCCCAACCGCCCGGGGCGTGGACTGGAAGAATGAACAGGCTCAATTTTTACGATTTGAACAGTTGCTACAAATTTTGCCGTCATACGACTTTGGTGGTAGCTTGCTTGACTTTGGCTGTGGCTACGGTGCGTTACTTGCCTTTATGAGAGAACGTGAATGTAGGCTTAACTACGTTGGATACGATTACGTAGAAGCCATGATTGAACAGGCAAAGATGATATTTCCAGGCGATGGAAAAGCTATTTTCTTGTCGGGTGAAAAGGTGACTCAGTCTGCAGATTATGTTGTTGCCAGTGGCGTTTTCAATCAAAGAGGTACGATAGATGAATCTGTTTGGACTAATTACGTATTCAGCACACTTGATCATCTAAACTCTCTTGCCAAAAGTGGGCTAGCGATCAACTTTTTGTCCTCTTACAGTGACTTAGAAAAAATGCGAGCAGATTTGTACTATGCAAATCCATTAGTAATTTTTGATCACTGCAAAAAAAATTACTCCAAAGATATTGCGCTTCTGCACGATTATGGTGCTTACGAATTCACCTTATTGATTCGAAAATAGATCCTTTGATAACCTTAACTAATTCTCTAATTACATTGCTTGGCATCTAGTACTCTAACCAGATGCAACTATCAACTCAACAGGCGAGCCAAACAAACATTGTGTCGGACTGCAAGACTGAAAGCTCGACAGTAACGCGATTCAAAGTTCTTCTGAGTTTAATTTTCTTCTGTTCAGGCTTTTCTGCACTCATTTATCAAATCGTCTGGCAGAGAGTGATCACGCTTTATCACGGTATGGGTTCTCACACCATCACATTGGTAGTAAGTGTGTTCATGCTTGGTCTGGGATTGGGAGGACTTCTGGGTGGCGTGGTAGCTCAGCGAGCAAGAAATTTGATCGGCGCTTATTTCGTTATTGAAATTTGCACAGCGGCAATAGGTTTTTCGAGTTTTCCTTTATTTACTGCTTTGGGCAAAGCGTCTATCGGATGGGGACCACCTGAACAGTTGGTTCTGACGTTCTGTTGTTTATTGCCTCCTACTATCCTTATGGGGATGACTCTTCCGATTTTGACAGAGTTGATGGTCCGCATGCGTACCGGCTTCCTGGAAAGCCTTTCAACTCTTTATTGCGTTAACACCTTTGGCGCAAGTGCTGGAGCAATATTTACTGCATTTGGACTGATATCCTTTGCTGGGCTGGATTGGGCAATAATTTGTGCTGCGAGTATTAACCTGCTTTTAGCTTGTTTGATTTTTCCATTTGCTAAGACTAGATCTTTTGAGGGGCTTGACCCAACTCGAACTATCGATCAGACTCAACAATCCCTAAAGTCAGTGGCTTTTGTATGCGTGTTTGTCACAGGCTTTATTGCTATTGCGTGTGAAATTTTATGGTTTCGAACCGTTGAAATTTTGATTAAAGCCTCTCCATACGCTTTTGCATGTGTGCTTGGAGTTTATCTCTTTGGTTTGGCGTTTGGAAGCGTGATTATGAATGCCGTATTAAAGTGGCGCAAATTTGATCTGTTCAAATTATATTTTGGACTTCAGATTGGGATAGCACTTTATTTGGCTCTTTCTTACTACTGTATATATGCGCTAGCAGGTAACGTGTTAAGACCATTCATTGAAGCTTCCTTTCATGCTTCACTCCATCCTTCGCTTTCATTTGAAGTCTTTCAGAGCTGGAAATCTTTTCAAAATGGATGGTTTGCCTATTTTGATTTTTTGATTTGGCCTGCCTATTTCATGCTACTTCCCACTATTTTTATGGGCGCTAGTTTCCCACTAATAACATTTTTAGCTCGTGTTGAAGGAAGTAGTGCTGGCAAAACTACAGGTTTGGTTTACTTTTGCAACATTTTAGGCAACGTTCTTGGTGGTCTTGCTATGGGTTACATCTTGCTTCCAGCCCTAGGGACAGCGGCTTGCGTGGTTTTATTGTTTCTATTAAGTCTGCTTTTTGTCTTCTTGATGAGCAAACAATTGCAGTCCAGGTCAGCAAAATTTAAATATTCTCTAGGGGCATTTTTCATTTACGCGACATTGTTTTTTGTTCTTCCTAAAGGAACAGAGTTTTTCGAAGCAATTCATGTCATGCCTGAAATAGGATGTAAGACAATTGTGAATGAAGGTCGGGATGCCGTTGTCGTAACTTATTCGAAAGGAAATCGCCTTTGGAACTATATAAATGGTCTTGCTCATGGTGGAAGGCTGGAATATATATATGGATATTATGCACGCGCGGTTGAGTGTCTCTCATATAGTCAAAACGTTGAAAATATACTAGTTATTGGGTTTGGCACAGGTGGCATAGTGGAAGCGGTCTTGAAATGCGATGATGTTCGTAAAGTCACAGTGGTTGAGTTGAGCGAAACGCTAATTAAGAATATGCAAGAAGTCCCGAGTTGCAAAGCAATTTTATCTGATCCGAGGGTTGTCTTGGTCATCGACGATGGTCGAAGATTCTTGAATCGCAGCGAGCAAAAGTTTGACGCTGTTTTGATGGATCCGCTGCGATCCTCCACTGCTTACAGTAACAACCTTTATTCACGCGACTTTTTCTCGTTGCTTAAGAAACGGCTCTGTAAAGGAGGAGTCGTCATGGTTTGGATTGATAATTGGTTGGAGTTGCCCCGTACAATCGTTTCGCAGTTTTCATCTGCAAGGCGATATGACTCATTTTGTCTTGCTTCTCCTGAAAGAATGACTCTTAGTCTAGGGAGAAAGAGTGCTATATTAAGCAACTTCCCTGTTGCAGACCGTAATGCAATCGAGACCGCAGAAAATTATAAGGGTGACGAAACGATGATCTGGCAGCATACTGTGGGTATTTCGGCGAATTCCGATTATAAGCCGCGCTGTGAGTATTACCTTGGCTTGTTGTTGGCTAGACGAGGTCGTTGAATTTGGCAAATTTCACGAAAAACGTCTCTAAGATTAAGCGAGTCATACCGTTTAACAAAATTCTTCTAACAGGTATGGAAGGTTCTTACATTCAAAGTGCTCTTGATAGCGGCGAGCTTGCTGGCGGAGGACAATTTGCGCAGAAGTGTCATGAGTGGATGGAAAATACTTTTGGATCCAAAACCGCTCTATTGACGACCTCGGGGACTTCTTCCTTGGAAATGGCCGCGTTGATTCTGGATGCAAAGCCAGGCGATGAAGTTATCATGCCTTCGTTTACTTTTGTAACTACAGCTTCTGCTTTTGTAAGAGCTGGACTGGTTCCTGTATTTGTTGACGTAAATCCGGACACTTTAAACATTGATGTTTCGAAAGTTGAGCAAGCTATAGGACCAAAGACTAGGGCTTTGGTTCCAGTTCATTATGCTGGAATCGGTTGTGAATTGCAGAAATTGGCAAGCTTGTGCAAGGCGCATAATTTGAGCTTAATCGAAGACGCTGCTCACGCTTTTCTGGCGAAAACTGATGGAAAGTATTTGGGCACCACGGGCGATGTCGCAGTACTTAGCTTTCATCAAACAAAAAATGTTGTGAGTGGAGAAGGTGGTGCACTTTTAATTAACAACTCCGAACTCGTGGAAAAAGCTTATCGAATCTGGCACAAAGGTACAAATCGTAGAGACATGGAAAATGGCTTGGTCGACAAATACACATGGGTAGATTTGGGATCTTCGTTTATGCCATCGGAGTTGGTGGCAGCAATGATTTATGCACAGTTTGAGAAGGCAATTGAAATTACTGCTAAGCGCGCAAATGTAATGCATAAATATCATGCAAATCTGGAAAAGTTGGAAGAAAAAGGCTTGATAAAGCGCATGCTGATTCCTTCCAATTGTGAATCAAATGGTCATATTTACTGGATTCTCACAAGAGATCATTCTACGCGAGTCAAGTTGCTTGATTATTTGAAGCAGAACCAGATTGAAGCCTATTTTCATTATGTACCCCTTCATTCTGCTAGGAGTGGAATAAAATACGGGCGTACGATTGAGGAACTTAAGGTTACAGATGATGCTGCAAAGCGTCTTGTAAGATTGCCCTTCTGGCCTGAAATGGAAGACCAAGATGTTGAGTATGTCTGTTGGCATATTCAAAACTTCTTTCAATGAGGCTGTTTTGAAGAAAGTTGCTATCATCCAATCGAATTACATTCCATGGAAGGGATATTTCGACATAATTAATAGTGTCGATGAATTCGTCTTATATGACGATGTTCAATACACAAGACGAGATTGGCGTAATCGAAACAAGATAAAAACAGCTTCGGGAGTTAGATGGCTGACAATACCAGTGGCCGTCTCTGGCAAGTATTTTCAACTAATTAAAGACACTGAAGTCTTTGAAAAGGGCTGGGGGCAAAATCATTTTGAAGTTTTGCGACAATCGTATGCGAGTGCAAAATTTTGGTATCAACATGTAGACTGGCTGAAATCACTCTATGAAGAAGCAGAAAAGTACACACACTTGAGTGATATAAACAGACTTTTTATTGATGCTATTTGTAAACAGTTGCAGATTTCTACACGCATAACATTTTCTTCAAAGTATGAACTTGTACCTGGTAGAAGTGAAAAGCTTTTATCTGTCTGCAAAGCTCTTGATGCCGATGTTTATGTTTCGGGGCCGGCAGCAATAAATTATCTTGATGAAAAGGTCTTCAACGAGCAAGGTATGAAAGTCGAATGGTTTGAATATGGAAATTACACTCCATATGAACAAGTTCACCCCCCTTTCGAACATGGCGTGTCGATTCTTGATCTCATTCTGAATTTGGGGCCAGACGCTATGCACTATATGAATAGCTATAAAATTAAGAACTCAATCAATTAGCTTTCCTTTGTAGAATAATTTTGCTGACTTTGTATTTTCATCGAAGTACAACACGTACGAAAAGCCTTTCACGGCTGCTTTAGCGCAAACGTTTTCGGGATTTAGATCTGGCTGGGATTGTTCTTTTTTGCGCAAATTATAGTTATTGAACAAATAAATATCTGATTTGGCGTTAAGTGGTGGTAATCCATCTATCATGGCGAAACCGCTAAATGCAGGGGCGATAAATGTACTGGTTATGGGTGCGTTCAATCTATTATCCAACATATACCAGTAGGATTTGGCTGTTTGAGGAATGAATAGAAGTGTTTCATGGGGTTTGACTTTTTTAGAGGTTGCAAGAGATTTTAGACTTTTGAGAATTTGGTAAGAATCCATTGACTCGAGGCTAGTCTGTGAGCTTCCTAGTAATAGCATGATCCGAGAAGACTTCGTTATTTGCTTTAGGGATTCGTTCGTTGTGCGTTTGGTTATTACTTTCAACAAAAGAGATGTATCGGAAATTGATTCATTGCGTTCAGCCAATATTTTTCGCACCCGATATTGATGAGAAAAAATCTTTGCTGTGGTAGCCGCGAAGTTATGTCCTGCAAGAAGTACCAAGATTGTAACTATGCTTTTAAAAGCGATTGTGTCAAACAGCAGGATAGGTACATTTAAGCCAATTAGAAGGGCAAGAGAAAACCAGTACTGAACATCGGAAAAATAAACTTCGCTACCGCCTGGAAGTTCCATAAAACATCCTGGAAGCGAAGCTATCAGGGCAAAAGCAATAGCTGTTTCTATAGCTATGCGCCGGGAGTCTTTCAAGTTTGATTTGAAGGAATGAAATGAAAGTAGCAATATCCATAGATAGAAAAATAGAAAATGGAGCAAGAGAAAATTTGGCTTTACTTGAAATTTGTAAAAGGCGAATGCGATGAAATCAACTGGGCTTTTAAACAGATTTGAAAAATAAGCTATAGTTGAACATATGGATATACTAAAGAAAAGAAGGCAATAGAATTTACTTCTGTACGCTTTGACCCGGATAAAAAGAATTGCTGCAAGGGCATTGAATAAAACTCCCACTGAAACTTTTATCCAGATTAAGACTGCAGAAGCTAGGGCTACTACTAAAATTAAAAGGGCCTGCTGTTTCTGATCTATTAATTCTGTTTGCTTGGATTGGTAAATGTCTAGGACAAGCGATGACAGTAAGAAAAAGAGCGTTAAACCCAAACAGTAAGATTGACTGAGTAATTGATTGCTCCAGATTCCCATACAACTTCCAATCGATGGTTGAATTAGCCCTGTTAAGCCGAGAGCAAGCACAAGTAAATTCAAAGGTTTTAGCCACGAAGAATTTATCGATGAAATAAAGGTTAAAAACGCTTTTACGAATAAGGGTACTCCCAGGATGGAAAATCCTACCAAATAAAATGAAAGTCCATCGAGCTGTAAGATTGAAGCAAGTTGGCCAAAAATAAAATGACTAGCTACGTGATAAGGGGTGTAAATTAGTCCATCAAGACCCGTACTAATGGCATGATAGTTGTTGAGTACATTTGCGATAGTTGAGTGGAAGAGAGTATCGATTTCGCCGGAGCCCGCAATGCCTCCCAAAGAAATGCACTCAATGTACAGAGAAGTCGAATACTCAGTGACGAAAAGGTAGCATGCCGTCCAAACTCCGACAAACATGCAAAAAATGACTAAATTGATATTTTGCCACATTTGAATGGTCTCTTTAATTCTTATGAACCAAATAAGATAGCCTAATGGTGATAATATCCAGAGAAAACACTTAAGGGCAGGCAGAAAAAAAATGGTAAGTGGTAGTACTAATAGTGATATCAAAAGCAAAAAAGCCTCGTGCCTAAATAGAACATGAGAGTGCTTTATCTGGTTCACTGTAGTTGGGAGAAGCAATAAGAAATGAAGCAGGCCTAGAAATAGGATGGCTTGGACATTTAAACTTGGATCGAAACCAATTCTTGAAAGAATGAATACAATCGTGATTATTGTTGCTATAGAAGAGGAAATTATTGAATTAAACAGATTGCTATTTCGCATGCATTATTGAAATCTGTTGAGCAGGCGCTGTTTGAGTGCAGAGTTTTTGTTTATTGTTGATGCAAGTTTATCCCAGAATTTTATCGAACCTGACCCATTGAGATGTACTCCATCTCGGTAGTCTGTCATTGTAAAATCCGGGCTAATTTGAAAGTCAATTATTGTAGAGTCGTTTTTAAAGGCGCATTGCTTCAGTTTTTCGTTTAACATCCTCAATTTATCGGGATCGATCAAGCTTAAATTAAGAGGCGACAATGGGAATTTCAATATAATGACTTCAGTTCCGCGCTTCCTCAATTCGCTCACCATGGTTTCAAAGGCACCAAATTGACGATTGAATAAGTCTTGATTGAATTTGTAAGCTTCAGTGTAGTGAGTTAATTCTTGTCTAGTTTCTTCCAAATTATTGGCTTCTTTTTCAATGATGTTTTTCTCTGCTCCGGCAAGAGTAACCGTATTTCTTTGTCCTAAACCTTTCGACTGATTGTTTTCATATGCACTGAGGGGGCGGTTCAAATTGCTGCAAGCAAGCGAACAGAGTACAGTCGCATAGTCACTTCGAGTTCGATAAGCGTTTGAAAATTCTGAAAGGACATAATCAAAGAGTTTGGAAAAGTTCTTCGTATCGGCGATTGATTTATGTCTATTATCGAAATAGCACTTAACAGGGGATATTCGTTCATCAACTGTTGTATCAAAAAATGGCCTTGGTACAACAGTAAGTAAAGCTAATTGCGGCGCTGGTCCCGATTCAAGATATTTGCGACAAATCAGCGCTTGATCTTGCATCAAACATCCACCAAAAGTCATGTTTTGTAGAGATACCGAAATATTCAGATATTGTTTTAGGGTTGATTCGCCGGTTTTAGCATCGAGATATTGAAAGTGCGAAAGTGTGTCTAACTTCAAATTTTGAGTTTTTAGATCGGCATAGTAGCAGATTCCATCAGCGGTCGAGTCACCAACAATAATCGAGTTTTTTCGATGTGGTTTTTGCAGAATTCTGTTGACTCTACCTCCAATGATGTCATGTTCTTTGAGCATGGTTCCTTGGACTTGTACCATTCTTAGCGGATGACACCAGTGTAAAATGGCTTCAACTGTAAGAAGTGCAATTAGAAGCCAAGCCAAATTTGACTTTAGAAGAAATGAGAGATTGTATTCCTCTTTTTTTTCTGAAAGAGATAGGGGCTGATGTTCTTTCAATTTTTGCCGGACTTTACTCATTGAGACATCTCACTAAAATTGAAAATAAATGAAAGGTTGAGTTTCGTCGGGCAAGAATATTATCATTGCAAGTATCAAGATCGTGCAGAAAATGCCGACTAAAGGTGCAGGCATTCTGCGAAATGAGTTTTTTTCATTTAAAACACTCAGTGGAATATTGGTCAATAAAAGCAATGCAAGAAGTATGATTGATACTATTACAACCACTGGTAGATGATTTTGCAAAACTAGAAACTGATGTGATTGAGCTTCGGCTCCAGCAAAAATGGGGTTGAACAGAAGCATTTTCTTGACGATGGTGAAAGCTGTGCCAATTTCTTGAACTCTAAAGAACACCCAGCCAATGCATACTGCATGAAATGTCAAAAACATAGAAAGCAAGTTGCCCAATTTGCTTTCTACAGCGGTCTTGAGAGGGATCACTCTTTCTTTTAAGAAAGCAAATTCGCGATGTATTATTAGCGCTAATCCGTGAAACACTCCCCAAACTACAAAATTCCAAGATGCTCCATGCCATAATCCGCCAAGAGTCATGGTAAGGAGAAGATTTCTATTCGTTATTAAGTGACTTCCTCTTGAGCCGCCCAAAGGAATGAACAAATAGTCTCTCAGCCAAGTGGAAAGTGAAATGTGCCAGCGATGCCAGAAATTTGCCATGTTATTGGCAATGTATGGCAAATTAAAGTTAATAGGAATATCGTATCCAAATAATCTTGCTGAACCACGGGCGATATCTGTATAAGCTGAAAAATCGAAATAAATCTGGAACGCAAAGGCATAGGCAAACAGCCATAATTCGGGTGCTCCAAAAGCAGCTGGGATTGTATATCCCATGTTTACGAATTGAGCTAACGTGTCGGCTAATAAAATCTTTTTGGCAAATCCAATAATAATAAGAGGCACACCTTCATCCACGTATTTCAGTTGGAATGGCTTGTGCTCTTTCATTTGTTTTTCAAAATCGGGAAAACGCTTGATCGGCCCTGCTATTTGAGTTGGGAAGAACGCTGCGAAGAGAGCAAAAAGAATGAAAGAATCGATTGGCTTCTTGCCTCGATAAATTTCGAACAAATAGTGAATGAATTCGAATGTGAAGAACGATATTGCTAGCGGCAGAATGATCTCCGGAGCGAAACCAATCGTTTTTCCTGAAAAATATTTCAAAAACGAGTCTATTGAGTCAATGAAAAAATTAGCATATTTAAATATTGTCAGGCAAAGCAGGTTTACTGAAAGTCCCAAAGCCAACAGAGTCTTTTTGTGTTCCTGCTGCGAGTTATAGAGGACATTTCCAAAGAACCAGTTGAATACGGACATGCCGAAAATCAAAAATACAAATGTAGGGATCCAGCTCATGTAAAACAAGTAGCTGGCTAGCAAAAGCATGGCGAGTCGGGTTCGCTTGGGCAGAATCCAGAACAAAAAGACTGTAAGCGGTAGGAAAAGCAAGTATTGCAAACTTGTGAATAACATGCCTGAAATTATATGCTGCTCTTTTCAAGAGCGCTCGAAGTATATTTAAGATCTTATGGATTCTGCGCAATCAGCAATTCTTTTGGAGCCAAGTCCATCGCAAACATTAAGAGCCGCTTTTCTCATAAGCGTTAGGGTACGGCTGTTTGCTAGTAACGAGTCGACAGCTTTAGTTATTATTTCAGGACTGAATTCACGTGGAAGTCCTATAGATTGAATAGCTCCTACACGCGCCAGGTTTTCTGTAACGTCTTTTTGATTGTCAGCTAGAATTATTTGTAGTGCTGGCACACCCAGGCAACAGCGCTCCCATGAGCTGGAGCCACCTGCGCCGATAACCAGATCGCATGTGGATAGAAGACCTGCCATATTGCTGTGCGAGCGAAGAATCCTTGCGTCGAATTTGAAGTGTTGGATAAGAATGCTGATTTCTTGCTCAAACGGCGAGGATGAGCTAATGAGCACTGAGATGTCGAATTCATTTTGAACTTCGAGTAAGCCATGGAGCATTTTTGCGGTTATATTTGCGTTTTGATTTACAGAAAGCGTTATCGTTTCGGTGGCACCAGTATTTACCGATTGGCTGTATGTGGTGGCATTGGGAGAAGTTGATCGTATTGTCACGACCGTTCCAGCCGAGGTGGAAGTTATCCCCGCAGTCGAGAGCGCCGAGTCTGCATTAATGGCTGTTTTAATCCCGGTGGCAATAGTGGTGAGAGTGTCGCCTGCTTGAACAGTATAAGAAATGCTCTTGCTTCCACCAGAAAGTGCGGAGTCTATAAATTTAATAGTCAGCACATCGTTTGTGGTTTTGGTCCCGCTGATTAATGCGTTTTCGACAAAATTGTCGGTTACATTTTTTATTCAAATACCTCTCAACCAAGCGCCTGGAGCTGCTTCAGTTTTTGAGGGAGTCTGGTCCTTTGAGTATTCGCAAGTTGGCCACAGAGTTGCATCGAGATTATAAGAACGTTCATACTGATGCTAAAGAGCTAATTGATATAGGATTGATTGTACAAACCAAGGAGCAGCTCTTGAGCGTCCCGTGGGATGTTATTGTCAGTGAGTTACCGTTGCTGGCTAAAGCGAAATAAGTGAAGATGGAGACTGAAATGGAAACCTTGAACGACAAAATCGACCGATTTTTAGCCGCGGATGTATTTGCAGTACTCGGCGCAAGCCAGGACGAAAACAAATACGGCTACAAAGTGCTCAAGTGTTATTTGCAAAACAAACGTCGTGCTATTCCGATTAATCCAAATGTTACTGAAGTTCTGGGGCAAACTGCCTATCCCAATCTGGCATCATTGCCTGAGCCTGTCAAATCTATTTCTATAATTACTCCACCGACAAGAACGGAAAGAATTGTGGATAATGCTATCGAACATGGTGTCACGAGTATTTGGATGCAACCTGGTGCAGAATCTGCTCTAGCAGTTAAAAAGGCTCAGGATGCGGGTATTGATGTTATTTATGGCGGACCATGTGTCCTGGTAGTTTTGGGGTACCGAGAGTGAATATGCGCAACAAACCATTAATTGCTATTGCATTGGTGCTTCTAGTAATCGCTGGATGTGTTTATTTGATCGCCATGTCATCGGCTGATGATGAAAAGCTAAGAACTGCTTTGAGCGAAGCAGGCATTAAGGTTTCGCAAGAAGTTAATACAGATAGACCTATCGCTAATGGTCAAGTTATTACTGAGCAAGATGTGTATGAAACTGAAATTCCTGCAGATGAGGCACGAGCAGAAACGTTTCTCTGCAAAGCGGATGTTATCGGAAAACGCACTGTCGGAGCGATGGAACCAGACCAGCCTCTCACCATCCAGGACCTGGGTTTGAGTCGAGAAGAAATCTTGAATAATGAGATTGAGCGATTGAAAAAACATGACTCAAAGTCGAATGGATTTTGTTCACACGCTGTTGATACCAAAGTCAGAATGCCCGAAAAGTTCATCTACAAGATGACTCGCGAAATCCCCGAAGGCGAGCGACTAAAGCCCGCCGACGTCGTAGCGCATCCGATCTATGAGAAGGATGTCAAAAATTGCGTCGTCGATATCAGGCTCATACGTAATCACGTAATTAAATATGGCGTTAATGATATGCAAAAATTGCATTCTTTTGATTTAGCTGTAGTTGGCAAAGATGGGGATGAAGATGCCTTTGTTGCTACGCGTGACTTGAAGCCTGGTGACAAAGTTAAGCCTGAGGATATTGCCAAAAAACACTTCGAAAAAGGTAAATGCTCAGTAACTGCGATTTTGGATGAGAGTTTTATTGCGGGCTCAACGGTCCTGCAGCCTATCGCAAAAGATCATGTGTTCAGGGCGATTGATTTGACGATGCCGGCGCGGGAATAATGATCACCGGCGCGTGAAGCTCGCTGACTTGCTTGCCTTCATGGAAAAGGAAGATATCAAACGAGAAAATCTTATGGATGAGTTAGCTTCGGTTGCAAATGAAGCTGGTGCTAACGATGAAATTTATAAGTGGAAGAAAAAGAAAGGCACTGATGGCGTTAGACTTTGACGTATAGTGATTAAAGCGCAATAAACTAGTAATCGCACAACACAATAAACTAATAACCGTACAACATGATAAACTAGTAATGGTACAACACGATAAACTAGTAATAGTCCGGTGCGATTTCGAGTATGACTAATCCAAGTGAAAAGCTGGCGCTGTCTTTAGAGGTTTTGAAGCAAATTCAAGACGGCGGTCGTGTGGCTATTCGAAGTAGCGACATCTCCAGAACTCATCGAGAGCGTTTAGTCGAAAACGGGTTTTTGAAGGAAATAATGAAGGGTTGGTATGTCCCTGCAAGACCAGGTGATCCGGAGGGTGAAAGCACTTCCTGGTACGCGTCATACTGGACATTTTGTTCAGACTATTTGCAGGAGCGCTTCGGCAACGACTGGTGTTTATCGCCCGAGCAATCGTTATGTCTGCACGTGGGAAATCGTATTGTGCCAAAGCAATTAATAGTTCGGTCTGGCAAGGGAAAGAACAACATAACTGCGCTACCCGAGCAGTCGTTCATCCTCGATGTGAATGCTTCCATGCCAACATCGGGTCTGGTGAAAGTCGACAATTTGAATGTGTTCAGCCTACCTGATGCCCTCATAGCCTGTTCGCCCAACTTTATTCAAAATAACTCGATGGATGTTAGAGCTGCTCTTTCAGCCATTTTAGATTCTTCTGAGTTGCTTTCAAAACTTTTGGACGGTGGTCATACTATCATCGCCGGACGTTTGGCGGGTGCATTTCGCAATATTGGTCGAAGCAGAATCGCAGATGAAATTTTGAAATCGATGAACGCAGCAGGTTTCGATTGCAGAGAAGAAGATCCATTCACCTCCTCTCCTCAAATTATTCTTGCGAAAACGCATCGCTCGCCCTATCCCAACCGGTTGAAATTAATGTGGGAGCAAATGCGTGCGCCCATTTTGAAGAATTTCAAAGTCGCCACCGAAAAGCCGATGACCAAATCTGCTTATCTTAAGCAAGTGCAAGATATTTATCTTACGGATGCCTACCATTCGTTGTCTATCGAAGGCTACAAGGTGAGTCATGAATTAATCGACAAAGTAAAAAAAGGAAATTGGAGCCCAGACGCAAAGGCGGATGACAAAGCGCTTCGAGATGCACTCGCTGCGCGCGGCTATTGGTTGGCGTATCAAGCGGTACGGGACAGCGTAAAAAAAGTCTTGAGTGGTGAGAATGCAGGTGATGTTGCTGACCGCGATCACACAGAATGGTATCGCGAACTTTTTTCTCCCAGTGTTGCTGTCGGCTTGTTGAAGCCGTCGGATTTAGCTGGCTATCGAAACGACCAGGTCTTCATCCGACACTCTAAATACTTGCCGCCAAAAGCAGAGATAGTCCGCGAAGCTATGCCGACTTTTTTTGAGTTGCTCCAAATCGAAGACGAGCCTGCCGTCAAGATTGTGCTCGGACATTTTGTCTTTGTCTACATTCATCCGTACATGGATGGCAACGGAAGAATGGGAAGGTTCTTGATGAATTTGATGCTGGCGTCTGGAGGCTATCCGTGGACTGTGATTCCAGTTGAACTTCGAGCCAAATATATTGACGCTTTGGAAGCGGCAAGTGTCATGCAAGATATTGTTCCGCTTGCTAAATTCTTAGCTGGGTTGGTAGACAATACTGTGAAAGGAAAGCCGAAAGCTAAATAGTGATTATGCAAAACATCAAAAAGAAACTGGCAATAAGTCTCGGTGTTCTAACGGCTCTGGTAGGAGGAATGTTTGCTTTCTGGAGTCTGCCAGCATACAGCGGAGCAGCCGCACCCCTTACGCCCGAACAGAAGCTTCTGGCGGACAGATTGCGTGGTCATATAAAAGTTTTGTCCAAAGACATCGGCGCGCGCAGCCTGACTAAATGTCCCGGAGGTTTGGA
>JACCDG010035347.1_pt1 | contig 133002 bp, 114 predicted proteins | sample 7442471 | NCBI WGS metagenome assembly JACCDG01 (sample SAMN15323444, study PRJNA562643) | freshwater metagenome | isolation source: river surface water | place: USA:Blue River Watershed | collected 2017-08-17
ACTTGCCCACTTGCCCCCCTGCCCACTCGCCCCCTTGCCCACTTGCCCACTTGCCCACTTGCCCACTTGCCCACTTGCCCACTTGCCCACTTGCCCACAAGGGGAAATCCAACCCTTCTTGTGAGTGCAAGAGAGAATCATCTACCGGTCAGCCACCCGCGACATCTGGCGCAGCGTTATCTAGCTCGGCGTCATTGTTTCACACCCAATCGCAACTTACCCCATAGTGCAGCGTCAAACTCATAGCCCCCCCCCACCCTGGTTCCCTTCCGTGCGCCTCTCTGATACATCTCATCCCACAATGCAGAAGGGGCAAAAGGTCAAAGTCCACCTGGTGGGCGGTGATGCACAGGGATGGGCGCTCGACCTGGACCTTCGTCTAACCAAGGAAGCTTTGACTGGGGTAGTCGATTTCGTCCCCACTCCTGATGAGGCCGAAGTCCTTCACTCAGTAAATGCCGAGCAGCTGATTATCGACCCGCGAGTCCGCTACAAGATCGCGGGCGAAAAAGCAGTGGTGGCCCACTTTACTAGCATTCCAACGGCGCTCTTCGAGTCAGTGCCAGACTTTTACAATGAATGCCGACGCTGGGTTTGTGTGGCTCAAAGCCAAGAGGCGGCAGATTGCCTGAGGGCCTTTAGAGTTCCGGTGGTCAAACAGATTCCCTACATTGGAGATCTTGAAACCTTCTTTCCTGTCCCACAAGATGATCCACGCATCACCTCGCTGAGACAGGAGATTGACCTTCCAAAAGAAAAATTCAAAAATAAATACATCATCGGCTCCTTCCAACGCGATAGCTTGGGCGCCGACCTCTCGCGCTTTAAACCTCAAAAAGGCGCTGACATCCTAATTGCGATACTCCTCGGCGTGCAAAAACGCGTAGGCCCCGGCAAAATCCACGTATTGCTCGCTGGTCCTCGCAGACATTGGATCCGCAACCAACTCGAAAAACATGGCATCAGCTACACCTTTGACGGCAAGATCACGCCGGGCGACGACTATCCCAAAAACATCCTCAGCCTCGATCGCATCAACCTTCTCACTAACCTCATCGATCTCTACGTCATCGGAAGCCGCTGGGAGGGCGCACCCCAAGCGCTCTTCGAAACCATCGCTTGCCGAAGAAAAATCATTTCTACCGATATCGCTGTCCCACACGAGACGCTGAACCATGATGCACTATTCAATAGCGTCTCCGAAGCTATCGACATCATCGTCCAGGACATTGAGACGCGCTCCCTTGACAAACAGATCGAACCCAATCACCAGCGAATCTTCTCACGTCATTCTGTCAACGAGTTGCGCAAACACTGGCAACTGATCTACGAAGAGCTCGCAGGCACTGAACTGAAAAAAAACCTCCCTAAAGACGGCGCCATCAGACGCATCCCCGCAGCTCCGCCGCTAGGCTCAACGCTGCTCATGAAACCATTCAACGTTCTCTCGCGAATGCGCCACAAGCTCTCGGGCCGCAAATCGATCACACTTTGGGGAGAAATGGTCGACGGACCCTACGGCGGCGGCAGCCAAGTCCTCAAAGCCATCGGGCGCGAGCTAGAGCGACGCTCCTACCAAGTCTATAACAATTCTCTCAACGACTCGCATGGGCACATCATGAACTCGGCGTTCTTTGACGTGGGCCGGGCCCGATCAGTGGTTCAGTCATCGAAAAACGCACCCAAAGTCGTGCACCGAATCGATGGCCCTGTCTCGCTCTACCGAGGAAGCGATCGCGAAGTCGATGAGAAAATCTTTAGGCTCAATCAAGAGCTCGCGACCGCGACCGCTTACCAATGCGCCTATTCGTGGCTTGAGTCTCAGCGCTTGGGATTCGAAGCAATCAATCCAATCATTGTTCGTAATGCCTCGGACCCCGAGTATTTCTTCCCAAACCCAAATCCCCCCTCAATCCAGGGCCGAAAAATCAAGATGATCTCCACCTCCTGGTCGACTAATGCGCTCAAAGGATTCGATACCTATCGCCACCTCGACGAGACGCTAGACTTCGCGAGATTCGAGTACACCTTCGTCGGCCGCACGCCAGCGCCTTTCAAAAACATCCGAGTCGTCCCGGCCGTCGCCTCTCCTGAGCTCGGCAAACATCTACGCGAGGCTGACATCTACATCACAGCGAGCCTGCACGACCCTGCCTCTAACTCGCTCATCGAAGCCATCAGTACCGGACTCCCCGTTCTTTACGCAAAAAGCGGTGGTCACTCGGAGATTGCTGGTTTCGCAGGATTGGGTTTTGATCGAGCCCAGCAAATCCCTGAACTACTCGAAAAGCTAGTCAAAGATTACGAAAGCTATCGCATCTGCACTTATACCTGGACCATTCGCGAAGTGGTCGATCAATATCTCGCAGCGTTGGATCTATGAAAAAGGAGTCCCCGGTGATTGCTCAAAAAACACAAGAAGGCGTCCAAGACTTCAAAAAGTACGAGCAACAAGGCGCGTACCATTGGACCACACTCAAGCCTTCGTACAAGATCTCGTTCAACCCTTACCTGCACGCGCGATACGCCGTCTCGCTGCAACAAGTCCCAGCTGAAGTGGACGCCGGCTCGGTCGCGATCGATCTAGGCTGCGGTGACGGCTACATCGCCAACGAGCTCATCAAGCGTGGCTATGAAGTGTTTGGAATCGATGGCTCCCAGATCGCGCTCAACCACGCCGATCAACTGGTCGCCCAAAAGCATCCTGACAAAGCCCATTTTAAAATGGGGAACGTCTGCGACACTCAGCTCAAGGCCGACTCTGCCAACCTCATCATCAGCCTCGACGTCATCGAACACCTCGACGATCCGGAAGCGATGCTGCGCGAGATGGTCCGAGTGGGCAAGAACGGCGCGACAGTGCTCATCGGCACCCCGATACGCGTCACCGAGGAACCGCTCGACAAATACCATGTGCAGGAGTTCTTTGGATCCGAGTTCACCACGCTCCTGAGCAAGCACTTCAAGGTGCTCAGCGTTAAAAAAACCCACCCTATCGAGTGGGTCGCACTGATGGGCAAGAAGTTTGATTTCTTAGGCAAGAAAAAGCACCTGGGCTGGAATCTCCTCAATACCTACTTCTTGCTCACGGGCAAGAATCCATTAGCTAAAACGGATGGGACGTTTCCCACCTATCAACTGGCTGTCTGTCGATTGGAGAAGTGACTTCTGACCTTGCGCGAGTACTTTCATGGTTTGACTCATGCCTGGGATCTCTGGCGCACGGCTAAGCCCGCGCCGGCCGGCGGACTCACACTCAAGCTCGCGCGCCGGCCGAGCTATCTTGGCGGCCCTGCCACCAAGAGTAGGCAGCTCGATAAGATCCTTGCGCCTACCGGCGCTAGCTATTCCGGCTTGCTCTGCCTGTCGGCACTCAGATTTCCGCTCACCGTAGCGGCACTCCTCAAACGACGAGGTATCCGTATCGTCGTCAATCAAAACGGCGTCTACTATCCTGCGTGGTACCCAAAAGGCTGGGAGAAGAAGAACCTCTATCTTCAACGCCTTAACGCCATTGCCGATCACACTTACTTTCAAAGCGAGTTCGCGCTCGAATCTTACAAGCGCTGGGTGGGCTCCACGCCCAAGTCCTGGTCAATTCTCTACAACGCAGTGGACCTCGAGCGCTTCTCAACCCGAGGACGGACACCAGCCGGCCAAAAGCCTCGCATCTTGATTTTCACCGACTTTGCCGAGATCAATCGCAAACTCTGGCTGCATGTCGCTGAGTTCATCACTGCGAGCCAGAACGCGGGAGATCAGTGGGAGTGGCACCTCGCCGGCCGAGTGGGCTCAGAGGATCTCTACGCGCATCTCAAGGAGCGGCTTGAAAAGAACGGCGCCAAAATTCATTGGTACGAGCAACCCGATCCTACCGCTGTCGCGAAGATGCTCGCATCCGTGGACATCGCGTTTCACCTCTTCTACAACGATGTCTGCCCCAACAAAGTCCTCGAAGCCATGGCTTCGGGCGTCCACGTCGTGACGGTATCTGCAGGAGGCTCTAAAGAACTGGTCGGAGACGCCGGTCAAGTTCTCTTAGTCAAAGAAGGCCTCGACATCCCTGAGTACCCTACTTCTGAAATGCTCCGGCAAGCCGTGAAGCGTTTTATGATGGATCCGGCGGGCTACTCCGCCAAAGCCCGGGCCCGCGCGGAGCAGTTTGGGTTGGATTCATGGTTCAAGAAGCTTTCGCAAACATCCTGGATTAAGCCTGAATTGGAGTGTAACTGAATTTATGGTCGCTACTTCTTCTAACTCGATTTTTTACTTTAATGCAGAGCACCTCAAAAAAATAGCTGACCGGTTTAAGAACGATTACAAAACCGCAGCTCCTTACGCTCATGCAGTGATCGACGACTTTTTGCCTAAGGAGTGGGTTGATCCCGTAGCCCGCTCCCTTCCTGTCCCCGGTCGTGTTGCTGAGAAGCACGATGCGATGACTCAAAAAAAGACGGGTTACCGCGGCGAAGCGTTGGCCCTGCTTGGACCCGAAGCTCGTCAGCTCATTACTGAGCTCAATTCAGGCATTTTTATCGAGTTTCTTGAGCGACTTACGGGCATCGAAGGACTCGTCCCCGATCCGCATCTCAATGGCGGGGGCGTGCACCAAATTCGACGTGGTGGCTTTCTAAAAGTTCACGCCGACTTCAATTGGAGCGAAAAGCTCAAGCTCGATCGCCGAGTGAACCTGCTTCTGTATTTGAATCCCGGCTGGAAAGAAGAGTACGGCGGACACCTCGAGCTTTGGGACGAAAAAATGTCCAAATGCGAGAAAAAGGTTCTCCCCATCTTCAACCGCTTGGTCATCTTCAACACAAACGACCACTCCTTCCATGGGCATCCCGAGCCTCTCACATGCCCCGAGGACATCGCTCGCAACTCAATTGCGATGTACTACTACACCAACGGCCGCCCTAAAGAAGAGCGCCGATTCGGCCGCAACACCACGACTCTTTACCAAGAACGACCAGGCGAGAAACTTTACGCGAATCCTTTGAGGCAAAAAATCAAAAAGCTGATTCCCTCCTGGGCTTTTGAAGTTCGCAACCGACTAAGGGGATACTGATGATTCAGGCCGCGCTGGGGCAGATCAACCAAAAGCTATTTAAGAAGACGAAAGAGGTCGAAGGCCTTCGCTGGCTCGAGGAGTGGCATCGCAAACACCACTTTGAGTTGGGAGACTACCTCGAATTTGGCTGCTACAAGGGCACATCAGCGGTTCGCTTCTACGAATCACTCAAGACGGTGTACGGCGATCCCCTCCCCAAGGACCGCTACCACATGTACTTATTCGACTCCTTTGTCGGCCTTCCTCCCTCAGAGCATCAAGCAGATCAACATCATGCCTGGAAGCCTGGCGAGTTTGATGTCGGCGGCCCTGAGAACTTCAAAAAAATCATGCTCGGGGCAGGACTGCCCGAAGACCGCTTCACCTTGGTCGTGGGTTTCTACGACCAGTCGCTCAAGAAATTTGACTTTTCAAAGATCAAGCGCGCGTCGTTTGTTTATATGGACTGCGATCTCTACACGAGCACCGCGACAGCGCTCGAAGGGATCCGCCACAAGCTCGATAACTATAGCCTCATCTACTTTGACGACCTTCATTCATTCTCGGGCAATCCTCACAAGGGACAGCATCTTGCCATTAACGAGTTCAATGCCAAGAGCGACAAAATGGGGATTGCGCCTTGTCCTACGCTCAGCCACTTAGCTGAGGGCCGCATGTACTGGGTTTGGAAGGACTGAGACGGAGTAGCTCTAAGAACTCTACTCAGGCTCAACCACTAGTTTAAAAACCGCCAAACCATCGCCCTTGCATATCGGGGTTCGGTCCTTCACCTGCCCTAGCAAAGCTTCGCGCAGGTCCCACCCAGGTACCCGATTGCTCAAGGGATCCGTATCCGAGATGCGGGTGATCACGTAACGAAGGTTGGCCTCTTTGATCCAGGTTTGAATCCCCTGTGTAGGCACTGGTGTCGCCACAGATAGAATGGGGTCCAGCCGAGGCGCAAGAGGCATGAAAAAGGCTGCAGACCAGCTTTTCGGGATCGCGTAAAATGCCGCACCAATCTCTGGATTCGGCTCAGATTGCGTGAGCTCAAAGCGCCCGGCCGAAAGCTTCTTAAAGCACTCTTCAAGCATGGGCAGATTGCCGCGAGCCAAAGGCTCGAGCAACCGATTATACGGAGGATACGCTATTGCTCGGCTCGCCTGGTCCTTGGTCAAGAACTGAATGATATCACTCCACATGGGCCGCTGCGACCCCACCACGTTGTAGTAGCGAGTATCGATCGTAGCGATGAGATAGACGGCAACGCCGATCCCAAAGACTGCGGCTCCGGCAGATGTCAAACGGCTCCACGCCCTCGGGACGAAGCGCCTGAAAGCCATCAACCCGAAGCCAAACCCGATACTCAAAATCCCCAAGAACTGCCGTGCATAGCGACCATGATACCTCTGCTCAGCGTAGTACATAACAACCATGAGCAGGCTGTAAAGCACCGCCAGAACCTGAACTGTAATCGATAGATTTAGAAATCCTTGATGAATACGAGCCCGACTCACTTTTTGGATCCAGCCAAGGAAAAGCCTCGCAAGTATCGAGGGTACGAGAGTAACCACGACGAGCTTCATCGCTAGAATTCCTGGATACGTCACCAGTTTGTAGCGATCTTCCTTAAGATAGGTAAGGAAAGGTTTCTCATTAACGAAGTTCTCAAAATGAAAGTCGTACTTATAATGCGTTTTAAATGGCCCAAAGGGGAATGGGTAAAACGGCGTACCCGTCGCGACCAGATTAGAACCATAAAGCGACCAAACACCCACCGCCGAGATGCCAACACCCACAAGTGAATGCTTCCAATTCCCGCGGGCTTTAAAGTTCTTCCATCGCAAAGCCAACACGATCCCCGATGGGATCAGAAATAGCAGCATGAAATAGACACCAAACATCTTGTTCGCAGCGGCGCAAAAGCCCATGGCAATCGCCATAGGTGCAAGCTGGGTGCGCCCTAGGATCGCTCGCCAGGTTGCCCACACCCCCAGCGCTACTATGCCAATAAAAGCAGGATTGACATAAACGAACGTCGTCGTCCCAGAGAAAAAGAAGTGGTCATCGATCAAGATGAAGAACAAAGAAAGCGCACGCGGAATCGCCCATTGAATCGGAAAGACGGCCAAAACAGACAGACAAGTCATCCACTTTAGCACGCCCCCCAAAACGCCTCCGTAGAGCATGAGCTCCTTGCCCACCCCAGGTAGCATGAGAAACTCCTCAATTCCGATCATCCTAAACCTTAGATCCGTTAGCGCGGGATCTTGAAGTACGGACGGCAGGAGTTCGCGGTATCGAAACCAAAGGATCGCGTTATGATGATAGGCGATGCTGTCCACATCGACTTGAGGAAACAAGTTGCGTACGAGCACGAAAACACCCAGCAACCAAACGGGGATCGCGTACCGGTTTTGCCGGGCCCAGATCCTAGCACGCATGCGCCAGATAAAGGCCGCTGCGGCTATCCCAAGCAACACCAGGATCCCACGAGCTAACTGATCACTCACATTGGGAAAAAACCCCATCCAGAACCGAAACAATGCGCCCAAACCTGTGATCGCAATCCAAGCCTCGATCCAACCCAGCGCTTTCTGCTGCCTTCGCTCGGCAATAGCAAAACCGATCAAAAGAAAGAAAAACGGAAAAATCAGAGCTTTCGTAAACTCACTCATTGAGAAGACGCCTGACCCGCTTTTCTAAAAACAGCGGCAATCATCATCCCATAGCGATTGAGCTCAAACTCTACCGGCTCGCAGCCATGCACCCGAGCATAACGCTCCAATTTGCCTCGAGTAAACGTCTCTGCCACAGGCGTCATCACTTGATCCATGAACACCGAATAAGCCTGCTTTCGATCCAGGAAGTGACCAAATGCAACATAGGCAAGCGGTTGCAAAAAAATGTTAGCTACGCCAAACGCAAGGCTCGCTATCCATTTCTGTCCCGCATTCCAATAGAGCCACCTCAAAGGTACCGTCAGGCGATGAACGAAGAAGTAATAAGGGTTCCAAAAATAATAAAGATTCACGTACATTTGACCCCCGGGACGAGTGATCCGCGCAAGCTCGCCAAATGCTTTAAGAGAATCCGCCGTATGGTGAATCACACCTTGGGAGAGCGTAAAATCAGAAACTTCGCTCTCGGTGGGAAGTTCGAGGACATTACCTACCTCTCCCTGAAATCCCTTCGCCTTGATTCGCTCGATGTTCTCGGGCGCCAAATCTACGGCCGAGAGATTCTCAGCTGGAACCCCCTGACGCACGCAGAGCTCTAAAAAGTGCCCTACCCCACAACCGATGTCGTAAACTTTTGCTGTCCTAGGGAGCGCGCTCAAATACTTGATAAGCAACGCGTCCATTTTGTCTCGACGTTCACTTTGACTAGACTCCCCGATCGGGAATTTTCCGTACATCTCACGCGCATGAGTCGTCGTCATATGGTCTTGGGGTGACATTTTGATTTGATTACAGCCGATCTTGAAGGCCCACAAGTCCCTATGCTAGACTTTTGAACTCTCATGAATAGAGCATCAAAACCTGGCCATATCGGACAGGGGACTTCGGTCCTAGCTAACGAACGTCGACTCTCTGCGCTGTTTATGCAGTTCGGTTTGAATTGGCTTCCACTCTTGGCGTTACCCTGGGCCTTTCGTGTCTTGCAAATGAGCCCTCTTTCATTACAGGTTCTTCTAGTTACACTCGCAGTAGTCTTTGTAGGCATCCAGCAACATGCAATCAATCTTTGTGTTCATGAGGCGGTCCATTGGCTGTTTTTCAAAGATAAAGCAACCAACGACCGAGTCGCCAACTGGGTATTCGCCTATCCGCTTTTGATGTCTGTGGAAACCGCTCGCTTCATCCACCTTCAGCATCACAAATACCTATGGACCCACAAGGATCCTAAAGTCATCATCTTTGAAGACATCCGCCGCTGGAAGTTTGTGCGCTTTGTCTTGTTCAGCGGATTGGGCGGCCGATTCATTAAGCAGGGCCTGGGCTTTATTCAATCAAGCCGAACCGCTTCTGAAAAATACGACGGCGCGTTTCCTATAGTGAAAGTCTTAGCGGCGCAACTCGCGTTGCTCGCATACTTTACTTGGGCAGGAGGCTCACTCTGGAGTTTCATTATTCTTTGGGCCCTACCCTATGTCACGACTGCGCAGCTAATTAAGGGGCTTCGCTCCATATTGGAGCATCAAATCATCACGGGAGAAGTTGATGAAGTAGCTCCGTTTACGAGATCTTTTAGGTTGACCTGGCTAGACCGATTCTTGTTTATGCGGGTTGGATTTGACCACCACTGGGCTCACCACCGCTACCCTTCGGTGCCTTTCTTCAATTTGCATAAAATCGACGAACCACCTGGGAAGTACACCTGCTTTGAAGCGTTAGTTAGGTTAATTCGAGCACCTGCGCAAACAACTACTTAACTAACTTGCTTCACGATCCAAGTGATCGCGTTCAGATCCGCATCGTGTTCTCCGTCACCTACCTGTAAATTTTTTCCCGACTCACGACCCATGCCTCGGATTAGAATTGATGTAGAAACTCTACTCCCTAGCTTTAGCAGTCCGCAAAGCGTGAAGGGAAAAAATGCATAATGACCAGGTCCGCTGTTGGGTTTGCCGATTGATGAGCGAGTGAGCACAATTCCGCTCTCTAGCTCCAAGTCGACTCCAAACATCGATCCGTCGGTATTATTACCGGCATTAGTAATTGCGCAGACTTCAAATACTCCCCCCGAATCCCCTGTCCTAAACCTAATTCCTGGCAGCAAACCTAACGAATTAGAAAAGGATGTCACCTCCAAGCCGTCAATCATTTGCGTCACCAATGCGCAGGGCGTAGGTAGCGGATCGAAATCGATATATCGATCTTTCTTGCTGGTCTGCTGCCACTGGCAATACTTGCCGTGATAGCCCATCCACGAAACCGGGCTGCCTGGTCCGCCAGCCAAAGCCTCTAAACTCAAAGGGAATAACTGTGAAACGAACAGAAGCAGGAGCGCCATCAGATACGTTTGGTGTTTCATAGGAAACTTTGATTCAAGCCGAATGCCGCCTTCTTGACTTCTACAAGCGACTCATCAAGTCTGGTGGCACATATTTAAAGCGAATCTGGTGTTTGCCGGCCGGTACTAGCACTCCCTGAACGACAAAGTTCACTCGATAAAGCTCTGCTCGTTGACCGTCTATTTCCACCTGCCAGAACTTACTGAAGTTAGTGTTGTGCACCAGTACACCCTCTTGATTGCTCCGTGCCGCTAACACGACTTCATCCTGGCTATAATACTCAACATCGACGCTTCGCTCGAATTGCTTAGCATCTCCCGAGGGAATATGAGGTGGGGCCATCGCACGATCAAAGTAAACTTTGTTCCGCAGATCTGGAGGAGAGACATCGCGCATTTTAATCAAGACATCATGCTCAGTTGCCAGCACTTCGGCAGAAGGCGCTATGTAGAATCGCGGCAGAGCCATCTCATTTAGGTAAATGTCATAGGCATGAAAGGGCGTGAATCCTTTGAGGTAGTTCCACAAGAATTTGAACCCAATATACCGACCTGACTGATCATAGTTATTGGGGATCCTCTGAAACAGCTTATAGTCCGCATCGACGATTTCAAAGTCTGTGATGAGACAATTCACGCCAATAGCCGCCAACATATTGAGCGAGTAGGTGCGCTCCGACGGCGGCATAGAATCCTTACCATTAGGCGCATAGTAATAGATGCGATGACCGAAGTTACCAAAATAATCGAGAATCTCGGCTGTGTTCTTATTTCGAAGTGGCTCGAGCAATAGTTTCCAATATTCAAAATAATGAGACGGATAGTTATTGAAGTACCCATCCGCCGTCTCGAGCCCATAGGCCATTTCCATAGCATTGTTTCGCAGAAGACTCGTTACACAACGTGTATTTGGGTTGTGCTTGCGCGTGGCCGCGAACTCTTGCAGCCGTTCATCGCGGTAATAAGTTTTGAAGTTCATCCCGCCCGCCATCGTAAACATCATGAAGTGGTTCACGGAATAGGCGCGCTCGAGCACGACGAGAAGCAGAAGGAGGCACACGACTTCGGGCATGCGCTTGAACGCACCGGTTAGCCGCTCAAAACGGTCCGAGCGAACCAAAGCATTCAAAGCAAGGGCGACAAACACCCAAATGAAAAACGGATTGAACGAAGCCAGTCGAACCCGGGCAATGTAGATCCACCGAAGCGGAGGAATGTACTCCGAAAGCACGCCCGCCAGAATCTGCGCCACACTGGGAAACGTGGTCACCACCACTGCCAATGCCAGAGGCCAAAAAGACTGCCGAAGCCACAAGCTCAGTATCACAGCGATCGCAAACAACAGATAGACGAGCCAAAAAACCTGGACGAGATTGAAGTCCATGATCATCGCGTCTTTTAGTATTTGCGCCGTTAAAATAGGCTGCGTCCACTGAAAGCGATGGGAGTCCACGGATCCCTGGATGGTCCGATAGAGAAGCGGAAGCCAAGTCGCAACACAAGCTGCAACGAAGATCGCGACTGCGGCCAGGTATTTTTTACGATCTACCTCTCCTTTTTTGAGAAGAAACGGAAGAATCGCAACTGGAATCAAGCCATAGACACCAATCACTAGAACCGAGACACCCGCAAGCAATACTCCGGTGCCCACCAGAGCAGCGACGTTCTTGGGAGAGAACGACTTGGCAGTCTGATAGCACCACCAGATCGCCATCGGAAACGCCGGCAAAAGCAACCCGTCCGCGAAGATCATGCGCGATCCCCACTTGAAGTTGTAAAAAAGCACGTAGCCCATAGCTACGATGACTGCTGGCAGGATCTCGATCTTGAGCTCACGAGTGAGAAGCTTGTAAAGAAAGTAGCTACCCAAAAAACGCTGCAAAAAGAGCACAGAGAGCAAAGTCACCCAGATCGGCAGGCGCAATCCATGAAACAGGTAAAAGGGATCGAGCACCATGAACTCGTTGGAGGTCCACAAGTCCACGCCCATCCCGATGTTGAGCCACTGAGGAACCTTGTCCAAAAAATGAATGAAGTGCCGGTAGGCGATGAGCGAATCGCCATTGTCGTGCACTCGCACATAGGAGCGATCGCCGGCAATCCAGTAGGGCAAGCAAAGCCAAATTGCCCAAAGCGCGAAAAACAAAGCAGGCTTCTTGTCGACAAATGCACAGACTCGGGTTCGCGCTGGTTTCGAGGCAGCGAGATAGGCGAGCACCACTCCAACGAGAGACAGGAAAAGTAAGCCAGTCATTTTTTAATTCCTAAAGAAGTCGCTTCACCAGCGATAAGACGCCTTGCTTAACGGCTGAACGATGATGACTATGAGAGTCATCAGAGGTCAACTGTGAGCGATGGGCGAGATACCAGTCATAGCTTTCAATCAACATTTCGACATTAGAATATTTGGGGGACCAACCCAGGTCCCGCTTCAAATCCCCGATATCGAAATACATCGATCGCCCGTACATGAGTGCGTGATAGGGGCCCAGCGGCGACAGACCGAGTGAGCTGGTGAGCTTCATGCCGACTTCTACAGGCCACTGAGGCAGCCCCACCACCTTGGATCCAGTTTTGGCATAATCGCAAAGAGACTGAAGACTCTCACGCATAGTTCCAAATCGTTCTGCTCCGCAATTAAAAACAGAGCATCCGGGTTTTTCGGCTGCCGCTATGGCCGCCCTGACAAAATCGTCCGAGTGAACAAATTGATAGACGTTGTCCCCGTTTCCAAGCACCGGAATATTGTAGCCCTGAGAAATCCATTCAAACAGGATCTGAAAAATCCCTAGCCGCCCATGTCCCAAAATCGTGCGAGGCCTGAGGATACTCACGTCCAGACCCTTGGCAGCATAGACGTGACAAAGTTTTTCGCCGTCATATTTGGCGCGGCCATAGGCTTCCATAGGCTCCGGCACCATCTGAGTGGTGACTGGGTTGCTCCGAGGAATTCCGTAAACCGCGCTCGACGAAGTGTAGACCACCTTCTTGACCTTCGCTTGCAAGGAAGCATCCAAGATGTTTTCAGTCCCGTCTCGATTGACGCTTAGAAAAAGCTCTTTGTCCTTAGCGAGCGGCACCTGAGCCACGTTGTGAAAGACGTAGTCCACCCCTTGCGTGCTGCGACTGACCGCCGTTTTGTCGCGAATATCGCCTTGAATGAACTCGACCTCAGACCCAAAATCCGAGCTCCTGATCAGATCAAAAACCCTGACCCGATCACCTCTCTTGAGTAGCTTCTCTACAAAAGCGCTGCCCAGATATCCCGACCCACCCGTCACTAAATGCAGCATCTAAATCACTTGTCCGTTCGCAAGACACCACTCCACGCTCCGCCTCATCCCCTCTCGCAATTCAACCTCAGGCGCATAACCCAGCTCGCGCTGCGCCTTTTCGATCGAACAAGCTATTGTCTTGTTCATCTCCGAAAGGACATGAATCTTCTGCTGATACAACCCCAAGGACTGAATCGCAGCATCTACGCCCTGAGCAAAGTCGCCTATCCAGGAAGGTAACCGCGTCGTCTGAGGTTTGACGTCCATTTTGAAATCGTCTCTTAGTACGCTTGCCACCGTGTCGATGATTTCCTTCATCGAATAGGGCCGCTTGTCGGCGATCCAGTAGGTTTGGCCTTTCGCTTTCTGAGTGGACTCGCAAAGCAGCAGGCCTTGGCAGATGTTATCGACGTAGGCCATGCTTCTCTTGTTCTCGCCGGCGCCTAGCATCGGGAACTTGCCGTTCTTGATCATCCTAAAAAACAAGGTCTGCCTAGGGGGTTGAAAAGGCCCATAAAACCAAGGTGGCCTGACGATCACGCAATCCATGCCTCTCTTCTGATAGTCATGCACCCACTGCTCCATGAGCATCTTGGAGCGGCCGTACTTCATGTACGGATTGTAGGGCGCTCGCTCATCAAAGACGTGATCAGGGTTTGGATTGGTCCCTATGGGTGAGTTCGATGAGACTACGATCACACGGCCAATGCCGCCTTTTTTCGCGGCCTCTAAAAGCAGCGCAGTCCCCTGAGTGTTGGTTCGATCGAGATCCTTGGTAAAAAGCCTAGGATGAATGATGCCAGCACAATGAAAAAGCGTCGCGTCCTTGGCGTCTGTCACAAAGGTCCCCAGTGCCCGTGGGTCCTGGATCCAACCCTCAACGATCTGGCAACCAGGCGCTCTTGCCTCAATCGCAGCGCGATCGGTTCCCGGTGGGATCAAGACACGGATCACGCGTCCCTTGTCTTTTGACAATCGATTGAGCAACGCTTGCCCTAACCAGCCCGACGCTCCGGTCACGAGTGCGAGTTTCATTCAGTCTCCTTCAAATAATTGCGCGCATTGCGCTTGGCGATCGCCATCACCGTGCCCTGCGGATTCACTCCGGGACCGTCCGGGATCAGGCTTGCATCTGCCAATGTGATATTTTGATAGCCAAAGACTCTCCCAAACGAGTCGGCGGCGCAAACATCGCGGCGCTCTCCCATGGGGCAAGTCGAAAAAGAATGAACCGTACTGAGGGACATTTGCCGGGGTGCGATCGCTCGCAGATCGATCCGCTTCAGCTCCTCGAGAGACGAGATCATGGGCAGACCCTTGATGCCAGGGTAAATGTGCTTGGCGCCAGCAGCGAAGAGAAGCGTAGCGAGCCGCTCAAGCCCAAGCCTCAGCAAATCCGCCTCGCTGGATCGGAGAGCGAATCTAAGAAGAGCCTCACCTGTTCCAGGAAACACTCGGACGGTGCCAGTGCTTTCGCCACACGAGGAGGTGTAATACATAGCCGTGTGCTTCCAACGTTGCATGATGCGACTTTCATGAGACCGGTTTTCAGAAGCTAAGAGCGCTAAAAATCCAGGCGAAAAAACAGACCCTCCAAAACTCATCTCTGGCCGGAATTGCCCTACTTGATAGACCGGCAACGGATCCTGATGGCTGTTGAGCTCCTCTTCGAACTCAGCCGCTACTTTGAGCATTGGATGGATGCGGAGGGTATTGCCCACATTTCGATTCACACCGCTCGCGCGCAGCAGCCGTGCAGACTGAATGGCCCCAGCGCAGACGAAGACATGCTTGAAATCCACTCGCTGCTTCCGCTCATTTGAGGTCACCCAGGCGCCCACAGCGCGATCACCTTCGAAAATGAGCTTTCGAACCGAGTACCCTCCGAGGACCCTGGCCCCGCTTATTTGTGCACGCTTCAGGTAGGTTCGACTCATCGAACGCTTGGCGCCGGAAGCGAATGGAGAGAGATTCTTGTTGGCGCCCTGGGCGCGAGGGATCTCGTCAACCGACCACCCTAGCTTCGTTGCGCCCTCTTTGAGCTTTAGCGAACTTCTAGGTATCAGATTTGCGTCCATCAGGGAGACTCCGAGCTCGGCTTCGAACTCTTCAAAATAAGGACTTAAATCCGTTGGATCGAAATTCTTGATTCCATAGTCTCGCTTCCACCTCTGCAATACATCCGCAGGGGTGCGATGCCAAAAAGCGCTATTGACCTCGGTACTCCCGCCCAGGCAACGCCCCTCTACAAACGCGATCGCGGGTTTACCTAATAGCGGCGTCAATCCTCCGTTGCGATAAAGCCTGCGCATGGCCTCAGGTGAGTGCGTTTCAAGCTCAGCTTCATAAGAACCGCCCTCTTCGAGGACCAGCGTGTCCATGCCAGCTTGAGCCAAAGTATCCGCGACGACCGCACCGCCCGCTCCTGAACCGATCACCAAAATCTGGGCACTCAAAGAATTAGACACTGCTTTTCTCTAATGCTCCCAAAACTCGGTGATCATCAAAGTATCTCAGCAAAGAGAAGCTCACGATGGGCTTCAAAAAATCTTGCAAAGGGCCGACTCCCTCCGAGAGCCAAAAGCCCACATAGTCGCGCTGCTTTTCGGGCGACAAACCCAGAAAGGTTCTCGCGTATCTGATCAGGCAAGCAAAATCAAAAAACAGCAAAAGCGCCTGATAGGGCCGTTTCATAAAAAGCGGCATATTGGCGATTTGCGCCAGCGTGTAATCAGTTACGTCTTGAAGAGCCCGCTCACGCTCCTGTAAGGGTAGATGCTGGTAACCCGACAAAACGGCTGTTACGATACGAGAAATAATCCTGGCCGTTCGAGTGAGATCCGATGCCCGTGTCACCGGGAAACTATAGAGAGGCGTTGCTCAAAAGGGAAGCCAAAGCATGACAACTAACGCAAAGCGCACAACACGCCCACTCTTTGTGGACTTGGACGGGACCCTAGTGCGCACCGACTTGTTGCATGAAGGACTGGTTTCGCTGCTCAAGCGTCGACCTCACTACGTTTTGTTTTGCTTAGCCTGGCTCTTGAGAGGCAAGGCCTACTTTAAACGAAAAGTCGCAAAGGCTGCGCCCCTGTCCATTGACGTCCTACCGCTAAACCCGCAACTTGTAGAATTTCTCGAAGAGCAGCACCAATCAGGACGTGCGCTGTACCTATTGACAGCCGCAGATCAGCTCTACGCAGAGCAAGTCGCATCACGACTGAAGATCTTCACTCAAGTGTTTGCGAGCGATGGCACTAAAAACCTTTCAGGCGCCAATAAACGACGATTCATCCTTGAACACTTCGCCGGCCAAGAGTTCGACTATGCGGGTAACTCTTCAAGTGATCTGACCGTTTGGCAGGAAGCTCGCGAAGCCATCGTTGTGAACGCCTCTCGAGGCCTTGAGGCCCGTGCAGGCCGGGTCAGCCATGTCTCGCATGTCTTTGACCCACCCCGCTCAAAGCTCAAGGCCTTTCTTACTGCCATGCGCTACCGCCAGTGGATCAAGAATCTTTTGATCTTCGTGCCACTGGTGGCGTCTCATCGGATTCTCAATGAGGCCGAATTGACATCCGCACTGCTGGCGTTTGCTTGCTTCTGCCTATGCGCTTCTGCCGTTTACCTGATCAATGACTTGGTCGACCTCGATCATGATCGGCTTCATCCGCGCAAAAAGAGCAGACCCTTGGCCGCAGGCGCGGTTTCGGTTTGGGAAGCCGTTCTTGGGGCCGTTGTATTCTTAGCTGCAGATCTCTGGTTGGTGCAGTACCTGCCGCGCTCGTTTGCGCTTTGTTTGGGATTTTACTTTGTATTGACCTGTCTCTACTCGTTTGCGCTGAAGCGGGTTGCGATCCTCGACGTGATCGTGCTGGCGGGCCTTTATACAGTGCGGTTGGTTGCAGGGCATCTCGCCTCAGACATCGTGTTCTCGATGTGGTTGCTAGCGTTTTCGATGTTCATCTTTGTCAGTTTGGCACTCACAAAGCGCGTAGCCGAGATCAAGATTCTGCTCGATCGAAGCCAAGGTCAGCTGAGCGGTCGCGGGTACCACGCGGAGGACCTCGGTGTACTTACGAGCCTGGGAACGACGAGCGGTTATCTTTCGATCCTGGTTTTTGCGCTCTATATTCATAGTGCTGAGGTGACGATTCTCTACAAGCAACCTGTTTTGCTGTGGTTTGCTTGCCCTTGCCTACTCTACTGGGTGGGCAGGATCTGGCTTCTAGCGAGGCGTGGCGAGCTCGTGGATGATCCGGTGATTTTTGCATCGACGGATCTCGTGAGCTACGCATGCGCGGGATTCATCGGGCTTGCGATGATCCTAGCCGGAACAGGAATCTAAAGCTTGCGGCCCGTCACACTCGTCGGATCCGGCCCGTTGGCAAGATCCGTGTAACCCTCTTCCCTAAACCAAGCCTGAATCTGCTCTTCAGAGTGATGGGTTTGGTACTTCGGGCCGTAAAAGTCGAACACGACCTGCGCGCACTCTTCCCAGCTGGAATTCGATAGATTCGTGCCGCTATAGGCCCTGAGTTTAGGAACCGAAAGCAGCGGGACCGGCACATAACTCAATGCTTTGAGCAGGCGCGGAGGCATACGCGTCGTCACAGCGCGAATGCTACCCTGGGTGAGCTCCCACCATTTCTGACGAAACGGATAGACCCAAACGGAGTAAACGCCGTCCTTGTGCGGTAATTTGGCAAGCGACTTGAACGCCTTGCGCGTGTCTGGCGTGTGATGAATCACGCCGCTTGAGTAAACGTAGTCGAAGACTCCCTCGGTAAAAGGAGGATGGATGACATCCCCTTGAACGAGATGCACGTTGGCCTGATCGCCAACAAGATCCTGGCAAAGATCAATCGCGCGAGTGATGTCGATACCCACCGACTGCGCACGCATTTGACTTAGACCGATGAGGAATTTGCCGTGGCCGCAACCAGCATCAAGCATCAGCTTATTATCAAAGAACTCTTTGTTGGCGCCCGGAGGGGCCATCGTCCAAAGCAGGTAATTGACGGATGCGTCGATATCGCGGCCGAAGCTCCGCTTGAGGCGTCCCCAATATTTCCACTGAGACTGAAAGTGACGAACGACCTGCTGGTACTCACGATCGAGCTCAGATTGGGTGCGGGTGGATTTAAAGCCGTTTTCTTTCTCGAGCTTGGCTTTCCATTTGGAGACGAACTCCGGAAACTGCGCCATCGAATTGGGGAGCATGCGAGGCACGCTGCCCACGATCGGAAATAGAGCTTTACACTTCGGCGCATTGCACTGAAGCGTACCTTCGACGATGTCTTTGTTTTTACACTCGTCGCAGCTGCCTTGCTGGGTATGCGGGCAATGCAGGGCTGCGAATTCTGCCTGCTTTCCTGTGGTTTTGAATTGAACAGTGCGTTCTTCTAAAACTTGGAGCTTGAGGTCAGAACGGCACGATGGGCACTTGAGCAGGCTTGCGAAGGCATATTTCATAAGTCCTTAGGTCATAGCCGATGGCTTTAGGGGCCGCAAGAACGCGTGCAGGGGTTTCTACGGTCACGCACAGCGTTATCTCTCTATTTTTTGGGCATGCTGGAAGTAAATGGGTGGATCGGGAAGTAAACCCAAGTAGCCGACTTGTAATCGACCCATCATAAGAAGTAGCATCGATGACTGTGCGATGGTTAAATACACTCTATTTAGTCATTGGAATTACTCTAGGGAGCCATTCCTTTGCTCGGGGCGCTGATCTCACACGGCAGTTTTCGATTCCACTAGCAGACGACCGCCAGGCACTAGCCACACTTAAGCTCCCCGCTGGACTCAAAGCCGGCCAAAAAATCCCCGTGCTTCTGATCTTCGGCGGATTTGAAAGTGCAGCCGACGTGTTGGGTCTGATCCACACAGATAAGCCCATCGCTCTTGCCAGCTTTGATTATCCGTTCAATGCGCCGAGGAAGCTGACGTTTCCAGAATCTCTCAAATATCTGCCCGAAGCCAAGCGCGTTTACCCAGATACGGTCCGGGGCATCGCGGAGCTGGTGAAAGTGCTTCGGGGTTTGCCGGAAATTGATTCTCGTCAAGTGATCGCGGTGGGCGCAAGCTTCGGAGCGCCGTTTGTTCTGGCTGCCGCCTCGCGGGACCCCACGATCTCTCGAGTCGTGCTGGTCCATGCGTTTGGGCAGGTGCCGCAGACAGCAGAGCACGTGATTTTGAAGAGCTGGTTGCCGCGATATGGCTGGAAAGCGCGCCCAGGCGCCTGGATCCTTTCGCGTTTACTGTGGCTTTACCTGGGCGAGGAGACGCCGGAGAGTTCCGCGCGGAAGCTTGACGCTGAGCAGAGAGTTTTAATGGTCACAGCCAGGGATGATTCGTTTATTCCCCGAGAGTCGTCAGATGCTTTATGGCAGGCGCTTGAGCAGTCGCGTGCGCGGGTCGAGCGCAAAATGATGGCGTCGGACCATTTGATGCCGGGATCGGACCAGTTGATTGGGCAAATCGTGGGCGAGGTTGAGAGCTGGATGAAGTGAGAGCCGGAGAGGCGAACCTCCTTAATCTACCGCCGCCGTGGCGGCGACTGAATCACGAAGCGCGAAAGATACTTCGGTTCTCGGAAGACTTTCGGGAGCACTACAAACACCCATTTTTAAGTACGAAAAACTCAGAATAAGCGCACTTACCCACCGCCCACCCTTTTCACCACTTCATCCGCTAACGCCAACGACGCGGTCAGCCCCGGAGACTCGATCCCGAGCAAGCTCCAAAACCCCGGCGAGCTCTGCTCGATCAAAAAATCCTTCTCCGTATCCTGTTCGTCCCGACGCAACTTGGGTCGAATGCCTGACATATCGTACGATAGATCCGACACCGCGATCCCCGGAATCCATTGTTCGATCGCGCGGTTAAACCTGAGCAACCTCTCCTCGAGATCCGCCGGCGGCGAAAAATCCTCTTTGGATTGGATCAATTCCGTATCCGGTCCCGCGCGCCACTGACCGGAGAGATTCATCGTGAGATGAATGCCCAGGCCTGCATCGTTCTTGCGCTTCACCGGATAAACGAGCGCGTCGAACGGTAGCTTCTTGTGAATCCTAAAATAATGTCCTCGCCATGGATAAATCCGCTGTCCTCTATCGCAAACATACGAAGCCACCTGATCAGAATCGAGCCCCGCGCAGTTCACGACGAGATCGCAATCCATAGGTCCGCGCGTCGTCTCGAGCAGGTATCCCCCACCCGCGCGCACGGCCGCGCTCAATACGCTAGCTGCGTAAAAAACACTGGCCCCATACAACTCCGCCTCAGCTATGAACGAGTCGCAAAGCTCGTGAGGGTCAATGATGCCCGTATCGGGAGACCAAAAGCCGATCCACTCCTTGCCCGTGCCAAAAACTTGTTCGAGTTCAGCTCGCTTAGCCCACCGCAAACCCTGAACTCCACTCGCCTCAGCATTGGCTACGATCGCACCCATATCTTTCTCATCTACCCGCGCATCGCCCAAAATCCATTTACCCGTGCGCCGATGCGCGACTCCGCGCTCGCGGCACCACTCGTAGAGAAGCGCATTGCCTCGGATACAGCATTCGGCCTTCAAAGATCCAGGCGCGTAGTAGAGCCCCGCGTGAATCACGCCACTGTTGCGGCTCGTAACGCCAAATCCAGGCTTGGCGCCTTTTTCTAGCACCATGACCTCAAATCCTGCTCGAGTCAGTCGCGCCGCTACTGCCGCACCTACAACGCCTGCGCCAATAACCGCTACAGAACCGCGCACATTCACCGCCCACCCGCCAGAAACTCACCCGCTCGAGCAAAGTCTTCGGGGATGCCTATATCCAAGAATCGCCTCACACCCGTAAACCCCTGTACGATGTTTTCCCGCACCAACCGCGGCATCACCGCCGTCTCCCAAGAAAACGCTCCACGCTCGCTAAGTCCCGAGAATGCCGAGCGCTCGATCAGATAAAATCCTGCATTCACGTAAGCGCGCCCCGCGCTCCCCGACTTCTCGCGAAACCCCACCACGCGGCCGCCATCCAACTCGACCTCGCCATAGCGCGTGTTCTGCGCCACGCCTGCCAGTGCCATCGACATCACCGCTCCCGCGCGCTCATGCATACGAGCCATCTCGCCCAAATCTAAATCAATAAACGTATCTCCGTTACAAACCGCAAAGCAGCCGTCCGCTCGCAACTCGGCTGCCGCCATCGCAAGCGCTCCACCTGTCCCGAGCGGTTCGCGCTCCACAGAGTACGCGAGCTCGAGCTCCCCAAAACGCGGGCCAAAATGCTGCTCAAACAACTCGGCCCGATATCCGAGCGCGAGCACCGCACGCCGAATCCCCTGCTTCATCCAATACTCGAGCTGATGCTCAAGAAACGGCCGCCCCTGGATCGGCACCAGCGGCTTAGGCACATCGCCCGTCACGGACTTAAGCCGAGTTCCCTTCCCCCCCGCGAGAACAATCAGCTCCGTGGGTGCGGCACTCGACATCTGAACTCCCTAAGCCTGCGCGGCCTCGGCCACCACTTTGCGCCGGCAGGTATCCAGCAAGAATTTCACGCTATCCGCAAATGGCGTCGTCGGCTTCCAACCCGTCGTTTGATAAAACTTGCTTGTATCTGGTACCTGAAGCGTCACATCCGAAGGGCGCAACAAATCCGGGTTCACCCGCGACGGAATCGCGCAAGAACTCAACTTCTTCAAGATATCCAAGAACTCGCCCACGGTGTGAGAGGTCGTGCCCCCAATATTGTATACCTCACCCGGCTCACACTTTTCAGCCGCGACCCAGTAAGCTTCCATCGCGTCGCGAACATCGATGAACGTCCGCACCGAGTCGAGATTGCCGTGCAACAATTCCTTCTGAAGCCCCTTCTCAATCCGCGCAACTTGCAAGGCAAACGATGTCGCAAACAAGTCGGCGCGACGGGGGTTGAGATAAGTAAACATGCGCGTGCGGATGATCTTCATCCCGTAGCTTTTAAAATAACTATAGCAGAGAAGATCCTGCGCCGTCTTCGACACCGCGTATGGGCTCGACGGACGGATTGGGCAATTTTCTCGAATCGGCACATCTTTGGGATCGACTTGTCCATACACCTCGGAAGTACTGCAGTGTTGGATCACGGGATCCAGCCCTTCGATGCGGATCGCCTCGAGAAGATTCGCAGTGCCCATCACGTTGTTTTGGAGCACCGACAAGGGCGTGATAAATCCCGCGCGAACGTTCGCGTGCGATGCTAGATGAAAAATCACATCCGGCCGCGCCTTTTTTAGCGCCACCGCGATCGAGCTAAAGTCGTTGAGATCGCATTCATGCAACTTCAACCGGGACGCACTCTGCGCCAGGTTGTTCTGGGTTGTCGTACTATGCCAGCGAACCATGCCGTGGATCTCTACATCCGGATGCTTCTCCGCGATGTAGTCAGCCAGGTAGCTTCCGCCCGATCCTGCGATTCCAGTAATTAAGACGCGTTTCATCAGACGTTGCCATGAACGGAGTTGCGAAGCATCGGCAGCCCCTTGATGAGCTCGCGAATGCCATCATCAAGCCCCACTTGGGTCTTGAAGCCCAGTTTCTCGATCTTCTCGTTCGAGACAATGTAGTCGCGCTGATCGGGATCTTCGCCCACGGGTGCCTCGAGATAGACAAAACCTGGGATGTGCTTAGCAATCCGCTTGCAGAGGTCGAGTTTCGAGATATTCGCATCCGACAAGCCGATATTGTAGGCGTTCGACTTCATTCGATCGAAGTTCTTGATGCCGAACATAAAGGCATCGATCAAATCGCGGATATGAATGTAATTGCGCCTAAAGTGCCCTTGAAAAACCACTACCGCTCTATCCTTCATCGCCCGATGAACAAAATCGTTCACGAGCAGATCCAAACGCATGCGAGGCGACATCCCAAACACAGTGGCCAAGCGATAGCTGATCGAGTTCTCACGCTCCATGATCCAACGCTCAACGGCGACCTTATCGCGCGCATAGAGAGAGAGGGGCTTCAGCGGCGACTCTTCGGTGCACACGGTATCCTTGTCGCCCACGCCGTAACCACTGTTCGTGGTCGGCATAATCAACCGCTGAGAGGTGCTCATCGATTTGAGCATCGACCCGATGGCATCCTTATTGATCGAAGAAGCCCCTACTGGATCCTGATCGCAAAGCGGCGCGCCCACATAAGCCGCCAACGGCACGATGATGTCGGCTTTCGCAATCTGCTCCTTCATCAAACCTTCATTGCGAACATCTCCGCGAAGGACATTGAACTTGGGATGGTAAACCAAGTGCCCCAAGGTATGCTGCCGAAACAGAAAGTTATCCACGACGTTGACTTCATAGCCTTCTTTGAGCAAACGCTCCGTCAACAACGAGCCAATGTAGCCTGCGCCCCCAGTAACCAGCACTTTTTCCATAATTTTTTCCTTTAAACGCTTGGGTCGTAAAACACGATGCGACTGCCGTGGGACTCGAACTGAAACGAAACATGAAGGAATCCCTCAAGCGATCGCCTCACCTGCTCATGATATTCAGGTGCCGCAAAAACTAAGAAGAACCCGCCGCCGCCCGCTCCCAGAAGCTTGCCGCCAATCGCGCCGTTCGCGCGCGCGCGCTCGTAGCCCTCATCGATCCGGGAGCTACTCATCTCCTTAGAGAGCTCGCGCTTGAGCATCCAGGTCTCGTGCAGAAGCTTGCCGATCTCCGTAATCGGGCGCGTCGGCGTATCGAGAATCGAAATCGCCTCATCCACCATCGAGCGCATCGAGCTGAGCTCAGGACGCCGCGACGGCACATTGGCCACGATCTTCGCCGCGTAGTCGCTCGAAATCCGGTTCGTGCCAGTAAAAAACAGCATGAGATGATCCTGCAACTCTTGAATCCGCTCTTTACGAAGAGTCATGGGCTGCACTTCAAAGCCACGATCCTCGGGATGAAAATCGATGCGATTGAATCCACCGTACGCGACTGCGATCTGATCCTGACAACCTACGGTCTCGCCTAAGACCTCGCGCTCAATGTGAATCGCTTCAGAAGCAAGCGACTGCTTAGAAGACATTCTGCCCCTCAAAGCCCAGAGCGATTGAAGCAAGCCCACCGTGAACGCTGAGCTGGATCCTATGCCCGAACGCGCCGGCAAGTCGCCGTCGTGGTGAATCTCCACGCCCTGCTCGATCCCACAGTACCTCAGCACCTCGCGTGCAGCCGGATGCTTGATCTCGTCGATGGTGCGAACGTTCTCGATCTTCGAATAAACGATGCGCGACTTGTGCTCGAAGAACGGAGCCAAGTTACGAACACTGAGATAGCAATACTTATTGATCGTCGAAGAGAGCACAGCGCCGCCATGCTCACGGAACCAAGTCGGATAGTCAGTCCCCCCCCCGAAGAGGGAAATCCGATACGGAGTCGAAGTAATAATCATTAGTAAAATGGGTTCTCACTCTTCCCGCAAACTCGTCAAGGGCAATTCAGGTTATTGACTCTCCTAAGCACGCATGCTTGATTGCTCCAAATGCTGCATTCTAGTCGTATTTTTGTCGCGGGACACCGTGGCCTGGTGGGTTCGACTCTGGTCAAAGCCCTCCGCCGCGAAGGTTACAACAATCTCATTCTCAAGACGCGCCAGGAGGTCGACCTCCTCGATCAAGCGTCTGTGCGTCGACTCTTCGCCCAAGAGCGTCCAGAGTACGTGATTATAGCAGCCGCCAAAGCAGGAGGGATTCACGCACAGGACAGTTTCTCAGCGGATTTTCTCTATCAAAACCTGATGATCGCTTCGAACGTGATTCATACCGCGGCGCAAAGTGATGTCACCAAGCTGATGTTTCTGGGTAGTTCCTGCATTTATCCCAAGCACTGTGCCCAACCGATCAAAGAAGATTATCTCCTCAGCGGACCGCTCGAAACCACCAATCAAGGATACGCGCTCGCCAAAATCGCAGGACTAAAACTCTGCGAAATGTACCGCAAACAGTACAAGAAGAACTTCATTTCAGCCATGCCGTGCAACCTCTACGGACCAGGCGACAGCTTTCATCTCGAACACGCACACGTCATTCCCGCCATGATGCGCAAATTTCATGAAGCCAAGATCGCCGGCAAATCCGAAGTCGTCGTCTGGGGTACAGGGCAGGCCATGAGGGAATTCTTACACGTTGAAGACTTAGCTGATGCGCTTATCGTTCTCATGAACAAGTACGATGAGGCCCAAACCATCAACGTGGGCACGGCTAAGGAATGCACCATCGCCGAACTCGCCGCCATGATGCGCGAAGTAACGGGTTTTCAGGGCGAAATTCGCTTCGATACACGCATGCCAGACGGCACACCCCGCAAGATCCTGGATCTCAGTAAAATTGAAGCACTCGGCTGGAAACACAAGATCTCAATTAGGCAAGGCCTGGCATCCACTTATCAGTGGGCACTTGAAAATAAGATGTTTTAGCTTCGGGCGACCTTGAACTTAAATTGACATTTCACGTGAATACGCTTTAAAAAACTTTATTCAGCATCATTTCTAGAGAGCACGAGAGAGGAAATTGCCATGAGCAAATTAGACTTACTTTTGGTCACACCGTCTAGCCACGCAGCCGTCTATCAATCTTTGGGAAGTGACATCGCAGCTCTCGAACCGCCAGTGTGGTCGGGACTGATCGCCGAGTTCATCCGTCGCCGCAACTACACCGTCGAAATGCTGGACGCTGAAGCTTTGGGTCTCTCCCATAGCGAAACGGCCGATCGAATTTCTAAGAAAAACCCTCTCCTCACTCTCTTTGTCGTCTACGGACAGCAACCTTCTGGCTCCTCTCAGTGCATGACCGCAGGCCGGACCGTTTGCCAACTCTTCCAAGAAAAGTCTCCTGGCGCTTTCACCATGGTCATGGGCACCCATTCTTCGGCGATTCCAAAGCTCACCGTCGAAGGTGAACCCTATCAATTTGTTTGCCAGGGCGAAGGCCCTTACACTGTTCTCGAATTGCTCAAGCAGCTCAAGTCCGGTGACATGCAATTCGACCAGGTCCCTGGCCTCTGGTGGCGCGAAAACGGCGAAACCAAGAACACGCCAATGGCGGGCAAAATCAAGGACCTTGATGCCGAGCTCCCTGGACAAGCTTGGGACTTACTCGACATGACCAAGTACCGCGCTCACAACTGGCATTGCTACGATCACATCGATCAGCGCAAGCCCTATGCGTCGATTCAAACGAGCTTAGGCTGCCCTTACAAATGCTCCTTCTGCTGCATCAATGCCCCGTTTGGCGGATCAGGCATCCGATACTGGAGCCCTGAAAACATCATTCAGCAGATCGACACCCTACACACCAAGTACGGCGCAAAGAACATCAAATTCCCGGATGAGATGTTCGTCCTCAACGAACGCCACGTTCTAGGCATTTGCGATTACATTATCGAACGCGGCTACAAGCTCAATATCTGGGCTTATGCCCGTGTTGATACGGTGAAGGACAAGTTTCTCGCTAAGCTCAAGCAAGCTGGCATCAACTGGCTCGTTCTCGGCATTGAGTCCGGCAGCAAGCACGTCCGCGACGGAGTCGAAAAGGGCCGCTTCGGAGATGTGGACATCGACTTTACTGTGCAAAAAATCCGTGACGCCGGCATCTACGTTATGGGCAACTACATCTTTGGCTTACCTGACGACACCTACGAGTCGATGAACCAAACGCTCGAAATGGCGCTCCGCCTCAATACCGAGTGGGCAAACTTCTACAGCGGCATGGCTTATCCCGGTTCACAGCTCTACAACTACGCCATCGAAAAGAAGTGGCCGTTGCCGGAGGTTTGGACCGGCTTCTCACAACACGCGTTTGAGACTCTGCCTCTACCTACCGAAACGCTCTCTGGCCCAGAAGTTCTGGCTTTCCGCGACGCTGCTCACATCAAGTTCTTCAAGAGCCCGGAGTATCGCTCTCTTGTGAAGCGGATGTTTGGTGACAAGGTCGACGCGCACATCGACGACATGCTCAAGCACGATATTCGCCGCAAGTTCGTCACCCCTGAAATGAAGGCTCATGCTGAGAAGCTCGTGCACATGGGTGACTACTCGATGATCACCGACTATCAAGTCATCCAGCACCAGCGTGCCGGGGCCGCCCCTGCCTCTTTGACGTTGTGAAGTGATGCCCAAAGTTGTTGTGACGTCGGGGTCGTTTTCCCGAAGCGCAGAATTGAGAAATACACTCCTCAAGGATTTTCCTGGCGCGAAGTTCAACGCCGAGGAGAAGAGATTCACCTTCGAGGAGCTCGTTGCGTTTCTCGGAGATGCGGACGCCGCAATCGTTGGCTTAGAAAAGATCGATGAGGCTTTGCTGCGCAGATGTCCTAAGCTCAAGATCGTCGCTAAGTACGGCGTCGGTCTCGACAACATCGATCAAGAAGCACTCAAGCGCGCCAATGTCCGCCTCGGTTGGACCGGCGGCGTCAACGCCTACAGCGTCGCTGAGCAGACGATGGGCTTGATGATTGGACTGGCTCGCAATCTTTATACTGGCTCTAACCACCTCAAAGCCGGCACCTGGCTCAAGCGCGGCGGTATAGAGATTCGCGGCAAGAAAGTTGGCATTGTCGGCGTAGGCTTTATTGGAAAGGAAGTCACGAAGCTTCTCAAAGCCTTTGGCGCCCATCCGCTCCTGAACGACATCGAAAACTGCTCTGCTTTCGCGACTGAAATCGGCGCGACAGTGGTCACCCAGGAAGAGCTCTTTCGCTCCTCTGATATCGTGACTCTTCACATCCCACACACGACTGAAACGAATCAGCTGATCAACCAGAAAACGCTCAGCCTCATGAAGCCTACAGCTCTCCTGATCAATACCTCGCGCGGGGGCGTCGTTCACCAGGCTGACCTCAAGGCTGCACTCAAAAACGGAATCATCGCCGGCGCCGCGCTCGACGTTTACGAAGAAGAGCCTTGTGTCGACCGCGAATTTTTGAGTCTCCCCAACTTGATTTGCACCCCCCATATCGCAGGTAATTCAGCAGAAGCAGTTCAGGCCATGGCGATGGCCGCCATTGATGGACTCAAGAGGGCGTGGGCATGAAGATCATTGTCTTTGGTGGATCAGGATTCTTGGGGAGTCACGTAGCCGATGAGCTCACGACTCTAGGGCATGACGTCACGATCTTCGACCGAGTCACCTCGCGTTATCTCAATAAAAAAAACAAAATGATTGTAGGCAATGTGCTCGATGCCGACTCCGTCGATGCTGCTGTTCGCGGTCAAGACGTCGTCTACAATTTCGCAGGCATGGCGGACTTAAATGCTTCGATCACTCGCCCCTACGAAACAATCGAGCTCAATGTTTTAGGCAATATCCGAGTGCTCCAGGCAGCCGCGAAAGCCAATGTTTCTCGCTTCGTTTATGCGAGCACGGTCTACGTTTTCTCCAAAAAGGGCTCGTTCTACGGCATCAGCAAGAACGTTTCAGAACGTGTCGTAGAAGAGTTCTTTAGGCAGCATGACCTCCCCTTCACCGTGATTCGTTACGGCTCCGTGTACGGGCCACGCTCGGATAAGACCAACCGAATCCATCGCATCCTGATGGAAGCGCTCGAAACTAAGAAAGTCGTTTTCCAAGGCAATGGAGAAGAAGAGCGTGAATATATTCATGTGCGCGACGCAGCAAGACTAAGCACGCAGATCCTCTCACCGGAGTACAAGAATCGACACATCATCCTGACAGGCGGCGAGCGCTTCAAGTATCGAGATCTCCTCAACATCATCACCGAGATCCTCAATAACGACGTGACGATCGAGTACAAGAATCAAGACTACCAGGGGCATTACACCAGCACTCCTTACTCGTTTTCGCCCGACACTTCCTACAAGCTGGTTGCTAATCCCTTCATTGACTTTGGCCAGGGCCTATTGGAGTCTATCGAGCAAATTCATAGAGATTTGTTGGCATCAAAGCAGGGCGCACAGTAGCCTGGTTCTCATTTTTTCAGCAAATCCGAATCCGTCCAAGGAGCGACAGTGAAAGCATCAAATTACCAACCGTTAATTGAGAGATCGATGTGGCTCAGACGCCAAGTATGGGATCTCGTCATGGGCTGCCAACGTGGCCACGTTCCATCGAGCTACTCGATGAACGAAATCCTCGTCTCCCTATTCTACGGCGGCATCATCAAGGACCGCCCAGTTACTCATCCAGATCGCGATCGCGTGATCATCAGCAAGGGGCATGCGTCGCTTGCCCTCTACCCGATTCTCGCCGAGCGCGGCGCTTTCCCTGCTTCTGAGATCAAGAAGTACACGAAGTCCGACGGACTCTTGCGCATGTACGCGGATCCTTCGATCCCTGGGATCGAAAGCGTGACCGGCTCTCTTGGTCACGGCCTGGGTGTCGGCTGCGGATACGCTTGGAACGCCAAACTCGCCAACAAAGATTATAACACCTACATCATCATCGGCGACGGCGAGTGCTATGAAGGATCGATTTGGGAGTCTGCTCTGTTTGCAGCTCACTACAAGCTGACTAACCTCTGCACGATCGTCGACCGCAACCAGCTCTGCATCATCGGAGAAACCGAGAAGTGCATTAAGCTCGATTCGATCACGGATAAGTTCCGCGCCTTTGGTTGGGACGCAGTGGAGCTGGATGGACACAAGTACTCTCAGCTCATGCCAGCGCTCGAGCGTTTCAACCGCCGCGAGAACACCAAACCACTGGCCATCATCGCTAACACGGTCAAGGGCAAGGGCGTTTCCTATATGGAAGGCAGCCCTAACTGGCACAACAAGATGCCGACGCCAGAACAGGTTCAGAAAGCTCTCGCTGATCTGGCCGTTAACCCCATTACTGAATAAGCCTAGGAGATTTCCGTGACGACCGCTCAAAAGCCTCAGCCTCTGCAAAGAGACGCTTTCATCGACCAAATCTACGACATCGCGAAGAAACGCCAAGACGTGGTTTTTCTCTGCTGCGATCTAGGAGCCGCCGCTCTCGATCGCTTCCGCGCTGAACTCGCCCCACAGTTCATCCACACGGGCATTTCTGAGCAGAACATGATGGACGTCGCAGCCGGAATGGCTCAATGCGGTAAAACCGTCTACGCCTATGCGATGGCACCGTTCGTGACTTTCCGCTGTTTTGAACAAATCAAAGTTTCACTCGCTGCGATGAAACAGCCTGTGACCCTCGTGGGTGTAGGCATTGGTTATGGCTACGACGATGCAGGCCCGACCCACTATGCGACTGAAGATTTGACTGTCATGCGCTCGCTCGCAGGCATTGAGATCTTCACCCCTTCGGATGATCGCCAAGTGCAAGAAGTGGCCAAGCTCTCCTACTCCAAACCGGCCCTCCGCTACGTTCGATTGGACCGCAAGTTTTTGCCGCATCTCTACGACAATCGCCCGGACTTCAAGATTGAAGACGGCATTGCAGAAACCGTCAAAGGCAAAAAAGCCTGCGTAGTCGCATCGGGCTTCATGGTTCACACCGCTATGAAAGCTCGCGAAGCTCTTGCCTCCCAAGGTATTGATCTCGGCGTGATCGACGTGTTCCGCCTCAAGCCTTTGAACTCAGCACAGCTGGCCCAGCTCGTGAAGCCTTACGACACGCTCTTCACGCTCGAAGAACATTTCTTGAGCGGTGGTTTTGGCAGCGCGATCTTAGAAGGCCTGAGCGACCAACGCGTCCTCAAACCTGTCACCCGCATCGGCGTCGAAGACCATTACTACTTCGACAACGGCGGACGCTCGCATGTGCACAAGCTCTGCGGCATCGACCCAGAGAGCGTGACGCGCAAGATTTCTGAGACCTTGAGATCTCACTAAGCTCAAGGGAGGTACGAAATCCATGACGACTCGGTCGAAGTGGGTTTTTCTTTCCCATAGCCTATCCGCGGATACCCCGGTTTACGGAAACCGGCATCCATTCAAGATCATTGAGTCCAACGAGATCCATGCCGAATGCGCGGCTCGCTCGCAGACTTGGCTGATGAACAATCACACGGGGACCCACGTCGACTTTCCGGCGCATTTTATACCGGAGGGACGGACCTTCTCGGACTACCCGGCCGGGGATTTTGTGTTTGATCGGGTGGCGTTGGTTGCGGCAAAGGTACCGAAAGATCTGTTGATTCAGTTTAAGGATCTGGGGCTTAAGGGTGTGAAGCCCACCACTGAGCTGCTGCTCATCCGCACAGGGTTCGAAAAGAAGCGCCGGCGTGATCCGCAGAAGTACGTGCTCGAGGGACCGGGTATTCATCCCGAGTGCGCACGGGCGTTGATTAAAAAGTTCCCAAAGCTTAGGGCGATTGGCTTTGATTTCATCTCGCTGAATTCTTACACCGCGCGAGAACTTGGACGTGAGGCGCATCGGGTTCTGTTGGGCGCGGGCAAAAAAGCCCCGTGGATCCTCGAGGATCTTTCGCTCGCGACGCTCAAAAGGGCCCCTCAACAGGTTGTCGTGGGTGTACTGCCCGTGAGCAGAGCAGATGGCGCACCGGCAATGATCCTGGCACGAATGTAAGTACGCATTGAATCCGCGCTACCGCCGCAGCCACCTTTGGATAGGCAAGGAATCCTTTAGATTTAAAACCACCCCCTCGACGGAGGCTTGGGCATCAGTCTATCTCCGCTTCGCTTTGTCCCAGCATCGCTGAAGCCCACGCTTTTCGATTTCATTATCAAGAAATACCTTGTCCAGCTCTTGGGAGATCTGATGGAGCATTTTCGCTATATCCTCAAGGTGCTTATCAGAGCCTCCCTCTCGGAAGTACTCAAGCTTCCGAATGATCACATACTCAGGAGGAGCGACCCAAATTTGAGAACCTTCTCCAAGATCCACACGCCTACGATGGTCGAATGCCCACTCATGGAGAGGGTCTTGGGCATCTGGGTATATATCCGCCTTAAAGCCACTTTCGGGATGAATGAGATTGAAATGCCCATGAATCCGCCGGCCACATTCAATCTGGATCACTTCGAAAGGAGGGCAATAAAAAGCATCTTCTGGAAAGAGACCTATGAATTTAGGTATGTCACCTTTCGCAAGATGAACCACGACATCGATATCCAAGGTCAATCTCGGCTCGCCATAAAAGATGGAAGCGGTGGATCCAGTAATAAAGTAGGAGATTTGGCCTCTTTCCAACGGTGCAATGAAGAGCTGGAATGTTTTAAGTGCTTCCATACAGGAAAATATCCCTTACAGCTTTTTGTACCCGGGACTCAGTCCACTCAGGATGTTGAGACCGGAGACGTGCTGCTTTCAAAGCCCACGCCGTCTGGCGCAAAGCACATACCTGCTCCCACTTTTGTATGAAACTTTTTTTACGAATACTTTCGCGAAGGACCCATTCAGCTTCTGTCTGTTTCTTTAGGGGGGGCAAGGGATCTCCTCGACAGCATCATCGAAGCAACTCAGCTCTTTTGCGTCCAACTCAAAGCAGATCCAAGTTCAGCCTCCACTGCAGAGGTCCCCTTGCTCACACCTTACTTTTTTTTAGCTCACTGCTTTTCGCCGCGCCAAAGCGAGGCGCGCCAGTCAAGCGCTCGACCAAGAACTGGGTGTAATAGGCCGCGCCCCAGCGAATGATCTGAAGCTTGCGTTCACCACCGATACGGGGCGGCTCATCGCCAGGGATCTCAGCGATCTTATAGCCGTACTTCGCTGCACGTACCGACATGAGAGGTTCCCAGCCGATGCGCGTGAAGAACATCTTCTCGAGATAATCGTATGCGTCTTCGCGATCCATGCCGGTCTCGATGAGCATCGACTTTTTGTAAGCGCGGTACATCACCATCACATCGGTGATGTTGGAACCGAACAAGACGTTAGCGGTCTTGGTGAAGAGCCAGTTCCCGAAGCCTGTGATGATATCGTCATCTGTGCTCTTCGCTCCGTCGAGGTAGCGAGAGACGATGACCATGTCATGGCCTTCTTTCATCTTCTCGATCAGCGGCGGGATGAGCTCAGGGATTGAATTGCCGTCCGGGCTAAATCCGATGATGACATCGCCACGTACGAGCGGAAGCGCTTCAATAAAGCCATGCCTAAGGCCTTTGCGTTTCTGCTGATAAACTTCGTAACCCTGCTCGCGGGACCACTCGACCGTACCGTCGGTCGATCCACCATCGGAGATCAGGATCTGGTCGCACCATTCAGGCTTAATGCGAGGCATAATTGCCTTCATGCCTTCGATTTCGTTCAGCGTCGGGACAAGGAGTGTGACTTTCATGTGTGGAGCGAGACTACAAGCAACGTGAAGAAGTTGTCAATTGCGGGCTTTGAGTTTACAAGAATTGGAACTCCTTCAAAAAGGCTTATTTTATGACCCAACTTAGCCATCCGCTCATGTCCAACAACATCACCCGCTCCGATCTCGACGCGGTGATCGAATTCCTCAAGGGTGAGCCGATCCTCACCCAATCCCGCAAAGTCCGCGAATTCGAGGCAGAATGGTCTAAGTGGCTGGGCGTCAAACACACGGTCTATGTCAACTCCGGCTCCTCAGCCAACTTTGCGACCTTTGCGGCCTTTCGCGAACTCTACGGGACAGGCGAAGTTATCGTCCCTCCCCTCACCTGGGTATCGGACGTCGCTTGTTTGCTTCACCTGGGATTTACGCCCGTCTTCGTCGATATCGACCCCAAGAGCTTGGCTATGAATGAGAAAGCGATCCTCTCCAAGATCACGCCCAAAACCAAAGCCGTCTTCTTGACCCACATCTTAGGCTTCAACGGCCTCACCGAGTCCCTGCTCGGCGCACTCAACAGCCGCAAGATCCCCCTCATCGAAGACGCCTGCGAATCCCACGGTGCGACCCTCAACGGCCGCAAAGTCGGCTCGTTTGGATTGGTCTCGAACTTCTCTTGCTACTACGCCCATCACCTCACCACGATCGAGGGGGGCCTGATTTGCACCGACAATAGCGAGTTTTATGAAGCCTGCCAGATGATCCGTGGCCATGGCATGGTCCGCGAAACGCAGAACCCCGCAACGAAAGATCGCTACAAGAGGGACTTCTCGGACCTCAACCCGGACTTCATCTTCGCGTTCCCGGGCTTTAACTTTAGGAACACCGAAATCGGCGCGGTCATGGGGCTTAACCAACTCCCTCGTCTCGACGAGAACAATAAGAAGCGGACGGTGAACTTTCAACGCTTCTTGGACGGTCTGGACAAAAACCGTTTCCGCACGGACTTCTTGATGGAAGGCTCCTCTAACTACGCCTTCGTACTGGTGATGCGCGAGAAAGACGAAACCCTTCGTGATCGCCTCGAGACCCGCATGCGCGAAGCCGGCGTTGAATTTAGACGCGGCCTAAGCGGTGGCGGCAATCAGACTCGCCAGCCGTATGTGCGCAAGTGGCTGCCTTCGGTGAATCCTACTGATTTCCCGGAGACGGAACATGTGCACTTCTTTGGTTATTATATCGGCAATTACCCGGACCTTTCGCCGAGGATGATCGATGACCTGTGCAAGCTGGTGAATAGCGCCTAGCTTTTCCCTACAGTCCCCTCCCCGGGGGATCTAAATCCGGCCGGCGATTATCTAGCACCAAAATCTGCCCCGCTTGATCCAGGTCCGCGATCTCCTTCGTATAAGGCGTTAAATCGAGGTTCTTAAACATATTGCGAATCTTGATGATCCGATCCTCATCGTGAAAGCCGATAAAAAGTAGGTACCAAATCGTGTGGGCATGAAAGCGCTGAGTGTCCGAGTAAAAATAGTGATTGCGCGTCAACTCCCGCGTCGGATGGTAAGCCATCGCAAAGTGCTTCTCGAGATCCTCAACGATCGCATCTCGCGAAGGAAACACCTTAAAATAAAGCATCGCCGCCACATAGCGCGCGACAATATCCTCATTGGACTTATCCAGGCGCCATGCTGAGTAGATCAGATTCTTGCACAAGGACCGACCCGCAACCGACCACATCTCATCGATCTTAGAGGAGAAAAAATACTGTGGTTGGCCGCTGCGACCGCATGACTCTTGAGCTTTGCGTGTCTTATCGTAATTCTCGAGAGAAACGGTGTGATAGTCTCGTCTGAAGATTACAGCCTGCTGACCTAATCCCACCAGCACCGCAAGCGAAACAAAAGCCGGCACGATTTGAGCCATCATTGCCTGGGTCGAAAGATGAGCGCGGTTGCGATAGGCTTGTATGATACGCAAACTCCCCCAAGTCGCTGCCGGCAAACTCAACGCCCAATAGATATAGCCGGGCCAGCGAGTGACTTCGGCGAACCAATTCAAGCGCCAGTTCAGGTGCTGTCCAAACGCCAAAGCACTCAGCACCGCGCCCAAACCGCCAAAAACCAAGAACGCACGCCGACGGGTGACTTCCTCGTCAGTGCGTCCAAGCGCATGCTGCAAAGCCGTGAAGATCAGAAGCGAAGAAGGAAGAGTAACCGGCATGTAGAAATACTGCACGGTCACTGAATACCCAGTCATCACGTTCGAGAGCGTAGCGATCGCCTGCGCCAGATAGATCGTAAAGGCGAGCTGACCTGAACGAGACTTTAAAAAAGGCACCGTCAACAGCAGGAGAATCGAGTTCGGAACAATGTATTCCCAATGGATGTTTCGATTCCAGAGGACCGGAAGCCGAATCACCATATCCGGCGCAGGAGGCTTGCTAAAGCTCAGCAAAAGCAAGGTCAGCAAGAATAGGATTGCCGGAATCGCAAGCTTCAAAACGCCTTTGTTGCGGGTCTTCAAGGCCCACAGGACTTGAAGTCCGGCGTAGACCAAAAACTCCGTCGCGAACCAGGGATACTTTGACAAAAAGAAACCCACTACCGCTAATGCAATCAGAGGTTTCCATAGCGCGACTTTACGGACCGCCTCTCGGCCTGTCTCGATAGCGTAGATCCCAACCACCAACATGCACAAACTCAAGCCTGGTTGATAGAATCGGGTAAAATTGGTTCCATCCGCACCGATGATACTGCGGGCATTCCCATACCAATGGGCGGGCGAGAAAAAATTCAGCAAGGAAAACTCAGACATCTCACGGATCTTACGGCTGAGCACCACCCAGATCACGCCCACAAGCGCAGCCAAAAAAGCATCCACGAGGCTCAGCGAGCGTTTCTGTCTCCCCTTCGCTACGTCTTCTTCCAGCGCCAGGCGGTTCAGAAGAAAAAATGTTCCAGCCCCCGTAACTGAAGCCAGAAACATAAAACAGACCACCACAATGTCGCCGTAATGGAACCCAAAAACAGGCTCGAGAATCCTAAAGAGAAGCTGGCCCGCCCAAGTCGCATTCAAAAAACTCAGATAGGACGTGTCGTCCTCAAGCGTCTTGAGCAGCGTGCCCACGTATCCCGGCTTGGTATAGGCCCACGCCGAAGCATATGCCCAGACCAACAGCGACGAGTAACAAATCGCGAAAGTGACGATGATGAACTTTAGGGGCCTCTGCCAAAGAGCGCCTGAACTGCTTCCGACTTTTTCTAAATTCAATGCTCTCTCCAAAATCTAAGCGTTTTTAGGCCTGACTTGCGCGGCTAGGTGATCTGGCAAGAAAAACTGGTCCAGCAAATCCACCATCGAATGAACGGCAAAGATGTGGGTTTCTTGAATACGACTGGCGTTTGTCCCCAGGCGAGCGCTCAAGAATACATCGGAAAGCGCCTTGAGCTTGCCACCTGCTCCACCGGTGAGCCCGATAATCTGGCAGCCGATCGAGCGCGCGGCCTCGACTGCCAGAATAACGTTAGCACTATTGCCCGAAGTCGAAATCGCGATCACAACGTCGCCTTTGCGAGCCAATGCTTGCACCGGCTTTAGAAAGACTTGGTCGTAGCCGTAGTCGTTGCCAATAGCCGTCAGGCTGGAGGTATCGGTCGTCAATGCGATAGCGGGCAAAGGCGGCCGCTCGACGAGCATGCGCCCCACCATTTCAGCGGCCATATGCTGGGCATCCGCTGCGGATCCACCATTGCCCAAAATGAGAACTTTGCCGCCTTCGCGGATGCAAGCCCCCAAAGTGCGAGCGGCTTGAATGAGATTTTCACCAAATTCTTCGACAAACGCTTGGCGGATCCGAAGAGACTCGTCCGCCGTTTTCATCAAATAGTCGCGAGGATTCAAAGTTGCGATCTCCTTAAGATGTCTTGAAGTCCTTGAGGTATTACAAAAATCTGGGAAAATTGCACTCTCCTTTGATCTTTGGAGCGCCACGTCACCCTGCGCCGCATCTCACCCAATTGCTTCTGAAGTTGACATCTCTTTGGCTCGCATGTTCAACTCCGCGGTAATTATGAAAAGAGCGCTGATTACCGGTATTACCGGCCAAGACGGGTCCTATCTCGCCGAACTCCTCCTTTCCAAGGGCTACGAAGTTCACGGCATGATTCGAAGGTCGAGCTCATTCAACACCGATCGCATCGATCACATCTACCAAGACCCGCATTACAAAGACGCCAAGCTGCGCCTGCATTACGGCGATTTGTCCGACTCAAGCGGCATCAACCACCTCCTGCGCACGATCAAGCCTCAAGAAATCTATCACCTCGGCGCGCAGTCTCACGTTCGCGTGAGCTTTGACGTTCCTGAGTACACGGCTGACGTGACCGGAACCGGCACCCTTCGCTTGCTCGAAGCCATTCGCGACTCGGGCCTCGACTGCAAATTCTATCAAGCATCGAGCTCGGAAATGTACGGCAAAGTGCTCGAAGTCCCTCAGAAAGAAACCACGCCCTTCTATCCTCGCAGTCCCTATGGCTGCGCCAAAGTCTACGGCTTCTGGATTACCGTGAACTATCGTGAAGCTTATGGCCTGCACGCCAGCAACGGGATTTTGTTCAACCACGAATCCCCTCGCCGCGGCGAAACCTTCGTGACCCGCAAGATTACTCGCGCGCTGGCAAAGATTCTCGCCGACAAGCAAAAAGACCTATTCTTGGGCAACCTCGACTCTAAGCGCGACTGGGGTTACGCAAAGGATTATGTTGAAGCGATGTGGATGATGCTTCAAGCCCCCGAAGGCGACGACTACGTCGTTGCAACCGGGGAGACACACTCGATCCGCGAATTCTTGGACTTGTCGTTCGGGATGGTCGGACGCGACTGGAAAGAACACGTCAAAATTGATCCCAAATACTATCGCCCTACCGAAGTTGACCTGCTCATCGGCGACCCAGCGAAAGCAAAAGAAAAGCTCGGCTGGAAACCTCGCACCACTTTCAAGCAATTGGTTGAGCTGATGGTTCGCGAAGACCTCAAACTTGAGGGTCTCGACCCAGAGAAATGGGTCAAGTAGAGCGAATGGCAACCTCGAAAGTCCTGGTTTTCACCGCGACCTATAACGAGAAAGACAACGCCGCGAACTTCTGCCCAGAGGTCCTAGGACTGCCAGGTCAGTACGATCTGCTCATCGTCGACGACAACTCGCCCGATGGAACCGGCAAGATCTTGGACGCATATGCCGCCCAAAACCCACGATTCAAGGTGATTCACCGGGCGGGAAAACTGGGCTTAGGATCGGCACACAAGCTGGCCCTCGCATACGCGCAGGAGCAGGGTTACGAAGTCCTCGTCACTATGGATGCGGACTACTCGCATCAACCCTCTGATATCCCACGACTCATCTCGGAGCTCGGCTCCGACGCAGACTTCGTGATCGGCTCTCGTTATGCTCCCGGTGGCAAATGTGACTACATTGGATATCGAAGATTTGTGAGCATCTGCGCGAACTTTGCGAGTCGCGCCTTGTTGGGCGTGCCCCTCACGGAGTACACCACTTCTTTTCGAGCTTTTCGAGTCGCGACGCTGAAGAGACTCGACATGACTCAAGTAAAATCTCAGGGCTACTCATTCTTTTTAGAAAGCACCTTTAGAGCTCATCAATCAGGCTTCAAGCTTCGCGAGATCCCAATTCACTTTAAGGACCGCTTTCACGGAGAATCGAAGATTCCTCAAAATGAAATTTTTCGAGGCGCAAGCAAGCTCATGAGCCTCTTTGCCTCGCGAATCCGCGAAGGGATAACCGGTGGCAAGCGCCCGTCACCCCACATTTCAGCCTCAAATAAATCCTCATGAAACGCGCACTCATCACAGGAATCAACGGTCAAGACGGCTCCTATCTCGCAGAGCTTCTGCTCGAAAAAGGATACGAAGTTCACGGACTCGTCCGCACCTCGGCAACCGAGAGCCTCGACTCCAAAATCAGCCGAGTCGCTCACATCAAAGACCGAATCCATCTGCATCGCGGATCCCTTGAGAATCATCTGCAGCTCTACAAGATGATCCAAGCCATCGTGCCCGACGAGTGCTACCACTTGGCTGCATCGAGCTTTGTCAGCTACTCGTTTGATGACGAATCCTCGATCCTCACCACCAACTTTAATGCGACCCATCAGCTTCTCGCCACCCTTAAAGAATGTGCACCCAAGTGCCGCTTCTATTTCGCGGGTTCAAGCGAGATGTTTGGCGACGCTCCATCGGGACCCCAGAACGAGAACACGCCCTTTAATCCTCGCTCGATCTACGGGATCGCAAAGCTCGCAAGCTACCATCTGACTCGCAATTACCGCGACAAATACGGCACTTTTGTTTGTACGGGGATTCTGTTTAATCACGAATCGCCACGAAGAGGCCACGCTTTTGTCACTCGCAAAATCACTCGCGCTGCCGCTCAGATCAAGCTCGGAATGGCTTCAACCCTACCTCTTGGCAATCTCGACGCTGTTCGCGACTGGGGCTACGCACCTGATTATGTGCGAGCGATGTGGCTCATGCTCCAGCAAGATACCTGCGAAGATTACGTGATTGCAACGGGCGTAACTCATTCGGTACGTGATTTTGTCAGGCTCGCCTTTGAAGCCGTGGACCTCGACTATAGCAAGTACGTCGAGTTTGATCAGCGCTTCTTCAGAGCAGGCGAAAAAGTCCCCCTATGCGGCAACAGCGCCAAGGCGCAGACCAAGCTCGGATGGAAGAGCACGAAGAAGCTGAGCGAGATCATCCAAGAGATGGTTACTAGCGACCTCCATGAATTACGAAAGGGCGGTCCGACCGCTTGAAATCAATGAGAAATCCAAAATCTGTTCTAGTCACCGGCGGCGCGGGCTTTATTGGCAGCTCTTTTGTCGAGAAGCTCGTCAATGAGGGGCGTGAGGTCATTGTCCTGGATGTCCTGACCTACGCCGGCCACCCAGAGAATCTCGGACACATCTCGCAATCGGGCCCAGGACGTTTTGAACTGGTGCGCGGGGACATCTGCGACGGACCTCGAGTGGCGGAGTTGTTTAAGCGTTATCAGTTCGACGCAGTCGTGAACTTCGCGGCCGAGAGCCATGTGGATCGATCCATCAGTGCGCCCTCGCATTTTGTCGAAACCAATATTCGCGGCACGTTCAATCTGCTCAATGTCGCGCTCGAGTATTATAAGGGTTTAGCGGAGTCTAAGAAGCGAGATTTCGTCTACGTGCAGATCTCCACCGACGAAGTCTATGGATCCCTTGGGCCGACGGGCAAGTTCAGCGAGAAGTCACCTTACGAGCCAAACTCTCCTTACTCAGCCTCCAAGGCCGCGGCCGATCACATTGTGCGCGCCTGGCACCACACCTACGGGCTGCCGACGGTCACCACCCATTGCTCAAACAATTATGGTCCTAGGCAGTTTCCTGAAAAACTCATCCCGCACATGATCGCTTGCGCAGTGGCCGGCAAACCCTTGCCTGTCTATGGCGATGGCGGCAATGTCCGCGACTGGATCCACGTCGAGGATCACTGCGAAGGCATCCGTCTCGCCATGGAACGCGGCCAGGCAGGCGCCACCTACTGCTTTGGGGGTGAATCCGAGCGCGGCAATCTGCATGTTGTCCGGCGCATTTGTCGCGAGCTCGATGAGCTTAAGCCTCGCGCCGACGGCAAGCCTCACGAGAGCGGCATCCAGTTTGTCACGGACCGCCTGGGCCACGACCGCCGTTACGCCATCGATGACACTCTTGCCAAGGAAGAGCTCGGGTTTAAGCGCAAATACGCCGATTTTGAGCATGGTTTGGCCGAAACCGTGCGCTGGTACCTTGCTAACTCGGCCTGGAGCGCCGCCGTCATGGCGAGCAAGAACACCCAGAAAGCGGGAAGCTAAATGCGTGGGATCATCCTAGCCGGCGGCAGCGGCACTCGACTTTATCCGCTCACTCTCGCCATGAGCAAGCAACTGCTCCCCGTCTACGACAAACCCACGATTTACTACCCACTCTCGACCCTGCTCCTCATGGGGATCCGAGAAGTCCTGATCATCAGCACGCCCCGAGACACACCCGTGATCGAGAGCCTGCTTGGAGACGGGAGCAAGCTTGGCATCCATATCGAATACAAGGTTCAAGCCAAGCCGGCCGGCATCGCACAGGCGTTTTTGATCGGCGAGGAATTCATCAAGAACGAACCTGTTTGCCTTATTTTAGGCGACAATATTTTCTACGGAAATGAGCTCGTGCAAATGCTCAATCGCAGCGTGAAGCTCACTGAGGGAGCACACGTCTACGCTTACCATGTGCAAGACCCTGAGCGGTACGGCGTGGTCGAGTTCGACGACAAGTACCGCGCACTGAGCATTGAAGAAAAACCCAAGAATCCAAGGTCCCACTGGGCTGTCACGGGACTTTATTTTTACGATCAAGAAGTGGTCAACATCACTCGTAACCTCAAGCCCTCGGCTCGTGGGGAGCTCGAGATCACTGACGTCAACGTTGAGTACATGAAGCGCGGCAGCTTGCACGTGAATCCTATGGGCCGAGGGGTGGCGTGGCTCGACAGCGGCACGTACGACTCTCTGCTTCAGGCTTCGGTTTTCGTGCAAACGCTCGAATCGCGGCAAGGACTCAAAGTCGCGTGCATCGAGGAGATCGCGTACAGCAAAGGATTTATCAACGACGCACAACTCGAGCGCCTGGCTGCCGAGCATTCGGCAAGCCCTTATGGCGCCTACTTAAAACGCGTTTTGAAGGGACTCCTCTGATGACAAATAAGCTCTCCTGCGTGATCCCGGTCTACAACGAAGAACGCCAGCTAGCCTCTGTCATCGAGATGCTGATGAAAACCCAGTATCCTGTCGATCGCGAATGGATCTTTGTCGATGACTGTTCGACGGATCGAAGCTTGGCGATCTTAAAAGAGCTCCAGCCCAAGTATGGATTTAAGCTATTTGAGCAAAAACCCAACCAGGGCAAAGGCGCAGCCGTGATTCGTGGATTCAAGGAAGCCACCGGTGACCTGATCATGATTCAAGACGCCGATTTCGAATACGACCCATCGGATGTGCCTTTGCTTCTTGAGCCCCTGATCAGCGGCAAAGCCGACGTTGTTTACGGGAGCCGCTTCAAGAAAAGCGCCGCTCAAGTGCATCGCACTTATCACTACTTTGTGAACCGCTTTCTTACGGTGGTGAGCAATCTGATGTCGGGCATCTATCTGACCGACATGGAGACTTGCTATAAAATCTTCCGCGCTGATTTGCTTAAGGCCATGGTGCTCAAGTCCAACCGATTTGGGATTGAAGTCGAGCTCACCGCCTACGTCGCTAAAGTAAGAGCGCGGATTTATGAATTGCCGATTTCTTACTTTCCACGTACGCGGCTCCAGGGAAAAAAGATCAGTTGGAAGGACGGCGTCGCTGCGCTCATCCATTTGCTCCGATTCAATTGGATGACTTCGACAGAAGAGGCATTCAAGAATCTTCCGGCGAGGTATTCAAAAGATTGAATCCGGCCGCAACCGGATCAATTGGCAACTTTGCGATAGTGGCAAGCAATCGGGTGCTGGTGCCGGGTACGTTCACCCACACCACCCAATGAGTGAGCCATCCTGTGCTCAACGCCTTCAGAGCTCTCAAAAGTCAGCGTGAGTTGCTGACCATCCGCACTGAGTTCGTAGCGAGCTGATTTCTTGCGAATGATGACATCGTCATCATGAAATGGGCTGTCGCTGAACTTCACGTTTGAATCCAAGACTTCGATCACGGGAGGATTGTTCCCAAACTCGATGCGCCTCTTCCACCCTAGGTAATAGGGATCCTTAAAAAAGTTCGAATCGATCTCATCGTTCTTCGAATCATCCACGACGACGTAATACAGAAAGTCTTGCCCGCCACGCTGACGAAACTCCGCAGTCAATCGCAGCTTGCGCACCGGACATTGGCTTTCAGGCAATTCTTCATAGGTGCCGCTCAAAGCAACCATCGCCTGTTGAACCGTCATTGAAGCAGCCGCGAGGGCAGGTTCAGTTGCCCAAGCAGAAACTGAGGAAACGATCTGAAGGACGGCCAGACCACTGAAAACGAAGTATGGGATGCGCATGAATCACCTCTTTTAAAGTTGACCAGCGTACTAATACTAAAATCCGATCAAATCAATCAATAACCACAAACCGCACGTCACGTCGGCCCTCAAGGTAAATCATTGTTATTTAAATACTAAATCCATGAGGCGCCTCAACGGCACTGCCCTGGATACCTCAGCACTCGAGTAAACCTGGGTTCATCCCCAAATTGATAGGGACTCACCGCTATGCGAGCCTCCTCAACTGCTGGCCCCAGCTGAGCCTCAAACTGAGCCCGGCACCCCGTCCGCTCCCAACCCGCCCAAAGATCCGGATACACCAGCACGGCCGCATGACGAGGGTTCTCGCTCAAGTAGCTGCAGAACCCTTTCCAATCATCCTCAGTAAAACATCGCTGCTGATGCCACGACGTAAACCAAGAACTAAAGGGTTGGGCACGATAGACATCGCATTGAGAGTCTTTGAGCCTCGCTGCATAAATTCCGTAAACTCGCTTGTCGTGCCATTGCCTTAAGCAGTGCCCCACTGTCGTAGCTGGATAGCCAGGACAAGTCAGCCAAGTGCACACAGCGTTGCCGCCAGCCATGCAGAACGGAAGGTCCAAGACGGTGTCACCAGGAGATTCTTTGACGTTGTGGAGAAGCCGAAGCATCTCGGGCTCGACAGCAGGAAGCAGGGTGGTCTTCGCACCCAAGTGCTCAAGCTCGGCTCCGCTCGAAATCGCGAAAAGCGCGGCCCACACGTAGAATTTGCGATCTTTGCGCGCAAAGCCTTCTTTAAGCCATTTCGAAAGCTCTGGCCAGCAAAGTGCGACGATCACCCCTAAAAGGGGCGGAATGAATAGTGCCATTCTCCCTGCGACTCTAAAAAACTTGAGAAACGGCACGACCAGACAGAGCAGGTCTTGAAAGTAAGTCGGCTCAAAGGTCATGTACCAAAGCGCACCAGCCAAAAAAACCACAAAGGGCCACGCGGTCTGCAAGCCCTGGCCTCCGAACTTCTTGCGCACTTGCCTGAGCCCCAAGAGGGCTGGGATCCAAAGCAGCCATCCCACGGTTGCTGCTGTCTCAGGATGATTCACGGGATACATCTTCCACGGAAGCCCAGTCACCCGATTGAAGAGGTTCGTAAAGTGATCCCACCAAAGCGGCCGAGGCACGTACTGAAGCGGCGTAAACCACCCCATCCCCTGGTCTACGGCGCCGAAGCCGCGCGCTTCTTTTAACAGCGGCCAGTACCAACGAAGATCATTGAGTAGCATTGCGAGCCCAAGAACCGCTGGCACGGCAGCTTGGCTTAAATGCCCCTCGATCTGAGTTTGGATTCCCTGCTTGCGCCGCTTATGCGCGAACCAAAGCATGCAAGCGCGTACGAGCACGAACTCGAGAATGAGGGGCCCCCAATAATAACCTGCCGTCTCGAGCATCGCGACGAGCAAGAACAGTCGCCAAAAATCTAAGCTCCAAGACCATCTGCGCTCTCGCCAAAAACGCTGCCACACCCATGCATCGAAGAAAAAGCTCAGGTACATCCAATGCGCAATCATGTGCTCGAAGTGGTGCCAAGTCTTGTAGTGCCTGGGCACATTGAAGAGCACGAACACGAGCGCGATCGACCACGCGACGGGCACTGAGAGCTTCATCCGCCGTAGGATCCAGCCTACTCCTAAAAACGTGAACGTGAGCGAAACCCCATAGAGGGCCCAGTAGAACGGAAAATCTCGGTTCCACTTCCAAAACACCGAACCGAGCCATGCCGTCTCCACTCCCCAAGCCATGAACGGGAGCGAAAGCCCATGAGGCGCCATCACGGAGCTGGAAAAAAACTGCGGCGACCCGGTCTGCGCGATGCCTTCGGCAGCCATTTGGCGAGTCATCTCGAGATGGCACCAATCTTCGATGTACCCGCGCCCAAACCCGAGCGGATGCACCGAATACCAATAGGCGAGGACTAAGGTGAGCCCGAAGAAAACCCAAAACATCTGACTGCGAAACCAGGTGCGCGTCATCCGCTCAGTTTTTGGCTAAAATGAAAAAGCTATTCAACCCAAGCTGAAATCTCGAGTACTTCTCAAGCTTCCAGCCCCCATGCGCGACAGTTTCTGCCAGATGCGCGCGGTCATAGTAAATCTTGTGGTCACGGATCTGCGACTCGTCGATCAGCTTGAGCTTGTAGCTGAGAAACTCAAGCACGGGCTTCGAAGGGGGCGTCGGCACCGTGCCGCAGATCCAAGCATCCTGCGTCGTGATCTTGCTCAACGCCTTCAGCACGCCCACAAACTCGCCCTTCTCGAGGTGCTCGAAACAAGCGAGTGCAATGACTCGGTCAAACGGGGGGGTGCTGGCAAAACTCTCGATCGAACCTGCGACTTGAATCCCGTCCATCTTCTCGAGCGGCCTACCCAAGAAACAGGAGTCGACTCCCGAGCGCTGGGCCGCTACCCCCTCAAGGGCTCGCAGCGTCTTGAGGGTGCGTCCACACCCAAAGTCCAAAACGTTGCGGCCTACGACGTGGGGCTTCACCTTGAGAGTCCTCAGATGGGTGAGCAGGCCTTCAAGTGGTGCAGACTGCGTCGTCTGTTTGGCTTCGGGCTGAGGGGTGGTCAAGGATTGATCCATCGCAGAACTTTAGGGGATTCGGCCATTTTACGCAAGATCCAGTACAGGGCGATTCCGAGGACCACGCTATAGAGAGTGGCTAGAATAAACAGGTCGGGCCGCGGCGCCGGAATGAAGGTCCTGAGGTAGCGAAACGTGTTGGGCCAAATCATTTTCTCCATGCACTCATAATACTGAGCGGTGCTGCTTTGAACGGCAACCCCCTCACAGCCGGGCGCATCGATGACCCAGCCAATATAGGGACGAAACACGACAACCCGAAAGTTGGGAAAAGTCAGAATCCCAACCATCACCGCACTCAGCCCAGATGCTACGGAACTCCGCCCAATCCTGCTTAAAGTCGACCCAATCTCGGGGGCGTAGTCATAGAGAAGAATCAACAAACAGGGAGGAAGCCAGGGCAACAGCAGTCTAGGCCCCCAAGCCATCCATCCAAATGGAGCGTACCATTTTGAAAATCCCAGGGTCACGACCCCCCAGATCAATGCGACGCCGACTCCAGTCGCTCCGCGTCTCATAGGAGCCCCATCTTTGAGGAGTTTTACCAGAATCAAAGGCATCAAACCGATCAGCGCGGGCCAACCCAATAGAGCTCCGACAGAGGGAGAAAACCAAATTCCTAAAAAGAAGCTGAGTTGGTGATGCCAATCCTGAACGATAAAAAACGGCGAAAAGTACTGCTGGTTAAAAGGACTCTTAAATCTAAAATAATTGAAAGCGATAGCCAAGAAGATGGATCCCGCCGCGCTTCCAACCAGTGGCAGCATCTCGCGCCGCCAATCAACACCGCTTCTCTTTGCGGTGGCCCGAGCCAAAAAAGACAAAGCGGCGAGCAATAACAAAAAAGGGGCAGCCACTTCTTTCGCTAAGCTTGCGACAAACAAAAGCAGCGCATTGCGCTTGCGACTCGAACCCTCTAAGCAAGATGCGACCAGCGCAAGTCCCATCGTCGATGCTGGCAACTCCGTGAACGTCGAGTGCGAGTAGCAAAGATGAAAGCCGCTGAGATAAATCACAAGGCCAAGCTTTGCGATGAGCTCATCTCTGCGCGCCAAGATCCGATACAAAATCGCCAACGACGCGAAAAAGCAAATGAGGCTGAAGTAAGCAAACAGGTGCAGCACGGCCCTTTCGCCCAAGCCCAGCGCCCCAAGCACCATTGCAGGCGCCATATAAAAAAGAGGAAACAACCCCATGCTCTCGCAACCAGGGTAAGTCCCCTGCTTGAGGCAAGCGAGCCCGTTATAAGCTCCGTACACGAGCGCAGTAGTGTCGCCCTCGATGCGAGGACGAAAAATCAAATGCAACAAGAGGCCCGAAAGGAGCACTCCTCCCGCTGCAAGCAACAATTTACGGGCTTTTCCAAAGTCCCCGAGTATCATTAGGTCTCTATTGGATACCCAATGAACCAGGCAAGATCAACTCGATGGATCGAGATCCTCCTCGGCGCACTACCGCTCATGATTGCTTGCGCGATTTGGTTCACGCCGCTGTCCTTCGTCCCAGTTCCCTGGCCCGACGACTCAGCGTTCTACTTTGTGGGCCGTGATTTTTTTAGATGGCCTCCACGTTGGGTCATGTTGCCCCAAGCGCCGTTCGAGCCGTCCTATCGAATTTACAACTTCAACACGATGCCCCTCTACCCAATCCTCATGGGGCTGGGTCGGTTTTTGGGCATCGATGGGAGTTTCGCCATCAAGTTCTGGCCCCTCTCCGCGTTTGGGCTCACAGGGAGTTGGCTCGCGATTCGACTCTTTCGTGCAGGCCTTCCCGGTTTGCTTTGTGCGCTCGCATCGATTTGCTTAATGCTCGATCCTGGCGCGCGCTGGGGTGCAGTGATTGTGAGGCCTGAGTCGCTGATTGGATTGATTGGCATCGTTTTAGTGCTCGATATCGCGCTAGGTACGAGCGAACGATTCAAGCCCCGGGGGCTTTGGGACCCCATCGCGGCTTGCTTAGCGCTCGGCGCATACGCGCACTTCAACGCGGTTCACCTACTCTTTGCGGTTGTTGCCGCATTGTTTTTTAGTCCCCGACGCATCGTAGCGATCGCTTTACGTACCGCACTTTACCTCACGCCCTGGGTCCTCACAGTCTTGTGGCACTTCGATCTTTTTGTTCGCCAGTTTCGAACGCAATGGACGCGACTCGCGGTGGGCAATAGCTGGCTCGACACAGTCGAAAACGCGATCAAAGGCATCTACCAGGAAATGGGAAGTCCTGATAACTGGCCCAAATTTCTATACGGCGCTCCTTCTGAAGCGATTTGGCTATGGATACTCGCGGCTGGAGTCGTCCTGATCGCTGGCCTTTTGCATGCCGCCCGCAAAAAATCTCAGCCTGCACCCGAAAGCCCATTGGGCACCTTACTTCCTGCTGCGGGTTGGGTTTTAGGCTCCGTCTGGCTCTGGGAAAGCAAACCCGAAGTTTGGTTCACCTATTACATCCATGTGACTGTTTGGGTCTTTGCGGGACTTTCGCTACTTGTACTGTACCGTGCGCGCGCTCATCTCGCCGCAAAAGCCTGTTTAGCAGCAGCGGTGGCAAGTCTCTTGTACCTTACTGTCTCATTTGGATACATCGACGTCATCCAGGCCAGAAACCTTTACCAAGCACCTAGCTGGCGATGGTCGGTCTACCATGACTTCGTCAACTGCGTGGACCAGGAGCTTGCCGCACTTGAAGCTCGCTTAGGCTATCCCAAGCCCTTCAGGGTTTGGTGCCCCACTTTTCCCGACATCACTATCGAACTTGCCCGCAAACACCCCGACTGGGAGCTCACGCGCACAAATGATTTTCACGAAAGAAAAGCGCTAGCGCTCCAACACGGTCGCGATGTCGAAGCAGTCGTTGTCACCGAGTCGATCAATTGGAGCAGCGGCAATTTGCAAGGTCGCGCTGAGGATTTTCCTCATGTGCAATCCACGTGGATGCTTTGGCGCGACTACTTTCTGAATGAGCTCTGGCGTGAACCCGGCTGGAAGCCTCGCCGCATGATCTGCCAGCGAGAGCGCTGGCAAGCATTTATTTTCGAGAATTAACGCCCATCCTCAGCTAGGATAACGATCAAGGACTCACATCTGTGAAACACATTTTTATCGTTACGCCCTGCTACAACGAAGAAGGTAACGTCCCACTGCTCTATGAGCAGGTCAGAGCCGTCATGGAGCGTTACGCGGGCAAGTATACCTACTCGCACCTCTTTCTCGACAACTGCTCAAAAGACCGTACAGCGTCGGTTCTCCGAGAGATGGCTAAGGCCGATCGCAACGTCAAAGTAATCCTCAATCAAGGCAATTTTGGCCACATCCGCTCGCCCTTTCATGGACTGCTGCAGTCCGAAGGAGATGCGACGATTCTCATGGCCGCGGACCTTCAAGATCCGCCAGAGACTCTGCCTGAATTCATCAAGAAGTGGGAAGAAGGCTACCCCGTTGTCATGGCTGTCAAGACGGAGTCCGAAGAATCTGCTGCGATGTTCGCGATCCGAACTGCGTACTATAATTTTATCAATCGTCTCTCCACTATTGCGCTCACCAAAAACACCACGGGTTTTGGCCTCTATGACCGCAAAGTGATCGAACAGCTCAAGCTGGTAAAAGACCCTTATCCCTACTTTCGTGGCCTGATCTCTGAACTAGGGTTTCAGCCTGCGACGGTTCCTTTTAAGCAGCCACTGAGAAGACGAGGCATCACAAGCAACAACTTTTACTCGCTCTACGACATGGCGATGCTCGGGATCACCAATCACTCCAAAGTCCCGCTTCGGGTTGCCACCATGCTTGGTTTTTTTATGTCCGCGATGAGCTTCTTAGTCGCGTTTGGCTACTTGGTCGCCAAACTCATCTGGTGGGATGAGTTCATTCTCGGAACTGCGCCTATGATCATCGGGCTCTTTTTCTTCATTTCGATTCAACTCTTCTTCTTGGGATTGATCGGCGAGTACATCGGCTCAATCCACACTCAGGTACTCAATCGCCCGCTTGTGGTCGAACGCGAACGAATCAACTTTTAGTCCTTGATTCAGGGGATTGAGGCATGTTGAATACAGGGCCTATGTCATCCTCCGTCGACTCTGCGAGAAGCCGAATTCTCGAGCTTTCCCGCGAATTTTTCACTCTGACTCATGCTCCCAAGCCATTCATCCCGGGAGAAACCTATATCCCTGTCACCGTCAAGGTCATGGATGCGGAAGACATGGCTCACCTAGTCGATGCCTCACTGGACCTTTGGCTCACGGCAGGCCGCTTTTCGAGAGAGTTTGAAGCCAAGATCCCGCAGTTCTTTAATCGCAAAACAAGCGGACTGCTCGTGAACAGCGGCTCCAGCGCCAATCTCGTCGCAATCAGTAGCCTGGGCGCTCCGATGATGCGGGATCTCAAACTCAAGCCTCTCGAACGAGGCGACGAGGTCATCACTGCTGCGGCCGGATTCCCCACCACAGTAAACCCCATTGTTCAAAACGGATGGATTCCTGTTTTTATCGACGTTGACCCAAAAACTCTCAACGCCACCCCAGAAGCCATCATGGCTGCACGTACCCCTAAGACGCGCGCCGTCGTTCTCGCGCACACTCTAGGAAACTGCTATCGCTCGGACATCGTCGCCGATTGGTGCAAGAAGGAAGGCCTCTACCTCGTCGAAGACTGTTGCGACGCACTAGGTGCCAAAGTGCAAGGCAACCCCGTGGGCTCTTATGGCGACTTCGCCACTTTGAGTTTCTATCCTGCCCACCACATCACCATGGGTGAAGGCGGCGCAGTCATTCCCAAAGATGGACGCCTCAAACGCGTCGCCGAGAGCATGCGCGACTGGGGCCGCGATTGCTGGTGCGAACCCGGAAAAGACAACACCTGCAACAAACGCTACGGCTGGACCCTGGGCGATCTACCCTGCGGCTACGACCACAAGTACACGTACTCCAACATCGGCTACAACTTAAAGGTCACCGACATGCAGGCGGCCGTCGGTCTCTCGCAGCTCAACAAGGTCGAGAAGTACGTTGCCGCCCGACGCGCGAACTGGAAAAAACTTTACGACGGCATCAAGAGCTCGCCCATCTTGCGCGAGCACTTCTCTCCCATCGAAGCCACCGAAGGCACGGAACCAAGCTGGTTCGGTTTCCCGCTGCATTGCTCGCCCAAGCTCAACCGCGAGAAAGTCGTCGCATTCCTTGAAGCGCACAAGGTGGGCACTCGGCTCGTCTTCGCCGGCAACCTCACTCGGCAACCCGCTTACAAAGGCGTCGAGTACAGAGTTCACGGAGACCTGACTCACACCGATCACGTCATGAGCCGCAGTTTCTGGATCGGCGTCCATCCGGCGCTCGATGATCAGAAAATCGGCTACATGCTCGAGCAGCTCGAGGCAGCCATCAAAGTATGCTGAAAGAGTGGGCTCAAAACCGTCGCTGGTTTTTCCCACTCCTAGGCCTCCTCATCGTCATCGCTTACTGGTTTTCAGTGCGCCCCCAAACCATGGGCCGCACCTACACTGAAGACTGGTGCCACGCCGAGATGACTCGCCAGATGATGGCCGAGAGTCTGACGCAAAAGGGCAGACCTACCTTTCACACGGATAAATACGGTGCGCCCAATGGCGAGTCGGTTGCCTACATGTCATGGGGCATCGAGCACTCTGGCCTGGGGGCATTGGTTTTTCTTATCACCCGGGATTTTCCGTTCTCGTGGGCACACTTTGGCTTGTCGCTGCTGATCGCTTACTTGGGCGTAGCGATCATTCTCCGCCGAATGAAGCTATCTCCTGCCGCTGCGTGGTTACTCTCCGCTTTAGTGGTGACCTTTCACGTTCCTCGTCACTTCAAGATCTGGCACCACTATGAACACCTCATCCAGCACTGGATGTATCTGAGCCTCTTCTTTGACGCCTGGATTTGGCAACGCTTCATGCGTGAAAAGCGCTGGTCACTGCACCTCGAGGCATGGCGCGGCTTTTTCCTGATCACGATGCTCACCACAGCGGGCTATTTTTGGGGCCCGCTCATCATGGAATGGACCATTGTCCGCGCATTGATGATCAGCATCGTTCTTTTCAACCGCTTCAAGAAAAGAGACCTCCTGCTCACGGTAGAAACAAACTATCGAGGCATCATCGCACCAGCTCTTCTCGGCGCCCTCTGGCTCTCCATCGAAATCCCTTGGTTTCTGGAGTTAAAAAAAGAAGCAGACCAACTTGGCCACGTCGATCAGGGCCTAGGTTGGTTCACGCCGATTCAACATTACCTGCGGCCTTTATGGGCAAATTCTGTCTACGAGGTCTTTAGGCGGGGAATGAATCTGCGATGGCAGATGCCTGCAATTCAGTACTCCTCCGAGACCTTGGTATCCGTAGGCTGGTTTTATTGGATCCCAATGATCCTTGCCGTACGTGCCGCAGGCCAGAAAACGCGGCGCCTAGGACTTAAGCTCATTGCCCCTTTCGCCCTGCTGCTCATCATTGGCATCCTCTATGGATGCGTTGAGCCGCCCATTCTTCAAGAGTTTCTGCGAGCGTATGTGCCCTTCATGGCATTCTTCCGCGTCGCCAGCCGCTGGGGACTCTTCATGCCCCAGCTCATCGTCATCATGATGGTGCTGTGCTGGCCCGAGTTTCAAGCTTGGGCCAAGGAGGTCTGGGCTCGGCGCACTCCTCGGACGTTCAAATGGATCGCGCTTTTTATCACTCTGACCGTCCTCGAATTTTCTGTCATGCTCACGCCGGTGTCCACGCTGCCAGACATGCCTGCGCAAACGGTGCAGCTCCTTGAGGACATCCACAAGGCGCCGGGTACATCGGTGCTTGATTTGCCGTTTTGTCACGCTGGGGGCAACAATATGTGCACCGAACAGCAGTGCCCTAACTACCCGACGTCCACCGTGGGTGGATGCCTGCGCTTGTGGCACGACAAGAGTGTCTACGGCATCTATCAATCGCGGTTGGTTTGGGGACATTGCGATGCCTACAATCGAGCGCCCTATTTGGGGTGGTTCGATGCATGGAGGGAGCAGCGCTGCTTCAGCAACCAAGACTGGAAAGACTTTTGCCAACACCTCGATCAACATCCGGAGCTCTCGGCGGTGCTGGTTTACCCGGATATCTGGGTAGGTGCGGGCACGCCAGAGTGTTTAGCGCAGTTTGAAGCTCACCTTGGCCAACCCATGGCCCAAGGGCTTTTTACGATGGATGCGGTTCGCGGCAATCAAGTACCGAGGCAAGGGCGATTGATGCGATATGGGACGAAGTGCCTGAAATAAGCTGCAACTCGCTCCGTATTGGAAGCAAACCGCCTCAACTCTCAGTTATCCACCTGAAAAATTAACGGACTTTGCAAAGCACCGTTCAGCTGACGTGGATTGGTGGCGCTCTGCGGGACCACTGCGTTTACGGTGATTTGATAAGTGCCTAGTTCAAAATTAAAATCGAACACACTCAGGGTCGACGGACCGCCGACGAGCGCCCTACAATCCACAAAGGAGGGCGAAGTCACTACGCTAGCCACCGACTGCCCAGGCAGAGTCAAAGACACCGACCAACTGCATTGTGCCGTAGGATACACTTGATTAACCGGAACATAGCTTAAAGAGCCCATATCCCAAACCTTAGGCTGAAACCCGTGGATCTCGTTGGGACGAATCAACACAGGCCCCTCTAAGTTAAGGAAAAAATCAGGAGCCGCACCTGTCACCAGGACATCGCAGACCTGATCCGTTGAAGCCATGTCGACCACTGCCGTTAAACTGGACGAACCATCCACCCCACGACACGCACCACTCCAGCGCTGGACTTGTGACCCCACCGGAAGGACCGCCGTAAGTCGAACCTGCCCCGGAGCGAACTCTGCTGAGCAAGCGGCACCGCCACCATGGCTCCCTGTTTTGTCACAATCAATCCCTATCGGTGAGCTCGACACCCAAGCAGAGCCATTCACATTGAGCGTCAGCCTAGCGTTTTGCTGGGTAGAACAACCCGAGGTATCAAATGGGATTGAAAGTTTAGAGGCAGAAGCTTGCTGGCTATAGACATTGATTTTCCAAAGCTCCCCGCACTCCCCAACGATGGCATAACCAGCGCCAAGTACTTTTGTGTTCTCCAATGCTTGAACTGTCTGGGGAGTACTGAAGCCTAAGGTTTGATCCAAAACCCAAGTACTGACTCGGCCGTCTCGACCGAGAGAATAATAACGCACACCTTTTGCTACGACATCCGCCGACAACTCCAGTGGTGCCACTTGAGCCGTTGCAAGAGAGAGCTCGATGCAAGTGGTATTAGAATCATTCTTGAGACTGCAAACAAAGTCTGATTGGCCAGATTCTAGGTTTGAAAAGTGAACAAGACCGTCATCCGTCAAAAAGGCTAGCCCCGAGTTTCCGGCTACCATCTTTTTGATGTTGGCAGGAAGCCCCCTGACTGGCAGCACTCTCATGTCTATTGCGACCACATCAAATCCAGAGACTCGAACTTGAGGAGCCATGGCCCAAATTTCGCCCCGGCTCGTTCTTGCGAGTCCGATGACTCTTTCGTTCTTCGATCCAGACCAATAATAAGAGGAGTCGAAGCCACCCACTACTTCAACAACAGAAGTCAAACCCGAAACAGGTCGAGGCGCGAAGAACTCGTCCGAATCCTGTGCCGCTGACGTCATTCCGGTATTGCCCCAAATAGTGACGTTACCAGAGCGATCCAAAGCGAATCCTACAACTCGGCGATCTGTTTCTACTGATTCATCCTGTTTTTTACAGGTCAGCGGATTTCCTCCAGCGATTGTCGGACAATTTCTCGTGCCTACCGAGATCGATTGGATATTGCTCAAACCCGGAATCGGAGCCAACTGTCGCTGCAGGAGGTCTGACGAGTTCAATCCCAATTCGTTTTGGTAATTGCGTCCTCGAGCCCAAACGGTTCCATCGCGATTAACGGCAAAAACTTGCTCGTTGAGAACCACGACTTGATCCCACAATTGACCCGGAGCTAGATCAAGCGGCTGAGGGATCTCGTAGGGCATCTCATCATTTTCAAAGCTTGTATAAGAATCTCCGAGTTGAGATGCATCGTTCTCGCCAAACCCCAAAAGAGCATGGTCGCGATTAATGAAGACCACAGGACTTTGATAAGACGATGCATCGACCTGAATTGGATTAGCCTGCGAAGGCGGCGATGCAGGAAGGACTTCGAGCTCAATAAAACCAGGCTCGATGACTGTGTCAGGGTAATCGGTGTTTGCATCAACAGCGATTTTGTACTTTCCGGGAACGCTTTGCGTGCTGGGGCTGATCTGCCAGACCTTACAATTAGGCGTCACAGCCAGATCGGCATTTGAGCAATCAGAGGTTTCAAGTTCGATATGGGCTGAAGCCTCAGGGAGGTCGACATTTACAAAACTGGTGACTCGAATGCCGGCAGGCAATGGGGGGGCCGTCAGCTTGACGCTCTTAGACTCGCCCTGACGAATTTGAACAGAATGAGAGGGCGTTGATCCAGAGTCGACCCTGACCCGAAATGAAATCGAACCAGTGCCCGGAGGGGTCTCATCTTCAAAGCATCCCGTCATCAGGAGCATGGACCCAGTCAGGTAAAAGCAAGCTAGATGCTGGGCAACTTTTTTAAGTTTTTCTGCTCGAAATGCTAATTCCATAAAATCGAAGTCCTTTTCGCTGATCGCGAAGATTGCTTAGGCTAGTTTATCTAAGCATAAAGATTTTTGCCTATTTAACGCACCGCGGCAAATTTAACAAGGGCGGAATTCGACCTGGATTCGACCTTCTCTCCCCCTCAGCGTTCAGCTTTTATACATCATTTCAATGAATTACTGAGAGACAGTAGCCAGGTCATGAGGCCCAAAATGGGCCATGGGAGCTTGGCAAAAGCCAGTGAAGATGTCGGATTCTTTGCAAAGCTGACCCGACCCACGGCCAGAGGTTGTGGGTGGCCTAACTAGAAAACTTCTCCCGATACCAATCGATCGTGGCGCGCAACCCTTCATCAAATCCAAAACGCGGCGACCAATTCAGAACTGTCTTCGCTTTGGTATTATCCAAAGTCTGCACCGGGATCTCATTCGAAGCCTGATTCAAGATCACCGGCTTGAGATCCGTGCGCCCCATCGCCTGCTGAACCTTGCTTACGACATCCTTCACCGAAAGCTTCAACCCGTACGAAAAATTAAACGCCTCGCCCGAGAACTTGCCGCCCGCCATCGCCTCAGCGAGCGTCATGTAGGCGTGCGCGCCATCCTCAGCAAAGATGTAGTCGCGGATAAAAGTCCCATCGCTGCGAATCTCAGGCGGCTGTCCATCCAAGATGCTCTTCACAGTCCCAGGAATCACGCGGCTAAAATTCAAATCACCGGGTCCAAAGAAATTTCCACATCGGGTGATGCTCACTGGTAGTCCGTAACTCACGTAGTAACTTCGCGCGATCAGGTCCGAGCAGCTTTTCGAAACATCGTAGGGATGCTCACCCTGAAGCGGATAGGTTTCGTCGTAAGCTTTGCCCTTCAAATTACCGTAGGCCTTATCTGATGAAGCAATTACAACGCGCCGCACTTTTTTATCGTGCAAGCGGCAAGCCTCCAGCACATTCCAAGTTCCTTCAATATTGGCTCGAAACGTCGCCAAAGGACCGCGATTCGCAGTGCCAACGATCGTCTGCGCAGCCAAATGAAAGACCGTATCAATCTCGTACTCGTTGATCGCTCGCTCGATCAAAGCAAAATCCTCGATGGCGCCATGCACGATCGAAACTTTCTTATCCAGCGACCAATCCTGCGTAGGACTGAAAAAAATCGAGCGCGGCACAGAGTCGCGTACCAGAGCCGTCACTTCAGCTCCCTGACGAACCAAAGCGCGCGTCAAATGAGCTCCCAACAAACCAGTGGCTCCAGTAATAAAAACCTTAGAACCGCGCCATTTGCCTGGATTTGAAGTGTGCTGTAGGATCATTTTAAAGGATCTAATCAAAGAATGGCTAAAAAGCAAAGCGTTCCCGTCTTCATCCTCGCGGGTGGATTGGGGACTCGCATCTCTGAAGAAACGCATCTCAAGCCAAAACCCATGATTGAAATCGGAGACACGCCGATCTTGATCCATTTGATGCGTTGGTACTACGCGTTTGGCTTTGACGACTTCGTGATCTGTGCGGGCTACCGCGCTTGGGAAATCAAAAACTACTTTCTCACCTACGAATTCCGCAAGAACCACCTCATGATTGACCATCGCGAGTCGGCTCACCTCCCTCCTGCTGTGCTGGGCCGCAACGTGACTCAAGAAAAATGGCGAGTACGCGTGATCGACACCGGAGTGGATTGCATGACCGGCGGCCGCGTGGCCCGCGCGTTCGACGAGATCGCGCGCACGGATCAGTTTGAAGACTTTGCGCTGACTTACGGCGATGGCCTGTGCGATGTCGATCTGGCGCGCGAATTTGATTTTCATCAGCAGCACGGCAAGATGGGGACGACGCTCGGCACCCAACCTTCCGCTCGCTTTGGAGAGCTCGAGATTACTGCTGGCGACTCTGTGAACAGCTTCTTAGAAAAACCTCAGTCCAAGCAGGCTTGGATCAACGGTGGGTTCTTTTTCCTGAAGCGGGATTTTAGGCGCTACTTGAGCGAATCGGCCGACTGCATCTTGGAGCGCGCACCTCTTTCTAAGCTTGCTGAAGACGGACAACTCAAAGTCTACAAGCACACCGGCTTCTGGCATCCTATGGATACCTTGCGCGACAAAATCTACTTGCAGGAACTCTGGGATAGCCGCAAGGCCCCTTGGGTCAAATCCACAACCTCATGACTGTTGAAGCAGGCAATAGCATCATCGCGTTTGACCCCACCGATCTGCGCCGGATCATCCTCGATATGGCGTTCAAATCACAATGCGTGCATGTGCCTTGCGCCTTTTCGTTGATCGAGGTCTACGCCTCGCTTTTCAGCAAATGGATGCGCTATAACCCCAAGAACCCCTCTGACTCTGCACGCGACTACTTAGTGCTCTCCAAGGGTCATGGAGTGATGGGGCTCTATGCTTGCTTTAAAAAACTCTCTTGGCTCTCCCAAGATGCGCTCGACAACTACCTCAGGGACGGCACCCAGCTTTTTGGCCTCGCGGAATATCCGATTCCTGGAATTGAAGTCAGCGCAGGATCCTTGGGCCACGGTCTACCGATCGCGGTAGGAATGGCGTTTGGACTCAAACGAAAGGGTTCGAAGCAAAAAGTTTTCTGCATCGTCGGCGACGGAGAGATGAACGAAGGCTCCATGTGGGAAGCGATTCTTTTTTCGGCGCACCACAAGCTTGATAATTTGGTCATGATCATCGACGCCAACGAGTTTCAGGCGATGGGACGAGTCGAGGATATTTTGAATCTCGAGCCCTTTGGCGAAAAGCTCCGAAGCTTTGGAATGGACGTCCAAGAATGCAACGGAAACCAGCTTGCGGCACTCGACAAGGCATTTACAGCGCTTCTCGACCCTGCAAACTCGGGCAAACCCAAAGCACTTCTCGCCCGCACCAAGAAAGGCTACGGCATCTCGTTCATGGAAGGCGACAACCGTTGGCACTATACCCGTGTCGATAAGGAAACGCTGACTCAGGCGCTCAAGGAGCTAGGCTGATGCGCAACCGCCTCTCCCTTCTACTCAAGCAAGTCTGCGAAAAAGACCCTTCCCGAATCGTACTCTCTGGAGATCATGGTTACGCGCTTTTCGATATGCTGCGCAGCCACCTCCCTGACCGCTTCGTCAACGTGGGAGTCGCCGAGCAAGCCATGATCGGTTACGCGGCCGGACTCACGCGCATTGGATTTAAACCCATAGTTTATGGACTCGCAGCCTTCGTCCCGATGCGCGTGCTCGAACAAATCAAATTAGACCTCTGCCACGCCAACCTGCCGGTGATCATGCTTGGCGACGGCGCAGGCTTGGTTTACTCAACCCTTGGCAACTCCCATCAATGCGCGGAAGACATCTCCTGCCTCAAGCCCCTGCCTAACATCCGTATCTACTCTCCTTGCGATGCCTACGAGCTTCAGGCGTGCTTTGATGAGGCGACCTCTTACGCTGGACCCGCCTATATTCGCGTTGGAAAAGGCGATCGCCCTGCTGTTCATGCGCAAGAGCTCAACAACACCGAGTTTCAATGGCTTAAGAAAACAGATGACACCGGCACCTGCTTAGTCGCAACCGGGTCGTTCTCGAGCGTTGCCAAAGATTTAGGCGCTAAATTAGGCCATTCTGTGATCTCGGTTCCTCGCATCAAGCCTCTGGGCACTGAGATCATTGACACGATCGCCGGATTCTCCTCAGTGATTGTAATCGAAGAACATGGTCACCATGGTGGGCTTTACTCGAGCATCTGCGAGATGATGTGCGAACGCGGGGGACAGAAAATACCTCGAATGCACTCGATTTCGCTCAGCGACCGGTCCATGCATCGCTGCGGAACCTACCAATATGCGCTCTCTGAGCATGGGATCTCAGACGCGCAGATTGAACGACGAGTTCAGGAGCTTGGATAGACCTCTGTTCCGCACCCCTTCAGCGCTCCCCCCGTGTCGAATGGGACACATTCCAAATCCCAAATCCTTCGGCTAAAATAAAAATACTCGGCAGAAAAGTGCGTATGACATGAGAGTTCCACCCGCTACGCCCAATCTGAATAGCTCGTCGATTGCCCTTACCTCCAAACCTATCAATAAACTGGGGGGCTCTTCCATGCCTTCGCCGTCCGCGAACACGAACTCGACTTTCGCGCCCTCTCAGACCTCCAACACGCGCGGATCAAATGGGACCAAAAACGCAGCCGATAGCACTTCAAATATCAGATCGATGCTAGGCAGGTGGGTAGTCTAGCTAATCGCCCAACTCATTTTTTTCTACTTCCACACTAGCGCGCGCCACTCACCGCTCTCCAACCGAATTGCCTGGCGCCCCAAAAGAAGCGCACTGTATCGCGCAACCACCTCTTCCACATCGCTCTCGATCAATCCAGAAAGCACGAGCGCTCCTTGCGGCTCCATTCGCCGCACCAATTCAGACGCAAACTCGAGCAACACTGGCTTAAGAATATTGGCGATCACCAGCGGATAAGTCCCAGGCGCCGAGGACAATGTGCGCGCAAACTCCACCCGGTCACCTACCCCGTTGAGACTCGCGTTCTCGGTCGCGTTATCATTCGCGAGAGGATCAATCTCTACACCCCTCACTCGCGCTCCGCAAAGTGCTGCACCGATCGACAAAATCCCAGAGCCACTCCCAAAATCGAGCGTCTCCTTGCCCGCGAGACCACCACGCGCCTGCGAGATCTCCCCGATCGCTTGCAGACAAAGCTGGGTTGTCTCGTGAGTGCCCGTGCCAAATCCAGCGCCCGGATTGATCCTGAGCACGATCTCACTCGGCAAAAGATTGGCTTCGGCTGCCAGCGACCAGGGAGGCAGAATTCGCCAAAACGGCGGCACTTTTACGCCTTGGCCATTACCCAGGAAAGAAGCTTTCCACTGCGCATCCCAATCCTGATTCTCAACTCTTTCGAATCCGAGAATCTCAAGACCGGTCCACTCCCCCAGCTCTTGGCAGGCGCTTTTCGCCTCGAGCTCGCTCCCAAAATAGAGCTCTGCGCTCGCTTGCGCTTGATTCGAAACCCAGTCCCTTTCGCGTGGAGCCTCAGCGGCATCCACGCTCCAAGCGACTGTCTCATTGGGAGCCCCCGCTTGCACGATCTGCTCGGCGAGAACTGTGCCCTCATGAACTCCTTGAAGTCCCTTCGATGCGAATTCATCCCAAAGCCACAAATAAAAATCATCGCGAGAGATCGAGAGCCCCCCCGGCCCCGCCACTTGGCGAGCCACGGAGATCTTCACCGAAAAAACTGCACCACTATTCATAGCCGCACTACTTTTAGGTCTTAGGTCGGAGGATTGGAGTGATCGCCGCCGCCGGTGTCCCCGCCGCCGCCGCCATTACCATTCCCCGAACCACCGCTTGAGTGGCCTGCTCCTTCGTTCGACGGAGCTGCCGCTTCGATAGCCGGGCGAGGTGCATCTAAAGGACGAGGCAATACGGCTGGCTGACGTGGCACTTCGCCTGGCTGGCCAGCCACGACCGGCTCGTCACGGCGGAAACGTCCACCTCTACGACCTCTGCGACGACGGCTCCGATCTCGATCGCCACCGCCACGCTCTTGAGGCGCACGACCTAAACCGCCGCCTCCTCCTCCGCCAAAGCCTTGTCCACGAGATTGCCCAGCACCAGGTCCACGGCGAGGATCGACTCCCCCCGCACCGTTGGCATTCAACCTCGCCAAAGCCGCGTCTTGTGCAGCCTGTGCCCGCAAAAAGGCAAGACGATCTTCTTCATCGTAAAAACCATCTGGACTGCCGGCCACTTGACTCACAGGCGCCGCAAGATTCTGCCTTGGAGCTTCCGCTCTAAAATCTAGATTCTCCGAGCTCTCTGATGCCTGCGAGGATGGATCCGCACTTTCAACCACCTGAGGTGTCAAAGAAATGGGTCGCGGCAAGGGCTTTGGTAATTGAGAAGCTCCACCCCGAGAAGCCTCTCCTCGATAATCCGCCCCATCAACTCCTGCCTGGATAGGTCCTTCGTTGCGACCCCGACCACGATCCCGTCCTCGTCCGCGGTTGCGACCCCGATCCCTGTCACGATCACGACTTTGGCCATTGCGATTGCGATCCTCGGACTGAGAAGAAGGCTCAAAACCCCTCTCGCCCTTCTCTCGTTTGTCGCCCACGATTTCAAAACGCTCCATATGGTAGTCAGCCACAGCTTGCAGGAAGAACTGCTTGCGATAGCGACGCTCGAGCTGATCCAATGTATCGCGCTCTTCGATCGCCAAGATGTCGATGACATCTGCATGGGCCTGCACCAAGACTTTGCCGACTTCACCCTCGATCCCGACGCGTTCAAGCTCACGAAGCACTTCGTACGCCACAGTTTGCTTGCTCTTGACGTAGCCCTTGCCTTCGCAGTGGCTGCAAGATTCGCAAAGCGCGCGCACCATCGTGTCGCGAGTCCGTTTGCGAGTCATCTCCACCAAGCCTAGCTCCGAGATCTTGAGAATGGTCGGACGCGCTCGATCCTTTTTAAGCGCTTCTTCGAGAGCGCGATAAACGCGCTGCTTGTTCTCTTCTCTCTCCATATCGATAAGATCGAGAATAATGATCCCACCGCAATTTCTGAGTCGCAGCTGATAGGCGATTTCTTGCACGGCTTCAAGATTGGTCTTGAGAATCGTGTCCTCAAGATTCTTTTTGCCGACAAACCGCCCCGTATTCACGTCAACAGCAACGAGCGCTTCGGCCTGGTCAATCACCAGATAACCACCCGACTTGAGCCAAACTTTGCGCTCGAGCCCTCGAGCCAGCTCGGTTGAAATATTGTAAGCGTCAAAGATCGGCACGTCTCCGTGATAAAGCTCAACCTTCTGCTTGAGCGACGGCATGAAATGCGAAACGAATCGCAAGATGTCGTTATAGTGATAACGAGAATCGACGATCACCTTGTCGATGTCCTCGGTCACCCAATCGCGGATCGCGCGCAGAACAGAGTTCAGATCTTCGTACACGAGCGCTGGCGCAGTGACCGCTCCAGCCTTCTCGCGGATCTCACTCCAAAGGCGAGTGAGGTATTCGATGTCTTGCTTAATGCGTCTTTCGGACTGCTGACGACCACTCGCCGTGCGAACGATGAACCCCAAATTCTTAGGACGGTAACGCTCAACATACTCGCGCAGTTTGCGACGCTCGTCGTCCCGCTCAATGCGGCGAGAGACGCCCACATGATCAATCGTCGGCATACAAACGAGATGACGACCCGGCAAGCTGATGTGGCAAGTGAGGCGCGCACCCTTGGTCGAGATCGGATCTTTAGCGACCTGAACGATGACTTCCTGGCCTTCTTTCAGCAAATCTTGAATATTAGCTTGAGTTCTGACCGAGCGAGCTGCCTGCTTTGGCCTGATCTTGCGATCCCGGTTCCGCGGCTCCTTAAACTCGGGCCTGCGCTTGCCACCTTGAGCACCGGAGCGATCTGCATCCACCCTCGCACTCGGACCCACCTCTGGACGCCCAGCCAATTCAGCAGGGTCGTTCGCGACTGTAGCGCTGCCTGCGGTCTGCTCCGAAAACGCGGAGCGATCCGAATCTTCTTCAAACCCGCCGCCCATCTCTGGCATCGAATCAGCAAGAGCTTCGGTACCTGGTTCAGCATTCGCTTGCTGACCTTCTCGATTCTTGCCCTCTGGACTGCCACCTTCAGTACGATTTCTCCGACGAAACTTGCCACCTCTGCGGCCTCGGCGATGCCTGCGACGCGCACCTTCTCCACCTTGGGCCGAACCTTCTGCTCCTTCAGTTCCTTCAGCTCGATCTCCACTCGCTTCTTGAGTACCTGCCGAAGAAGACTCGCCATCGCCCGAGCTAGACTCTGCCGGTGGGCGAACCGTACCTTGAGGATCCCCGCCGCCAGCACTTCCTTCATCCCCTTCGCCCGGAGGAGGGGACATCCCCACAGGACCCTGATCATCGTCGTCCTCATCTTCATCATCCGCATCGTCGGCAAACTCATCGCCTCGATCGCCAGAAGACTCACTTCTCTCTGAACCTTCTTCAGAGTCCTCTTCTTCACCTTCGTCTTCGCCCGAAACTTCTCGCTCCCACTGAGCTACTTCTGCGTCGCTTACGGGTGCGGCCGAGGGAGACTCGGCGCCTTCAACTGAGGCTTCAGCATTTTGAGTGCCCTCTGTTTGCAATGGATTTGGCACGGGAAGATCATTCGCGCCACTTGTTGACGAAACATCTTGAGCTTCCTGAGAATCTGGCGCGCCTTCTTCTTCCTCCCAGATTTCGGAGTGAACAAAAACATCGTCGACGTAAAGAAACGCTGCCTTCTCCAATCCAATATCAACGAACGCTGCCTGCATCCCAGGTAGAACCCGAGTCACACGGCCTTTATAGATATTGCCAACGATCCCCTTGCCTGAGGCTCTTTCGATCAAGAGATCCTGGATCTCGCCATTTTCCATCATGGCAATCCGAGTCTCTGGTAACGACGCATTAATAATTAGTTCTGTAGACATTTCCTTGATCTCCCTTGATGTGCCGGCGGTAGCCTGGGCGCGCTTCTCACGCGCGGGCTAATCACCAGTTCAGGGAAACTACAGGCATCCAGAACTGAGCGGGACGGGGTGAAAAGGACCGTGGAACGGCATAGTCATTCCAAGCTATCTTTGGTCCTGTTTCTAAACGGAAGTCCGAACGTCTTTTTCTCGGGTCACGAGAGCTCTGGTAAAGACTCGCCCAAGGCCCACTTTGGCCGGACGGCTCCAGACTCGCGTCATAAAACCCATTCTCTAAGGGCCCTTCTGTCAAACCGTAGACCCAAATCCCCAAGCCAACCACAGCGCCCGCTGAGGCACCGTAGGCTAAGTTGATGAGATGAGATCCTGGCGAAGTATAGAAGGGCAACGTTGAAGCTCCCAAAACCGTACCCACGGCAATACTGATGCCCATGGTTTCCAAAAAGTTTCCGCTGGCCCGCGATTGTCGCGTATCTAGAAGCAGGACTCCTAGGAATGCCAGCGCTAAAAAGACGACTCCGAATCTGCGCCCTGCCCGCCCCGTAGATTTAATCATTTGAGTAGGCATTTTGGCATGTCGGAGGGTGCGGAACTTTCTTTTATCTTGTTCTTTCGAAGTTCCGGCGGTTGCAAGAATCGTTGTGATCGACTCTTCCTTTAAAGCTAACGAATCCGACTTGACACTTCAAGTAAAAAGTAGGTATCGGCTGATTAAGATGGTGTTCCAAACTCGTCCGAATCGTGAAACAAATCCGGCAAATCCTACCGGCTCGCCAGCATTATCGAGCCCCATGATCGAATCTCTCGTCGATCAAATATCAGAAGCGGTGCGTGACCGCCTGATTCAACAAGGAGTGCCGCTCCGCAACGAATCCAATTCACAGGTTCCGGCAGCTCCTTGGCAACACCTTCTTCACGAGGGCGCCGATCGATTGGGCCATGCTGCTGGAGAAAGTCCGTTTCAACCTCATCTCCTTCAGGGCAACGATGGACTCGCCTCCAAGATCGACCACACCCTTCTCAAGCCGGATGCCACCCAGGAAGAAATTCAGCGAGTCTGTGAAGAAGCTCGCAAGCACCAATTCGCAACCGTATGCGTGAACTCCGCTTACGTCGGCATGGTTGCCGAACTATTGCGGGGATCTGTCACTAAAGCAATTGCGGTTGTCGGATTCCCACTCGGAGCCGCTTCAACAGCAAGCAAGGCCTTTGAAGCGCGTGAATCCATTCGCGCTGGCGCCCAAGAAATCGACATGGTCATTAACGTTGGAGCGCTTAAGAGCCGCGATTACGGCTTAGTTCTCGAAGATATCCGCCAGGTGGTCGAAGCCTCGCGCCCCTATGGCGTAAAAGTGATTCTCGAGACCTCGAGCCTCACCGATGATCAAAAAGTCATTGGTTGCGCACTTTCAAAGGCAGCAGGAGCAGCGTTTGTTAAAACCTCGACAGGCTTTGGTTCGGGCGGCGCAACCGCAGAAGACATCGCCCTGATGCGCCGAGTGGTTGGCCCCGAAATGGGAGTTAAGGCCTCGGGCGGTATCCGCACTTACGAAGATGCAGCCAGGATGATCGCAGCGGGAGCTTCTCGCATCGGAGCGTCTGCCAGCGTTGCAATCCTCAGTCAGAGCACTGGGGCACCGGCACCCAAGAGCGAAAAGAAAGCTGACGACTCTTCTAAGGGTAAGACGTACAAAACGAGCCTGTATTAAGGCTGATTTTGAATGCCAGCCAATTTAAAAGATCGGTACTTTAGCCTAAAGGCCGACCATTTCGCTTTAGTTAAATGACGCACAGCGCTAGACATTTCACTTCATTCGATGTTAGCCAGCCAACCACATTGGGAGGCGGTGATCGATGGAGCTTCTTCTACAAACTCGAATCGTAGGTTCTCTGACTCTTGCACTCACAACGCTAGGCACACTGAGTCAACCCTTCGCACATGCAGCGCCCTTTTACCGTGTTTACCTGGGCCCCTATCCAGGAGCCTACGAAGACAAACTCCTCCAATACAACTACGGCACCAAAGTCCTCTACGCCGAAAATGTAAAAAACGGACCCATTCAAGTCGATGGCGTCGTGTGGCACTCAGATCCCGAGGAGGCGAAGGCCTTTCTCGGAACCCGTAATCCCACGCTCGGCTCGCCAGAGCTCTATGAGCTGATTGGCAACAACAAGTGGGAAGAAGCAAAAGCGCTCATGGCCGTGAGCCGCGACCCAAATACTGGGGTACGCAAAATGATCAATGGCCAGGCCGTCGAGGACGTCGTCCCCTTTACAGAGAACATGGCAAACGTCCTGTCAGAAATTCACCAAAAGATCGTGAACAGGATGCAAGGCCGCCTACAGACTAGCCTCGCAATCACTTCGATCACCGAAGTCCCTCGCCACCTTCAGGAAGAATACTTGCAGCTCGTGAGCGAAGAGCTCAAAGCCCGCTATCCTCAAGGGTTCTTTGTGAAGCCTGTCGATGGATTCAGCGGCGAAGGAACCTTTCTGTCCGAGAAGCTCGACTTCTTCAAGGCACTGACCGGGTTTGAGCGCGACATCGAACCTCAAGCCGCGAAGCTCCGCATCGAAGGCTACGACGAGTCCTATATCCACCTCGATCTCAAGAAAAAGCCGTTTTACTCAGGAAAAAACGTAAAGCAGCTCATGACCGATCCATCCAAGATGATCATCCAGGAAAAGCTCCGCCCCGTTCTCAGCAACTACGTGCGCGTGAGAGACGAGTTCATCACCCGATTCGAAGAGTATCGCGTCCACATCGTCGAAGGACGCGTACTGAAAGGCGGCACTCTTCGCCGTTTTGAAAACTATCGCTCGATCATTCCCGGCGAAAACGCTGAAGTCGAAGCATTCGCCCAGTCCGTCATCGATCGCCTGTCAAAACAGTATCGCAAGATGAACTTTGGACTCGACGTCATGCGAGTCGAAGGCGGCGGGTTCAGAGTGATTGAGATGAACCCGGGCGGCGAATCGGGCTTTCTTTATCCCGAGATGGAGTACTGGGTGAGCCAAGTATTGGCTTCCCACTATCGGGGTAAACCGACTCCTTTTCTCCGAGATTTCGAAAAGTTTAGAACTGCACCCACGCTCGATAAGAAAGTCGAGATCCTCGACCGCCTCCTCAGCCGTGATGCGCTCGTCGAGCCCATGAAAGAAGTTGAACCGATGACGGAGGTGCTTGCCCGCGCCAAGAATGTCCTAATGGACGAAGTGCGCAAGTACCCTACCCAAGGGCGCACTTTAGAAGTGGTGTCGGTCATCAAAAAATTCAAGTTAGAACCCTATTTGTCTCACCAAGAGATCGAGTTGGTGGCTGGGGTGCTAGGACATCAAGCGATCGACGTGGGCCCTTTTGAGATGCCCAGGGTGTGGCAACTTGCAGAAGTCGAGAATCTATTGAGCCTGAGCAAGGGTGAAGTTCTTTTTTACGATCGAGAAGGAGTCGCCCGCCTGATTCGGGACTTCAAATATGATGAAATTGCTGTCGAGGAAAAGGTCCTTCGAGCTGCACAAAAACGACTAGAAAATCGACCTCTCAGGCCCGAAGAATCTAGACGAGTGATTTCGGAGCTGCTCGACCAGAACGTCACTACTCGTGATCAACTCAGAGCGCGTCCAGAGTCTATTTCGCGCTTGCTGAAAGAAGCCCCAGAAGAACTCAGTGGACTCGGCGGAAGCCGCCTCTTTTACGACGGCACGCGTAAGGAACTAACTGACACCGTCCTCATGAGATTACTCAAGAGCGCTGTCAAAGGAGTTCGGTAACGATAGAATTCTCAAGTCGAACAAAACCGTGGTTTGCCCCTTCCAGAGGCCTCAGGTATAGGATGAGCATGTCTGCAGCAACCTTTGATCGCGTCATCTTAATTGTGTTGGACGGTGTAGGGGCAGGAGAGTTGCCCGATGCAGAGTCTTATGGAGACTTAGGATCCAATACTCTAGCAAATCTCGCCAAAGCCCATCAAGCAAAGTCAGGCAAGTTGCTCAATCTCCCCTCTCTTGAAGCTTGGGGAATTGGCAATATTACGCCCATCGACGGAGTTCCTCCTCGTTGGAGCGGTCAGGGAGAAGGTGCTTTCGGACGAGCACGAGAACTCTCTCTCGGCAAAGACACAACCTCTGGACACTGGGAAATGGCGGGCCTTGTCGTTTCCAAGGCCTTCACGACTTATCCCCAAGGCTTCGCAAAAGACGTTGTGGATCGCTGGTGCAAAGAAAACAATTTGCCGGGTGTTTTGGGCAATAAAATAGCTAGCGGCACTGAGATCATCGAAGAACTGGGCGCCGAACACATGCGCACGGGCAAACCCATCCTCTACACCAGCGCCGACAGTGTTTGGCAAATCGCTGCCCACGAGCAGAGCTTTGGTCTCGAAAGGCTGAACGCGATTTCTAAATCGGCACGCAAGCTTTGCGACGAACTGCAGATCGGCCGCGTAATTTCTCGTCCCTTCGTAGGAGACCCCTCCAAAGGAGAGCCCTTTAGGCGCACCTATAATCGCAAGGACTACGCGCAAATCCCCTTCTCACCGACTTACCTAGACTTCCTCCACGATCAGGGAGTAAAAACTTTGGGAATTGGCAAGATCTCTAACATCTACGCCGGCCAGGGAATCGCTGAGAACATCGATACCGCTGGCAACGCTGATGGCATCAAAGTTTTACTCGAACAGATGGAGCAACGGACCTCTGGGTTGATTTTCTGCAACCTGATCGACTTCGACATGCTTTATGGCCACCGCCGCGATGTTGAAGGCTTCGCGTCGGCACTCGAAGAGTTTGACCGGGCAGTTCCTCATATCAAAGACAGGATGACAGCACGTGATCTGCTGATTATCGCCTCTGATCATGGCAATGACCCAACGTTCAAAGGCACCGATCACACTCGCGAATACATTCCGCTCCTCGCATACAGCCCGGCTCAAAGATCCAGCGGACCTGCGGATCTTGGGACGCGCGAAAGCTTTGGAGATGTAGGAGCTACTGTGGCACATGCTCTCTTGGGGGACCCGGGCGCGCCACAAGGCCTTGCGGGCCGATCCTTCCTACCCGAGATGGGATTGGCTTAATCCTGTGCATAGCTCTGCCGCTTGGATCATCCAGAAAAAACGTGACGGCGCGGAACTGACTTCAACCGAAATCCAAGGTTTCATCCATGGCGTTACGAGTGGAGAGATTGCCGACTACCAAGCCACCGCATTTCTGATGGCTGTTTTTTTTAAGGGAATGACCCTTTCTGAAACGGTCGCCCTTACCGAGGCGATGCTCAAAAGCGGAGATCGATACGACCTCTCTGATGTTCCGGGAGTGAAAATCGACAAACACTCGACGGGTGGGGTAGGCGACAAAGTTTCGCTCATTCTTGCACCTTTGGCAGCTGCATGCGGACTCAAAGTCCCGATGATGTCCGGAAGAGGACTAGGTCACAGTGGCGGGACGCTCGACAAGCTCGAATCGATTTCTGGTTTCGACGTCAAGTTGTCGGCTTCACGCTTTCGTGAAGTACTGATCCAGACGGGCTGCGCGATGATTGGCCAGAGCGAGCGGATCGCCCCAGCTGACAAAAAACTTTACGCACTTCGAGACGTTACGGCGACCGTCGAGTGCATACCCTTAATCACGGCGTCGATCCTTTCGAAGAAACTCGCTGAAGGCACGCAAGGCCTGATCCTCGATGTGAAAGTCGGTAGCGGCGCTTTCATGAAATCTCGCGATCAAGCCCGAAAGCTGGCTAAAACGATTGTTCAGGTCGCGCGCAAAATGGGGATTTCCTGCCGTGCGATGCTCACCAACATGGATCAACCCTTGGGCTATGCCGTTGGCAATGCTCTTGAGGTGGCTGAGTGCGTCTCGGTACTGAGAGGAAAAGATCGCAGCTCTGAGCTCTCCTCGACGGATCTCAAGGAGCTCACCATCCAGCTCTGCGCTCAAATGCTCGTCTTGGGCAAGGTTTCCCGAAACCTTGCGGAAGGGCGAAAACTTGCGCAAGCCAAACTCGCAGACGGGTCTGCTTGGGAAGTCTTTGAGCAGCTGGTTCGCGCTCAAGGCGGAAATGTGGGCCAGATTCAAAACACTGCGCTTCTACCTCAAGCTCCGATCCAAGTGCCCTGGGCTGCCAAGAAGAGAGGCTACATTGCCAAGATGGATACCGAATCGATAGGCCGATGCCTCATAGACTTGGGAGGAGGCCGCAAAAAGGCCTCAGACCCAGTCAACCCAGCCGTGGGACTGGTTTTTCACCGAAAGCTCGGCTCCCAGGTTCGAAGCGGCGACACGATCGCGACGATTCATGCAGCTAGCCGCGAACACTTGCCTGAAATCGAGGCTAGATTTCACAACGCTATTGAGATTACTTCAACTCGCAAACCTGTTCCCAAACTCATCTTGGAAACTCTTTAAATCGATAAGGACGACGATTCATGGCTGAACTCACTCCCCTACAGAAAATCCAAGACGCTGCCCGCGAAATCCGTCGCCGAACCTCGATTGTTCCAAAAATTGGAGTGATCCTTGGATCAGGCTTGGGCTCGCTGGCCGATCAGCTTAAGAACGCTGTCGCGATTCCTTACACAGAAATCCCTCACTTTCATGGGACTGCGGTTGAAGGGCATGCTGGTCGACTCGTCGTGGGAGAGTTCGAAGGGGTTCCTGCCATTTTTCTACAAGGTCGCTTTCACTTTTATGAAGGCTACTCGATGTCCGACGTCGTACTCCCCACTCGTGTGATCCACGCAATGGGAGCCCGTACCTTGGTTGTCACCAATGCCGCCGGTGGGATCAACACTCGATTTCGACCCACGGATCTCATGATCATCGAAGATCACCTCAACCTCATGGGAGACAATCCGCTTCGCGGCCATAACATCGCGGAGCTAGGACCCAGATTTCCTGACCTCACTGAAGCCTATTCGCGCCTAGGCATAGAAACGCTCGCGGCCTCTGCCGCAACCTTGAGCATTCCTGTGCACCGTGGTGTTTATGCAGGCCTCCTCGGCCCAAGCTACGAGACCCCCTCTGAGATCCGGATGTATCGCTCACTCGGAGCCGATGCTGTCGGTATGTCGACAGTTCCAGAAACCATCGCAGCCAATCACCTGGGTATGCAGGTTGCGGGCGTCAGCCTCATCACCAACGTAGGGGCTGGCATGGGTACCGAAAAACTCTCCCATCAAGAAGTCATCGAAAACTCACGCCTGGGCGCTAAAAAACTCTCGCAACTCCTCGCCCACGCCATCCCTAAAATCGCAGCGGGACCCAATCCATGAAGCCCGTACAGCTCAAACTCAAAGTTCCCAGCGCCTCTGCGCAGGAACTCTACGAAAATGCGTGCGCCGCGCGAGAGAATGCCCACAGCCCGTACAGCAAACATAAAGTGGGCGCAGCCATTCTTACCGAGAATGGCCGCGTGTACTCAGGCTGCAATGTGGAGAACTCCTCCTACGGTGGTACGATTTGCGCTGAGCGAACGGCGATCGTCAAAGCCGTTTCCGAGCAGGGGCGCATCCAACTTAAGGAGATCGTCGTTGTCACAGCTGCTTCACCCCCTTGGCCTCCCTGCGGAATGTGCCGCCAAGTGATCAGCGAGTTCGCCACTCCCGATACGATGATCCATGGGACAAATCTTGATGGCGAGACCGAGAGCTTTCGTTTTGCCGATCTCATGCCCCGTGCCTTCACTCCAGACCACTTGAGAAAATGACCCGGTCCGCCTTGGACTTTGCTTAAGCCTCCCGTAATAATGCGCTATCGCATGACTCAGCGCTCTTCAATTCAATGGATACTTAACGCCACACTGGTCACCCAAGACGCCAAACGCCGCGTTCTTCAAGGGCACCTCCGTATCGAAAATGGTCGAATCAGCGACATCACGCGCACCCGCCCTCAACTCAGAAAAAGCACCCACTCAGTCACCGATTCAATCATTGATGCCCAAGGGCTCACGATCCTGCCTGGTTTCATCCAGGCGCACATCCACCTTTGCCAAACGCTGTTTCGCAACCAAGCTGACGATCTCGAACTCCTTGATTGGCTCTCCAAACGCATCTGGGTGATGGAAGCCGCGCACACCGAAGAGACCCTTCAAACCAGCGCCCTTTTGGGGATTCACGAGCTCCTCTCGTCCGGCACCACTTGCATCCTCGACATGGGCACGGTTCGCCACACTCACGCAATTTTTGAAGCAGTTCGCGAAAGCGGCATCCGCGCCAGCGTTGGCAAGTGCCTCATGGATCACCCGACGCAAACCCCACGCGGACTGCGCGAATCAACTCTCTCCGCGATCACTGAAGCCAACCAGCTGTATTATCGCTGGCACGGAAGCGAGAACGACCGCATCCGTGTTTCCTACGCACCCAGGTTTGCCATCTCCTGCACCGAGAAACTTCTCAGCCAAGTCAGTCGACAAGCTCGCGAGCAAGGCGCGCTCATTCACACGCACGCATCGGAGAATCGCAAAGAGATCCAGCTCGTAAAAAAAATGTACGGCTGCGAGAATATCGAGCTTTTCGACCGATTAGGCCTTGCCTCCGACCAGCTAGTCCTCGCTCATTGCGTCTGGCTCAGTCCCAAAGAGCGCCGAATCCTAGCTAGAACCGGAACCCACGTCGTCCATTGCCCTGGGTCGAACCTAAAGCTTGCTTCAGGCATTGCGGACATCCCGACCCTCAGACGACAGGGCATCAACGTTGCTCTGGGGGCTGACGGCGCACCTTGCAATAACAATCTCAATATCTTCAACGAAATGCGATTAGCCGCCTTGGTTCACAAGCCCGGCCACGGCCCTAAAGCCATGCGCGCACGCGAAGTCCTGGATATGGCTACTCGAGATGGGGCCAAGGCTCTGGGCTGGTCAAGTGACATTGGTTCAATAGAAATCGGCAAAAAAGCAGACCTCGTAGCCTTGGATCTTACAACCCTAAGCAATACCGTACCTCTGGCTGACCGCCTGAATCCAGAGGCCATTGCCTCCTCCATCGTCTACTCGACTCAACCTAGCCACGTTCGCTGGACCCTAGTGGACGGACGCAAAGTCTTTTGGAATGGCAGGGTCACGGGGATCGCTTCCAAGCAGCTATTAGAACGGGTCCATAAAGCCCAGCGTCTGATTCGAGATAAGACCCAGATCGGCACAGTCCGATAGGTCGGACGGCTTTTTTACCCCGAGAAGGAAGGGCCTCAGTCTGGATAAGCTGCCGAAGGAGACGGAATGGGTAGAATTGGATCTAGGCTGAAAATGAAAGGGATTAAAGTATTGACAGCCCTAGGGTCTTCGGGCAATTTGCCACGTCTATGTACGCAGTAATTGAAACAGGTGGTAAGCAGTATCGTGTTCAACCGGGCGATATCGTTCAGATCGAGAAGCTCGAAGGTGAAATCGGCGGTGCTGTAAAGTTTGATCAGATTCTCTTCGCAAGCCATGTCGAAGGCGACAATTCTCAGATTTGGCTCGGCAAGCCTTATCTCGCTGGCGCTGCTGTCCAGGCCGAAATCGTTGGCCAAGGTCGCGACGAAAAAATCCTCATCATCAAGATGAAGCGTCGTAAGCAGTATCGCCGCACTCAGGGTCATCGTCAGTTTCAGACCCAGTTAATTGTGACCGCAGTCGATAACGGCGCCGGTCAAAAGCTTGCCTTGAGCGATTCTGACAAGAAAGCAAAGCTCAGCAAGTTCTACACGCAGCTCAAACCTAAGGGACTGGCCAGCACTCCACGTACCCTGGGTTCCCGCAAGCGCATGGCCCAGAAGGCTGCTGCAGTAGCGAAGAAGGCTTAGTAAAAGAAGGTTTTGGAGAGTTAGACAATGGCACACAAAAAAGCCGGTGGTAGTTCTAAAAACGGTCGCGACAGTAATCCTAAGATGCGCGGCGTGAAGCGCTATGGTGGCCAAAAGGTCAACTGCGGAGAAATCCTTGTTCGCCAAGTGGGTACCGTGTTTCATCCAGGTCGCAACGTCGGCTTGGGTCGTGACTTTACTCTATATGCTCTCATCGAAGGCATTGTGACCTTCGAACGCTACGATCGTAAGCGTAAGCAAGTCTCGGTTTACGCAGCTCCCGCTGCCTAAGTCCGCGATATTTGGCTAGCTCGACTTGAGCATTGCCATTTGGCTGTATTGCGTCTAAAAGAGGACTATTCTACTCAGCCACTTTAAGTTCTATAGCGGCTGTTTAAGAGGTTCTACTTTCAATGCGTTTTATCGATGAAGCAACAATTCGTGTAGCAGGCGGACACGGCGGCCCTGGCTGTGTGAGTTTCCGCCGCGAAACCTTTGCCCCTCGAGGGGGCCCAGACGGTGGTGATGGCGGAGAAGGTGGAGATATTATCTTCATTGCAACGCCTCAGCTCACTAGCCTTCAAGATTTCCGATTTAAACGCGAATACAAAGCGCCGGCCGGCATGCACGGATCGGGCAGCAATAAGGCCGGCAAGGATGGTGAAACCATCGAGATTCGCGTCCCAGTAGGCACCATCTTTAAAGACGCAACGACAGGAGAGACTCTCATCGACCTCAACGAAGAGGGACAAACCTGGGTCGCTTGCGAAGGGGGACGAGGTGGCAAGGGCAACGCCCACTTTGTGACTTCAACTTTTCAGACGCCTCGCTTCGCTCAGCCGGGTGAGGAAGGCACAAGTCGCGAGCTCACGCTCGAACTCAGACTACTTGCTGATGTGGGGATCATTGGATTTCCCAATGCAGGCAAATCCACGCTAATTTCTCGTATCAGTGCCGCCCGTCCAAAAATCGCGGACTATGCTTTCACTACCCTGGTTCCTAACCTGGGTGTCGTTTCGATGCCGGATCTCAGCACCTTTGTGGTCGCTGACGTTCCCGGATTGATCGAAGGGGCTCATCGAGGCGCGGGACTCGGACACAAATTTTTGCGACATATTGAACGTACCGGGCTGTTTGTGCACCTCCTCGACGGAACCCAGGTACTTGAAGATGCGACTGCGATTGGTGACGATGGCAAAAGCAGTTTTGACCTCGCCATCGAAAAACTGATCGACCGCTACGTCGTGATTCGTAAAGAGCTGGGTCTCTTTAACGAGGCGCTATTGCACAAGCCAGAGATCGTTGTCCTCAACAAGCTCGACGTGCTTGAGTCAGACCCATCCTTGGTGGAGCGCGCCCGAATCGCGCTCAGACAGCGAATCGCAGGCCTCCGCGGCACGCATCCTGCCCCTCAGGAGCCTTTCGTGATTTCAGCGGTCACTGGCTCGGGACTCGAAAAGCTTCTGTTTGAGATCAAATCTCAGCTCGAAATCTATCGTCCCCGAGGCGACGCTAGCGAAGTGCGCCTTCCTGATCATCAGGAAATTCGAAAATGAACGGACCGCGCTGGTCAGAGACCACCGCGGTGTTTGGCGGGACCTTTGATCCACCTCATTTAGGGCATCGCGAAGCCGTGGCGGGGCTATTTAAACAACCAGGAGTATCGCGAGTACTTATCCTGCCGGGACCAAGGCCTCCGCATAAAGCCGCCTTTGCCGATGTAGACGATCGAATCAAAATGACCCAACTTGCTTTCGCAGACATGCCGGTGAGCATCGACTTGAGAGAACTAAAAAGAGCTGAGCTTAACCCAGGAATACCGAGCTACTCATTTGATACTTTGAACGATTTGAGACGAGAGTTTCGTGAGCTTGCCTTTGTGGTGGGTACCGATCAGCTAGAAAAACTCTCAACTTGGTATCGGTTTCCGGAGGTATTAGGCCTTTGCCACTGGATCGTTCTGGCACGCCAAGAGACGGCTGCCCCCTACCCCATTTTGAGCCAATGGGAAGCAGGCGGACTCGTTCGACAAGACGCTGGACGATGGCAGATCAAAGCAGCCAACGCTCCTCGCTGGATTCAGGTCGTTCCCACCGAAGCACGGGCGATTTCTTCTACAAAAGTACGCGAAACCCTTGCCAGGAGCGGCAGTCCGCCAGAAGGCAGTCTGTCGCTCGAAGTAGTAGACTATTTGAAGCAGCGCGGCCTTTATGGTATGCGGAAACCAACATGATGACTCAAAAATCCGAAGCTTCGACCACTCGCCTCGACACCACCGACCCATCTCGCGAAAAGGCGTTGATCTGCGCACGAGCAGCGATTGAGAAAAAAGCTGAGAATGTCAAAATTCTCGATTTAACTGACCTTTCAGGCTTCACAGATTATTTTGTCATTTGCAGCGGGATGTCGGATCGCCAAGTAAAGTCCATTGCTGACTCCGTTGAAGGAGTTATGGATAGCAGTGGGCACACACTCCTCTCCAACGAAGGCTACACCGAGGGTCGCTGGGTATTGATGGATCTAGGCGATGTCGTTGTTCACGTTTTCTTGGATGCGCTTCGCGAGTACTACGATCTCGAAAATCTTTGGGCCGATGCCCCAAGAGTCAAAATTCCGTCTGAGTTTTACGGCCCAGCCGCTAGCCGCGTTAACTAACTCATGAAGCTCCATCTCCTCGCCTTCGGTAAGCTCAAGACCGCGGGCCTAGAGGAGACTGCTGCTTACTATCGCAAGCTTCTTGGCACATGGGTTTTTTGTACAGAGTCAGAACTCAAACCCATTGCGGTTCCTGACAAAAGCCCAGCCACACGAGAGCGAATCCAACAAAAAGAAGCTCAGATCCTCGACGAAAAATTGTCGGTACTTCTCTCAGGGAGAGGTGTTTTTTACTTGCTCGATGAAGGCGGCAAAGCGCGCACAACCCAAGACTGGGCGCTGCTGAGCAAGTCGTGGGAGGAAAACGGAGTCCCAGAAGTCGCTCTATGCATCGGCAGCAGCCTAGGATTTTCTTCTGACTTGAGAAAACGCGCACGTGGTATCCTAAGCTTGGGACCTCAAACCCTGCCGCATGAGTTGGCACGAGTTGTCTTGCTTGAGCAACTTTACCGCGCATGGAGTGTGAACAGAGGCCATCCCTACCACGTTGAAGGATGATGAAACCAAGACTGAGTTCGATATGTCTCGTCGTCACGGCCCTCTGCGGTCCGATCGCGTTTGCGCAATTTGCGGAGCTGACCTCGTTTCTGAACGGAAGATCGGGAGCGAACTTTCTCAAAACTGAAAATAACATTCAGTTTGTGGTGAACCCTGGGACGCAGGGAGAGGTTCTGGGCATCAAAACTTTTAATTCCGGCAATCAAGGCATTCAATTGCGCCTGACCAATGGCTCTCACGCAGGAGAGACCGTCTGGGTGTACCTCAATCGCAGCAACCCAGGACTGAAGTTTTACGACGCAAACCCGAGTGGCCCCGCTCAGGAGGCTGCAGTTCCAGCGCCCGGAAACGTCGCCCAAGCCACACAGAAACTCACAGCTATCCCCGAACCAGGGATCCCGCGCGAGCCTTCGATTGTTGAGAGCCGGATCCAACTCGCTTCCGCAATTGCATGCTTTGGTGCCTTAGCTAAAGCGCAACCTGCACTGGCAAGCTATCCCGAGGGATTCGCAGTCGTTGCAAAACGCAGCCCCGAACCCAAGGGCGCGCTCGTGTTTAACTCGCAAACAGCTGAGCTAAAAAAAGATTTGCTGATGTCCGATTCGGGGGACTTTCTTGAGCTCGTTGGCACCGATCCGATTCCTATGTCGCCAGGAGCAGGAGACCTGACTCCCCGAAATGTTGGAATATTGGCACAAAACCTTACCCATCAAATGCGTCTTCTGCTCGAAAGTTCAGCAGCGCCCGTGGTGCCCGCCTCCGTTGCTGACACTGGCTCGGACTCCACTCTCAAAGAAGCAGTTCAATCAGCAACAAGACAGCTCGGCGATCACAATCCCAGCACTCCCACTCAAGAACAACTCGAAGCCTTTAGCCAAATGAGCCTCAAGCAAGATCAAGAGCGAGGCACCAGCGATCGCCCCTTCGAGGTTACGGCTACTACTCGAGGACTGACTGAAAGCGTAACGAGCGCCCCAGGACGCACGGGTCAGCAGCCTCTGAATGAGAACCCTTCCGACCCGGACGCAGCTCGAACGGCTGAGCACATCGCCAAAAATGAAAAACTGCTCAAAGCTGTGGAGGCGGAACCAAAACTCGACCCTCGTCCCACTGCTGTACCTGTAGATCGCGCCGCGTTTATCGCCGCGCTCAATCAATGCAAGAAGGTGCAAGATGAGCCACAGGTCGCCAACTATGCGTCTCAAGTTTTAGAGCGACTGCTCGAGTCCGCGAGCGGAGCCGGAGCCGTAGCAGAGCCAAAAGCTCCCGTTGACGCAAGCCGCGCGAATTAGCGCTGCGTCTCACATTTGCAATTCGATGGTTCTGCAGTAAAGATTGCCATTTAGAGGAAAATCCATGCCGCCCGCTCACGACCGTGCTGTGCTAATTGTCCTGGATGGATTTGGTATTGGTAAGGACTCTCCCTTCAACGCAATACAAAACGCCCGAATGCCGTTTTACAGGGACCTCGTCGCAAAATATCCACACTCTCAACTTTTAACTCATGGTCATGCCGTAGGCCTACCTCAAGGGGTGATGGGAAACTCTGAAGTGGGACATATGACCATGGGGGCGGGTCGGATCATCTATCAGGATCTGACACGAATTTCGAAGTCGATCGAGGACAAGGACTTTTTTAAGAACCGTGTTTTGAAATCCGCTTTGCAAGCAGGAGCCAAAAGCCGTGTGCATCTCATGGGCTTGCTGTCAGACGGTGGAGTCCATAGTCACATCGACCATCTTCTGGCACTCCTGGAGCTCTGCGTAGAACTTCAGATTCCGCGAGTGTCCGTGCACGCATTTTTGGATGGCCGTGATACGCCTCCAGACTCATCGGAGATTTATCTAAAAAAGCTACTCCAACACCCAGCTTTTTCTTCTCAGACCGGTACCCGTGCCGAGATTGTCAGCGTGATGGGACGGTACTTTGCCATGGACCGAGACAAGAGATGGGATCGAGTTGCCAAAGCGTACCTCACGATGACGGGTCAAGCAGCGCCCTGGTCAGGCTCAAATGCGGGAGACACCCCAGGAGCATCCGCTCTCGAGGCGGTCCGAAAGTCTCATGAAATGGGCAAAACAGATGAGTTTATCGAACCAGTGCTGTTGAATCCTCAAGGAGCCATGCATGACGGCGATAGTGTTGTTTTCTTCAATTATCGATCCGATCGGGCGCGTGAGATCAGCCAAGCGATAACAGAGCCAGGATTTAAGGAGTTTGATCTTAAGAGAGGATTCAAACCATCGCAGTTTGCAGGACTGACTACATACGACAAGAACCTCAAACAGGTAAAGGTCGCGTATGGTCCGCAAAACCAGAACAACATCATGGGCGAATGGCTTGCAAAAAAGGGCCTCAAGCAATTTCGTGTTGCAGAAACTGAGAAGTACGCACACGTCACTTTCTTTTTTAATGCGGGCAGAGAGCAACCTTTCGACGGAGAAGACAGGGTTCTCATCCCCTCTCCAAAAGATGTACCCACATACGATCTTAAGCCCGAAATGAGCGCTGCTCAGGTAGCAGAGACCGCCGCAGAAAAGCTTCGCGCCCAGCAGTACGACTTCATGCTGATGAATTTTGCCAACGCAGACATGGTGGGGCACACAGGCAACTATGGTGCTGCTGTTAAAGCCATCGAAGTACTGGATCGTTGCCTAGCGCGAGTCGTGGGTTCGGCGCAAAATGCCGGATACCATGTGCTGCTCACCGCGGATCATGGCAACGCAGAGGAGATGTGCGATCACCAGGGTCGCCTCCACACGCAGCACACACTCAATCCCGTGCCCGCCCTATGGATTGCGCCCAATACGGCTATCGCGCCTAAATCTGCCCGAAAGAGCCTCGCTGACGGGACGCTCGAAGACGTGATGCCCACCCTTTGCGATCTGATGCAAATCGATCTCCCACCCGAAGTCACCGGCAAATCGTTGCGAGGTACTGCCTGATGCTTACTATTCCGGCCATCCATCAATCAAAAAATGCCAAACCCAGGTCCATCGCAGTGCTCACCAGTGGTGGCGACGCTCCCGGGATGAACGCCGCCATCCGCGCAGTCGTGCGATACTCAATCGCACAGGGTTGCGAGATCTACGGCGTGCAAAAAGGATACAGCGGCCTTCTCGAGGGCCAGATCCATGCGTTGACAGCCTCCTCAGTCGCAAACATCATCCAGCGCGGCGGAACGATTCTCAAGACCGACCGCTGTTTAGCATTTTACAAAAAATCTGTCCGCCGTGAGGCCGCCCACATCTTAGCTCGCAAGAATATCGACGGTCTCATTGTGATTGGAGGTGACGGCTCGTTCACGGGAGCGCATCTGATGGAGAAGGAAACAGGGTTTCCCACGATCGGGGTACCAGGCACAATCGATAACGATATCGCGGGGACGGATGACACCATTGGATTCGACACCGCGGTGAACACGGCGATCGAGGCGATCGATCGCATCCGCGACACAGCGAGCTCGCATGATCGAATTTTTTTAGTGGAAGTCATGGGGCGATCCAGCGGCTTTATTGGGATTGAAGTCGGTATTGGCGGCGGCGCAGAGACGGTCATCGTGCCTGAAAGGCGCCGGACGTTGTCGAGCATTCTCACGACGATCGAGCGAGGCATCAAGCGCGGAAAAACCAGCAGCATCATTGTTGTCGCTGAAGGAGAAAAGCCAGGGCTGTCGCAAAGACTCGCACACGACTTAAGTCGCAGGGGATACAATTCTAAGGTCTGCATCCTGGGCCATACTCAGCGAGGCGGCTCGCCGACTGCACATGACCGATTGCTAGCATCTGCTCTCGGCGCTTCGGCTGTAGGTTACCTGCTCGCGGGCAAGAGCAATGCAATGGTGGGCGTGCAGAAAAATCAGGTTGTGCTTGTGCCGTTTAAGCAGGTGATCGGCGTTCACAAGGATGTATCTGCGGACCTGTTCGAATTAGCTCAGCTTTTGGCGATATAAAGCCTCAAACATTTCTGTCCGACCTGAATTATCGCGCAAAACTTAAAGTTAAAATCCGCCTTGGAACCCTCTCGGGATGGACTTTGAACACTTCAGTCAAAGAATAGCGAATTCGAAACTTCTGCCTGATCCCGGACCCGAGACTAGGCATTGTCGCAGGGTCTAGAACTTGCTTTGAGACCCTCCAGCTAGACCAAGCGGAGTGAATAGACGCAGCCTCTGCGGGATTGCCATTGGGCTATCCTAACGTCGTTGCGTAAAAGTGAGGGGCCTCTGGTGTGTACAGCAGAACATCTGGTGCCAGTCATAGGGGTATGATCGAGGCGGCGCTGACAAAAGCCTGCTCTGACGTGGCACGGATTGATGAGACCCCTTTTGCTCACGTCTGGTTTGGTCTCATTTTCAATCACTGAGGCTCAAAACCAAACACTACTCACGATGCTCCATTTCCTCTTTCACTGCACCGGCTGCCGCATACGCCCTCCTTCACCCACCTACGCTCCCCTTTGCGGCGAGTGCGCAGACAGCCTCGTACCCGCTCCCTCCCTCTGCCCTGAGTGCTGGGGTCTCCATCCCATCACCGGCGATAGCTGCCCTCGACCCTGGGCAGCGCCCCAAGGCATCGAATCTATGACCGCAAAATACCTCCTCATCGAGCCTGGCTACCAAGTTCTCAAACGATGGAAAGTGACTCAAGGCCACTCCTTCGATCGTCAGGTCCTCAAGCCAAACGCTGCCCTTACAGAAAAATGGCGAACTTTCGGTGCAGATGCCGTGGTTCCGATCCCTCAGAGATGGCGCCGGGCTTGGCGCCTGGGAGGCAGCCCCGCAGAAAACCTTGCGCGCTGGGTATGCCGTGAAACGCAGCTGCCGCTCGCCCACGTACTCGGGCCCTCAAATCACAGAAAAGAAAAACGCCAAGCCGAGCTCGACGCCTGGGATCGCATGAGCCAGAACCTAAAGTTTGCCTGTGTATCCAACCCGCCTCAAAGCATCATCTTGGTCGATGACTTTCATACAACCGGACGCACGTTAAAAGCTGCGACTCAGACGTTACTGGCTCACGGGGTTCTCAGGATTCACGCTTTCTTCCTGGGTATTCGGCCCGGACGAAACACTCTCTTCGGAGAGACCGATCACAGCGCCAACTTGCTTGAGAGCACTCGAGGGGCCATAGGCATCGGTCACGAACCAGATCCCGCTCACTGAGGGAAGCTGAACCGGTTGTGAGGGCTCATCACCAGTAGAAAAAAGAGCTGCTTCTTGGAAACGCACCTGCTCAGACCGAACATTTGCCATGAACTCGGTCACGCCTTCAGGCAACCAGCTGGAGCCAGTGAACATCTTCTCGAGAGCATTCTTGAGCCTTCTGAGTTTTTTTGCGATCTGATGGTTATCCTCGACTTCCTCGCCATCGATGCAAAGGGTCCAAAAGCTGCGTGTTCCGTCGGCCGAAAAATGCCCCCAAACGTGGCGCTCAAACTCCTCACCTGACTCTTTATGAAGCGTCCCGAAAAAACCTTCGCGAACGTCCGCCCCTACTGGATGCGCATGCACGAACGCAGCCTGCAGTACACTGGCAGGTTCACGGCCTTGCAAGAACCCCATCGCTTTAGGCAGTCCCTGGATTCTAGGCAATGTGCTCCAACGATCTGCATAGATCACTTCACTGCAGACTATTTCTTCGCCGGAAGCCAACAGCACCGCACGAACGCGTCCCTCTTCGATCTTGATCGAAGCTACTGGAACGCCTTCAATTCTCCTAAAATACGAATGCCAGGAAGAAGAGGCAATCGACTCACTCTTTTTACCCTCTGGGGCACCCTCCGGCTCAGTCAAAAGTTCACGTACGCGCTGCTCGATCTCATTGACAGAAAGATCCATGCGCGCTTCAAAAACTGGCGCAAGCTTCTGCTCCGGCGGCCACAGCATTTCGCGAATCACCTCATGACGATCATCTGGAGTCGGAGCGTGAGTCCAAGCTGGTTCGCGAAACGCTTTGTTGCGAAACTCCCTCACAAAAGACCCCGTAACGACAGGACCCGTCTCAATCCCAAAACCTTCTGCAAGGCGCTTCCAATTCTCAGCACACTCACCTGCTTCAAGTGAAGGAAGAGCCGAAAAAATCCTAGAGCCCGTTCCATTCACCCAAATTAAACGCTTGGCAGAACTGGGTCGAGACTCATCTTCAGCGGATGGCCCAGCCGACTGCGCTAAACGCTGAACCAAAAATCCGACGGTTGCCAGCGCAGCCCAGCCATCTCCTACGACGACGACGGCTTCACTTGAGGTCTGGTCGGGCATCTCGAAATTCTCGTTTTGGGTCTCTGCTTGTTTCTTGGATTTTCTCGTCATGCTTCGGCCTCCTGTCTACACATGCCAGCGTGCTACTTGATTCGATCCGCGCATCTGCGCAGGAACGCTTTTCATCATTTAACCTTACCAAAAAAATGAGAATGAAGCGCACGAACCGCATCGTCAGCGTGCTGCGCCGCAATAGCAACAGAGATCGCGATGGCCGATGCGGAGCCAAAAGACACAGAAATATGACTTTTCGCCAACGTATCAATCACCTCGTAAAGTGCTGAGCTATCCTGCGAAAACCGATCTCCCACTACAGACACGGGTAGCAAATCAAGATCGACTTCAAATTTCTGAACAAACCCATCGATAACCAGTCTCTCCAACAACTTACGCCAATCCGCCTCTGCTTCGCGCTCGGCAAAAAACTGAACTTTCTCGCCAGAAAAAACAGGCGCTACAATGGACAGATTCGAGGCCGAAGCACTCTCCCAAAGAGCACTCAAAACCGTTGATCGCTGAAGGTCAACGGTGACCAGAAACTTATCCTGAGCTGCCGTGACACCCGACACCGAAAACTCTTCCATACCCGTCGCTTCAATCGTCTTCACCCAGGTCCCCTTTTCATCCGCTTGACGCAGGCTATTCAACACTCTCAGCGGCACCGAAAACCGTCGCGCAATCTCAATGCTACGGGGATGCAGAACACCAGCACCTCGCGTCGCGAGCTCCACCATAGCAGCATGCGAGATTTCTCCCCAAAGGCGCGCATCCGGTACGATCCGTGGATCTGCAGAATAGACCCCATCGACGTCTGTATAAATATCGCAACGATCTGCCCCCAGCGCAGCGGCCAACGCCACTGCGGTAGTGTCCGTCCCCCCGCGCCCGAGCGTAGTAATCTCCTTGTTTTCGCTCACACCCTGAAATCCAGCCACAATCACCACGCGGTCCTCGGCGAGGGCTGCACGCAGACGATCCCCCAGAATCCGTCGGATCCGCGCTCTTCGATGACTTGAAGTCGTGATGATTCCGGACTGAGAGCCCGTGAACGAAAGCGCATTCAGCCCTTGATCGGCCAACGCCATACTGAGAAGCGCCATCGAGATTCTCTCGCCCGCGGAGAGCAGCATGTCCATTTCGCGATGAGGCGGATCTTTGCGGTTCAAGCAAACTTGCCCAGCAAGCTCAATCAACTCATCCGTAGTTTGACCCATTGCGGAGACAGCGACGACTAAGCGATGCCCCTCTGCACGAGTTCTACAAATGCGCTCGGCTACCGCCCTGATTCGCTCAGGCGTCCCTACTGATGTCCCACCGTATTTTTGGACAATTAACCCCATGAACTGCCGTTATAGCCAGGCCTTCAATCTATCGCAAGGTTACCGGCACTTCGACTGAGTTGTTGGTCTTATCCGACTCGGGCAGAATCCCGTCCGGATTGACCGAAATTCGAAGTAAATAGTCGCCAGCTGGCACTTCCGTCACGTCGACCCATTGACAATCGAGACCTGAGTCATAGACGTCGGCCCACCCCGAAGTCAGCCCTTGATTGCTGCAGGTAAACTGAGGATCCTTGTTACCTGCGACCTGAATCATATCGATCATACAAAACCCTTGCTTGTGTCCGGTCGCAGCGACAGCGCCGGGCATCTCACCATAATTGGTCGAGACCGCATGTTTGGACACCGGGTCGATGAGCTCGTAGCGCATGGCCGCCTTGAGGTGGTAATGGCCGTGGCAACTACTGTAAACGAAGAGGGGGTTGTCACTAGGCTCTCCAAGATAAAAATCTTGGTCTCCCAAGTTTTGAATCACTCCATCAAAACGCAGGAGCTTGCGTCTGCCTGGACCAGCCACACATCCCTCGAAGATGGCGCAAGAGTTCTCACTGATCACGCTGTTGGTCACTTGAAGCGACCGTTCTGCAGAGGCAGCATCCACTCGAAGGTCGGGTCCATGGCTAGCGGTAATCCCCTCGCTTAGCTGATCAAACGAGAGCGCGAGGTCGAGATTCATACGAAGTGTTGAATCCACGGAATCGGCGATCGAAAGGAGCTCTGACTGAGTGAATGTCTTTGCCGCGATGATCTTGCGATCGCCGTTGATGCAGCTCCCGTAGCAATCCAATTCAAGCGAGGAGTCTTTGGATTTGCAGTAAGACTTGCAGTTCCTAGCGCTGGCCGGAATCGACACCGAAACATGGAGACTCTGCACAGTGGGAGACTCAGTCGCTTCGTGGTTAGACCCAGCCACGATCCTAAAGTCATTGCCCAAGGGGCAGAGAGCGTCAACAAGGGCTGAGAAGTCGGGAAGCCCCGCCTCAAAAGCCAGCGTTCCATCCTCTTTTATAAAAACAACCTGGCTCCATTGAGCAGCCATGCTGTGATCCAAAACAGCGCAACTCGAGGATGAAGCGCCAGTAAAAAAGTGATCCCCGGTCAAAACCAGATTCACCGTAGCGTTTTGAGGTTCAGTCAAAGATGAGTCGAGAAAAGTGGTTTGGAGAACGAATCTAAAAGCCTGGCCGGGACCTTGATAACTGGGGTTCTCGACGGGCGAGTTACATCCCAGCGCCATCAAATAACTGCTCAAAGCTAATCCAAAAAGACCCCTACTCCAACGCATTGACGCGGAGTATCACCGCCGGTTTTTGTGATCAACTGATTTTAGGACCGATTGGTTCCCTTGCGACTAACTGTTCGGGCTGACTCACGTTTCTTGTATGAAACTTTGTAGTACTTGGGGCCTCGGCGACTTTTGCGGCGACGACGGGCTTCTGGAGGATCTCGAACATCCAATGACGCCATGGAGCGGGAGCGGTCATTTGGAATCGGAAGCAAAACTTTGATCCCGTTGCGCAGCTTCATCCGAGGCGAAACGCCGTTGAGGTCAGTGATCGGATCTACTTTGATTCCGTAGTGACTCGCGATGCGCGACAGGGTTTCCCCTCGCTGCACCTTATAGGTCATGAACTGAACTTTTCGCGGAAATGCCTCGTGATTATAAGTCTGTAAGAAATGGTCCTTCACAGACGCCGGCAATCTCAAGCGATAAGTGGCCACGGTCGGAGGCGTACACCAACGAAGTAGTTCTGGATTGAGCGCTTTGACCGTAAGGTACGAAATCCCTGCAGCCCGAGCAATCTTAAGCATGTCGGCTGGACTTTGCACTTCGAACTCAGCCAACTCCTCACCCCCCACTTGTCCGTCTTTGGTGACGTGCGGAGTGGGGACCGGCTTAGCCAACGGCTGATTGGGGTTAAATCCGCCTAATGGCCCCTGATTGCCCACCATCACGCCTTCATCCAAACCTCCCTCTACGGGAATACTCAGAATCGCGTGCGTAGCCCCTGCAGGATTAGAGGGGACATCGTTGTCTTCGGCAAACTCATCGTCTCCCTCTGCCGCGGCTTCAGCAGAAGCGATGATGTTGGGGTTAGAGGTGTTTAGGTTATCCTCGAGAGGCTTGTCCGTTTTGACAACCTTCACAACCTCACCATCGCCTGCGACCGCTTCGCCAGCTCCAGGCTTGATTTCAGACTCCGGAAAGCCAAACTGTCCGCGGTTCTTAGCTAGGATGGCTGCCGCGATGATTTTTGGCACATAATCGCGAGTTTCAGGGCGCAAGAAGCGATGCTTCGAAATGACCCAAAAATCCTTGGTCCCAAAGCGGCGAATTGCCCGCGCGATCTTTGCCTCTCCAGCATTATAACTTGCAGCCGCAAGCTCCCAGCTTTGATACATGCCAAAAAGGTCTTTGAGGTAACCGACAGCAGCGAGGGTTGATTTGCGGATATCGCGTCTTTCGTCGACCCACCAATTCACCATCAATCCATAGCGCTTGCCGGTCGCAGAGATAAATTGCCAAGGCCCAACTGCTTTGGCATGTGACCTAGCAAAGTTATTAAAACCGCTCTCGATCATCGCGAGGTAAACGAGGTCTTCGGGCATTCCGTTCTGCTTAAGGAGGGGGGCAATGTAAGGAATGAAAAACTCGGAGCGCTCGAGATAACGAGTAAAGTGCTTACGACCCCGTCCGGTAAAATAATCTACCCAGTACTCAACCCGAGAATTAATGGTGACTGGAAAATCGAATTGAGTGTTTTTGAGTGTGACGCCCTGGATGGTGATGTCACCGTGACCGGAGGGAACAGGCATTGGGGTCGCATCACCCGCTTTGGGGGTAGAATGAATATCCTGCGACAGAACCTCGGTGAGCGTTCTTGGAGCGGAAGCCTCTTTAGAGGAACCCGAGCGAGTCGTCGCACAACCTGACGCCAAAGCGATGCTTACGCAAGCGACAGCCCAAATCCAAAAACGAGAGTGTGATCTTTGATTTGAGGTCATAAGAAGCATAAGTTTCATGGTTTGGATCTCTTCCTTGAGTGCCACTAGAATAAAATGAGGCTCGAAAACCGTCCCTGTTTCGAGCCTGCGATCTACCAGAAATCATAGCATGAAGAAACTTGTCAGCACCCGTTCTTACTGATGCTTTGAACTTTTAGAATTTGCGACCCTTTGCAGAGGCTCGATCACAAGGGGGTCGATCTCCTCTAACTCGTTGATATCACTAATAGATGCGGGCAATCGATCTAAGTCAATTTCTTGACTCGTCTCAACTTCCTCAATGGCAACAGGCAGGCTGATAGTCTCTTCTGCCACTTCGCGAACGCGAGATGCCCAGACCGAAAGACCTGAGAGAACGGCAGCAAAAAGAATGAGAAAAGTAGATCGACGAATCATGACGCAGTGCAATGTAAGTGCAAACCAAGCACCGCTGTAATGAATAAACCTTAACTTTTTAGATCAATGAATTGAACTCGTTAGCTCTACCCCCCAATCCCCGCAAGACCGCCAAATGATTAGCGCCTCGACACCGTCGAGAGCTTAGACGCCCCAACGATAGCCCACGATAGCAATGAACTATAGTAAAACGACTTAAGATATTAATTTAATTCACTTTTTTATTATTATACGGACAAAATAAGACAAATATAAAAATAACTCTGGCCCACCCCTTGCCGATCCTCCCAAACCTACGAAAAATGAGGGGGGGGGGACGGCGACACCGAACGACACAGACCTGCGCTAGAGACTTGCGCCAAAGAGCGTGAGGTTTTTATTGCTCTGAAGATTCTTCAGAATCCTTGCCAGATTCCTGGCCAGAAGCCAGGCGCTGAACTTCGCAGATCAATAGATCTCGCGCTACGAGGAGCTGAAAGTCAGTCGTCTCGGGACGAGCGATATAGGTTTCGAGCGCACTCATGGAGTCCGCACAAGTCCTCAGCAGGGCCACCTGATCGGATGGACTGAGATCCTCCGGAGAGCCTGGGCTCTCCGGCAAAGCGCCTAAAAGATGCCGCTCCCGAGGCGTGAAGCGCACCTCGAAACTGGTGCGTAGATCCGGAGCAATAGGGAAATCAGGCTCAATCCCCGTAATCTGATGACTACGATGGTCCGCGGGCAAATAAAATCGAGTCACCGTCTTAAGCATCATGATTTTTTTGCCATGCGAAAAAGGAACGGCTTCCTGTGCAGTCCCCTTTCCAAAGGAGGTCTCTCCGGCGATCCAGCTCCGTCCATAATCGCGAAGAGCGCCCGCTACGACTTCCGACACGCTCGCAGATTTTGCATTGATCAGCGTAATCATTGGCAGATCAGTCAAGGCATCGGTGCTTGAAACGCTAGGCTCTTGGGCGTGTGTTTCTAGGTTTTGTTGCGTGAAAATCAGCCGCTGCCCTACAAAAAGCCCAGCGGCGCAGGTTGCGATATCGACGCGCCCTCCTGGATTGCCTCTGAGATCCAGAATCCAGCCTACGGCTCCTTGCGCCTGCTTCTCGAGAATAGCGGTCCTAAGATCCTCGCAAACGGATAAGGAGAGAAAATGGGAGACTTTTAAGCGCGCGATTGGCTTTTCTGAATCCCTCACCCACTCCGCTTCGACGGCCCCTGTCCGATTCAGCTCATCGGCAAGCTCCTGAACGGGGATAATTTGGGTATGAGGGTCATATTCAGAAGCCAAATAGGCATTAAGCGCTCTTGCGGCGGTCAGTGACTCGCCCGCTCCATCCAGGGGTGCGCGAAGCTGTAACTCTGCGAACCAATCCTCGAAATCTACTTGCAGCGAGGAATCGGCGCGCAATCGCTCTACAGCAGACGCCTGCGCCTGCTGCATCTCAAACTCCGCTGACCAGCGCTCATAGGCATTGCCCGTGGCGACGCCCTCGGCTTGAGTCGTGACTCGCGCTACTACCAACGACAGCGGGCCCAGCTTTGTGAGTGTCTCGCCAAAGCGCGAGTTCGGCGACAAAAGCTCTTCTTCAGTGACTACTGCAAGAGGGGGCTTAAAGGAGTGGGCAATCGCATTCAGCGCTCGCACACAGCCTAAGAAAGTCTTGGACTCAGCGTAGCAGTCCTTTTGGACGACGACATCGCGAACATCGATGAGGGTGAGGCGTGTTTCTTCCCAATATTCAGACTGAGACCTCGATGGCGTGTCCGCGAAAGCGAAACCCAGCGCAGTGGCGGCACCCAGCAGATGGAGCGATCCACGGACCAGACCCCGAACCTTCATTTAAGATCCTCGCTATAAACCTCAGGATTAATTTTTCTTTTCTTAAAGCGAGGAGCAGAAAGTCTCGAAAGCTCATACAAGCGAGAGTTGCGGAAAAAGTCGTAAACCAGGCAGGTCATGTCGGCTGGTTTCGCGGGGAAAATCACATCGTTGAGCACGACATCTAGACTCGACTTAGGATAAATACTGCGAAAAGTCCGATTGTAGCAAAATCTGCGAGCCTGATCCTGCGTCTCGAACGAGTTTTCGGGCAGAAGCTCGAGGATCACGCAGGTGAATGCGAGCTCTTGCTCTGCATCTCTGAAATTGCGCCCATTGAGCTTCTCGACTCGTATCTCGTTGTCGAGCTGGGCAACCCGATCAAAAAGACTCCATCCAAAAAGTTGGCCAAGAGTCTTGAGATTCTGACGAGATAGGCGCTGTGTATTGATGATCTGCTTGGTCACGGAGTCCAACCCAAACACGTTCTGAACCAGCTCCGATGTGGTCCCTCCCAGCGAGAGCTGGAGAATCCGCGATAGCGCAGGATCGAATTGACCTACTTCTAATTGATGATCGAGATCGCGTTTGACGATCTGAGTGAGCGCGTTGGGAACGAAAAAGATATCCCCTTGCGGAGAGAGCTCATCATTGAGCAACGTTGAAAGCGTCGTCGGATCGTCACTGCGCGCCTCGATTTGGATCACTGCCTTGAGCCTGTTCGAGATGTCTTCGATGACGAGCTTGAGCTGGCCTGTTGAAATTGAATTTGGATCGTTTTTTAGGATTTCTAAGTAGGCAATCGCTTCATTGATGAAGCTGATCGGATCAACGCGGTTCTCCCCTATTTTTCGAGCATTGGCCAAGACTAGGCGAGGGTTGCTCTCCTTGACCAAAGCAAGCTGGGAAGCCGCGAAAGCGCTGCCCTCCGTGAGAAGATTCTTGGATGACTCTTCGATCTTGTCGATCGCTGGCGGAAGCGGCGGAATCGAGTTTGGGATAGGGGGATTCGCCGCTGGATTGCCCCCGCTTCCGAATCTGCGAGTCAAACAGGTTTGGCAGTCCCTCTCTGTACTCATGAGCAGGCAGGCTTTTTCAGTCCCTAGCGTCATAAAGTACGTGATTGCCCCGCAAACTGGATCCAGCTGAAAACTTCGAGCCAGAGGCCCTTGCCCGATGGTGGTCTGACTGCTCTGACCGGATCCGGTAAGAGAAATCGAAACGATGTTTGAGGTCGAGATGGCTGCCAAGCTATTAACCAAGTCTCTCAAGATGCTTTGCTTCTCTTCGTCGGTCTTATCTCCGAGTAGCTCGCGTTTAGAGCGGGCTATCGCTGCTGAATAGTCGATGCGCATCAGCTCGACGTTGTTGCGGAGATTCACGCCAGCCTTCTTTTCAGCCGCCTGCGCAGGACCGCTTGCTGAGGAGACGGCATTGATCTGAGAGACCCAGTTCAGAAACACCGGCAAATTGCGGCTAATGGTCGAGATCCCCTTCCACTGCGGCTTGAGGTTTTCGAGAACTTCGGCATCGCCATGCATGATTTTGGTCGAGTTGATCACTGTGCGCAAATCACGCGCCTCACAGTAGTTGGTCGCCACTGCTTGGATCGCGCAGCCCACTGCTTGAGCCTGACGCTCCTGGAGAACTCCTTTGAGGGCGTCCGCGAACTCTTGGTCACGCGCGAACTCAATAAACTCGTTGATCAGCGCGCCGCCACCCATCATGACTGCTCCCACGAGGCCGGAACCTACATCAGAGGAGAGCGCGAGAATCTGCGCTCCCACTTGGGATGCGATCTGCGGATACTTGTTGCGGCACTCGAGATTTACTCGGAGTCTCTGCATCAGGCTGACCGCGTAGAAGCCAAAACGACGGACACGGTCGCGTTGTTTCTCAGCAGGATTGGGGTCAGTAAAATCCCTGAGCTTTACCTGCTCAATTCGAAGCGCAGCGATCTGGCTACTATAAGAATCGATCAATACGGTTTTTCTCGAATCATTCTCGGCTAAAACAGTATTGAGCGCGACCTCAAGATCCTTCACCTGCTGATCGATTTGTTTACCGCGACCCTTGGCAGCTTCATTGCTGTACAGACTCTCCGCGCTGAGATCAGAGATCTCCGTGAGAAGAGAAGCGACACCCTGACAAGCCGGATCTTCTTGAAGCGCTTGAGCAACGTCTTTGAGGTTCTGCGAGAAACCAAATGCTGTCGAAAAGAGCGCTCCGTTTGCACCCTCACACTTCGAACCAAAAGCAGCCATGAGAGTGTCTGAAGGATCAAAGGCGGCGGCAAAAACTGGCTGGGATCCCAAAATCAACGAAACAAGTAATGCGCAAAATCGAAGCATGGTGATCTGCGCGTACCATAGCTAGACTGACTCAGTACAGTAAATATCAGACCAAAACGTTATAGAATTACAACCCCCGACTGCGCTAGAACTGATCCCTCAGCCTGTTGATACCAACTCAAAGAGTCAAATAAATCCCCTACAAGAAAGACCCTTAGGACTGGGGGCCTGTCAGTATATATAACTTAAAAAGTCAACTATAACGGGCTGCGATCGAAACGAAGAACCGATCCCAACAGCTCTCAGTGAGCGTCTTCAGCCTTAAACTTCTGGATGGTCTCAACGATTTGCTGCTCAAGATCATCGTCGGACTCATAAACATCATCAATATGGGACGATCGCATAAAGTACTCTGCGATGGAGCGCGCTACTGTCTTGATCGGCTTCTGGAAGTAAAATCCGTTCAGCTCGTACTCTCCAAATGATGCCCGCACAACCGCTTTTGCGGCCTTGTACTGCTCACCATCCGTAAATTTAGTATCAGCCAACATCTCAGCTTTTGCGCCAATCTTCGCTAGAGTGCGCTCGCGGAGATCCTCGTCAGTTAGGACGTATGGGCCAACGAGGCCTACGATCTCATCCTGAACTATCTGCCGAAGGCGAACCGGGAAGCTGATGGATTTATTGTTTTCCAAGCGGGTCACAATGCTCTTGAAGAGGATGCGAACCGTTTCTTTGCGCGTGGATGTCGTCGTCATCGGGCTTCCTTCACCTCTGTGCGAGCGTGAATCCGTGCTTGCTTCCAAAGGTGCCTCCTTAGATCAACCTTAGCTCAAGTTTTCTGGCGGCTCAGCTTATTTTTCAGTTTTTTCAAGAAAATATCTGAGACAGCGATGGTGTCCTCGAGCCGAAGCAACTTTCCTAAGAGGAGAACCAGGGCGGCACCTTCGAAAGTGACCAAACCCACTTTGATCACTCGACTGAGCACAAGCCCGGTTTTACCGAGAATCTCAAACAGCACACGATCGGGAAACAGAGTGCCTAGTAACCGGTGAGAGGCCAGGCAAGCGGCTCCCATGCATAACGCGACCCCTAAATGCTTGAGAAAAGCTTCGATCATGGGACCCAATACCAACCGCCCCCCTGCCGCCTCAAGAAGACGTCGAATGGCGTGAATGAGAAAAAGGGAGTTAAAGATCGCGGCCAGCGAGGTCCCTAATGCCAATCCCCAGTAGCCAAACGGCTTGATCATGATGAGATTCAAAACCAGGGTAAGAAGAACTGCGAGAACGCTCGAAATCACAGGAACACGGGTGTTGCCCAGCGCATAACACGCAGGAACAAGGACTTTGACAGCGGAGTAAGCGGTAAGTCCCACGGAGTACATGGCAAGCGCCAGAGCGGTTGCGCGGGTATCCTCGGAGTAAAAGCGACCGTACTGAAAGATGAGCTCGATGATGGGATACCCCAAAAACGCGAGTCCCGCTGATGCAGGCAGGTTGATTGCAAAAACCTGCCTCAAACTTTGAGTCAAAGTCGCCTCAACGCCGGCAATATCCTTATCAACCCATTGTTTTGAAACTCGCGGAAGAGTCGCTTGAGCCAACGAAACGCCAAAAACACCAATCGGAAACTGCATGAGGCGAAAGGCGTAATTGAGCCAAGAAACTGCGCCGGGCGCCTGCGAAGTCGCTAAAACAGTGTTCACCAAGAGATTGATCTGAGTTGCGGCAAGGCCAACGGTGCCGGGCACCATCATCCACAGCATTCGACGCAAATAAGGATTGCCATGCCAGGCAGGCTCGCCAGGAACTGCGGAGTAAAACCGATAGCCCACCCGATAGAGCAACGGGAGCTGACAAAATGCCTGAACGACCCCCCCCGCGAGCACCCCGATGGCCATCCCTTCGATAGGCTGGATTCCCCACTGAGCCCCATGCACAAAGAGGTATTGGGCGCAGATCACTCCTACGCTGATCGAGGCAAGATTGAACAAAGCAGAAGAGAGCGCGGGGATGAAAAAGACCCCACAGGCATTGAGAATGCCCATAAAAGCCGCTGCCAACGCTACGAGCGGAAAAAACGGAAACATGATCCGAGTCATTCGAACTGTGAGCTCGAACTTTCCGGGAATGTGCTTAAAAGCTCCTGCGTAGAGACCGACGAGCTGGGGAGCAAAAACAAACCCAAGTACGGCTAGCAGACCCACCGACACGAAAAGCACCCTAAAAACGAGCCCCGCCACACGCCAAGCTTGCCGATCTCCCCCTTCCTTTCGAGCGCGAGTAAAGGTGGGGACAAGCGAAGCGCTCATCGCCCCTTCGGCAAAAAGATCGCGCAAGAGATTTGGGATTCTAAAGGCTACGTTGAAGGCGTCGGTAAAGTTACCCGCGCCAAAGAGGATGGCAAAAGCCTGCTCGCGCACCAATCCCAGAACGCGGCTAATCAACGTGGCGATACTCATCACGCCAGCCGCGCGCAAAACGCTTGATTGAGGCTTAGTCTCGCTCACGCCTGGTTGAAGGTTTTAGCGACCCAGCGATCAATCCCTTCATCGATCTTGCTTCTAAAGGGAGTGGCTAAAAGGCTCAGCTTCGCATCCAGCTGGATGCCGGCCTCTTTGCAGGTCAATGTCGCGGAGAACATCGAGGACTTGACCTGAACTTCCTTTTTAGCGGGATTTCGATCGACCTCGAACTTTCCCACCGAGGCTTTTTCAAGAAACCGATCGATGTCGGAAGCGACTTTATCGTAAAGCTCTTGGGCATTCTTGCCTGGGACGGGAACCGTTCTTGTGTAGCTGGGCATGGTGAACTCCGTTTCCAGCTTAGATTATAATAAGTAAGCCCGGGGCGCTAGTGGACGCTAGTTCTGTGTCACAATCTCGAACTCGGCCAACTCTTCACCGGCAAGCACCCCATCCTCTGCCGCTTTACGCCAACGGATCACGCGAACATCCACAGGGAGCGCATGGGGGACAAGCGTGCCCAGCGACTCGACAATGACCAGAGGCTCGTGTGCCGGCACGACTGTGCCTTCGCGATAAAAAATTGAATGCACACGCCCTTGAATCAGCGCAAAAAGCTTGGGAACGCGCGCTGACCGAGCCCCTTGCTGGACAGCGACTCGCCTACAAGGCAGTACCCATTGACCCACTCGAACCTGCCACCGCTCAGGACCCATGGGATAAGCACAGACCCTAACCCCTCGGCCATCCTCAAGCCTAAGTCGACCCGATAGGCCAGGCATCCCTTCGACCTCCCAATGAGAAGGATCTCCTTCCCAGGTTGGGTACTCCGCAGTCGTAGAAGCGACCAACTGCTCTTCAACCTTGAGCCACTGATCCCCTACCGACCAGCGCGCGGTAAGTCCGGCGACCACTGGGTCAGCCCTTAAGTTCACAATCACGCGAGCAAAGACCATGCGGATTTCGATAGGAGGGCGCACGACCGGCAGAAACTCCTCATCCACGAAGCCTGCATGAAAAATCCCTTCCTGCACCCACGGATGAGCCAAAAGCTCCGAAAGAAATCGCTCATTGGTCTGAATCGAACCTGCGATCCAAAGCTGATCAAGAACACCACGGGCAATCTTGAGAGTCTGCTTACGATCGGGGCCCCCGACCCAAAGGAGCCCTACCATTCCGTAATCGGACGGAAGGATCCTCCCTCCCGCTTCTACGGATAGTTGCAACTCGGCCGAAATTTGGGAGCCCTGCCCTCCTAGGTGCCACTGTTTTTTTGATTCGACTTCACGGACCTCTCCTGGCTGCGGGAGTTGGAGAAGCGAGTCCTCAGCATAGAGTCGCAGCAAGAGTCCCGAGGCCCATTCGGTTGCAGGCAAACACTTAGGCTCAAAGGGAGCCAAGTGATCGGCACCTCGACTCTCAAGAGCCTCAAGCTGCCATGCGACGGCACTCGTGCCTGCCACCCTCTCCCAAAGATGAAAACCCGTATTGAGCCGCGCCGAACCCTCGACCAGAAATCCGCGGTCGTCATCGACGAGGTACTCAAGCGTGCCGATGCCCACATAACCCGTCTGTTGCGCAAAAGTTTTGGTCCAAGCCTCCAGCTGTGAGGTCATCTGCGGGCTGATCTCAGTTGCAGGACAAAGCTCCACGACCTTACGGAAGCGGCTTTGCAAAGATGCATCGGTCATTGGAAACACGCGGACCCGGCCATCCCAAAATCTAACAAACGGCACGACAATGTGCCTAGCACCCTCGAGATAGCGCTCGGCAAAGAGGATCACTTCTCCGAGATTTCGTCTCAGTTGATCCAACCAAAGTGGGATTTTACGCTCAAGATCCGAAACGTCATGCACGACTTGAAGGCCAAAGCTTCCGCCGCCCTTAACGGCCTTCAAGACAAACGGAAAAGGCTTGCGAGCCAGAGCTTGATTAAACACCAGACGCTCAATCTCCCGCACGCTGTAAATCGGATCAAAGCTGACCACGAGATGAGGGATTCCGGCGATTTCAGCTTCAGCGAGCAGGTTGAGCTTGTTAGCATACAGCGCAAGCTGCCTCGGGGGCGGGCAAATAATGTCGAGTCCCAGCTCTTCGCCCAGCGTAGCTAACTCCGCTCGCTCAGCCCAAACAGTGACGCCGGGATGCACGCACGGACTTTGCGACCCCCTGGATTCGTTGGCAAAAGCTTCTAAAATTCGCCTAAGAGATGCGACCGCCCCCGGATCGGAGATTGCGGGCAATCTCTCTCCAGAAACTCTTGCATCGAAACCGTGGGAGCGAAGCTGGGCGACGATTAGATCGGCAGCGCCCTGCGCCCCTAAGACGAGGGCTTTGCGGGAGGCCATATTACTGGCCAGACCCTAACGCACCCTCTGGACAAAGGCCATGGGGTTTGGTCTGGTGGGGGCCTAGAAGGAAATATTCTTTTCGATGAGAGTCCCTGTTCCCCTTTCGGAAGCCTTTGGCCAGCCCTTTGAAGACCTGCTGAGTGGTTTCTGCCATAGGCAGGGCATGCTTCCAGCGCCCGAGGACATACGATCCTCGCGTTTTCTTTCACGATCCGTATTGCCTCATGTTCAAAAGCTCTCAGCGCTTTTTAACCGGATCAAATCCATAGAAGAGGATGATGAGCCTCAATCGCCTCCTTCTAAGAGACGAGCCCCTGGCAAGCGCCCCAAGACCGTGAGGGCGTCCGCGCCCGACGAGGGACTTGCTCCCTACTGGAGAGAAGGATCTAACCTCGCCAACCTGAGACTCGCCTATTTGCTTTGCTTCATGCCTCCCAACCTATTTAGGACTGCTTCGATTTGGGCGGAGCTAGGTCGACTCGGCTATCGATGGCCCGAACGCTTAGCGGGACAATCGTTTCGCGGCATCGAGCTTGGAGCGGGACCCGCTACCGGCGCGTGTGGAATCGCTGCGGGAGAGAACTTCGCAAAGCTGGGTCTCCCGGCTGAAGGCAATTGGGCGTTGATCGAGCAAGACAAAGCCACTCTTGAGCTGGGTGTGGAGTGGGCACAGACTTACTTTGAAAATCAAAACCTGGCGCAGTGGTCGACGCGAAGTTTTCATCGGCGTATCGACTTTTCTCGCGCCCTATTGCCGGCAACGGCACCCAAGTTTCACCTTTGGCTGATGAGCTTCTTTCTCAACGAGGCGACGGAATCTCCCCATGCACTAGCAAGCACGCTCATGGATGCTTGGGAGAAACACCTAGAAGATGAGGGACTCATCATCCTTGTCGAACCTGCCCTGAAGCTTCAGTCGCGGCGCCTGCTTGAACTGAGGCGGAGCCTTCTCGACGAGATAAATAGGCGCACCGGACCCACTGGCCCCAGCTTAAAAATATTGCTGCCCTGCCTAGGTCACCAAAGCTGCGGTGCGCTAGCAAATCCAGAGGATTGGTGTCACGAAGAGGTGAGCTGGTGGCGACCTCCTTACTTGAGAGAAATCGACAAAATGGCGGGCTTGGATCGCAAGACGCTGCCTTTTAGTTACCTGGTGTTGACTAAGTCCCGGCGCTCTCTCCCAGAAATCTTGCCAAAGTTGGCCAAATATTCTTCAAACTCGCTCGAACGCCTCGTATCACCAGCACATTTTGAAGGGCGCGACCAAGAGTTCTATCTCTGCGGGCAAAGCGGCAAACGACGGGCGCGGTTTCGCGCGTTGGGCGCGCAAGCGCAAGAGACACATCCTGCCTCGCACTTGTCGCGAGGCGATATTTTGTGCGACGCAGAAATTCGTGGCGATGTGCACGCTTCACGTATCGAAAGACTTCACGACGTCGTTTGATTTTACCTCCCCATTTTGAGCTTTTAAATTAGCGAGAGCTCGGCGAACGTCCGGGCTTCTCAATGAAGTTCATTTTCTGGAGGATTCTAATGACGTTTCGCATTCTGGCCCTGTTGATGGTTTTCGCTGCTCCGATGTTTGCCCAAGTTTCTTTTGCTGATGAAACCGGCACCCCGTCGGCGCCTGCCGTAAAGACTCTTCCCCTTCGCACCACGATTGAATTCCGCGAAGGCGTGACTGACTGGAGCTATCAAGACACGGTGGACATGTCTGTTCCAGAAAACGGCCAGTACATTCAAAACATTCATTTTGTAAGTGGTGGCTACCGTGAGTCTTTCAAAGCTCACCTCACCTTCGTTGCTAAGCCTTTGGACAACAACACGTGGGAACTTACCGTCACCCGTCGCGACACAGTCAATGGCTATGCTTACGGCAAAGTTCGCTTCTCGAAGTTCACGATCGCGCGCGGCGCAACCTCACAGGTTGTGCTCGGCGGAACCTACAAGTGGCAGCGTCGTGATCTTCGCCTGACAATCACTCACTGATCCACTGATTCGATTTTTGCTCTCACTATGCGCGGCGCCCACTGAGGACTAGATCCTCTGGGCGCCGCGGTTTTTTTTGGGAACTCTTCAGAACCGCTTTTCGTGGCTCATTTATTGAAAGTCGCATGGGAAGACTTTCTAGCTGTTTAAATAACTCCGGAGATCCCATGAAAGCCCCATTCTTTCTCACTCTCTCACTGATACTTCTCACCCCTGCTTCGGCCCTCGCCAACGATATCCATCAAACTCACCCAGAAGTTTACGTCGATGACGAATCTGTCGATGAAATCGACCCAGAATGCCTCAGCAACAGCATTTCTCCCCATGTAGTCATTGAGTTTCAAAACCGCGGCCCCTGGCGCTACATCGCCACGCGAAAGCTCTGCATCAATAACGAAGGAGAGTCCGCGATCCACGTCAAGTTCAAAAGAGAGACCTACGTCGCTCACTTTTACGTGCGCGGGCGCCGCATCGACGACACTCAATGGAACATCGAAGTGACTCGCCAGGACACCGTTCGCGGCGTCAACTATGGCGAGGCGAAGACCTCTTCTTTTGAACTCCCAAAAGGCGTGGGAGTGTGGAGCCAGTTCTACGGCTACTATGGATCCGATGCTCGCAATCTTCGCTTCAGATTCAAGTACTAGGACCTGTTTGAATTTATTTCGTGCGGCCAGGCCACGGGATTGAGTTCAAACAAACCCTACGTGGACTGAAGCTTGGCTCGAATGTCCGCCAAGAAGTTCTTCACTTTGACTTCATGCTGCTCCTTGGCTTCTGCGCTTGAATGCTCAGGTGAGTGAGATTCGTCGCGAGTGAGCAGGAGCGCACGGGGGATGTCAGACAGAAAGCGACTTGGATAACGAGGAACAGGCTTTCCAAATCGCACGCGGTTTTTTGCACGAGTTAAAATCAAGTGATCGCGAGCGCGAGTGATGCCAACATAAGCTAGCCTGCGCTCCTCGCTAAAGTCCGTGGCCTCTTCGATCGTTCGCTTGTGAGGAAGAAAGCCTTCTTCCATTCCAACCAAAAACACGATGGGGTACTCAAGTCCTTTGGCTCCATGCAGAGTAAGGAGAGTCACTTCGTCGCGATTGGCTTTCTTGTCGCGATCTTTACGGTCCTCCTCTGCTTCTTGGGCGTTAAGAGTCATACGAGCGAGAAACTCCTGCAGCATCGCAACGGCGCCTGTGTCAGCAGTAGAAGGGAGCGTAGGTAGGGCATCAGACTCGGTGGATGTCGGCAGCCCCAATGTTGAGGTCACACCAGAAACGGCCTCGCTCCCGAGCGCAGCCGCTATTGACGCTGCATCGGCTCCAGGTTCGTTTGCGAAATCGTCCTCCATTGCTACTTGCCCGAGAGAATGCACGAGCTCCTCGACGCTCTCCCACTTGCGCGCAGCTACGGCCGGATCTTCTTCTTCCGCATCGATCGCGCGCTTGATGCCGATATACTCGAGAGAGCGCTTTGCCCAGTGTGCGATCATCTCGGGTTTTGCAGGAGTCTGCTCGAGCTGCTTTCTCAGCGAGAGAATCAGCTCGCGAAGCTGAATCGCACCAGCTGCACCCTTGACTCCCAAGTGAGGTGCGTCCGAAAGAGCTTCGAAAAAGGATTTTCCCTGCTCAAAGGCCTTTGTCCCCAAGGTCTCGATTGCAGTTTTGCCTAGACCGCGGGCTGGATAGTTCACGATGCGCCGAAGGGAGGCATCGTCTTTGGGATTTGCGACGAGGCGCCAATACGAAAGTGCATCTTTGACTTCTTTTCGGTCGAGAAACGACATCCCACCCACGATCTTGTAAGGGATCGTGTGCCGCCTAAGCGCTTCTTCGAACACGCGAGACTGAGCATTTGAGCGATAGAGAATTGCAAAGTCCTTGAAGGGACGAGGATTGAGCTTGATGCGCGCGGCGATCTCTTCAGCGACAAACTCTGCCTCTTCGCGGTCTTGCTCGAGGATCACTTCAGTAATGGGCTCGCCGGTGCCGCGATCTGACCAAAGCGTCTTAGGAAAGCGCTGCTTATTGGCTGCGATCACCTGGTTGGCAGCATCCAGAATCGTCGAGGTGCTGCGATAGTTCTGATCCAACGTGATCGTCCGGGCTCCGGAGTACTGATTTGCGAAGCCCAGGATATGCGAAGGATCAGCACCGCGCCAGGCATAGATCGATTGATCATCATCACCCACCACGCAGATGTTTTGATAACGGGTCGTCAGTAGCCGTAGCAGCCTAAACTGCGATGCATTGGTATCCTGATACTCGTCGACCAAGATGTGGCGAAACCGACAAGCATAATGCTCGCGAACTTCGGGCACCGTATCGAGCAGATGGACCGCGTTGTAGAGAAGGTCATCGAAGTCCATCGAATTCAGAAGCCTGAGCTGCTCACGGTACTTGCCATAACAAGTCGCGGTTGCAATCGCGTAGTCGGAGCCTAGTGCTTTGCTTTCTAGAAAGTACTGCTCCGCCTGGCTGTCTGTTAGAAAGCGATTCTTCGCTCCGCCGATCGCAAAGAGAATCGTATCCAGATCAAACTTGCGTTCGTCGATTTTGACGTTGCGAAGTATTCCTTTGAGAATGTCTTTTTGGTCGCTCGTATCGACGATTGTAAAATTGCCCTGATACCCAATCCGATGCGCATGTTCGCGCAGAATTCGAACGCAAAGGCTGTGAAAAGTGCTGATCGTCAAACCTCGAGTTGCGCTACGCCCCGCAGCTTTCGAGACCAACTGAGTCACGCGTTGCTTGAGCTCACCTGCCGCTTTATTGGTAAAAGAAAGCCCCAAAATTGAAGTGCCCGCAACATGTCTCGCTGCGATGAGATGAGCGATACGGTAGGCCATCGTGCTCGTCTTGCCACTGCCCGCGCCCGCAAGCACGAGAAGGGGACCCTCGGGATGAAGCACAGCTTCCTTTTGGTTAGGATTGAGACGATCCAAGCTCAATGACATAGAGACGGAAAGGTAAAGGATTTCGGATTGATTTCAAGATTGAAACGTTAGATGCCTACAGAATGCTCGGCCTGCTGACTCTCTTGAGTTTCCTGCCTTTGCTTCAAGGTCACGCTGCTCTAACGCCTCCTAGCCTCTCGGATATCGAACGAAGCCGCCTTCGCTATCGCCTTGAGAACCTGTTCAACGAACAGGACCTCATGATCCGCAATCAAAAGGTCGACAAATCCGACATTGAGCATCAACGCAAAGAAATGGAAGCGCTACGCGTCTACGATCGCATTCCCTTTAAAAACGATATTCCAGGACTTCGAACGAGCCTGGTCACTACCGCCAAAACTCATGCTCTGACGATTCAGGCCTTCAAGCTTTTGCCAATGCCTCGCGCGCGCCCCCGACCTGTGCCTCAATGGATCTATACCGATGTGCAACCTGCGTTTCGCTTCAGCGAAGATCAACTGGTCAAGCAGATCCCATTTGCCGTAACCGTGCGTGGCGATGAAGAGGCCGTGCGGAACTGGATGACCTCATGGGCGACTGACCAATGGAGACTCGCAGAACCGATACGCGCCTCTCAGAAAAGCCCCATTCGCAAAGTAGGAGCCGGCCTATATGAAGTGTCGGGTCGAGCATTTCGATTTACTCCCGTTCAGTTTCCCCAGCTCCGCACGCGGGACCCTATCGCACTCCTTCCTGCCTGGGCCGCGCATTCACCGCAGAAGTTTGCCCAACAAGAGCCTATGATTTGGGACTATGTGACGCGCATCCGCGGCATCGCTCCCCAAGCTCGTCCGTTTTATCGAAATCGAGAGCGGATGCTCCTCGGCAGCGCACGCATGTCATTTTTTATCTCTCGCGCCGTATCTCGCGGTTTGCCACTTGCCCCTGGCAAATAGCAGCGTAGACTCAAATCATGCTTCGCGACGAAGTGGGTATCTTAGTCGTAGACGACGTCAATACGATGCGGGTCCAAATCAAGGATCTGCTTAAATCGTTTGGATTTAGGAACATCCATCTTGCCGGAGGCGGGGAGGAGGGTAAGGCCATGCTTGAGCGGCAGTCCATTCACCTCATCCTTTGTGATTGGCACATGAGCCCAACCGACGGATTGGACTTTTTAAAGTATGTTCGCGCCCATGACCTACACAAGTCGACCGCGTTTATCATGGTGACTGCAGAAAGCACCAAGGAGCGCGTCGTCGAAGCAATCAAAAGCGGCGTCGACGACTACCTCGTAAAACCCCTGACTCCCGCGCAGATTCAAACCAAAGTCTATGGAGTGCTCCTTAGGAAACAGGTGCTAGCATGACCCATCAACACGAAAAAATCTTAGAGTTTGTTCAGGAGCTCAGCGGCTTCGCGGCAACCGCAGAAGAGACGCTCAAGAAAATCGAGAGCGACCTCGAAGGCAGTAAGCATCTTTTCTCGGTGTTCTCAGAACGGATGTTTGCGATTCGGGGGACCGCCGAGCAACTGAGCCTCCCTCATATTGCATCAATCGCAGGGCTTGCAGAAGAGATCGCCATCAAGGCAACCTCTGCAGAGACGCGTCCGCAGATCCGCAAATGCGTGGGCGCGAACTATGATGCGCTTACGACGATCAAGTACTTGCTCGAGCATTACGCAGAAGAGACCAATGAGGAGCAGAGGATTTTGATTCATCGCCTTGAAGCGACTCTAAAAGCGCTGGGTGGACGGCGACCCACGGTCACTGCGGATGAGATCGAGACGCTGCTGAAGCAACGGAAGTAAAAGCCGACCGGAATCTCTTAGGCTTTCTAAGTGCAGAGATCGCAAAATGAGCCGATCAAAGCGCAATACAGGCCCTGCCCTTTAGGCCAAAATCGCGAAATACCGTGTCAATCACACACCCATCTCAACCTTTCGCAACTTGACCCAAAGGCGCAGAGCAAACGAGACCTCTCGAGTCTTTACTCAGAGCTATATCTGAGCAGAGACGCAGAACTTTGGGAAAACCTACTGATTCTTGCCAGCCCGATCGATTGACCAAGCCGTGCAGTAGTTGCCCTTGCGAGCGCAGTATCCCACAGAAAGCCATTGATAACCGCGCAACTCCCCAAACGAGCCCCAAGAGTTCTTGACCAGCAAATAGGCTCCGCCTTCAACCGTCTCGTCGATTCGATAACCCACGATCGCGACCGCATGTCCGCCGCCCGTCTTGCCAGAGCCCGCAGAAATCACGGCTTTTTTGGCATACATTTCGGACGGAGTATTGAGTGCTAGGTAAACAGGATTGCCCTGATCGAGAGCTTCGAGCATCGCTTTGACGTTATCTCCCAGCAATTTGAAGTCATAAAGCTTGAAGTGACTCGCTCTCAAGTAGCCTTGAAGAGGATTGAGCCTGCTCTCAGGCCACCATTCTTCTTCGATTATCCCGCCGCCGTTCGTGATCGCTTTCATCGCAGCGGCGCTAGAAGGCCTGCAGTACTGGCTCCAAAAGTGACGCTCAGAGAGGTGAACCCCGCCGCCCATCGCGTTCTCAATGACTGCGGCCAGCCCAAAAGCAGAGCAAGTCCCGACCTTGTTGCGAAACCCCGCGCACTTCTTCGCTGAGAACTGCTGCTTCACGGCCGTGTCTCTATGCCGCAAGTCGATCTCTCGGCTGCCCATGAACGTGCTCAAGTCATCTGCCTTGAGTAGCCCGTTAGCCACGCCCTCCTTGCGCTGATCAATTTCTACCTGGGTCTCTAGCGGAATCAACTCCTCGAGAGGAGACTCATCTGTCTCGTCGGGGACACTTGCAAGAACGCTGAGAGGAACAAGCGACAGGAACGAGGAGATCAAAAGCGAGTACATTAAGCTCTTCTTGGCCATACACCCTCCATGGGTATGAACTCGAACGTGGGTACTTCTACAGCACTGCAGCCAATAGAATCACAATCCCTGTGAGACCTGATTTGGCTGATGTTTAAATTATATTATATTTTTTGTATTTAAAAACTAAGGAGCCTAAAAAAGCCAAGTAGGCAAAAGCTTCCCACCCCGGATCCACTCTGGAACCACAGTTAAGCGCCCATTTTTATTAAATTATTTGAATATAAAAATACACGCGAACAACGCTGGTCGGCTAACCCAATTTGGCGAAAACCACCCTACTTTGCTGCAGATGGTGCATCCGCCGCACCAGACACTACCGCACGCAAGGAACTCTCACGCCGCTTATACACCCAAGCGACGACGCCCACGTAACCCAACTGTAAGGCCACGAAGCCAAACATCGAGGTAAATCCCCCGCTCGAGAAACCGTAGGAGTGCAAACCGGCGCCAAGCACGAAGTTCACGCCGTACCAAGCCATGATCACGGAAAGGAAACTGACGATCGACCAAGAAGCGAAACCAAATTGCCCGACCCAGCCCGTAAAACGCGCATGCAAAATAATGAGATAGCAAAGGAGCGCAATGAGTGCCCAAACTTCTTTGGGATCCCAGCCCCAAAATCGGCCCCAAGAGTAGTCGGCCCAGACACCGCCCAAGATCGTACCCGCTGCAAGGAGCACTACACCAAACTGCATGGCTCGGTAGGTGAGCTGATTCATCTGCGCTATCTTGGCTTTGGCTCCCGGCCGATTGCTGCGCAAGAAATGAAAGAGCGAAACATTGCCCAACCCCAAAGCCAGCGCGAGGGCCGCATAGCCCAGAGTGATCGTGAGCACGTGGATCGTCAGCCAATAATTGCTTCTGAGCACAGGCACCAGCGGATGGATGCCGGGATCCATCATCGCGGGAGCCGCGTCCGCAACGATCAATCCCACCGTACCGAGCACGGTGGCGACACAGATCGCGATGGACTGACGACTCATGAGGTACAAGATCCAAGCGAAAACCAACTGACCTAGACTCACCCAGATGACAGACTCGTACATATTGGTCACCGGAGGACGGCCTGCGATAAAGCAGCGCATAGCAATGCCTGCGATGTGCAGCCCAGCACCCAACGCTGTCACAAAGTGCGCGACACGATCGAGCCGCGAAGCTTTGCTCTCCTGGGGCGCTGAACCAACAGACGCGATCGTCCGCGAAGCGATCCACATGAGAGCAGCAATCGCATAGAGAATCCACGCGATCATGAACGGCCGGACGCTATTGTAGGTGGCCTCGATCGAAATTCTAAGTCGCGAAATATCGGTCCAGCCTGGGATCTCGCCTTCAACTGAGGCCTTGACCAGCCGAGCGGAGCGCTCGAATGCGTCTTCATCGCTCTTTTGATATGCCTTGAGCATATCGATAAACTGCTTACGAATCAGATCTCCCCTGGGATCAGATTCAGCAAGCGAGCTCCACCCTGCTTCAATCCCTCGGGCGGCAGCGGCCGGAGAGGCCACAGGCACCAACACCCAACCTTCGCCGGTCACCACGCGCCTAAAAGCTCCGAGGCGCTCAAAAACGCGTCTAAACTCCTGCTCGCGAGGATCCGCCTTGGACGTGTTGGCAATCGGTGCAGTCACCTGCGAAGACCCACCTGAATGTTGCGCATATTGAGCAAGAACCGAGTTACCCATCAACTCTTGAGGCGTGTAGTAGGTCCGTTTCTCATCCAATCCGAGCTGTCTGCGCACATCTTCACGAGTGATCTGGATAAATCGATAACCATTCCATGCATCGGGCGTCGCCAGTTGAGAAAAAAGCATATCAACCGGATCCCAGCCCTCGAACTTCCTAGAGCCTGTCTCAAAAAGAACGATCTCGCGAGCGAAAGAGTCTAGAGGCTTGACGCGTCCACCGACTTGCACAGGAATCTTGCGCGCTTCATCAAACGACCAACCTGCGCGCCTCACCGGTCCGCTGCCAAAATCAGGAGTTGCGAATACTGAAGCGCTTGTCGCTGCAGTGATCAGAAGCGCACTAAAAACATTTTTTAAGCAACTCATAAAACCTCCTGTGACTCGGACGGCCGCATGACTCCGCGCGCTCGAGTCTTACTGCGGTATTTGACGGCAAAGAGCATGATCGACCCAACAACAAGGAGAATCGATCCCCAGTATTTCCAACTGCGGCCCGGATCTCGATTCACAGAAAATATCGATACGACCGGCCTGGGTGACGCGTCCTCATAACTGGCTTGGTAAAAAGTCACCCCTTTGTGCGTGAGGGGCTCGTTCATGCTGATCTTTTTCGAAAAAGCCCCCTCGCTAGAGCCATTGGGATTGACGCCCGGATCGACGGTCACTTGCGACCAATACTCAGAAGGATCAAGGCTTCCTTCATATCGCTCGACTTTGAATCGATCGAGCCTCACAGCATAGGGTAAAATCACTCTTTGCGGCATGAACCCCACCTCCGCATCGCCCTGCGGAGTACTGAGGACTGCGCGATCGCCCAAGCCGAGCCAAACATCCGGTCCGCCGCCTGCAGTCGCCGTCAAATGAATCGCAGCCGGCGGCGCCCCCATTCCAAACTGAACACGCGCAGGCGTATAGGTGGTGTTCGCGATGGCATCGGGCAACCATTCGAGGATCGTGATCTTGAGGCCGCCCTTCCAGCCAGGATCGAACATGTAGTCTTTGACTTTGGATGCTTCAAGCTTGAATTCGGAGACTTTGCCATCCGACGTGTGAGATCGAATCGTGAGGCCCGAGGGTTGCGGGATCAGCGAAAGATCCGGACGTCCCGCGATCGGGTCGAGCGCGGTGGGACCTAAAGAGAACCGCGATGGCCCCATCTGAATCATTCTGAACGACGGATCCCCTGCCCACATCCAGAGATCCTGCGTGATATTCATCGGCCCACCGGTGAGCTTGAGATGAACAGCAGGTCTTGGATTCGCACCGCCCACAGCGGCTTGAACAAAGCTATACTTAGGATCCGCATGAGAAATGTAACGATCCATGACGATGTCGAATCCCAACGTATCAGCAGTATCTAGCTTTCGAGGCTGAAAACTCACCGTCGGCGGAATCCATTGCACCGGTATTCTTTTGAGCTGGTTGCCCTTCGAGAGCACAAGACTCGAGTCCTCCATCTCCACGACGCTCGAAGTCTCGCCCTCGGCAACGCGCATGGACCCATCCAGTCCAAACTTCTGAGTCATCCACGATCCCGCAAGCAGCATGAGGATCCCGAGATGAGCGAGCAAGAACGGCACGTGCTTTTTCTGCCAAGGCCACCGACTCACGGCTACGCAGAAAATGTTAATCCCAAGGAGGGCGAGCACGCCGTGAAACCAAAGCGAACGATAGACATAGTACTGAGAAGTCGGAGTATCGTAGACTGATTCGAGGACCGTGCCCGTGGTCAGCGCAATCGCTAGAACTAAAATGATGAGAACCGCAAGCTTAAGGGAGCAGAGCAGATCGAAGAGACGTTCTGCTGCGCGGCCAAGCGAACTGAGTTGAGACGATTCAGTCACTCCTCTCCCCTTCACTCGAAGCTTTGCAAATGGCGGAAGCTCCATAGGCGTGATCTTGCCGCGATCTGGAGGTGTATCTCCCATCGGTACCATCGCGACTCCCGCCAATGCCATCACTTCTTTTTGAACAGCACGCTCTCGAGCAAGCATCTCTTTGGGCAGCTCGCCTGCCCGAACCTTTTCATCAAAAACTCTGTCATAAATGCTTTTGCGAAACCAACCGGCGTTACGCCCCACCGCGAGCCGAGCTCCCCTACGAAGCTTTCTCGAAAAGAAAAGACCTTGCCGCTGCTTGGGTCCAGTAAAGTCGATGAGCAGGTCAACGTGCGCCGGTGCGACAGCTCCAATCGACTTACCGCAAGTGGTCATAAAGTAGGTAGTAGTACCAGGGTAAGAAAGCAAAACCTTTTGCCTCAACGATTCGACATCGTAAACCATTCCGGCCGCCGAGAGAACGATCAACACAGTCCTCACACCGGCGTGGCGATTGTTGCGATAGCGCTCTTGCTCAGCCATACGCGCAAGAAACTGAGTCGACTCGGGATCAGCCGCAACAAAGGTATTTGTCGTCATAGTGCCCCTCAGCTTAGCAGAGTCTGTTGCTGCATCCTAGTCCCGCCAAAAACAAAATGCTTTGACTTCCCTCGAAACGAAAATACAGTTTTACTCAAATGCACACTACCCAAGACGCTGTGAACGAAGTCCGGTCCTTGGCCCGCAAAATATTAGCCAAAGAGCTAGCTCCTCAAGTGGAGAGAACAGAAGAAAGCGGGGAGTTTTGCCGCGAAGCATTGATCAAGCTGGGCGATGCGGGACTCGCTGCGCCGATGCTGCCAGAACCCTGGGGCCAGGGAGAGCTGGCGACCTCTTCGACTTCGGCGAGCGGCCTGCTGCTTCAAACGGTCGTAGCCGAAGAAATGGGTTTTGTCTCGAGCGGCTTCGGGCTTTCTGTCTTGGCAAGCGTAGGCCTCTTTGGTGGCAATGTGGGCAGACAAGCGACCAAGGAGCAGAAAGAAAAATACTTACCAGGCATTGCCTCAGGCAAAAAGATCGGCTGCTGGGCACTAACGGAGCCAGGCGTGGGAAGCGACGCTGTTTCGATCAAGGCACGTTGCGAGCGCCAAGGCGATTCTTACGTGATCAATGGCTCGAAGACGTTCATCACCAATGCGCCGATTGCCGATTACTTCATCGTGCTGACCCGCGAGTACGGCGCAGACGGCAAACCCGTCGAAGGATTTCAGGGCGGAACCGCGTTCATCCTTGAGCGCGGAATGGAAGGGCTTCGCACGGGCAAGCCATTTCACAAACTCGGGCACTTGAGCTCGCCCACCGGCGAAGTTTTCATGGAAAACGTCAAAGTCCCCTCCTCGCATGTCCTCGGCAAGCCGGGAGCTGCCTTTTTAGGAATGAAAACCTCGCTCGATATCGAACGCGCGATTTTTAGCGGACTCGGCGTCGGCTTGATGCAATTTTGCCTGGAAGCGGTCATCAAGTACGGCGCGCAACGCAAGCAGTTTGGAGTACCGATCCTTGAGCATCAGCTGATCCAGGATAAAATCGCGCAGATGGCGGCTTCGCTCGATATGACACGGCATTATCAATACATGGTGCTCGACAAACTAAGCCGTGGAGAAACCGCCAACAAAGAGGCCGCAGTCCTCAAGCTTTTAGGCGCACAGTTAGCGAACGCCTCGACGACCGAAGCGGTGCAATGCATGGGCGGCTACGGATACATGCGCGAGTACCAAGTCGAGCGATGCATGCGCGACGCCAAGCTTTACGAAATCGGCGGCGGCACCAACGAGATTCAGAAAATGATTATTGCCAAGCAGGTCATCAAAGAAGTGCTGAGCGGGGCGCGAGCCTAAGGAGCCAATCCATGGAAACGACGCGAGAGCTATCGACCCGGTTACAGTCGCATCGAGCAGTAGTCCGCCAAATGGGCGGTGACGAAGCCGTCAAAAAACAGCACGAAAGCGGGAAGCTTACCGCTCGTGAGCGCATCCAACTTCTCTTTGATGAAGGATCGTTTAACGAATACGGAATATTGGGGACGCACCAATCCCTCACTCCCGACATGAAGGACAAAGTCACTCCAGCAGATGGCGTGATTACGGGCGTGGGCATGATCCATGGACGTCCCGTCTGCGCGGTGGCCTACGACTTTACCGTGATGGCCGGCACGATGGGCGAAGTCGGTGAGCGCAAGGTCAAGCGAATGCGCGAATTGGCATTGCGAGAGCGAATGGGGATCGTGTGGTTGCTCGACTCGGCGGGCGCGCGCATTCAAGAAGCGGCGGGCGCGCAGTTTGCCGGCACAGGATCGCTGTTCTTTGATCAAGTGACGATGTCAGGCATCGTGCCTCAGGTAGCAGCGATCATGGGACCGACAGCTGCGGGCACAGCTTACATCCCTGCACTTGCGGACTTCGTACCGATGGTGAAGGAAACCTCGTCAATGGCTCTGGCGGGCCCCCCGCTGGTGAAGGCCGCGATCAATGAGGATGTGACGACCGAGGAGCTCGGCGGCTCGCAAGTGCACTGCCGCGTGAGTGGCGTTGCGGATCTCGAGACGGCAAATGATCAGGAATGCCTGGCGGCGATCAGAAAGTATCTTTCTTATTTCCCGCCCCACTCTGGGATGAAACCCGCTCGCGTAAAGCCCTCGGGCTTGCGTAAGAATAAGTCCGGTGAGGCCGGCGCGTTTGGTAAGTTCGCCAAAGGCGCGGCGAAAGCCGCTAAAACCGGGGCAACGGATCGCTTAACGATGAGCGATGCGGTCCTGGATGTCCTGCCTGAGGACTCGCGCAAAGCCTACGACATGCGCAAGATCATCTTGCAGATCGTAGATGGCGACTCTTGGTTTGAAATGAAGCCTGAGTTCGCGCGCAATATCGTTACGGGATTCGCGCGCATCGACGGGTGGGCAGTAGGCATCTTAGCTAACCAACCGAGCGTCATGGGCGGAGCGATCGACATCGATGCGTCGGACAAGTCGGCGCGTTTTCTGTGGCTCTGTGACGCTTTTAATATCCCAGTTGTTTTTCTGCACGACTGTCCTGGCTTTATGGTCGGTTCTCGTATGGAAAAACTAGGCATCATACGCCACGGCGCAAAGATGCTCTTTGCAGTGAGCGAAATGACAGTGCCAAAATTCTCAATCATCATTCGGCGCTCCTATGGCGCAGGGTACTACGTCATGTGCGGCAAGGGTTATGAACCAGACCTCATCGTTGGTTGGCCTACGGCTGAGGTGAGCCTCATGTCGCCCGAGGGTGCGGTGAACATCATCTTCCGCAAGGAGATCTCCGCCGCCCCGGATCCCGAGGCCGCGCGCGCCGCCCGGACTGACCAATATCGCCGCATGATCGGCGGACATATCTCCGCTTCACAGGGTCATTTGGATGACATCATCGATCCGCGCGAAACTCGCCGAGTGCTGGCCCACGCGCTGGAGCACACCCGAGGGAAAAAGCTGCCCCGTCCACCAAAAAAACATGGCGTAATGCCCGTTTAACTACATTGAGCCTATGGACTTATCTCTGCTGAGGTCGGCAGAACCTGCCCAATAGGATTTAATCCAGTATCCGTCTAAAATAAGTCAGTGGCTGCCTTCAAGAAACTTAGCTGTATCCTCACGCTCGTCGCAGCGACTGTGCTCTATCCCTCTTCGGCGCACGCAAGGAGGCTGTTCGTAGGCTTTGCTGCGGGAGGCAACCTGGGAAAAACGCAGTCAGGAAGCGTCGAACCCTCGGCCTTTATGGGATCCTACTCCGCGAGCTTCTCCGTTGGACTCAACATTCTTCGCTTCATCCGCCTGGGGGCGCGCACTTCATATTCCTACATCGTGCAGTACTCAGACACCGACACGACCGGTAATCGCGGAGGCAGCCGCTGGACCCCGTTCGCGCCTTTCTTGGGCATCCGCTTTCTTCGACGGATGGAGCTCCGAGGCGACTATCAGTTTATAGGTGATTACACTCTTGCTAACGCTGATAGCAGCGGCAGGGAGATCTCATACGGCAAGGTCAGCGGTTTCAGCGCGGAGCTCACGTATTCAATCACCTCGCGCGTGGCTCTCGGAGCCAGATTCGAGAGCGTGTCCTTTGCGGAGGAGAAGGTAGCCGGAGCAGCTACTGCGCTCAGCGAATCGCTTTCGATGACCTCCTACGGCGGAGTACTTAGAATCGAGTTATAGGTCCTAGGATTGCGGATTTTTGAGGCAGAGGTTACTGATACCCCATGGATCTCAGCAACTCCATCCACCTTTGGGCCGCAAGAACGCGCTGGCTCAAGAAACGCCTGCCCGGCTTGCCAGAAACCGTTTACGTGCCCCTGCCCGGCGGCAGAAGAATCTATGCGGATGCTCACGATGTCCGAGGCCCCTCTTTTCACGTGATGTATGGAGGCCTCACAGGATTTGAGCACTACGAGCTTGCAGAAAAAAATGAGATCTTAAGCCACCTGCCCGACAATGGCACCTTCATCGATATCGGCGCAAACATAGGCCTCTTCTCACTATACGTGCATTGGCAAAAGCCCGGCTCCACCATCCATGCGTTTGAACCTCATCCACGCAACATCGCGTGCCTCAAACGCAGCTGCGAAGCCAACCGCATCCAGCAAATCCACCCTCATGCCTCTGCGATCGGGGATCAAGTCGGTGAGCTTGAGCTCTTTTTTAACGACACGGACTCGGGCGGACACTCTGCCTACCGCTCCATGATCGAGGATCATCTCGGCAGCCAACCCAAGAGCGCCCGGGTTCCCCTCACGACCCTCGACGCCTTTGCGGACGAGCAACGCCTTGCCCGAGTAGACGTGATCAAGATCGACACCCAAGGAGGCGAAGCATCGGCGATCAGGGGCGCAAAACGCACTTTCGCGCGATTCAAGCCCGCGCTCCTGATCGAGATCGATTATCGATTTATTATAGATAAAATAGACTCCCCCCTTCGGGCATTGCAGGATACCGGAACTCCCTACCGCGCTCGCCGGGTAGGCGAAAAGACCTCTATTGATCTCAACCAACTAGAAGAGTTGGCCAAGTACGAATTGAATCACCAGATTTACCAACGCAACTTCGTCTTCGAAGTTCAAACATAGAGCCCCACGGAGAGCATCACGGCAGTTTCTGCCGATGCCTCAAATTTCAATATCAAATAAGAGACGCATGCTAGAATCTGATTGTGATGAGGCGGCTCCCGTTCGCGATAGCTTTTACTTTGGGATTCTCGTGCGCTTTTGCGCGCGCAGCGGACAACGTAGAGACAGTGACTGTCTCCAAAGGAGCTATGGTCCGCATCTTGAGCGAATGGGACGGAAAAAATTTTCCGGATGTGCTCTTAGCAAGAATTCTCACCGCGGGAGAAAGCTCTGTAATCCAAGGAGCTCAACCCGGCGACATCGTCACGCTCGACAACAGCAAGGGACAGGTGACGCAGTTGTTCGATGCCTTTCGAACTCTGGGCGACTTGTACCGCGACAATCCTCAAGCACTGAAGACGAACGTAATCGCCAGGGCTAAAGCCGCTATCCAGTCGCTATCAGTCAACCCGGACGGAACACGAGCCGCTGAACTTGCCGCGATTGAAATCGCCGAAGCCCTAGGAAACATCGACTCCTTTGGCACCCCGAACGATTCGAGCAACGCTGCCAGCTGCTTCGACACCGCAAGCGAGCCACCTCCGTTTAAAGTCTATGAAGCGAAAAACACCGGCATGAGCTACCCGGATTTCAAATTCGACTCTTGCAAGAAGGGCAACGGCTACCAAGAGAATAGCAACCAGCAAGTCAACGAGCTTCTCGCCGGCCTCGGAATTCCCGCAGGGAGCGCGCTCGAGCCGCAAGACAAGAACGGCTTATCTCCGGTGTGTATTTACCAAAGCATGAAGCACGCGCTCCCTTCTAACAAATATGGCTACTGCTCCTCAACCACTGGCAAACCCTCTGTCAAAGTCCCCTGTGGAGACCGAGGAAAAGCCACTTGTAAAACGCAGATGCCTTGCGTCTCAAAGCCCGCGTTCGAAGCCACTCACAACTCGTTTGCGCTCGCTACGAGCTGTTTGGACGTCAGCGGTAAGGAGCTCTTTCCTTTGCTGAACCATGAATCAGGCTTTCAAGCCAGTGCGATCAGCTGGAGTGGATGCGCGGGCATTGGTCAGCTCTCAGGCATCGGCATCAGGGATGTCAATGAGCTGATCGCCAGAGACAAAGCCAAGATCACTTCCAAGATCGAATCCAAATCGCGTCCAGAATGCAAGGCGGTGCTAGACGCCATGAGCGAACCCATGCTCGACCTACCCAGCAACCGGTGCGCTGCCACTTTTGGACCTCAACAACCTCTAAAGAACCTGGTCTTTTCGGCCCTTCACTACAAGAACTACGAGTTTCAAATCAGAAGCGGAGTCGAAAAAGTCCTGGGCTTACTGCCTAGTTCGTACAAACCCACTTTCACGCCCGATGAGCTCGACAAACTGATCCTAAATCTTTCTCGGCAAAGCTACAATGGCGGCGTGGGCACGGTCAAGACTTACGTCAAAGCTGCCCTTACGACACCTAACAGGTACAAGAGCATTCAAGCACTTGAAGATAAGATCAATGAGTTGATGAAAAAGCGGGCTGATAGAGCTCGCAAGAGCCCCAAACCCAACCAAGGGGATCTGCGCTTGCCTGAGGTCGCTGACTACAACGAAGGACTCCGGAAAAGCGCAAGACGCGTGCAAAAGCATCTGAAGGGGGCTGAATGCGGATTCGACTAGGACGATTGGCCGCGCTGTGGATTTTTGCAATTCCCCAGATTGTGCACGCTGCGCAACCGGCCGCTTTTCAACCCACTGTCTTTACTCAGACGGTCACACGGCTAGAGACTCGCATCCTCGACATTCAACAGCCTCAGTCGATTCGCCTCAAAGCGGCCAAAGAGCTTAAGAAGTACGTCGTGGAGTCCTCCGACTCCCTTTTGCGCACCCAAAATCCCGCATATGACCCCGACTTGCTCGTTACTGTACATGGGCTTGAGACATTTTTTGATGTCGTTGACCTCGAGCATTTCTCCGCCTCTCAATGCGAGCCGTTCCTTTTTAGGATCATGGCATTGGCAAGTCCCCAAGACCCCTCCCCCCAGCAACTTCCTAGCGAGGCGCTGCGGGTCTACCGAATGACGGCCGCCCTTTGTAAATAGCTCACCGCACCACCCCCTTCGTCGTTGACACTCTGATCCTCCCGCAGAACAATCCGAGGTCATGCAAGCAACCTCACCTCGCGAAAAGGTCATCGTAACGGCGGCACTGACCGGCGCACTCGCCAATCGAAAGCATTGCCCAGGCATTCCCTACACGGCTGCCGAAATCGCTGACGAAGCGGTGCGCGCCTACGAGGCCGGCGCATCCATCGTTCACATCCATGCGCGAGAGGACGATGGCACGCCTTCTTGGCGACCCGAGATTTTTGCGGAGATCGGTGAGCGCATCCGGGGACGTTGCCCGGTGATCCTCAATTTCTCTACGGGTGGTGTCGGCAATACTATCCAAGAACGGGCGCGCCACATCTCGATGGTTAAGCCCCAAGTCGCTGCGCTCAATATGGGCAGCATGAACTATTCGATCTACAGCTCGCGCCAGAAAAAATTTCTCATGCAGGGCGTGTTTCTCAACCCCTTCGAAGACATCGAGTACCTCCTCAAGCTCATGGCTGAAAACAACGTGATCCCCGAGCTCGAATGTTTTGATGCAGGCCACATCTGCAACGCAGATCCCTTCATCGACATGGGCCTGCTGAAGCCTCCGTTTCACTTCTCCATAATTTTGGGCGTGACGGGTGGTCTCTCAGCTACTCCGCAGAATCTGAAGAACCAAGTGGGACTACTCCCCGAGGGAGCCCACTGGCAGCTCATTGGCATCAGCCAAGAGCAGTGGCCACTCCTGGATCTCTCGCTCGATCTTGGCGGGCATGTGCGAGTGGGGCTTGAGGATAATTTTTATCTCCCCGGGGGAGCCATGGCCAAGTCCAACGGCGAGCTCGTGGACATGGCTGTGAAGAAAGTCCGTGAACGCGGACAGAAGGTCGCAACCGTCGAAGAAACCCTGGCATTTTTGAAGCATTAGCCTGAGCCTAAGAAAGAAAACATGAATCCTTCTCTGTTTGCAGTCGCCGCACTCCTCGCAATCACTATGATCATGAGCCAAAACGCTTGCTCGACCCACAATCGCAAACCCCTGTCCGACGGAGACGACCCTCACCTCTGGCTCGAAGAAGTCGAAGGTCAGGAGGCCCTCGCCTGGGTGCGCGCTCACAACGACAAAACGCTGCCCGAGCTGCAGAAAGATCCTCGCTATGCGGGACTCGAAGCCGACCTTCGCAAGGTGTTGTTGGCCAAGGACCGGATCCCAACTCCTGGCATTCGCGGAGGGTGGGTCTACAATTTTTGGCAAGATCCGGATCACGTTCGGGGCATTTGGCGCAGAACCTCACTCCAAGAGTATCGCAAAGTCGAGCCACAGTGGGATGTCATCCTAGATATCGATGCGCTCGGCAAAAAGGAAAATGAAAGCTGGGTTTGGAAAGACCTCGATTGCTTGGCGCCCAAATATGAGCGCTGCCTCATCACACTCTCACGTGGCGGCAAAGACGCCTCCGTCGTCCGCGAGTTCGACCTATCCAAGCGGGATTTTGTCACCGATGGATTCACGCTTCCCGAAGCCAAATCCTCGGTAGGCTGGAAGGACGAGAATACGATTTGGGTGGGAACTGATTTTGGTCAAGGCTCATTGACTCACTCAGGCTACCCTCGCCTCGTAAAACTCTGGAAACGCGGCACTCCGCTTTCGCAAGCTCAACTCATTTTTGAAGGAAGTGCCGAAGATGTTTCCGCAACGGGCATGACCATTTTCTCGCCTGAGGGAGTGACTCATGGGATCGTTCGCTCTCCGAGCTTCTTTGAGTCCGAGCAGTGGATCTGGACAGAGGGAGCATCTGGGCCCGAGTTGCGCAAGGTCCCCTTCCCTAAAGATGCAGACTTTAAAGGCGTTTTTAAAGGACAGCTGATGGCCCTGCTCCGCACCGATTGGGGCCAAGGCAAACGCGTTTTTAAGTCGGGCACATTGGTATCACTGCCTGTAGACGAAGTCGCTCGATCGGGCGAGAGGCTTGAGATTGGTAAACAACCTCCAACCCCTGTGCAGAACATCGCCCCTCCAGCCTCACTTCAAACGATTTACGCCCCCGATTCGCGATCCACTCTCGAGGGGATCTCCCGCACTCGCAGCCACCTCTACCTTCAGGTCCTGCAGAACGTGAATGGCCGCATCCTCGAAGTGTCCCACAAAGGAGCCAAAGGATGGGGTTCTCGCAAGCTCCCACTCCCCGATCTCGGATCGGCATCCGTGGCCGCTGCTGACCCGTACGAAGGCTTCATCATTGCGCACTATGAGAGCTTTGCGGTCCCCACCACGCTCTACCTCTCTCACGCAAAAAAAGGCTCTGACTCGATCGCCAAATTCGAGCCGATCAAGCGCCTGCCTGATCGCTTTGATGCTTCCGGAATGCAAGTCAGTCAGAGAGAATCCAAGAGCGCCGATGGCACTCGCGTGCCTTACTTCTTGATCCACAAAAAAGGCCTCAAACTCGACGGCTCTAATCCTACCCTGCTCTATGGGTATGGTGGATTTGAGATCTCGCTGTCTCCTACCTACCAGTCTACCAAAGGCAAAGTTTGGCTCGAAAGAGGCGGCGTCTACGCGCTAGCCAACATTCGCGGCGGCGGTGAGTTTGGGCCTAAATGGCATCAAGCCGCGCTCCTCAAGAATCGGCAGCGAGCGTTTGATGACTTTATCAGCGTGGCAGAAGACCTGATCTCCTCACGCATCACTTCTCCCAAGCATCTAGGCATCATGGGCGGCAGCAACGGCGGCCTCCTGATGGGTGTCATGCTCACGCAGCGGCCCGACCTCTTTGGCGCAGTCGTCTGCCAGGTTCCGCTCCTGGACATGCTCCGCTACCACAAGCTTTTGGCAGGAGCGAGCTGGGTGGGAGAATACGGCAACCCCGAAGATCCCGAGATGGCGCCCATCATCGCCAAATACTCACCCTATCAAAACGTCAAGGCAGGCGCAGGCTACCCGCGCGCGTTTTTCGTGACCTCAACCAAGGATGATCGCGTTCATCCAGGGCACGCTCGCAAGATGGTCGCAAGACTCGAGGAGATGGGGCACTCCGTGCTCTACTACGAGAACATCGAAGGCGGACATAGTGCGGCCGCAGACCTAGAGCAGCAGGTGAAGAGAACGGCGCTTGAGTTTACGTATTTGGATAGGCAACTCAGATGAAACTGGCTCCCTAGCCTGTTGCTAGCGACGCAGACGTAGAGCAATTCCTAAGCATTGGCAATGACTTAGCGCTGTACCCCATCCATGAGGGTAAGAATCTCAGGACTCTTCCCAACAAAATGCCCCGCCTTTGATTGGGTAGCTGTCAATTTTGGGCACTTCTAAAGGAAATTTCGGCAAATTTAATCCCATTCTTTGAATCAACATCAACAGGGTGAGAGACCAGTTTAAGATGGCCACATTCTGTAAATAATTCACCCTAGTTGCGAATCGTAACGCATCATGTCAAAAACTCGGTGTGCATACTCGTCTTCTTCTGATCTTAGGTTTGCTCACTTGGACCGGCTGCGAACCGGACCCGCTCTCGCGAGTCAATCCGCAGTCCGTCTGCCAACTCGGAGAAGCGCAGCCCTGCCAACTGTCGTCAGGCTGTAGCGGTGTCAGGCACTGCATGCAAGTCGAGGACGTCACTCAGTGGGACGCCCTCTGCGCTCTTCCCGAAGGAGAGACTCAAGAAGACTATTGTCCAAAGCCTGTTGAGCCCGTCACGCAACTTTGCTCTCCCGGCGAGACGATTGAGTGCCAAGACGGCCAAGCACGAAAAGGCCGAAGAACCTGCGAAGACGAAAACCAATGTGGCTCAAACTCCGCTTGCGCTCCCAGCTTCAATTGGTCTACTTGCCGCATAGGCGGCAGCGCCAACAGCTGCCTTGAAAGCGATAAGACTCCGATTCGAGCCACCGCAATCATCGAAAAGTTGAGGATGGGCCAGACCTATACCCTCTTGAACCCTGGCAACTACTGCCTGGCGGATGATGTGAAAATCGACCAGGCTCAAGATGAACTGCCGGCAATTCGGATCCAGGGTTCTGATATATCCCTCGATCTGTCAGAAAACGAAATCGAGACATCAAACCCCAACCAGTTTCGCGGAATCGAGATCGCCGACACCGCAGAGCGTGTCGAAGTTCTCAACGGCAAAATCAAGGGATTCCAGGACGGCGTTTCGCGTACTTTTGGCGTCATTCCGACAACCCACCTTCACGGCCTGACTTTAGAGGGATTAGAGATCCAAGCCTCTAAAATCGGGATCAGACTTGGGTATCGGGAAAAAAATCTCAAACTTCTTGGGAACAAGATTCTTTCAGACAAAGACGGGATCATCGTAGGGTACCCGTTTTCTCGAAATCGAGGCCCAGTAGAGAACCGCACAGAAGACGCTCTCATCCAAGAAAATGAGATCCGGATCTCGTCGGTGCCACCCGCACGTCCAGAGCCTCACTGGGGTCTATACGTGTACGAATCCCACACACATGTCGAGATCCTCGATAACCTCGTAGAGTTCGATCCCTACCTCGTCCCTGATGCTTTGGTTATGCAGACCGGAATCCAGGTAGCGCATGCAGATGATGCGCTCGTAGCGAGAAACACAGTGTTAGGCACCCGAGAGCACGCTGAGGATTTGATCTCGGTCGAAACAGGCAATCTGATTCCGGCGGCCTCCAGAAGCTGGTGGCACGCTGGTATCTCGGCTTGGATCAGCGGGACCGTGATCATTCGAGACAATCGAATCAAGGGGCTACTGAGTCGAGCTGCATCATCAGGCGACTACCGAGGCTATGGGATCAAGATTGCAGAGGTTCGCGACTTTCAGGCCCAGGGCAATCAGATTTGCAATGCGCTCAAGGGAGGCATCATCTACGCAAATAGCGCCTCGGACGTGAGCTCTTCGGGCTTTATCATCGGCAATTCATTTTTTGATGTACTGACCCCCACTGAACTCCTTCCCTACTCAAGAGACCCACTCCTCCTCCCGGTGCAATCCCATCTATTAACTGAATGTCCGTTTTAGAAAAATTCAGATACAATTTTTCTCATGCGGATTGACCTTTGGATACCTACCGTCCTGCTTCTTGCCCTCCTGAGTTCGCCCTTCGCCAAAGGCGATCTCGAAAACACTCAAAAACCGCCTCCGCCAAAAAAAACCATCCTCGACTATTTCAAGCTCAACCTCAAAGCGTCCAACGAGACCAGCGAGACTCGACAGTTCAGGGTCAAAGATCTCGAACGAGGCTATATTGCAACCCAGTTTGAGGAATCCGCTCTCTACGCCAAAGCAGATCGCGCTCTCGTGCTAGTGATCAACTACAAGACCGCCGACCCACCCGAAGTCAAAGCCTATGAGCTCGTCGGTAAACGATGGAAAGACAAAACCTCCGACCTCTTGCCCAAGCTCGAAGACAAGGACTACATCCTCAAGCGACTCAAAGCGAAGGGCCTCTCGTTTGATGAGCTGGACGATGAGAATCCAGTGACTCGAGTCGACATTTCACATCCGAGTAAGGTGATCTCTGTCGTCGCTCGCAGAAAACCCGATGGCAAAGCGTTAGCCGTTGCGATCCCTTTGTTTAGGTATGTGCTCAAGGGCAATGAGTTTGTGGTGCAAGAGTAGGCGCCCACGCCCACCACAAAGATCTCGATCGCTTATGCTACAGATGGATCCAAGCTCTCTGACCCAGCATCAGCCTGAATCTCAGTCGTCAACCCTGTAGGAGCAGCTAGGCGCTTGCGGCGAGTCCCGTCGTACATCTCGTACTTGAGCAGCCGACACTCAAGCGCGCCGTTAAAGAGCACAAACCTGCGCGAGGAGGCCAGTCCGATCGCGTTAGCCAAATCCGGGCTGCTCGTAAACACGAAGCCATCCCAACCCGTCAGGCGTTGCTTGAGTAAATCACCGAGCTGCTTGTACAGAGGCTTCAAAGCTTCTACCTCTCCCATACGCTCGCCGTAAGGAGGATTCACGCAAAGCATGCCCTTAGAGCCCAATCCCTCGAGATCTCCCAGCTCGCGCTTCTCGATGTGCACGATACCGCCCAGCTTGGCGCGCTCGACGTTGGTAAGAGCCACTCGCACTGCTCTAAAATCGCAGTCGTAACCCACGATCTTGGGCAAAAGCTTACGATCAGTAATCTCGCCAGCCTTCGCCTCATCGAGGATCCGGCGCCAAAGCGAAGAATCATGCTGGTTCCAACCCTGAAATCCAAAATGCTCGTGCATCAAACCAGGCGCGCGATTGAGAGCGATGAGCGCCGCTTCGATGGGCAAAGTGCCGGTCCCACACATCGGATCCAAGAACGCAGGTAGCGGCATCAGAACTTGGCCCTGGGCTCGAGCCATGCGTGCGGCACGCGCTTCTTTGAGCCGCTCGGGCCAACCCGCCATGAGCAAGATCGCAGCTGCGAGATTTTCTTTGAGAGGTGCTTCGGCACCTAGCTCGCGATAACCGCGCCGATGCAGGCTGTCGCCTGAGAGATCGATGCTCACCGTCGCTTCGTCACGGTGGAGGTAGACGTTCACGCGGATGTCGGGTCGCGCGGTGTCGACAGAGGGACGCTCGCCCGTGTTGCTTTTGAACTGATCGCAGATCGCGTCCTTAGTCTTGAGCGCGCCAAACTGACTATGCGTAATCTGGGATTGGCTCGTTTGAAAATCGACGGACAGAGTCTTTGCTGGGGTCAAGTGATCCGACCAACGGATCGACTTCACGCCCCCGTAGAGTTTTTCAGGGGTAGGCGCAGGAAAAGTCTTAAGCGGCAACAAGACCCTATTTGCGACCCTCGACCAGAGACAAACCCGGTAGCCAGTCTCTAAAGTGCCCTTAAACTTCACACCCGCGCGAGTTCGCTCGATGGCCTGGGCTCCCAGATCGGCGATTTCCTTCTCGAGCAGCTCTTCCATCCCCTTGGCGGTCGTCGCGAAAAATGCAAACATGGTGAGGTCTTAGCAGGGTTTAGGCGTCATTACCAGTGCGGACTGGTCAGATTAAATAGGAGATATGTAGCAATGAAGCTGATCTGGATCGGATGCTTTGGGATGCTTGGCGTATTTGCTAGGTATTTCGTGGACCTTGCGGCTGCTCGAGTAGCGACACCTTTTCCGGTCGGCACTTTGGCCATCAACGTCCTTGGGTCCTTTTTCGCGGGCTGGGTCTTTGTCGCTGGACTGGATGGCGCCAGAACCGTCCTGACGCCCGATCTTAAGACCGGCCTTCTGATTGGCTTTATGGGCGGCTTTACGACCTTCTCGGCCTATTGCCTTCAGAGCGCACTCCTCATTCGAGAGGGCGGCTTGACGTGGGCAGCGGTATATCTGGTTCTCAGCCCCGCTCTCGGTGTATCGGCAAGCCTTGCTGGGATCGCGATCGGAACGAGAAGTGAGCACACGTAGGACATCGCAGGGCCACAGATCAAGGAAAAAGGCTCTAAATCAACCCCAAAATCTCGTCAACGTGCCCCTTCACCTTCACCTTAGAGAACACGTGCACAATCTTGCCCGCAGGCGAGATCACAAACGTGGCGCGCACAATACCCATGAACTTGCGGCCATAGAGCGACTTCTCTTGCCACACGCCGTAGGCCTCGCAAACCTCGCCCTCGGTGTCGGCCAACAACGCAAACGGCAGCTTGTATTTTTGGGTGAACTTCACGTGGGTTGCTACACTGTCTTTGCTCACTCCTAGTACGACGACACCCTTCTTTTTGAGACGAGCAAACGAATCTCTAAAGTCACAGGCCTCTTGCGTGCATCCCGGAGTCATGTCTTTTGGATAAAAATAAAGGACAACCGTCTTGCCCTTAAAATCCTTGAGACTCACCTTTTCGTTCGTTTGATCTTCAAGCGTAAAGGCAGGGGCTTTCGCTCCGACTTCTAACATTTTCTTAGCCATGAGTGACTCCGATCCAAGATTTGAGGTACCGACCTTCTGGAAACTCGACAAGCATCGGGTGATCCGGCGACTGGCAGCCACGACCGGTCCACTCGATCTGAACGGCGTTTCTATGGGCGGCTTTTGAAAGCGCTTTGAGAAACTCCTCTTCTTCAAGCAAACTCGAGCAAGAACAGCTCACCACACCCGCACCTTTGCGGGCGAGCCTAAAGACTTGGGTATTGAGCTGAAGATAGGCATGAGTGCCGGGACCTAGGTCTTTTCTTCCTTTAATCAGAGCAGGAGGATCCGAAATCACAAGGTCGAAGCTTTGATTCTGAAGCTCTGAGAGCCCGCGAAGCACGTCGGCTTTTAAGGCAATGCACTGGGCGCCTTGCCTTTCGATGTTGGCGCGCGCAAGCGTCAAGGCTTTTTCAGAAGCGTCGACCGCAGTCACTTCGACTTGAAGTCCTGCATTCTTAAAAACACGAGCCAGCTGGGCGCCCCACTGGCCCACATAACAGCACAGATCCACGATCTTAAGTGTCTTGCCTTCTGTTGGCCTGAGCCCACCCAAGCGCTGAGCAGCGAGCTGGATGTTCGCGAACTGATCGAGGAAAAACCCTGTTTTCTGGCCCTCGATCAGATCGACATCAAATTCGAGCGGGTCCCCACCTCCAACCGCTTTGACTAGTATCCTCGCATGAGCGAGATCCAGGCCCTTTAGCACTCGAAGGACTGAAGGCGATTCTTCCTGCAAGCCCTCGAGTTTTCGAACTCCGATGTCGTTTCTGACAACAATCCCAAAATCTTTTGAGCCGATCAGGCGCTCCAGAACTTCGGGCAAAAGCCCGAGCATGCGCTGCGCTCCAGCCGTGTGCGCCTGCACCGAGAAAACCCAACCCTGCTTAACTCGATAGCGATCGATCACCAATCCAGGGAGTCGATCTGCCTCGCCAAAACAGAGGCGATGACTGGTCTGTCCCATCCCTGCCAACTCTCGCAGTCGACTTGCGCGCTGAAGCGATTGCCAGAGCGCCTCTGCAGTCATCACTTCAGGAAACGTCGCTTCACGCGAAAGCACTCGAAAAGCGATGAGCGACGCCGGATTTCCGTAGCCACGCGCGAGAAACTGACCCTTCGCGTCCCTCAACTCGACAGGCGCGCCCGGCTCAATGCCCTTGGGGCTTTCAGCTAGCTCGTTTGAATAAACCCAGGGGTGGCCCGAGCGAAATCTGCGATCAAAACCGGGCTTAAGCCGCCAGAGGGTGACTGGTGAAGACATAGACAATCTCCTGGATTGACGCGCACACTATCCGTTGCCAAGATGCAATGCAAGGTGCGAGGCAAGACGAGGCAGGATAAGGAGCTACAATGAGTTGGCCTACCCTCAATTGGAAAGAAACCGCAGCTCTTGTCGATGCGATCCGCCCCGCGCTGGAGGGCCTGTTTGTCGACCGGGTCGTGGTGCCGACGAGGCTTGAATTCGCAGAAGGATTTGTACGTGGCGAATGGGCGTTGCGGCTCACGGGCCGCAAGTCAGAGGCGACACTCATGCTGAGCGTCCGCCCGAGAAGGCCGTACCTCGCACTGGGACTCGGCAAGGGACCTCGCGCAGCTGAGCAGGCCACGCACTCTCCGTTTTCTCTGGGCATTGCCAAGGAGCTAAAAGGAGCGCGTATTTTGGGAATCGAAGCGCTTCCTCAAGAAAGAATCCTTGTGCTCTGGCTCACTCTCGAAGGAGTGAAGCCCGAAAAGGAAAAGCTAGGCCTCGTTCTTTGCCTAATTCCCGCGATGCCCGAGGCGCTGTTGGTAAGAGCACCAGGCTCCGCGCGCGCGGATTCACCCGGAGAATGGAAGATCATCCATCGAAGTCGCTCCAAGGGAAACTCCCCGGCATCGGGCGCGTTCGCGCCTCCGAGTGGCGCGCATGCGCCGCTAGATCCTCCTGTGCGCGAAGAGCTCTTTGCGAGTCCCGAGAGTTTCTACCGAGTGATCGAGAATGAGCTTTTGCAGGAGGCTTTTGAGCTACGGCGGATTGCAGCCGAAAAGGCCGTTCGCGAGCTTCTCAAGCAAGCCAAGCAACGACATCGGCAAAGCTCAGTTGCACTCAAGGAAGCGAGCGCCGAAGCGGATTGGCGGCGCTATGCGGATTGGCTCAAGAGCGGCCTCGCAATGACGCCAGACAAGATCATCCGCAACTCGCGCGGAGAACCCGTTCGAGTAGTCACCGACTTCGAAACTGGCGAGTCCATCGAGATCCCATGCGATCCTAAGCTCGGTGCCTCAGAGCAGGTCGAAAAATTTTATCAGCTGGCTCGCAGAAAAGCCCGCCGAGCAGATGAAGCGCAAACTCGCATGAAGGTTTTTGAAGAAAAAATCCGTGAGCTCGAGCTTGCTCTCGACAAACCAGCCTCTTACCCCAACTGGAAAGACCTAGAATCTCTCGAGCGCAAGGGAGGGATCTTCATCGAAAATAAGCCGGCCGCTTCTTCTAAAAAAAGCTCCTTTAAAGGCGGAGGAAAAGTCGCGCGATGGCTGGGGAAGATATTCACCTCCAAGGACGGATTGCCAATTCTCGTAGGGAGATCCAAAGACGAGAATCTCGAGCTGACCTTTAAGCACGCTCGCGGCAACGACATCTGGCTTCATGTGCGGGGACGCCCGGGGGCTCACGTAGTCGTGCCAGTTGGAAACGGAAAATCCGCCCCCCTCGAAACTCTCCTCGATGCGGCTGCTCTGTGCATCTTCTATAGCGGTGGAGAAAAATGGGGAAAAACCGAAGTCGACTATGCCTTTAAAAAACACGTCAAGCGGATCAAGGACTCTAGCGAGGCTTCGTATACGAACAACAAAACGCTCACCATCGAACCGGACGCCAAGCGCCTGAAGAGACTCTTATCCGAGCCGGAGGCAGGACGGTGATCGCGCCGCTGGGATCCGCCTGCCCCCAAATTCGGTTATCAATCAAGAGAAGAAGGCTCAAGATCCGCTGAGGGCGCCGCCGGGACAATCCAGTGATTAAGCCAAACGCAAGTATAGCCGCCAAAGATGTCATCCGAGAGACAAGCGCGATTTTGGATCCAGTTCCAAGGGCGAGCCGCCACGCGCACTAGGATTTCGACGGTGCCAGTAGCATTCGCGGCCAATGCTCCGGTGCAGCTAACCGTACCCCCTGTGGTCCCACCTGAGTGAGAACAGCTCGCGCTCGAAGAGAGATAGGCTACATGAGCAGGCAAGGTATCGACCAATCTCGCTCTCGTGAGAGGAACATCGCAAGCGTTTCTCACGGTGATTCGATACCTCAGCGTATCGCCGGGATTCGCTCTGTTGTTTGGGTGAGTAGGGCTAGCTTTGGAGACGCGGTAGCAGTTGTCGACGACCCCTCCATTACCGCCGTCGCCACCCCCAGGCCCCATCGGAGCCCAGTCATCACCTCCTTCAGAAAAGTCAGAGGCCGAAGCGTTAGCTGAAAAAGCTAGCGCCGCAAGCAGCGTTAGCAAAGTGGTCTTGAGCATGGTGTAGTTCCCTTCGTGTAAGCTCGCTCGACCGTTCTATGCTTGGCCCTTAGGGTTGTCATGAGGGGGGAGTGTTTACACAACAAGTCTTTAAAAATTCTTGGGTGCGACATACGGTCGCTCGCTCTAGGGGGCAGCAAGCCCGGGAACGAGCCACTGAAGCCAAACGGCAGCACCCTCAACCCGAGGACTTTTTTTTAACATTTAAAGATAAACGAAAATCGTTTTATAGGTAAGCACACGTTTCTAATATTGAAAAACAATTCAACAGCAATTGTTAATATCACCAGGCACACTTTGACTTCTCTTTTAACGCACCGTATCATTTTAGTTACTGTTTGCACTTCCTTCGCCCTGCGCAAGCAGCAACACAAATGAGGTACGTATTATGAAGTTGTCTAAATGGTTAACGCTCGCGCTGCTCGCCTTGATGGCAGTCGCTGGCGCAACAGCTCAAGGCTGTGGCAAAAGTGATGCGGCTCCAATCGTAACCTTCTACGGTGCTGGGAGCTGATTATGAATAAGAAACTCATGGTAGCCCTCTCGGGCCTGCTGTCAGCTTCAGCTTTTGCAGGCGTGACGGATCCTAGCTCTGTGAAAATCACGGTGTATGCGGTGGCTGTATCTGCGAGTGACCAATGCACCGATCCCATCTTGGTGTCTCAATACCCGGACGGAAAGGAGTTCGACTTCGCTGCAGCGGTTTCGCCCTCGATTTTTCAGGGGGCTCTCGCACCGGGAACCTATCCCTGTGTCATGATGCAGATGAGCGACGTACTGAAGTTCACGCCTAAAACCACAACTGGCAACTGCACCGCCGGCACGGAGTACACCAGCGACGTATGCAGAGCTAGCGGCTGTGCACTCAGTGCCGGGACTCCTGGCAATGGCACTGTCCACTTCGACGCGCCGTCTTCGGGAACAGGCACTACTGGCACTCCGGCCAACGACAAGCCCTGGCTATTCTTGAGCACGTCCTCGACCACTGTCACAGGTGGCAATTCTGGCTCGGCATTTGTCACTCCTTCAAAAGGTGTGGCAAATGGGTTTAAGCTGGGCAGCGCGCTTGTTGTATCAGGTGATTCGGCCAAGTCATTTGTAGTCGATTTTCGCCAACAAATCGATGGGAGCCAAAATCCCTGCGACTGCGGTCCGCCTGTCTTCTCGTTCAAATAAGAACGACGGATGAGAAACTCGATAAACCCGGTGCCCAGTTTGGGTGCCGGGTTTTTCCTTTTCTACTTCACAAAATTCTTCACGACATACTCGAGCGCGTCTTCCTTGGTCCGAAGTCGCTGCTCGATCGCCAAGTCCTCGATCACGCGCAAGATCTCAGAATATCCGGGTCCCGGCGTAAGCCCCAGCTGAATCAAATCCGTCCCGTCGATGAGCTTAGGGACGGGCAAGGAACCTTTCTTAAGCTCGTCAAACCGAGAACGCGCAAACTCGTAGAAAGCCAAGTTGCCATCTGTCAGCGTCGCATCGATGCGATGAAGGGCGAGCAGCTCTTCAAACCCCGGCTCTCTTACAAATCGATGAAGGGTCGACTCACGCATCTTGAAGACTTCCCTAAAACGGCTGTGACCGGTCGTCATCCCGACAATCGCATCCGCTTGAGCGGTCGACATCTTCAGGCGCGAAGCCAAAGCAGCAATGGCTACCGAGGCGGGGCCATCAAGCGCAGCAGGAGCTTCGCCCGGCCCCTGCAGCCTCGCCAAGGAGCTCAATAGCGTCGCCCAACTGAGCTCTGCGGATCGTTGAGGGACATGGTCGTGAAGCACTTGCAATCCCTTTAGCGCAAGCCTCCAGGGTAAGGAGTTTGGAGCAGCGGCCCTCAACGCCTCGACCTCTGGCAGAACGTGCTCTAACAATCCCAATGAAGAGAGCAGTTCGAGCGCCTTTGCGGGCCTGGGTCCCTGCCACATCAAGGTCAGCTCATCGCGAATACGCTCGGCGCTCACCTGGGTGATCAGCTTCGCGCGCAAGGCGATGGACTCCATTGTTTGCGGCTCTATCGCAAATCCAAATCTCGCTGCGAAACGGACCGCTCGAAGCAAACGCAGAGCATCCTCTCTAAACCTCTCCTTGGGATCGCCGATCGCACGGATGATTTTAGCCTTCAAATCCGAGAAACCGTCCGTACTATCCAAAAGACGCGAGGTCTTGGGATCGTAAAAGATCGCGTTGATCGTGAAGTCCCTGCGCTTAGCGTCCTCAAGGGGACTGGAGAACTTGACCCGCTGAGGATGACGATGGTTGTGATACTCGAGATCCTCGCGAAAGGTCGCGATCTCCAACAGGACAGGCGCGTCTTTTTCGTTCACGTTGACCGGCACCTTGATCACCCCAAACTGCTTGCCCACCGTGATCGCGTTCGGGAAGATGCGACAAACCTCATCGGGATCGGCGCTCGTCGCAATGTCGTGATCCTTTGTATCGCGGCCTAACAGATGATCTCGTACACTTCCACCCACGACATAGGCCACGTAACCTGCCTCATCCAACCTCTGAACGACCTCCTTCACATAGGAGGGCAAGACCATGGGGCGCTCAGTCCGGATCCACTTCGAGAGGTTCTCCGTTGAGCTGGTACTTGCTTTTGAGGACGGTGTCCGCTTGGAAGCGATCGCGTGCTTCACTGCCTTCGGCTTCTTTTTCACGAGGGCGCCTGCCTTTCGATGGACGAGAGGTTTTTTTTGAAGCCCGAGGAGGAGCGGCTGGCTCGACCGATGAAGGAGGCAACGCTACTGCGCCTTGAGGCGGATCTTCAGCGCTTGCCGATGAGATCAACAGCCCTGTGAATAGGCTGATCAGCAAAAGGCTTCTCAAAATTTTTGACTCACTCCTCATGGGCACGCCTTAAAGCTATCAAACTGAAGTAGGCTAGCGCAAGAGCACCGGACGAGGCTTTGCGCCGTCCGCAGGACCCACAATCCCTCGAGACTCCATCTGATCGACGATTCGAGCTGCCCTATTGTAACCGATGCTCATCCGGCGCTGAAGATAGCTGGTCGAAACCTGGCCCGCGAGGCGTGCGATAGTGACGGCCTCTTGAAACAGCTCATCATCTTCTTCCCCTCCCGCGCCGTCCGCGCCTTCTCCATCCTCGTCATCCGCGGCTTGCAAAATCTCCTCGCGATAGGCTGGCTTGCCCTGCGCCTTCAAGAAGGAGGTCACCTTCTCGATCTCGCCGTCGGAGAGATACGCCCCATGAAGCCTTAAGCTCTGCGAAGATCCGGGTGGGATAAAAAGCATGTCACCCTGTCCCAATAAGCGCTCAGCGCCGATCTGATCCAAGATCGTCCGTGAGTCAACGTTGCTGGTGAGACGGAACGAAACGCGCGACGGCAAATTGGCCTTGATCAGTCCCGTCACCACATCCGTCGAAGGGCGCTGGGTAGCGATCACAAGATGGATGCCGGCCGCGCGCGCTTTCTGGGCTATGCGCGCGATCGAGGTCTCGACTTCTTTCTTGGCGATCATCATCAGATCCGCCAACTCATCGATGATAATCACGATAAACGGCAGCTTGGTCACCATCGGCGAGCCGTTCTCGTCGAGCTCAAAGCAGCTGAACCAATCCGTGCTCGGTCCCGTGGTCGCTCCCGAGGCCTGCGTCTCTTCCTCGGTCATCAGCTGCTCTTTGAGCTTGTCGGTGCCCATCGCATCGACCTTCTCGTTAAAAGAGGCCAGGTTTCTCACTTGCGCCTTGCGCATAATTCGGTAGCGCCGCTCCATCTCTTGGACAGCCCATCGCAGCGCGGTTGCCGCGTTCTTGGGATCCTCAACCACAGGAAGCAGCAGATGCGGAATGTCGGCATAAGCCGTGAACTCAACGACCTTTGGATCGATCAAGATCATGCGCAGCTCATCTGGCGTATACCGATAGAGCATCGAAGTGATGAGGCCATTCATAAAAACCGACTTACCTGATCCCGTCTGACCTGCGGCAAGCAGATGCGGCATCTTAGAGAGGTCAGATAGGTAGACCTGTCCACCGATGTCCTTGCCCATCACCACAGGAATCGAAAACTTGGGGCTCGCGAAATCGGGATGATCCAAGAACTCCTTCATGTAAACGGTCTCGCGCGTGTCGCTTGGGATCTCGATTCCCACCACGGATTTGCCCGGAATCGGCGCCAAGATGCGCACGCTCTGAGCCGAGATCGCCATCGTGAGATCGTTCACGAGATTTGCGATGCGCGAAACCTTGACGCCCGCTGCTGGCTTGAACTCATAAAGCGTGATGACCGGACCGGGGCGAACCGCCGTGATCTCGCCTTCAATGTCAAAGTCCTTGAGCTTCTGCACCAGCAGCTGAGCATTGGCGCGGATTCGATCTTTGTCGAAGCTCGATTCGATCTTAGGGGGTTGCTTGAGAAATTCGAGAAGCGGCAGCTTCCAATCGCCGAACTTGCTCACCTTGCTCTTTGCCTTAGCAAGCTTCTGAGAAATCTTATGCGCAAGCGCCCCTTCGATCGTGCCGTGACCATCGTGCTCGGCTTGAGCAGCTGCACCCAGCGGGCCAAGCACGGGATCGATGTAAGCAGGAGACTCGTGAGGCAGGATCTCCGGCATGCCTTGAGCAGAAGCCGCTTCCGATGCCGCTGCTTTTACGCGCGAAGGCTTAGCAGGCTTCTCCTCGATCTCGGCCAAGACATCTTTTGCGCCCGAGGTCAAAATAGGAGGAGCAGAAGGAAGTGCGGCAACGAGACCCATTTCTGGCTCACTCGGCTCGCGTTTTTCTTTTGCAACGTCCGCTACCACTTCGATCGGCGCCTTCTTCAGCTCTCTGACAGCAGCGGCGCGCTCCCGAGCGCGGCGAATCGCAGCTTCAATCAACTTCTGCATCACATCCCCTGCCGCATGCGCCAATCGCATCGCCAGCAATCCCAGCAGATACAAAAGATAGGTGCCGACTATTCGAGCCAATTTCGCGCCATATTGAGCCGAGGCCCGGATAAAAGCCGCGCCCCAACGCGCCACACTCACAGGAGTTGAAAGCGCAATCGCCAGGCAAAACACCAACAGAGACACGATCGAAGAACCGAGCGAATTGAACTGTTTGACCAGACCTTCTGCGACCCAGGCTCCAAACGCTCCCCCCGTGAGCATGAGGCTGCCCGAGTAAGGCCAGTACTTCCACTGCAACGTAAGAAAAACCGTAAGCGACATCACCGCTATAGTCATCCCACCTAGCGTACCGATCAGGCGTGTCGAGCCTTCTTGCTTATGTATCGTAGCCGCCATGAAGAAGAGCGCGGCAGGCAGAAGGAACGCGCCCATTCCAAACCCTTGAAGAAACAAAGACGCGACGTACGCACCGACTCGCCCACACGCGTTGAGCGCACCACCGTGAGCATTGCTGAAGATCGAAGGATCCTCGGTGTGGTAGGTCAGAAGTGCCGCGAGAGTGAAGACGCTCAGCGCAAACACAGAGAGACTCACACCTTCAGTCATCGGATTTTTTACAAACGATCCGGTAAGATGCTTGGGGCCACGCCTACTGTTTTCCATCATCCTATTATGGTACATGGGGAACGATGCCTCAGAAAGCCCCGGTAAAAAAAGTCCTAGCCTATGACCTTGGCGGCACAAAAGTAGCTGCAGGCGTTGTTACTCGTGAAGGTAAAATCATAGAGGAGATCAGACAACCCGTCGTTCTCGAACAAGGCAAAGCAGCCGTGATTCGTCAATTGGCTGACTTAGGAAAAGATCTCATCAGACGTCACAAAGGGATTTATAGAGTAGGCGTGGCATCTGCGGGTCCACTCGACCCCATCAAAGGACTACTGCTCGATCCGACCAATTTCGCAAGTTCGGCCGGAACCTGGGGCCGCGTGAATCTCCCTGGCTTGCTTCGTAAACCTCTCGGAAAGCCTGTTTTTCTCGAAAACGATGCGGCCGCCGCGATTTTGGCGGAGCACTGGATCGGCCGAGCCAAAGGCTATGACAATGCCATGATCCTGACGCTCGGGACAGGGCTTGGCACCGGAATCATTTGCA
>JACCDG010610732.1_pt1 | contig 132509 bp, 159 predicted proteins | sample 7442471 | NCBI WGS metagenome assembly JACCDG01 (sample SAMN15323444, study PRJNA562643) | freshwater metagenome | isolation source: river surface water | place: USA:Blue River Watershed | collected 2017-08-17
CGAACAGATCCAGTCTTTTCTATGTACTGTAACGGTGGCAGAGTATAATCGGGAACAGGTATAACCTTATCCTTTTTTTGGTTCTCCATATTCTCTCAATACCTCTGTTATGAATGCAAACTCTTCACGATGCCCAGCACGAAGTCCGGCATCAAAATCTTCCATAACTGGCTCATCTAACAATTCCTGTAGATGAGCCAGTCTGGAGGTCAATTTAAGCTTTAATTTCTTGTCCACTTGATGATTCAACTAGCATGTACCAATTGTTTCTCAAGTAGTCAATAGCTTTCGACGTGTAGCGAGTCTGAAAACGAACACAAGGTTCAGGGCTAGAAAGATACGCCGGGTTATCTAGTTCTAGTTTGTTTCCATGGTCATCCGTAGGATTGGGTTTCTTCTTACACACCACCTGACATACAATAGCCATATTATCTCTAATCATTTCTGATTTGAGCATTGGCGTACGATGTGTGGAATGCCGCAGATGAAACACGTTGCGTAGAAGCGCCTGAAACTTATCTTTGTTAATAAGTTTACCAGTAGAAGGGTCGATCCAGGAATCAGAGAACAGCGAGTAAATCTGGTCACTGTTAAGCAGCCCCATACGAGTAAGCTGCTCAGCTCTGTGATGCTTCTTACCTTTTCTGGATACATACTGACTCAGGCTTTCTTTAGCAAAATCAAACCTAGAGTTGTCTACCTTATGAATTTGAATGTGCTTAGGTTCTTTCGGCACACAATAATCCACAGTAGCATTAGATACACGCGCAATCTGTGAGCGCAGGTTTGCAACTTCTTCTTCAAGCTCGCGGCGCTTGTTGCGCTCAAGCCACAGCTGGTCCACAATATTAGTAACATATCGAACAGCTTCAATGATATTATTCTGAGCGTCTACCACAGAAGTAATCTTGTTTTCTTGGATAGGCTCTTTCGGCTTACTAATGGAAGCGACAACCTGCGTAACTGGCAAATCTTTTTTATCAAACGTATCTGACAGATACTGAACCCAATCTAGCATATCGCCTTTAAAAGAAGCGTTTAGCCGAATACCTGATACAGTTAAAATAAACTTTATACCTTCAAGCGTCCACAACAACTGCCGAGTACGCCTCGTAGGTTTACCATCGTCTACAATAAAATGCGTCGGAGCGTCATCATGATAAACAAAATGATTTTTAGACGCAATTTTAGAATAACTAGCTAAATTATTGGCGCTCACTGCGAGAATATTAGCCAATGTGCTGTTAGTAATTAACCATTTAGGCTGGCCTATATCAGCAAGTTTTGCTTCTGAAACAAGATACCAGATGCTATGATTCTTAGGTCCGCGAAAGCCTGCATGATATTGTTTCCAATAGATACCGCCACTGCGGACGCGATGATTGATCTGATTAATAGTGTGTGTAGTTTGTGTGCTCATTCCAGTGTTTAGTTTAGGTGTTTAAATATCATTTCAATTGCAGCCTCGTATGTCATTTCACCGACATCCTTGTATTGATCAGGAATATCGATGAAGACTACTTCGGCGCGTCTTTCGCTCATTAACTCTTTTATTCTTTTAGCCATTTCCTGGCCTGCTTTGTCATTGTCAGCAACGACGATTAGCTTTTTGAATTTTCTAACCAGCAGATCAGCGTGCCGCTCACTCATATATTTACCAAGAAGCGCTACCGCTCCTGGACCTATACGAGCAGCATCCAAAGGACCCTCCACAATACAGACAGTAGGTTTGGCTAAGTTGAGTTTTTGATTAAACTCAACCGCAGCGTCAAGCCCCATAAGGGTATCATTACGCTGCATACCAAACGCAGTCTTATACTTGGCAACTTTCCATTCTATGGTGTAGCCATCTAATTCAATTTCTATCCCGGGAATAGGTTCCCATTTACCAGTCTCCACATTCTTCTGTTCAGCAGCCACCCAATTATTCTTATAAGGATGGAAATAGTATTTTAAACCATTATCAACCTTTTCAAGAATACGAGCCTGCCACCCTACCTGTACACCGTTAATGAACGAATAGAATACTACCCGCCCCTGAGGTGTTTCTTTAAAATCAAGTGGTAGTCTTTTATAGAAAATACCCTTCGCTGCATTCTCGGGAGTTTCTTGTGTGCAGAACGAACACTTGAATTGTTTATACAGAAGTTCCAAGTCATACCCTCTGTTCTTTAAATATTCAACAGCAGGATGAAATGGAGGTAAACTGGTAATTGGAATAACTACCCCTGGATCCATTGGAACTAGGTTTCCTTTACCATCATCAACTAAACTTTCAGACTTCAATGTAGCAGCCTGAATAATTTTAGATGAAATATTGCGAAGACCCCTCTTTTCAAGTGTGGGGTACTTCCTCTCATTTAACAAATCAGATACCTTATACTTGGTATTAGTTTTGTGACAGACAGCGCTGAAGTCCCGGATAAGATCGTCTTTAAGATGCCCATGTTTTAGAACCCAGTCATCTGTCTGTTTATATCTAGAAGCATTTACAGTTAAATGCTTACTTTGTATCTCCTTGCGCCCATCTGTTTTTAAGCACTCTGGTGAAGGTAAATAAATATGAAAGCCATTGGCTTCGTTACGGATTACCGCAGGCCCATGTAGCCTGCTCAACGCTTCCGCAAGTATCAAGATGTCTCTCGGTATGGTACTCGTTGATAACCCCTGTGTCGTGTTTACTTCCGTGTGCATTGTAGAGCCGGTCAAAGAAATGCAACTGGCTGGCGAAGATATCAAGCTTCCGGTTGCGGAGTTTATTTACAAACAAGGTACATCTAAGATTATCAACAGCATCACGGCGATATTCAGCAAATGCATTCCAGTCAATAAAGTTAAACTTTTTAAAGTTAATTAAGAAATCATGTACAGCAAGGTTAGCAGTAATTTCAGCAAATAGAGTTTGTTCAAATTCAGCAGCCAGCAATTTAATAATACTCGGCTTATAATATTTAGATAGGCTCAGAGCTACAAGTTTAGCATAAACAGGAATCGAATAAGATTTAACAAAATTATAGTAATCAGTGTAAGTCAGTTGTTCAACATTTGATCCAAGCTCACGAAGAGTCTTGGAAGCCAAGGAAATTTCTTTGAAGACATAGTTCTCTGAAGTTCCCTCAGCCATCTCATCGATCTGGTCCTTGATGTAGTCAAGCTCACCGGGTCTGATGGTTTCACAATGCTCTTTGAGTATTTCATCAAAATTACGAATCAGGTCTAACAGACTGTAAGCCAATTGTTTAGATTCTATAATTTTACAAATCTTGGCGACAGATATTTTATTTATGACGCCTGAATCAATCCTTCTTGCTGCACTTCTTGCTGCTGCCGGGGTAAGCATTTTGTCCTCTGATGCTTCAGCAAGTCGCTCCATGAGAGCATACTCTGCAGGATTTCTTTCCGGGTTGGATAGTCGGTCAAAACATCCTGCTTCTGTGTAATGCGTTCCTTCCAAGCCATCTCCCGGAGAACCATCTTCATGGTTCCGGGAAACCGCTTGATGACGCAATGATATTTTTTCTGCAGGTTCGAATTCTTTTTTCAAGTCAGTCCCGGAATCAGAAATGGATTGGGTTTCTTCTCTGATTTCCAGAGAACCTTCAGGAGAGTTAATACTCTCCAAAAAAGACTCGCGCAACTTGCGACGCATCGTGGCGTGAACACGCTGCATTTCGCGCCGTGCTTTCTTACCTGCAATACGCCAATAGGTGCCGTGTTGGCGAGTACCGCGTACCGCAAGGAAGTCTTCAATCTTACCTTCACGTTTAAGCTCGGTAAAGATGTCATCTGCCTTGCGAGCCTTAAAATTAAGACGAGTATAAACCCATTCTTTGGAAACAAATTTACCCAGTTGATTCATGTGTTGAATCAACGCCAGGACCTCGCCCTTAGTTCTCTCTTCAATACTGCTAAAGTTCAGCTTGATAGAGAGAACAGGCACATCGCTTTCCGAGGCGATGACCATGTGATCAGGAATACTCAGTGTATTATGATGCACAGGGCGGCGAGGTCTTTCCTCAGTTTTCACAAAGGCGTAAGGTTTCCAAAGCATAAGGGTCGCGATGTTAGCAAGGCGCGTTATGTGCGCAACACAAATGTGCAGTTTTTTTCACACCCATGGCGCTATTCTCTGATACTCGTATTCTCTTTTGAATGGTACAGCTTTTGGATCGCCAAACCTAGACTTTGAAATAAATAAGAATTGCTTGGTAGCATAGGTTGCAGCTTCATCTAATTCAGAGCCCACCCTATAATCTTTACGCTTCTTACTCTTTTCTTGATCTACCTGTTTGGCGTACTCTTCCGAGTACAAGCTGGATATACCAATGATAGCAGAATAATTTCTGCCCATGGTTTTACACTCAGAAAGATCTTGAGAGTCTATTTTAACTTTATTCACAGAAGCAGGAACTGCCTGTGCAAAAGCAATAGCCACGAAATTTCTTTTACGGCAAAGCTCTTCTAGAGCATCAGCTGCGGCTTGGTAGATGTGCCGCGTTTTATCTCCCGCTTCTGCCATAGATCCCAACGCACCGCCAATCCAGTCAAGGATCACATACTCAACTTTCTTTCCGCTTTCCTTTTCATACAGTTCAATTTCATCTTCAATCTTTTTGATCATGTTGATGTCTGCCTGTTTTTGAAAATTGCCCCAGTTAATAAACTGAGCATCGCCAGAATTTAGGCTGTTCGCCTTGATTCTGAAATCCAGATAGCGTTGCACCTCATTAGGTGTAAGCTTATCTTTAAAGATCCCCTGGCTAATCGTGCGGTGTGGAATGCTGCATTTGTTGGAGACGATACGCCTGTATAGCTCATCATGCTTTTGCTCAGTTGAGATATACAGCCCGGAAGCTCCATTAATATAAGAGAATGCGGAAGCTAGTTGGCAAGCAATAATAGTCTTACCAGAACCAGTACCCCCGATAAATAAATAGGCATGTCCTTTTCTGAATGAGGAAATAGTTTCATTCAATTTAGGTATGTCACAATCTAAAGTTTCAATCAGTACCTTATTAGGATCATCAAACTCATCAATATCTGCGAGCTCAATTCTATCTGGGACATCGACGAGAAGTTTACCTCCATCTTCTAACTTATTAATCAGCTCTATATCTTTTTCACAGATAAGAGTTAAGTCGTCCAAGTTTACGCCTAATAGCGAAGCACTGTTAATGATCTTCTTAGCACGTACACTCTTCAGGTAATAAGGTATACCTGTATTAACAAGGTATATGGCCTCTACTCCAGAATCCTGTTTTAAAATTACGTCTTCAAAGTATTTAACAATATCAGGTATTTCAGAGAAGCCTACCATCTCGCCTTTGCTGGCACGCTCGTTGAGCACTGTCTGCAATTGGGCAACACCGATAGGTTTGAATATTCCTTCGCTAGCACCTTCAAATAAACAATTGTAGCCACGTATGGCATCATAGATTATATTATTGTAGGGCTCTTCAAAATCGTCTGAGTGTTTATCTTTTGTCCCAGACTTCAAACAAAGCACAGGGCTAAACTTCTTGTAGCTAGCTAAGTCGGCACGACATACAGCTACAATGGATTGTTCAAACCATTTGTAATTTTTGTCTATGTAAACTTCTAGCTGTTTGGGGCATTTAGCCATAGCAAAATCTCTCTGATGGGGTAACCAAGGGTTTGCGCTGCACGATACATCTGCGGCCTTGTATTATAAAATTCTAAGGCGGTCTTGCCGAAGAATTCTTTTACTTTATCATTCCTGTAACCTAGCAAAACACGGACATGTGCCGGATAGCCAGTTGTCAGGCTATTAATATATTCAATTGTTACAGCATTAATTTTCTTTGTTCCAGTTAACCGCAACAAAGAACGCTCAACAAAATCAATCTCGTATTTTAAATCTACGACATTGCTGTCAGACTCAGCATCAAACATGGAATCTCTCCCGGCTAGTTCTGCTTCATCTTTAGCTTGTCTATAAGCCTTCCGTGATGCGGTGTATTCTTTGTACCAGTTACGGCACGCAGGACCATACATCGCATTTGGGAAAGGACCAAGAGTATTTCGGCATTGAGAGAATGCAGCGTCTACAAACAATTCTGGAGAAGCATTTAACTCTTCACAGACTCGAGCAGCTTTCTGCCAGTGAACAAAATCACCAGCTTTAACTTTGTAGGTGTCGTTGTATAACGAACGCTTTTTCTCTATGTAATGATTCCGAATTTCTCTAGCAACGGCGTCTAGGCGATCATCGTTCATTAACGTCTCAATAGTGCAATATATTTATTATCGATATCCAATTTACGTCGGTAGTCAATAAGCGGGTAGCGCATCTCTAGTTCAGAGAGATTACCAGGATCATTTACAAAGACAGCCATTTCTGTCTTGGTTCTAAAACGACGATAAATGAACCAGCCATCGGCATGGTCCAATTCCTCCGTTGTCATTAACCATCTTGGTTTTTCTTCTGATATTTTTTTAGAGCTACTTCCCATTTAGATATTTCCTCAGTTGATAGTGGATCACTTACTTCCCATGGATGACGACCTCCGTCAAGATAATCATTGTCTAACCAAAGGACTACACAGCCAGCATAATTCCGTGTGCCGCCTCTGAAGTCAATAACTTTCCCTTCAGCCCATTCAATACCCTGAACTTTAGCCAGGGTCATTGTGAGGTTGTCTACAATCGTGTCTCCTACTTTCCAAGGTAAAGCCACTTGGTAGCTTGTAAAAAATCTAGCAAGGTTTCTAAGTAAATGAATCATGTTAAATCTTTTATGCGCGAAATTCATATGGCTTTGGATTTAAACGAAGATTCCAGCTCATTATAACTGTCTACGAAAATAATCTCATAACCTTTTTCAGTATAAGCTTTAACTCGAGCCATAGACTCTCTGTATAAAGCTTGTATGCCGCCACCTTTCCCAGTTCCCGGGGTAAAGAAGAAATCAAATACTACACCACACTTCTTATCTGGACGAACTTCTGCAAGTCTGCCAGGTTTCTGAATTGTAGATGTATTCGCTCCTCCGCCACTCAGGTTAATAAGAGAACGGACATGATTGAACGTAACACCCTGCGCATAGATTTCGCTAGCCAGGCAGCGTTTAATTTCATCACCACGCATTCTCTCCATGAGATCTTCTCGCTCTGTTTTAGTCATGCGTTTGGCCATGGCAATAGTGCCATCCTGCCCAACCCAATCTAAAAAGTATTCAGCCTGTTCTTCATTTTTAATAAAGAGCAGAGTCTGCCAGTCCTGAGGAAGAAGTTCATGACAAATCCAACGCACAGCTTTTGCTACACGTTCTCCTTTAAATAAATGTGTCTTGTATGCGCGATCACGATCATCAGCATTACCTGCCAAAGGTAGCACGATCATGTAAACAATAAGAGGGCACACAGCACCCTCCGCTACAGCCTCTTGGAATGTGCGCTCCGCAATTACAGGACCAATCAAAGCTTCAATAAGAATGTCGCGTTGATCAAACCTACCCTTTAGAGTAGCACCAAATCCAATACGCCTAGCCTTATCAAACTTAGTCAGTTCAGGTAAACGACTGTCTGTGACACAAGCATGCGGCTCATCAATCAATAATAATTTACAAGCAGCAGCATCACACTTATGTAAGCTGTCCATACTCACGACATTAATATCGTCACATGGACTCTTAGTAGAACCAGCGCCAATAAGTTTTACCTCTCTATGAGGGAGTGCTTCTTTAACATCCTCATAAAGCTGTTTAACTAGATCTGCGCCGGGAGCAGTGACCACTGTGTGTACATTCGGAAATGCTCTCAATGTATTTTTTATTAAAGTTGTATTGTGTGTGACTGTGTAATCTCCTAGAAGGAATAAACCGTCAGGACCTTCTAATTCAAATCCATAGTAATCTCCACGACCTAAATACTCTGTAGTAAAACCTGTTATTAAAGGATTTACTCTTATGTTTTTATTGATAGCTTTTTTCCTGTGTAATTTAACAGGTATATCTGATAATTTACCAGATATATTTATATCATAGTATGTTCTTTTAATTTTACTTTGCGCGCATTTATACCTTTCTTTAATAGTTGCACGAAAGCCTAATCCTCTACATAAGCTAGCTATATCATTTGCCAGATTAAAAATCTTAGTAGTAATAGAGTAGCAACCAACGCCTAAGCCAGGTTTGGGATTGTTAACGCAGCCGTCAGAATCTATTAAACCTGCCAATACCTGTAGACGAACATCCCTACTGTTAACAGCATAGACAGGTAGTAAAGTTTTACATTTATTTACTACTGAGCTTTTGAAAGTATGCCGCCATATATTTAAGATACTTTTATTTTTAGACCTTACTGAGTAGTATGAAGCTTTGTTGTTTTTAATCTCTTTTTTACTTACAACTAGTCCAACTTTATCGGCTTCTATCATCCAGGCCTTTGCGCATATTTCATCTGCGGAAGTTAGGATAGGCGCACTTGTATGTCCATCACCCAACCAAAGACCGTAACAATAGGGATCTACATCTACTTTTTTTTCTGGATAACTAACAGCTCTACGCACAAGCTTATGCAAGTGCTTAAATGTTTTGCTCTGTGTGTGATATTGCTGTGCTGTAACAATTAATTCTTTACCGTCTAAATTGGGACTTTTATTACCGCCCTGATTAGTTCTGTATAGAAGCAATTTATGATCTCCAGTGCATACAAAGCTTTCGCCTTTATTTGGGATTATACGGTATAAGTCATCTATTCCGTTGACTACACCTACTACTTTACGCGGTTTAGAATCATGTCCCATCACCAGCTCTCCGTCTCTTACGTCTTGAACAAATTTAACTGTTCCATCGAACATAAGAACTCTAGCATTTTTCCCTAGGCACTTACCGTACCTCGTGGGCGCGCCAAGTAATCCGCTGCAATTGGTATTCAGGAATGAAGTCAGCAGTTCTTGCTGCTTAAACCTAAAACCACACATTAAATCTAAACGAGGTTTAGGGAAGGCTATGCGCATGTCATAGAACTTTACATCCCATCCATTCTCTTCTAGAAATGTTTTTACCTTAAGCCACATACCCTGCATGGTCTGGATCACATTGTATCCATTCTGCTGTTTTATGACTTTATATAAAGGATTCACAGTTACCTTGGTAACTTTTTTCCATGGGCACTTTGGATCCTGAACTAACTTCTTTTCCCTATAAGTCAGAAACTTTTCCAGTGCAGGACTGGACGGGGCAATAGTTAGCACAGAATCATCCCACATGAGATGAGCTTCTTTACTCATTATTATAAACTTTTAATGCCTTCGTAAATAGCCCAAGCAATTGCGGCTACTGTAATCAAAATTAGAACTTGAATATACCAGGGCGGAGGAGGTGGTTCAGGTTGGTCCTCATCTTCTCCCCATGGGGATCCTGTATCAAATCCTTCAAACATAATTTACCAAAGATTGAGAGTTTTGCCTGCGCTTTTAACGCATTTATTTAGCAAAAGGATTTTTAGGCACGACAAACCACAGGTCACAGTAGTCGATAATGGTTGGCTTGTCTTTACTCTGACAAGCGGTCAGAAGGAGGCAGATGGTTAAAATTAGTCTCATTTGATTGTCTCATGCAAATTTATTATTCTGATACCTAAATTAAAGAGGCGTGATTTCCTCTACATCAAAACGGCCATAGCCGTATTGACCTCCCCAAGGGCTAAGACCCAGAAACATACCAGTGAATTTGAATATGTCTCTGAGCCTAGCCAGATCTGGAGCAAACTTATCCTGCTTGTCTGTAGCCGTCACTAAAACTTTGATTGTTAAAACACAGTTTTCGCGAATGGCTTCAAACATTTCGTGCTGCTGCTTATTTTTGTGAGTGTAGTTACGTCTGTATAAAACTAAAGATGGAGGATCGATATTCATCTGTGGACGAATAGTATCCGTATCAATGTCTGACATATGCAAAGCTTCGGCAGCTTGCTGAAAGGTCCAGCTCCATTGAGCCATATCTACAGCAAGTTTACCGTCTCGATCCCGGCGAAAACGACGAACGTTTTCTCGAGTTCTTTGATTGCCCAGCCATGAAGAAGTCAGTTTGATCTTCAGATTATACAGAGTAGCTACATCACTCATAATTGAATTATATTTACAAAAGCAGGTTCCAGTTCTCTCGCATGGTCGCAGACGAGAATTTGAGTATCCGTACTTTCTAGCTGTTGATTCAAATTAAGCAAGAGCTCTTTTAAATTTTCTCTAGCCTCCTCATCCAAATGGGTAGAGGGTTCATCCAAAACTAGGAAACCTAATTCCGGGATAACTAGTTGTTGGACTGCGAGAAGGAAGGCAATAGACAGCCTAACCTTCTGACCTCCTGACAACTTATCATGGTCAAACAATACCTGACCCGGTTCATCTACGCGGTAGAACTGCAGACTCACTGGCTTATTAGGATGCGGAATAATAGCGAAGTTCGCATCCATGATTTCCAGATTGTCCTGAGTCATACTGACAAGGCTATCAAACTTATGTTGAACATAAGACATGGGAATACCTTGCCTTGAGAACGCATGTACCACACGCTGCAATTCTTGAATCACAGCACGCTTCTCTGCATCTAGTTTTATCTTGTCCTCAATTTCACGTAACCGTTTCCGTATGCCATTGGCCTGGACTTTAAGCTGTGCAGCTTTTGCTTCTAGTTGATTATATATTTTATTGTTCTCTATCAGAGTGTCTTTTATCTCACCCCCTTGCTCAACTAAGTGCTTTAGTTGCGGCGGAAAAGAATTAAAGATTGCATCCCTTTTTAGAGCGAAGCTTTCACATGCAGTAGCGAATTCCTCGGAGCGTTTAATCTCCGTTTCTCTAGCTGAAATAAGTTGGTTGATAGTAATATAAGTTTTAGACAACTCATCCAGTTTAGAGCTCCAGTGCTCGACCTTATCATTGAGCTCAACTACCTCTTTATCCAAAGCGGTAAGGTCTAACTCATTGAAACTTTTAACTTCTTCTTCAGTGTAACCTTGAAGAGCAAATTCTAATTTCTTAATTTCGAATTCAATCTTCTCTATATTTTTGATATCAGAAGCACGCTTAGCGTTGGCATTATTTAGACGTGCAAACTCAGCTTTTAGAGCCTGCACATCCTGATCTTCACCAGCATCAAGTAATGCTTTGTTATCTTTATATTGTTTAATATAAACAGTTAGTAGCGTTTGCCGTTGAGTAAGCTCATGCTGCATTTCACGCAGCTGTTTACTCGTCTGAGCATGACTAGCACTAATATCGCGTAGCTTATTAGACGCTTCTATTAGTTTTGTATTGTATGTTTCGAATCTGGACCTCAGTTTTTCATGAGATACATTTTCGCCACACACAGGGCAATCAGCAGTGCAGTTACTATCCAGCGCAAGCTTACAGGTATCGGTGATAGTTTTAAACAATGATCTCTCATTAGATAAGACCTGTTCTTTATCTTCGACATCCTTCAACTCAGCGGATAGCTCATTAACAATTTCTGTAAGTCTTTCGATTTTGTCTCGAGTGTCCTTACCTCTGGTAGTAGCATCAGCAAGCTGTGATCTGTAATGTTCTCGATTCTGCTGCTCCCGGATTCCTATATCAAGGGCAGTGATCAGATTAGGATCTACAGCAGCAGGACAATCAGCTTTGAGCTGTGTAAGATCATTATTATAATTATCTACGCGTTCCGTGATGCTCTTGTACTGCACAGCTTTACTTTTGGTATCCTGCAGTGTGGTCACCGTCTGGCGTGTAGCTTTAATTTTATTTTTAAGCTTCTCAATCCAGTCGCCCAGTTCATCTGGTGATTTCAAAACTAAACCAAGTTTGGCAGCTTGTTCCTCCAGCGTGGCTTTAGCTTTATCATCATTTACACGCGCAGCATTTTTGGCGTTAAGCAGATGAGATGAATTAGATGTCAGCTCATTAACTGCACGCTCCCATTCTTCATACAGTTTAATTTCTGCATCATAACTGCGCGTACGCATTAGCTGTTCTTCAGCATTAGCTAAATCTACTTCTGCGCTATTCCTGGATGCCTGTAACTCATCGTGCAAAGTCGAGAAGTCCTGGATCTCAGAGCCTAGTATTTTAATCTTACCTGCTGCTACATCTGCTACCTTCTGCATGTGTCCAAGTAGGAGAAGTTTTACCAACAACTCCTCACGTTCTGCCTGGGAACCAAATAGGATTTTATCCAAGGCACCTTGTTCAGGGAACACTGCATTATCAATAGCATATTTATCTGCACCAAGAATATCAGTAAGAGCAGCCTGAATTTCATCTGCCCGGGTATAGGTGTCTTCTTTGATTTCGGCTCCCTTACTGTCGAGCTTAGCAAGCTTTCTAGAAGATGGAGATCCAATCTTGCGACTAATCCTATATGTATTACCCTGGGCAAAGAATTCCATCTCAGCTAGACCATATGAAGGTTCAGCTTCAATCTCTGGGTCTACCTTACGGATAAATGATTCCTGTGTTTCCTTAGCTGGTGTCCAGCCGGTGACAAGGAAATGAATTAATTTTAGAATGGTGGATTTACCAGAACCATTAGGTCCCATCAATCCAACAACAGATCCATCTAGAGTTGCCTCCAGCTGTCTGTGTTTACCCAAATTTTTTATCAGCAGTTTTTTGATTCGCATAAAGTCGTTTGTCTATAAAGCTTTCAATCAGATGAGGAGCAGCAGCCTGAGGATCACAAAGAGCCTGTGCTAATTCAAATATATCAGAACCATTTGGGAAATAGTCAGATACAAAATCTACAGGTTGTTTACCTATAGGATTATCAGTTTTACGACTGACAATATTAATAAGTTTAAATCCAGCCTGCTGCAGATTAGTGACTCTGATAATACATTTACTGGTATCTACAATACGCGCAATACGCATATACAGATCTGTGAATGCAGGATCTTTACGGACAAGAATCGTAGGATGTTCATCCTTAACGTCATTAATCTTCAGGAGCAAAGCATTGGCTTCTTCTGCGGTGCGAATATCCTCTGCGATGATCGGCTTATTCAGTTTCAGAGGAATGGATTCTCTTTCCAGAGTACCATTATCCTGCAACGTAAATAGCGTTACATATTTATCTACACTCTCATTACGCGAGCACAACTCAGTAGAGCCGGGATAACCGACTACACAGTTTTCCAGATCAATGTATTTATGAACATGGATGTCGCCAAGTAGAATAGCTTTGTATTTATCTGATGGTAGGTCACTGACTTTGAGGACTTTGTCACCAGCATCAAATGCTGCAAAGTCCTTGATCAGCGCATGAAACATCATGAAATCAGCGGAAGGAAAATCCACGCTCTTTTCCCGGAAATCATCCGGAGCCATATCAGGCACACCATAGATTGTATAGTAATTACCGTCTCGGCTTTGAATGCGCTTAAGCTGGAAATCGATATCGTAAATAGCACACTGACCATTCTCCTGCATTTCTTCCTGCAATACCTTAATCCAGGAAGGATGACATTTGTCGTGGTTACCAGTGATAACAAAAAGTTTGACCTTATTTGCCAGAAGCTTCTGGTTCAGGCGAATCAAGTCTGCAATATTTCTACTGCTAGGACGCTTGGAGTTTAGGATATCTCCAGCACATAAAATATAATTAACTTGATTTTGAACTGCAATGTCCACAATACGGAACACTGAGTCAGTGAAGTCTTGAGCGCGAGCGGTTTTGCCAAACTGCATATCGCGCAGATGCCAGTCGGCGGTGTGAATAATTTTAATCATGTTATGCCCTCAGATACGCTATATCTTTTTTAGTATATAGTCTCATTGCTTGTTCTCTTGTTAAGCCTACAAATTCGGAGGCATCAAATGAAATCTCATCTGGATAATAGGAGAAGAGCTTTTCTTCTTCTCCATCTTCATATGTAACCCATACTTCAGGCATGGGATCAAACAATGATTTAGGTTGTTCAGTAATGCGTGCTTTTACAATTGTCATGTTGTTTTCATGGTTTATTGTGTTTGTGTGAATTCAGGAGAATTAATTTTAATTAGCGGAATGACTAAGCAGGCAACACCCGCCTGGGTTCGAGCTTTGGCTAAAGGAATGTCGCCACAGAGTATAGAGAAACTAACTGCTGCTCTTCCGACGAATAAAACAAGATTACTAAAAAGCATATCTGGGAAACCAAGGATGCTTGGCGCAGGCGGAGAAGGGCGAGTTTATGAAAGCTTTACTGGAGGACATGGTCCTTCAGCATTAAAATTAATTTCATCTAAGGCATCGCCTATTAATGAAAAAAGAATTAAGGCTATTGAAAACCTATTTTCATCTTCGGATGTCTTTCCGAATATTCTATCTGTAATTAGAGGTGGAAGAGGTTATGCTATTCCAAGATTGAATCCAATACCTCCTAAAGGTAATGCTTTAAAAGAAATCTTATCACTACCTTCTAGTAATAAAAAACAGTGGTTAGACTTCGTACAGAGATTTCAAAAATCTACACTGAACCCGGAGAAGGTTTCTATACCAGCCGCTAAAAAATACCAAAGTTTTAGAGCTGGCGGGTTACCAAATTCTGCAACTATGCAGACCGCTAAAGGTCCAGTACATATAAGTGATATTACAGGATCAGGAAATATTATGTTCTCGCCACAAGGACGTCCTTATCTGGTAGATCCTTATATTAGTTAATAGGGAATAACCAACCACGCTGACCACACTTGGTACATTCATGCATATCCTTTAAAGGATGCACTCCTATTCTCCACGCTACTTGGCATTCTCTTTCCGTAGGCTCAACCTTATGCCATTTATGCTTTAATAAATATTTACATTTTCTACTGAGTTTGTATTTTATTTTATAAAACAAAGATTTCATTGCATGTTATTTTTTATTATCAATATATAAAAGAAAAGCGCCCAGGTATTTCTACCTGGACGCTCTCCTACAACTTGGTCATCGAAAAGGGCGTATGCCTACGCCATACATTTCGTGATGGGACGTTGTTCCCCTGGATAAGGCGAAGACCATGGCTCTTGCAGGAACCATGTAATCGCTCGACTAACTAGTCGCCAATATCATATCCAGATTGCTCTTACTCAACGTTCTCTGCAAAGGCGCAGAGCAGCACCGACTAATGTACCCAGTCGGGGCATTCGGCCTTGTAACCGTCTACGCTTTGGGCGTAGGGCGCGAAGCTGAGCGTGACGATTTCCACGTCACTCCAGAGTATCTTCCCACTGGTAGAGGAGGCAGCGCCTAAAGAAACTTAACAGCAATTACACTGCCCTGTTAAGAGTGTATAGATAATACTATCCGTACAAATTTATATAACACAACAATGTTAAGTATTGCAAGTATTATTTATGAATTGAAAGCATGCCTTCAAAAGGTTTATGCTCTTCGCTACTTGTACCATCCCAATCTTTGGACAAACCTACTTTGTCATATAACTCTTTAAGGTTGTTAACATTAAAGAATTTACATAGAGATATTTCTTCTTTGGAATCAAGCCATTTATCGTTTACACGTACACATGGATATCCAGGATAGTCGCCATTGTACAGTAACTCGATTTTGGTTTGCGCACCTTCGGTAGTAACTTTTGAAAATTGTTCCAGCAAATCTTCTAGAACACCTTCGGCCCCTTCTCTCCTGGCTTCTTCCCATTCAGTATATGTTTTCTGATTTTTGGTAAGCTCCAGCTGCTCTTTGATATATTTTAAAATTTCATCCATATGTAAAAAGAAAAGCCACCGGGTACTCAACATACCCGGTGGCTAGTTTATTTATTATTCTCCAAGAGCAGCAATCTGCTTATCGATCTCCTCGAGAGACAGACCCTCGAGCGTAGCGATTTGCTTCTTCTTCTTGAGCTCCTCAAGGAACTCACGCTGACCACGCTTAGCAGCGCGATCCTTAGCGGCATCAGCCTCTGCCATCTTGGTTTCGATGACATAGCTGACAAGGTCAAACATGCCCTGTTCTTCGGTCATGCTTTCGGTACGCTTGGTGATGAAGGACTTACGTCCGCCCTTCTGGATTTTCTCATCCAGAGCAACGGCGATCTTATCGAGCGCCTCCAGGCTAAGATCCCAGAGGTCCTCAAAGCTGAGGTGACCTTTGGTGGTTGCGAAGCGCCACTTCTTACGAGCGGCTTTGATTACGAGTGTTTCGAGTACCATTGTTTTATTTGTGTGGTTTGTGTGTGATTAGAACTTAACTTTGACGACACGCTTGAACGTGCCTTCGACTTCAACGAAAACATGATTCCGTACGGTGTCGGAGAAACCGATACCAGACAGCTCATCTTCCGCCTTGTCTACATTTACCTTACTGCCCAGGATCTCGAAGACCTTGCGATCTGCGCTAAGCTCAGGCTTAAGGAACTCATTGAAAAACGGACGAGTCTTCTCATCCGATTTACAACCTTCCAACAGGAACATATAATGTTTGTTTCCTGAGGCATCATTCCAGAAGTTAGGAGAAAGAGTGATAGCGCGGACAGGAACAAACTGCCCGGTTTTCACACCCCACTTCTCTCTGGAATTATATTTAGCGATATTAGATTTACCGCTAGAATTAATAAACTGAACACCATCTTTCTTGGTGTAATTAAATTCAACAATGTTGAAATTTTTACCTGTGGCTGCATTGGTACTAGAAGTGAAAGTTTCAATTTCACCATTGTACTCAATCTCAACCTCAAAGCCACCATCTTTATTATCGCGGCGGCAGTAATTATTCACAACGACAGAATATGTACCTTCCATTCTAGGTTCTCTAGCCCAGAAAATATTTTCCACAGGTTCACGGCTACTACCACTACCTGCATTCATGTCTACATCCAGCATGCCGCCTGATGGAGACAACGCCCTCTTGTTAGCAAAATAAATATGATAACCTTGAGGCTCATGAACGTGCAGAGGCTCATAAACATGCAGATCCAGGTCATCGTGGTTATGCCATGACAAGCTGATACGCAGAACGCCAGTGACATTACCACCGGCAGCTTTGACACGTTCTTTGATCGAGTCAGCCACATCCCCGGTGTATGCCCAGGAGTAGTTATTTCCCCACTTGAACATGGTAGGATCATCCGGGTTCTTAGCTCCGACCAAAGTAACAAAGTTAGGCATGTGAATATTCTCCACAAGAACTTTAATAGATTTGGAAGTAGGTAGAACTTTATCCACAAAGTCCTGAATGCTGATTTCCTCAACTTTATTCAGACTCTTAGGATTGACAATGGTGTCTTTCTTCAGGTCTGCGAAGATATCAGAAACACCACCACCAGACGGACGATGCACAAACAATGTATTGTTAACATTGAGATCGCGGCTGTCCAGAATACGACGTTCAAGTGAACCGAGCATACCCAGCTCAGTCAGACGTTCCTGTGCCTGTTCAATCATCCTGGGTGTAACCAGCGCGGTAGGGCGCTTGTAGTTAGCAGGAGCCACCACACGTTCAAATGCGGAGACCGCACTATCCAGGTCACGACCTTCAGACAGATCTACCAGCAGCGTACCGATAGAAGTATTGCGAATACGGCAGACTGCAGCATGAGTCTTTGGCGCTTCAGCCCAACAGAAGTTATCGCGCAGGGCGTTAGGTACCTTCTTATACCGCTCCTTAATTTTAATGAACTCGGTCAGTGTAGCTTTATGCTCATTACCCCGGTACAGGGAATTCTGACCAATCAGTTCAAGAACAGTATTCACGGCATCATCCGTGATTTCATCAAGCGAGCGCTTAAGGACATTTTTATTGTCCCTAGCTGTGCCTTGAGTTGGTCCGATTTTATCTTCCCGTACTAGCATGTTTCGCGGCAGCTCAATGAAATAATGCTCCCAAACCAGATTACGTTTTGTATCCGGTGTCTTATCCGTTCCCAGCTTGGCGAACGAATTAACATAAACTGAATCGATCTTGCAGGAGAGAATATAATCCCTCATTGCTTTAACCGAATTAGCGTACTCTGGATCAGTGCATTCAAAGTCCCACAGAGTAAGAACCTTGTTATCTTTAATACCAACCAGTCCTGAGAACTGACGGATAAAAGATTTACAGCAGTTACAGGTATTCTCCTGTTTGTATTGTTCCGGGAATGCAGCGAGGTACATTTCCCAGATCTTTTCCTTATCGACGTCCACGCAAAATACGGGACCATTTTGTAGAAGCTCATTAAAGCGCTTCTGTACTTGTTGTTTGATGTGTAAGAACATAACGTGAAGTACGTCCTAGATAATTCCGGTGCGTACAAATTTATATAACACAACGAGTATAGTTATAGCAGATAAATAAAAAAAGGGATCCGAAGATCCCCGTCACCCTTTTAGGCAGGTGCTGCCTTATCCTAGATCGTCGTGATCTTCAGTTCACGATCAACGAAGATGTCGATACTCCTGTTATCGGCGTCTTCGATAGAAGACGAATAATCGCAGCGTTCCACCGTCAGCCCTAAAGAGCCATTTTCTGTTGTGAAAATGTCGATCTTGTAACCTTTGTGAACGACCATGAAATCGGGCTCATTACGCGACCCGCTAAGCATGCAAAAGAATTCGCATGCGATATCCGTAGTCGACCCATCGGTGCGCTTGCTGTTTTTCACAAGCGCCTCGGCAACGTTGTACTGCTCCATGACGTAAGACATGGAGTAGCCATCTTGCACCAGCCTGTTGCAATAATCGATGATTTTTTTCATTTATATGTTAGTTGCTTTGTAACACCCATTTCTGGGGTTACAAATTTATATAACACGAAGGGGTACCCCATCGCAGCAGGGTACCCCTTTGATAAATATGACACGTTAATCAAACAGCAATCTCTGCTTTGATAGCAGGGTAACATTCGTAATTAGCCAATTCAAAATCCGTAAATTTGAAGTCATCAATATTTTTAATATTGGGGTTGATCTTCATAATAGGACTTTCTAGAGGTTCCCGGGAAAGCTGGAGCTTGGCCTGCTCAATATGGTTGGAATATAAATGAGCGTCACCGATAGTATGAATAAATTCATGCGGTGTATACCCAGTAACCTGAGCAACCATCATTAGCAGCAACGAGTAGCTGGCAATGTTTACAGGGACACCTATAAATACATCACCGCTTCGTTGATACATATGTAAACTCAATCTTTTTTCATCATCTACAAAAAATTGGATTACACTACCATGACAAGGAGGTAAGTTCATTTTATCCAACTCGTGAGGATTATATAAACTAATGACTAATCTTCTACTATTAGGGTTATGCTTAATTTCTGCTATAACCTCTTTTAGCTGATCAATCACTCGCGTCCTACACACTTTACCCTCCTCACATACATACTCAAAATTACTCCAGTCGTGATGCGTTTGAAGCTCTCCATTTAAGCAACGCTGTACTGCGGAAACATTTAAATTAAACTTTCTATTTGCTTCCCCTACTGAACGAAAGAAAAATTCTTCACCTGCAGGATTTACACATTTGAAAGGTCTATTAGTCGATGTGTTGTAGCTTTGCTCTAGCTTAGAAGACCACATACAAGTTTCTTTACTATAATAATTGGCGGCATAGCGCACATCTTTATCCAACTCGTATTCGGCACCATATTCTAAACGGCAGTTCCAGTTTGTTAAGGTTCTAGCATCCTTGTTGAAAGTGGCGAAGCAAAGCCACGCCGGATGGACGTGAATACCCTTGGCTCCATAACTTTTATAAGAGGCACTTTCAGGATTATAGCAGCGGCGCAGCATTTCACGCCATACGGTTTTTAGCATAGATGTGTGCTCGTCTTCTTCAAACTCACCGTAGTAGCCTACACCGTATACAGACTGACAGAAGGGATCCTTAATTGTGTCAGTTTGCACAGTTGCGTAATCTACACGGCGCACATAACCAGTATCATGGAATTTCACATCGAACTGGTTTCTCCCTGAAGATATAGGAATCTCTTTAATCACCGTACATAGCCCGCATTCTTTAGTCTGTATTGTTTTGCCTAAATGTACAGACTCGCCAGACAAATAATCCACGATAACATTTTTATCAAAACTAGTATTTAAAACTAATTCTTCTGAAGCCTGCGTGCGTAGTCTAGGCTCTAGCCAATAAGAATGCTCTATGTTTCGAAACTGCTTACCATACAAAGGACCGAGCTCTCCAGTTTCAGGGTCCGCCCAATCTTTCCAGAATTTAATTCCGTATTTTTCTTCCAGGTAACGCGCATTGGTATTACCTTCTATGAACCATAGAAGCTCACCAATTACGCCTCTGGTAAACATCTTCTTTGTCGTCACCAAAGGAAAGCCTTCGGTCAGATTATAACGACTCTGTGTACCGAATACGGAAATGGCACCTGTGCCTGTCCTATCCATTTTGTACACGCCATTCTCCAATACATGCCTCATTAACTTTTGGTACTCAATCATAACTTTATTCTGATATGAAGTCTTGCTGTTCGGTATTTGGTAACATTAACGATTGGGCAGCTGAAGATGGTTTCTTGTATTCTTCAACCTTATCCCGGGTGTATTTCATGAATGCATTTAAAGCAGGCCTGATAATGCTAGAGTTAAATGCGTTTTCAAAATTGGTAGGCGCTTCTGGAAGCATCGATTCATCAAACAGTCTGGGTAGATTGTTTACTCCTTCGATATTGAATATCTCGCCATCTTTACTGTGGGCTATAATTTTGTATTCAATTAGGACATCACTGTCTTTAAGAGACTTAATTAAATAAGAGATGGGGTCAAATGCCTTTTCGGTTTCTGGAAGTTTTTTAGCAATTTCTTGAAGAGTTGCAAGAACTTTCTGAAAATTCTCAGACAATTTATTTTCCGTCTTCTCAACTTTATCCGTTGTAACGGTTTCTGATTCTTTCGAGTTTGGCATCTGTGTTATTCAGTGTATTGATCAACTGCTCATTTACTACCTCAGGATCTGTGGGCACGAATTTATTATCATTGACAGGCGCACTGTCAACAACAATAGTATCGTCTCTGTTCCATCTAATATTTCTAAAACGAGCTTTAAAAAATCGATTGGGACGAATGTGCCGTAAAGAATTAGCTGTGTAAGAGAAAGCCATATATGTACATTGATTTAAACTGGGAAGTCAAAACAAATGCGGAGTTTCGGTATAAGCTTAAAGCTTTAACTGACGATATCAAACGATTAGAAAAAGAAACCGATGGAGACCCGCATGGTAGTGACAAGATCGCCAGTAGGATAATAGATATTTATAGACTTTGCAAATACAATGCAGGTTTGCTGGTGCCTTACTTTTTTCCTCAGTATCCATACGATAAACCATTATCCTGTTCTGCACGACCTTATTCCTTCGCTATGTTTCATATGCAGATTGGCGGGTTTCTGAGTATACGAGCAGGACGTCAGATTGGAAAGTCTACGTCGTTCGGAGCCCGACAGTTAATGTACGCGCACATTATGCGCAAAAGGCGCAGTATGTATATTGTTCCTCACCAATCATTCTTGGATACGTATGCGAACCGTGTCCGGGAAATGGAGAGAGCTTTTAGGTTCTATCAGGTACATAAAGATTATAGACAGAACTTAAAATATAAAGAGTATCCAAATGAGTCTGTGACTATGCTGGTCAAGTGCTTGACGGATACACAGGAAGCTCGTTCTAAAACTACAGACGAAGCACTGTTTGATGAAAGTGTTCACCCAAACACTATTGTGTATACTGTAGAAGGCGGGAAAGTTACAGAAAGAAAAATTTCTTCGTTGCTTGCTGGTGAAAAAGTACTTGCGTATGACGCGGAAGGAAGTATAAAAGTAGCCTATGTCCGCTACAACAAGAACAAAGGAAGAAAGCATACTTGGAAACTCAAGTTCTCAAATGGAGCTGAACTTATCTGCACCGGAAACACCCGTTTCTGGACAAACAGAGGTTGGATGTTCCTTAGCGAATTCTTATCGTGGGAGGAAGCTCAGCGCGGAAAAGAAACAGTCAAAGCTAAAGCCCTGCTCGCTATCCGTGAAGCAGCTACTCCTGGGGAGTTTGCTTGGAGACGGGTGCATGCAATGGGGCGCGAAATATGCCGGGAGATTCGAGGTAAATCATTGCGAGTCGCAAACGGAGTATGCCAAAAGCAAAGCGGTACTGCTGTCTCCTTACATCAACACAGTACCGAGGCTTCACACGAATTACGGGTGGGGCGACAAACTATTTCGTGTGGCAACCCTAACTACTCCGGCGTTCAGTTTTATGCATGCGCTGGCCTACCGCCAGGACACTACGAATCCCAAGAAACTAATCAAAACAGTAACCCCGGAATGGTTGGCACAGCTGACGTGGGAGGGGATTGCGTGGTGGTATCAGGACGATGGAACACTGACGCAGGCGGGAGGAGTACACATCAGTACGCACGGGTTTCCGCAGGAACAGGTGGAGCTGCTAGCAAACATGCTGACGGAAAGGGGAGTAACAGCCAAAGCCCAGCAAGTGAAAAAGGGCGAAAAAACTTATTTCATAATAGTCATTGGTTCGGAAGCGACACGCAAATTCATAGAGAGAGTAAAGTCCTTTGTGCATCCGTCGATGAGCTACAAGGTGGATTTGCAGACTCAGACATTCTTGACTTGTCATTTCTGCGGGACATCTTTTTTGAAGAAGGGTGGGCCGCCACCGGCTGCTCCTGCGTGCGAGGAATATATGTGCCTTCGCAAAGCTGCGGGATTAAGAAACAAGAAGTATGTTCAGAATCTAGGGGGGAGCTCAGTTTTGTGGGCGAAAAAAATAAAACCCAGACTAGAACAGAATCCAGAATTAAAAGCGACTTTAACACTCAAGAGGAAAGAAGCGGAAGCGAGGCGAAAACAAGATCCTGTTTACATGGAAAAGTGGAAAGCAATACGCGCAAAGTGGAAAAAAGACAATGCGGAAAAAGTGAAGGCACAAAGAGCCGAGCGGATGCGCGATCCTGTGTACATAGCCCAGCAGCGCGAGAAAGCACGTTTGCGAGCGCAGGACCCAGCACGCAAAGTACGGAAGTTAGAACTACAACGGTTAAGGAGAACGAAGGCCTTACAGCAGTAAATTTATTATCAATTGAGTATGCAGGTTTAGAGGAAGTATGGGACATTGATGTAGAAGAATACCATACATTCTTTGCTAATGGTATAGCTATACATAATTGCCAGTTACTTGATCCAGACTTCCTTCCTGACATAGAGCAGTGCCAAAAGGCTTCACGTATGCCTACCACTATTTATGCAGGCACGTCCACTACTACTGACTCATTATTAGAAACTAAATTTTTAGAGTCTAGCCAAGCTGCTTGGTTAATCCGCGCTCCCGGCTACCATTCTAATAGTGTAGGCCAGGGCTGGCTTAACTGCTCAGATAAAGAGGACATTCTTAAAGCCATTCAACCGCAGGGACTTACCAATCCTGCGTCTGGTAAAGTAATCGATGTAACTGATGGCAGATTCGTACATCAGATTCAATCTAACTTTGAACAAGGATATCTAGGATTCCACATCCCTCAGATTATCATTCCTGATTACGCTAATATTCCTCAGAAATGGATGGAAATCTGGAACGCATTTCAGAGCTATGACATCAAGAAGTTCCTGCAGGAAATTCTAGGTATCCCTACAGAAGAGGGTATGCGGGAAATTACAACTCAGGATCTAAAGAATATATGTGTTCTTCCTGAGACACCTGAGACTTTAAAAAGTTTATCACACCCATCACAAAGAAGATATAAATACACAGTATCAGGGTGTGACTGGGGTGGTTCTGATTATAACCCAGCTACTAAAACGAAAGTTTCCTATACTGTTCATGCTATACTTGGTATTTGCTGGGATGGTAGTATTGAAATTATACACATCAGGCAATATTCTGGTATGGACTACAGAAGTATTTCAAACCAGATTTGCGAAGATCACAAAGCTTATAACTGCATAGGTATTGCTTCTGACTTCGGCGTTGGCGCGGCTTATAATATGCTGCTTCGCGAGAATCCCATTATTCGCCCAGAGAGACATTTCATATTTGGTTATGTTGGCCCGCAGTCAGCTTTGATTAAGGCACCAAGCAGTGGCCCTGGGTGGTTTAACCAGTACTCGCTGAATAGAACTGAATCTATTACTAGCTTATATCAGGCTATTAAAAGTAGAAGATTCAGATGTTATTCCTGGGAGCTCGCCCAAGAACGTCTTCTTGAATTACTGAACCTGTACCGCGTACCAACAGAAACAGTCGGAGGTAATTCAGGTTTTAGATATCAACGGCATGGATCTAAAGCAGATGATACTTTGCATGCTATCAACTTTGCGTTCTGCCTTGCTCGTATTATCCTTAATGAACCTATTCTTGAAGACCCAGCATTAACTCAGGTATTTAGAGAAACATTTAATCCGGGACAGCAGACGCAGTTCTTTAACCCTCATGGAGGGTTTGACTTAGGGGGTGCTATTTCTGGCTAAGGTAAATATGGATTAGGATTGAACAGCTCTGGCCTTGTATATCTTAAAGGTAGTGGCATATTGTAATTTTTATGCAGATGCAATAGCGTGGCTGCCTCTCTGCCAGTTGGATCTAATTTTAAAGAATCATCCGTTAAACGTCTAAAACTAGACAATTGATTATCAGTATAAGGTTTACCAGCCCTTATTTTAAAAGGTAACTGTTTATCCGCTGTATTTATATAATCGTTTATATATTTTTGAGCATTTCTTGACTTACCACCTCCAGCTATTAACTGCGCAGCTGTTTCAGTCTGAAATTCGCGCCCACCGCTAGCAAGTCTTAGATAAGGATATCTTCTTAACATTTGGTATGTTTTACCAACGACATCCTTTTCATATTTTGCGGGAGAGGTGTAGTGCAAACCATGCGCAAATTCGTGGCGAGCAACAGAAGGAAAATCAGCATAGCGCTCTGTTGGTAAAGAAACCGATCTTAAAGTCGGACTATAAGAGCCATCAGACACTAACCCTGGATATCTTTTACCCCAAAGTCTGTGTGTGTCTTTTTTATATGCGTAAGGAGCCATACGCTCTAAACTATCTGCAAATCTAGCCTGAGGCGAACCAGTTTTAGGTTTAATTTTAGTTTTAATGGTATCTACCACTGAAGGCACAGCAGTAGCATCTAATTCTTTAATAGCCGGAGACGCGCGTATTGCAGGAATGTTTATTACTTCATTAGCATAATGGTAAGGATCTAATGTTTTTACAGGGTCATAATAATTTACAATAGTATTTTTATAAAGATCTTGCGCCGGTGTAGGATCTACTTTTGCGTTTAAACCTTTACGCATATTAGTTAACAGCGGACTTTGCGATTTTATGTTACTAACAGGAAAAAGCTTAGTTATGTCTGCGTCTGGACTAGGCCTTAGAAAAACAGAGCTTTCAATTCCAGAGCGCCCAGTCAGTCTTTTAAAACTGGCGGGAGCTAGTTTGCCCAACCTTGCTAGCTGCAACCACTTAGAAGCGGCTTTCAGCATACCTGTATTTGAAAGTTTATTGTTGTTCATTTTGAGCAGGAGTGAGATCTTCTTTTAATATCTTTTTAATGACCATCTCATCCACTCCCAGCATCCGCATTTGAACAAGCATATCATCGCGCATTTCCGCAACGAACTTTTCGTAGTATGGAACTACCTGTTCTTCCTCTAACTCCTCATTGTCCTCTGCCTCATTTTTAATGATCTCATCAATCAGACGGTCAATAGGTAAAGCAAAGCCTTCGGAATCTCCACGGTTCAGTTCTACCTCGTAGATACCCCAGAGCATTTCTGGCATAGTTAAATCCTCGAGAGCTCCATCAACTAAGTCACCAAGATCCCCGGAATACAGAGCATTAGATATACTGATAAATGCTAACGGGTCATCGTAAAAAGCTTCCGTGGATAAAGCTAGCATTAAAGCATTTACTTTATTTTCATTAGACTCCGGGACAGTTACGGAAAAGTCTTCTTTAATACGAAGCCATAATTCCACAGGATCTGCAGGTTCAATGCCGTGTTCTAGCGAACCATATACTTCATCGCCGTAAGCAGCCAGGATGATCATATGCAAAACCGTAGCCGTGGTTTCAGTATCGGCTAGGAGATCCGCAGCTAATCGTTTATCAAACGGAAATGTGTCGAGCATACGGCATTATGCCACCTTTAAAAGTAAACTCAACAATTGTTTCTGTTGATTACTTTCAAGGCTGGCAATTTTAGCCGAGGTCTTAGCAGTGTCCTTTTCAGAAAGAATATTAATGATATTATCAGCAGCTTCTTTACGAAAGGCCATTCTCACAGCCTTATAGTTGTCAGCAGCTAATTTACTAAATTCTTCCGCAGGCACCATGACTTCAGAAACAAAGATATTCTTCTCTGACAAATCCTTTAAGTAAGCAACCTTAGCTCCAGAGTAGAAAGCCTCATGAGGCGAAGTGACACGCTTATGGCTGATATTGTTTGCAGCGTCTAAACCCATCCAGGTATCAATAGCCTGTTCAACAGTAACCTCACCAGCAGAAGCCTGCTTGAGCGCTTGCGCATATTCAGACACATCGGTAACGCCAGCGCGAGCACGCTCGCCAATAGCGTAGTCAACATTATCAAAATCAACCAGACGCTCTTCACCGAAGCGCCATACCTTTTCAGGAATGTCGTTACGCGCAATGTTAAGCTCATTAGCTCTCTTTACGATGTTACGTGCGGCATGGAAGAACCAGTCAGTAGGAATGTGTTCGTCATTCCAGTCGCGTACAGCGTCGGTAGCTGCTTTGGTTACATCTACTTCATTATTAATAGCGTAAGCTTTCCAAGTATCTTGCTCTTCAATTTCAAAACTGAGAGCATACTTTTCAGTAGCAAGTTCGTGGGCAGATTTTTCTGACTGAGGCAGCAAAGCAATAGCAGCATCGATATCTTCTTCAATATCAAACAATGCAGCTGCTTCTTTAACGGCAGCAAATTCCTTTGAATCGATCTTACCTTCCCCGGCCAAGTATACAGCGCTCATGTATGTAGCGGCTTTTGTATGTATGGGATGCAGACGATTTGCAGGGTCTGCAAAGGCACAATCATGTAAAGATACCAAATCTTCTTCTTGAAGAATAGACGCTTCTTTGACATAGTTAGGAAGGCTGTCTCCAGCTTTAATTCCTACTTCGTAAAGCGCGGTGGGGTTTTGGTCTTTAGTGAAGTCCATAGTCATAAGTAATTATCGCCGTAAATTTAAATGAGGTCAAGTGATTCTAAATTCTTTGTCGCACACGCTTTAGATTGTGCTATACTAAAAATTGGAGTATGGAATTGAGCGTTCAAACTTTGGATCAAATTGTAAACCCCATCGAGTTAATACACTTGCTGGGCGAAGAATTGCATGTAGGTCTAAGCGGAGAATATACAACAAAATGTCCAAAATGCGAAAGCAAATTATTCATTTTGGATAAAGAATTTGTTTGTGAAAATAGCTTATGTACTTTTCGAGCTGGATCACCAGTTGATTACATGGTAGCGAAGGGTTTGTGTAACTGGGCTGATGCTATTGAAACGCTTAATAATATACTGGATGATAAATTAAAAAACTCCATTGTATATAAAAATCAAAAAATCGTAACGGCGCAATTAAAGAACAAAAGAAAGATATTTGATTTCTTTCTGAAGAATGCGCTGAATGGTAGCAAAAATAATATTAAAATTATACAATATCGTAGCGCGCTTAGAGCCCAGGGTTTAGATCCTGATGCGCTGCGTAACTCTGTATTTGTCATTGATGCCCAAGAAACAGAGCTACTAAAAGAGCTAATAAGAAATATTTATCCGGATAAGAATCTGAGCTTTAATGGCCCGCATATTGTTCTTCCTTACTTTGTTAATTACCATAGCATTAGTCACCTCCTAATTCTGAAAACACCAGACTCTAAACCAGAGAAGATTAATGTAATGCCTTCTAGGACTGCATTCTTCTCATTACTCCAGAGACACCCGGGATGTAAGGAAACAAAGGTATCTTATACTTATGCCGAGGCGGCTAAACTGAATACTCAATACAGCCGCGTTAACCCTGAAATGATCTGCCTACATATGATGGTAGATGCTACAGCTTCTGGAGAATCCTTTGTTCTTCCCGCTGCTACGTACATAGCCACTGGCGATAGTCATTCAGACTTAAGAGTTGCCGGTACTTTACAGCGATATATCCCGACTCTTACAGTTTCAGAAAACAAGGTAGGACTTCATGCTGAATACGAACCCATAGCAGCCGACGAATTTATTCTTAAATGCGTTGTAAAAGAGCTTAAGAAAAATATACCTATTAATAATATTCTACCTTTGGTAGAGCTAAATCATAAGAGCAGGCATTCGCTGCTAGTGAAGCTGCATGCTAATAGATATTTTGCTGAGGCAGATGAGGTTCGCAATTTCTTCAAAACGCTACCTGTCTATAAGGACGATAAGATCACCTTGTTCAGCAACCCATATGGGTACTCAATAAAGAAACACAGTAATGATACCTATACTAATAATATTAGTAACTTTACAATTGAGCTAGAGCAGAACATTGTATTCGCTGAATCAACGGACATATTCCATGCGGGGCATCTTCTTTTTAATAATGACAAATACCCTATTATTTTAAAACAGGAAGAGATCGACAAGATTACGGAATTAGAGAAGGCAGCTCGCAGAGCTACAATGGGTGTAGCCAATTCAGAGATTAATATCCCTACTATAATGGAACGTAGTGGTGCTAAATATCTAACCACTTATCTCCGGGAGCAGGTATCTCAGTTGGCTAAGACGGAAGGGATTCCAATGCTGGGCTGGTCGCCTAGAAGATCCTCTTATTACGCTCCTTATTTCATTGCGGATCGTAAAGCGTCCAGGTTAGGTAAGAAGTATTTACATCCGATAATTCCGACGTTATCCAGCTTTACGACTGATATATCAGACGTTTGCGCGCTGCATCACGATCTACCAGAAGTTATTGTAAACATACTTAACCAGGCCGCAGCATTTATTGTTCGCACTTTTTTAAGCATGCAGCTCAAGCCCCTGCCTATTTACAACAACTCAGAAGCACGTCGACTGTTGTCAGAAATCTTTTCGTCGCTAGGCCAGACATCAGTACTGCAGTTAAACCAGAACATGCGAGGGGAAGAAATACCAGGTCTTCGAGGATTTCCATTCTACGCTGTTGGTTATTCTTCTTCACAAATTAGTAAAAGTAGTTTGTCTGCTTTTATTCTATGCGATTCTGGCGTGACCATCAATGAAAACTTTTCTTTAGATATTATTCACAAAGCCCAGGCTACATTAAAATTTATTACAAAGAAGATAGCTGAGTGGGCTCTGCAAACACAGGCAGAAAACTTCAGGCAGGAGCACAGCGTGTCCCGGGCAAATGCGTATTCGAAAGAAGGAGCTCAAGTTATCATAGATTCATGCGGTCTTTTATCTTGGCCATCTAGTAAGACACCGTTTGAAAATCTAGACAACATGCTTAGCCGGATTGGTGTTGATGAAGTCAAAGATTACTTTATCAAAAATATCAATACGCATAAGATGCAAATCAGCAAAAAGATATTTGATAAGGTGGATGATATAAAAGGCCTAGAGTATGAGCTGAAACAAATATCTAAATCTGTGACTATAACAGATGAGCAAATAGATGTAGACTCGGAAAGTATGCTAGAAGCATTAAATTCATATTACCATATGAATCCTTCGTTAACAGAACATTTTGAATTAAAAGATTTAATTAAAATTTAATATTTCTGTTTTTCTTTCTTCCGTTATAATTCCTAGCTCTACCAACTTATTCAAGCCTGCTATTACTCTAGCATCATCCGCGCAAACATTAGATAGCCAGGTGGTTAATTCAAACCGCAAAGCCGCTATCGTGGGGTCTGTCGACATAGCAATTTGAGCTTTTTCAGGCATCGTAAATTCAGCCATGAACTGCTGTACATCCTGCCATATTTTAATTTGATGCTGTGATTGAGATTCAGCCCACTCAGTTAGTGTTTGAAGCCTTTCATCTTCACTCATGGGAACTAATTCACCATTCAACATTTTTGTCATGGTGGCGTGCTGTGGATCAGCAAGTAGTTCAGCTAAGATTTGATCTTGTGTTTTCATTATTCGCTCCATCCAAAAAGTCTTATTTTGCCGCCTTCAAAAGTTCCAGATGCCCAGAGAAATCTTATTGCATTGACGTCGGCGGCAGAGTCACGGATACCAGCGCCTACAACAATGTTCGCAGACGCTGAAGCCCAGTAACGACCAAAAAGATTCCAGCGACAAAAAGTCTTAAGCCCAGTGTTAAGGGGGTCGTAAAATATCACTTCACCCCAAACGCCAGTACCGGAAACGTCAATGGCTGAATCTGGTAACAATTGTATATAAGTATTAGTTGTTGAGACTGGCCCATAAGTTCCCAGCGGACCGTAACCGTAGCCATAGTCAGACGCTCCAGTATCAAATGTACTGCCACCATCTGTGGATGTTCTCAGCCTTAGTACATATGAAAGTGGACTGCTTTGCGTTACGTTTTCAAATTGCAGCATGTAATTTCTATAGTTTCCAGTGAATGAAAAATCTATATTAGATGGACTCCCGCTAATTGTCGTTGTCGAAATAAGAACCCAATTACCTCCGGCACCAGCTGGGCCTGTAGCGCCTGTGGCACCCGTAGCGCCTGTGGCACCCGTAGCGCCTGTGGCACCCGTAGCGCCTGTGGCACCCTTATCACCTTTTTGATAATTAGGTGGAATCAAGTAAACAAGTCCGCTATATAAAGTATTTGGCTTAGGATATAAGGGGCTGTCAGGAATTACTATCTCTTGAACTGTAGCTACGCCATCAATAAGAGTGTGTAAAAATAAAGCACCTACGCTGAATGTACCATAACTATTATCCCAAATAAGTTTTAATGCATTTAGATTTCCTATAGTTGTTTTGAATACAACACTCTGAACATTGTCTGCCCAAACAATAGTCCCGGCGTTATCTGTAAACGCAACACCAACTTCTGCAGGTAATTGGTTTTCTTCTCCAGTCCAAAGTACCACTTCAAATGTACCGTCGTAATTAGCTACAAAACGAGAATCTGCTTTTGTAGCCTCCACGAAATTGTAGCCTGAGGTAACAGTCAAAGGTTTAACAATGAATGTACCTGTAGGATTAGCTAAAGTAACAGTAGCTATTTGATCAATCGGAATAGAGTTATATCCCGATATGGCTAGACCTGGACGAAAGATTTCCATTAAAGAGTAATTGTTTCTGAAACTGTTAAATCATCCTTAGCATAAAAATTTCTGATTAAATCCTCAACATCTGTAACTATATCATCCCAAAGTTGGTCTGCCTCTTCAGGAGATAGGCAGTTGAGTTGAACGAAATCTAATCTGTAGTATGGGACTACATAATCCGCACCTTCAGCTACAGCAGCATCAACAGGTAATTCATAGTATTGCTGAATGCTCGATACACACTCAAAGATGTCACCCTGATACGCGTCATCTCCCATATTTGCATGGTACACAAAAATCTTAGCAGAAGGCATAGGCGTGCCTGAAACTAATGTAGCAGTAATTTTCAAAGGCCAAACTTGTTGTCCTTGAACTTCTTGTACCGCGAGGCCTTCTCTTTGTAGTGTGATATCCATTATGTTAATATAATAGGAGTGACATTAATAGGCAAATCTCTTCTGATGAATGACATGACGTTCTGATGTCTCTCACTGCCTAGTTCCTGTGTTCTTAATTTTATAACTAAGGCGTTATAAGTAAGCATGTTATCAAAATAAAAATTAATACAATTAGCTGTAGCTCCGAGAGTTACACCTGTTACATCGGCTAAATACTTATCTGTGTAAGTTTCTGATGAACGAACAAATGACCAATAAGCACCTGTGTCTCCTCCAGTAACCCCAGTTAAGTAATAGTGTGCCGTACCGCCTCCTGCAGTAGAACCGTTGTATGCAAAAGTTCCTGTTGAGTCTGGAACTTTTATTCCAGAGAAAGGTGTGATGTTATTGAGTGATAAACCTGCGGTAGTCCATACAGTATCTAAATCAGTAGTACGATACCAAGGAGAGTCAGAAACATTGGCCGCTGAATACAGTTTTATATACTCATCACCAAAGATCATACCTGCCGGGTAAGTAGTTCCGATAGATAATGCGTCGTGGTCAATATAGTTTGGTACACTTATTACTTGAGTATCAAACTCATAAACTGTGTTGTCGTAGCTCGAATAGATCTGCTGCAGCACAGAGTCTTCATGTAAAATAGGAAGTCCTGCTACCTCAGCCAATGCAAGTTTCAAAGCATCAGCAGAATGCGTGGCGCGCATGTAGTTCGCTATATAGCGCCCATCAGAATAAATGTTATCTGCCTGGTACACATAATCCATTGTATGCGATTCCAAAGAAAGAGAATTGCGTACAAAAATTAAATTGTCCGGAAACAGCGTGTATGGATCTTCAAAAAATAATAAGTATCCAGGGCCTGCTACGAAACTACAGCCGCTTACAAGTTCACGCGTGTTTGTGGTGATAGCTATAGGCTCTATAGTCAGAGGTATAGGGACAAAGTATAGAGGCCGAGCTTCGTCGGTACTAAAAAGCACTGTTCTATTTGAATCTTCTAACTCAAACCAAAAATTACCGTAATCATTATCGCCTAAAGTATTACTTAAATCCGTGGTAAGACTTTCAGGCGCAGGTGAGGGTTCATCAATGGGTAAAGCCTCAATCTGTAATGCCCCTGTATTAGGCAAAGAATATTTTACTGGTTTGGTAACTGTTAGCGTCGGATAACTACCCGTCTTATATCTTTGGTTGATATTAAAATTTAATATGCGTACATCAAACGGATTAAATGAAATAGTGTAATTACTTTTATACACCTTCCCTTCACCACTCAACCTTTGAATTGTGCCATTCATGCCACTAATCGCGCCATTGTTATCAACCAGATGCGATAAGGAACGCGCCAATTGAATGCCATTAGCATTCGATTCACTTTGCTGGCGATACCAGAAGTCACCCAGATCACCAAAAACAAAATGCTTGTTATGTAAGATGTTATTCATTAATAAATGACTTCAGAGAATAGAATGTTTTCCAAGGGCAGATAATAACCTCTGTTTCTTGCTTCCATCACACTGTAGGTTGTGGCCTCGAAAGCAGCAGTAGCTGATAAATTATTATAAACAGTAGCAGGTAAGGGTAAGCTGGAAGCGTATGCTGAATCAAATCCAGTTTGCCCGGAAGGATCTGCAGTAACAGACGCCGGGATAATCTTGTCAGCGATTGACCATTGAATCTGGGAGTTCACTGCAATAGACACCACGTCATCCGCACCTGCGTAATACATTGCGTCATAGATTTTGCTGGCAGCATAAATCTTATTATAACCTAGTGTTTTGAAATAATTGTATATCTCATCTCTAGCAGTTTCCAGCGCTACACGAACGCCTGGTTTTTTTGTGTAGGTAATCAGTAACGAATTTATGTAAATAGGCACATAGCCCTTAACCAAAACATCAACACCAATAGGAGTTAAGTTTGAACTGCCCAGCGTATCTGACACTACTTTAACAAGAGGATCTGCTCTATAATTAATTGTGAAGTAATTATATTGTGTACCGCTTATGTCATTTATAGGATTAAAATCAAAGCCGGATGCAGAAGGAGCCACAATACGAATCCAATAATCTTCATATGTAGAATATGAAGAAGTTAGCAAAGGAGCTTTGGAAGAATCTGTGCTCTTACTTAAGATATTAATTTTACCTGTAGGGCCTTTAATACCTAAATCGATTGTCGTATCTCCTGAATATTGAATAGAATCGATTACCTGCGGAACCTCTATAAGATCCAGTTTTCCATAGTAGGCGGGACCAGAAGCACCAGAAGCGCTGTAGGTCAGTTGAAGTGTTTGAGATACAGTGGTGCCAAAGTTTTTGGACTGGACACAAATATCCATCTTACCGTTGGCAACTCCAAGAGGGTTAATTGCCGCACGCACTGCTGCTGTATCGCCAGGAAGAATAGGGGAGGTAGCCGCAAGATCAGGAAACTCTCTAGCTAAATAATTGTTAGCACCTGCTCGAGTAGTCAGTGTGGCGCTGTAAAATGCCTCTCTAGTTTTTGCCGCAAGAGTAGCCAGACTTTCAGCAGGTAAACCAAATTCAAAATTAGTAACCGCTAAAATACTTGTTAAATCTGCAACGGAGTAGTCAGTAGTTCCAACGTCTCCAGATGAAACCTGGCTAACCATTGTACCTACAACACCGATATCGATAGCATACTCTGTCTCTGAAATTTGCTTCAATGCGTATTCATTTGTATATGGAGAAGGCATAGAACCCACAGGAAGAACATCCAGAGACCCCGGATTGGGTAACCGCAGAGTAAATTCATTTTCTGTATCAAATATAAATCTAGCTCTTCTGTCTATCGTATAGGAGTCATCGGCGCAGAAAACAAGGCGTATTACACCTGACGATTTTAAAGTAGTCTGATCTACTGTAGCAAAATTTTGAATGTACTTGCGGACAAAGTCACAATTATAAACAATACCGTTTGCTACCTGTTCTAAATCCAGATCACTCATGAATCTGTCCATGGCAATTTCATGACAGGCGACTAAATACGCGTAAGGAGCTAAACCTAAATCTCCAAATACAGAGTTAGGGCGGGTATCCAGATTAGGATACTTTTGCTTCAGAATCGTATCCAGCCTTTGGCGCGCAGACAGCAATTGTTCCTGCGTTACATCCGCCACGTCAGGGAAATAAGTGTTAATGAAATCAAGTGCCATATTATAAAATAGTTACTGTACCCTTAGTGATGGTTTCAGAGAAGTTAGTGAATGCTGTGTTTATTCTTAGTTTAGTACCATCATAAGATAACGTATCCATGAACACTTTACCAAGTTTTATGGACAAATCTGCTGAAGTCTCGTACTCTCTTGAAAAGAATAAAGTGTCTATAGCTGCCGCTTGCGCTTCATGGTTAGCGACATTCAAACCTACAATTTTACCTTCGACTGCATTTTTTAAAATGGCAGTACCCTTGCTGGAATAGATACGATCAGTACCCTGGCGCGTGCCAATATTGACCAAAGCATTTTGTACAGTGGTATCGAACCCAGTGACTTTTTCCGTGGGTTCTATGTAAATATCTCCGTTCAAAAAATTGATTTTAATTCCTTCCATAGCACTAATTAAGATAAAGATTTCTGAGATAGATTTGAGAAATTACCAACCTCATAAGCTTCTCTGAACATATTGTTTATTCCGAGTTCTTGTAGCCTTCCTCTGTGCATAAGCGAATACTTACAATCTCGGTAAATTGCCGCAGCGTACATAAGTTTTGCACGTTCGATGCGAGCTTGCTTTGTAGCATCCGCTTGAACAGCGGCGTTAGCCGTAGTAACCAAACTTTTAAGATGATCGACGAATGCAGTAAAAGAAGAATAATATTCTACAGCATAGCGCTGAGGCGCAGCTTGTACCCAGCCGTTAATATCTGTAATTCTTTGAGTCGCTTCCTCTGGAAGGAACTGTTCAATCATCTTCATATTATTGAATATCCTGTAAGTTTTTTTCTATCTCTTGAATTCGCAAGGATAGTTTAATCGATCTACGCGTTAACTGACTTGGTGTCAGTCCAAGCATGGCTGAGATTTTATTCGGAGGCATGGGCTCGTAACGCCCGCCGTATCCCGTTTTCATTTCTATGATCTTACGATCCACACGGTCAGCATCTTTGTAGGCGTAGTCCAAAGCTTCGGCTCCAAAGTCTGTTTCTGTCTGAGTGAAACCTTCACCTATAGCGCCCTGACTAGGCATAGCTCTAAACGAGCGTCTTACTTTCTCAATTCGCTTACGTGGTATCTTTGTATAATCAGCCAATTCCTCCACATCAGGCTCTCTGTTATGCTTATCATAGAATTCCTTCTCTGCCCGGGAAATGGTGTAGGCATCGAGTTGAACTCTCTCAGGAACTTTGACAGGCTGATTCACTTCTCGGTTATAGCGTTTCAACTGCATCAGTTGCCCGCTTACCCAAGTAGGTAAAGACGCTCCAGAATTAGGATCGAATTTCTTTACTGCTTGCGCAGCAAATATCTTGGCTTTGTTCTTAATTAAATTATTGCTACCTGCATTAATGGTAGATAAGTTATAATTAATAACAGGTGTGAGATGTTCAACAACATCGTTTAACCGATCAGGATTCGGATCAGTTAAGTAAGCAGCATATGCTGAATCAAGACTATTGGTTTTAGCGCCAGTCATACAACTACATTTATAGTTTAAATATGGCTGACTTTCAAGTTAATACCGTCTTGATGGCGGTTCTTTTTTCCGCCTTAGATCTACCAATGACTTAAACTTTCTTATAATCCTTTGTTTTTGACATTGTCCGCAGCCTGACCCGGAAGGCTTTGTATACGCCAATTCTGCGGCGAGCCTTTTTTCTAGATCCGGGTAATTAGATATACCCGCAATCATGTGATCATGTGGACGATTAGCCATTAGGAAGCTTGGCTTTCAGTATCTCCCGATACTTACGCTGCAGTGTATTAAGCTGACACGCAGGACATGCCGCGCCGCCTGCTTGATCGTATTCCTGTTTGTACCTCTCGCGAATTGGAGCCAAACCATCCACGTCAGGACATGGGGCATTCAGGTCAAAAAATTGCATAGTGATTTTTTCATTAGTAGGAATGTCACTAATAACGACCTGCCCGCTTGGCGTCATGCTATATTTAATACCTCTTTCTTCGAGAACCTTTTTGTATTGCGCCATGGCGTCAGGCGGCACAGATACGGGGCGGGGTCCAGGAATATTGTCCCCTTTTTGAACTGACGGATCTCGCACTTCTGCAGGTCCTTCATTTACGATTACCATTTGATCATCCACTTCGAATTTCCAGCGAATTTTATTTCCCTGTACCATTCGAAACATAAAGATGCTTCTAAGCTTACGAGGAGGAAGTTGCGGGGTGTCGCTCATATCAATGTTTGTTGAGTTTTTTGAGTAAAGCTAAGTTAAAGTTAGCTATATACGGCCAACCTAACCATGCAAGCAAAAACAATATCAAAGAATCGTAACCTGTCCAAGTCAATATAGAGAACAAAAGCGCCGTCCAAAAACTCAAGTGCATACTCAAGCAGCCAGGACAGGATGTTAGTTCATCCAACCATCCCGGAATATTTTTCATCTTCCATTCATTAAAATCAAATTGAGTCCAAAGATGAATAGGCGTGTCGGATTCCCAGAACTTCTTATCATTCTTTTTGAATCCTAACCACTTTAATATCTGCACAACATGGATAGGTAGATTAGTGGTGAACCACCACATCATCATACTACTCACGCATATTGAACCTAGAATATATATTTCAAGTTTACTCATGGAGGGCTACCTACAATTCTAATTGGAAGTTTTATTTGTTCATTTGTTCGGTCGGTGTCGAAAGCCAATATATATTTGTCCTCGCTGACACCTTCGGCAGAACATACCTTCATTTTAAAAACCTCAATATCTACTACAGACAATTTTGTGGTCAAACTAATATTGGGTGTAAACGTGCAGCCTGTTTTATTATAGCTGAGATTAATAGCTGCTATAGCATCTTGTTCAGAACCAGCCGTTGCGCTTCCTGGATTTATTACAGTACCGTCACAGCCTACAGCCGAAAAAACGTCGGGACTTATGCAAACTGTACGCGAATCTGCAAGTTGTTTGGCTCGTATATTTGCGTCTTCAAAAGATATACTACTAATTACTTCGCCCGCCTGAACGGTGCCTAAGTTCACTAAAATATCTGAAGGATTTGCGCACTCCTTACCTAGCTGGAACTCATTAAAATAGTAGCAGCGAACAAAGGTATTCACGATGTTTTGAGCGATAGCAGTGGCCTCTGCTTTCAAATCTTCAGCAGCACCTCCCACGCTAGGCATAGCACCGAAATTAAATAAAGTAGGTACGTCGTATTGCGACGGACTAAAGTTTATTACTTGTGATGCGGGAGAACTTGCTGCGAAAATAGCACCAGGCGCGCCTTCGTCGCAATCACTAACCAGTGCGCAAGTGTATGCATCACTGCAAGCAGTTGTACACTCATTTACATCCAGTAAAGGCGTATTCGGTTCTCCGAACATACTGGACAGATAAGCCATACCTGCGTAAGAATTCGACCATCCGGCGGTGGTAGAGGACCAAATACTGTAGCGATATCCAGATGTCGGAGAATAATTTATAGGAAGGAAGTTACCACAGTTACCTCCTGTAACAGAAGATAGATCAGGTACATAGTCTTTAAAAACATGACCATCTAAAGCATCTTCTGCAGTATTAGATTTTCCGGTACCCGACCAATAGGCTGCGCTATCAAGCAAGAAATCGCCAGGATATGTGTAGTCAACTGGGTAGCTAGAATATAGGGGGTCTGCATTAAAGTATCCCATATACTTACGTGTCCACGCAAAACCGTCCCCGGTTTCGTACCAAATACCGCCAGTATTCCCGCAAGGATAGGCTAAACTAATATATCCGTTTTCTAAATATGTATTTGCAAAAGTGCCATTGCCGTAAGGCGAAAGATCTAATACATAATTTGAACCAACTTCGCCAGTACCAGCGCGCTCATGTGACGCGGAATCAAAGTATATGCTAGTGCCGCCATCAGGAGTTACACGGTCGAATGTACCGATGTAACCATTTGAACTGCCTGTACCGGCAACAGGAACATTATAAATCTCGTAATAAGAGCAGGCAGGAACTGCAGTAGTACCAAAATAAGGATTGTCAGGTACTAACAAATCACAACAAGTGTTTATAAATCCAGCAGGCTCATGACTATAAATAGACAAACCTTCAGAGACATGTCCTGTGCAACTATAATAAAAGCTATTTTTTACATAACTATTTAAACTTTCGTTCCAAGCAATAGGCGTGTCATAAGAGTAGGGCCTAGCCACATATCCGGATACATTATTATAACTAACACCTGCAACTACGAATGAAGCTGTAGATCCTGCAGTGTTACCAAGCACTAAATTTTTAGCTGTTGTATATTGCGTAGGATAATTATAAGAAGAGTGCTGTTTCCAAATGTAGTTGTAGTCATTGGAATACAGATCGCTGAATATTGGTTGCTGTTTATTGTCATCAGACCAGAACCTAGCAAACTGACGTCCTTCAATATAGAGGTGTCCAGAGCCATCCGAAGAACCAGTACCTGTGAAATTGGAAGCGAAATAATCGAATCCAGAAGCCGCAGTGTAGTAAACAGTTGATCCGTCAATTTTTGTAACGAAACCAATAGCAGAAGGAGCAGCTAGCTTGTATGAAAAAAGAGAATGTCCAACTTCTAATTTATCACAATTAGGACCATAACAAGTGAAATGAGCACCTCCTGTACTAGAATAACCTGCAGCTTCAATTTTAAAGCCAGTCACATAAACAGGATAGTCGAAAAAGTTAGCATTATTAGTATAAGCGCCTCCCAAGGTAATAACCCCAGACGAATAGTCTATTGAGGAAATATACGAAGGATAAGGATAGGTACCTATACCTAAATAATTGTCTGAACGAATAATAGCACCAGTGAAACCCGCGCCAACCCTACTTAAATCTTGAAGTGTAACAATATTACTTCCTGCAGTGCCTGAGGCTGTAGAAGAAAGTAAATAGCCTACACCGTCAAATAATAAGTATTGACTATATAAATCATTGAAAATGCCGGGAGATACGGGGAGTCGCTTATAAGTTGACGCTAACGCTGTTGTAGTAGTCAGAGCAAATTTTACATCTGAATAAACCGGCTGTAGATCGCAGGACGTGCTACTTGCAGGCATAGAAAGAAATTCTTTAGTTCTTTCTAGACTACCTACCTGAGAGGTGCTCATGTAAAACGCTGTAGCGCTGTGCAACCAAACACCTGTGCCTCCTGGCAAAGTACCTGCTGTTCCTGTGGTTCCTTGTAAGAATGGACTTTCTTTAAATGTTCCAGTATAACTTTTCAATGTGGAGTTTGTATTACTCCACGAATACTGCCGATACGCTGTTCTGAACTTATCCCCCGGCGTAAACTGAGACAAATACACAGTACCTGATGACCCAGGCTTAAACTCCGTCAAAGGAATACGCTGAGGTCCCGTATAAAAAATTGCAGTAGCCCCATCAGTAAATGGGTTTTCTACATCACACCATACTGTTCTTATATTGTTATTAAAGTTTCCATCACCATATGGGCTATAAAAATTTGGGTAATTACAAACCTCATCTGAATTTACATTAGACCACTGGACGGTAACCCTGTATCGCCATGCACAAGAGAAAGGCGTTCCGGCTAAATTATAAGGTATTGGTCTGGCATAGACCGCTGTATCTGGCGCAATATAATTGATGTAGCCAGTACCAGAAACGAAGTCAGGAAATACGTATACAGATGCGTCATTAAACTGGCTTGTATAAAAATTTACTGAGCCAGTATAAGAGGTAAACAATTCTGGTGCGGGTAGATGCCCGTATAGCGTTGTGGCTCCCGCGCCAGTATTGCAAGCACCCGTGCTGGCATATACACTATAAGCATAACGGGATAATGGGCATGAAGAAATATTGTATGACACAGCAAACGTAGCAGCGTTGCTGCCTGTACTTGCAAAGCGAAGTAAGTAACCAGTTGATCCTACAGAGTAACCCATTAAATAATTACCTGTACTAGAAGTACCAGTAGCTGGATTAAAAGCAGATAATCCGCAGATGTCAGTATACCAGTAAGACGTAGCTTCTAATGGATTTGCTGTGCTTGTATATAGCGTTCTTGCTTGAGAAGTAGGGCCATTACAAAACATGTCCTGCATGGCGAGTGCATCACTTCCGTAGTTTACGGCAGTGTTTCCACGCACATTGTAACTGGTTAAAGTGCCGCATGAAGCACAATAATTCAAACCTTGAGTATAACCAGTACCCCCAGTAATTGATCTGTAACTTCTAGGCGTAACTCCCCGGGAAACGACGAAGGAATAGCCTGGAGGAAACTCATAAACGGTGTCACCTGCACTGCTTGTGTAGAAAGTAGCGCCTGCAGAAATTACATCAAATAAGTTGGATGTGTAGGACCATATGGTAGGTAGCGCAGTAACTGAACCAGTCAAACCGCCGCAAAGCTGAATATCGGAACAGCAGCCTACTTGTGCTACATCCGTTGCAAATAAACTACTATACGGAAACAGTAATGGAGGCGGTTCTGGCGCGGTTGTGCTTTGACATACTGTAATCAGATTCGCAGGTAAAAAGAAATTATCCGCGCTGGTAAAGTTATCAGCAGTGTTTCCAGAATAGTAAGCACCTGTGCCGCATAGTATTGTATTAGTTACAGCGTCACTACCATAACAGCAGTCTATACCTCCGTCAGAAGTACTGACTAAAATATTAGCTAAAGATATAGCAGTGTTCTGCGCTACTTCTGCTGAAGCATTACATACTAAATCAGTTTCAGCACCTACAGTTGCATTTACACCGCCGCTACAAGTAGGAGGCACAACATCATTACAATAAACGCATGAAACATTACTTGCTGCTAATTGTAACGCCTGAGTATTGGCATCGACCTGACTAGTATAGGAAATTATAACATTAGCGGGGATAACACTCGAGTATTGGATTGATGCTGTAGGGCTTGCATCTAAATTATAAACTTGATTATTAATTGCAGTGAAAGCGCCAGACTCAGGGCAGTATGCTGTTTGCTCTACATTACTCCAAAAACAATTTAATGAAGCCAAAGCTAAGGTAGCTGCCTGCTCACTAGCAGCAGTTACGCTCGCATCAAGGTCATACAAAATTATAGCCCCTGGTTCTAAATAAACTGACGTTGTCGAATCTGGCGCAAAAGGCGATAATAAACCTAATCCCGTTAAACCTAAACTCGTAGACCCAGTGCCTGCGCAAGTAGCAGTAACACCCACACTGGGGAAATAGCAATTTAAAGAGCTTCTTGATAATTCTCTGGCTACGCTATTCGCTGCTGTTAAAGATACTGTTGAAAAAATAGTATTAGCGTCTACAGAAAAATAACCTACAGCCGTAGCAGATCCAGGAATTGACGGACCTGTAGCAGGGACGCAGTTAGTAAATCCAAGATTGTTATCTGGCGCTTCAGAGGTACAACAAGCAGCTGCTGTAGCAGCATTACCGTAAACACAACGAAGGGCGCTTTCAACCTGCGCCAAAGCTATGCTATTAGCCTGCGCCGCCGCAGCAGTAAGACTAGGTATATTTAAAGCAGCAAATGCTGTTTGTCCTCCAGTAGATGGAAGCAAAGCAAACGTGACAAGGACAGTGCCTGTGCTTGCAGTCGCCGTAGGTACGTAAGGTAGGCTTGGCGGAACAGCAGCTGTAGGCCCAAAGTAAGCACCGCTAGGACATTGAGCTACCTGCAAATTATTTTCTACTTGGCATACAAGTAAATTACGTGCTTGCTCTACAGCTAAAGTATTAACTGTAAATTTAGCATCCTGAATTGTAATAATTAACTCTTCAGACTGATCATAATTTAAATGTGTTAAATCTATAACCGAGCTAGTTGCTCCGCTTAATGCTGCGGCTATAATCGCTGTACTAGAAGCAGGCACTACTTCATATAAGTAATTCAACTGATTCTCTGTAATATTTGCTAGCGCTGTAAAAAGTACAATCTGCTGCTGTTCGCCCTCACTCACTGTAGACGCAGTAGTCCCTGTTACACTGTAACCGCCTGTTGAAGGGCAGTAAGCAGTGGCAGGATCATTAGAAACTGTAAGTCCCGGAGGAAGGTTTAGAGGGACTGGTAGAGGCGGCGGACAAGGCAGCGGAGTAACAGCCGCAAACGGAACGGGGGCTGCAGGTGTAGGGTCGCAGTCAGCCCCTGGGCGACCTGTAGGACTTTTTAAAGGCGTCAATTCAGCGCCAGCAGTGCATGAAAACCCTGAGACGGTATTACGCTTGTTTTGCCGTTGTTGGTCTCTGTCCATTATTTATTAGGTAAGGTAAATCCATTAGCCTCCACATGCGAAAAAGTCAACTGCGTAGATGCTTCTGCCTTCGAAGGGTTAGAACTTACTCTATGTTGGACAGCTCTCAAGAAGCCAGAGAATAAAACTGAGCTACCGCCTGAACTTGCGCTAGGTTGTTTAATTGAATAGCGCTTACCGATTTCCCAGCTAACATCTAGAGGACAAGTAATGCTAGCGAAGGCGTCTCGAAGTGATATGTCATTATAAGTTAAGCGCGCTATATCGGAACAAATTTTAGTCACAAGATTTGCACTAACTAATTTAGCAGCCTCTACACCTTTTATAGCGTCAAAGTTTGCATTGAAATCTAAATTCTTTCCTAATACAGCAGGATATTCAGGAAATATGTCTGATGGCAACCATGAGGGCATTTGCATAACCAATGTCTGACCTGCAGACGGAAGAGGGTCAGGCCAGACTATCATAGCTGTACCTGCGTTAGGAACCGCAGCCGCTGTAGGGGGAGGTGTAGAAGGAGGCAGTCCGCGAATAGCCACGGCAGTGGGCGCTAGGAATTTTCTAGGGCCGGGATTCATGGATAAACTGACTATGTTAACTTCTTTTTCTTCTTCGTCAGAAAGCATAGCAGATGCCGGAATAAATTTTCCCGGAGATATACCCATGTGGCCAGGTATGAATTTCATCTGAAATAAATTTTCAAAAGTAGAAATTATAGCTGAGAAATCCGAGGCACCGCCAAGGTAAACATCTCTTATTTCTTCAAAAATTTTTAGTCTAATTGTTTCGGTACTTACGGCTGATTCCCAAGCTGGTATGCCAGACTCTGTGCTAGCTTCTAAAATTGGATACCATTCTTCTTTTAAAATTTTTTCGTTATCCGCATGAATTTTTTTACGAATTTCATTTTCTGTAGACGCGGCTTGACCTCCGCTAGTAGCCAAAAAGTCCTTGATGATTTTTTCCAAAACAACTTTTATAGCTTCACATGGATTTTTAGTCTTACCCAGATCTTGCGGAGATGCTGCTGTAGGAGGTAAATCTTGTCCCGGTTCGGCTCTTGGAGGAATGTAAACAGAAGTATTAATAAAGAGTAGACGCGCACAGCGATGAACTAAACTCTTACCGTTATTCACACCACCAAACATGATGTCGTGATGCGGCCCTGTATCATACCCCATAAATACAGTGCCATTACCGCCACCATCTATTATTACCATTTCATTTTTGGTTGGCTCTTGAAACATCAAGGTCTGCGCTGCCGCTACCTTTTCAATCAACTCTTTAGCTGTAGGACTTTCTATTCTGTCGCCTCCAGCTTTATGAGAAGAATAACGGATAGAAGGGCAACCGTCCACGGAGGAACTAACAGGTATAGTAGCCTGATAAAGAATAGAGTCAGTAGCCTCACCTTTTATAGTGACTTTAGGCTTCCTAACTTCAACTTTGTTTGCAGCTGCAGCCATAATTATTTACAATCACTTTCAATTTTAGGATTATTCTTGTCAGCATCCGCTAATGCTAACATCAACGTAGCATATTTTTCAATATAAGACTGTGCGTTATAATAGTTACGTGCCAGCCCCGTGTTAGTCAATAATGTAGCTGTTTCCGCAAAATTATTTATATAATTAATTGCGGCTTCATATGGAAATAAAGCGGGATAAACGGTCAGAGAAAATGAATTACCAGTACTCCAGTCTGTGGAAGGGTCTAAAGAAAAACCACCCTTGATTCCCGCAACGGCAGGCCACTCAGCAGAAATGATTCTGTATGTAACAGCATCTTGTACTGTTTCAGTAAGAGTATAAGGAATTGTGTAACCAGCATCGCAGCCGATAAAAACTAGATTCTCATAATCTTGATACTTAATAGTCCAATTGAAATAATTAGCAGAGGGAAAAGTATCAGGTACATTTACAATATTAAAGTTTTCAGTTTCTGTGTTGGCATAAGAAGCACCAGAAATGGTCACGACATTTCTCTGTAATTCTTTAAAATCAAATGTTCTAGAAGTCTCTCGGAAATCAGAAAGTATCTCCGGGAAAGCGTACACTGCTAGCATGCTATTTACCAAATGATAATTAGAGTCATTGATTAAAAGCTTAGATCTAACAAACGCTTCTGCTTCTGTTGGTGTATGGGGGGAATAAAAACTATTCTCTGGCAAGGCAGACGAACCAAAATTCCCAGACTTGTTTGTAATTAAATGTAATACTGCGTTACGCATATGTTATTTAGGTTCCGCTATAATTCCAGTTAAAGCAAATGACTGTGTATTATTTACACTGTCAGCTTCAGTAATACTTAAGCCAGTCAAGAATACCTTCCACGCTGTGCTAGGTCCAGTGACATTGATAGGGCTGGTAGATTTAGAAACTCTTTTACTCTCAAAGAAATCTACAATAGTCTTCAGCGACTGTCCCGGCGTTCCCGACTTACCTAACAGTATCATACCTGATATTGTTATGTTTCCAAAGTTAGCTCCAAATGAATATAGAATTCTAGTATTTTCTAAGGTAATAATAGGAGCTACGACATCACTTTTTTGAGGACTAACACTCATAATAAGTAAAGCGTCGCCAGGTCCTTTTTTAGCCTGTAACCCTTCTACCTTATAAAAGCCTGAGTCTCCAGATCCTTCGACTGGATTAACTTTATAAACGTTACCACGACATGGTGTTAGTATAGCCATTGATTAGCCTCCTGATTCTTGGAATAATTTTAATTGTGCCAGACCTTCTGTCATAATCTCAAGTACGCCTAAATATTTACCGCCACCTCCAGCGTCAGCGTCAAGCTCACGACCTAAATTCATTAACGCATTAGCTTTCTCCCTTCCTTCGTCTGTACCTTCGCGTCTAGCTGCTTTAGCGGAATCTGAAATAGCTTGGCGAATAGCAGGATTACTTTTTGCCAGAGCCGAAAGCGCTTCGTATTCTTCACCCTTAAAGCCTTCTGTCTTAAACTTATCAGCAAGTTCTGAAAGTTTAGCTCCGTCGCCTTTGGTTAATTCACCCAGTACGTCTTTATTATATTGTGCTCGACCTTCTGCAGTATTTAGGTCGCCTCCAACCTTAACACCTTCACCCAAAAGATTCTTGGCCGCAGTCATCATTGCCTGCGTTTCCAGCGCTTTAGACTCTTCTTCTATAGCTGCACCTGAAGCTAATGAAACAGTGCCATCCTTGTTGACACCCATTCCTGCCGTCCCTAAATTTTGCTGTAAAGCAGCAAAACCTTGCGTAGTTCCTAATGCTGCAGCAAGCGCCTCTTTGTTATCAAGACTAACGCCCAGTTGAGCAGCAACCATTGCCATTTGATCAATGCCAATGGTATCTGTTAACTTGCCTAATGATTCTACGTTTAAATCTAGTCCTGATTTATCTGCTTTTTGGTTAAAGGTGGCTAATTTGCCTTTATTTTTAAGACTCTCTAAAACGACTTGGTTATCGATTTTTCCAGTTCCAAAAAACCCGCGCATTAGTTCTGTACCCAAACTTTCTGAGTTAACACCATCACCGAGTGAAGTTGTGGTCAGATAACTTTTTACAGCACGTTCTTCTGCAGCAGCTCTCTCTATTTCCGAGCCTGCGGCCTGCACGCGCGAGCTGCGTCTAGCAGTTGTAGACACTGCGTTAAGCTGGTCTTTAAGACTGCCTTGAGCTCGAGCCGGGTCCATGGCAAATGATGAAATCATATCCTTGAACTTTTCTTTAGGCATCACCTTTGCTAGATGAGGTGTGCTTTCATATACTTTATTTAAAGCGTCTTCATTAATTTCCCCATTAACGCCTACGGCGGAAAATAAGGCATCCTGAGACTTCTTATCCACCGCCATAATAAAGTCTGTAAACTTTTCTTTATTAGCTACACCGGCAGTATCATTTCTAAACAGATTATAGTCATCACCAGCGCGTCTAATAACATTGGTACCTTCTTCGACTAAACGACGGCGTGCCCCTTCTTCTAATTTTTTTGTGAATGCTTTACTTCGCGTAGGATCCATTTCGCGCATCATTTCGGCCTGTGTGTACGCAGCCTTATGATTATCTATATTAATTCCGCTTTCGGCCAGGGTAGTCGCAATCTCCTGATTCAATGCTGCAGATTGCTCTGCGCTGCCCGCCGTCAAAGTTTTATTAATAAGCTCTTGTACTTTAGCGGCTACTTTGGGATCTTTGATTTTCCCTACAGAAAGCATATGCGTAGCAGCCAGCGTATTACCAATAGTCTTATCGTCTCTAGCCGTTAGCATTTGCTGCATTGTACCTGCTAAAGCCTGGGAAGCTTCTTCATTACCCATCGTCGGCATATAAATTCCTTCAGCAGCATAAGCATTAGACGCTGCCGTAGAAGCGTGGGCGGCTGAAAACCCACCAGTCACAGCGGCGTGAGCAATATCTGCTGACATACGACCAAACGATGTAGAAGTTATTGCCTGCATGTGCGGATCTCTGGACATGCGCGGGTCGCGCATAGCATTTGCATACATAGCGCCCTGCACGGAGTCAGTCATTTCCATCACTCTATTAGCTACTGCTGCAGGATTTAAACCGTAAGCTGCAGATGTGGCTTGTATATTAGACATGCGATTGCGCATAGCACTAACGCTACCCATCTCTCTTAGAGAAGTACCAATAAGACGTTCAGCATTTTGTGTCAGTTCAGCAATAGGAAGATCACCAAAAATCTTTCTAGCGTCTTTAAGCATGCCTGCATAATCAGAGAAGATCTGATTAACGCGCTCCATTTTTTGCTTATCTATCTTAAAATTGACTTTTCCCTTATCGTCCATGTTAAGCTCTCCTATATCCATGCCCCGGAAAGCACCTCGAGAAGTTAACTGCCCCATGGCTTCCCCCATTTGACTCATATTCATTCCATGAGCTGCGCGTTTAGGAAGCCCCGTCACCTGGTCGTAGAAATTATTTTTGATAGAATCAAAAACAGTTCTAGACATCATGTCTGTAATTGCGCCGCCGCCGAATATAGCTCCACCTCTTCCAAAATTACCACCAGTGGTAAATCCTTGAGTGCCGACCATTTGCTGCACATTAGCGGCAAGTTGTGTTGGACTACCTCCGGGCACAAGACCTGCGGCTACAGCTAGAGCTGATACGTCTTTTAACAATTGCCCCTGGCCCGTGTTATGAATTAATTTAGAAGCTTGCGTTGGATCGCCTGCTATACCCGTAGCAGCTAAACCGGACAATGCTCTTACTCTTGGATCATTATACAGAGCATACTCCATTAGTCCTAAACTTGAATTCTGCCGAAGCGAAGATGAAATAGCATCTGCAGGTGTAGGATTGAATCCCCCTGTTTGCGGACCTATACCACTTGTACTAGCAAAAAAATTAGGATTAATCGCCATTGTCTGATGTCTCTGGTGTGGAGCCTACCATGCCCTGTTTCTTGAGCGCGGCATAAGTTGATATGAGCTTATCAATGGCTTCCATGTTAATTGCTTTATTACTACGCTTGTCTGCTTTGTGTCTGAAGTTATCAAAAGCCAAAGATAACATTTTATCTTGGTGTTTCAATAGCTTGTTCGCATTGTCATGAGTTAATAAAGCAACAAAGGTTCCTTCGTGCTCTATACGCGCTAGCATTTCTTTTGCGTCCAACTCTCTAGATAGAGCTCGCAAAATAAAGTTTTCTCTAATTACAGATCTTATACCCTGAGGATAGTCAGGTTTTAATAGCCCCCGCAGATAGGCTACAAGCATTAATTGGCATCTGCGGTCTGCCAAAAATTTGCTTGTCTCGCGTTCTCATTGCACAGGGCTAACTTGGCTTCAAAGATCCTAAGGCCAGTAACGGCAGCGTTCCAGCGAGGCCACGCCCAGCGTCCGAGTACATTTTCAATGCGATTTTTTAAGTTTGTGGCGTCTTCATCAATACTGTTTTGCCCATAGATAAACTTAGGAGGACTAAGCACCTGATCTCCAAATTTAATTATCTGAATAGCGGCTGCACATTTCTGAACCAGACTTGCATACTGCGCAGGCCCAGGAATTTTATTTTCTTCACTGTATTTTTCAAGACATTTAAAAATAACATCAAGGTCATAATTAGTAGTAGCTCTGATTACAAAGTTAATACCCATTTCTAACTTAATGTTTAGCTCCAAAGGAACATCGTTTAAAAGAGATTTAAGGTATAAAGACTTGTCTTCTGCATCTACCGTTACTTCCAAATTACCAGCAGCAAATACCCAAGAAGACAAATGAGCTAAACTAGCTTTGTCAGGTTCAAATAATTTACTGCGATCTTCTTCAACTTTATCATGCAGCGCCTTAACCTCAGACTGATCTTGCTCGAGTTGTTTACGCGCTTCGTCAAGGTTAATAACCTCATGCCCCGGCATTTGAGATTCGGTCGTGACCTCTACATTGTCTGCGCTCTGCTCTTGCTGAGACAGGAATGCTTTTACATCTTCAGGATTTACTTGGCTCATAATATTAGCTGTATTTGATAAACTTACGTGTGATCGGTTGGTTTAAGGGATCTTGCGCTTTGTCCGGAGACTGCGCAGAATACTCTTCATCTAAAGGCTGATGTAGCGGTTGTCCAGATGTAAATTTCTTTTCTTGGGCTGCTGCTCCGGGAAATGGTAGACTGGAGGTATCAGTCCTAGTACCTGCTTTAAGTTTGTTATCGCTTTCCCAATCCCAATCATCATATGACGATTTATCAATTATATTATCTGTACCTTCCTCCGCCAATCGCTGCTGCGCCATAGGCTGGAAAGTTTCGTCTTCTTTAGGCTGCTCGACATATCCTTGATTATCAAATGTTTTATCCTCGGCTGTGTATTTCCAATCAGGACCATCAGGTGGGTCTTCTGCGTCTTCGTGTGGGTTTACATCCACAACATCGCCAGAGTTATAATTAGTTAATTCTTCTACATCTCCAGCGGTAGCAAATTCAACAGGAGTTGCCCCGCCATTATATAAATCAATATGATTTCTATGCGTAACAAAGCAACATTTCTGACCTGGCGGAAATATAGATCCAAGCCTTTCTGGACCTGTCACGGTGTTTTCTGTGTGCGACTGCTTAGACCTAATTTGCTCAACTCTAAGAATATTATATTTAAACGTAAACTTTTGGTTGATATCAAACAACTCTTGAATTTGAAACAAACACTTTTTAGCTTTTGCGATTATCGCTTTAGCCTGCTCTGCATCAAATATGAGCGTACCGTCGCTCTGTCCTTCTGATTTCAAAGCAACATTACGTTTGCCGATAGCACGGACATCCTGATTCTTACTTTGAAGAACTACGGATGCAGTAGTATCAGTTAATGATTCATTATCATCAGGATTACCAATTACAGATACAGTAGCTCTACGCTCACTCTGAATTAATGTCTGTCCTTTAGCAGCATCTAAGAATATAGCAGCGCCATGCACCTCGGGTTCTGGGTCTTGGCTAGAATCTTCTGGTGACGGCGGTGATTCTGTAGCAGGATCAACCGCATCAGATTTAATCCATACGGTACCCCATTCGCACAAAGCTTTCCACCATGTGCGCGCTTTCAGTGTAAGCCCACCAACAATTGCTGAGATTTCAATATTACGACGCGCCTTAATATAGAGATTCTGTCCTGCATTTATTCTAACATCCCCGGCAGCATCTAATTCGATATGCCTAGCAGCTGACATTTGAATGTTACCACGCACCATAGAGATGGCAGAATTAAATCCATCCATAATTAATATGGATCCATCTCTCATAATTCTAAATGTAGCATACACGTCATACAGGGTGTCTTGTCCTGCATTTGCTTGCTCTACATCCTGTTCCTGATTATTCCATGAATGTTCAAAGTCGGTTTCTTTAGGTAACTTCCAGTCTTTGTCCAGTTGGTGAAACCGGGCAAAGGAATGATAGCATGATAACCAGCGCGCATACTGTCTTAATTGGTAAGAAGCGTAGTGCGCCTTACTCATATCTTTACCATAGCTCCAAATCTTCAGATAATCTTTATTAAGTTTATCAAACTCATTTTTCTTATTACCTTCAGGGTCATCCTGTCTTTTAACCTCTGTAGGGGATACAACACGGCATACGCGCTCAATAGAAATGTCTGCCACGCTCTGCATTAATATCGTACCGTCGCTATGCATCTGCATCCTGGCCTTACCAGGACGAATAGCTTCTTCAGCAATAGCAGCTAATGTGGCATTAGGTTCCGTTACAAATGTGTGAATAAAGTCTCCCAGGAATCCGATGTATTCACTAAATCTCCATCGACCTGTTTCTGTGTATGTCTTTTGGAAATCTACTTTCTTATCATCTAACTCAACAAGAGGATCTGTATTATTCTCTTTACCAAAAGATTCAAACTCATAGCTAGAACCATCAAACCTAACATTCAGTCTTCCATCATTATAGATTTGGAAATCGCCAAAAGAACTATAGTGTTTAAATGTTTCGCTAACAATACGCACCATATCATCCATGAGTAGCGCCTCTACTTTAGCTCGCTCAGATGCCTGCATTTTAATCATGGTTGTCAGAAATTGAATAGCCACACCAAAATTATTGGCAATCGCAAATTCACCTTCTAACAAATCATTAGGATTAGTTACGCTTAATCCCATACCTTTAAGCTCGCGCTGAAAAGGTTCTAACTCTTCTTCGTCCAGCCCAACGCCTAGCATAGTTAGAGCGCCGCCTGCTTCAACATCATACTTCTCGCTAGGCGCAGTTGTAATGATCCAACCAGAATTCAATCCTGTAATAAGCACAGCAACTTTAGTATCTAAAGTGGGATAGTATTTTGTACGAATACCTAAAATCGGAGAAAAAATACCAGCAGCCCAGACGCAAGTAATAAGAGTATTAATACCATCTACCTGTACCGCATAAAGCCCATCGCCGTGATGTGTTTCTTTAATTATACCTGTATAAACACGGCCCGCTTCTATTCTAGCTAATCCAGGCTGAGCAGCGCCTGCAGATAATAAATCGCTTTTCGGAGTGATCATAATAAAAAATAGCGGTTACCTTTCGATAACCGCTATTTAAGGTTTTAAGTTAGATATGTCAAGAGTTACCTAGAGTATTAGCTCATGGAAGCGACAATCAGATCAGCCTGTTCGGTGATTTCAATTGCGCCCGTATTCATTGAAAGCGATACACTTCTAATAACGGCACCAGAAAAATTGAGATTACCGCTACCTGTAAAACACGCGCTACCAGAAGAGTTAATACTAACGGGAGTAATCTGACCGCAGTTATTGTTTCTGAGTTGGGAGAAGAAGCTACCTTCGCCAGCTAAGCGAGCAAAACCGACAGATCCAGACGCGTGCCCGGGAACGAAGAAGATTGAGGGATTACCTACTTCGTAAATAGGACGTACTTCCTGTTGGTAAGAAGCGTTGACGCTCTGACAGAGCATAACACGATCACCAACTGTAAGTGCCGCAAATTCAGAGCTAGAGAGCTGATTGCTTGAACCTACTGTTCTGTTATAACCGAAAAAGTCTTGAGCCATATATTTTTATTGAGGGTAAGAATTAAAGTGCGAAGTCTACTGTAGCATCGAGAACCACTTCAAGCGTGTTCAACGGCAGAGGCATGAGAAGGCGAGCATAAACCTGAACTCTGTCTTTAAGAGTCGGGTGTACCGTCACATCCAGCTTATTTCTCTCACCAGCTTTATTGGTAAATCCGTTAAGCTGAGGACCGTAATCAGCAATAGCGGCTGATGTGGTCGCGCCGTTTAAGATCGTCCAAGTTGCATCATAGATTTCTTCAAGTGTCTGACGAGTCACGTTCTTGCGACCCACAAAGACATTTAAGGCATCTTTGATCTGGAAGGAAATTGAGTCGAGCGATACGCCAATGCTGTCTTCATAAGCCAGGCTACCTTCATTCGACTGAGTAGTAAGCTGGTGTCTGATGAACACGCCACCGCTTTCGGCTTCCTGAGTAATGATGAATGTACCAGCTGCAGCCACTGTGTTAAGCAGTGTGTTGGTGTAGCGGGTATACATTGCAGGCGCATCCGTGATGGAATTGATTTCTGTAAGGGTCAGACCCTGCCAAGGAATCACAGCTGAGCGAAGGCCAGCAATCTCAGCAGCAACATATTTGTTAGGGATTACAGTGCGCACACCATTGATAAGGCGTGTGCCGTTTTCAACCCAGACGTTTACAGCGCGGCGGCTACCTAATGCGGCTGAAACATCAGCAACATAAGCGGCTTGGCTTTCAGGAGTATCAGCTTTCCAGAATTCGGCAAACACGTTACTTTGGCTAGTAGCTGGTCCCGGATTCAGGTAAGCGATATCCGAACCTGTAACATCAGAGATTAAGTATTCAGCGCCTGTGTAGTTACCGTTTGAATCTATCATCTTAACGATGTCGCCTTCAACTAAACCCAAGGGAAGAAGGTCAACTCCAGCAGTGACTACATCCAGCACAGCACCAGCTTCAGAAACAGCGATAGAAACTTCAATAGGCGCGCCATCATACCGCGTAAGTGCCGCATATTCGCCGGGAGAATCGGTACCAACATAGCATCTACGGAAGTTCTTAACATCCTTACGAGACATAGACTCGCAGTGCGTAGCAACAAGTTGCTGCACAGTCTGTTTATCTGTCATAGGAGTTAAGGCATAAACCATGTCGGTAGCCTCAATTTTCTTGAGAGCAGTCGAATAGGCAGTTGTGGTATCATCCGCAACTCGAAGAGCATAGATCACTTTACCTTGAGAGCCTGAGAACGTCTCGTTAGCACCAAAGGCGATTTCATTTTCCATGTCGATAGTACCAAGTTTATCGATAATATCAGAAGAAGTGGAAATTTCGATCAGTGACTCTGTAGCTGAAGGAGAACGAAGAGCCCTGTAGGAAACCAGCAGAGAACCACGACCATCTTTAAGCTCGCGATCCTCAGAGCCAGAATTAAATTCTGCAATATTAACCGTAGGATCGGCCTCAGTGGTCACCTGAGTATTTTCTACATCAACTGTGAACTGATCTGTAGCCAAATTTTCGTTAACTACAATCGTAGATTGAAGAGCATACAGTAGTTTAGAGAAGCTGATAGTCGAACCGTTGTTAGCAGTAACGCCCGCGCTAAGTGTTACGCCTGTAGATCCTACAGCTGAAATGTAAGTGCCTGCAGTGTAATACGACGTCGTACCAGAGAGACTAATAACAGGCTGACCTGCCGTTAAGCCTGCAGTTGAGCCTAATGTTAAAGCAGCCGAACCAGAAGCGGTTGCGCTTAAAGTTGCTGTGACCGGGGCTGCGGCTGTAGAACTGACTACCGGGCCATTCAGGGTAATTTCATTAGCAGCAGCGGCTGTGACTGTGCGACGACGAGGAGTTGCCCCAGAAGTTTCAGTGACATAGAAAATATCACCGACAGTTACAGAGCGACCATCTAATTCGGAATAGAGTTCCGCAGTAGAAGAAGAAACCAGTTTAGCGCCAGAGGAAGAATAGAATACGAGAACATCAGGATCAGCCTCGCTCTTCACTCTCCACACACCCGTAGAACCGCCATCCATGGCAGCTTGATTAAGATCAAGATGAATACCTTCACCATTCTGAATATACAGATCAGTATTATCTGAAGAAACAGTGTATAGAGAAGTATCTAAAGGCTGGTATGTTTCAGTTACGTCGTTATAAACTTTAAAAGGAATACCTGAAGTAGCGCCAGTCCCAGAATAGCCAGTCGCGCTGAAAGCAACGCTATAGACATTTGACGTGACACCTACGCGGTTGATTAAATACTCACGACCAATAACAACAGCTGAAATACGATCTGTTGTAGCATCAGGGGTACGCTGCAGAATTTGCTCAATAGTGAGTTGCGGGCGAACGTAATTGGGGATAGGCATATTCTTCTAAGGTGTGAAGTTACTAACTATACTTTAAGGGAAAAAAGATTCTTTGCAAGTTTAACTCGCTTCAGGAGCGAATTCAATAGCGAATTTTTTAAGTCGATGACTTTCTATATTCACTAGCACACTATAATTAAACGATATTCCAAAGGTCACGTCAACTCTAAAGAACCTTTCTGGTGTTTTTTCTATAAGTGCTGGAGGAGATATGGAAATAGGCTCAAAAGAACTGAGGTTCAATTTATTACGTAAAGATTCTTTAATACCGACAAAGAATGAAGCAGTACAGTCAGCAGCTAATAAGGCTTGATCTGCGCTTTCAAATACGTGAATAAAGCTAATCGCAGTACGTAAGATCTGCCCAGAAAAGAAGCCACTATTATCAGGTATATTTCCTTGCCTTGAATTTAAATCTACTTTACTGAACTGACAAGGCTGGTCTACGCCAACATAGATACCCGGTTTGCGGTTATCTCTATTAATGTCATACTGGTAACTTGGATCAATTTCTATAGTGGATTTAGAATGCTCAGGATCCCATACCATGCATTTTAATTGCTCTTCTAGATACCCAAAATTCTTTGAATCGGAATAATGAGCTCTAGTCATTAATAAAAATATTGTACGCAGATTAGAACCATTCAATGGTTCGCTCATACAATTAAATAATTGAACGTAATCTTCTTTATTCATATTTAGCCCATAAAGGAGTTGGAAGAGGAGAAGGTACAGCAACCTTATATCTTGGATCAGATTTTCTCAGTAATTGAAGTCCTACATCATAAGATATAGGGAATACACCTCTAAAGAAATTACCCTGAACTTTTTCTGTCACAACATATCTATTGTCTGTAGGAGGATGTATAATTAAATGGTTTGGCTTAGGTCTTGGGAACGCCAATAAACGACCAGCGTGAATAAGCTTATTGTTAACGCCCGTACCGTCATCACTTTCTGTTCTTACATCATCACCAAATCTGGATATTTCAATCCATGTATACACCGGGCTAGCGAAGCCGCCTTTGAACAGTTCACCTAGATTATCTGTATAATCATCTTTACATGGGACGCTATACATCTGTTGCGTTTCAGGATCTACGCCCTCTACATATTCCCCATCAATTAATGGAATGTAGTGCAGTACTTGAATACCGTTACCAGTACTCATACGCAGATACTCAAGCTGCATCATGCGACTTACACCGCCATATTGAGCTTTGGATAATTTATCAAATGTACCTACAATAGGGCTATCAAATTCCTGCCCATTCCAAACCATCAACACTCTGTAATAAGGATCGCCATCTACAAAAAGATTTTGATCCTGGAGCATATTATTATAAACAGGCTCCTCATTTACAAGCTTCCAAGGTGCTACACCTTTATTGTATGATTTGAATACATAATACTCCGCACCGGCATATCCAGGGCGGACAGTCCAGTTAATTACAGCCTGATCCCGTGCATACGAAGGCTGAATATGAACATTTAAAAATGGGTTGCTCATTAATAATGAAAGAAACCTGCGCTGACGTTTTCACTAATTTTCCACTCCTTAGCAGCAGTCCTAAACCGATCTTGATAGAATCTAACAAGTTCAGATAAATGTTTAATCCTTTTTGCCACTAAATTTGTAGTCACATTTCCAGATGAATAATCAATGTCATTGCGCATCAGCTTATTCATCTCGCTCATGTAAAGCTGAGCCACAATAGCATCGAGAAACATGTTAGTATCAGCAGGCAAACAAGCAGGAGATACTGTGCTGGTATACGGAGGAATACTCGCATATTCCCTAGCAGCACGGACCATACAATTAGCGATTTCTTCCTCGCTAAAGTTTAAGTCTAAAAGCAGATCGTTATCTTCGATACTTCTATCAAAGATATACATTCTGACATCTTCTGATGTAATACACGCCATAATATTATTGCGCTAATGCCTGTAGTTTTCTAGCTTGTTCTATCTCATTTTCATAACCAGCGTAAGCAGGATCTAATTCGGCTAAACGTCTATCAACACCAGTCATACGATTGTACAGCCCCATAGCGCCGCCAAGTAATCCACCTTCTGATGCCATCTGCTGTCTGCGTCTAAGCATATCAAATTCATTTCTTGTAGAGGAAAGACCACGTTCCGCTAAACGCTGAGCTTCAAGCGCAGAATCAAACATATTAGATTTATCTGTATTAATTTGTTTTTCTAGTGCGCCTATATTGCCGACCAAAGAATTGCGCTGCATTTTCAGATTATCTATCTGGCTCTGAATTGATTGTCTCTGCGCATAAGAACTTGGAGTTACCCCGGAAGGAAGTGAATTTTGTAACGTGGAAATTTGACCTTCTAATGTCATCAACTGGTTCTTTTTATTTGTCAGGTCTCCAAGAGGTCCCGCCATATTTGAACCAGCTTGACCTCCGCCAGCCTCAGAACGAAGGCGTTCCATTATTTCAGGAGGCAACTCAAAAGGATCGGCCACTGTAGCATTAGTTGCCTGTGTCGTAGATGCGCCATCTCTCATGTACCAAGGCACTCCTGTATTAGGATCAATACCAGGCTTTCTTCCCGGCAATAAACCGCCCAAGCCTTTATCCATAGCCTGAGTAGTACCAGCAGCGGCAAGACCTCCAAGAAGCCCACGTCCAGTACCCTTAAGAATAGATTTATTTGTCAGCAATCGACCAGCTTCTCCAATAGCGGTACGTCCTACACCACCTTTAGAAACAGATTTACCAATTCTATTTAAAGAAGAACCAAGGCCGCGACCTCTAGTACCTAATGCACCAAGCAGCGCACCAAGTGTAGCACCAGAAAGCGCACCACCTTCAAAATCATCTGGAAGCATTCCTTCGGGAGCAATAGCGCCAGCCGCAGCTCCTGTAAGAACAGGAGTAGATAATCCCGACTTACCTTTTATTGATTTACCTAAAGCTTTAATTAATTGCCAAGTAGCTTTTGGTACTGTGCTACCTTCTTTGAAGAAAGTGTCTACACCTTCTCTAAAATCTTTATCAGAATTATAAAATTCTGCTTTAGAATATTCTGTTAAAAGTTCTGAGGCTTGTTTTTCATTGAATCCTCTAGAAAAACATTCAGATACAAATGCTTTAACGAACTCCGGGTGGGCTGAGAGATGCTTGCTCATGTTAGTAATTTATACTGTAACTTATCTTCTGTCATTAGTAAAGTAAAAGGGCCGTAGGATTTTACTCCTACGGCCCAGTACAGTTGATCTAACCGATATTAGACGGCTGAGATACGCGTACCACTGAAGGTCACCTTGTTCAGACCGGCCACGTTAGCAAACGTGATACCGATCTTCTCCTGTGCGGAGAAGCGAAGGATGTCCTTCTTCTTCTCGACGTACATGGTGACGTCCTGGAGGACGTAAGCACGACCAAGGAAATTCGGTTCAGCGAACTGGTACACCACACCATCAGCAACGAGATCGCGCTTCATGGTGAAGATGTGACGAACGCCCATGATCTCTGCGGACTGAAGTCCACTAAGACCACTCTTGAACAGAGTTTCCGCGAGGTCACCACCGATTTCGGTACGATTCAGACGGAGGATGTCCTTAGCGGTACGGCGGTTCATGAGGAACACACCGTTGTTAAGGTTACGATCCTCGAGGAAGCTGAGAGCTTCCGCGTATGAATCACGCGTGATCAGTGAGTTGATGGTTACATCCTGGTCAACGCCAGCTTCACCAGCAGCGCAGATACGGTCAACTTCCTTGATGAAGCGACCATCTTCTTCGGTCTGAATATCTTTCAGAGCGTTGTCGGTGATCACTTGACGAAGGTCGTTCTTGTATGTGCGCAGCTCGTCGACGTTCTTGGTGAACTCGGGAGTGGTGATTTTGCAGAAATACACCACAAACTTGTCACCGCGATAGAACGCTGTGTCGGCTGTGTCATTGAACGGGATCGCTTTGGCTCCAGGTGACTCCGGCTCCATTTCTTCCACGATCACCGGTAATTCGGTGTCAGGAAGGTAATTGAGGTCAGCGTCAGAGACTTGCTTGTAGGGGAGGATCAAACGGCTGAAACCGTTTTCACGCAACCTACGGCGAATCATCTGGGTACCAGCGTCCGAGGCGTTCTTGAGCAGGCCGTCATCAGCGCGAGAAATCGCGTCGAGGAGTTTCTTGCTAAGAACTTCGGTTGATTCTAAATTGGCTTCTTGCGACATATATTAGTTCTCCTTAATTAGTTGAGGTTATGCAACTGTCTTCGTGCCATTATACGCCGTAGCGAAAGTAATGACAGTAGCAGGAGGTGTCGAGCTCGAATCGATGCCAGGATAGAACACTGCGCCAGGGCCAGTAGCACCGCCAGTAACGCCGCCAGTGTATGACGGAGAAATGGTGATAGGAGCATACTGAGCACCAACGCCAAAACCAGAAACTGGATTAGGAGTCATGCCTTCACCTGAGGGGGCTCTAGTGATAGATCCGAGGATAAGCTGACCAGTGGCTGAAGAAGGTTCGACAGAGCCTGTAGTAGAAGAAGGAACTACGATCATGCCGGGAGCGGCGGTAGTGCTTCTTGTATACCAAGCGGTTTGGATTTCGAACTGACCGGCGCATGAGAGCCCGGTGAGTTTGCCTGCTTCGGACACATCTTGATCTGCAATGTCTTGCAGAGCGATGTACGGTGTGTTAACAGAGCCCGTCATGCCAAGCACCCACGCATATTGATTCTTGGTAGAATCCCATGCTGCGGATACGAGTTGGCCTGAGTAGATGCCCGTGCTAGACGACACGCCGGTGTAGGCAGGGAGCGACTGCGTCAGCGTCATCGGGGCGTTCGGATCGAAGCCGCGAAGAACGGTGACTCTCGGTTTGAGCCGAGTATTGACAAGACCTGATCTAGGCATTGTTAGTATCTCCTTGTGTGGTTAGGTTTGGGGTTATGCACCTTTAGATAAAACTCTTGACCATCCATCGGGATCACCAAGATTAGTATCTTCAGATGCGGTTTTCGCAACTCCCTGACCTTCAGAGAAGGGGGGAGTGGAAATTTCTATAAAACGCTGAACTAAACGTAAAGCAACTGCGGGATCTTGCTTGATCTCTGACGCAAGCTTCTCGGAATGATCAGCATCTAAAAATGAACTTGCTACAAGATTGCGGATAGTCTGGTCGACCAGAGCCGCATCAATCTTTGTAATCTTAGCTTCAGCAGCAACCTTCTCCAACTCAACAATGCGGTTCTGCTGTTGTTGCGCTTCGACGTAGGCAGCTTTCACTTCCTCCAGAGCCTCTAAACAAATGTCTAGAATCTCGGAGTCTACTTTAGAAACGATGTTGGATTTAGATTGCATTATATTACTTCTGGACTTTTGAAATCAGTTCAGCGCAAAGCTCGGAAGCCTGTTTGAATTCTTCGCCTGCCATTTCATCTTTTGCGCCTTCAGCAGCAGCTTCGCCAGCTTCAGCTTCGCCAGCCGCGCCAGCGTCAGCAGAGGCAAGCTCTTGAAGAATACCCATAGCAGTCTCTTCGTCGATTTCGCCAGAAGCGACCATGGCTTCAAGCAACTGAGCGATCTGCTCGATAGAAGCAGGACCTTCAGCACCGGGAAGTTCACCACCAGCGTCTTCCATAGCAGCGGCATCTTGCGCGCCCTGCATATAGGCTTGCTTAAGCATATCGTTTTCGATATTACCAAGAGCTTCACCATGCACTGCGGCGAATTTCACAATCTGCTGCTGATCTTTAGCAGATGCGGATTTGAAGAACTCTTCAAATGCAGCGTCTTCATTAGCTTGAGCAGCCGAAGCTTGTTTGACGTATTCTTCATAAGCGGCCTGCTTTTGAACGAAATCACTATAAGAAGCAACGGCTTGAGTCATGATCTGACGTGCAGCTTCAACACCTGCAGCTTTCATAAGAACAGGCTCGACAGCTTCGAGACCGCCTTCTGTAGCGAGGATAGTAGAAGCGAGCTTCATAAGAGCTTCAGGAGAAAGATCTGAAGCGACGCTGTCATTAGCAGCTTCTTTTTCAGTCTTTTCATCCTTGCCCTTCACCTTACCAAAAGGAGGCTTGGTTTTATTACCTTTGTCGGTATTTTCAGCAGATTCAGGCTCACCTTCGATTTTATCCATCTTAGGCTTTTCAGCCTTCTTCTCGTCTTCGTCTTTAGCGTCAAGCATACCAGCGCTTTTCAGCTTATTGGTAACAGAAGCAACGCGCTTAGCGATCTTGCTGAGAGAGTCTGTAGGAGAAGAAACATTTTCCTTAGCGTTACCATTGGCAGCAGAAGGAACATTCTTACCAGTGGACACAGGATGCAGCTGCTTGTCTTCAAGGTTTTTACCTTCGCAGGAACCCATGTTGTCCTGATCTTCAGGCATGTTTTCTTTAGCAGGGGTATTTTCTGGATCGCGGGGGATTCCAACTGTACCCTTATCTGCGGGATCTTTCACAGAAGAAGACTCAGCAGCAAGCTTACTTTGTTGGAAAGACTTGATGCGGTCGAGTACGCTGGCGAACTGGAGTGGCTTTGTTGTGTCCATTTGAGGAATTGGTTAAATATCTGTTATGAAGTTAAAGATGTCAATTATATTTCAAGGTTTTGTCCGACAGTTAACAATAATTGTGCTTCATCGATTTCATCACCATGAAAATTCATTATATCCTGGAATGCACTAAGTTTATACAGTCCATAAGTTTCTGCAAGAGCTAATGCACGATTCTCAAAATTTTCTGTCAGTTGAATATTAGAACGATTAAGGACTTTTTCGCTGGCACCCTTAATAATCATAATCGTCATTACACGATTCTTAACTGGTTCAGTCTTAATGGAAAACTTCTGTTCAGCCATATCCATAAGCTTCTGAACTTCGTCGTCGTTAGCTGAGTCAGCGCCACAAGAATACTCGGAGCCACTGTCAAACATATTGCCTAATTCACAACCGCAATTGGATGACATGAGCTTCTTGAAGATTTCAGGAAGCATATGGCATGCACGCTTAGTGATAGGATCATCTTTAGTTTCCTGCAGGGTTCTACCAGTAGCGTATGCAATGAAAGAATAGAAAGGAAGAATACTAGCACGTTTCGCAAGCTCCCGGCACATAGTACCTACTTGTAAAGTTCTAAGCTTTTCAATATCTTTATCTTCTAATTCTTCACCAAAAGCATTAGTAACGACATCACGAACAAAAGATGCTTTCTGATCTTTAGATGCTGACTTAGTGGTAAGGATATGAGAAACGTATTCTTCGGCTGCAGCCAGTTTCTCAATGAGGGAATACTGGGAAGGTTCCCATGTAGGTTCATTGCCAGGAAGTTTGACGCCTTCAAATGCAGCCCACTGAGCGCCAGTAATTACGCCATTAAATGACGCAGACTTTTCTCCAGCCGGGAACGCATAATCTAAATAATGAGCAATTCTGTCTGCAGGTTTTTCTACAGCAGAAATATCAAAGAATTTAGGTTTATCATTAATAGCAAAAGCATACTTTTTAAACTCAGGCATATACTGCAGCATATTATGCTTTAAGTGGTCGCAGTAATTAGCCGGGGAAGAGGCTTTCTTTTCGCAGCAGTTGCAAATATCATAAGGAACTCTACATGACATACTAAATGACAAAGCTTTACCAGCCTTAGCCATTTCATATTCCTTAGCTGCCTTTTCCTTATTACCGTGGACAATTAATTCCACGCGACGCATTTTAGGATTATAGGCAGAAGCTTTGATTGAACCGATACCCTGTGTCGTCTGGCAGCGATTTCTATGCTCACGGAAGAAGCAACCATCGCTAATAAATGTAGGATGATATTTTTCTAAAGCTTCTTTAGGAAATCCATCACCATTTTTATTCGGACCATAAGTCTCCTGATCGCCCATAGCTACAACATGCAGCATGAAGTGATCTTTATCAGGAGCGTACTCACGAAGCATTTCTTTAGTATATGTATCAGATGCTGCTGATTTGATGTTGTCATCATACAGCGTGAACATCTGGCCGTCGCAAAGACGCAGCAAATCTTCTTGGTCCGTTTGGTAATGAATCTTATCCATAAAATATTAATCGTTTTGAAGCACTAAATCTTTAGCTCCGCTGAGTATCTCTGGTATCATTAAACCAACAGCACCACCAGCACGGGCCAATTGACCGCCGCGTGAAGTTCCAATTAATGTACTTAAAACTTTATTAAGTTTTGGAGATCCTTTGAAAATAGCCGGATTAAAAAATCCAGATGTTCTAGGGGTAAAACCTTTAGACTCAGCAAATGCAATCACTTCTTCAGGCTTCATACCCTTAGCAGCAATTTGATCAGCAGGACGAAGAAAGTTTCTAGCTTTATCCGCAAGTTCAGCATAATCTAAATTTCTACCTTTAGAGAAACCAATAATACCAGCACCAGCAGCACCTGCGCCCCTAGCGAAAGGACTAGTAAGTTTTTCTTGAACAGGATTGACGCTACCCTCGGGAACCGCCTCGGCTAATCTTTTATAGCCCTCGGCCCCTAAACCTACGGTACCAGCGCCTGCAGCTGCGGCTAACAGTGCGTTTCTTAAAATTCTTCCACGCCTAGACATTTTGCTTTCACCTTCCTCTTCCGGTTGCTGAGAAGTCAGATAACCACCAAGCAATCCGGCACCGCCGCCCGCCAATAACATAGCAGCAAGCGCAGGATTGGCTTGAAGATAATCACCAGCCTGGGACGCTTTATCTTTTAAAGTGTCCAGTCCTTTATTAAGGCCTTCGCCTGCCTGACCAGCAAATGATTTTAATTTTTCTGCGATATCTTGCATATAATATTAAACTGGAGTGGTGTCAATATTTTGTACGATAGTGCCTATATCAGAAGAAGCAGACTCGGCTCTCTTTTCCTGAACACCAGTAGTGATCCTAGAAACGACGGTATCTCTCCAAAGATCTGCGCGCTGAGCAGCATTAGGCGGAGCAGTTGTACCCACCGGGAAATCCAAGAGGCTGAAACTTTCCTTCACTGGAAAATTAGCCGGGAAGAGCTTGGCGTTGGAAGGTAAAGTGAAATAAGTATTTGTACCTGTGGCACCAGTGGTACCTGTAACGCCAAAAGAACCACCACAGTCAATAGACGGCTGACCGAATTGGGATAAAGCTTCTGTCTCTACAGGAGTAAGACCATTCTCACCCAAAGAGATCTCTGCCTGATAAAGATTATTAGTTAAACGAATAGTAGATCTAATTTCCATAATTAAATTTTGTATCTGTTATCTTCTATTTTCTGAAGCTTTTCCTGCGTATCTGCCCGGTCTTTACCCATAGAGATCAAATCCTTATAAGTATGTAAAGGTACAGCATCATACTGTAATGCTTCACGTAAAGCAAATCTAAGTAAATTTTTATCTTTAACAATTTCAGGATTTGCTTTAGCTAAAGTATTGTAAAGGCTTACAACGGTGTCAGGATCGGCTTCTCCTATAATAGGATCAGTCAATAAAAGACGTTGAAGCTCAGTAACACGACCTACATCGTCAGCAGCAACATCCACTTCCTTTTGTCTTTTATTTTTACCTGAGGGTTCAGGTACTTTTAAAATATTGTTTATATAATCATTTGTTTGTTTATTAGTATATGTAGACGGATAATACATTTCAGCCAGACCTTTGGTAATATCTCTGGCTGAATTTAAATCGTCCTTTGAAACACCCTTACCACTTTGCCCTTCGTCTTTACCTCCAGAAATAAGATCTATAACAGAAGGTCTGCGTCCCTTTTCTGATTCAGGAAAGTCAATATCGCTATCTTGATTTCCGCGACGGCCTCTACCTGATTCAGGGAAATCGATATCTGTATCTACTTGATTTCTACGGCGACGTTCAGTCTCCGTAGCTACAGACTTTTTTTCGAGTTCCTCCACATATACAGCGGCGGATTTATGAAGCTCGAGCTGGTCGAGTAAGGAATTAAACAGCGGGAGAATATTATGACGATCCCGGGCAAGCTTGGGCATACCTTTAGAGAAGTCATGCCTTTCTAATTCCCAGCCTTTGGACTTAAAGAAGTTAGCCACGAATTCTGTAGCTGCTTTAGTGCCTGCGGTATCTTCTGAGCAATAATAAGCATCATGCTCCATAGCAGCGAAAGGCAACGGATTTACACGATGCATTTCCAGAAGCTCGCTGGCAATCTTGCGTGCTTCATCAGCGGCGTCATCCATGATCTGTTTGGATGTCTCCATCTCAAATCTGAATGCTGTTTCTTCACGCAGTTCATTTTTAATTTGTTCTGCAGCTGTCTTAGGTAATGAAGCAGTTTCAGCAGTTTCAGTAGAGGCATATTCTGAATCATTAGCCATGGCTAAAAGATTAGGAATGGTATTAGCTTTCTTGTGCTTCTTGAAATACTCGACCTGGCGGAGACGCTTAACTGCTTCTTCTTTAGTACCTGGCTTAGAAAGTCTCTTATCACCATCTTCGCTGTAAACAGTATATTTACCGTCCTCTTCTACAATCTTAGCAACCTTCTCGGTAGAATCGATCCAAGAATTGATGTCATCAGGATTAGAACTAGAAGCGGCTTTAGATAAAGGAGCATCAAACCAATTATTCCAGTCAGTATTATTGGTAGCTTCTTTTTCCTGCTTAGGTTTGAACGCAGTAAAGTCAGACATCATTTTCTGGGTGTCCAGAACACGGAATGAATCACCACGATTGGCTGATTTATCCATGAAATTCAATGTCTTGGCAATATTATAAACCTGACCAATTCTTTCTAATTGAGCAGGGGATAAATTACGGTCGCTAGCGTACTTAACCAAAACAGCTTCTGGAGATTCCGCTGCCTTAAGTTTAGGAGCCAAAACGCTGAGTTGTTCAATGATGGCTTGGTGGTTCATAACTGATATTAATAAGGATACTTCGAAACCCTACAATAAGCAAGGACGATTAAACATCTACAATATTTTTCCCGGTATAAAATTCCTGGGTTTTCTGCAGTCTGACGGTGGCATCTACCTGCAGATTATTAAGCATCTCAGAACTAAGAATATCCGCAACACCAGTAAAGGGAGAAGGCTTCTGTTCTTCCACACCACCTTGCTTAGCAGCCTGTAGAATATTCCTAGCATTGTGAAGACCAACAGCATTAGCTCTTTGGTTAAGCCAGCCGTTACGGGCGAGTAAATAACCATTTGCCATGAATAGTGCCTCGAGCTGCGCAGGCATATCATTTCCATTGGCAAGGCTATGAACCAGCCCGCTTTTAAAACCGGCAAAATGGAGCACATGTTCTGCTCCATTATTATAGCCAGTTCTCAATAATATTTTACCTAAGTCTTCATTCTTTAGGTAATCATCAAACATCTCTACCATTCTACCATCAGGATATACTACGTTCTTAATGAACATATGATCCTGCTTGCGATCTACAATATTAAAAAATAAACGCTCATATGCTTTCACTGTATCTTCACTTAATGAAGTCCTACGTGAAATATATTTATAATCAATATCATCAGAAATTAATAAAGCCCTGATAGCTTCGTTATCCCGGGACATGTGGTTGCTGGCTAATCCTCTTGCTTCAGCTACAGATCGATTAAAGAACTTTTTGCTATCAAGACAATATAAGTATGCCTTGAATACCCATAAATCATCTCCTTGTAAAAAGCACGGGAATGAAATATCCGAATTGGCTAGAAGCTGTGCGCTTTTCCAACCTAGAGAAAGATCTTTGTAAGCGACAATAAATCTTGCGCTAGCTTGATCGAGCACTCCATGCGTTAAAGAAGAAGTGCTACCTCCAAAAAAATTAGAGGTAGCAAACTCTTCGTCCTCAGGCAGGTACTCAAGGAGAGTACTTATAGTTCTGTAATTCATTATTAACTCAGGGACACATTACCAAGCTTACGCTTCTTGGAGCGCTTAAGCAGATCCAACGTCAAAGACCCAAACGATTTGAAATTAGACAGGATCTGATTTTCAAGATTGGTCATGTCGTCAGCGCCGTAAGCATCTTCGAAGTCACGGGGCTTCCAGTAGAACAGGAACAGGATACGTCCCATACGGTCAAGAGCTTCTTCCATGTCAGGAAGATATTTATCAATCATAGAGATTGAGTCATAGACCTGAACCAGAGAACCGACCAGACCATGCTCAAACACGTTGGACAGCTGGTTAGAAGAAGCAAACTGAGCGATCTGTTCTGGGCTCATAGTCATGAGCTGTTCTTTGGACATACCAGAATTATTGCTGTTACCAGTTTCATCAGGCTTCACACCCATACCCGGATCATAAGCATCACCTACGATCTGAGGAGGAAGTTGTAAGCTATCCTTAGAAGTTCGCAGAATGAATGACTGCGGATACTCCTGATTAACTTTGAAGTCCTGGTTGGTTGTGGTGCGGAAGATAGCATCACGATTCTGAATAATTGGGAAAGCCACTTTATTCATTTCCGGGTCGCCGTAGTACCAGTTGGTTTGACCTGCCGATTTAGTGGCAGTAAGCATTTCATCAACTGAATCAGCATGGAAACCACCGCTGGCCAGTTTAACGGCCATGTTAATTCTGGTCATGTATTCCGTCTGTTCTTTAGCGCCAGTTCTCCAGCTATAAGTATCTGAATCACGATCATAAAGCAGAGAAGCTTTCTTCACATATTCAGTTACCCACGCATCCAGAGAGGCTACGTCTCCAATGTCAGACTCGCCGCTGATACGTTTAAAGTGATACTGATGGTAAGGACGACCATCATAAGTGTCTGTTTTCGTTCTGTAGGATTCAGTACCAACAGGAACGAATGCCACGTCTCTACCCATGAAACCGATACGCAGATCATTTTCTGACATATCTGGATTATGAGTTAAAGTAAATAAGTCACTGGAACCGTGCATAGGAACCACATCGTAATATGTGATACCATCTTCTTCTCTTTTATCTGTCACGTAGAAAGGAGCGCTGAGTGCGCCAGCTTCCACGTCAAAGATACGGAAAGATTTACCGGTGGTCATCTCTTTTTCAAGATCACCATCGCGAAGCATCTGAGCTTGATCCTTGATAAATTTACCATGGACCTGACGGCGCATATCTGATTCTTTATCGCCATCCATATAACAGATGACAATATCAGGATACACGCTTCTTGAAGTTGAATTATATTTAATATCTTCAATAACACCGCCGATGTTCCAAGAGTCACCGCTGTAGCTAGCGGAAGTCAGAGGAGCATTACCGCTACACTTAAAGTCTGTCTGGCTCTTAGGAGCAACAATAGCTTTCCTGAATGAACCATCATGAAGCAGTACGTCGTAAATACCTGCACTGCCGATCATATCCAGCTTTTCTTCGTTATCCTTATAAACAGGAACAAGATCGCTTTCAGCTCTGTCATCCCACAGGTAGTAACCCTGGGAGAAGAACTTATCAGCAAATTTATTTACAGCTGGGCTCTTATTCGGATCTTTGGTGGCGTCAGCTTTCTTTAACAGATGCGAATGTTCAGACTTCCCGGGTTTGCCAGTGAACAGAACCAGAGTAGGTTTATCTTCCTGAACGGCAGCTGATTTAACCTGAAGCTCCTGCGGCATGTAATCTTTTTCTTCAAGATTAGATACCATAGCTTCTGCAAAGTCGAAGCTTTCTTCAAACATCGAAGCGATCTTATTGATAGCTTCGATTCCACCGTCCTCTAAAATAAATTTACGAATAAGGCCGCTAGATTTGCCCATAGCTTCAGCAACAGCTTTTCTACGTGCTGCTAAATATTTGTCGGTCTTATCAACCTTCTTATCGTTATTTACATCGGCGTCTTCCTGTCCTACAGGATCAAGCATCTTACCTTCAGCCGGAACTTTCTTATCAAAAGCAGCTTGAAGCACCATGTCGATGTCTCCGAGAGTTTCGACTGTGTCGCTATCTGCTTTCTTTTCTTTAACTTTCTTGGCTACGACCTCACGACGCTTTTTCAGATAAGCATCTGTGCTATCTGTTTTGCCATCGTTATTAACGTCTGCGTCTTCCTTACCGACAGGATCTAATTCAGAAGCGCGCTTATCTCTCTTGTAGTTCGGCGGATAAGCAATGTCCTCAAGACGCACATGGTTATTAGCCCGGGTAAATTCTTTACGGTCAACGGGAATGCCGGGCTCATAATTATTCTTCTCAGTAAGGAAGGTCACCCATTCATCATTGAGAGGAACAAAGCTTTTAGTTTCTTGACGATAAAGAAGATCAGTACCTTTTATGTCCCCATTAAGGAAGAACACAGGCACATACAGGATCTGATCGTTTACACGGAAGGCAAAAATACCAACCATGCGAGTATTTGAATCATTTTTATAAACAACTTCAAAGCCGAGGCGATAAGGATCTTGCATGAGCTTGCCTGCTTTGTTAGCGAGAAAGCCATAAGCTTGATCCATGAACGCACGCTCTACGGAATTATTATCCATTACTTGAGCGGCGGCTTTTTTCCAATCGTAAGATGCTAGGGACATATTGTTAAATATAAAATGCGTGAACTTTTTATCAAGCTTTTGTTAGTACTGTGGCTGATTTACTTCAGGAAACATAGATTGTCTAATCTGATTTAAAATCATGTCACTACCTAAACCAGGCGCAATGGCCATTCCGAATCGATTTAATCCGCCCATAAACCCTGGCTGATTAAATTTTTCCATTAAGCCTAGATCAGCTAAACCTTCAGCAGCACTTGCGGCTTCGTCATATACTTGATTTTTCCCGTCCTGGAAGTTGTTGTACGCAAAAAGTGGAGTAGAGACTGCGCCTAGGGCGCTAAGGGGAGCCATGATTGGATGCTTACCTGCCTGCATAGCTGCATGTCCCAATAGCCCTTCTAAATAAGATTTTCCTTTATAAGGATCATAAGGTTTAATTTTTTTAGGTAATTTAGCTCCAGGGGCTATACCTCTAGTTTTTTTACCAAAGCTATATGCGGGCTTTAAAACTTTATTAAATAAGCTAGAAAGCATATTAGCTTGTTTAGTCAGATCACTGGCGGATTTACCACCTTGCATATTTTTTAAAACCTCACTGCGAATCCTTTGTTTAATTACTTCTTCTGGGCTTGAAAGGAAGGGATTAAATCCTGCCAAGTATTTCGAAATACCAGGATTATTAATGTTGTTACTTGAAATATTTTCGTACAGATCTGCCGCTTCAGGAGACTCTAAATTTTGTGAGAATTTTTCGGGGTTCCAAGTAGTTTGTATTCTATCCAAAAATGGCATTGAAGAAAACTGCTGCATGCGGTCTCGTATTCTTTCGTATGCTACATTTTTTGCATACTCTTTGGCAAATTCAGGATCAGCAGATAATGCACCTAGATAATGAGGTACAGTAAATGGCGCAGTAACAATAGGAGCACCAATAGCGGCTACGCCCAAGCCGCGACCTATACGATAACCGAGTGGATTTTTAGAATCCCACAGTTTTTCAAATGCGGCATCCTGCCTTAATTGATTTCCTTTTTGAATATCGCGAGTGCCCTGGGCGAAGAGCTTGTCCTTTTTTAAAACATTTCTAGTCGCGTTAGGATTCTTTGCTACAGCAGGAAGTTGTTTACCATAGCCAACAGCTCTTTGCACGCCGCCATAAGTCTTAACTAGTGGCGCTAGCAAACCACCGAGAAAGTCGTCTCTTTTAGACAAGTTAGAAACACCTTTAGAAATGTTTTTGCCGAACCCCGACATAAATTTCATTAAAGCCTGTTTCTCAAACTGATTATTTTTAGATTGTGATAAAAGCTGCATATTAAAATTTCCCTGTTTGTTCTATATTTTCCGCGAAGTTTGTACCAATTGCAAGTCTTGGTGCGAAATGAATATTCTTTTCTACATCAGACTCTTCACCTCTAATAGCTGATTCACTTAATTGTTTCTTCAGATAAGATGTATGCATGGAAGCCAGCCAATCCGTGCCGTGGTGTGTCGCAGCCCTAAGACGTACCATGTGAGGTTTAAAGGTAGGCGACTCCGGGCTTGAGAATACTTCTTCAAAGCCTGCGGACTTAAGATGCTTGGCAATTTTAGGAGTAATCTTAGTACCGATTGTATAATGCAATGCGGGACTCTGTAAATAAGTTCCAACAGCCTTATCTGACTTATACTTATTAGTGTCCTTAGGCGGTGTATATCTATTAGAGAAATATGAGTAGCTAACTACATCATCAGGAAGATATTCATCGTCTTCCTTAATGTCGGTAATTTGAAGGTGATCTAAAGCAGCTCGAGCCATAAGCTCTGTATTGCGACGGTCAGCTTCCATACCTGAATCGTCCAATAGCTGCTTTAGCTTATCAGAATAATATTTTCTACCTTCACCTAAACCTCTAAGCTCCACCACTTCACCCGGGTCAGCGAGACCTTCGGACATCATATCGCCAGCTTCTACACGGTCACCTACTCTGACAGTAACTGGGTAACCAGGCGCTACGTAGTGTGGTTCATTATCTACAGTAACATAGTAGCCACCTTGAGGTGCTTCAATAACGCTATTAACCTGCCCGTCTATTTTAGATAATACAGCCTTGTCTGGAAATGTGTCTGGAGTCTGCACAAATTGGTTAATTACAGAGAAACCAGCATAGCGTTTATCAGTGCCAGCGGCACCGCCTTGGTGCTTCACGTTTAGAGCGCCCTGAGTAATTGGCTCGCCAATAGCTTGAGCTGCTGTAATACCAACCGCGTCTCCCTTGGCGGGAAATTTGCCTAAAGCATTAAGACCCATACATTTAGCGCATACGCCTTCTTTTGCCTGACAGGTCATCGGGCTACGAACAATTAATTTTTCAAATCCTTGCTTCCGAATATTAGCCAAGGCATTTTTATCTAGTACTGTCCCAGCAGGTACATTGCCAAGATCTCGAGCTAAAACTCTACCTCTTAAACTTTTATCATCACTTTCAAGATCGATTCCGTTAGCTGCACCGCAGTCGTTTTCAGAAACAACAAGATTGGCGGCAGACTGAACCATCTGCTTCGCAAGGTCGCCACCCTTAGCTGTTGCTCTTTTCGTAGAAAGTACGGATTTACGAGCACCATATGTTCCAGCTAAATATTCAGCAGGACGAAGACCTTCTGCAAATGATGTGCGAACGAATAGAGGAATAATGTTATCTTGCGCATCGGTGTATAATCCAGGAGTGGATAACATCATTTTAAGCTGCGGAGGTTTACCGCGAGCTCCAGACATAACCGAGTAAGCCAGATTGTTTTTTCTGGCCAATGCTTCTCTGGCTGTTTCTTTTTGAATCTTGTCGTTATACTTAGACCAGATCTCTACTTTTTTGTTCTCGAAATCCTCTTTGTCTGCGGCATTTCTCTTGGCGTCTTCAATCTCATTGTCCATCTCCACTAACATCCTATCGCGATCAATCACCGGGCGATTGTCGGATAGAGTAAGTGACTCTCCTTGGAAGTATGATGCTTTTCTACCAATATCAGAAATAGCTTTTGATATCCGTTCATACTGATCCGGATATTTGCGAGCCACTTCCGCCATCAGCGAGCCTAATGACTTAGAATCAAATTCTCTGTTATAGTCACGAAGATCTGGCGGCAATTGGCTGTTTACCAATAGCTGTATCGCCTTCATTAATTATTAGACAAATTAGTGCTGTAAATAACGGCAGTGAAAGGATTATTGCTGGCTGCAACAGTTGCAATTCTAAACCAAGGGTAGCAGCCGCTTAAGTTGATAACACCAGTGGCATTAGCTCCAGTGTAACCAGCGACAGTACTATCACAATCAGTGTGATCTCTAATAGCGGTCCATACATCACCATCAGCACTTGTGTAAACAGTGAATGTTTGAGCAGTTGAACCTGAAGTACTGACTTGAATCATGTGGTCCATATAAGAGCCACGAAAAATATCATCACTGGTAACGCCAGCGCCAGTTACACCACTAAGTAAAGTGTATTGTTGAGAAGCAGGATTGAGTTTAGCAGGCATAAAATTAGTGCAACAATTTACATGGAAGCTAACAGATAGCAAATTCTATACAACACTACACCAACAAAAATACCAAAAGCAGTACCGCTTAAAACAGTTTTAATATATACAGGTTTAGGTATAGCTTGCATAATATTATAAGTAAGAATCTATATTTACAATGTAACCATCCAGAAAACTTAACGGAGATCCCGGATATCCCCCTGTGCTTGAATAGTAGGAATTCTGAGTTCCAGGACTGACCATATTGGTAGTATAGCAGTCAAACTGATCACCTACATCAGAGGTGAAGAACTTCTTTCCGGCTAATGATGTCGTATTGTTTATATTCAATCCGGAGACTGAGTATAAAATCACATCATCAGTATCCGGATCTGGCCCTGTGTAAAAAGTATATGGAGTTGAGTAAGTGTTAGTACTGCATGCGCCTACAGATACGTTATACCCGTTGGCTACATTATAGTATGTTGTGTCTTCCTCCGCGTAAACAGTCCCATTGAACGGTATTGTTAAACTACTGCCAGCGTAAGATCTTTGCGTTGTGCTAAAAATTTGCGCGTCGTTTACTGATTTAATTTGATAAACTAGCGCAGATAGACCTCCGCAGCAGTCTGCGAACATGTAACTATACGCTGCAAAGTTAGTACTGGCGAAAAACCAGTCGTTATTCCCCTTATAAATAATCTTGCCTATCCAGTTTGGACCTAAAGTATAATCACCAGTTGAAGTGTATAAGTTAGCGCCAGAAGTCGTAATTCTCACAAAACCTGATATAGAGTAAAATAAAATCTCTGATCCTACTGGAGGGGGCTCGCTAAAACTAGAGGCTGCAGGAATAGTGGGGCTGACATCCCTGGCAAAAATACAAACTGCATTTAAATCGTTTGAATTAAAAGTATGCGAAGTAAAACCATAATTATTAATCTTATACCTAAATAATCCACTAGCATTAGAAGGTGTCTGATTATTAAAATCAACACTGCTTTGCGCTACGGCGTTATTCAATGGAACTAAAGAAGGCATTTTAATTAGCGTTGAGAATGAACCAGGTGTTACTGCCTACATATACAAGTTGTGTTATAGCATTATAATATGAATCTGAGAAACAAGGTAGCTTTACTGCTGTACCTGTAAAATTTAAATTTAAATCAGAAGAAACAGTAAATGTATCGCCTGCTACAATTCCAGATATATTACTATTTAATATTATTGTTCTATCGCCGCTAAACTTTAGCAACCTACCCATATCACTGATATCTATTGTTTTATTAGCTGCGCCTATACTTTTCTCCACGAATCTTTTAGCAGGTGTTGTTGCTGTCAAAACCTGATTATTCAAGTTCAGAGAACTCTGTAATTGCAAATTATATAATGGAGTAGTTCCTGGCATATATTTTACGGACAAGGAGTAGCTGCTACTATTTTACCAGAGGAAAAACAAACAGGGTTAGCTGCCCCGTACAGGCCATAAGTTCTGTAGAAAGTACCGTCAGAAACAGCGATGTCATCGTCACAAGGATACACATCACTTACAGAAGTAGTTTTAAATGGTACACCTATAATTGCAGAATCATTAAATATATCTACGCTGACATAAGAGTAAAATGTATAAAATGATCCGACGCTACTATAAAATGAATAAGAAATATCAAAATTTACAGCAGCGCATGGACTTTCTGTAATTATACCGTTGGATATTGTGTAACCTATGCCACCTACCACGACTATACCGCCTATACCTGAATAAGTATAAAAAGCTGTACCATATTGGTTACTATAAGCAGGACCTTGCGGCCAATTATTAAATACGTATAAACTAGCTTGCGCGGAGCCACAGCAATCATTAGTAGAAAATTCCTGGTAACTTGTTTTAGCCCCTGCTAGTATCCAATTATTAGATCCGGCATAAACTAGACGCGCAGGGCGCTCGGCAGGAATACTATAAAATTGAGAAGACAAAAGATTAGCACCGCCAGAAGTTGTAAATGAAATAGTGCCAGTTGTATTAACGAATAGTATTTCATCTCCTACATTTGCAGATATACCAGCAGGTATTGTCACTAATGAGTTACCTGTAAGCTGCACCATGTTCCATAAATCAGAATTAGCTACTGTTCTGGAATTGCCTCCGGAATTAATGTATGAGAACTGGCGAAACACACCTGATCCTGTAATACCAGAAACCGCCTGATAATTAAAATCAGGCGAATTAGTAAACTTAGCATTATTTAATGGAACTTGCCCAGGCATGCTTAAGAATTAATAAACGTTTTTAACGTATCTAGCGATACACGAACAGTGATAGGTATACCTCCAGAAGCAGACTGTATAACCATGTAGTCAGTACCCTGTATAGATAAACTAGGTGTAACTCTATTTATTGGCTTAGCTGGGACGACGGCAGCGCCAGTTGCTCCTGCGGGGCCAGTTGCTCCCGTGGGTCCCGTCGCGCCAGCCCCGGCAGTAATAGTAGAATCATCTGTAGCTATCCACGATATAGAATAGCTAGTACTATCAGTAATACCATTTAATTCAAATGTACAACTAGTTGTACCTGCTGATATTACAGTAGGGTACAAAAGAAAATAAGAAGTGCTACCAGCTGTATTAGAAACTGTCCCAATAATGGTAGTTGGCGCTGAAGAAAATGTGGCACCAAAAGCAACAGATACACTAGTTGCTCCATTACTTATAGATGTTCTTCCTGCTCTAAACATATTAATCTTTAATTTCCGGTGAGATGTTTACTATTTTAGAAAATTTAACTTTGAAGATTTGAGAATATCTAGCGGACTCTTTTGACTGAGCAGTGATTACATGCACAAAACCATGAGTGTCAGGGTAAACAGCGCAAGCAACATTACCATCAGCATCACATACTTCAACAAATCCCAAGTTATCCCCGGGAATCTCATTTCCATGTTTGTCTCTCAATCTGATCATAATTACATCGCTTCTGCAGGTACACCTTCCATGGGAGACATTGAATCTTTTAATGCTTTTTCAAGCATCTGCATCTGAGAGCCCATCTGCATATGCTCTTGCTGTACTTGCTGTAACTGCTGTTGCAGTTGTCCAACCAACTGACCTTGTTGCTCCATAGCACCTGCCATCTGTTCAATAGCTGACATTACTTCGGATAGCATGGCTTCCATCTGTGCAGGATCTCCGCCAGGAGGAGGCATTGCATTAGGATCTGCAGGAGCGCCACCAGCAGCTGCCATCATGGCTGGGTCCATTGGAGGAGCGCCAGCGGCGGCAGCATTAGGGTCCATGGGAGGCGCACCCCCAGGAGCCGGTTGTGCAGGCATAGGTTGAAAGGCTTTTTTTAACATATCTGCAATCTCAGTGATACGGGCAATTTTGGCATCGTAGTGTGACATAGGTAAAGTATTATAAGTTATGTTTTAAAAATAGGCAAGGGAAGTAATAGTTACTTGGCTCGGATTTCTACTTCATCCGATAAACTAACACCACCAGTTCTAATTGCTTTCAATGCTTCTTCTTCAGTACTAAATACATGCTTCGCTTTAGAGTCCCTTCTGTTAGCTGTGTATAAACCAAGAATGAGTTCCTGTTTTGGAATAGGAACTACCTGATCCTGATTTCTAATAGAGAATAACATTTTAGAAGGCATGAGTTTTTTCCATGCTTCTTCTACAGCATCAGGCTGGCTAGGAACATGAAGGTTCATAGCATCACCATCGAAGTCGGCATTCAACCCAGTAGTAACCAAAGGATTAATAGCAATGGTATTACCTTCAATAAGTTTAGGTCTACCAGACAATACATTGAACTTATGCCAGGAAGGCGCACGGGAATAAATTACAGGCCGCTCAGTAACTTCCTTATCAAGTGCTTTTCTAGCGTAGTCAGTTCTGTCTTTAATATTTTGTAAAGCAGATGCAGGACTCATACCGTTCTGTACTAGCCTTCTTTGAATGTATGGGGAATACATTGTCCAAGCCATATCCAAAGGAACACCAATCTCATCTAATGATAAATCAGGATCTACAGCAATCGTACCACGACTCACAGAGTCCTGAGGTTTAGAAATTAATTTACGTTGGAAATAACTGTACTTAGGATTTGTACCAGTTACTTGAGTAAGGAAACCAGCGACACCTCTCTGTTTAGTTTTTGGAGCAATAGGAGTTCCGTAACCATACAAAGCTTTTACTGTATCATATAAATCTAATTTAGCCTGAGCTGCGCCATTAGGTCCTAAAATAGATTCTGTCTCGTTATGCATATCTCTATACTGAAAAAGATCTCTGTATAGTTCATTCGCATCCCCGGGAACAAAGGTGTTACCTACGACACTAAATGGCCTGAACGCAGGAGGAATTACTGGTACATTCTTAACCAGCAGTTTATCAGGAGTAAGGTTATTTCTCTTTAAACCTTCAATCGCATTCAGCGCCTGCACGGATTTAGTTCTCTTACTTTTAGCCCCTGACTTGATAATCTGCAAATGCTTCTCCCTTAACCCGTCTAAATTAATTTTAGATAACGCGTATTCTATGGCCGCAGGCCCAGTAAGTGGTATTTCTTTTTGCATGTATTTGACTAAAATATTTGCATGTATTATAATGGTGTAGTAGTTTTTGACAACCCATATTACTCACTATGATTACTCACTATGAATCAAACCGAAAAACTCGCGAGTGCTAATTTTTTAATTAAAAAAGCAGAAGAATCAGGAAACGAAAACCAACTTTTACCTTTGTTAAAAACAATTGCGAATGGATTAGGTGGCGGAATTGTCGGTGGTTTAGCTGGCGCGCATGGAGGTCGCAAACTGGGTGGTATACTAGGTAAAATTTTAAAAGAATTCCGTAGCGCACCAAAATTAGTTAGAACAAATAAGTCTGTGGGCGGCTGGCCCAATTATAAAGCTATAAAACCAAATCGTAAACAAATGAACATCTTTAAAAAATTACCAGAAGCATATGAAAATAAATATGGAGAGAGAGGCATGATTTTAGGTACTGGCGGAGGTCTTGGTTTAGGTTTAGAATTGGGAGATAAAAATTAATCATCTATCTGATAGCTAAAAAAATTCAATAGCTAAAAAAACGCGGTAGATGGTTAGTCTACCGCGTTTTGTTTTATGCCGGAACCACAACCATCTTCGGCGCTTTACGCGAGCGGTGTGGGATAGGGCGCTGGGCTGGTTTAGCCTTCTGAACATGCGGAGGAGCGAATCCAAGGATGTCAGACAGGACCGCAGAGCGAACCTGTCGAACGGTTTCCTTAGCATGCCCGCGAGTGGCGCTGTGACGCGCCCGCATGGAGTCAGTCTCGCCTTTCTGCTTTTCAGCAAGGAGCTTGCGCTCCTCAACGTGAGTCACCTTCAGTTGGTTTTCCTCCTGCCTGAGCATATTATCCAGCTCGCGGTATTTCGCGCGAGCGGTGCTCAGCTGATTCATACCAATCCGGATTGCTTCGCGCTTTCCAGGTGTGGGGGCTACAGCGTCAACGACGCTGTTCCATGCTCCCAGCACGAAGAGCTGGGTATTCTCGATGATGTCTGTCAACATAGTGTGTTTGTTGTGTGTTTGTTGTTGATGTTGCGGATTACTTCTACTTGGCCTGGATCTCCTTGACGTCCTCCGCGTAGAGTGGGACCGCCAAGTATCCGACAGGCTGCTTGGTGCAGCTGCTCATGAGGGCGGCGAGGGCGATGAGGGTGAGGATCGTTTTCATATTAGCGTGTTTTGTTAGTTTTGTTGTTTGTGTTGAATGGACAGTATTATATGTAATACTACCCATCGTAATTATATAGCACAATAGTAATGTCTATTGCACTTATCTAACTACCTAAGACAAAAGTGAATTTGCTTAGGCGGTGACGTGAAATACTGATAAAGATTAGGACAGAGCCACCCGTGCTTTTTAGCTTGGGCATCCCAATACCAACATCCTCCATTGTCTTCTTCACGACGTGCGAGCTTAGCATAAATACCATCCGCGAATTCTGCAGGCTTGAGTTTAGCTTCTGTGAATAGAACACAGACGCCATATTTTTTGGCGTGCTCAAGCTTGCCCTTCACTCTCTTAAGATGATGCTCGATAAGTTCCGGCATGCCATCCACGAAAGGCTCATCGATGATTCCTGCGAATGGAATATCGAACACCCAGCACTTGTCTTTCTTGTGCCACCGCAGGTAAACAATGTGGATCCATTTGTTTCTGCTCAGATTATTTTTAATAATCAGTTTTGTTACACCAGCGCGAATTGAATTATCAATGGCGACAGTTGTTTCTTTAATTCTTTTTATCATGTGTTGTTTGTTAGATTAATAGTCATGCAACCATTGCATAAGTATTAATTTCTACTTATTTATATAACACAAAACAACCTAGCGTTACCTTTATCTCAAATGTGCAGGCAACTCCATTTGACCAGACATAATACCCCTTAATTCCTTTTCAGTTAAGCCAAGTAAATGTCTAACCGCAGGTTCAAATGCAGGATTGGGTACTTTAAAAGGTAAAGAAACTTTACCCCATTTATTATTACCAACCACTGCCTGATCGAATAATCCGCCCGGTACTGGGTCCATCGTATTTAAATCCACAAGGTCTCCAGAGTTAATGTCCACAGCTCCGCGTTTATCTAAATCATCATCCGTAAACGGACCAAGGCGTAATTTACCACCATCAATTTTTCTAGCTTGGAGACCAGCACCTGTCAGGAGCGTTTGGAATTTTTCCCATGCAAATGGTGCGCCGGGAGGTTTAGGTTTGTAACCTTGGCGTAAGGCTCTCCAATATTCATCGTTCTTTTGACCTCTTAATGTTGCACCTTCTCTAAGAGTTTTATACGCACCAGCAGATAATAAGCTATGCACTTCCAGACCTGAAAGTCTTTTAGCTTGCGCAGCCTCACTACCGCCCTTCAAAGGTTGCTGGTCAAGGTCATAACCACCCTGACCACGGGCAGAAGCTTTAGAGGCAGAAGTGTGGTGTAACTTCAGAATATGACCAACGCCAACAGTAATAGGATTCTCGAGCAAGCGATTGCTCATAGGATCAAAAACTTCTTCAGTTTCTGCCAAGTCATTATCCTTTAATGTTTTAGCAACAAAGTCATACCACTTTTCACCCGGCTTATTAAAGCTAGGCACTTTAACTGGCTGACCCATTTTAGCTGCAGCTTTTCCAAGTAACAGCTCATAAATAATTCCATTGTTAACACGACTAGGAATACCTAGAGGATTCAGTAACACTTCCAAAGGATTGCCATCCTTGGTTCTAGGCATGTGATCATCAGAAAGGATATTCGCGATAACGCCCTTCTGACCAGAACGGAAAACAATCTTGTCTCCCATCTGGGCCGGGGCTTCTGATTTTACGATGACCTTATATCCTGTCTTTGTTTTAGCTACGTCGGTCACTACGCCATCAAATTCAGAATCCCATACCTGAGAACTGTCATGACGACTCTGCCGCATAGCTTTAGAAAGCTTTCCAAGCTGCGCTGTAGTAGAAGAGAATACACGAGGACGTGTTGCCAGAATTACAGGATCTCCTTGCTTCAGAACTGTACCAGGTTTGACCACACCATTAGCATCAAATCTCTTTAATTGATCCTTATTAAACTGAGTAGGAAACAAAGACACATAATGATTAAGGCCTCCCTTAACATCATTGTCATAATCTTGCTCCATCGTGTATGAATGATCGCTAGTAAGTCTTTTTGCAAAGCTATTGCTGATAACAATAGCGTCGTCCATACTATAACCTTTAAAAGGTACAAGACCTACTCGCGCATTAGCACCTAAAGCTAGTGCTCCATTATCTGCAGTGTAATTACTTTTAGCTAACAGCTGTCCTTTCTTTACTACGTCTCCCTTATTAATTAAAGGTTTATGAGTAATAGCTGTCTTACGATTAAAAGGAAAATTATTATAAAGGTCGAACGCTTTGATAGAACCATCTGCCTTTTTTACCTTCACGAAATCAGGTGTTAAGTCTACAACTTCACCATCATCATCTGCAATTACAGACCCGGCTATCTTGCCAAGCTTTTCATCAAATGACTGTCCGTCTTTATCCTGAGCATCCAGGTTTTGTACAAGCGGAGCATCCGGCTTTACTAACGGTAAAGCTTGGTTGTAGAAACGCGCACCATAGAATAAACGAGGACCTTGCACTGCGGAGTGCATAGGAATCAAATTAATATGTGTGCTGAAAAAGTTATTAGGCGATAACAATTCAACATCGACTTCATTATCATCGACTTCTTGAATCTTGTTATTTCTCAGCGCAAAAGCTTTTTTGAAATGCAGGGGCATTGCTAATTAATAATAATTAAATGTCTGTGGGACTTTAAGTTTATAAGCCTCATTATTTGCCAGGCTACCATATACTTTTGAAAAGTCTGGACTTAAAGGATTACGTATTCCAAACATAGGTAACCCCACTTGAAAAATCAGTTGTTTGATAAAGTCACCAAGAGGACCATATCCTTGCTGTTTCGTACGAGGCATATTTAAATCATGCTGCGTGAATCCCGCTTGCCAAATGGGCACGGGACTAGAAATAGCCTCTCCAGGCGGTGGCGGATTTTTCATGAACTTACGAATATCTGGATATTCGGGCTGTTTTAAAACATCCTTTGGCGCATCAGTACTAGCGCCTTTATTCATTTCTGAAAACTGTTCCTGATTTAGAACTGAAAATCTTTCGGAAGGACTCAGACCTGCGTCCCAGCGCTGTTGGGGTTGAGGTGCAGAAAACCCACCAGGATAGGAGCCGCCACCTGGACCATAACCACCACCGCTACCGGCATTGGTGTAAGCTTCACTCATGTCTGAAGCATCAGACTGACCCGCGTGAGAGCCGCCAGAAGCTAAAAACATAGGAGCAACGCCTAATGCTAGCTGCGTTTTCATTCCCTGCAGTGCAGAAGGTAAAATATTTTTAGCGGCCCCGGCGAAGCGAGTCAAACCTCCAGCAGCAGAAGGCAAAGCTTTTGCAGTTAATTTAGCCGCGCCTCCTAATAATCCTGCACCCGTTCCTATAGTGGATATACCGCCTGCGTATCCAGCTCCTAAATCCATAAGACCTCTCCCTACATTACCTTTAGCTAAATTAGAGAAACCACTATTTACATTTGTAGTAAAACCTCCCGTAAGCTGCCACAATAAGCTGTCATTTAACCCCGGGTTATTTTGCTGCATGTACGCTTTAGGATCTTGCCAGTAACTACCTACTTCTCCAGCGATACCGCTCAAAAGAGATGGAGTTTTAACAGGCGCGGACATAACCTGAGCTTTAATCTGCTGAGCTTTAGGATCGTTCGCATACATGTTACGCTTCCAGGTACTTATCTCGTTCCATTGTTCCTGCGTTCTTTGAGAAGGCAAAACATTGGAATGCGGAAGTCCTTGAAACTTTTTTTCAGCTGCTTGAATATCAGAATCTTTTTTTTGAATGACAGAATCTCTTGGCCCGCCTGTAGGATTAAGGGGCGTAGCGGGCGAGGTAGATGCAATCTTGAGACTGTTAACTTTTTTAACAACACGTTTAAGCTGATTACCAAGAATATGATTTTGATCAGGCTTTTGCTTACCTGCAGCGCGCATATACTTTTCCTGCACGCTAAGCAGCTTCTGCTGGTTCTTAATTTTTTCAGACTGTAATTCATACTGCGCGTCCATCTGCGCTTTCTGAATTTCTTGCTGCGCTTGCATCTGAGCTGCTTGCTGCTGTTGCTGTGCTTGCGCCTGTACGTTCTGTAACTCTGATTGTGCCTGCGCCAGCTGCTGCTTCGTCTGCTGCAGTTCATTAACTGCATCTTCTTGAGCTTTTTGCATTTGCATTAACTGCTCGTTACCAGCTCCAGCATTAGCTTCACCTTGCTGTGCAGCTAATTCTTGCTGCTCAAGTTGGTTAGCTTTAACAGAATTAGGTAAAGGTTCAGGAGGCAAAAAAGAACCAGCCCCCATAGCGGTTGCTTGTTTAATTTGCTTTAAAAGGTGATAAGCGAAATTACGCATTTAAAATATTAAGTAGAAATTTTACTTTTTGTAATGATCCTTTTTTAGCTGTCGCTTCCTTAGGTTCCATTAAACTACCAAGTGTACGTTGAACAGTACGTTCTTTAGTTTCTTTACGAATTCTACGTCTTAAATCTCTTTGTAATTTTTCAAATTGAGATCTAGAAACTTCAAGATCTTCTATAGGTAACTCAATAACAGTTTCTTCATCGTTAGGGTCTTTAGTAGGCAACGCTACTCTTACACGCCCGCCAGCATGAGATTGTTGTGCTTTGGCTAAATCGCCCACAGCTTTCACGCCTTTTGATCCAAGATACCCAGCTGTTAATAACCCGGCAAGACCTAAACCACCTCCCAATAATTTTTGAGTAGGAGATAATTCCTCTAAGAATCCTTTAGGAGATTTAGCGACCTGAGATAATGCAGGACCCACTTTAGAAGTGGCAGGTAAAAGATTTAATATCAAATCTTTGACAGGAGAAAGAGCAATAGTTCCCGCGCCTCCAGCTAGGGCTTCTCCAGCGCCAGCAGTGCCTTGCGCTAAGCCCGATAAGCCTTTGCCAATTGCGTGACCGCCACCGGCTCCAAGTAAAGAATTTAAAAGGGCCATGCCCATCCTATGTCTGGAGGTATCAGCCCAATATTCTTTTTGCCATGGCTGCGCCTCCTGAGATAAGTAGTCCCACAAAGCCGCATTTCCTATACCACCAAGTACAGCAGGATTTCTGAGAAGACTAGAAGCTTTCTTTGTACTGCCAGCCTTGATTACAGGAATATGTAAAGCATCGGCTAAAGCCAGAGACGGCTTATTATGTTTCATCACAAGTGCTTGAACGCGATCTACATTAGCAGACTTAATAGATATTAATTTAGCCACTGCTTGTTTGGCATAACCATTATTTCTGTACTCCGGGAGTATACCGATGGAATAAAAACCTACTTTGGTGCTCCCTTCCATTCTCTCCTGCCACCCGGTAAAGCCAATAGGTTTTCTAGTGCTAGCTTCTCTAATCATGTAAACACCACCATCATGTGAAGCCATGTCTAAACCATAGGGCCAGTATGAAGGATTCTCTTCATAAATCTTTTTCATGATATCTTCACATTCACGTCTCGCTTCTAAATTAATAGAAGTTTCAGATTCATGCGCAGACTTGGTGAAATGAATTTTTTCTACCGTGAACATAATTAAGTAATATATCCATCAATATAACATGTTTTCAAGTGCCTGATAGCTAAAAAAAAGACAGGGCGCATTTTACTGCACCCTGCCTAATCTTTTTAGTCGAAAAGCTCGACGGTTTCTTCCTCTTCCTCTCGATCTGGCATGGTTTTCAGCATGGGGTTGGCCGGGACATAGAAATCCTGACCCTCCTCTGCTTTCACCATACCACCGCCAACGCCGAAAGACTCAGCGATGGATTCCTTAACTTCCTCCACGGGATCCTCCGAGTGGTCATGGAGGATGTCCTCCTTAACCTGCTCAGACATGTTGCCTTGCTGCACAGCCTGGTCAAGCTTACGCTTGATTCCGAGGCCAAGAGCGGTACTCAAATCAACACCGGCAAAGATGCCGATCTCATGTACTATCTGCTTCTGCCAACAGAAGAATGATTTATAACATCTGGCCAACTGAATTGGAGGAACGCTGTTGAAGGGTGCTTCCACCCACATAGCATTTTCCCGGTCAACGTCCTGTCCCGGTTTGGGCATTTCGAACTTCAGAAGTTCGAATCGGGATGGAGCGCGAATACCTGCGCGGTACGCACGGAGAATGCGGAATTCCGCATTCTCGTTGTTCACGGGAAGCTTTCCGTAATCGAGGAAAGCTGTCAAAAATTTGGGGTTCCAGAATTGCCCCTCCTTTTTCTGCCCGCCCCAAGCGATGACCACGGGTCTGTGAAGCCCCGTTTCTTTGTCGGCGGAAATCAAGTATTTGATTCCCTTGTGGGACTTGTCCCGAGGCGGCGGGACAAACGCACTGATAAACTTAACGATTGTGTCCGTGCGCGGGTCATACGCAACCAATGCCTCAGCCGTGGGAACGAGTTCCATGCTGGGGGTTTTCATGGTCGCCCACAGGCGCACGCGACTATCAGGAATGGCATTGTCCTTGATCTTCTTCAAGGATTCTGCCTCAATGCCGCCAAACACGTTATTCTGGATTTCATGTTTCTTCATACTTTTATTTTTCTATTCCCCGATCTGTGTTGTTAAAAAAAACAGCGCCGAGGCGGGGAACCTCGGCGCTGCTTGCTAATTTAAACCCGTAAGCCGTTTAGCCTAAGAGTTTATTTGTGTATTCAAGCGCCTTAACCGCGTTTTGCCTATCCTTGAAGTAAAAACTTCTAGCATAAGTATTACGGCTCCGGTTGTTATCGTACTGATGTACGCCCCACATTTCCAAATCTCTTTGGTGTGATACTGCCTGCATGATACGACTAGCCTGCTCACTATTATTTATAACACGAATATACCTATCCATTTCAACTCTATCGATCTCCGGGAGGATCGACGCGAGGTCGTTCTTAGGAGTCTTAGGAGCTTCTTGAACAGGAGTTTCTGTTATTTGAGGTTCTACAATTTTTACCTCAGTTACAATGGTTTCTACAGTAGGTAGTACGACTTGTACTTCGGGAGTAGAGTCTGCAACTGTCTGTTCAGGTAATTTATTCTTTTTAGGTCTGGCCATAATTATTAACTTGGGTAAGAGAATTTAACACCTTCCTTACGCATACGCTTTACTTTTTCCGCAGCTTCCGATCCGGCAGGCTGCATACTATGTAGCAATAATGCAAAGTGCTGTTTACCAGCTATAGCATGAGAATCATCGTGATCAACTTCTAATTCTAGAGCTTCAGCTTCTTCGGGATGACCGAGAACCTCGGCAATACCGTAGGGCATGTCATCATCTTCAGAGTCCGAATCCTCAATAAGATGATCATACTTGCCGCCTTTACTCAACGTAATTCTAAAGTTATCAGGAAGTTTATCTTTATGCGCTTTTACATAATGAATGCTTTTAGTGTAAGCGTAAATAATGCAGTGATAAAATCTTTTAGCGACAGCAGCCCAGGCATCGAAATATGCTTGGCTGAAAAAGTCGCCGCCTACATGAAGCCGCAATATTTTTGCACCGCGAGGGAAAGATTCGATAATCAATTCTTCCATTCCCTCCTTAGTCTTGGCTTGCTTTAGTAATGCATAATTATGCCACCGCTGTAAACGCACTGCGGGGCGGGTCTCACTCACTGCAGAGAAACACCGAAATTTTTGATGTTTACCATCAATAATTTTACCGGTTTCTCTATCTGCTTTGGCTAAACAATCTTTTGCTCCTGGACAGGAATAACCTGAGGGCAGAGAAAATGTAACTATCTCTTTGGATAGTTTTGCATTACCTCCAAAGTTAAATTTTAACAATGGACGGATTTCTGGTTCGGACATTTAAATATTTGTTGGTGTCATGAAACTGCGTTTTGTGCTAACCAATTAGTAAAAGTATTTTCAACATTAACCTTTAGCCTAGTACTCATGGCGCTCAGGTCATAGTATACAATAATACCACCCGTACCAAGAGAACATAATTTTTGTATGTAGAAACAGATCAATGAAGATCCCTGCATACCCGGGACAATCGCTATTACTAGATTGGATTTGGAAACCAATAAATTAGTAGCAATCAGCCCTCGATCTTTTAGCCATTTCTTAATTTCATTCAAGAAACGACGATGAGGTTTGTCTTCGGCGTATACAGGAATTTTATTCATTAAATCAAAGCCTCTACAGCGCCAGTAGATACTGGTTCAGTAATTACTACGGTAGACTCTTGAACAGGTACAGAATCAGAAGTGTTTACTTTCTGTCTGTACCGACTCCAGATTTCAAAGTCAAATTCAGCAACAGATTTACCAGTTGTTCTGACGATAGCCAAAAACGCATCTTCCAACCTACGGTACTCTGCTTTAACAACAGGAGTAGTCAGAGGTACATTAGGAGTCTGTGTTTCTTCGCGTAGGTATTTAAGGATGTGCGTATCCAGACAAGCAACGGGAGGTCCATTACGTCGAGTATACATTAAAAACATTGAAGCTGTTTTATAGCCAATACCTTTAATCTTAATTAGCTGTGTCCGGTTGCAGTTCTTCAGATCGATCTTACCCGCACCAATATGTTCAGCCAACTGAACAATACCATTGGTAAGCCTTGAATACTGACCTGACTTTACTTCTTTTAGCCAACCCAGCACCTTGTCATTAACTTCAGCGTTGGGCAGGACATTATGAATAGCGCTCAAAACGCCGAGTGTATCAACAACGTGTTCACCTAAATCACGACGAACACAATTTACAAATTGATCCAGTTTAGCTTGCTGTACACTGGCATTCTTACCAGCGACAAACATATTAACTAAAACGAATTTCTCTAACTCAGGCACTTTAGCATCAAATAGAAATGGATTATCTACGGTGCCTCTGTGAATATCAGATATCTCAGTTATTTCTTCAGAAGTATTAACTTCAGCAGTAGTAACTTCAATATTATAGACTTCCTTGGAATCATTTTCTGCAATTAAGGCAGCAGCAACCTCTTCGCACTTGGCGGCGATATCTTCCGGATTCATAGAATAGAATTGGTCTCAAACCTATGTTCAATTAAGAATTTAATCGCTCAAATTTATGAGCTGATTTCACATACCTAGCCATATCGTCCTGCGCCTCTACTTGGGCTACAGATACAACAATAACATCGTCGTGTACGATTACAGCTGTCTCTTCATCATCAGCAACGGATATGTTATCAGTACATACAACCAATGCTCCGCTAATGCCGGGATGATTGGATAGAACGGATTCTGGCATACCCTGGTTCAGATTAACCACTACCACATAGTTATCTTCTTCTTCAGCTGATGTAAAATTGCGTACAATTTTATATAGAATATTGGCGACCTGCCTGTTAATTTTGCCGACGTTGGTTTTGTTCGAGAGCTCTGTCTGAACAAGGTCTACTATTTCGGAGGCAGTATCGCTGATATTCATCTTAATTTAAAGTCTGAGTAAGTTTTTGCATTAACGTACTGCAGACCTTTTTCTGTAATGTAACTTACATCATTAGGATTAGTTATGATGTAAGAATGCTCTGCCAGAAATGAAAGTGCATCTTCTATATCGTCAGTATCTAGTACTGTGCGATTTTCTAGTTGAGCGACAGAAGCACTTTTTTCACTAAACAAACACAAAGCCGAAAGCACTATTAGCGCATTCGGTTTAGCATCTATAAGATCAAGGCTAGTCTGCATTATAAGTTTGTGCGTTTGAAGCAAGTGAAGACTGTAGGATTTTTAGGATTCCCGGCAGCAGCGTGAGGAAGATTATGCTTTTTGATCGCAGCGTAAGCCTTTGTGAAATCATCCTCATCAATACATTCGACGATTCCGTTTTCTTCCACATCAGGATACTGCTGCTCACTAAGACCAATATCATCCTTCTCCCACCGTTTCCACATCATGTAGGCAATGTTACCTACCTGATCTACTCGTCCTCTAACATAATAAATCACAGGCCGAAGATCAGTAGCTAGCAAGCTTGGGCGTACCTGTAAAAGCACGCGCCAAGGTTGTGCTTCAGCTGATCCAGCTAAAATTTGTTTTCTCTTTGGAGAGTTACTCATTATCTCTATTATATCTGTTTTTCTTTAAAAACTTTTTGCGTCTCTCAATCTGTTCTTCTCTAGACCGGCGCAAGTCTGCAAATCGAACGACCATGTTTCTGCCGAATAGATCTGGCTTTTCATGAAGCTGCGCAATGGCATTTCGCGCATCCTCAAAGCTAGCCATCTCAACAAATCCAAAACCTTTGTGCTTTGGAGTCTTGTAAATTCTCGGCAGGTATACATCGAGCACCTTGCCTGTGGTGCCAAACATATTTCTCACGTCTTCCTCAGTCACTTGAAAGCTTAAGTTACCTACATAAAGACGACACTTTGGGTCGGATTCAAATTGCATAAACTAATGTGCGCCAGACTAGTAGAATTAAGACTTAGGCGCAACTCTTTTTTTACGAGTTTTACGAAGATTATTCAGAATGGAAATAAACTCCATTCTGTTGTCTCCAATGGCGATCCAGATATGCTCGAGCGCATGAAGACTATCCTCAGGCAACTCAGTGTAATCTGGAACATGTTTCATAAGAAACTGCGCGACATCATCTAAATATTTATTCTTTTGTACAATCATAGTATTTACATCCATATTAGTTCTCAACGGGGCTCATAGGCAACTCAGCCCAATATTGAAAGTGAATGTCACGAATAGCAAATATTTTTTCTGTGTCTTTCCATTCATCTTTTGCTGGATCATAATATAGAACAGCAGGTTCTGAATAGTTTTCAACAGCAACAATATAATAGCCTTCCTTTTCAGGCTTACCATTTTTATACAGGTTCCAACGAATTGAAGAAGTAATATAAGCTTCCTTATTACCAGCTCCCTCAATAGTCAGTGACTGCATTCTTAATTTATCTTTCTCTTTAATCCCGGTCATCCAGTATTTGAGAGGCATCTCGCGCAGAAACTCACCAGGCGTTGGGACTGCCCCCAAATCCTCCATGATATGCTGCGTGATAACTGACCTTGTGCAGACATCTACGCCGTCAGACTTTCTTTTGAATGACGAACCTATAAGCTGCTCAAACACATGGATACCGAAAGTATTATGCAATAATGCACGGTGACGCCAGTCGGCCAGGAACAGCTTTGAGCTGTCCATGACCGTATGGATGTGCAGATAATCGTCTGCAGTCCCACCGAAACGAGCTGCAGACGACTTACTGTGTTGAAGTGGATCTCCCATTATTCTTTCCTCAATACAAATGTTTGACCGACAGGTGGTTTCTGGAATTCCTCAGAAATTGATGCCCACAACAAAGGCAGACGGCATTTCGTCGGATACGGACCCATCATGTCAGTTAAATAAATGATTACTGCAGCGCCTGGTACTTTCTCCGCAGCTTCTACGCCAGGGACAAAGTCAGTGCCGCCCCTACCTTTAAATCCACCCTCTCGCTTGATGATTGAGTAGAAATTATCGAAGGGACGTACATCTATTTTCTGATGAACAACTGCGTCGCAGGTAATTAAGGTAAGATCACAACCCACCTTTTTGCGAATTGTTTGGATCTCGCCTGCGAAGTATTCACAAAGCTCATCATCAATAGAACCAGAGGTGTCGACCACTACCACAATCTTCCTGATCCCGGGCTTAGGGCGGAATGCAGGGAAAAAGGGCACGGTACACTCACTACAAGTCTCTTTGTAAAAAGAGTCCAGAATTATAGAATGGCGCGACGGGCGGTATGGCTGCACATGAGTAACAGGCATAACGGCATCGCTAATAAATCTACGAAGAATATGACGCCAAGGAGTTCTGGTAGCTGGTATGTCGAACAGAATCTCTTTCATGATACCGCCAGGCCTATCGCCAGCAGCAGCACGTTTAACTCTATTCTCCCAGTTACGAGCTTCTTCTCTAGAATCAGGTTTAACGGGTTCTTTGCCGCTAGCTTTATCTTTATCACCAGAGTTTCCTGGTAATTCAATATCCAGCATGCCTTTACCATTACGAGGCAAACTCTCACCAAATTGATCTACAGATGCAATTTCGCCTTTCTCGATGGCAGGCATAATCTTATTGTCCATCAGATGGGCAAATAGACTTTCCACATTCCATTTATGAGGAGGCTTAGCAGTAAGCTCGTCTTCCTTCAATAGCTTATCAAATGTAATGATTCCAATATCAGGTTTGTTGACCCAGGAATTTAAATTTTGCATACTGAAGTGAATAATCGCGTCAGCAGCCCAATTGAATACTTCACTGGACCAAGGCAACCCAGCAGCTTGTCTAGCTTTACGAAGGGCCAAGCCACGCTGCGGATGACGCAGCGCGACGTGGAGAACCTCATGGATCAATACAAATGCTTGAGCCTTAGGACTTTCCTTGAAAAGTCTAGGACCAAGCCAGATTGATCTACCATCAGTAAAGCCAAATTCCTTGCCGTGCTGATCTTTGGGATCAATTATATAATACTGCGGCAGCAGAGCCACGCCAGCAAAACCAGGACTTTTGGTAATGCAGTATTTTCTTACTCGGTCTAGGTCCGCATACAGCTTATGATCTGGCTTTAATGTTTTTACAGCCATTATTTTTCCTTACCGTTAGATGAAACAGAATAGACATCCTTGATCTTATCATAATTATCAAGGAACTCCTTACTCTCCATCAGTTGATTATCGAGCTTGGATTTAATAGCCTTTTCCATCAGCAACTCCATACCCAGAGACATACAGTCAGCGGCAGGCAGATCCTTGGCACGTTCAACCGTGATATCCAAGAATTTAATTGCCTTACGCATTTCTGTCAGATCAGAGGCATAAGCTACCAAGGAATAAGTCAGACCATAGAGACTAGGAATAGACTTCGGTACGATCTTACCGAATTCCTTATCATCCATTGCCAGAATTTTCTCTGGGGACGGAAGATCCTTCATCTCCTCAGCAGTGAGGAAAAGATCAGCAGCAGCAGATTTACCAACAAGACCCTCTACAAGAGGTTCAGCGATAGAACGGTTTTGTACTCCGACACTGTGAAGAATCGAAGATGCTCGAGCCCAGGCGCGCGGATTGGGACCAATCAAATCACCGCGATCCAACTGAGAATCAGTTTGTTCCAGCAGGTCACCCTTAAGCTGGATCAAAGTAATAATACTGTTATGGATGCCGTTAGCCAGCGCCCACTCGATCCAGGACCGAGGCTCCGCCTGCACAGAAATATGAAGCAAGCGAGAAGCCAAAGCAGTACCCATCTCATAAGCAATTGCACCGTCCGCAGGACCGTTACCGGCAGCACAGACATAGCAATTATCAGGCAGTTTGTAACTACCAATACGCCGGGACAGGAGGAGCTGATATGCAGAAACCTGCAGACGCGGCTCGGCACCAGTCAACTCGTCCAGGAAAAGAAGAGTTGGTGGCGACTCAGGTCCAGGCAGGAATTCAGGCGGATAATAAACCATCCGCTTGCTTGCTGCGTCTGGATACTGAATACCGCGAAGATCTTGAGAATCGATCTGAGTCAGCATCAGAATTTCCAGGTTCATATTATTGGCCTTAGCCAACTGCTCCACAATATCAGATTTACCAATCCCGGGTCTGCCATGGAAGAAGAACGGAATATTCCGCATCTTAACCATTTCATTTGCCAGTTCATAAGCCCGCTTGGGGCTAACAGAGTCGATGTTTAGGTTTGCCATTGTTATTTGATTTTAGATGCCCAATCACACAAATCCTGATTTTCAGAATTATCATTAACCAATTTTCTAAAGAACATTTTAGCTGAGAATCGCTCATGTGCTGTAGGCTTAGGTAGCACTACACTCAGCGCAGAAGGTACAAATTTAAAGTGTTCCGGTGCGTTTGCTAGATGTCTAAATGCAAGTGCAATCGGATCTCTATAAGATACATCAAAAGAAGGATGCAGATCAATACAGTACATACCTCTCGGTGTTTCTGTATCGCGTTTATCTGTCTGCCCTATGAGGACAAAGTTAAACACATCCTTATCTTTCCAGAGCTCGTCTGGAGCAGTCGCATAAAAAACATTCATGCAAACTGATTGAATGTGGTCTAGCCACTTAATAAATTCTTCGCGCTCTTCTAAGGTAGGTGCAGCAATATCACATAATTCTTTATTATATTTTAAATAAGGAAGCCGTTCTTCTTCTGGGGTAGGATTCATATTTTAGTTTAGTAGACCTTCAACATTAGCTTTGCCCAATATGTGGGCTAATTTTTTAATTTCCATTTTAGCGCAGATTTGCTCATGCGCGGATGGCGCAGCAACTGTAAATGTTAATCTGCACGAACTCTTGTAATATGCTGACTGTCTATCATAAGGACCGTCATTATATTCCCAAGTATAACCGCAAGGCTGATTATCTGATAGAGCAGCTTCAAATGCTGCATCTATAGCTTCAAGTTTACTAGCATCTAATTTTTCTTTGACGGTACCCCAATCATCGTATGCCATGTTATCATAGTCTATACTGGCAGCTTCGCCGTCATCCCTAGAACTGTTAACTTCAATATCAACAGACGCTGTATCTTTCCAAGCTTCCATAGGAATGGATGCATGGCAGATTAAAGTTAACATACGTTCAAGATTTTCTTCTGATCCGTACAAGAAATGAACTTCTTCTGATTCCAGCAAGTCCGCGTCAATGTATGGATCATCTTGATCTTCCTTGAATTTATCGACTATTTCATCTGCAGCATATGACACTTCTTTTGTATCAAACAAAGCACCGTTGTCCAGCTGAGGATCTAGCTCAAATATTTTCGAATATCTATCATATGAACTGCTGCTGGCAGATTCGATGAAAGAAGGACCATGAAGTTTGTAATGAAATTTTAAATCATCACAATCAGCGATGTATCCTTTGTACTCATTTAGAATCTGAATAGAATGAGAGTCGCCAGATAGACTAGAAAACCGAATGACCACCCAGGTATCTTTTACTGGGAAATGGACGTACAGGATTTCGTCGCCAACTTCGTCATCAACAGGATGATAAACCTTCCACTGAAGATTTAAATTAACCTTAGTTAAGGTAAGTTTATTTAAATCAACAAAGAAATTATTATCATTTTTAGTAGTGTACCAAGCAAACAAACTCTCTGCAATAGTACCTTTGCCTGTGTTATCTGCGATCTTATTTACAATATTAGAATCTAGTGGCTCAGAAAATGGAGGGCACTTGAAAGCGTTACCATTATCACTTGTAAACTTCAAATCTAGTCTAGCAGGAACTAGTTTTAGTTTACCTTTAACTAAGAGCTTAGCTTCTGTATCTGGTACAATACTGCTTTCTCTTTTAAGATACACATTTTCTCTCTTAACCGGCTCCCCGGGATTATCTGGCTGCACTTCTATTGATAATGCAGTATTATCATGGTGATTTTTATCAAATATATTTAAGTATTTAAGACATCTGATCAAATCATTGACTTGATCATGAAAATTTACTTCAGGTTCCTGCGTCGTACTCATTCAGTAGTATTTTTTGTTTTTTGTCTGGGTCTAAATTAAGATCTCGCAGACTCTCTTTTTGCTTCGCACAAAAACATGGGTTTAGCGAATTGCATGGTCCTTCGTTCCAGGGACATATGCCTTCTTGAATCATTCGCGCCATTAGTTTGTCTCTGACATTTTCTAAATCCCAGATGTAACTTTTGTCATCAGCAACATAGAGCGTCCTGTTCAATTTTTTCCTTGTCTCGCTGACTTTCTTAAGGTGGTTCAAAAACTTCCACGTTAAGAAGGAAAACAATAGGATAAGTAAAATAAATGCAGGGCTGAATATCAGACCTATGACGGAAATTACCGTACCTGCTAAACATACACCAGCTAAAAATAAGCTGGCGATAATATGCTCGTTTAGTTTGTTAACTAAACTTCTACCTTTTAGTTTCGAGAATTGATCGTCGCCCATGCTGCATGTTACACAGACATGGGCGACTGACAAGATTACATTTCATCGTCTGCCGCAGGAACTAATTCCTGGACAGATTTTGGAGAGTAATCGACGTGATCAACGAAGCCTTCATCTTCACCAAGAAGATTGAAGTCTTCGATTAATGGGCGAGATACCTCTACTGGCTCAAGTTTGAGCGTAAGAGATTTCAAGCCAACCAGCTGCTGAGCTTGAATGGTAATCTCGAGATTACCATCAACTTCGCTCTGCGATACTTGACCTATTTGCATGCCATCGGCAGATAGCCTAGCCACTAATGACTGTGTGATGAGTTCTGCATTCATGGGTTATACTTTTAACTGTTAATTAATTAAACAACTTGTCAACATAAAAACTTTCAGACACTATAAAAATATCTGATTAATAAGTTATGTCAACATAATTATATAACACAAGAAGAAGCTATGTATCCTGCAAATTACCCAGCTCTTTTAGCTTGGTGAAGGTAAGCTCCATTATGTCCCTAAACTCTTCTGTTGTTAGCTTTTCCTTAGTCGCCTCAAAGAAGACTTTCTCAAATGAAGTGTCAGAGCGGAGAGCCAGCTGTTGCCTACGCTTTTTAAGAATACGCTGAAGTGCAGCAATTGATTTATTAGTCTGCGCTCTAGCAAATATAGATCGCTTTACGCGAGTATAATCTACGTCTAGACCTTGCTTCTCTCGTATAGTAACTACTTCTAATTGCTGTTTGATACTTGCAGATTTTTCCTGCAACTTATCAATTAGAGTCTCAAGTTCATCGATACTTTCTGGAGGGTTATTCTCCGGGTCTATGGGAAGTACCTCATAGGTTGGTTTTGTTTTGTTTTTATCGCTCATACGCTACAATGGTTGCAGGGGAGGGATTTGAACCCTCGATCTTCTGGTTATGAGCCAGACGACTTAAACCACTTGTCCACCCTGCAATTAAATTGATGTGGCGGGAAGGGTGGGATTCGAACCCACGGTACCTTACGGTACTTCGGTTTTCAAGACCGACGCAATAGACCGCTCTACCACCTTCCCAGGTTATGTAATAGTTTCATCTTTGGTGATGTCAAATGTATTATTTGAATGAATGCGAATTTGATGACTTAAGAAATGCATGATTTTACCGCCATTTTTTAATATGACGGTGTATTGATCATTCTCATGCATGCCTGTATCTTTTACGTACCACACGTAGCCTACGCCAAGTGGAGTATGCGCCAGAACAGGGTTCTTAAATTCGTGTATCATTTTCTAGACCTAAGCCTACGACGCGGCTCATAGCGCTTAAGCGCTTCTTCCGCACTATACTCAGGAGTATAATCAGGATCTGCTTTCTTATTAGCAACCTCCGTATACTTCTCAATTTTAAAGTTCAGTTGTTTACCGCCATCACGCTGCCAGACTAGAGTCAAAGCCATACGCGCTAGTTCATGGTCGCCGTAGCAGGTTACACCTTTTTCGGTGCCTACCCACCAACCATCCTTGTGCCTGATAGCCTCCCACCCAACCCGGTTAATCGCAATCAGATCATCCAGTTCTTTTTTGTTTTTCTTGCTCATAGTTCAAACCATTTATTTAATGGTGGAGGTAAGGAGATTCGAACTCCTGACATCCAGCTTGCAAAGCTGGCGCTCTACCAACTGAGCTATACCCCCTGATGGTACCCGGTGACGGAATCGAACCGCCGACCTTGTCCGTGTAAAGGACCTGCTCTACCGCTGAGCTAACCGGGCATGTATTCGTTTAGCATTTATGAAATCACAGTCAAGAATTAATAGAAAAATTATATCAATTCTTTAAGCTTATAGTTAGCTTCATCTTTTTTATAGTCATAGATCATCTCCATGACTAGTTTACCTTTTACATATTTCGCGTTACGAGTTATTAAAGGATTGCCGCTTCTATCTGTTTTAAGTACTTCGCTACAATGCTCAACGCCTAAACGTGCCGAAGATACAGTAGGTGCTTTAACTTGTTTACGCGGTATATTTACTGAAACAACAAGCGCCGGAGCCGCAGGTGTTTCTATTGGTATTTTCCTTGGACGCCCTCTAGGTCTTTTGGGCACCTCTATAACAGGAATAGGATTTTTGCGAGGCCTGCCTCTTTTTCTTTTTATTACTTCTTCCATATGAATGACAAAGATAAAAAGGCGGGGATACTATTAAATATCCCCGCCACGAAAATCAACGATAGAAGTTAATATAAGCACCGCCAGTGGCACCAACTAATGCTTGTAACTGCTGGGGTCTTTCGTCCGCAACAATACCTGCATGCAGTTTGATGCCCTTAAGATCATCTCTTTTAAGGTTACAACTGCAACCGCCATCAGTAACCATAAAGATTTCTGGCTTAGCGAACTGCATTGTATCCTTTAGGCTTTCGATATGTTCGACGGCGCTTTTGATAGCGACATCGAAGTTTGTACCGCCGCCATCATACTGCTCGGTTTGAAGAATCTTGGAAATAGATGATTGAGCTTTAGCTTTGTCATCTACGAACGTGACGTCGTAAACTGAAGTGTCAAAGAAACGCCAATAGACATTAGCATCCCCCTTAGCCACAGCCATAAGACGATTCACAAGAATACCTGCCGCCATGTTAATACGTGTATGCCCGTCCTCAGTCATAGAACCGGAACAGTCGACTAGAACATAGAGTAGTTGTTTCTTTTCAAGGAAGCGACCACGTTCACGAATCATATACTGATTAGTAACGGCTCTATAATTAAACAGGTTTGGAGTAACAGCTTTTTGGGCGTACTGAGATGCTTTAATTCTGGCTAATTCGCCATAGTTTTGCATAGTACGGTTTCTAACCTGACTGCCTTCTACATCGGGAGTAAACTCCTGAATTTTGGAGGTTCTAAGTTTAGAGAAAGCTTTCATCTTTCTGCTGATACTAAGAATCTCCGCAAGTTGACTGTCAGCAAGATGCATAGCATTTTTGAGAATGCGTTTGCCTTTGGCTGTGAACCCTGTCTCTGTGCCTGGAGACATGCACTTACCGCCTTGACCATTTTGAGGTTCTTGCCCCTCTTCTTGTTCTGGCTTATTTTTAAGATCTGCAATCTGGCTGAGCAAATCCTGCTCATCAGACGACATATTTCTGGCTGTCTCCAGATTATCTTTAGCCTGATTCAGATTATTTGTATCTAACAGGTCTTTCAGAATATCATCACTGTTACTAGCTTCAGATGGCGCGTTGTTACCGTAGCGCTGCTTAAGTAGTAAATTAATGAGATTCACAGACTGTTCAAGCGGAGTATTCCCGGGAACATCGATGCGTTCCATGGAATTAATCGTATGCTGTACTCGTCTTGCTAGAGTCTCTTTATCTTTGAAGAAATCATTTCTAGCATCCATAAAATTATCGTAAGCTCTATTATTATCGCTTCTGATAAATTTATGTTTCTTACCTGTGAATTCTTTTCTTATTTTAGTGGATTCCCACTCCTGCTGAATCTTATCCGCGATCTCAGATTGAGAAAGGAAATGACCTCCAGCAGTTATATTACATACGTCCCTGACAAAATCAGGGACTTTGAGTTTTAGTTCAGCTTGATCTGCCGCCGCCTGAATCGAGTGATCAGACGGCGGCAAGTAGCCGCTAGCTACTGTGATTTGCATGTTATTGTGGGAGACGGATTGCGTCACGGGCTGCGAACAAGCATTTTGTAGAATACTCGTCAGCGCTGCACATAAGCTCGTTACGCTCATTGAAGAGCGTATCAGGAACAGAGATGTTGGCCACCTTTTCCTTTAGAACAACAAGACGGCGAGAGGTCATACACCACTCGATCACCTTTGTAATTGTACCATTGCCGATTTTCTGAATCTCGGCACCGATTTGATTTCCAACGTCTGTAAGCTGTTGACGTGCAGCAGCCTCAGCCATATGCCTTGCGATGTTCTCCTGGAACTTCTTTGTAACCTGCCCGAAACCAGCCACATTACGCAGAGAAGAGAAATCTACCGGCTCAATTTTGTCAGAGCCTCTAGAGATAGAAGCCCCATAAAGAATATCGACACACTTCATCGCAGTACGCGGAGAAATGAAGTCGCCATTATTAAAGCACTCTTCCAGAAGACGTGACAAGGCCACACGGGTTTCATCCGCCATGGCGTATGTCTTGGGATGCTTAACCAGAAGATTATAATAAGTTCCGGCATTATATTTCTCCCAAGCAACTTCTTGCCTAAGCACAAAACGCTCGAGTAGAGCACGATAGGTCTCGCCCATTTCTGCAATCTCATCAGGATTGCGGTTTGTACAGGCGATAATCAATTCTGTACTCATAGGATAAGACTTACCAGTCTTGGCCAGGAATCCGGCCTGAATAGTATGCTTGAGCGGCAGCAAGCAGAAGGCTGGCGCATCGAACAACTCCTCGAACACCGCGACTGGGTATTTAAGGAAGCTGTTCTCCACGTTGAACCACATCTCCGGGTCAGTTGGAGAATTGAGCTTGCGGAAGTCAATACCGCCCCAGAGCGCGTCCTCCGTAAGACCCTCGCCAAAAGACTGGATCAAAGTAGAAGAATTAACTGGGTCGTTACGATTCCAAAGACCAAGCCCTTCAAGCGCAGCCTCCACCATCTCCGACTTACCATGACCGCCAGGGCCGTAAAGAATCACATTTTGTTTGCTGTAGATTGCAGATGCAAGAATGTCAGCAACAGGGTCAGTATATACAAATTTAGTTTTAAGAATGCTGTTGATCTTATTTTTAAGATCTGGGGTTTTCCTGAGGGTTTCAAGGACTTGATTGCGACTCATGCGATGTTTTTTTGAATAGTTGTGTTGCGTTGGCGTAAAGCTTTTTCCAAGCTTTGAGATTTATAAACGGACTAGCATGTTTTTCAAAACCAATCCAATCTGCTGGGTTTATTACCCATATATCTAGATGTTCACTTATATTTATAAGAGAAAGTATGTCTTCTTTTGATAAGTCTATCGCATTGGATGTACCATTGATTGTTTCCCAGAGCTGTATTTCAAAACCTCGGTACCACATGTGTTTCTTTTTATTAACACATATACTTCTTACCTTTTCTAAAAAATATAGCTGCATTAATTTGCTGCGCTGTATTTTAGATAAATTTCTTTCTACTCGCTCGCTAGTTAAACTTACATCTAACGACTCACTTCTGCCTACATCAAAATTTTGACTGGCAGGATATAGGTTTACCATTTGCCACACACTGGCGCTACATTGAAGACAGACTCGCTCCTCAATTTGAAGTACTAACTTACTCGTATCGCAATAGAAATCATGAAGTTCATATGTAGTCATGACTTCATTACAATCTGCGCAGATTATAGAGTTAATTAGCATCGTCGCTAGCTTCGGACAATATATAGGAAGTTTCAGCAAGTAAATAGATTAATACCTGCGACAGTCTAAACACTATGTGATGATTAAATGTATCGCAAACATTAATATCCTTACTCTTTGACAGCTTAATCGAAGATTCAAGCGATTTTGCTGTTTTATTGGGATAAGTATCAACGAGTTTCAAAAGCGCGTGATACAACCCATCATAAATTTTAGCCAGTTCTATGTAGGATACATTACCCGTTGAAATGAAATAATTAATGATGGCGTCTACCTCATCAGTTAGAAACATACGAAAAAACATAAAGTTATTCCGCATTTGATTCCTATAACTAATGAAGTTTTCGTCATCAAAATTAATCATAAAATTATAGGGTGGTACTCCGGGTGTACTATATCACTTAATGGCGTGTTGAAAAGGTGCTTACACATCCATAGCGAGTCTATTACACCATACTGACTATTATGTAGAACAATTGCTGTAGCAAATTTTAAGTTGAATGGCAAGCCACAGTAAGCATTGCCTTTAGCTCTTTTATTATTCCACACAGGATCATACACTTCTTTTGTTTCCCGGTTAACGCACCAGGCATGCTGCAGCGGAATGCTTAACTGTTCAGTACAAGCATAACCTTCGCAGTAGATAAATATAGGATCACTTTCTGCAAGGCGGAACGCCGCCTGATAACAGTAACCTAAACTACCTTTATATTTATGTGTATGATTAATGTTCTCAAAAGGAATATAAAGATGCTCCATACCTCGAGTGGCCGCTGCATCTAATAGCGAAGTAGATGCAGAAATCGGGGGAGTTTCCTCCCCCGATTCTACGCGTCCTAAAGTTCTACATTTCGCTATGGCTTTTACATACTCATATAGCGAATGTATTGTGTTCATTAAAATATGAAGAAGAATATTTGTAGAGCTATAATCGCAACACCAATGCCCAACGCGGCATTGATGAAGAATTCTTTAGCACCGCTACCACGTACCCAATCTAAAATATCGGGCGGTGTATTTTTGTATTCCATATTAGGAGCCATATCATTTATTACCTTAGAGGTGTAGTATGAAGGATACCAAAACTCTTTTGGTAATTCGGATACCCATCTAGGTTTAGATATGTCAGTGAAATTGAGCTGAGATTTAAGTCGAGCTCTCTCCTGCTGAATTTCTGATATTTCAGCTCTGAGATCTTTTTCTCTTTCGACTAACTCGTCGAGTCTACTATAAATATCATCATACACAGCGGCATTCATCGCTTGCTTATTTCACCCTTTTTATAGGCGTCCAGAATACTATCCCGAATCGCCTGGTACATTTCTTTTTCTGCAGCTTTCTTTTTGGGAGATACACGCATAGCCAGTTTCATGACCATTTTTGCGTTATCTGTCTGCCCCATACGGAACATAGAGCGAGCACCTTGCAACTTGTACATTTTCACACGATATTGCACCTGCGAGCAGGTGAGTCCCGTGTAGAATGCGACGGCTTCTGTGGCGAAGCCGAAAAGCACAAGACGAATTACTTGGTAGTTGATTGCGATATCGCGCTGAGAGGCCTCAGACTCGGTAAGCGCAGACGAACGAATTTCCGCATAAGGCGGTTGACTTGTTTTAAGCATTTGTTTTATCCTTTGATTTCTTGACAGGTTTCAAGAGCAATCTGCACAGCTTTGATATTAGTACCGCAGCATGGGCAGAACTTAAGTTCAACATTAGAATTATTAGAAGCCTCTTGGTTGAAGCCAAAATCCTCTACTAGGCTACGAGAATGCTCGCCTGTTTTACCAGCACGAATATCCTCAACTACTTTGGTCACCAGCTTTTCACGATTTTTATTCTTGACCTTATTAATGAATATCTTTGGATTAGCTCTGTGTTGTGCTACCCACTGGTAAATATTGATTCCCTTGGAATCAATACGTTTAGCGATGGAAGCAACGCTCTCGCCTTTTTTGTAAGCCTTGACCGCCTCAAGCTTAGTTTCTAAGCTAAATGTTTTGCGATTTTTATTGGGTTCATCTGTTTTTGTAGATTGCAGAGTTTCCATGTTTTTGTTTATTTTTGGTTGTTTAGTTAGCGAACAGTCTTCCTACTAATTTCTTTGAATCATCTGCTTTCATCCACTTAACAGGATCAAAGCTAGAAATTCTATCGTCAGAACCCCGGGAAAAGGACATCGACCCCATCCAGCGCGACTGACTTTTATCAGCATTAATTTTAGTTACAGCAAAGGTAACCGCCTCAATCCTTGTAATTTTATCACAAGGAATACCATTCTTAAAATCAGAAAGAGCTTGCATAGCTTCTTCCTGACTATTGAATTCTTCCATCTTGTACATCCATGCTTCAGATACGAAGCAGTGACTATCAGGCTGGAAAGTTGCAACAGCAGTAGATATGAGATTACTCAGTTCATCTTTTCCTTCTTCGCTGTCTATAAGAGAAGAAGGGACTTTGATGGGCTGAACATCACCACCCTTTTCCATAATAAAAACAGGCGGAACGCCATTTTTATTATGGAACATTTCTGTGGTGAATTTAATAAGTGTCCCGATATAATCAATATCAGGAGCATCGTCTCCCATGCTGTCAGCCAGACTAGAACGTCGACTCGGGTTGATTCTCATTGCTCGAATTGGAATGTACCGCTGCGTTTTTATCCACTAGTTGAAGAATACCGTCTTCAACTAAACCATTAAATATAGGTTCGATTTCTCGAAGTTTTGCACAGAGCATAGACATCCAATTCACTAACTCCTCAGGCGGGCGTGTAAGAAATTTATCTTTCAGCTCTTCTTCGGTAAGATGTTCAACCTCTACATTATCCCACTTTCCATTACGGATAGCACGAAGGTAAGCGCCAGTCATAATTTTTTATTGGCAGGATTCACAATCAGGATTATCAATACTACAAGCAGGACCTAAGACCTCACCTGCAAATATATCGTCATCATCAATAGAGGAAATAACTTTGGGCTTTTCCTCGTCATTAGAAATCCAATCAACTCCTTGTCTTTTTAGTAAATCCTGGACTTGAGGGTTTACGTTTAAAAAGTTTACGAAGTCGATTAGAGGCTGGGTCGTCGGGGCTTTCGCTATTGCTGGTTCCGTCTGATCTGGAGGTCCCTCCCCGGGAATCCAGTTGTGGTTCTGTACTAACTGGTTGTGAGCATCCAGTAGAATTAGTTTGAGATTTTTCATCATTTGATTCTTGCGGTTGTAAAAACGATTGTCTAATTTTTTTGATCTCTTGAATATATTCACATACCTCTTTGTATTCAGCCTGCGTCAAAAATCTGCAGCTGGTAAACATAGGCATACCATTAATAGCTCTTGGACCGGCAAGATTCATGTACTCATATATTGCGCCGATATCTTCAGGGAAGTCTTCCTTTTTACAGAAGAGCAATACCATAAAGACAAGTGTAAGGTCAGTATTTGGATTTCTTACTGCCCAAGATCCAAATACTTTCCCTTCCACTATATCCAATGCTAGAGCACGAAGATTAAGCTTCGGCGGAGTCGGCATGGCAGTTGCCGCCGCAGCAGGTTTCTTCACCTGTTTGCGTGCAACCTTCTTCCGATGAGCCTTCGGCTTCGCTTGAGGTTTCTTCTTCATTGCTTACTAGAGCTGCGCGTTGCATGAAACTGTGGATGTGCATCGCCATTGTCTGAGCAGGGCTCAACATAATTTTTTCATCTGCACTCGACTCCTGAGGCAGCTCAGGATCAAATGCATAGTTCATGTTGATTGCGCCTTCTTTGCCTTCGACGTCTTCGATAGTAATAATAACTTTAGCCATTTTGTTTGAGTTTGATTTTCTAACCGAGTTTATTTTTTGTACTTATTTAATAAGTAACACTAACGATAAACACCCAGGTATTACCCTGGGTGTTTGGATGATAGCCTTAGCGGCGTATCAAATTTATATAACACAACAAACTACCCTATATCAAAAGGGAATGTCGTCGTCAGCACCTTGTGGCGTTTGATAAAGCTGGACGCCAGACTGTGTCGTAGATGGAAGGGGCGGCGGACGCTTAATCGTGGGAGGCGTGGATTTATCTTCAGCACCTTTGCGATTCAACGCACCGGGAAAGTAGAAGGACTCAACGCGAACCTTCACAGCTTCACGCTTTTCATTAGTCTTACTATCTTCCCAGGTTTGCCACTGCAGTGAACCTACCACAGTGATAGTATCACCCTTCTTAAAATATTCATGAATAAGTTCTGCGGTTTTACCCCAAGCTTCGCATTTAAAGAAATGAGCTTTACCTGCAGGAGAGCCAGAAGATTTTAGGTTGTTAGCAATTGAAAAATCAACTACCTTAGAACTTCCTTCTGCCCCTTTAACTTCTCGGATCGCAGGATCAAAAGTTAAATTTCCACCCAGAACAACATGATTAGGACTTTGCCAATACATAGATTTAATGATATAAGTTAATGACGTCACCACTATAGCTTCGCCATGCCTACCATACTTGAAGAGAATTACCGCCCAGTCAAGAAAGAAAAACGTAGTCTTTTACCAGAATTACGTGCCCTTTCAAAACACCTGGAAGAATTGGAGTCTGATATGGCTGCATTCTGGAAAATGAATCCTGCGCTCCTAATGCTAATTCGGGACGATAAAATATCCAGAATCAACCCGGCGTGGGAAACGCATCTAGGTTATTCCCAAGAGTATATCATTGATAAAACTATATATGACTTGGTTAACGAAAAAGACAGAGTAAAACTATTTGATACAATTCATAAGCTTAAGACTGGGGATCAACCGCAAACAGTCATATTTAGATGTAGGCATTATGAAAAAGATGAGTGGACCTTCGTAAAAATGAGCTTATCTTACGACTCCAGCTCTGACTCGGTATTTTGCACGGGCTGGCCATTACTTTCCAAATGTAACGACTGCCCCTTTTTAACTTAAAATGCCAGACCAGCAAATTCCAGATTCTTGGACTCACTACCAAAAAATGGTGTTATCCGAATTAGAAAGACAAGAAGAAAAGCAAGATCAATTAGGACGTGATCTCACGGATCTTCGTTTGCTCGTTGCTAACATGTCAGCAGTGTTAAATCAGAATACCGAATCTATTAAAGATTTATCAAAGCAGATTAAACAGTTTGAACAAAGTGCCGCGACGCAAGCTACAGACATTACACTGATTAAGTATAAGATCGGCGTAGCTGCGTCAGCAATCTCTACCGCGCTTACATTCCTGGTGCAAATAGGAATGAAGTGGTTAGAGAAAGGCGGTAATTAATCTCCGTCTTCTAAAGCAAGAGGTTCTTTAGGAACAGATACAACATCTGTATCAATTACTTTGTGAGGCGTACAACATCCACAGCAACCGTGGACATTTAGATAAGCACGCCCCATTCTTACATTAAAGGCTGCGTCGTCTGGGTCTGGATGACCAACACCGTGTTCAGGGCATAACCGCTCCATCACACCTTTATCACCACGCCAATACATAGTCCAGCTACGCATATGGTGATTAGAAGGATTGTGAATACAACAATGCTGCCCTGCACATTTAGACGCATCATGAGTCACAATTACTTGATCCTCACTTATTCGCCAGGTGTTAGGCTTTTTAAGTTTAATAGGATAACTTTTAACTATTTTTTTCTTAGTGGTCATAAGCGCCGCAAGCTTTTAACATGAAGAAAACAAATAGACCGAAGAAGAGGCAGACTGCCCCAACTCGACCATTCGCTTCCTGCTCATCAGGTGTTTTAGGATAATGCTTCATGCTAATCAAGCGGTTACTTTATCAGTCCACTCTACATAGGTAGCAAGATCATAAAGAGGAATTCTGCAGGAAACAGTTTCACCATTATTATAATCTACTCCTGTGATTAATCCATTACCTGCAAACTCAGTCTGCATATCCCATCCCGGAGGATTAAATGAGAATAAAGGTTTGCCGGGAGTAAGGAGACCTTCATCATCTACAAGTAGAGAGTCTAATAGATTATTTTCAGGGTCTTCATTAAAATTACCGGCAACGGCAAATAAATCACATCCGATATTATTGTAAATATCCTGGATGCCTTCTCCTAGTTCGACTTCTTTAATAAGACGATTTTCTGCGTCAATGAGGATAGCTCTATGTTTTGTCATATTATTGTTTGTTTTGTTTTACTAGAATTTTAAGCGTGGGTGATTACGTATAAGCAATTCAATTCAGGTCTACTCGCCCGGGAAAAGAAATCCTGACCATTATATATTCTCTCCACTTTATATTTGGGATCATTTAATATTTTCTTAGGTCCGTGTATGGAGTCATTACCATAGACAATATATTTTTTAATGTTTGGCAAGAACTCAGATTCTTTTAGACCGTACTCAGAGCCTTGCCCTTGAAGTTTATCTGCTTCATCAGGAGCTACATATTGTGTGACCCACGAACCAAACACAACTTCAGGTTTAAATTGATCGATAGCAGCCGAAGCTTCTAAATTAATTACATTCTTACCATAATTAACAATAGGCTGGCCTAATGCTTGATAGTACAAGCGGACCATAGGGTCGTTCTGAATCATTGAGTCAGTGCTAGGTATATTTAAAGCCCGCCCAAAAACACCACATCCAGCTCCAACCTCAATACTTTTATTTTCAACTAAATGAGGTTTAATTACTTCTATAAGTTCTTTAGTAGGAATACCGTAAATTGCATTTTTATGACACCACAACTGCAAGTCTAGGTAGTCAATTTGTAGGAGATCTGCTGAAGATAGAACTTGCAGTTCTCCATCTTTTAGTAGAATATCGTTGAGATATTCAACGGGTTTATCTTGATAGACACGGATTTGCATATTAAGTTACTAACTGAATTACGTTTTTATTTTATGGAAAAATTAGCCACCAAACTTCGCTACATGCAGTTCTACGCGCACAATGCTCACAACATGTGTAAAGGCGATACTTTCTTCTCTGACCATGAAGAACTTGGAGGTCTTTATGGTACTTACGAAGGATTATATGACAGCATCGTAGAGCGTATGATCGGCACAGGCCAGACTATTGATTTAGTTAAAGTACAGACCGAAGCTGTTAAAATGTTAGATAGCGATGCTACGCCTACAGACTTTAATACAGCTTTTAACGCCTTACTCACCTGCGAGCAAGATCTTTGCAAATTGATCTCAGATGCTAACGAGGGAGCGTCTCTCGGCACTCAAGACTTACTTCAAGCAATGTGCAATGACTCAGAAGTAAGACAATATAAATTTCAACAAAGACTGAGCAAGTATTCTGCAGCTAAAAAAGAAACAGATTCTAAAGAAGATAACACAACTGGCGATACTATAGAAGAAAAGAAAGAGGCAACAACTAAAGCTAAGGCTGTAGTAGTTAAACTCTTAACTAGTAAGAAATAAGTTTAACTCTGCAGTTTTATATAACTCATATGCGTAACCCTTTGCACTATAGCGCGGAATTGCTTGTAAAAAGAGCAGCGCCTACTTTAAATATTCCAGCATATGCTCCCCTGGCTTCAGGTCCTGCTATGAGCGATGAACAGATTGCAGCTATGTTGCAAAACATACAAAGCTATCCTGAAGCGCAACAACAACAAATCCTGGATACTATTAATCAAGAATATGGTAATTCGGGATACAGAGGCGGACTAGTAGGTAGTGCTCTGGGTAATATTGGTAACTATTTAGGTTCTGCATTTAATACATTACAACAGGGAGCTAACTGGGCTTCCCAAGGTTTATTTGGAAAGAAACCATTTGATGCACAAGATTCAGATAGATACCGGGCTGAGACTGTACTCAGAACAGCAGCAACTAATCCAGAAATGTTTAAGAGGCTGACTGAGTCTATTCAAAAAACACTTCCGGCTGCTCAATCTTCAGCGCCAGCAGCAACAACACCAGCAGCGCCTGCTGCTCAAGCGACAGCACCGGCAGTTAAACCAGAACCCAAAGCTCAAGCGTCAGCCGCTCCAGCGGCTAAACCCATACCAACTGCTAAAGAAGAAGCTAAACCTACTGTAGTAAGCGCTCCAAAGAAGAAACCTAGCGCTAAACCTACAGCCGCGCCTAAGAGAAAAGAAGGCTTAATCGAAGGCATTCCTGCGAGCCAGTGGATTGCACAAAATAAAGCGAGACAAGCAGATGAAGCCGCAGGTCGTGTAAAAGCAAGTCCTGTTAAACCTGTAGTTAATACAAATCCTAACGCAGGATTAAGATACAACCCAACAACAGGACAATACCACCCACCTGGCTATAATATGTACGCAGGAAAGGTAATATAAAATATTTAAATTTTATGCAACTTATTTCAGGATCTACTAAAGAAGCCAAGAAAGACTTTCAGTTCAAAGCTAAGCATAAGAATCCGGAAGGCGGACTTAGCGAGGCTGGACGTAAAGCTTATAACCGCGCAACAGGCGGTAATTTAAAGCGTCCTCAACCTGAAGGCGGCTCACGTAGAGATTCATTCTGTGCGCGCATGAAGGGTATGAAGAAGAAGCTCACTAGCAAAGAAACCGCTAGAGATCCTGATTCTAGAATCAACAAGTCACTTCGTAAATGGAAGTGCTCTTTTGATATGAGCGAAGTTAAAGAAGCTGTAGCTAAGCGTAAGGGACTTTGGGCAAATATCCATGCCAAACGCGAGCGCGGAGAAGCTCCCGCTAAGCCCGGAGATGCTGATTATCCAGATACAAAGAACTGGAAGAAAGTTACTCAGGAGTCTGAAAAGGAAGCAGCAGGTCGTTGCTGGAAAGGTTATGAACCTGTTCCGGGAATGAAGGCTAAATCCAAAGGCAGTTGCAGACCTATTAGCGCAGATAAAAAACAATCAGTTAAAAAAGCTGATGATGAAGAAATGGCTAATAAGATCATGAACATTCAACAGTTCATGGGGCAGAATCCGCGCAGAGAACTTAGTGAAGATGAAACTAAAGCAGTGGAAAAAAGAAAAGGAGCTTTACTGCCAACCTTCTTCCCAAACTACTCTGATTCTCCTGCCGTTAAAATGTATAGCCCATTAATGCCTACTTTAGCAATGGGTGCTTTAGGAGGTGCTGGTGGTTCGCTATTAGGTAAGATAATCGGTAAAGCCACAGGCAACGAAGACGCAGGTACAATGCTCGGCGGCTTAGGCGGTGGCGGTTTAGCTGCACTGATTGCGTATTTGAAGCGTAATCAGGAGAATTCTAACATCGAAGAGATCATGCGTAGATTACCTCGCGGAGCCACTCTTAGAGATTACGAAGCTGATCCTCTAGTCCAGAAAGATATGGATAGAAAATCGCAATTAGCTATGGCTGCTATGCTTGCAAGCAGACTTTAATTGAGTCCTAACTAATCTTCTCTGTTCATCGTATTTGGCAAACATCTGTCTTGCCTTATCTGCTTCTTTATTATTTATAAAGAATATAAAAGAATATTTGCCGTTATAACGCCTGGCATTATAACGCTGACACAAAGCATCTAGCTTGCGCAATTTCTGCCAGAGCTTTGTTTTCTCTTTGGTCGAGAGACCAGGACTCGAACCTGGACCTGCAGTACGTCTACTCATGTTCTGACCTCTTAAACTATCTCTCGAAATTTTCATTTATTCATCTGCTCTTTAATCCAAGCATATGTTTTAGCAATACCCTGAGCCAAAGGATAACTAGGCTTCCATCCCAGTTTCTGCCCAATAAGCGTGTTGTCGGAATTTCTTCCACGTACACCAGTAGGCCCCGGAATATGGTTTTTCTTTATCTGCTTATTCTCAATAGAACAAGCAATATCCACAAGCTGATTAATGGTAACCATTTCCTCAGAGCCAAGGTTAACAGGGCCAAGGAAGTTAGATTGCATCAGCCTACGGATACCTTCGATACACTCATCGATGTAAAGGAATGACCGTGTTTGCTCGCCATCACCCCAAATTTCGATCTCATCGTTTGCAGCAATAACCTTACGACAGATAGCAGCAGGTGCTTTCTCTTTGCCGCCTTGCCACGTACCAAGAGGCCCGTAGATGTTATGGAAACGAGCGATACGTACATCAAGTCCGTAATTTCGGTTGTATGCTAAATATAGACGTTCACTGAAGAGCTTCTCCCAACCATATTCGCTATCAGGAGCAGCCGGGTAGGCACTGGATTCTGTACAGTTAGGATTATTTGGATCTTCCTGATTATATGCGGGATACATACAAGCAGATGAAGAATAGAAAACCTTACCAACTCCCATTTTAGCTGCAGCATCTACTACATTAAGATTAATAGTAGCAGAGTTATGCATCACATTTGCGTCATTTGCTCCTGTAAAAATATAACCCGCACCGCCCATGTCCGCAGCTAATTGGTATACTTCGTCAAATGTGCCTGCTGAATTAGCAGATATAAGCCAAGGAATAAACAAAGCCTGATGCACTGTGTACTGATCCCTAAGATCTCCGATAATGAAGTCATCAGCAGAAGATTTGGCCTGATATTCAGGATGTTTGAGGTCTACACCTCGCACCCAATAACCTTCTGATTTTAAACGATTAACAAGGTGGTTACCAATGAAACCACCCGCGCCAAGTACTAATGCTGTTTTCTGGCTCATATTAATTATTAAATTCAAATACAAAATTGCAGTTATCTAACACTCTAGTTTCGCGATAGTTTAATGTACGCATGAAGTCAACAACTTGTTGTGGATGATAACCATGCAAACTTAATGCCTCAGAAACAAGTTCTATTACAACCATAGGCTTACATCTATCTATGATTTTTGTAGCGCCTTGTACAGCTTCAAAATCATATCCATCAATATCGATTTTGATTAAGTCTACATGCTGATCATCACCTATTAAATCATCCAATGTAGAGAAATTAAACTCACCTTTGTTTCTCAGCACTGAGCCGCGCCCAGTCCAGAGATAATGAATTTCTCCATCGGCTTTTTCGGTCTTGTTAGATACATAAGCATTCAACGGTATAATGTTAGAACCACGCGGCTTAGAATGCTCAATGTTTTCAATCAACATTCCAAAGTTTTCCTCAGACGCTTCTACAGCCCATACTTTACCATTGGTTAAATGACCAAATAATAAAGTGAACATTCCAATATTAGCACCGACATCTATAATATTCCAATCTTGCTGCGTTACATCGCAATAAAATTGCTTTGTCTCCTGCTCCTGGTTTGTGTAGAAATTTATCAATTCCATGTATCCTGATTTAAATGCAATACTAGCTTTAGGATAATGAATAGTAAAATTGTGAACTAGTTCGGCTTGCTGTTTCATAAAATTAAGTACGTATTATTTAGAAAGCACAATAATAACACCGCGACGAGCACCGACAGCTTCCTCATTATATCTATACTCGTAGTTATCTAATCCGTAGATTTTATCAAAGTAAGGCTTATAAAACTCGTAGTCATATCTGTGACCATCCCAAGTATCATAACCAAAATCCTTCCCGGGAACGTAGAAGTCGTGAATAATAATAGTGGGTTTAATCTTGACCTCAGCCAAAAGCTCAAGCTCGCGCTCTAGAACAGTATCATTTAAAAGATGTGAATCTAAAAATGCGAGAATGTTTTCATTTTCTAATAAACTGAAATTATCTCGCAATGCCGTCGCGCTGTCTCCCAGCAAGAGTTTAACATTGTTCTTATGTCTCAGCTTCTCAGTAGATGAATTAAAGAAATCAGGATTGATTTCAGTAGAAATAACCGGGACTTCGAAGGAAGCGAGATATTCTGTTGTATCTGCTCTATGCGTACCTGTTTCCAGAATTAATGTAGGTTTAACTGCTGTTACAAGATCAGCAAATATTTGCTGTAGGATTGTGTCTTGATTAAATGCGTTGGGGAACTGACTCATAAAATTATTTATCTAAGGTTACTTTTAAACATGTGCGTATGCGTACCTTGTTTGACGCCAGGGTAAGACCAGGCAACTTTTAAACCTAAAACATTAATCAGCCTATTGAACTCATGATCAATAGGTAAATCATATTTAAAATTTTCCAGGATTTGAGGAATCTTATCTACCTTGATTGAATAGCAGTGGCATGCCAACGAGAGCTGAGCAACATTCGAATAGACTAGTTGATTAGAGACTGGATTATGAACTTTAAGATTCCATTCAGGCGGGGCTTCAGCCGCAAACAGCATATCATTGTCGCTGTTTAAAAATTCAGTATTAACCTGTTTGATAAAAGACGAGAAGTCCTCAAAATCGTTAATCAGCGCATCGTCCTCTAAGATAAGAAAACTTTTATATTTTTTAGCAACTACATCTTCAAGAATTTCTTTATGCGCTAAATACACGCATAGCTCTTTGTCAGTAATTCTCCTGTGAATAGGAGGTAAACTATCTGTAGTTTGATATGACGTATTCCAAACTACAGGAAAATTTTCAAAAATGTTAGACTGAATAATATAGGCCTTACGGTCTGTATTAGGAAGGTAATGAACGATATAAACGCAATCCATATTAAAGTTGTTTATCTACTATTGCAGCATCACGAACCCAAGGCAAGAAATCTTTTAGATAAGCAGGAAAATTTCCATGCTTCTGTAAATTCTGCCAGCTTTCTACAGCACCAGTATAACCATAATAATTTTCTTTGAACGCTACCTGATGCTCATAGTAATAAGCATAGTGATCAAAAATCCAGTTCTGGGAAGTTGTAAAGCCCTTATCGAGAACGGCAAAAGGTCTAGCTATCTGAGGCGGCTCATGCGCTGCCCACATAGCTCCAGGAGCAGCTAATCGCCATAACCTGTACCATTCATAATGATTATCACCATAAGTATTCTGACTGGTAATCTTTAATCCCGGACCAACGAAGTAGTTACAGCGGAAACACATGGTAAAATCTGAAGCGCTGTTTTCACAGAATCCTAAAATATTCTGGAGTGTTTCCACACTCCAGATCTCATCAGCATCCATCTGCATGAGAGTAGTATTCTCAGGCAGTTCATGCATGAATGAATTACACATATCAACCTTACCATTCCAAGGCTGATTATTATTTCTAATTACAACAATCTTGTCTGACTTGATGGAATCCAAGAATTCAGTAGTTCCATCTACAGACAAGTAATTAGCATCATGAAAGCCGTTAGCTACAGGTTTACACCATGAAGTGTCTTTAACCGGAGAAGCTACACCCTCCACAATATACCATTTATCAAATACTTGCGGTATGATTTCATACTGCTGTTTAATGAACGGCATACCGTTCAACACAATCGTAAAAGCTACATTCATAGTATTACCCAATCTTTATACACAGGTCTGACATCTGCAGCGCGGCGGACAAGAAACTTAGGTCCCTTAAACCCAGACTGTTCAACGAGATTAGCGAAGCTGCTATCTATGGCAACAACTTTATCTGCTTTTTCAATTACTCCAAGCCAAGCAAATAAACTTGGAGCCAGTTCACTAACATACACAACATTTTCACCTTCTTCTGGATGATAGGTAAATGATTCTGATGAGCCTCTAGTATGAACTAGAGTAAAAGGATCTGAAAGGTTTGGAATCTTATCTTCCAATCTCTGCTCTTCCGTTTTATTCCTGGCAACATGTAAGTTCCATTTTTCTTCAAAAGGAACATTAGCAAATAAATATTTAATCTCATCAAAATGCATTTTACTTCTGTTATCAAAGAAGAATGCATCATTAGCTGGATGGCTATTAGGAAATGCGATACTCAAGTCAATTACTGTATTACAGCGAGGAATTACAACGGACCTAGCCTCATTACAGTCTATTGAGTTAATACCAACAAAAGTTACATAATCAATGTAACCAGAAAAGTTAGCTACATAGCCATTTTCAATAGGCCATATAACTTCATAACCTTTATCAGCATACCATTTAGCTATAGGTAAGCAGATAATGATATCGCCTATTCTCCCAGGCTGGATGATTCCAAGGCGCTTCATGTGTAAGGCATCAGATTGTTGTGCAGCATATTAGCTTCTACAAAGTATGCCTTATCTTCACCATGCGGTACAACAGTAATAGTGGTACCGTGCATTCTCTTAATAGTCACAGTAGTCCCATAAGATAAAAACTTGTGGGTGCGAATTTTAATGGAAGCAATGCTTCCGATTGTTAAATATTGTGTCTCATTCATCGTCGTCTTCAGTGTGAATTATACTCAAAGCAAGCATGCTTATAAGCAGCCACAAGAACATCGCAAGAATTATCTTTTGGTAAATAGGCATAAATCAACCGCGTTAGAAAAACAGATCCTTATTAAGACATTCTTTAGCTCTTTCATATTGACGCATAACTCTGTTCATTTTCTTTTTGCATTTAGAAAAATAAACTTTCTTTCTTAACCAGCAGTATAAAAATCTAATTAAATTAGTCATTTGCGTAAAGGTCCGTCCTCATCATCGCACCAGCACTGTACCTTACCCGGGCGAACTACGTGCAGTCCGCAATCTTTTCTGTCACATAACGACCACTCACAGTATCCATCAGACACTGTGCGCTTCTTTTTAAATATCGAGTCGTAGTTTGACTCAAACTTTTTCCAGTCTGTGCTCTGCCGAATAGCAGAACCTTTACCTGCTTCTCCATTCATATTTTAAGTTTGTTGGTTTTCTTCTGGGAACTGCGTGGGTAGATCTTCTCCGAAAGGATATTTAGAAATAGCCTCTTTGAGTTGATCCATCGATTCAATATAAATCAAATTAAGTTTACCTTTAGCGTCTAGTATCTCATTTGTAAGCCATCCTGCAGGATTTAGAATTACACTATACTTAGAAGGATACACGGAGCGCGCGTACCAAATACTAGACAGAAGCATATTCTGAATCATCGATAATTTATCGCCTCTAGAATTGAATGCTATTCTCTTTAATTCTGCGCTAGCTCCTTCTTCAGATATAGACCCGAAGTGTAAAGGTAAATCCGAAGAAACAACTTGTTGATGCAAGTCTACGTCCGGGGCAATTACGAATACAGGCGTGTCCTTATCTGGAGGATTACGCATAAGATCAGGGCTTGCTTTTCTACCTGAAATATCGCTAGGAGATCCATCCTGTCCGATCAAGAAATGCTGAGGAGTATAAACATTGAACCTATCCTGGAATGTATTCATGATATGATCTACATGCCCATAAGAAGCACAAAGCTTTGAATACATGTAACGCATGAAATTACCACGCACAGCATAAGCGTGTGCTCTGTGGCATAGAGAAACCTTCCTAGCTTCAGGAGAAATATCGTATGCTTTCGAGCTGTCAAAAAATTGACCCCCAAGCATAATCTGATCCCAATTCATAGGAACCGCTTTTATGAAGCTTACAACTCTAGACTCAAAATCAGGAGCAAAGAAAATATCGTCTTCTAAGACTAGAACATTGTCTAAACCATCACGAATAGCCTGAGATAAAACTTCTCTATGAGAAAGTAAGCAGCCCCAAGTACCTTCACCATAAGTCCAACCAATAGGCACAGGTAACTTAGATCCATCATAAGCAGCAAATCGCTCTGGCTCTTTGAAAGGCCATTTGATTTTAGATAGCTTATCCTGAATAGCGTCCCACCTATCTTTTCTTTTATCTAAATTGATAATAACTACACGGTCAAAATAGTTTTTCATAGCATCATCAGAACTCATAAGTGTATTTAATTTATTAATAACGTTATTCTTTAAATTAGGGACAAACCTGTCAACTATGCTAAGTGCGTAGACATGCAGATTTTTTATAGTTTCATTTTGATCTAATGTAACTTTGTCGATCAATTTACTTTTGAAATCAAAACTATCATGAAACCTGTTTATACCTTTACTGATGCGTAACTTAATTAATTCAGGATCGTATCCGGGAAGACGGGACTGGATAATACAATCTGCAATGAATTTAATTTTATTAAGTATAAATCCTTCGCGTTTTAAAATAAGATTTTTATCAGCCGCGCCATTTACTGTTATTTCTGCAGCCATTTTGTTGATGGCAAATACTATTCCCCAGAATGCAGGATTACTTTGCAAAAATATATCTAACAGGTTTTCTAGTATTGGCTTATTATCACCAAGATACCTTTTATACTTTTTTAATTCTAATCGCTGAAATGCGGAAGAATCAATGTCTTCGGGTACATCTAATAAATTAGATGCTCTGACAAAGTCAGCGAAGATTGGATAGCGTAAAAATTCTAAGAATACGCTTTTAGGAAATGGTAAGCTCATAAACAAGAATTATCATCTACTTCTGCTGTAGGGTCATAATTAAATGCTCTAGGGTCTGTGCAACCTTTGCAAAGACTTGTATAACTAGCAGCTAGAAATGGTATCATCTCAAATTCCGCAGGCATCAAGTCAATATTATCAAAAATAGCTTGAGTAACACTCCGCGCCTGCTGCATTTTATGATAAACGTGCGGATCTATTTTATTTTCAGCTTGCATATATATTTTAAGGTAAATTCCCAGGACCTGGGGGATCGTATTCACACAGCACAGTGTTTGTTGAATAGCACAAACCGTCATTACAGCAAACTTCGCCATTTGCGCATCTTTTTCTTTTCCAGGTGTCATCACAACAATCTATTGGCTGAATACCTTCATAACCGCTATAGCAAGGTATACAAGACCTAGTAGAAGCAATGTACCCCCAACCCGCTGAAGCCCCAGAGCAGCAAGTGCTGGAAGTAGTACAAAGACACTGTCCGCAAGTGCAAGGGATAGAAGATGAGGAGGGATCCGTGCAACGAACAAAGCCAGCGGGACACGATTCAGAATAAGTCGGTGAAACGCACTCATAACCACCATCAACACAACTTACTACATCACAACCTGAACAACTAATATCAGCAGGATCTCCCTCACAAGGACAATTAAATTCAGTATCACAAACATATTCATACTCCTCGCCGTCAGGACAAGTTACTTCGCAGACGTAAGTAGAACCACCATCATCAGAAGAATAGCAGGACGCTTCAGAATCTGTCTGCTGATAAGTACACACACAATTGCAGCTATTCACTTCGCTACCAGAAGAGCATATACAACCGGAAGGCGTATTAACGCAAAATTTAGTAATATAGTTTGCGCCTGTTTGTGTGCAACATTCTGTATCCGCACAGCTAGGACAAGGTATACCTGAATTCGCGCAACTATAATTAGAAGTTACATATTGTTGCGAGCAACCAGATCCTATACGCCCAGCGGCATTTAATCCACCTGAGGGCGTGTAACTATAACATTGCGTAGAAGAAGAAGAGCATACTTTATCATTTACACGTATAGTCACATTTGAACTAGGATTACCGTTCCATGAATATACATGATGAGGAGTAGGTCTATAATAATTTGGACAAATATACTGCCTGTAACCGCCTTCTTCTGTAGAACAAGGATAAGGAACGCAAGAACCGCCGCCGCTGCTAAACCCAGCGCAACATACTTTGCAATCAAATCCTGTTTTATCAGGTCCTATGAAATACCAGGTTTCAGGCATATATAATTAAATCCAAAAATCGTCTTCTTGGCCGCAACTAGCGCAAGGCTCTCCGGGGCCATTGCGCCAATTGTGGCATCCTATATAGCAAAGCAGCTTATCTAAAAATTTCCACATATTAAACACTAATTTCCCTCAAATTTTTGATTTTGGCGCTAATAATGTCCATAGCTACCGGAGTGTAGTCATGATGTTCAACGCAAGCATTGTAATAAAATGGATGTTGATCAGAAATATGACCTAAAACCATCTGCGTGTCTTGTCCAATGATCCTTTCGTGGATATGCCCGTGCAAATTAATGAATCCACGCTTAATGGAATTGAGATGCAGCGGGATATGAGTCATCATAACGCCTTCTTTTGGTAAAATACGCATTGCGTACACCTCATCGAAGTAATCAGCATAAAATTGGAAGCCAAAGATGTCATGGTTTCCCATGATAAGCCTCTTTTTGCCATTTAGCCGCTTAACAACATCGATATAGCGCTTTTTCATCACCACATCACCAAGATGATAGACCTTGTCATGTGGCTTAACGACGGAATTCCACTTATTTACAATGTATTCATCCATCTCCTCAAAGCATGAGAAGCCAGGACGTACTTTTTCTCCATTATCCCGGAGAAAATTCAAAATATTCTCATGAGAAAAGTGAGTATCAGAAATAACAAAGATATCTTTTTCAGTTTGCATTATTTTCTGGCTCTTTTTTTAGTTTTTTGAACAGTTGCCTCTTTTGCTTTTTTACTTTTAACGCTTGAAACGTCTTTATTGCTGTTACTGCTGTGTTCACCGCCTTTATGTAGTGGTCGTAGCTTGGATGGTCTGGGCTTACTTGGCTTAATAGACTGTCCAGATAGCCTATTGCTGTTTCTAGGTTCTTTTCTAATTTCATTATCATCATTTTTTAACTCAAACTCTCTTTCTGGAGGTGCGGTTACAAGGCAGTAGGTGCAAATTTTGGATTTTTTTGGGTCATCGATAACCCAACCTAAACAATTATTAGACCAATAAGAAAAACCGGAATAAAAAAAGTTAAAATGGTCGCCGGTAGTGCCTCTACATACTGTAATCGCAACGCCTTGACGTTGTAATTTGGCATATGTAGCTCGCGCCCTATCGGAGGCAAGCATTTGTTGCTTATTTTGCATCGTAAATAGGGCAGAGTTTAGTTAGCGGATACCATTTATAGTCAACAAGATCAACAAGGTTGTAGTAAATGTTACTCCAACTACAAATTGTGCTATTCACAATGCCATTTTTGTTAGTACCGACTAGCACAACCGAGTCCTTTTTAGGGTCCATCCAATGAGGACGGAAATCTGAAGCATACCAATGCTCGCATTTACCATTAAATTTAGGAATTGGATTAGGATTTATGGAAATATACTCAATTCCGTTAATTTCTTTAATGCTCCATAACCTATCTTCAGGCACTTCTACAAATTCCAGCTTAGAAAAGCGATCATTCATAGCATCTATACCAATAAAGTCAGCAACTTCCCATAAAGCTGGATGATCCCGGGGTATCTCGGAGCAGTGATGGATGTAATTAACTCTAATTTCTTCTAAATCTTTGCCGTCCTTAGCATTAGCTATAGCGGCTACATAGTTTAATTCACCAGTTTTAAGAAACATAGTTTTAAAATTCGCAGTACGCTTTGTAAAAGGTATATTAGCCTTTTTCAAAAAGCGTTCATGCGCCTCTTCAGACAGCCCGAAGCCTGTGTCGTTCTTATTAATTAATACTTTTTTGACGCTCATAATTATGTAAGTTTATTTGCTTGCATTGGTTCTGTATAAGAGTACACTGTTTTTGTCAACCTAGAACATTATGGAAGAAATCGTAAACATCCTCAATCCTTACTTGGATAACCCTTGGGTAAAAGTTGCCACTGCTGTCGTCACCTTGGCTTCTACAATTGCTGCTGTGACATCAACGCCTAAGCCTGGTTCAGTCTGGGCGAAAGTCTATGCTGTCATTGACTTCCTTGCTCTGAACATCGGCAAGGCTAAGCAGACCGGTAAGTAATATATACCCTTCACAGAGGCTGCGTCATCGAAAGGTGACGCAGCTTTTTTGTTTACACATCGCCTTATCCATGTAGTGTAGAACACTATGAGTTACGCAAATGTAGGTAAAGTCTGGTCTCTGGAAAGTTTTGACGAGTATTTAAAAGGAATGGAGAAACCAAGCTGGTGCAAAGGTGTATGTCTACACCACACTGCTTCTCCGTCCTTATCAATGCGACCTCAAGGATTGCTTAGTCAGCATATTCGCAACATGGAAGCATTCTACCGCAGTAAAGGTTGGAAAGCTGGGCCTCATTTCTTCATCGATGAAAATGAAATCTTTGGAATGACACCTCCTAATTTAACTGGAATTCATGCAGTGTCATTCAACAAGAGCACTATAGGTATTGAAGTGCTAGGGGACTACGATACTGAGTTTCATAACACAGGTCGCGGGCTTGAATGCTGGAAAACAGCTGCGGCTGCTACAGCTAAACTTCTTCACTGGCTAAATCTAGAGCCAAATTATAACACGGTGTTGTTCCATCGTGACGATCCAACAACAACCAAGACTTGCCCGGGTACGCGAGTACAGAAACCATGGGTACTGGAACTCATTCGTGCAGTTAATACAAAGTCACTGGACATTAAACCAGTACAGAATCCTACGAATGAAATGCAGTTTGTTAAAGTATCTGAATATCTGCAGGCGCAAAGAAATTATAGCGCAGAAGATATTACCAGACTACTAAAACGTGACGACGATGGTTTGTTCTATTTTGGCAATGAGTGGCTGGAGAACGCATACTACGATGCAAAGCAGCAAGCAACAGTAGCTCCGATTAAAGAGTTATATAACATTCCTAAAAAGAAATGAATCCAGTCACATCAATTATAGATCTAATTAAATATGCACTAAAGGCACTAACAGCTTATTTAGAGCTTAGACGTGAGTCATACTTCATAGACGCATCAATTAAAAATACAGAGAACAATGAAAAGATTAGACAACAAATTATCGCACTTCGTAATCAAGGTACTACTGACGCTACAGATCGCGCTGATCTCCTCATGCTGTCACTGCAAGAGCGGAAACGTGCTTGGGAGCGTGCAGCAGCCACCTATTTTAGCTATACAGGCGGGAACAAGAATCTCGACTAAAGAAGGCGTATACACGCCAGCAAAAGACGAGGTGTGGCATTCTGACCGTAGATACCGCGAGCTTGAAATGCGCTTATCCTACAAGTGATTAAGTCCAGAAAAACTCTCTGTATTTAATCAGCTGCACCAGGATATTTTCATCCGTCTGTTTAATTAGCTCTTCAAGTCTATGTACCTCTTTGTACATATCGTTATACCTTTCCAAGGTAATTTCCTCTGTCTTCATTAAAGATACAGTAGGATAAGCCCTGTCTAATTCTTTCTCTAGATTGGCTTTACCTTCAGTTAACCACACAACAGAACGGTCAAGCCAGTCTTTGAATTCTTTGTGGCTTTCGTTAGCTGTCCAATCGACTTGTGATTTGTCCGCTTCCTCTTTGAATTGAAGGATAGCTGCGAAGTTCATCTTCTCAATAATAGAAGTTACATCATGCCCGCGCACGGGGATGGCGTTCCTAATACGCTTATTCTCCGGGAAGAGGGATGTTCGTACGTAGTATTTAATTCTATAATATGCACTAATAATATCATCTTCAATATCTTCAATCTTTTCACGAATGAAGTATTGAATAGGATGTTCTTTTTTCACTTTTTTACGCCAAGCATCCCAGCCTTCCATTGTCTCGGCAAATGGGACTGCGTATAGGAAACCCTTAAGCTCTAAGTATTTAAATATTTTTGCAAAGATACCTTTAGGCCATGCAAGTTCAGCTAGCAGTTTTTTGGTCATGGTAGTTTCTCAAACTCAATCAAGTTTTTGGCAATTCTTTCTCTCTCGTTTTCAGGAATTAATTGCGACGCAAGAGGACTTTCGATAAGCGTTTTAGCTGCTCTAATAGCCTCTCCCTTATTGCCTGTTCTCGCCGCCAGTATTGAATACTCATCCAGCATTCTCCATTGCTGTACATCAGACCGCACAAACAAACTGTCAGTTGTGGGCGGAATTTTGACACCGATGGAAACAAGAGCCCAGGCCAGCGCAAAACGCTGCTTGTCTCTTAAGTAAATAATTAGATCAAATAGAGCGTCTACGCGAGAAGGGCGATATTCCCAGGCTTTTAAGAACTCGTTAACAACGTCCTCTTCATCATGCTTCAAAACTACGCGAAGTCGCGCAACCATATATTTAGAATAGTATACCTCTTCTTCCCAGCCGCCTAATTCTGCGCGCTGACGGTAAGCTATGATAGACCGTTCATGCATCGCTGCATCTCTATAGCTCTGCGCAAGATAAAAAGTATATCGACTCTTCAGCCCGGGATCAAGGGAGTCGTCCAGCAACGCTCTCTCTAAAATAAGCGCGTCACTGATATATTTCTTCTGTCCGGAGAAACCATTTCTAGTATCTGAAGCAGAAGCACGAATAATAACATTATTCAATACAACGGCAGGGAACAACTTAACGTCCTTTGGTCCGTCGAGATATTCATGTAGAACGCCTACATATTTCCATTCGTATTCACTACGTACAAGTTGGACACGACTATAGTCTAGCCCGCCATGATTAATTTTAAGAAAGTACTGATCAAGCTTTAAGTTTTTGAATGGATTAGTTGTACCTGAAATTTGAAGGTAATCATCTGCATCCATTATGAGTGTATAATCGCCTTTAGACCTGGCCAGCTTAAGTGACTCAGTTCTGTTAGTCGAGAAGTCAACCCAAGGCCTCTCATGCAATTCTCCGGGAATACCCCATTCAGCCATGAGATCCTGAATAAATTTCTGCGTGCCATCTGTAGACCCCGTATCGCAAATAACCCAATAATTGATGATGTCTTTAACAGACTCAAGGCATCGACGCATATTGTGAATTTCATTCTTCACAATCATAGCCAAAACAACTGTTGCGCCTTCAGGTCGAGTTAGCTCCAGAAATTTACCATGACCCTGCAGGTAATTTTGCTGAGCATTACTTTCCAAATATGTTTTGTCCCACTCAGCTTTATTAAAGACAGGGTGTTTATGCTCAAACACAATGTGCTTAGCATTTTTGATTACGCCGTCTCTTTTCGCGGCCCAGGTAAAATGATTATCGCTGTATACGCTGAGGAAATCAGGGTGGAACATGAAACCCTGCTTTTCATAGCGTTTACGATTTAGAATGGCCATGCAAAGCAGGTCATCCGTACGCGCGCCATCAGAAATGGCTAGCACTTGCTCACCTTCTACACCTTCAAACTCCTTGAGAATGATTTCGTCCCAACCTTCAACTGGTTCCCAGTCGTCAGACAGCTGAACAAGGATTTCACCTTTACTAGCTTTGGCGCAGGCGTTCCAAGCAGCAACGCAGCCTTTACCTCGCTGCACTATAACTCTTTGAGTATTAATATTTGAAAGGCTATCAGTATCGTCATCATCGATACCAAAGATATGCTCAATCGATTTAGGATCTTTAGCAGCATTCAGCCATTTATCACGGCAGTCATTTGCTTGTTTTGAACGGCCACGGGTCGCATGCAGGAGGGATATTTTATAGCTCATAAAAGGTATTATCTTCTATAGAGAAAAGAACAACCTTGTAAAGAGCAAAAATAAAAAAACCTCTCAGCCATACACTATATTCAGGTGATCAATCTGCAGGGAGTGTATAACTGAGAGTCGGTTCCGCTTTTTGTTTATTTGTAGCTTCCCCAATTTTTAAGAGCACCCGATAATTTGCGCATCGCGGAGAGGCGTACCGAGTATGTTAGATATTATTCACCTAACGTGATCTGCTTGTCAACAGCGTTGAGAGTATTGACAATAAAATTAGCAAAATCAGAATATCTAGTAGAGGCAACAATGTCGCCCGACTTGCTATAAATCTTGTAATCGAGCGATGTCATCTCAATCCTATATGGCCCGGGAAATTCGTCTGACAAAGTAAATTGTCTGGCCACTTCCATAGCATCTTTTATAAACTGAGATATTTCCTCGTTATATTTTTTAAGATTATCTAGCTCATTAGAAAAATGCAGATTAGCTGCACGCAAATTATCAATATCTGCAGGTAAGTATGGAATGTGGTCCACTAGCTTATCCGCGTATTTACGGCTTTCATTTAACGCAGCTTTGAGCTGAGTTACTTCCAGCTGTAGCTCTGTAATAAGTTCTCGCTTTCTCTTTTTATGTTTATTTGGCATATGGTACAGTAGGAAATTTAAATTCTTTCTTACTAACTACCGCTTCTCCTGAAGTAGCATAAGGTACATCAGGTAATTTAAATTGTACCTCTTCTTTATGGGTACAGGATACAATGATCAATGAATATAGCAGGGATACTAAATACTTTTTCATAATAGAATGAGGAATGCGCTTTGAACTTCTGCGGGAGTGAGGATCTTTTCTTCTGCTGACTGCGGCTCGAAAAACTTTAACTGGAACTCATCCTTATCTGCTACTTTTACTATGGCGCAGTTAATTGAATGGTTGCCTATCTTTCTGTCTTTGTAATTGAATACTCCCAGAGATAAACCTGCAGCTTTACTGTTCTTGTCTCCCCACTGAAGAGCATGAGACATTTGACCTAAAGCCTGCACAACACGGGAATATTTATCACAATCTCTGTATTGAGCTTGCCAGCCCTTCAGGGTATCAATTACCTGTGTAGATAATTCCCAGAAGAACTGCGGAGCTTTACCTGCGTCCATATAGACGTAATTATCGTCCATTAGACAGACACAGTTAAGTCTAATACCATGAGCACCAATGACTTTAAGTACATGGTTTCTATCGTAAGTTTTGATTTCGGACATAAGGATAATTTGTTGGCTCCCAGGGTAGGGCTCGAACCTACGACCTAATGGTTAACAGCCATCCGCTCTACCGCTGAGCTACCCGGGAATATTGGAATCTACTTTGTCCTTTACGATAAGCCAACTGAAAATGGTACTCCGAGAAGGACTCGAACCTTCAACCAATACCTTAAAAGGGTACTGCTCTACCATTGAGCTATCGGAGCATTGGAGCTCTGGGTCGGGGTCGAACCGACGAACCTCATGATTACAAATCACGCGCTCTACCAACTGAGCTACCAGAGCTTATTAGGGGATCTGAGATGAATACCATTGACATACGATGTAGTCAAATTACAATTATAGCAATATGAAAAATAATTGTTTAACCTGCGATTCTGAATTTGAAATTAAAGATTACAGACAAAAATTCTGCAGTAAATCTTGTTCCGCTAAGTTTAATAACCATAATAGAAAAAAAATTACTTACTGTTTAAACTGCAAAAAAGATATTAAAAAAAGAGGAAAAAAATTTTGCAGTAACAAATGTCAATTTTTAAAGTCTAATGAAATTTTAGTGAATCAATGGCTTAATGGCGAAATAGCCGGGTATACGGGTCGCTTACTTCAAATAAGAAATTTTGTTCGCAGGTACATCATAATTAAAAACGACAGCAAATGTCAGAAATGCGGTTGGTCCGAAATGAACAAGTATACAAATAAAATACCATTAGAGATTCATCACATAGACGGTAATGCCTATAACTGCGATGTAACTAACTTAGAATGTTTATGTCCTAATTGTCATTCTTTAACTAGTAATTTTAGAAATGGCGGAAACAGAATTAGCAAAAGACAAAGATCTAAATAAACATAGTAGCAGCCGCTCTACCACTGAGCTACGCAGGCATGCGCGTTTGATAATCTTTATTCTGAGACAGTCAAACGCTTTTTAAATTAACAATACTTTTTACCAGTATTATTACTGGTTGTCGTTGAACAAATAATCTTATGCGTAGACCAAAAGTCATCAGGCGGATAATCGTGAGGCCAAGCAGGAATGGTATTAGGAAGATAAGGATTAGGTATGTTCTTATCCTTAGCAGGTTCAGTCCTGTCTGGTGTCACCTTCACAAAGAATTCATTCAGATGATCTTTAATCACCTGAAGTTCTTTCTCACCTAAAGTTTTTGCACCGCTAATTTCAAGGTAGCCATGCAACCATACAATGAATTCTTTTTCGTCCATATTATTTAATTGTGTACTGAACTTCTATTTCTACTAACTCAAATTCATCTTTATCTTTTTTATCTATCAGATCAGTGTTAAATATGCTGCGATCAAAGTCTTCTTCAAGAACATTTCTTGCTTTGTATGCCATGTGCTCAGGAAAAAAATCATTAACGAGCTGCATATAAACATCCCAATTGCTGACAAATGTTTCTAGTGCAACCCACGTACCTGTTGGCTTGTGGCGATATGCGAATCTTGTTTCAGTGTGAATCACGTTTTCCATAAGTTTTAAGATGGTAGCCCTCCCAGGACTCGAACCTAGAACGAGAGAATCAAAATCTCCTGTGTTACCATTACACCAAAGGGCTATAATCTGATATTACCTGAGCCTAGCTCAAACAAGTAGTGCTGATACGTCTGCTCAATTCCTTCTTCAAGCTTTATTTTTGGATTCCAACCAAAATAAAATATACGACTGGAATCCATGAGTTTGCGCATAGTTCCGTCAGGCTTACTACTGTCAAAGTTAATGGTACCTTTAAAACCAACAGTAGCTGCAATTAATTTGGCAAGATGCTTGATACTAATATCAGAACCATAACCTACATTGTAAATTGAATCTCGGGTATAAATATCTAGCATTAGCTTACAAGCTGCAGCTAAATCGTCTACATGAAGAAATTCACGTCTAGGTGTACCTGTGCCCCACAAAGTAACTGTGTCTTCTTTTCTAATGTACTGAGACGCCTCAAAGAATTTACGAATTAGCGCCGGGAGCACATGGCTAGTTTCAAGATTATAGTTATCGCCAGGACCATACAGATTGCACGGCATAAGAGCTAGATATTCCAAGCCCTTAGCCTTTCGATAGTACTCGCAGAGCTTTACACCGCAGATTTTAGCCAAGGCATAAGCTTCATTAGTCTTCTCCAACGGACCAGTAAGTAACTCATCTTCCGAAATAGGATGATCAAATCCTTTTGGATAAATACAGGAGCTACCAAGGTAGATTAACTTAGGTACATTGTATTTGGCTGCAGTATTGATGCAGTTGTTAGCAATGGCCATGTTATCTGTAAAGAATTCTATAGGATTATTGGCATTAGCTAAAATACCTCCAACTTTACCCGCAGCTACAATGACAGCCTGAATAGGACCTTTATATCTAAAGTAATAATCTACGGCCTGCGCATCACACAAATCAAGTTCCTGTCTAGTAGGTGCAAGTACATGATATTTAGTTTCTTTTTTCAGCAATCTATGAATTGCTTTACCTACCATTCCATTAGCTCCTAGCAAAAGTACAGTCATAGTAATTTAAGTTCATTGTTCGCAAGTTTAAGATCTGACTCGATCATCATATCGATGAGTCCATTAAAGCTAACTTTAGGATTCCAGCCAAGCTGTTGTTTAGCTTTTGTAGGATCACCAAGAAGAATATCAACCTCTGCAGGACGATAATACTTCTCATCGATTCTTACATATTTATTATAGTCCAGATCAAGTTTGGTAAACACTAAGTCACAGAACTCTTGGACTGAATGCGTCTCACCAGTAGCCACAACATAATCATCTGGTTTGCCGTGCTGTAGCATAAGCCACATGGCTTCAACGTAGTCACCAGCAAATCCCCAGTCTCGGCTAGCAGACAAATTACCAAGAACTAATTCGTCTTGGAGGCCAAGCTTAATTCTCGTAGCAGCTCTTGTAATCTTTCTAGTCACAAATGTCTCACCTCTACGTGGAGATTCATGATTAAATAGAATGCCATTACAGGCGAACATATCATAACTTTCCCGGTAATTAACAGTCAACCAATAGGATGCTACTTTTGCACAACCATAAGGTGACCGGGGATAGAATGGTGTCTTTTCAGTCTGAGGAATTTCTACAACCTTACCATACATCTCAGATGATGAAGCCTGATAAAATTTACATGTCTTCTCGAGACCTACAGCTCTGATAGCTTCCAATAAACGAAGCGTGCCTGTAGCATCGATGTCCATACTATATTCAGGCATATCAAAAGATACCTTCACATGGGACTGCGCACCCAAGTTATAAACTTCATCTGGTAAGACTATAGCCATCAACGTAGTCAATCTACCAGCATCAGACAAATCACCGTAATGTAATTTTAAGTTTTCATGCTTATAAATATTATCTATTCTTCCAGTGCTGATACTTGAAGAGCGTCTGATCAAACCATGAACCTCATATCCTTTCTGCAACAGGAGTTCTGCTAAATAAGAACCATCCTGCCCTGTAATGCCTGTGATAAATGCTTTCTTTCTCATACTAGTCATTCAATAGATAAAAATAATACCCGGGTGCTACATCACTGCAACACCCGGGTACCTTTGTCAAACATTAATAAAACTTTTCAATCTTCGCTACCTCTTCCCTCATCTTTTCATCAGAGGCAACAGCATTAGCGAAGTCAATCATTCTATCCCGGATGTCATTGAGTTCTTCGCGGGTATAATCCCATGTGTCCTCAAGATCCTGGATATGTTGGTCTAAAACTTTAGTCGCGGACATTTCGTTTGGACATTTCGAAGTAATCGAATTCCTGAGCAATGACCAGCTCCCATTCCCCCGGAGGAACAGTTAGCGTGTCATGACGATCTGCATGCACACAGCGCACCTTGGCAGGCACAGAGTTGCGCACGAAGCGTTTCGTGTCTTTCTCGAGAACTTCAACGCCAGGGATGACATCGAGAACGTGATGGTTGCCAGTAGTCTCGCTGTCAGCGATAATCAGACAGTTATTCTCCACTTTGACAGACGTAGCGTCAGATGGGATTTTGGACTGAATGATTCCGCACTCGCCGTGAAGGATTGCAGAGGATGCTTTTTCTTTTTTCATGTGGGTATAGTTGTTTGGTTTGTTACACTAGTTGCTTTTGAAGTAGGGAGAAGGTTTTTATTCCTTCTCCCAAAATAATTATGCAATACCGACGATCTCGACATTGCGACCATAACGATCCTTTAGCGCATCCTTGATTGTTTTGCAATCAGGAGATACAGCCTCGACATGCCAAATCTTTGTGGTTTGATTCAGCATCTTGAGGTGCGGCGCATAGTCAACATTGGGGAAAAGAGAGTGCATATCCCAAAGCTCATATTCAGATTTGGTATACCACTCATCATTGTAAGACTCATGAGAGTCCACTTTATTACCCATCGCAAGCAGCCGCTCAACACCGATCTTGCGAACAAATTCGGCTTTAACGTCTGCATTTTTAATCTCATGGATACGCTCCACGGGAATTTTAGTAGAATTAGTGACAGCCAGCCACTCAGGTACAGTCACACCATTAAGAGCATAAATCTTAATGTCGCCGTAGCCTTCATACACAATGGCAGGTCCGCCATCGCAGTGAATAACACCAGCTTCATTAAGTTTAACCAGTGACGGCTTCTCAGAAACAATGCACATATCCTGTACAGTACCTTTGACGTCGTGAATTGGGTAAATCAAACCCAGCTCAGTAGTGGTCTTCCAGATCTCGTAGAGTTCGTCCACGCTAAGCTTAGAGCCATTTTTATTGGCATCTTCGACCGGGGTACCTGTTGCTTCGAACTTAACTCCAAGCTCATACTTGAAGAAGTCATAGAAAGCAAAGGTAGGTGCCGAGAAGGATCCATTAAGATATGGTGAAACATACTGGGCGAGTTTCCAGCTGGGCTTTTTACCAGCAAAGAAATCTTCCACGCACTGCTTCAGCTCATTAACCTTATGACCGTGAACTGCACAGTTACATGCAACCCAGGCTTCCATAGGATTATTAAATATAACCACAGGAGTAGGCTCCTTATTCAAAATGTGCTGCTGTACATTATGAATAATGTCTACGGTGCGGTCATAATTCAAACGACTTGTATCATTGCCAATTTTAATCCATTTGGCAACATACTCAGGCATTTTAGCCTTCTGTTCAGGAGTAAGTTTGGAGATCTTTTCTTTCATTTTGTTTTCCATGGTGCGTGTGTCTTTCAGTTTGTTTGTTTTTATTAATAGAGATTAGCTTTCACCATAAGCAAAGGCGCGGTAGTCAAATACCGTTTCTGTGACCTTGGCTTTAAGTTTAACACTTTCTCCCTTGCTGTTCTTGAACACGAAGGTTTTACCATCCTTACTGGCAGACACCAGATCGGTAGGAATAAATTCTGCGGCGACCCAGTCAGAATCATTATCTTCGTGATTTTTATCAATGTCAGTACGTTTGTACTTATGATAATAAATTTTAAAGCGGTCACCCATCGGCTTACCAACAAATTCACGGCCACTACCGATATGAGTATCAGGATACCCTTCAATACTGATTGTAGCAGTGTAAGTATTTGAATCCTCGTACTCAGGCTTGATGTTAAGCAGACGAATAGCCTCGAACGGATCTTCGTTGAAGCGGTTCATCTCCTCTACAAGAGCCTGAAGCATATCAAAATTAAAGGCACTGAATAGTGTCTTGATACGAACAATATGATCGATGTGTGATTTATCGTTGAGATTGTCTTCACAATACTCACGAATAAACTGTTCCTCGATACCTTTGTAATCGATGGAATAAAAGATGCGCCCCGGACGGTTACGCATGTTTACATCCAACTTCCACTTGTCATTGACGGTAAAAACATAAAGCTTGTTGGAAGGATAGATACCATCCAGAAGTGTAAGCACTTCCTTTTGCTTATCCATATCATAGACCTTTTCAAACTCATCGAAGAGAACAACAGCAGGCTGTTCAATTCGCTGGAGCATGTTAAAGAAGGCATCCCCTGTGCGGGGAAAATTAATAACAATAACCGGTATTCCTTTTTCTTGTGCTTTGGATGCCAGCGTTTTAGCCAGCAAAGACTTACCAGAACCCTTCTCTCCGCAGAGAAGGACGCCAGTGGCCATATTTCTTTTTTCAAAGCTGTGCAGAATACGCTCAGCGTATTTATCATTATTACCGTATCTCTTCTGAGGAATATTAAAACTACCAATTTCCTCAAGAAGAAGTTCTTCTGAAATTGGATGTTCTCGCACAGTATAAACTTCCGGAGGAAGCTTATCATGAAAATTCATTGCTTCCGGGTCACGGAGAAGAACTGTACTGCCTTGGACGCTAAAGATTGTAGACATTGAGTGACTGATTTTGTGGTATGTTTGGACTGTGGAGCAAATGTATTAACTGCTAATTCTCTTACTTCATCAAATGGACGGTTCTCTTTACCGAACCTATAATCCATCTCACGAAGAATATATAAATTACAATTCAGGTCATTAGCTACCTGTTGTAGTTTTTCAGAATCATCTGCTAGATCCAAATCTCCCCACCAGATTTTACCTTGGTCAGTAACAACATTAGCATTGAATATTGCTCGGTTGTTTGGTCTTTTAGATAAATATACAGCTTTGCTGTAAGCAATCATTCGAGATAACTCGAACCCATGCTTATGCATTACTTTTTGTGCTTCGCTATAAAACGCTTCATTCTGAGATTTCATCTTTTTCATCCTCTACAAGCTCGTACCATTCCTTTGGAATACTACTTACTTGGTCTGCGCTGACCGAGAAGTAGGATGACACCGCAGGCATATCTTCGCCAAACACATCTTGCAGTGTAATCAACAATTCAACAAATGTGTCAGTAGTAGCAAAATATTGAACACGTTGCTCTTTAGGAAACAGCAGTGTAGTAATTTTTGTTGTAACAACTGAATTCTTACTAGGGTTTTCTTTAGCGAAAGCCGAAGCCTTTTGTTGCTTCAACTGAGCTATCCTTGCGCCTAGTGCCATGTACTCAGCAGTCCTTAGTTTTTTAATTTCTTTAGACGGAGCTGAATTAATTTCTGCATTAATCTTAGCTGCTTGAGCTTTGAGAGTCGCTAGTTCTTGGGTTATGGTATGTAGGTCCATCGTCTTTGTCTATCTGTTCGATTGCTCTTTTCAGGTAAATAGCCTTATCTAGAGTTTCCTCATAGGCATGCTGCAGCCACTGCTTTAAAGACAAATCATTGTCTCTCACAGTACTATTATATTTTTTAATACCCATTTGTTGTCTGCGAGAAATATCTGCACAAACATCCGCTTCGGTACCTATCACATTTATTTCCATAGTAAGCGCCTTCTACAATTGGCTTTGCATTAACGCAACACCAAAATGCAGATTACACTTTGGAATCGTATGCTTTTAGAATATTCTCTGCCAGCACCCGGCAAGATTCCCGGTCACGATTAAATGTACCGTCTGGCCTTTTAGGCGCAGCAATAAGCCGTAAAGTAGTTTCATATTCCCCCAGCTGCGTCATAAGATTTTTAATCTTACGCTCCAGCATAGGCACTGTGTTCTTCTTTAGCTTTTTGTTTCCTGCGTCAACGATCCTGGCCATGATTTTTCGATCACACCAGTCATCATGATTAACAACTGCAGCATCTTCTGAACAGGAACACCAAGGACATTGGCGTACATTAGCAGCAAGTACTGTTTTACTCGCGACAGAGAATGACTTCCCTAGCGACTTTGGTGAATCTGATCCATTCATTTTGTGCTTCAGTTCCTATTTCTTTCCATTTCCTGCGTTCCGGGTAAACCCTGGACCAAATTATTTCGGCCATCAACGCCAGATCAAATGTATCAGTGAGTTCTTTTTCGCAACGCTCATGATCTGTACAACTGTAAGGCGCGCGACAATTGTGGCATGTGATAAAAGACATTATGTGTAAAGGTTATCCTTGAAAAACTTAGCATGCAAAAAATCATTTACGTTATAAAATGCACCTCTGAACACGCTGTTCCAGACGTGCATACGTAAATTTAAACTAAAAAGAGGGTCAATGCATTTATTAAGTTGTAAGCAGGTACACCCACTTAGTTCAACGTTCTCGAACTCATAAAATACAGCATGTTCAAGTGTCGTATGATTTCATAAAGTTATTAATAGACCTATAAACAGAAACACGAACAGAATTACTAACAGAATTATAAACAGAATTCCAAACAGAATTATAAACAGAATCCTGAACAGAATTACGAACAGAATTATCAACAGAATACCAAACAGAATTAATAACAGAATCCCAAATAGAATCCCAAACAGAATTACGAACAGAGTTATCAAGTGTCATATGGTATAATAAAGTTATGAACAGAATTAGCAACAGAATTATAAACAGAATTACTAACAGAATTATCAACGGAATCATAAACAGACCTATAAACAGAAACACGAACAGAATTATCAACGGAATCATAAACAGACCTATAAACAGAAACACGAACA